>Ga0080004_1120965_pt1 | contig 250639 bp, 247 predicted proteins | sample WasSprMetagenome_FD_69207 | JGI IMG/M metagenome (GOLD analysis project Ga0080004, IMG submission 69207) | Sulfidic aquatic microbial communities from Washburn Spring, Yellowstone National Park, USA - WS (SPADES assembly) (version 2) | ecosystem: Environmental > Aquatic > Thermal springs > Hot... | reverse complement strand
CCTGTCCCATCTATCACTATGTATTTATATCCCTTTATTTTGTATCTTTTCTCTACCTCCTTCCTTACATATTCCAAAAGCTCTTCCATTGTCTTTTCATCTATTCTCTTGAATCTGTAATAAAGATTTGAGATATGGGGTGCTTTCTTTATTCTTTCCTTTAGTTCAATTCTTAGATCTCTAAAAGAAAGCCCTCTTGATTGCATAAAAAGAAGAGCTGTAAAGATAATATTAGCTTAGTTCTTTCTTCTCTTCTTTTTTATTCTACTTTATACCTCTTATTTTCAAGTTTCAATATTTATTGAACATTCTCGACACTAATTGACACCTGCAGAAAAAACCTTAAACGCCAATTCTATTTGGATCAATATTCTATCTCTTAGAAAAATATCCTTACAAGTCTAATTTCTCTTTTGGCATCTAAAAGAGAGGCAGGATTTTTGTAAGGATGTACTCTGTAGTTTAATGCAAATTTGATTCATGCTGTGCTCTGTTTATGTACCAACCACCAGGAAATATAAATATGCATGGTAGTTTTTGGGCACTTTAAAGTATGCAAGGAACAAAATGTGGTTTAAAAGGGTATCATTATTAAACATTCCTCGTATATATACTCAGAAATTTCACAAGTCTTGGAAATCTTACAAAAATTCTTTTAGGCTCTTGCAAAATTCTATAAAACCACTCCAAACCAAGTTTTCTAAACATCCAAGGAGCTCTTCTTTTTACACCGGAAAGAACATCAAAACTACCCCCAACTCCCATAGCAATTTTTACCTTTAAAACCCCTTTGTATTTATTAATAAATAATTCTTGTTTGGGAGCCCCTAAAGCTACAAATAAAATCTTTGCTCCTGATTCATTAATCATCTTAATTATTTTTTTCTCTTCTTCATCAGAAAAATAACCATTTCTAAATCCAGCTACTAATAATTTGGGATACTTTAATTTTACATTTTCCACTAATTTCTCAACAACTTCCTCCTTTGCTCCAAGAAAAAATATTGGAAACCCATATATCTCTGCTAAAGAAAGAATCTTTTCCATAGCCTCAATACCTGGGAATCTTTTAATAACCCATCCTTTTCTTTTAGCAAGAAGAGTTATACCAATTCCATCTGGAATATTTAAATCAGATTCATACAATACCTTTTTAAACTCAGGATTTTCATTAGCCATTACTAACATTTCTGCATTTGGAGTGAATATAGTATTACATTTATTACTCTCTATAAAAGAGAGTACTAATTTCTTAAATTCATCATCATCTAAGGATGAAAATTTAATCCCTAAAATATCTACATTTAACATATTTCTTTCTTAAAGTTATCTATATCCTCCCTTATTTTCTCTTTTTGCATATTTTTTACTTTTTTTAGGTATTCTTTATATTGACCATAATTCTTCAAAATCTCATTAAAATAATCTTTTGTTTTATCAGAAGAAAGTTCATCAACCACAAATTTCCAGCCAATATCTTCACAAAAACCTTTAACCTTCTCATCGTAAGAAATTGCAATGAAAGGAATCTCAAAAAGTACAGACAGAATATGGCTATGAAGTCTCATACCAATAAAAATTATATTCAGAGGAAAAAACTCTTCAATATTATCTTCTGCAAGTTCTATAAATTTAATTTTTGATTTTATATGGTTGTCTAACTCATCAAAAAGATATTTATCTTCAGTATGCAAAGCATAAAATGCCATCTCTTTATTTATTAATCCAGCCAAATTAGTAAGAAGGGAGTATATATCATTCAAACTATAATCTTTCCATCTCCTCAAATTGATCCCTATATATTTTGCTTCTACATTTTTATAATTAAAGTCTAATAAAAAAACTAAATCTGTTGATAGTTTAATCTTTTCTTCAGGAACATTTATCTTTTTCAAATAATTATAAGAAAGAGAATCTCTTACATATACTTTGTTACACTGAGTTAATATAAAACCTAATAGCTTTTCCTCAATTCTATTTCTTAAAGGAGAAAAACTTTGACCCAAAAGATATAACTTTTTATTAAAAAGTAAAGCAAAGAAAACGATAGATAAATAATAAAAAAAGGATTTTATACTTGTTTTATCTTGAAAAAGTCCTCCTCCTCCCGCAACAACAACATCTGCCCATTTTAAGGCTTTATATACTTGAAGGGGTGAAAATTTATTAAAAAACCTATAATTTGAATTTTTATCTTTTTTCTTTGATAATACACCTATCTCAAAATCCGTACTTAAAGAAAATAATAAGCTCTTTAAAAGAAGCTCATCTCCAAGATTACCTTCCCCATAGTATCCAAAAAGGAGCACTTTTTTCATCTATCTTTTTTCCTTTGCCATTCACTAAATAAATATGCTTCAATAAAAGGATCTAAATCACCATCAATGACAGCTTGTACATTACCCACTTCCAAACCAGTTCTATGATCTTTTACCAATGTATATGGTTGAAATACATAAGATCTAATTTGATTTCCCCAACTTATTTCTTGTACTTCTCCTTTTAAAGAGGCTATCTGTTCTCTTCTTTTTCTTTCTTCTAATTCCTCAAGACGAGCCTTCAAAACTCTCAAAGCCATCTCTTTATTGGCATGCTGTGATCTCTCATTTTGACATTGAACTACTATACCAGTTGGAATATGGGTTATTCTAACAGCTGATTCAACCTTATTTACGTGTTGTCCTCCTGCTCCTCCCGCTCTAAAAGTTTCTATTTTTAAATCTTCAGGTCTTATAACAATATTACTTTCAGGAATTTCAGGAATAACCTCCACTAAAGCAAAAGATGTATGTCTTCTATGATTAGCATCAAAAGGTGAAATTCTCACAAGTCTATGTACTCCTTTTTCGCCTTTAAGGTATCCGTAAGCTCTCTCACCTTCTATTAATAAAGTAGCACTTTTTATTCCTGCTTCTTCTCCTGGAGATATATCTAATATTTTTACGTTAAAACCTTTTCTTTCTGCCCATCTTATATACATTCTTAAAAGAATTTCAGTCCAATCTTGAGCATCAGTACCTCCTGTCCCTGCATGTAGAGAAAGAATAGCATTAGCATTATCATGTGGTTCTTGTAAGATTAAATTGATCTCAAAGTTTTTAATTTTTTCTTTAACTTCTTTTAATTTCCTTTCAAACTCTTCTCCAAATTCATCCCCTTCTTCAATAAGATCCTTCCATTCTTTTAATTCATTAATATCTTTTTCTATTGATAGCCAATCATTTAACTCCTTTTGCAAGTTGTTATATTCACTTAAAAGGGCTTTATTTTTCTCTGGATCATCCCAGCTACTCGTAGCAATTTTATTTTCTAATTCCTTTAATCTTGACTTTATCCTATTTAAGTCAAAGATAACCACCCAACTTATTGAAATTCTCTAATATTTCTTCGTATGCTATTAACAAGTCCGCTACAGAAATACCCAAATTAACTCCTCCTTCCACGATTTGCTGTTTTTGTTTCTTCACTAATATGGACATTAAATAAGTATCTGATACTTTCCCAATCAAAAGTATTTACCATATCTTGGAACATTTGATAAGCCTCTTTTTTATATTCTACTAAAGGATCGTGATGAGCAATAGCTCTCAAACCAATACCTTCCCTCAAAGCTTCCATATCATTAAGATGCTCAATCCATAGTTTATCAATTACATATAAAAGCACTATTCTCTCAATTTCTTTCCAAGTATCTTCTCCAAATTTCATCTTTCTTTCCTCATATTTCTCTTTAATTAATTTCTCTAATTTCTCTTTAATAGTCTCAAAATTATCTTCAGATATAATCTCTTCCCAATTTAATGGTAAAAATCCAAATACCTCAAGAAACATATTTTTCCAGCTTTCCTTTTCCTGAGAAGACATCTGATTAAAGAACCTTGCTAATACTCTATCTAATATCTTTTGTACTATTTCTTCCAAATTATCCATGGTTAATATTTTTCTTCTTTCAGAGTATACCACTTCTCTCTGCTTATTAAGTACATCATCATACTCTAAAAGTTGCTTTCTTATCTCAAAATTTAACTTTTCCACCTTAGCTTGGCTATTTTCTATCAATCTTGTAAGTAAAGGGGATTCAATAGGTTGTCCTTTTTCCATTCCTAATCTATCCATTAAGGCTTTTATTTGATCTCCTCCAAAAAGCCTTAAAAGATCGTCTTCTAATGAAACATAAAATCTCGAAGAGCCAGGATCTCCCTGTCTGCCCGCACGTCCTCTTAGCTGATTATCAATTCTTCTACTTTCATGTCTTTCTGTTCCAATAACATGAAGACCTCCAAGCTCAGCTACTCCTTCACCTAAAACAATATCTGTACCTCTTCCTGCCATATTAGTAGCAATAGTTACCGCATACTTCTGACCAGCCTTAGAAATAATTTCAGCTTCTTTTTCATGATACTTTGCATTTAATACATTATGGGGAATTCCCTTCTTTTTAAGCATTTTACTTAATCTTTCAGACTTTTCTATAGATGTTGTACCTACAAGCACTGGTCTTCCAATTTTGTATAATTCCTCAATCTCCTTTACTACAGCCTCAAATTTTTCTTCTTCTGTTTTAAAAACAAGATCTGGATAATTGGTTCTCCTCAAAGGTTTATTTGGAGGTATAACAACTACCTCTAATCCGTAAATCTTAACAAATTCTTCTTCTTCTGTAGCTGCAGTTCCTGTCATACCAGCTATCTTCTTATACATTCTAAAATAATTTTGTATAGAAATAGTTGCTAAAGTAACATTTTCTTCTCTTATTCTTACTCCTTCTTTTGCCTCAATAGCCTGATGCAATCCATCACTATATCTTCTTCCAAACATCAATCTTCCTGTAAACTCATCAACAATTATCACTTCTCCATCTTTAACAATATAATCCCTATCTCTATGATAAAAATTAAGAGCCTTCAAACACTGAAGAAGGGCATGAGCTAAATCCATATTTTGAAAATCATATAGGTCCTTTACCCCTAAAAATTTTTCTGCCTTTCTCAAACCTTCTTCTGTTAAAGATACTGTCCTCGTTTTTTCATCAGTAGTATAATCTATATCCTTCTTTAAATATCTTGCAGCTCTAATTGCAAGCTTATATACCCTGCTATTCCCTTTAGCTGGACCTGAAATAATAAGAGGTGTTCTTGCTTCATCTATTAGAATACTATCTACCTCATCAATAATTGCATAGTTTAAATCTCTTTGTACTAAATGATCTGCTGATAATGCTATATTATCCCTTAAATAATCAAATCCAAACTCATTATTAGTACCATAAGTAATATCTGCTAAATAAGCTTTTTTCCTTTCTAAAATTGGAGTATCATTTTGTAAAAGACCAACTTCCAAACCTAAAAACTCATAAATTGGTCCCATCCAATATCTATCCCTCTTAGCTAAATAATCATTAACAGTTACTATATGTACTCCTTTTCCCTCTAAGGCATTCAAATAGGCAGGAAGTGTTGCTACCAAAGTTTTACCCTCTCCTGTTTGCATTTCAGCTATTTTTCCTTGATGTAAAACAATTCCACCCATTAATTGCACATCAAAATGTCTCATTCCCAGAGTTCTTTTTGCCACCTCTCTTACTACAGCAAAAGCTTCTATTAATAAATCATCAAGGGTAGCACCTCTTTCTAATCTCTGTCTAAACTCTGATGTTTTTCCTTTTAGCTCTTCATCAGATAATTTACTTATCTCAGGTTCTAAGTTGTTGATTCTCCTTACATATTCTTCTAATTTTTTTAAAGTTCTTGCATTGGAATCAAATAATTTAGATAGTAATCCCATAATTTTCTATTTATTCTCCTTCGTCCGTTATAATTAATCCATAATTTCCATCTTTTCTTTTATATAAAATAGAAGTTTTATAAGTATCTGCATCTAAGAAGACAAAGAAATCATGACCTAAAAGCTCCATTTGCAATATAGCTTCTTCTATATCCATAGGTTTCAATGAAAACCTTTTAACTTTAACAACTTTTTTATTTTTTTCTTCTTCCTCTCTTGTAAACATCTCAGTTAAAGAGGGGGCTCTCTTTTCTCTATCTATCATTTTTTCTTTATATTTTTTAAGTTGTGCTTCTAATTTATCAACTACTAAATCTATACTACTTCTGAAATCTTGATTAGCCTCTGATGCTTTTATTATCTTTCCATTTGCCTTAATAGTAACTTCTACTTTATGAGCTCGACTACCATCTTTCCAATCTTCCTCTGAAAAAATAACCTCTATATTTTCGATGTTATCAAAAAAGCGAGACAGTTTTGAAAGTTTTTTCTCAGCATATTCTTGCAAAGTAGGAGATATAGGTACATTTTTACTTGAAAAGTTAATTTGCATAATCCAACCTCCTTGAAAATTTTATAAAAGGGCTCTTACAGCTACAAATATATAAATTTTATCCAAAAATTTTATATTATTTTTTAAGGTATAAACACACTCCCTCAATGTAGCTCCAGTTGTATAGACGTCATCAACAATTAAAATATTTCTATAAGGTAGATCTTTTACCTCTTCTTTTAAACTAAATGCCCCTTTAACATTTTCCTTCCTTTCCTTTAAACTAAGTGTCTTTTGGGGTTTTATATCCTTATTTAATGATAAAAGAGGGCCATATGGCTTTTTAAGACTTTTGCTTAAAAAATAAGCTAAATATTCCGATTGATTATAACCTCTCTCCACAATTCTTTTACTACTCAAAGGTACATAGGTAATAAGATCAATATCCCATTTCTTATTTAAGATTTTATCCTTAGCAAGATCTGCTATAAATTTAGCCACATTAGGTTTATTTCTAAACTTGAGGTTTTTAATTATTGTCTCCCACATATCATCATAATATCCTAAAAATTCAAATCCATCCCATATAGGATTCTCTTTATTACAATTATAACAGATTTCTGAAATACCTGTAAGAGGTCTTCCACAAAACTTGCAATATTTATCGGGAATTTTAAATTTACTAAAACATTCTGGACAAACATAACCTAATCCATATCTACCACATAAGATACATTTTGAGGGAAATATAAAATCTAATATAAAATCTAAATAATGTCTCATGAATTATATGGATTAAATTCTATTGGGAGAGAGGAGCTAAATCCAAAATAATAAATAAGAATATCTCTTATTCTTTCACTTGCCTTTCCATCTCCATAAGGATTTAGAGCTTTTGCCATTTTATTATACTCGTCTTTATCTAATAATAATTTTCTAACCTCTTCTACTATTCTTTGCCTATCAGTTCCTATTATCTTCACTGTACCTGCCTCAACCGCTTCAGGTCTCTCAGTAACCCCTCTTAATACCAATACAGGCTTTCCTAAGGATGGAGCTTCCTCCTGAAGACCACCCGAATCTGTAAGAACTAACTTGCAATTTGCTATTAGATATACCATAGTTACATAATCTACAGGAGATATAATAATAGCTCTCTTCTCATTACCTAATATGGAATTTACAGTATCTCTTATAATAGGATTTGGATGTACAGGATAAACAATATAAAGATCTTCAAATTCATTCAAAATTTCTTTCAACGCTAAGGCAATGTTTTCCAAAGGTTTTCCCCAGTTTTCTCTTCTATGAGAAGTAACTAAAATATATTTCCCTTTTGGAATTTCTACAGGAAGATTAATATCAAATTTATCAAGAGTATTATATACAAATAAAAGAGCATCAATCACCGTATTTCCTGTTACAAAGACATTATCAGATGGTACATTTTCTTTTAATAAATTTTCTTTTGCTCTCCTTGTGGGAGCAAAGTGTAAATCAGAAAGTACACCCGTGAGATGTCTGTTCATTTCTTCAGGATATGGCTGATATTTATCATAAGTTCTTAAACCAGCTTCTACATGTCCAATGGGTATCTTTTTATAAAAAGCAGCTAAACTGGTTGCAAATGTTGTGGTCGTATCACCATGTACTAAAACCATATCGGGAGTATCTTTTTGCCATATTCTTTCTAATCCCTCAAGTACCCTTACAGTTATTTGAGTAAGAGTTTGTTTCTCCCGCATTATATTTAAATCGTAATCAGCTTTCAATTTAAAAATTTCCATAACTTGATCCAAAAGCTCTCTGTGTTGAGCAGTAAGGACAATCTGAAGTTCAAAAAACTCAACATTCTTTAAAGCATATGCTACAGGAGCCATTTTTATGGCTTCTGGTCTTGTTCCAAATACCAATGCAATACGCTTTTTATCCATTTTTTACTATATTATGTTTTTTATAATATCCTACTATTTTATAAATAAGTCTTGCTGCCAAATAATCTGGATAGACAAGCCCCGGGATTGGAGAAAATTCTACAAAATCCATTCCTATTATCTTCTTATCTTTAAATACTTCCCTTAATATACTAAGCACTTCATACCAAGATAATCCTCCAGGTTCAGGGGTACCAGTAGCTGGCATTTCGGAAGGATTAAATACATCAAAATCAAAGGTAATATAAACATTTTCCTCTTTAATACTCGTTAATATATCTCTAATCACGTTATCAAAATCCTTCGTATGAATATCAAAATCCCAAAAAACTTTAATATTTGCTTTCCCTTTAATATATTCTCTCTCTTCTTTACTTAAACTTCTTATACCTACCTGAACGATATTTAGCTTCTCTGAAGCTTCTCTTAATGCACATGCATGACTATCTTCAGTACCTTCATACTCTTCTCTAAGGTCTGAATGGGCATCAAAATGAAGAACAGAAAAATTATAACCCATATTAAGATAAGCCCTTAAAATTCCTTTTGTTATTGTATGTTCTCCACCTAAAAATATAGGAAATTTATTTTTTTCAAGAATATTTTTTACTATCATCTCAATATTTAACAAACTTTTCCTTAAATCCCCTAAAGGAAGAAAAAAGTCAGGAAAAGTATATATACCTATTTCAGCAGGAATATCATCAATCTCTTCATCATATAGCTCAAGATTATATGAAGCTAATAAAATAGATAGGGGACCCTCACGGGTCCCCTTTTTATATGTAGTTGTAATTTCCAAAGGAAAAGGAACAATAACAACTTTTGAATCTTCAATAGAAATAGATGAAAGTCCACCAAAAGCAGGAAGAGGTCTATACTGATCCATTTTTTCCTCTTTTTAAGAGATTGACCGGAAAATCTCTGCCTCTCACCAATATCTCCCAATCTGATCTTTCGGGTGAAAGCTTTTCCTCAATTATTTCTTTAGCCCTATCAATATTGAATGTCTTGCATGAAAAGATATCAACACTTGCATAGTTTAAATCTGGCCATGTATGTATAGCAATATGGCTTTCTGCAATAAGTACTACTCCTGAGATACCCCAATCTAAGGGATCATCCTCAGGTACATATCTCATTACATATGGCGGCATAATCTTTTGCATACCTATCATATCAGGCAGTTCATCTAATAGATCATAGATATATTGCACATCTTCTAACTTTTCTTTGGGACAACCATATAAATCTAAAACTAAATGCGGTCCTAACATCTCTTCTTCCTTTTACCCCTTTCCTCAAAAATTTTGTTCAACGCTAAATATAATACAATCAACCCCCTATGTCAATAATTTTATGAAAAATTTTTTTGAAAAATCACATATCTTCCACTTCCAAAGCAATATCTTTCCTATAATACATAGTCTCAAAAAAGATATTTTGTATATCTTTATAGACCTTCTCCCTTGCCTCCTTAAAAGATTTACCTAAACCTACTACATTTAAAACTCTTCCACCAGAAGTAACTAATTTACCATCTCTGAAGGAAGTTCCTGCATGAAAAATTATTGTTTCTCTTGTCTCTTTAATATTAATTTCTTTTCCAACCTCATACTTTTCTGGATATCCCTTAGATGCAAGTACAACACATACAGCCTTCTTTTCAGTATATTCCTTCTCATCATATACTTTAATGTTTTTACCATCCTTAAGATCCAATAAAGAAAACCCAATAATAGGAAGAATAACTTGAGCTTCTGGATCTCCAAGCCTAACATTAAATTCCAAAACATATGGCTCATTATTAACTAAAATCAATCCCCCATAAAGAAATCCTTCATATTTTAAATTATTCTTTTCAAGTTCAGATAACAATGGTTTAAATATCAATTTTAGACATTTCTCTATTAAATCACTGTTAATCCATGGCACAGGTGCATAAGACCCCATACCACCAGTATTGGGACCAGTGTTTCCTTCTCCTACTCTTTTATAGTCTTGAGCTGGGGGAAGCACATAAATTTCTCCATCTTTAATAGCCACTATAAGAGAAAATTCCTTACCTTCAAGGAACTTTTCAATCACTACTCTCTTTCCAGCTTCTCCTAAAATACCCTCCTTTAATAACTTACCTAAAACTTCTACAGCCTCATTTTGAGAGTTAACGATAAAAACACCCTTACCAGCAGCCAAACCATCAGCCTTAATCACTAAAGGATAATGCTCTTTCTCTACAAAACTTTTAGCAAATTCAAAATCATCAAATATTTTAAAATCAGCAGTAGGTATTTTTGCTTTCTCCATAATTTTCTTAGCAAAAGCCTTACTTGCCTCAAGCATTGCAAGATTTTTAGTAGGTCCCCATATACTTAAACCTTCCTCTAAAAATCTATCTACAATACCCATAGAAAGAGGCATTTCAGGCCCTACGATAGTCCAATCAACTTTCTTTTCTTTAGCAAAATTTACAATCTCATCTATATTTTCAGATTTTATAGGTACACATTCTGCTAAACTACTAATACCAGCATTACCAGGAAGAGCATAAATTTTTTCAATCCTTCTATCTTGAGCTAATTTCCAACATATGGCATGTTCTCTCCCACCACTTCCAATAACCATCACTTTCATATATTTTCAGCCCCCTTCTTCTTAAATACTACCCTTCTTCCTACTATCTCATATTCTTCAATTAAAATTTTTTTGACTGATTCTACTATCAACTTATGTTCCTCCTGCAATATTCTATCAGCTAAAGTTTCTGGAGTATCATCATCATACACAGGTACTGCTCTTTGACCTATTATTGGGCCTGAATCTATACCCTCATCCACAAAATGAACAGTACATCCACTTATTTTCACCCCATATTCCCATGCTTTTTTCTGAGCTTCTAATCCTGGAAAAGATGGAAGAAGAGATGGATGGATATTAATAATTTTCCATGGAAAAGCATCAAGAAGGGTCTTACCTATAATTTTCATATATCCTGCTAATACCACCAAATCTACTTTATATTCAATAAGAATTTCTCTTATTTTTTCTTCATACTCCTTTTTAGACTTATGATCTTCCCTTTTTACAATATAAACAGGAATATTCTCCTTTTTAGCTCTCTCAATAGCATAAGCTTCCGGATTATTACTAACAACAACTACCACCTTTGCTGGATAATCATCCTTTTTTGAAGCATCAATGAGAGCTTGTAAATTTGAACCCCTACCTGAGACTAAAACTCCAAGTCTTTTCTTTTCCATTCAATTTTTACGCCACCTTTCCCAGATTTTAGTGATCCTATAATATAGCTCTTTTCACCCATAGAATCTAAATCTTTTAGTATCCTTTCTTCATTATCAGAGACTACAAGAATTAGACCAATTCCCATATTGAAAACCCTAAAAGCTTCCTTTATACTTATATTCCCCTTCCTTATAAAAAATTTAAATATCCATGGAATATCCCAAGAAGATTCAATAATAGCAGTTAAATTATCGGGAAGAATTCTCGGCAGATTACCCACAATTCCTCCACCTGTAATATGGGCAATACCAAGAATATTCTCTCTATATCTCTCTAAGAGTGGTAAAATTTTAGTAGAATATATTTTTGTCGGTTTTAGTAACTCCTCTAACAGATTATGGCCATCTATATCTTTTTTCAAAGATATTCTCTTTTTCTTTAAAATATACCTTATCAAAGAATAACCATTACTATGAAATCCAGAAGATGTTACCCCAATTAAAATATTTCCATCCCTCATTTTATCTTTTTTAGGAAGCAAATTATCTTTTTCTACAACTCCGAATACAAAACCTACTAAATCAATTTCCTTACCTTTATATATGCCCGGCATCTCAGCAGTTTCCCCACCAACCAAACTACAATTTGCTTCCTTACAAGCTAACGAAATACTCTTCAAAATTTCTTTATAGACCTCTGGATCAATTTTTGATCCACCAAAATAATCTAAAAAAGCTAAAGGTTTACCACCAGAGGTAAGAATATCGTTAACATTCATAGCCACTAAATCAAAACCTATACCTGAAAGCTTACGATATTTAATTGCAAGACTTAACTTAGTACCTACCCCATCAGTACTAAGTAAGAATAAAGGATTTTTAAATTGCTTAAAATCAAATTCCAAAACACTAGAAAAACCGTTCCAATAAGGCAATACATATGACTGATGAGTAGATTCTATATCCTTTCTAACCTCTTGTAATGCTTTTTCAACCTTTGAAATATTAACCCCACTTAGACTATAAGTAATTTTTTCTCTTTGCTTACTATTTTTCTTCCGAAACATTCTCCACAATAACCCCTTTCTGGTAGTATACTAACTAAACCCTCCATACTTAAAAAAGCAACAGAATCAAAACCCAAAAGTCGCGCAATCTCCTCAGGAGAGTAATGGTAACTTATTAATTCTTTTGTATTAGGTATATCCACTCCATAATGACAAGGAGAAATAAGAGGGGGTGATGAAAGTCTAAGATGTACTTCTTTAGCACCTTCTTCCCTAAATTTCTCAGCAAGGATTTTAGCAGTCGTACCTCTCACCAAAGAATCATCTACAAGTACTATTTTTTTTCCTTTAATCAAATCGCTAACAAACAAAAATTTCATTCTTACTGCTAATTCTCTTTCCTTTTGTCTTGGTTGTATAAATGTTCTACCCACATAATGACTTCTCATGAGAAGCATCTGTAGAGGTATCCCTGATTCCTCACTATACCCAATAGCAGCAGGAATACCTGAATCAGGAACAGGAACAACCCAATCTGCAGAGACAGGAGCTTCTTTTGCTAATATTCTTCCCATTTGTTTCCTATAATAATAAACTGTTCTATCATCGTAGAGACTATCTGGCCTTGAAAAATATATAAATTCAAACAAACAAAATCTGTAAGGTCTATCTTGGAATGATCTATAATTAAAAATATTTCCATCCTTACTGAAAAAAACCCATTCACCAGGATTCAATTCTCTAATTTCTGTTACTGGTAAATCCTTTAACGCTGATGTCTCAGATGCAAAAACAACTCCTCCATCTTGAAGTCTTCCCATAAAAAGAGGCCTAAATCCTGATGGATCTTTTATTGCATAAACACCATCATGAGTTCCAACTATTAAAGAGTAGCTTCCTTCAACTTGATTAAGAGCCTCTTCAAGTCTTTCCTGAAAACTTAGTTTTTTTGATTTAGCTGTCAGATGTAATATAACTTCAGTATCTGAATCACTTTGAAATATTACCCCTTCTTTTTCCAAACTTCTTCTTAAAGAATTAGCATTAGATATATGACCATTATGGGCAAGAGCCATATATCCAAATCTCGGTAGATTCACTACAAAGGGCTGAATACTTTGAGGCGATTTCTTACCAGAAGTAGAGTATCTAACATGTCCAACTGCAATTTTCCCCTTTAAGTTTTTAAGTGATAATTCATCAAACACTTGAGAAACAAGGCCAAAATTTTTATGAATATGATGTCCCTCACTGGAAAAAGTCACTATTCCCGCACTTTCTTGTCCTCTATGTTGTAATTTTAATAATCCTCTATAAGCCAAAAAGCTTGCATACCTCTCATTGAAAACTACTACTCCTATAACCCCACATTCCTCTTTTAAGGTCATTTGACCTTTCACCTTCTTTCAAAAGAGGTTTTTTAAGTCTAATTCAAGAAAAGGTCTAATTATAAATCTATCTGGAATTACTTTACCTATTTTTACCACATTTAAGTTATATTTCTCGGCGAATTTTAAAAATATCTCTTCTTTTTCTCTTGAAACCTCTGCAATTAAAATAGACCCTTCACCAAAAAGCATTTTGGCTTTATCATTTTCGGGAAGACTTACATCTAATCCTTTATTTCCCCATACTGATAATTCTAATAAAGTAGCCAACATTCCTCCCTCACTTACATCATGCAAAGCAGGAATAATTTTTTCTACCCTTATTTCCTCTAAAAAATATTTTAATTTTCTATCCCAAACTAAATCCACATATGGTGGTTCACCTTCTATAACCCCATAAAGATCTTTCATAAATCTTGATCCATCCAAAGTTAATCTTGAAAGATCCCCTATAACATATATAGGATTTTCATATTCTTTTAATCCTGGCCTTATTAAATATGAAAGATCCTCAATAATTCCCACCATACCAATAATAGGAGTAGGAAAAATTTTATTTTCTCCTTGACCATTATAAAAACTAACATTTCCGCTTACTATAGGTATTTCCAATATTCTCGAAGCCAAATTAATACCTTTTACTACCTCTTTAAATTGATAAAAAACATCTGGTTCATCAGGATCTCCAAAATTCAATCCATCAGTTATAGCTAACGGTTTGCCACCAACACAAAGAATATTTCTACAGGCTTCTGCTACAGCATACATAGCCCCTTGTTTAGGATTCAAATAACAGTACCTACCATTTCCATCTGTAACAATAGCAATACCTTTGTTTGTATTTTTAATTCTTAAAACAGTAGCGTCACCAAATCCAGGTGGTAAAACTGTGTTTGTTTGCACAGAATAATCATACTGGGTATAAATTTTTTCCTTAGTCTTTATATCTTGAATTAAAATCTCTATATATTTTTCCACATCCTTATCATTGTAGATTGTAAATACATTTTTTTTCTCTTCCTTCTTGGGCTCCATAGATGGAGGATCAAATATAAGGGAACCATCTACTAAAAGCTCGGTAGGTAAATCAACCACCTTTTCTCCATTAAAATAAGCTATAAATCTCTCTTCTTTAATAACTTCTCCTATAACTTCTGCTTCAAGATCCCATTTTTTAAACACTTCTATAATATCTTTTACCTTATCTGGCCTAACTACAAAAAGCATTCTCTCTTGAGACTCTGACAATAATATTTCTTCGGGTGTCATATTTTCCTCTCTTTGAGGAACTTTATCAAGATAAACCTTTACTCCACTTTTCCCTCTACGTGCAGATTCTGATAATGCACTTACAAGGCCTGCAGCACCCAAATCTTGAATACCTATAACACCATCCTTAGTTGCAGCCTCTAAAGTTGCCTCAATAAGAAGTTTACCTAAGAAAGGATCCCCCACTTGTACTGATGGTTTCTTTTTGTGGGTTTCATCATCAAGTTTCTCTGATGCAAAACTTGCTCCTTGAAGCCCATCTCTACCTGTTCTTGCCCCAACAAGCACCAGAAGATTACCTTCGCCTTCGGCTTTTCCACGATAAGATTTTTGGTTTGGAGATAATAATCCTACACACATAACGTTTACTAATGGATTTGATGAATAACACTCATCAAATACTATTTCTCCACCCACCACAGGTACCCCAATACAATTTCCATAAAAACTTATACCACTCACTACCCCCTCAAAAAGATACTTATTTCTCGGTTTATCAATAGAACCAAACCTTAATGAATCAAGTAGAGCAATAGGCCTTGCTCCAAGAGCCAATATATCCCTTACAATTCCCCCAACTCCTGTGGCTGCTCCCTGAAATGGTTCAACTGCTGAAGGATGATTGTGGCTCTCTATCTTGAATACTATTTTATATCCATCTCCAAGATTTACAATCCCCGCATTTTCGCCTGGACCCTGTTCCACCCATTCTGCTTTTGAATAAAAATCCTTTAAATATTTCCTTGAGTGTTTATAACTACAATGCTCAGACCATATTACAGATATAACAGACCATTCTATATCATTTGGTTCTCTACCGAGAAATTCTCTTGCATGTTTTATTTCTTCTTCCTTAAGCCCAAAGATTCCCATGATTACACCCCTTTATTTTAGAAATGATAAGAACAAATTAATTCCATCAGAACTTCCTAAAATATCTTCTACCGCCCTTTCAGGATGAGGCATCATACCCATCACATTTCCCTTTTTATTAATAATTCCAGCAATGCTATCAATTGACCCATTTGGGTTCTCATATTCATATTTAAGTACTATCTGATTATTTTCTTTTAGGTCTTCTAATCCCTCTTTTGATATATAATATCTACCTTCTTTATGGGCTATAGGTATTTTAATAATCTGATTAGCTAAATATCTATTCAAGAATATATTTTGATTATTTAATACTCTCAAAAAAACAGGTTTACATATAAAAGTATTGGTAACATTTGGTAACATAGCTCCAGGCAAAAGGCCTGCCTCTAAAAGTATCTGGAATCCATTGCATATACCTAACACATATCCACCTTTATTTGCAAAACTTATTACCTCATTCATAATAGGAGAAAATCTGGCAATAGCACCAGCCCTCAAATAGTCTCCGTAAGAAAAGCCTCCAGGAAGTATTACCATTTCCACGCCTTGAAGATCATGATCTTTGTGCCAGAGAAAAACTGGCTCATGCCCTGTAATCTTCAAGGCATAAAAGGTATCCATATCACAATTTGTACCTGGAAACACTACTACTCCTACTCTCATTCTTTTTCCACCCTTATTGAAAAATCTTCTGTAACTGGATTAACAAGCACCATCTCACTCATTTTTCTAACTTTCCCCATCACTTCCTCTTCAGAATTTCCCATTATTTTAATTTTAAGAACTTTTCCAACCCTTACTTCTTTTACTTCTTCAAAGCCTAAAGAATGAAGGGCACTTCTAATAGTCTTTCCTTGAGGATCAAAAATTCCTTCTTTTAAAAAGATCTCTAATATCACTGTCCATTCTTTCACTTTAGTTCCTCCTTAACTCCAGATCTCTGAAATATAAAATCTATATTTTTAAGGAATACTTGTGGAGAAAAACAGCTTTCTATTTCTTCCTTAGAAAGTTTTTCCGTCACCCTATTATCTTCTAAAACTACTTCTAAAAAATCTCTTTTTTCATTGATAGCCTTAAAAGAATCTTCCTGAATCCATGAATAAGCAATATCCCTTAAAACCCCTTTTTGAGTAAGAGCTAATAGCAAGTTTTGAGAATAAAATATTCTATAATTAATATTCATATTCCTTTGAATATTCTCTTCATTGACTTTTATATCCTTAACTATCTCATAAGTTAGATTAAGTATATAATCAGTGAGAGTAGTAGCATCTGGAAATATTACCCTTTCCACAGAAGAATGACTAATATCTCTCTCATGCCACAAAGGAATGTTTTCAAAAGCAGAGTTCATATAAGACCTTATCACTCTTGATAATCCACAAATTCTTTCAGAAAGAATAGGATTTCTTTTATGAGGCATAGCTGATGATCCTTTTTGTTTCTCCCTAAAAGGTTCTTCCAACTCTCCTACTTCCGTTCTTTGAAGATGTCTAATTTCAAGAGCAATTCGTTCACAAGCTGAAGCTATCATTCCTAAAACATAAATTACTTCCGCATGTCTATCCCTTGGAATAACTTGTGTAGCAACTGGTTCTGGTTCTAATCCTAAAATCTTACATGCTAATTCTTCTACTTCAGGAGGCAGATGGCTTAGTGTACCAACAACACCTGAAAACTTTCCATATCTTATATTTTCTTTTGCCTTTCTTAATCTTTCTAAATTCCTTTTAAGTTCTGACCACCATCCCAAAAATTTAAAACCTAAGGTAATTGGTTCTGCATGCATTCCATGAGTTCTTCCCATCATAGGTAAATCTTTGTACTGAATCGCTTTCTTTGCTAATTCGTTTAACAATTTTAAGAGATCTTCTTCTATATAATTAAGAGCTTCTAAAATTTGTAAAGAAAAGGCAGTATCCATAACATCAGATGATGTAAGTCCTTGATGGATGTATTCAGATCCCTCTCCTACATACTGGGCTACATTAGTTAAAAATGCTATCATCTCATGATTATTAATCTTTTCTATCTCCTTAATTTCTTCAACTTTAAATCTTGCTCGCTCTTTTATTTTTTTAAATACTTCATTCGGTATCTCTCCTAATTTAGCTCTTGCTTCTAATACTGCCTCTTCTACTTTCCACCAAAGAGAATATCTTTTCTCATCAGACCAAATTTCCCTTAATTCCTTTCTACTATATCTTTCTAACACTCTTCTTACCTCCTTCAAAAGCAAAAAGCCCAAGCTATAGGTTCTCCTTACGAGGGAACCTACCCGCCTGGGCTTTTATCCCTTCGGTGTAGCAAGATCAACAATCTTGCCAGCTCCGCTTGGATCCTTCGACCCTAAGGAGCTCTTCCGCTCGTAGTCAGGCAATTTACGGTTGCCTGGTAGAAACTCCCGAGCCATATTCTCGGGATTATACGAAGCTTAAGTAAATTATATAAAACTATCTCTTGAAGTTCAATATACCTCTATAAATAGCAGAGTCTCCCAAATCTTCTTCTATTCTAAGTAATTGATTATACTTAGCTATTCTGTCTGTTCTACTCAAAGAACCTGTCTTTATCTGTCCACTATTTACTGCTACTGCCAAATCAGCAATAAAGGTATCTTCAGTTTCTCCAGACCTATGAGATATGACAGTTCTATAGCCAGCTTGATGGGCAATTCTTATAGTATCAAGGGTCTCTGTTAAGGTGCCAATTTGGTTAACTTTGATTAATATAGCATTTGCTATACCTCTTTTAATTCCTTCTGCTAAGATTTTAGGATTAGTAACAAATATATCATCACCCACAAGTTGTATTTTCTTACCTAACTTTTCTGTTAATTTTTCCCAACCATCCCAATCTTTTTCAGAAAGACCATCTTCTATAGAAACAATAGGATATTTATCGCATAAATATTCATAGAAAGAAATCATTTCTAAAGATGATAAAGCTTTATTTTCAGCCTTCAAAATATATTTACCATCTTCATAAAACTCACTAGCAGCTGGATCTAATGCTAAAGCCACATCTTTACCAGGTTCAAATCCTGCAGATTTTATTGCCTCTACTAATATAGACAGTGGCTCTTCATTTTTCTCTAAATATGGTGCAAAACCACCTTCATCTCCCACATTTGTATTTAAACCTTTACTCTTTAGGATACTCTTTAAGGTATGAAAAACTTCAACAGCCCATCTTAGAGACTCTTTAAAAGTTGTAGCTAAGGGAACAATCATATATTCCTGAAAATCTAATGGGTTATCAGCATGCTTTCCACCATTAATTACATTCATTAAAGGAGTTGGCAATTCCCTTGCTTGTACTCCCCCTAAATACATATAAAGAGGTACACCTAAGGATTCTGCAGCTGCTCTTGCAGTAGCAAGAGATACCGCCAATATAGCATTTGCTCCAAGTTTTGATTTATTATCAGTACCATCAAGATCAAGCATAGTTTTGTCAACTGAATATTGATCTAAAGCCTCTAAACCAATTACTTCTTGAGCAATTACCTCATTTATATTTCTTACCGCCTGTAAAACTCCTTTTCCCTTATATCTCTTGGGATCATTATCTCTTAACTCTAAAGCCTCTCTACTTCCTGTGGATGCTCCTGAAGGAACAATTGCCCTTCCTATAGAACCATCTTCTAAATAGACTTCTGCTTCTACAGTAGGGTTTCCTCTTGAGTCTAAAACTTCTCTACCACGAACATCAAGAATAGCGGGCATAATTAAAAACACCTCCTATTTTGTTTTATTTTCAATTTCATTAGGTTATTATAACACTTATTCTTAATAAAAACTTTAAATTTTCTTTTAAAAGAAGCTACTTTAATATAGAATATAATTAGAAAACAAAAATATTAAAAGCAAGGAGGCGAAAAATGGAGTACTTGGCACCAAGCTGGGAGGAAATTTACAATCTTTGTCTTGATCTTGCAGATGAAATTAAAAAAAATAAATTTAATCCTGAAGTCATAGTTGGAATTGCACGAGGAGGATGGATTCCTGCAAGAATCCTATCTGATCTCCTTGGAAACTCTTACACAGCTAATCTTAAAATTGATTTTTATAGAGGAGTTGGAGAAACAAAAGAAAGACCAATTATAACCCAAACTATCTCCACAATTGTAGAGGGGAAAAAAGTATTAATAGCTGACGATGTAGCAGATAGTGGAAAAAGCTTAAAAGTTGCTAAAGAACATTTAGAACAATGCGGTGCAACCCAGGTAAAAATTGCTACCATATATTATAAACCCTGGTCTATCATTAAACCCGATTTCTATATAAAAGAAACTGAAGCATGGATAATCTTCCCATGGGAAAGGAAAGAATTTGTATCTAAAATGATGGAAAGCTTAAGAGCAAAAGGACTTAGTCATGATGAAATAATGAAAGAAATTGAAAAAAGTGGTATTCCTAAGGATTTAATACTAAGATTTATAAATGATTTAATAGGAGAAGAATAATGAAAAACGCTATTTCTGCAGGTGGTGTAATTGTTAATCCTATCAACAGAAAAGTTTTTATTCTAAAGAGAAAAAATTCTAATTGGGTTCTCCCTAAGGGTCACTTAGAAAAAGGAGAATCTCCAGAAGAAGCTGCTATAAGAGAAGTAAAAGAAGAAACAAATTTGAATGTAAAAATTATTGATCTTATAGGAAAGACCCACTACATTGCTCCTGCCACAGAAAGACATCCTGAAGAAGACAAAACAGTATTATGGTATCTGATGGAATCGTACGATTCTAATAATGTCAAAATTGAGGAAGATGTGTTTTCCGATGGAAGATTTTTGTATTTCAATGACGCATATAATCTTCTTACCTTTGAGCAAGAAAAAGAGATATTGAGAAGAGGATATGAGTTATATATGCTTCAAAAAGGTGAAAAAAAACTTCATGTTTTAATGTTAAGCTGGGAATATCCACCAAGAATTGTAGGTGGACTCAGTAGACATGTAAAAGATCTTAGCGACGCTTTAGCCGAGAAAGATACTAAAGTTTCTATAATAACCTGTGGTACTAAAGACGCCCCTTGGGAAGAAAATAAAAATAATCTTTCTGTTTATAGAGTACCAGAGAAAATAATAGACACACCCAATTTTATCTCATGGATCTACTTTCTTAATCTTTCCATGATGATTAAAGCATTAGAAATAAACAGGACAAATCCCATAGATATCATACATGCTCACGACTGGTTATCTGCTTTTGCCGGATATGTATTAAAACACTCTCTTAAAAAGCCTCTTTTATCAACAATCCATGCAACTGAACATGGGAGAAATCAAGGAATATATACTGAAGAGCAAAAATTTATCCATAATGTGGAATGGTGGCTAACATATGAATCTTGGAAAGTAATTGTATGCAGTAATAATATGAAAGATGAAGTAATGTTTCTTTTTAACTTACCATACGACAAAATAAAAATTATTCCTAACGGTATAAACCCTGAGAACTTAAAAACCACATTAGATTATAATGAGGTAAGAAGCAAATTTCTTAACCAAGATGAAAAAATGATATTATTTATTGGTAGAATGCATTATCAGAAAGGAGCAGATTATCTTCTGAGATCTATACCCTATATAATCAATGATTTTCCAAAGGTTAAATTTATATTTGTTGGAACAGGACCCCAACTTGATTATTTAATTGAAGAAAGTAAGAATTTAGGAATCAATGAAAAAGTTATATTTACAAGTTTTGTAGACGATAATCTAAGAAATGCTCTACTTCATGCATCTGATATATGTGTTTTTCCAAGTATTTATGAGCCTTTTGGAATAGTTGCATTAGAAGCTATGGCTTTAGGAAAGCCTGTAGTAGCAAGTAGGCTTGGGGGTTTTGCTGAAATAATTGAAGATGGAATAGACGGTATACTTTTTGAACCTAAAAATATATTAGATTTAGCTAACAAAATTAAAATGCTTTTATACAACGACGATTTAAGAGAAAAAATTGAAAAAATGGCAATTAAAAAAGCTTTGGAAAAATACTCATGGAAAAGTATTGCTGAAGAAACAAAAAAGGTTTACTTTGAGGTATATAGAGAATATTTAAAAACTGATTGGTAAGGGAGGTTTTTTCATGAAAGTTGTTGTTATGGCAGGGGGAGAGGGAACAAGATTAAGGCCTCTAACAATCACTCGTCCCAAACCTATGACCTATATTGTTGGTAAACCTATAATGGAACATATTATCAATCTTCTTTCTGAACAGGGATTTAAAGAATTTATTGCTACTTTATATTATTTACCTGAAATCATTCAAGAATATTTTAATGATGGGTCTAATTGGAACATAAAATTAGATTATTCAATTGAAGAGTCACCTCTTGGTACAGCTGGAAGTGTAAAATATGCTCTTAAAGATAAGGAAAAAGAAAGAATTTTAATAGTAAGTGGGGACGCCTTAACAGATTTCAACTTTCAAGAAATCATAAAATTTCATGAAGAGAAAAAAGCTTTAATTACTATTGTATTAACAAGTGTGGAGAATCCTTTAGAATATGGCGTAGTAATTACAGATGATGAAGGAAGAATAGTTAAATTTTTAGAAAAACCAAGTTGGGGAGAGGTATTTAGTGATACGGTTAACACGGGTATTTACATTTTAGAACCAGAGGTTTTAAATTATATACCAGAAAATGAGCCTTTTGACTTTAGTAAAGATCTATTTCCAATGCTTCTTGAAAAAGGTGCACCTTTGTATGGTTACATAGCGAATGGTTATTGGTGTGATATAGGAAATTTAGAACAATTTCTCAAAGCCAATATTGATGTACTAACTGGAAAAGTAAAGATAAAGATACCAGGTAGAGAAATACTTCCTGGTATCTTTGTAAACGAAGACGTAGACATTTCTCACTCTGCCTTTATAAAGCCACCAGTCTATATTGGGCAATTTTCAAAAATAAAAGAAAATGCAACTATTCTTGGACCAACAGTTTTAGGAGATTCTGTATTTGTAGATAGCGAAGCAAAAATTCAAAGAAGTGTAATATTTAATAACACCTATATAGGTAAAAAATCAAGTATTTATTCATCCATAATAGGCAGTAAATGCAATATAAAAAACTTTGTAAAAATAGAAGAAGGAGCAAGCATAGGGGACAACAATACAATAGGTGATAGAGTATTCATTAATACTGGAGTTAAAATATGGCCTAATAAATATATAGAAACTGGATCTATCGTTAACACAAGCATTGTCTGGGGAAGCCATTGGAGAAAAACCCTATTTGGTCAAAGGGGAATTACAGGTAAAATAAATATAGAAATAACCCCTGAATTTGCAACTAAAATAGGTGCATCTTTTGGTACCATACTTCCCAAATCATCTTATGTAGTAATGAGTAGAGACGCAAGACCAGCTTGCAGAATGATAAAAAGGGCTATATTAACAGGCATTCTTTCTACAGGTGTAAATGTGTTTGATATTAGGACTCTTCCTATACCCGTCTCAAGATATGCTACTCCAAATTTGGATGCCATTGCTGGAATCCATATAAGAATATCACCTTACAATCCTGAAAAAATATTAATAGAATTTTTTGATAGATCAGGCATTAATATTGATAAAAATACAGAAAGAAAAATAGAGAATATTTTCTTCAGAGAGGATTTTAGACGAACCTATACCGAAGAAGTAGGAGAGATCAAATTTCCTCCCCATGTAATAGAATATTATACATGGGGATTACTTAAATCGATAGACAAATCAAGTATTGAAAAAAAGAGATATAAAATTGTAATTGATTATCAAGGAAATAGTGCTTCTTTATTCTTACCCAATATACTTTCCCAATTAAAAATAGAAAATATATCCCTCAATCTATACGGAGAAGATACAAATAAAATAAAGGTTCCCAATGAAGAGGTCATTAAGATTACAGAGGCTATTGGAGCTGATTTCGGCATAATTATTAATAATGATGGTGAAAGTTTCTCTATTATTACACCAGAAGGAAAATATCTGGCAAAAGATGAGCTAATTGCAGTACTCACCTATCTTACATTAAAACTTTATCCGAACTCACAAATAGTCGTACCAGTAAATATTTCCCAATTAATAGAAAAAATAGCCAACAATTTAGGAGGAAGAGTAATAAGAAGTAAAATTTCGCCTTCTGAATTAACAAAAACCTTATTAAGAACAGAATCTAAATTTGGGGCCAGTGAAGATGGCATTATATTCCCTGATTTTCAACCTGCTTTTGATGGAATATATGGTTTATTAAAGTTTCTTGAAATCTATTCAAAGAATAATCTCACATTAAAAGAATTAGTAGAAGAATTACCAGAATATTTCAAGGTTAAAGCCATGGTAGATTGTTATGCAGAAAACAAAGGAAAAATAATGAGAAAGCTTATAGAAGAGAATGCCGAAAAAAACATAGAATATATAGATGGAATAAAAATATATTTGGATGACTCTTGGGTACTTATTATTCCACATCCAGAAGAGCCTGCCCTTATAATATATGCAGAATCTACAACTCTAAAAAAGGCCCAAGAATTATTAGAAGAATTTAACCAAAAGATTAAAGATCTAAATATAGCTTTAACCTAATTTTAACTTGACATTAATATATCTAAAAACTATCTTAAAATAAGGCATAATTTTTTTAAAAAGGAGGTTTAGAGATGCAGAATCTACTCTGGATTGTACCTATATCAGGCACCATAGGTCTTTTAGTAGCTTATATTATCGCTAAGGGTATTCTTAAAGAAGAGGCAGGACCTGCTGAAATCCAAAAAATCATGAAAGCTATACAACAAGGTGCAGATGCCTTCCTAAATCGTGAGATAAGAACTGTAGCAATTTTCGTTCTCGCATTTGGTATCTTTATGGGTTTAGTTTTAGAACCATTGTTAGGATTAGCCTTCATCATCGGTGCATCCTTCTCTATGTTTTCTGGATATATAGGAATGAAGATAGCAACAAGAGCGAATGGAAGAACTACTTATGCTGCCTCTAAATATGGAGTGGGTAAAGCTTTAGACATTGCATTTTCTGGTGGAGCAGTTATGGGACTTATGGAAGCAAGTTTAGGAATCTTTGGCTCAAGTTTAATTTACCTTTTACTTAGTAATTTCATGCCAGATCCAAGATTAAAGCTTGAAATTATTAGTGGATATGCATTAGGAGCAAGTTTTATAGCTCTTTTTGCTCGTGTAGGTGGTGGTATTTATACAAAGGCTGCAGATGTAGGAGCAGATCTTGTGGGTAAAATTGAAGCAGGAATACCTGAAGATGATCCAAGAAATCCTGCTGTAATAGCTGATAATGTGGGAGATAACGTAGGTGATGTAGCAGGAATGGGAGCAGATCTATATGAATCCTATGTAGGAGCTATCCATGCTGGTGCAGTATTAGGATTTGCATATGCAGAAATGAAAGGTTTACTCTATCCCTTCCTATTTGCAGTAATAGGTCTTTATTCCTCTATTATTGGTATTATCTTTACAAAAGTATATGCATCAAGAAAAAATGCTGATCCTGCTAATGCATTAAGAAATGGAACCTTCCTTGCTTCTGCCATTGCTATTATTGGATCTTTCTTTTTAGCTAATTCTTTATTAGGAAATTTAGGGCCTTTCTGGGCAGGAACTATTGGAATTATAGTAGGCATACTCGTCGGTTTTATAAGTGAATATTACACATCCAATAAACCAATAGAAAGAATTGCTTATGCCAGCACCACAGGTGCAGCAACAAACATCATTGCGGGACTTTCTGTTGGAATGGAAAGTACATTCCTTGCCATAGTAGTTCTTGCAATAGGTACATACCTTGCCTACTTAGCTAACGAAATGTGGGGTGTAGCAATTGCAGGTGTTGGAATGCTTGTAACCTTAGGTATTACCCTTTCAGTTGATGCTTACGGACCAATAGCAGATAATGCCAGTGGAATAGCTGAGATGGCTCATCAAGGAGAAAAAGTAAGGGAAATAACAAGCTCTCTTGATGCTTATGGAAATACAACAGCAGCTATGGGTAAGGGTTTTGCTATTGGCTCAGCCATATTAACCGCTCTATCCTTATTTGCTGCTTTCAAGGAATGGGCCCAAATTCCATATATTGATGTTTCAAAGGCACCAGTTCTTGCAGGTGCCCTTATAGGTGGCATGTTGCCCTTCCTGTTCTCAGCCTTAGCTTTGAGGGCAGTAGGTGAAGCAGCAACTCATATGGTAGAAGAAGTTAGAAGACAATTTAGAGAAATAAAAGGACTTCTCGAAGGAAAAGCTGAACCAGATTATGCAAGATGTGTGGATATAAGTACACGTGGTGCATTAAAAGCTATGATTCTTCCAAGCTTAATTATGATATTATCTCCTTTCATTATTGCATTCTTATTAGGCAAAGAGGCCTTGGGTGGTATGCTTACAGGAGCAACCATTTCTGGAGGACTCTTAGCCATATTTATGGCAAATGCTGGTGGAGCTTGGGACAACGCTAAAAAATTAATTGAACATGGTAAGTTTGGTGGTAAGGGATCTGACGCTCACAAGGCAGCAGTAGTAGGAGATACAGTAGGAGATCCTTTCAAAGATACAGCGGGTCCTTCAATTAACATATTAATAAAACTTATGGCTGTAATTTCCCTTGTATTCTTACCAATATTCTTTCACTAAAAATACGAATATAAAAACATTAAGGGGTGGAAGATTTTCTTCCACCCCTTTTTTTTATTCTTGACATAAATCTCATATATAATATACTAACCTAAGTCTTTACATATATTTTTGGAAGGAGGGATAACTTGTTCAAGAAACTACCATCACTAATAAACTTCCCACAGATGGAAGAAGAGATAATGAAATTTTGGAAAGATAAAGATACATTCAAAAAATCCTTAGAAATAAGAAAAGGATCACCCAGATTTAATTTCTATGAGGGACCACCCACTGCTAACGGTAAACCTCATGCAGGACATGTTCTACCCAGAATATACAAAGACCTTTTCCCAAGATATAAAACTATGCAAGGGTATTACGTACCAAGAAAAGCAGGATGGGATACCCATGGGCTTCCTGTAGAACTTGAGGTAGAAAAAGAGTTAGGTATTAACAGTAAACAAGAAATAGAAAAATATGGAATAGAAGAATTTAATAAAAAATGTAGAGAAAGTGTATTTAGATACGAAAAGGAATGGCGACTATTTACAGAGAGAATTGGCTTCTGGATTGATATGGATAATCCTTATATTACATTAAGTAATGACTATATAGAATCGGTATGGTGGCTCTTAAAAAAGATTTGGGAAAAAGGCTTACTTTATAAAGGATATAAAATTGTTCCTTGGTGTCCAAGATGCGAAACTGCTTTATCAGATCATGAGGTGGCTCAAGGTTATAAAGAAACAGAAGATCCATCTATTTTTGTAAAATTTAAGATAAAAAATCAAGATAATACATGTTTTCTTGCATGGACCACAACTCCATGGACCCTTATATCTAACGTAGCTTTAGCGGTACATCCCGATGAAGATTATGTGAAGGTAAAATATAATAATGAATACTACATATTAGCAGAAAAAAGATTAACTTATGTATTTCCAGAAGGAAGCTACGAAATAATAGAAAGATATAAAGGCAAAGATTTAGAAAAAACTTATTACGAATCTCTATTTAATTTCCTACCCATAGATAAAGATTCCCATTATGTCGTACTTGGAGATTTTGTAACCTTAGAAGATGGTACAGGAATTGTCCATATTGCACCAGCATTTGGAGATGAGGACTTTCAAATAGGAAAAAAATATGATCTTCCTTTTTTACAACCTGTAGACCAAAATGGCAAATTTATTAAAGAGGTTGAACCATGGGCAGGAATGTTTATTAAAAAAGCTGATCCTCTGATCATTGAAAATCTAAAAAATAGGAATTTACTTTTTAAAGAAGAAAAATATCTACACTCATATCCATTCTGCTGGAGATGCGATACTCCTTTAATTTATTACGCCAGAGCGTCATGGTATATAAAAACTACTGCAGTAAAAGAAGAATTATTAAGAAATAATCAAAAAATAAATTGGTATCCAGAACATATTAAAGAAGGTAGATTTGGCAACTGGCTTGCTAATAATATTGATTGGTCCCTAAGCAGAGAAAGATATTGGGGTACTCCTCTTCCTATATGGATATGTGAGTCTTGTGGACATCAAGAATGTATAGGAAGCTATAAAGAATTAGGTATTACTGATACTAAAAATTTTGATCCTCATAAACCTTATATAGACAAAATTACATTAAAGTGTCCAAAATGCGGAAGTACAATGTACAGAGTACCAGAAGTTATTGATTGTTGGTTTGATTCAGGAGCTATGCCAGTAGCCCAATGGCATTATCCTTTTGAAAATGAGGAAGAATTCAAAGCCTCTTTCCCTGCAGACTTCATATGTGAAGCCATTGATCAAACAAGAGGATGGTTCTATAGTCTTTTAGCCATATCCACCTTAGTATTTAATGAACCTGCTTATAAAAATGTTCTTGTAACAGAATTAGTGTTAGATGAAAAAGGCGAAAAAATGAGTAAACATAAAGGTAACGTGGTAGATCCATGGCTCATATTGAATAAATACGGAGCAGATGCCTTAAGATGGTATATCTTTACTGTAAGTCCTCCATGGGTGCCACTAAGATTTTCGCCTGATGCTGTAAATGAAGCTCTTAAAAAATTCCTTTTAACCTTGTGGAATACTGTCTCTTTCTTCTCAATTTACGCTGAAATAGATGGCTTCGATCCGACAAAAAATAGTATCCCATTAGAAAATCTTGAAGATATCTCTGATAGATGGATTATATCAAGACTAAATAGCTTAATATTAAAAGTAAAAGAAGATATGGATAAATTTAATGCTACTTCTGCAGCAAGATCAATACAAAGTTTTGTTATAGACGATCTAAGTAACTGGTATATAAGATTAAATAGAGAAAGATTTTGGAAATCAGAAAAAGACAATGATAAATGGTCAGCATATACAACTACATATACACTAATAAAAGAGCTTACTAAGCTTTTAGCTCCCTTTATCCCATTTACAACAGAAAAAATATATCAAGAAATAGTTAGAGTAGCAGAAAAAGAAGCTCCAGAAAGTGTACATCTTTGTGATTATCCTCAGGGAGAAACTAAATATATAGATTCTGTATTAGAAGCAGATATGGAAATAGTTAGAGATATTGTTACTATAGGAAGAATGCTTAGAAATCAAGCAAACATAAAAATAAGACAACCACTATCAAAGATATGGATAAATACAAAAGGGAATAAAGAAAATCTTGAAAAGCTTTCTAAATACATAAAGCAAGAGCTTAATGTTAATGACATAATTTTTGATAGGCCAGAAGTGAAAGAGAATATATTAATTCATGAAGATGATAATTTGCAAGTAGGATTGGATATATCAATAACAGAAGATCTGTTAAAGAAAGGAATATTAAGAGAATTAGAGCATAAGATTCAGATGCTAAGAAAAGAAGCAAAATTGGACTATGTAGATAGAATAAAGTTCTATTATCAAGGATCTCCTAAAATAAAGGAAATCATAGAGGAAAACAAAGAAGAACTCTTAGAAGAAATTTTGGCTATTGAAATATATGAAGGAAAAATTCCAGATACTGCTTATAAAAAGAATATAAAAGTATATGATGAAGAGATATTAGTAGGTTTTGAAAAAGTATGAAGGGGGGTTTAGGTAAATGTTGAAATTTAAAAAACTATCCATTATATTTATCATACTAATTTTAGCAAGTTCTATATTTTCCTTTTCTTCAACTTTACCAATATCTATAAATGATGATTTAGGAAGAGAAATAACAATTAAAGAATATCCTAAGAGAATTATCTCTCTTGCTCCCTCATCAACCGAAATACTATTTGAAATAGGTGCTGGGGATAGATTAATTGGAGTAACTGATTATTGCAACTATCCAAAGGAAGCTTTAACAAAAGAGAAAGTTGGAGGCTTTAGTAATCCTAATATAGAAAAAATTATCTCATTAAAACCAGATTTAATTGTTCTATACAAAAGTTTTCCAAAGGAAGTTTTTAACCAGTTAGAAAAATCTCTTCCAAATACTTCTTTTATTGTTCTTGACCCAAAAACTTATGAGGATGTAATGAAAAATATCATATTATTAGGTAAGGCTGTGGGAAAAGAAAATGAGGCAAGAAAAGTTTACAACAATATGCTTAATGGTTGGTTAGAGATACAGAAAAAAGTTACTTCAATAAAAAAATCTCCTAAAGTTCTTTTCCTAATTTGGAATGATCCATTTATATCTGTATCACCCTCCACCTTCCTGGGTGATCTTTTGAAAAAATTAAAAGCAAAAAATATAGTAGAAAATAATGAGCCAGAATACCCTGTCCTTAGTTTAGAGTATATCATCTCAAAAAATCCTGACATTATAATTATTGGAGAAATGTCAGGCATATCAAAGGACTTCATAATAAATCACCCAATATTAAAAAATACGAATGCAGTTAAAAATAATAAAGTTTTTACAGTAAATGATGATTTAGTTTTCAGACCAGGTCCGAGACTTGTGGAGGGATTTAAAGCACTTTACAAAATCTTGTATGAAAATTAAACTTTTTCTTTTATTATTAATTTTAATCTTTTTAAGTATTATCTCTGTAAAAATAGTAGACATAGAAGGGAATAATGAGGTCCGGGGAGTCATTATATATAACATAAGGCTACCCCGGACTCTTTTATCTATTTTTGTTGGTGGAAATCTTGGTATTGCAGGAGCTATTCTTCAGAGTCTTTTCCACAATCCATTAGCAGAACCTCATATTATAGGCTTATCTTCTGGAGCACTATTAGGTACTACCATATATTTTCTCATGGCTGGAAGTACTTGGGATATAGATCCCCTTTTTACACCTTGGTCTGCCATTTTAGGTTCTCTTTTCGTCCTATTCTTACTTTTGACCTTCAATCAAAAATTTCAAAGTTCAAATACATTAATACTTTTAGGTGTATCATTAAACTCTTTATTGTCGTCCTTTACCTCTTTACTACTTTTTTTAAAGCAGAAAACTTTTCAAGGCGTTTATTTTTGGATTCTTGGTGGTTTTAATGGCAAATCCTGGAATCATTTCTATATTCTGCTTTTTTACTCTTTAATAGGAATACCATGGGCTTTCTTGTGGAGAAAAAAATTCAATATTCTTTTTTTAAGTGAAGAAGAGATATATAGTCTTGGAATTTCTTTAAAAAAGATCCAACCATTAATAATAATACTTTTAACCTTTTTAATAGCTCCATCAGTTGCAGTATCTGGTATGATAGGATTTGTTGGCCTCATTTCTCCCCATCTAATGAGAGTATGGGAGACCGCAGATTACAAGTGGCTTATTCCATCAAGTTACCTTGCTGGTTCCATCCTTTTATTATCGTCGGATATTTTATCAAGAGTTCTTTTTTATCCAACAGAAATACCAGTAGGTATAATAACATCTTTCTTAGGAGTACCATTCTTTATTTATCTCCTTATCAAAAGACAATGATAAAATTTTTAAATATAAATGCTGGCTACGAAACAAAGAAAATAGTATTAAAGAATTTTACTTGGGAAACACCAGAAAAAGGCTTTGTAGGAATAATTGGTCCTAATGGAGCTGGAAAAAGTACTATTTTTAGATTACTTATAAGGTATATTGCGCCTATTTCAGGTGAAATATATTTAAACAATATGGATATCAAAAAATATACACAAGAGAATTTAGCAAAAATTATAGCTCTTCTTCCTCAAAAACCCATATGGGAACCTTCTTTATCAGTAGAAGAATATATATCCTTAGGTAGATATCCTCATCATCCCTCATGGAGACCATTAAGTAAAAAAGATATTATAAGAGTAAATGAAATTATGATATTAACAGACACCATAATGCTTAAAAAGAAAAAATTACATCAACTTTCAGGAGGAGAATTACAAAGGGTTATTATTGCAAGAATATTAGCCCAAGACCCTCAAATTATCCTTCTGGATGAGCCCACAAATAATTTAGATCCATATTATCAAATAAGTCTTTTAGATAAGCTTAGAGAATTAAGCAAGGAAATCCTCATTATTGCTAATCTTCATGACATAAATTTAGCCTCTTTTTATACAGATTATGTTTTAGCTTTAAAAAATGGAATAGCTCTATCCTTCGGAAAAACAAAAGAAGTATTAAATTGTAATCTTTTAAATCACCTATTTAACATAAGATATACAGAAATAAATTATAAAAATAAAAGAATATTTTTACCTATTCACATTACCAATCAGGAAGAGAAATCTTAGAAAGCCTTCTATCTATTAGCCAAATTCGTATTATAATAGCAAGTATACCTCCAAATATTACCTGGGAGAATGTTAGAAGATAAAAGAAAGCAAGAACAACTAAAAAAATCTTAGTTTCATTTTTCTTTGAAGCAAAAATAAAATGTTTACTTAAAGTAATTTCTCCTTTTACACTCCCTGGATATTCCCTGTATATCCAAATATTACTTAAAAATCCTGGAATATCCAAATAAAAGAAATATAAAGATAGGGTAAATCCCACAATAACTTCATATATCTCTTTACTAAAACCTTTTTGAGTAGCAAGATACCATACGAAAAGCACGTATATTATAAGTAATAAATTAAGAAGCCAAAATATTGGTCCTCTCTTTTTAGGTTTTTCTTGTTCCTTTTTCTCATCTTTTCTCCAGGGTGGAACAATCTCCCCTACCCCTTCTACTTTTATGTATTTCTTTGCATCTTCTTCGTAAGCCTTATTTTCCCTTCTTTCCAATATATCACGAAATATGATTATAAATATTACCGCCAAAGGAATAAACCATGGTTCATAAATAAGTCCCATAATTATACCTCCTTATAGGTAAGAGTTTTCATTTTTAAAATAACATTTTTAGGATCTTCAGATCCAAAAATTCCATGCCCACTAATCAATATATTTGCTCCAGCCTCAACCACCAAAGGAGCAGTTTTTAAATCAATACCCCCGTCTACCATTATATCTAAATTTATCCCTTCCTTGGTAGCTCTTTCTCTAAGATCTCTTATTTTTTTTAGACAAAAAGGCAAAAATTCCTGACCTCCATAACCAGGATTTACTGTCATAAGTAGAACTAAATCCACTTCTCCAAGAAGGTAATCCAAAGTAGATAAAGAAGTTGCTGGATTTAAGGTTATAAAAGGACGAACTTTATGATCTCTTATATATTTTAATAACCTCTGAGGATGATAGGTATTTTCAATGTGAAATCCTAAATGATCAGCCCCAGATTCTATAAACATATCTACAAAAAGTTCTGGTTTTTCTACCATAAGATGCACATTAAGGGGTAAATTAAATTTCTTTTTTATCGCTTTTACTAAAGATGGTCCATAACTTAGATTAGGGACAAAATGTCCATCCATGATATCAATATGTAATGCATCTGAATATTCTTCAACAAGTTTTATAGATTTTTCCATATTTAAAAGATCAGCTGAAAGAATTGAAGGAAAAACTTGAATCTTCATTTTACTCTCCTCCAGAAGTGTACGAAGATTCAGGAATATTTTCATAAGAAGTCGTAGTAAATGTATATAAAAGAACAGTTCCACCCTTTTCCATATATATATTAGCTTGAGGAACTTGTTTTACCACATACCCCTCTTTATTTCCAGCAAAATCAACCACAAAACCTGCCTTCTCAAGAATATTCAAAGCCTCTCCCATATCTTTATATCTCACATCTGGCACTTTTGCAAAAAAAGCAGGCATATTTATCCATAAGGTTATACTACTTCCTATTGGAACCTTAGTAGTTAACGGATTCTGGTCTAAAACCAATAAAAAATCTTTATTTCTATCCATCAATATTCCACCAATCACAATTTTAAAATTTTTCTCTGATAATATTTTAGATGCTTCAATAATATTTTTCCCTCTTACGTCAGGAGGAACAATAGATTCCACATTTGAAGATATAGTATTCTTAAAAAGGATTAAAAGAAGGATAAATATTAATAGATTTATTCCTATAAGGATATAAAGTATAAGCTCCTTAATCGGAATTTTTTTCATAATTTAGCCTCCTCATACTTAAATAACTTGCCCTTAATTGGCCACATCCAGCCCTAATTTTACTTCCATAAGAAATTCTTAATGTAGTATTTATACCATTCTTATCCAAGATTTCTTTAAACTTCTTAATAGAATAAATATCAGAAGGTTCCCACGGATATTCCTTTACTTTATTCCAAGGAATTAAATTCACGTGAGCATTTTTTCCCTTAAGAAGAAGAGATAGTTTATTTGCATGTTCAGGTTTATCATTAAAGTCTTTTATAAGTACATATTCAAAAGTTATTCTTCTTTTTGTAATATTTGCATAAAACCAAGCACTTTCTAATAATTCTTCTATGGGATATTTTTTATTGATAGGAACTATTTGGTTCCTTAATTCATTATCTGGGGCATGTAAAGATATAGCAAGCTTTACTTTAACATTTTCCTTTGCAAGATCATATATTTTAGGAACTATACCTACAGTAGAAATAGTGATATGTTTACTACCTATCCCAAAACCCCAACCACTATTGAGTATCTCTATAGACCTTATTACTGCCTCATAATTAGCTAAAGGCTCTCCCATTCCCATAAAAACAACATTGGAAATTCTTTTCCCTTTCTCCCACAATTCTTTTTGAACTATCAATACCTGACCAATAATCTCATTAACCTTCAAATTTCTTTTCAAACCTATTAGTCCTGTTGCACAAAATTTACAGGAAAAAGAACAACCTACTTGTACAGATACACATATAGTATTTCTATTATGATGTTTTATAAGAACAGTTTCTATATTTTCCCCATCTGATAATTGTAAAAGATATTTGGTAGTATTACCTGCATCTTTTTTATCAACAATATGAGGAAGATCAAAGGAAAAAAACTCCTTTAATTTATTCCTTAAATTTGTAGGCAAATTACTCATCTTCTCAGGGTCCCATTCTCCTTTTTTGTATATCCAATTCAAAATTTGATCTACCCTATAGTATGGTTCGTTCCATCCTTTCAATATTTCTAAAAGATATTCTTTATTTAGTGAGAATATATTATTAGTACTCACGGCTTAATAAGCTAATAAAAAAACCATCAGTTTTATATTTGTAGGGTAAAACCCTAAATATCCCATTAAACTCCTCATATCTATAGGAAAATCTTTCTAAAATAAAATTAGTATTATTCTGGAGAAAAGATAGGACCACACCTTCATTTTCACTCCAAGTAAGAGTACATGTACTATACAGAATTTTTCCTCCTCTTTTAACTAATTTTCCTGCTTTTTCCAAAAGCTTTATCTGTAATTTAGAATTCTCATAAATTTGATCTTTTGTTAACCTCCACTTTATTTCGGGTTTATGGCTCAAAACCCCCAAACCCGTACATGGAGCATCTAAAAGAACTTTATCAAAAATTCCATTAAATGATTCTGGTATAGATGTAGCATCTATATTTAAAGTCTCTATTATTTTAACTCCTAACCTTTTTGCATTTTCTTCTACCAATTTTAACCTATTTTTATTAATGTCCACAGATACAATTTTTCCCTCATTTTTCATTAATTCAGCCATATGAGTACTTTTAAGACCTGGAGCCGAACAAAGATCAATAACTTTTTCTCCGGGTTTCGGATTTAATATTAAAGCAGGCAACATAGAAGCCTCACTCTGCACAATAAAATAACCTTCCCTAAATAGATCCAAATTTTCTAAAAAAAATCCATTTTTCACTATTAAGGCTTGATCAACTAAATATCCATCTTCTACATCGATACTTCTTTTTATTAATTCTTTCTTCAGGTCTTCTTTATTGGTTTTTAAAGTATTTACCCTTACAGAAAACCTTTGAGGCCTATTACTCCAAGAGGCAATTTTAATCTTTTCAGCTGTACCCAAATAATCATCCCATTCATCTAATATGAAATCAGGAATACCATATTTTAAATACTCAGGAAAAGAATTTAAATCAAGATTATTTCTATTTTCAATGATTCTTCTTGCAACAGCATTTATCAATTTAATTTCTTTGGGGGCTTTTTCTTTTGCTATCTCAACAATTTCATTTATTACAATAGGAAGAATAGTATTTCTAATAAAATATACATGGTATACAACTAATCTTAAAAGAACTTTGGCATATAAAGAAAGGTTGTCTTTTTTAACATATTTTCTCCATATAAAATCCAAAGTATCTCTCCACCTTGTAACTCCATAAACTAACTCAGTGATAAGATGTTTTTCATTAACAGAAAGATCATAAGAAGGAAGCCTATTCCTTAGAAGAATATTTAAATAGGCTTCCTTCTTTTCTAATTCATATAAAATTTCAGCGGACCTTTTTCTTACCTCCATTAGTCACGGTTTCTCATATTTGCAAGTAAAATAAGACGGAAAAGGTTCAATAACGCAGTTAAAGCAGCAGCAAGATAAGTAAGAGCTGCAGCATTTAATACTTGCTTTACTCCCTCCGCCTCCTGGGGTGTAACAATTCCTAAAGATAATAAAATCTCACGAGCTCTTTTACTTGCATTAATTTCCACAGGAAGAGTAACAATATAGAAAAGTACAGCCAAAGAGAAGGCTAATATACCAATATTCATAAGACTGGGACTACCAAATAAAAATCCTAAGAAGAAAAGTGGAAAAGCAAGATTAGTCCCTAAATTAGCTATTGGTACAAGAGAAGATCTAAGAGCAAGGGCATAATAGCCAGTAGCATGTTGAACTGCATGTCCTATTTCATGAGCAGCCACTCCTACTGCTGCCACAGAATAAGAAGAATAAACAGGTTCCGAAAGTCTTAAAATCTTTGATGATGGATCATAATGATCTGTAAGACTTCCTGGTACCATCTCTATTCTCACATCATTTAAACCAAGAGATCTCAATATTATTTCAGCTGCTTCTCTTCCTGTTAATCTCTTAGAGTTAGGTATCTCCGAATAATATGCAAATGTGGATCTAACCTTTAAGCTCGCATATATAGACAATAACAATGCAGGTAGCAATATAATATATGTGGGATCCCAGAAGAAAAACATTTATATATCACCTCCAAATTAATATATTATTCAAGTTTTTCACCTATACTTAGACGATAACCATTTAAAAATTCTTTATAGGTCATCTTCTTTTTATTTTCAGGCTGAAGTTCCAATATATATAATATTCCATTTTTAGCTTTGATACCAATACCTTTATCTCTATCTATAATAGAAATAGTACCATTTTCATATTCTATAAAGTTGTTAGTAATTTCATAATTTGCCTTGTAAACCTTTAGAATTTTACCTCTAAAAAAAGTAAAAGCTCCAGGTTCTGGTGATAAAGCTCTAATTTGACACCATATTCTTTTAACATGATTGTTCCAGTCTATTCGCTCTTCTTCCTTAGAAATCTTAGGAGCATAAGTAGCCTCACTGTCATTTTGAGGTGTAGGTTTTAAAGTACCTTCTTTTATTTTAGGAAGCACTTCTAAAAGCAAATCTGCCCCTAAATTAGCTAATTTTATAGTTAAGGATTCCCTGTTGTCCTCAGGAAGAATAGGAATCTTTTTTATTGCATAAACTGGACCTGTATCTAATCCTTTTTCCATTTGCATAATAGAGATTCCTGTCTCATCCTCACAATTCATTAGGGCTCTTTCAATAGGAGATGCACCTCTATACTTAGGTAAACAAGAAGCATGAATATTAATACCACCAAAAGGTGGTATAAGCAAAAGGTTCTCTGTTATTATTTTTCCATAAGCTGCAACTATATAGGCTTCAGGATTAAGATTTCTTATAATTTCTTCTATTTCAAAATTGTTTCTTAATCTCTCTGGCTGATAGATAGGTATATTTTTCTCCATAGCAAAAAGTTTAACAGGAGATGGAATAATTTTTTTACCTCTTCCCTGTGGTTTATCAGGTTGAGTTACCACTGCCAATATATTTAATTTCTCATATATTTTTTCTAATATAATTCTTGCAAAAATTGGAGTACCAAAAAATATTACCCTTATCATATATTGTTTCCTACCTCTTCTGTTATGCCTCTATCCACAATTAAAACTCCATCTAAATGATCTATTTCATGTTGAATAACCCTCGCTAAAAGTCCCTTTGCTCTATATTTTTTAACTTTTCCATTTAAATCTTGTGCCTTAAAAACAATTCTTTCATATCTTTTTATTTTTAACTCTATACCAGGAACACTTAAACAACCTTCTAAATCAATAGTCTCTCCTTCAGCCTCCAATATTTCAGGATTAATAAAAGCAATAGGTTTATTTTCATAATCAACTACTATAACTCTAAGAGGTTCTCCTACTTGAGGAGCAGCAAGTCCTACTCCATTTGCAAATTTCATAGTCTCAATCATATCTTCTACAAGCCTTTTAATCTTGGAATCTACTTTATCGACCTTTTGAGCTTTTTGCTTTAATACAGGATCTCCAATCTTTCTTATTTCAAGTATCATTTTCTATATCACCTCATAAATTAGTTTCCTTCACATCTACATTTATTATAAATTTTACATTAGAAAAGGGAGTTTTACTATCCTCACAAATATTTTTTAATATTCTACTCTCTATAATTCCTTCTTTGTCTTTTATTAATATCTGATATCTAAACTTGTCCTTTATAAGATATGGATAGAAAGGAGCTGGTCCTAAAACCTCCAAATCAGTATATTTTTCCTCTAATATAGCTACCATCTTTTTACCCTCATCTACAACTTCCTCTTCATCAGATCCTTCTACTATAATCTGATGTAGAAGAGAAAAGGGAGGATAAAAAAGCGATTTTCTTAATTTCAGCTCATAATTTAAAAAGGTACCATAAGAATTGCTCTTTATAGCTTTTACCACATAATGGGAAGGAGAATAAGTTCTTAATATGATTTCTTCTCCTTTAAAGAAGGATTTAATTCTATTCAACATATTAAAAGTCTTTTCTGGCATAGAAAAATCAGGGATATGAATGAAATTATCCAAATTATAAACTATAAGAATCCCTGCATCTTCAAGATCTAACCAGGGTTCTATCATTTTCGTACCTACAATAATATCAGCTTCTTTTATTAAGGATTCATCCTGAAGCTCTATCTCACTATCTATTCTTAGAACCTTAAATTTCTTAAAAGTTTTAACTAAATATCTTTCAAGTTTTTCAGTACCAATACCCCCAAAAATAAAATTATATCCTTGACATACAGGGCATATGGTAGGTGGAAGAGAAGTAAAACCACAGTAATGACATTTTAGAATTTTATCCTCATCTTGATGAAAAACAAATGGTGATCTACAATGAGGACACATAAAAATATATCCACAATCCACGCATTGAATATATGTGGAAAAGCCCAAACGATTTAACAATATCAGAACCTTCTTCTTTATCCTCACCATATCATTTATCCTTTTTAAGGAATAGCTATCAAAAAAATCTTCATTTTTAATTTTTCTTAAATCTATTATTGTAATTTTTTTCCTAATCAAATCGGGAATTCTGACAAAATTAAACATTTTTTTAGAAATAGCCTGATGAAAATCCCCTATAGAGGGAGAACTAGACCCTAATATGATAGGAATTCCTTCAAACTCTGCCTTTTTTATGGCTACTTTAACACCATCATACTTGGGTTCTTTCTCCCTCATATCATAGAACTCATTCTCCTCTTGTTCTACAATAATTATTCCAAGATTATTAAAGGGTAAAAAAAGTCCTTTAGTTGTACTAAGAATAATAGTCCTTTCAGTTCCAGCAATTTTATATACTTTATATGCTTGAGCTTCTGTTAAAAGTCCATGATAAAAGTAAAATGGGACTGGAACTAAACCTGATAAAAATTCACCAAATTTAAGTAAAGTCTTTATAGTTGGGAATAAAAAAAGAATACTTTTCCCTTTCTGATAAAAATATTTTAATAATTCAAAATATATTCTCCACCTTTTTTCTTGAGATTCAACAAAGAGCAAAAGAGGTTTATTAAAAACTTTAAGTATATTATCCACATCTATTTCAAAACTCCCCCAACTATCACTGATCTTTTCACTTTGAAAAACAGTTTTCCTTGGTGTTTTCTCCTTTACTATAATCTCATATCTCTCTTCTATGGCTCCTTTTTTAATAAGCTCTCTTATAACAGATTCAGAAACCTTTCCTATTTCTTTTTTTAGTTCTTCCAAGGTTTTTTCCTCAAAAAGGCTTATAAAAACTTTTTCTTGCTTTTTTGTCATATCTACAGCCACGTCCTTAGCTGTTAAATATCTTTTGATCTCCAATTCAATTCCTGTTGGAAATATATAATTTGCAGTCCTATATAGAGAATTCCCATAGTAATCACTTACCCAATTAACTAATTTAATAAGCGGTGTTCCAAGAGGCGGTATCTCTGTAAGCTGAGTATGTATTGGCTGAAGATTATATTCTATGCTAGTTGCTTCTAATATATCCCAAATATAACCAATTTTTTTAGATTTTTTAAGAGGAACAATAACAGGACTACCTATTTCAATATATGAAAATTCATCTGGAATTGAATAATATAAAAAATCTCTACCTGGAATATAGGTTTCAAAAAGAATTACTTTTGCTATCTTCACCAAAAACTCTTATACTTCGCCCTCTTCTTCCTCTTTAAAGGTAATCTTTCCTTTAACTACCTCTTCCATAGCAAGAATTAGTGGATCCTTAGCTACAGTCTTTAAGAACTTTAGCTCTTCAAAAATTTGTCTTGCTCTTTTTGAAACCGTTACTGTCAATACATATTTATTTGGGATTTTCTCTAAAAGCTCATCAATATTAAGTTCTTTCATTAAATTCACCTCCAAATAGTTTCAAGAAATATTCAACTTTCTGCCGACAAAGTTTATGCCTTTCTGCTATTATGATACTCTTTACTCTATCAACTGCATCTTCCAGATTATCATTTATAACAGCATAATCATAATAAGAAATTTTAGAAATTTCAAGAGGGGCATTTTTAAGACGGATTTCTAAATCTCTTAAATCCTCTGTTTCCCTGCTTATAAGTCTTCTTTTTAATTCTTCAAAATCAGGTGGTAAGATAAAGATTAATATAGCTTTATCATAAATTTTTTTTACATTTATTCCACCCTGTACATCAATTTTTAATATGACATCAATTCCTTTATTTACCAACTCTTCTATTATCCTTTTTGGAGTTCCATATAGATATCCATGCACAACTGCCCATTCTAAGAACTCTCCCTTTTCAACCATTTCCTTAAAAGTATTTTCGTCTGTAAAATAATAACTTTTACCTTCTACCTCCCCTAATCTCTTAGGTCTTGTGGTAAAAGATACAGATTTTACTAAGTTTGGCACTAATTCAAGAAGTCTTTCTAAAATAGCATCCTTGCCAACCCCAGAAGGACCAGAAATGACAAAAAGATTCCCTTTAAAAATCATTTCTCTTTCTCCTCTAATTTTTCTTCATCTTCTATTCTTGCTGCAATGGTTTCTGGATGTAAAGCAGATAAAACTATATGACCACTATCTAATACAAGTACAGCCCTTGTCTTTCTCCCATAAGTTGCATCTATAAGCTCATTACGATTTTTAGCATCAGATAAAAACCTTTTTATGGGTGCAGAATCAGGACTTATAATAGCTACAACTCTCGAGCTTACCACCATATTACCAAAACCAATATTAATAAGCTTCATAATTAATTCCACTCCCCTCTATTCAATATTTAATGTTAATTCTCTAATTTTTTCCAATTCTTTTTTCAGATCAATAGCATAAAACATAATAGAAGTTTTTGCAGTTTTACTGGATAAAGTATTTATTTCTCTATTCATTTCTTGAAGTATAAATTCCAATGTTTTACCAATAGAATCATCTTTTTTAATCTCTTCATAAAATCTTCTTATAAATTCATCAATCCTGGTTATTTCCTCATTGATATCAGTTTTCATAAGTAGAAGAGCAAGTTCTTGATAAAGTCTATCCTCATTTATATTGTTGAATTCAAATTCTTTTAATTTTTTTTCTAAAAAAAGTTTTGCCTCTTTTTGCCAATTCTCTTCTTCCCTTTTAATATTAGAAAGGAGTATTTCAATTTTATTTAAACTTTCTAATATAGCCTTTTTAAGGCTTTCCCCTTCTTCCCTTTTATATCTATCAAATTCTTCTATTAACAATTTTGTCTCAGACATTATTTTTTTACAATCATCATCATTAAAAACTCTATTCTCTGTAAAAAATATTTGAGGGTTAGCAAGAACCTCCTTCCAATTATATATAGCTTCCGAATTTCCAGTAATTTTACTAAGCTCTTTTAAGATATTATTAAGAAGATCTACATTTAATTTTGAATAGTTTTCGGGTAATTTATGAATCTTTAAGGAAAAAACTACATATCCTCTTTTTACAAAACGTTTTATCTCTGTAATTATCTCCTTTTCTAAAAAAGAAAGAGCATCAGGTAAATTTATCTTAATTTCTAAAAAACGATGATTATAGCCTTTTATTTCTAAAAAAAAAGTAAGGCTATCAATAACAAACTCTCTAAATGCTGAAGAAGTCATACTTTTCATTTTACTATAATTTTACTTCACCTCATTTAATTTGCCAAGTAGAAAAATATATTTATAATTTAAGTAAGTATGGGAAAGTTATATGTAGTAGCAACACCAATAGGAAATTTAAAAGATATTACTCTTAGAGCTATCGAGGTTCTAAAAAATTGTCCCATAATTGCTGCTGAAGATACCAATCATACTAAGATTTTATTGAAAAGATATGAGATTGAAAATAAAACTATCATCTCTTATCACAAATATAACGAAGAAAAAAGAGTAAAATTATTTTTAGATCTACTTATAAATAAAAATCTAGATATTGCTTTAGTTTCAGATGCTGGAACTCCATGTATATCTGATCCAGGTTACCAAATAGTAAAAGCTGCCAGAGAAAATAATATAGACGTAATTCCAATTCCTGGCCCATCATCATTAATAGCAGCCCTTTCTGTATCAGGTCTTCCTCTTAATACATTCTATTTTGCAGGTTTTTTGCCAAAATCATCAAATAAAAGAATAGAATATTTAAAAAAGATGGAAGAAAAAGAGATAGAAACTTTTGTTATCTATGAATCCCCTAAAAGAATTGATGAACTTTTACAAGACATATTAAAAGTATTTCCCAATTCTATTTTATGTGTATGCAGAGAACTTACAAAAACCTTCGAAAAGGTGTATTATGGTAATATAGAAAAGGTAATAGAAGAAGTTAATAAAGATCCATATAAAGAAAAGGGAGAATATACAGTTATAGTACATTGGGAAGGAGAAGCTAAAAAGGAGCTAAAAAACGATATTTCCATTGAAGCTCTCCTTTTCGATGAACTTATTAAACAGGATCTTTCTTTAAAAGATGCAATTGAGAAAGTCTCTAAAAAATTAAATATATCTAAAAAGGAAGTTTATAAAGCGTCAATAAATATAAAAGAGAAAATTAAGAAGATACTATAATATGTTAGAAAGGAGGAAATTTTTTCATGAAAATAGCTCTTGATGCAATGGGAGGAGATTATGCTCCTTCAGAAATTGTAAAAGGAGCCATTGAAGCACTACCAGAAATAAAGTCTACAATTGTACTTGTGGGGAATAAAACATTAATTGACAAGGAATTAAACAAATATAAATTTGATAACCATAGAATTGAAATAGTTCACGCAGAACAAGTAATAGAAATGCATGAACATCCAGCTTTCGCAGTAAAAGAAAAAGAAGATTCCTCAATTGTAAAATCTATTAAATTAATAAAGGAAGAAAAAGTAGATGGAGTAGTATCCGCAGGTAATACGGGAGCAGTAATGAGCAGTGCATTACTCTATTTAGGAAGACTAAAGGGAATTAAAAGACCTGCTATAACTACCGTTCTTCCTACTATAAACAACACACCTACTATTATGTTAGATATAGGGGCAAATGTAGATTGTAAAAAGGAATATTTGGTACAATTTGCTTTAATGGGAAAAATATATATGGAATCGATTTTTGGCATAGAAAATCCTAAAATAGCATTACTAAATATTGGTGAAGAAGAAGGAAAAGGTAATCAGCTAGCTCAAGAAACTTATTCTTTATTAAAGAATAATCCTTATTTCAATTTTTATGGAAATGTGGAGGGGAAAGACCTATTTAAAGGAATAGTTAATATAATTATATGCGATGGATTTGTAGGAAATATTGCTATAAAAACAGCGGAGGGTGTTGCAGAAACTTTGTTTGAATTAATATCAAAAGAACTAAAGAATTCATGGTGGAGTATTATTCTTGCTTTACTTCTAAAACCTAAATTTAGAAATGTGAAAAAAAGTATGGATTATAGCGAATTTGGTGGAGCTCCTCTTCTTGGGATAAATGGTAATGTTATCATATCCCATGGAAGATCAAAATCCAAAGCCATTAAAAATGCACTAAAATTAGCAGAAAGAGTGATAAACTTAAAAATTAATGATAAAATTATGGAAGGATTGGAAAAACTTTCCATAGAGGGGTGAGGAAAATTAAACCTGATAAATTTGAAAGAATTATTAATCTTGCAATAAACCTTGATGCTTCAGATATCCATCTTAAAGTAGGAACCCCACCCGCAGTAAGAATCATGAAGGATATAGTATTATTAAAAGAGGATCCTTTAACTTCTGAAGAGGTAGAAAACTTAGCTTTCAGTATAATGCCTCCAACAGCAAGAGAAATTTTCCAAAAGAATAAAGAAGTAGATTTCCCTTTTGAAAAAAAGGGATTAGCAAGATTTAGAGTAAATGTATACACCCAAAGACAAACCATAGCCATTTCTATGAGATTAATTAAAATTAATATACCATCAATAGAAGAATTAGGACTTCCCCAAATAATTAAAAGTCTTATAATGAAAAGAGCGGGTCTCATATTGGTTACTGGTCCCTCTGGATCTGGAAAATCTACCACATTAGCAGCAATGATCGAATATTTAAATCAAAATGAGAACCTAAATATTATCACTATTGAAGATCCTATTGAATATGTCTTTACAGATAAATTATCTCTTATCTCTCAAAGAGAAATAGGTATTGATACTGCTTCATTCTCTTCAGCTCTTAAAATGGCTTTAAGGGAAGACCCAAATGTAATTATGGTGGGAGAGTTAAGAGATATTGAAAGCGTTTCTGTAACTTTGCAGGCAGCTGAAACAGGACATTTAGTGCTTAGCACATTGCACACCATAGATGCTGTTTCTACAATAAGTAGAATTGTAGATATGTTTCCACCTCACCAGCAAAATCAAGTTAGATTTCAGCTTGCAAGTACTTTAGTAGGAATTATCTCCCAAAGACTTCTTAAAAGAAAAGATAAAATGGGCTTAGTTCCTGCCTGTGAAGTTCTAATAGGAAATTCTACTGTGAGAAAATGGATAAGAGAGAATAAACTTACAGAGATTCCAAAGATTATTCAAGAAGGTCAATTAGAAGGAATGCAATCATTCAATCAACACTTATTAGAACTCTTTAGGAAAAACATAATAGAGGCAAGTGAAGCTTTGATGGCAAGTCCTAATCCTTCAGACTTAGAACTTGCCATCAAAGGCATCACCGCAGGCTAAACTACAGTTAATTCTTTTCTTACATTTAGTAAATCCATCATTGTAAAATATGCCAATAGATAAGAAAGCAAGCTTTCAGCTCCTTGATTTAGATTAACCCCATCAGGAGTTATGGCATCATAACATCCAGATGTCTCATTATCTATAAGAGATACTTTCTTTGAGTTTTTTCCATGAAACCACATAAAGGTATCTTTTGCCTTACAAATATAACTTACATCTCTTAAAACCTCATAAGCCTCTTTATAAAGTAATATCATCTCGCTTGCTTCTACTGGTTGTTCATCATATTCCGCTATAGTTCCACCTCTTATATACCAACCTTTGCAACCTATTGGTTTAAAATAGCCATATCTAAATACAATTTTCTCTAAAAACTCCATACTATCTAATGCTACATCCAAAATATCTTTTTCTCCTAATGCCTTATAGGCCTCAAAAAGAGAAAGAGGAAGAATTGCATTACTATAAGCCATTATATCTTCAAACCATTTCCATGATTCATCCACATTTTCTCTAAATTGTCTTACTAAGGATTTAGAAAGGTGAGAAATATATTCTTTAATCTGAACTCTATCTAATGCGCTTTCCTTTAAAGAATAATATAACCCTAATATAACATATGCTTTGCTTCTTGGAGATTTTATATATTCAATATATTTTAAAGCATTCTGCAAAAGTTCTTTATAAAGCCTTCTCAAACTTAAAGGTAGTATATTTTCGGAAATACAGTAACCAAGAGCCCATATCGTTCTTCCAAAACTATCTTCAGAACCTTCATCCTCTAAAAATCTTCTGTCATAACCCATAAAATTTTTAAAGTTACCTTTTGGAGTTTGAGAGTTTAATATAAAAGATGAATATCTATATATAAGATTCAAATACTTTTCCTCTCTATAATTTCTATAAAACATAGTAGCAACAATTAAAGCCCTTGAATTATCATCAGTAGTATACCCAAAACGGGGGTCTGGAACTCCAAATTTAGAGTGTTGCATAATTCCAGTATCATCAGTTAGTCTGAATAAATGTTCATCTCTGGGGCGAATAAGTTCCATTTTTTCCACCCCCTTCCACTAAATGTCTCTATTTTTTTATTTACAATTTCATCAAATAACTTTATATATCTTTCTGCCACTACATTCCACCACATATTTTTACCGTATTCAAAGGCTTTTTTCTCAATAGTTTCTCTAAGATCTTTATTGTAATAAACCTCTTTAATAGCTTTAGCAATAGCATCAGAATCTCTAAAATCAACTAATATTCCTCTTCCATCTGCAAGAAGTTCCTCTGCATATCTATAAGAAGTTGATATGATAACTTTTCCAGAAGCAAGAGCATAACTTAATGTACCACTTACAGCTTGCTCTTTGCTTAAATATGGTGTTATATAGATATCTGATAATTGTAAATATTTCAATATCTCATCTAATGTTAAATATCTATTTACAAACATTACATGATTTTCTAAATTGTATTCTTTAACCATATTCATCAGTTTATCTCTATAACTTTCTCCTGAATGCTTTATTATTCCAGGGTGAGTTCTACCAAGAATTAGATACATAATATTAGGAATTTCATCTTTCACTTTATATATAGCTTCAATAGCATACTCAATTCCCTTTCCTGGTCCAATAAGTCCGAAGGTACTTATCACAAATCTTCCCTCTAAACCAAACTCTTTCTTAAGTTTTTCTCTATCCACTTGAGTATTTATTGGAACACCATGGGGAATATGTACAATTTTTTCTTCAGGTATACCGTAAATATTCACTAATAATTCAATAGTATTTTTTGCCATTGTTACTACTTTTACTGCTTTTGATCCAAGATAATTTACTATGTATTTCTGTTTGTCAGTTTGATTTAAAAGAACTGTATGTAAAACAACAATAAAAGGTTTCTTTATATTATCAACTAAATAATTCAGATATTCTCCATATTCTCCACCATATATACCATATTCATGTTGTATTACCAAAAGATCTATTTCCGAATCATTGATAAATTGTGCAACATCAAAATAACTTTCTTTTTCAAATTGTTTTAATTCTTTAATAACTTTCTCATTATAGAGATAAATATCATCACTTATAGCAATTACATTTGTATTTACAAAAGGATTATATAAAGGAGCAATTTTATCTATTTCAGATACTAAATCTTCGGTAAAGGTTGCTATACCACATACTCTTGGAGGATAAGTACTCAAAAAAGCCACATTTATGGTTGTTCTACCCTTTACCATAAAGTCCCCACCTCCTATAGAGTGTGAATTTTAAGAGATTTTTTAGATGAATCTTTAAATAAGATTATAGTTTTTCCAATTTTTCGTGGTATAAAAGATAGTTATTTTTTATATATTTTATATATTTACATTATATATCTATCTACAAAAATTATATATTATTACAGGAAAACAGTCAAGTTGTACATCTGAGATGTGATAATAGTATGAGTAGAAGTGCTCTAATTAGGAGTTACAAATGTAAGAAATGTAATCTAAGGCAAGAAGGTAACTATAAATTCCAAATCCTGAAATTTGACCTATACATACTGGAGCAATAACCGACTTATGCCTAAAATCTTCCCTTGCATATATATTGCTTAAATGTACCTCTATGGTGGGCTTCTTAATAGCAGATATTGCATCTCTTATTGCATAACTATAATGGGTTAAAGCTCCTGCATTAATTATAATAAAATCCATTTTACTACCTAAATCTTGGATCCAATCTATAATCTGACCTTCCCAATTAGATTGCAAAATAGTTATCTCAAACCCTTTCTCTTCTGCTTTTTTTGTAATAATATCATTAAGAGTTTTAAAATCTATATCTCCATAGATATGGGGTTCTCTAATACCCAAAAGATTGAGATTTGGACCATGTATTAATAATATTTTACATTTTTCCATATGCTTGTAAACCTTTAATTATTTCTTTTACAATTAAATTAGGATCTTTCCCTTCAGTATCTAAAATCATATGAGCAGTCTCTCTATAATACTTTTGTCTCATTTCATATATCTCTTTAACTTCTTTCATATCTCTTTTAAGAATCGGCCTTTTTTTAAATTCTTCGTCTTTTTGTAATCTATTCAACAAAGTATCGAAGTCTCCATAAAGATAAATAACAAAGGATTTTTCTTTTAATAATTTCCTATTCTTTTCCCTTAATATAATTCCCCCTCCTGTTGAGATTATAACTTTTTCATAATTATCTATTACTTCATTAAGATAAAAGGATTCTCTTTCCCTAAAATAATCTTCACCTTTATCTGAGAAAATTTCAGTTATTTTTTTCCCCTCTTTTTTCTCTATGTAATCATCCAAATCAATAAAAGGGTAACTTAGTTCTTTTGACAAAAATAAACCTACAGTGGTTTTTCCACTACCCATGAAACCAATAAGAGCTACCCTCTTTAAATTCATCTACCAATAAAATACATTCCCCAAAGTATGAATATGCTTGCTAAAAAAAATATAGATACTATCAGAGCAACTATCCTGATAACTTGCATTTTCTTTTCTTTTTTTGTTTTTGCTTTTTTAGCCATAAAATCATCCCTCCGAATTATACCCTTCTTTTACATCATAACAATCATTATAGTGGGGACACTTCTGACAGCATCCAACCTTATGATTTAAACACTCATTATAATATGGACAATCCTCACAACAAAACATTAATAACCTCCCTTTTAATCCTCTACTGCATATAGAGGAGCATTATCATATGCTACTCTATCTTCTTTTTCAATTATATCTCTTAGGTTTTTAGGTAATGAAAACATCATTTTATGGGTTTCCCCATCGTAAAACTTTAGCCCTTCTAAGCCTTTATTCTTTATTATGTCATCAATTTCTTTTTCCGAAAATTCTTTTGGATCTATTTTATCACTTGCAAATATAAAACTCCATATGAAATCATAAGCAGGTACATAAGCTTGGTAAGATCTAACCTTTTTAAAAACAGCCCTTAATGTTGAATTCATAACTGCATGGAAAAATATTTTCAAATGATGAGTAGTACCTGCTTGCATAACAAAAATTCCATCTTCCTTAAGATGTTGTTTTACAATATTATAAAACTCATAAGTAAATAATTTAACTGCTGGACTTCCCTCCATAGGTTCTGATAAATCACTAATAATTACATCAAATTTATCCTCTGTCCTTTCTAAGTATGCTCTTGCATCGTCTATAATAAGCTTTGTTCTATGGTCTTCAAAAGAACCTTGATGCCACTCTGGCAAAAACTCTTTTGAAACCCTAACCACTTCTCCATCTATATCCACCATTACCGCTTCCTTTACATCCTTATGCCTTAAGACTTCACGCAGAGTGGCACCTTCAGCTCCACCCATAATCAACACTTTCTTTTCACTGGATGGATTTAAAACAAGGGCAGGATGTACTATTGCCTCATGATATATAAACTCATCCTTTTCACTGGACTGAATTCTTCCATCCAAAACTAAACATTTTCCATAAAAACTACTTTCTATTATCTCAATCTTTTGAAAAGGTGATTGTCCTGTATAATAAAACCTATTCACCCCATGCCAGTGAATCTCACTGGGATGATTCTTTTCAATTATCCAATAAGCATCCATATATTGTCCACCTTTCCAATATTATTTTTTACCAGTCAACCTACAGTCTCTTTTTCTTCTTCCTTCTCCTCCTTAGGCTTATAATTAAAATTCCCTGCCTCTATAGGAAGAATACCACGCTTAGCCTCAAAAGTTATTACTTGTTCTGCTTGCAAATAATTGTTTAAATATTCAAAAGCTTTCCATGGATTAACGTGATCCCCACAAGTAAAAAGATCGCAAGCAGCAAACCCATATTCTGGCCATGTATGTATAGCAAGATGAGATTCAGATATAACTACTACTCCACTTACACCATATGGACTAAATTTGTGAAATACAACCTCAACCACCTCTGCTCCAGCAACAATAGCTGCATTTACCATTATTTCCTTAATTTTTTCCACATCATTTAATATCTCACGGTTGCAATTATACATCTCAGCTAAAATATGTCTTCCTAAGGATTTCCCAGTGATATTCACTTCGGTCCCGCCTCCTTTCTTAAGAATTTTACGAAAGCAATTTTATCACTAACACCACGATTTATCAAGAGATTTTCAGCGTAAAATAGCTAAAAATAGGAGTTTTTTAAAAATTTATTCTTCTTTATTCTATTTTTTGCATTATTTTAAGATTTTTTTCAGTCTATGTATGTTTTTTAAGGGATACTTTATAAATTGGTTTATAAATAGGTCCTTGAGGAGTAAGAATACTTTCAAAAAGTATTATTTCTTCAATTAAAATCTCTTCTTTCTTAAAATCAAAATCTTGTAAAATTTTAATATTTTCTTTAACCCTTCCAAGAGTTAGATGAGGAGAAAAAGGCTTTTTCTCCTTTGGTATTCCCTTTTTTACCAAACGTCGTTCAATAAGATCAAAGATTTTTTCCAAATCGTTTAATCCATCTTTAATTCCTATCCATAATACTCTTGGAGAACTAAGGGATGGAAATCCTCCAAAACCCTCCAGAGTTATACGAAAAGACTCTACATATTGACTTACTTCATCCAAAATCTCTTTAATTTCATCCACATATCTTTCTGGAACTTCTCCAATGAACCTTAATGTAAGATGAAAATTCTCTATTTCAACCCATTTTACATTGCCAATTATAGAATTTTTTACATTTTTTTGAAAAACAAAAATCTTTTCTTTTATTTCTTCAGGAAAATCTACAGCTATAAATAACCTTTTATAATTTATATCCTTAGAAGATTTCTTTGCCATATTTGTAAAAATAATAGACTCCAGAATATAAAGTTAAAATTAAAGCAATTCCGATTAAATATTCTTTTAATGGTAGGTTTAGAATATAAAAAAATATAGCCATATCTTGAAAAAAAGTTTTTATCTTGCCTGATTTTAAGGCAGGGAGAATTATATTTTTTTGTAATAATGCCATTCTCAATCCCGTAACCATAAATTCTCGGAAAAGAATAAATATTACAATCCAAGGCGACATCGAATTCATACTAACAAAATATATTAATACACTTATAACCAAGATCTTATCAGCTAAAGGATCCAAAAATTTACCCAAATTAGAAATTTTGTTATATCTTCGAGCAATTTCTCCATCTAGATAATCAGTCAAAATAGCTAATAAGAATAAAATAAAAGAAAAAGAAGGACTCTTTGGTAAAAGTAAAAGGATAGGAAAGGTTAGGAAAATACGGAAAATAGTAAGAAAATTAGGAATATTCATAATATTTCTCCTAACAAATCATAAGATTTATATTTTCTTATTTTAACCCTTACTTTTTCGCCTATTTTAATCTTCCTTTTTTCTGCCCCTAAAATATAAATAAGACCATCTACTTCTGGAGCTTCTCTCCAACTTCTTCCATAAAAATATCGACCATCAAAACCTTCTACTATAATTTCTAATTCTTTACCCACCATATTTTTATTTAAATTTTTAGATATTTCCTTTTGTTTACTCATAATAATATCTACCCTTTTTTTCTTTTCTTCTTCGTCTATTTGATGTGGTAGATTTTGGGCTTTAGTACCCTCTTCTGGATAATAAGGAAAAACCCCGAGTCTATCAAAATAGTATTCTTGTATAAAATTATATAATTCCTCAAACTTTTCTTCTGATTCTCCGGGAAATCCAACAATAAATGTGGTTCTAATTACAGCATCAGGAAAATTTTCACGAATCTTATTCCAAATATTAATTATCTCATTTTTTCCATAACTTCTATTCATATTTTTAAGAATTTCGTCATTAACATGCTGTAATGGTATATCAAAATATGGCACAATCTTCTCTGAATTCTTTATAATTTGAATAATTTCATCATCTAATCTACTTGGATATAAATATAACAATCTTATGTAAAAATCTCCTTCAATTTTTTCAAGCTCACTTAAAAGTTTTGCTAAGGATGGTTTTCCATATAGATCTTCACCATATCTTGTAGTATCTTGAGATATTATATTAATCTCTTTTACATTATTTCCTACTAATTTCTCTACCTCATTTGCAATATCTTTTATCTCTCTACTTCGCATCCTACCCCTTATATATGGAATAGTACAATAGCTACAAAAATTATTACATCCTTCTGATATCTTTACATATGCACTATAAGGAGTAAAAAGCAAACGGGTCATTGTAGAGTTATAAAGAAAGTTAGAGGCAGGAGAAGTAATAACTTTTTTTGAAAAGCTGTTATCATTATTCAAAAGATTTTTGAAATTCATATATTCTCCAGGACCTATAAACAAATCAACAAAAGGGAATTTGTCCTCTAAATCCTTTTTAAATCTTTCCACAAGGCAACCTGTAACTACTATTTTTTTACCTAATTTCTTGTATTTTTCTAATGAACGTATATTACTTTCTGATTCCTCTAAAGCAGGTTTTATAAAAGCACAAGTATTAACCAATAAAAGATCTGCCTCTTCTTCTGAAGAAGTAAGAGTATACCCCATTTCTTTCAAAAAACCTAAAATTATTTCTGTATCCACTTGATTTTTAGCACAACCTAAATGTATAATACCTGCCTTCTTCATGGTACCTTTACCTTTATTACTTCTCCCCTTTTTCCCAAAACCCCTATGCTTTGATCGTTATAAAATATTTCTATACCTCCCGCATTACCTATATGAAAATATAAAGATGTATAAGTCCAAGTTAATGTATCTCCCTTATTTAAAATTCCCTCATAAATAATTTTTTCATTATTGGAAACCCTAATCCAGGTCCTATCATTAGCAACCACCTTTATAGTGGGACTTTGCGTGTTTTCATTCTGAGAAAATATGGTCTCAGTAGTAGTATAATTAGAGCTTCCAAGGGAATATGTATATGAACTTTCTTCTTGATTACTTAGAGAATATAGAGTATATGTAGGTTCTTTTTGTGTTATTGGTCTTGATTGAAACTTTAATGATGTAAAGATAGTTATTAAGAGAATAACAACAACTAAAATATATATTCCATATTTCCATCCACATCTACTTCCATCATTGTTCTGTAAAGGTATTCCTATTTTATCTTCCTTTTTTTCATATTGTGAGTAATACAAATCTATAATATTACTTTCATTAAGGCCAAGAATATTTGCATATTTTTTAATGATTGCCTTTTTATAAAAATCAGATAGATTAATCTTATCAAAAGTATCATTCTCTAAAGCCTCTAAATATCTATAACTGACCTTTAAAAGAGAAGAAATTTCTTTAAGGTCCAATCCTTTCTTCTCTCTCTCTTCTCTAAATATCTCTCCTAAGCTTTTAGACTCTCCAACCATATCAATTCTATTTTATTCAAAAACCTAATATCTCCTGGTTTTAAATTTCCAAGCCTTATTTCCCCTATTTGTATCCTTTTCAATTTTAATACCTCATAATTAAACAAGGCTAACATTCTCCTTATTTGCCTTTTCCATCCTTGATATAAAACCACTCTAAGCATACTTATATTTCCTTTGGTCCAAAGAATAACAAATTCAGCTGGTAAAGTTTTTCCTTCTTCTAAAATAACACCTTCTCTCAATTTTTTCAACTCTTCTTCTTTTGGAATCCCTTTTACCATAACTTCATAAACCTTCGGTATTTTATATTTTGGATGAATAATATAGTTAGCAATCTCTCCATCATTAGTACAAAGTAGAAGACCTTCACTATCTTGATCCAATCTTCCTACGGGATATACCCTATAAGATATGTTTTTGTTTAATAAAAGATCTTTCACTGTTTTTCTTCCAAAGGGATCATATAAACTTGAAATATATCCCATAGGCTTATATAAAGCTAAATAGATCTTTTTTTCTGGAACTAAAATTTTCCCCTCTACCTCAACTTTATCCCTATCTGGATCTATTTTATAACCTAAAGTAGTTATTACCTCTCCATTTACTTTTACTTTACCTTGAATAATAAGTTCTTCTGCTTTTCTACGAGAAGTAAAACCACATTTTGCAATATATTTTTGAAGCCTTTCCATATCTATTTTTTAATTTTTTCCTCTAATTCCTTTTTATCTTCTATAATAAAATACCTAAAGAATTCTTCTCCAATACCATATATAAATGGTCTTCCGATAGTCTCTTTTCTTCCTACAATCTTTATAAGCCTTCGCTCTAATAAATTAGAAAGAATCCCATCAACTTTTGTTCCCTTTATAGCCTCTATTTCAGCTTTTGTTACAGGCTGATGATAATAGATTATAGCAAGAACTTCTAATGCCGATCTTGATAATCTCTCAGTACCCTTAGATGTATATCTCCATATGGCATCTGCAGTATCCGGCGAAGTTGCAAATTCATATCCATCATTTATTTTATAAATATTAATACCTCTTTCTTCATACTCTTTTTTAAGTTCTTCTAATAATTCCTCCACCTCTTTATCATCCATATCCAAGATCTTAGCTATTTCCTTAGAAGAAATAGGTTTGTCAGAAACAAAAAGGATAGCTTCTATCTGTTTTTTATACTTTTGTCTCAATTCTCTCATTTTCCACCACTTTAAAAAATATCTCTCCTAAATATTCATTTTGTAAAACTACAACCTTTCCCTTATTTACCAAATCACACAAAGCAAGAAAATAACATATTTTATCTATTTTATTTTTTTCCCTTATCATCTCTGAAAACTTTCCCTCTTTTTTAGCCATAATATCCAAAGCCTTATTTTCAATATCTATTGTAAAATGATTCTCTAAATAATTTAAATTCTGTATTAAGTTCTTTTTTCTTTCCAAAAAGAGAAGATAGATTTCTGTTAAATTTATTTTTTCATTTTGGTCCAAGATTAATATGTCTTCCTTTTTATTAATGCTTCGTCTAAATATAAGAAAGCTTTTCTCCTCTTTTTCTTTTAAATAGGGAACCAATTCTCTCCAATCATCAGAAAAAAGTAAAAATACATCTTCCTTTTTATCTTCGTCAGATATATCCTTCTTTTTAGAGCCGAATAATCTTTTAATTTTACTCTCTAATATTTCTACCGTTACATCTAAAAAAGATGTCGTAAGCTCCAAATCATTCCACTTATTTTCTCCCAACGAGTAATATTGATCAATTAAATCCTTAATAGGAAAAATAGATATATCGGTCTCCTTTTGTAAAAATTCTTTTATTGTAAGAAATGGATTAATTACCATTTTATCTTTAATCCCATAGCTTCTCTAACAATATCCATAGTTTTCTGAGCTTCTTCTCGAGCTTTTCTATTTCCCTCAATGAGAATATCCCAAGTAGTCTTTTTATCATTAAAATAAATCTTACGTTTTTCCCTTATAGGTGCCAAAAAGCTATTTAATTTTTCTGAAAGTTTCATTTTGCATTCTACACATCCTATTTCAGCCTTTCTACAAGCTTCTGCAATCTCTTCAGTTTCTTCTTTATTAAAGATTTTATGATAAGCAAAAACAGTACAAACTTCCGGATGTCCTGGATCATTTCTTCTTATACGTGCAGGATCAGTTACCATTCCTCTTACTATTTTTTTAAGTTCTTCCTCCTCAGTATCTAAAGGAATTGTATTACCATAACTTTTTGACATTTTTCTTCCATCAGTTCCAACAAGTTCGGGAACATCAGAGAGCTTTGCTTGAGGTTCCGGAAATATGGGAGAGTAAAAATAATTAAATCTTCTTGCTATCTCTCTGGTAAGTTCTAAATGAGGCAATTGATCCTCTCCAACAGGAACAGTATCAGCCCTATAAATCAAAATATCCGCAGCTTGAAGAACAGGATACCCTAAAAATCCATATGTAAAAAGATCTCTTCCTTCCATCTCTCTTAACTGCTCTTTATAGGTGGGATTTCTTTCTAACCATGGTAATGGTACAAACATGGAAAATAACAGAAAAAGTTCTGCATGTTCAGTTATATCTGATTGCCTAAATATCACAGCTTTGTTAGGATCTATTCCTACTGCCAACCAATCACATATCATATTAAAAACATTATCTATTACCTCTTCTGTCTCCCTATAATGTGTGGTTAAGGCATGCCAATCTGCAATTTCAAAAAAACATTCATAGTAATCTTGAAGTTCTACCCAATTCTTTAAAACTCCTAAAAGATGTCCCAAATGCAATTTTCCTGTTGGTCTCATACCACTTAATATTCTTCCAGCCTTCATTCAAAGCCCTCCCAAATAAATCAGTATTTTTTTCAAAATAGGATTATATCAAAAATTAAAGCCCTAAAAGATAAAAGAAAAAATTTAAAAAGGGACTCATAATTACATAAAGAACATTAGTCAAAATAAGAATCATTAGGATAAATATACCATAAATTCCTAAAGACTGATAATACCTTCTATATTTATAAGGAAGAATTGCTTCTAATACATGAGAGCCATCTAAAGGAGGAATAGGTATTAAATTAAAAACTCCTAAGAAAACATTAAGAACAGCAAGCTCTATACAAAATCTGATAAAACCAATTGGAACATATAATCCTTCTACTCTCCAAAATACACTTAGTAGAAAAGCCAAAATAAAATTAGCAAAAGGACCTGCTAAAGATACTAAAATTACACTTTTTTCTCCTCTTCTTAAATTATCAAAATTAACTGGAACAGGCTTTGCCCAACCAATCCTAAAAAGAAGTAGCATTATAAAACCAATAGGATCTATATGAGCTAAAGGATTTAAGCTTAACCTTCCTGAAAGACGAGGAGTAGGATCACCCTCTATTTCAGCCATCTTCCCATGGGCATATTCATGAACTGTTATTGCTATCAATATAGCAACTATTCTCCACAAATATAATGATAAGTTATTAACTTCCATAAGTACCTCCTACATAATTATATCCAATATTAATGGTAAAGGATCCCTTCTATGGGGACCTATCTTTATTGCCTCTTTAAATATCTCCTGAGCTCTTCTTAATTTCTCAGCATCATTAGCATAAAAAGTCACTATAGGTTCATTCTTAGCAACTCTATCTCCTATCTTCTTATGCAATTTTAAACCCACATAAAGATCAATCTTATCATCCTTTTTAGTCCTTCCTGCACCTAATGTCATTACTGTTTGAGCCACTTTGTATGCATCTAACTCTTCAATATACCCTTCTTCTAAGGTATATATCTCCTTTTGTACTTTGGCTTTTAAAAGAGGAGAGTAATCATCAATAATCTTAGGATCTCCTCCCTGATAAATTATTAAATCTCTAAATTTATTCAAAGCTTTTCCACTTAACAAAGAACTTTTAACTTTTTCTCTCAAAATCTCATCATTTTCTTTTTCTCCAGCAATTTTAAGGGCAACAATTGACAAAACTGTTACTAACTCTATTAGATCTGAAGGGCCCCTACCTTTTAATACCTCTATCGCCTCTAAAACTTCCAAGGAATTACCTACAGCGTTCCCTAAGGGCTGGTCCATTTGAGAGATAACAGCAGCCATTTTTCTACCCATATTTTTCCCAATTTCAACCATGATTTTGGCCAACTCTTTAGCTGAATTTATATCTTTCATAAATGCCCCTTTACCCACCTTAACATCTAATACAATTACATCCGTACCTCCTGCTATCTTCTTACTCATTACACTACTTGCAATAAGAGGAATAGAATCAACAGTTCCTGTTACATCTCTCAAAGCATATATTTTTTTATCAGCTGGTACCAAATTCTCTGTTTGACCTACTATAGCTATTCCTATTTCTTTAACCTGACTAATAAATTCATTATCGGATAAATAAGTTCTAAAACCTGGAATTGACTCTAATTTATCAATAGTACCTCCTGTATGTCCAAGACTCCTTCCTGACATTTTTGCCACACTATAACCTAAGGATGCAATAATAGGAGCAAAAACCAATGTTGTTTTATCACCTACTCCTCCTGTACTATGTTTATCTATTTTTATTCCTGGAATATTGGATAAATCTAAAACCTTACCTGAAAAAGCCATTTCCTTTGTTAAAGAAACAATTTCTTGAATATTCATACCCCTAAAATAAATAGCCATAAGCAAAGCAGACATCTGATAATCCGGTATCTCCCCCTTTACATAACCATTAACTATATAGGAAATTTCCTCATCAGTTAATGGATATCCATCTCTCTTTTTAATAATAAGATCCACCATATTCATAACATATTCCATCCTTTCTGAATAATACTTAAGAAACTTTCTCCCTCAAGATCATTTTCAACTTTAAAATAATCTGCTATTGTCTTTCCCAAATTAGCAAATGTCCTTTGTACCTCTAAAGAATAAGTATTTTTAAAATCCGGAGAATAGATAAGTAAAGGAACATATTCTCTTGAATGATCTGTACTTGGAGTTGTAGGATCACATCCATGATCTGCAGTTATTATTAAAAGATCTTTATCAGATAATAATTCCATAATCATTGGTAAGGCCTTATCAAACTCTTCCAAAGCTTTAGCCATACCTAATGGATCATTTCTGTGCCCGTAAAGGGTATCAAAGTCTACTAAATTTACAAATACGAGGCCCTCCTTTAAATTGTTCCAAGCAACAAAAATATTTTCTATACCCTCTGCATTATTTTTTTGATGAAGAGAATATGTTAATCCTCTTCCTGCAAAAATATCTTCTATTTTTCCCACTCCAATTACATCATAATTATTATTTTTTAAAAAATCTAAAAGGGTATTACGGGGTGGAGTTAATGAAAAATCTTTCCTCTTAGGAGTACGATAAAAATTACCAGGTGCTCCTGCAAAGGGTCTTGCAATAACTCTTGCAACTGCATGTTCACCTTGTAAAATACTACGCGCTATTTCACACATTCTATATAATTCTTCTACAGGGATAACATCCTCATGAGCTGCAATCTGAAACACACTATCCGCTGATGTGTAAACAATAGGATAACCAGTTTTAATATGCTCTTCACCTAATTCCTTAATTATCTCTGTGCCAGAAGCAGGTTTATTTCCTAAAACTTTCCTTCCAATGGCTTTTTCGAATTTTTCTATTATTTCTTTTGGAAAACCATTTGGATAAGTAGGAAAAGGTTTATCCAAAATTATACCTGATATTTCCCAATGACCAGTAGTAGTATCTTTTCCTGGGGAAGCTTCAGCCATCTTTCCATAAAATGCTAAGGGCTTATCTTCGAAAGGAACACCTTTTATAGGATGTATATTAGATAAACCTAATTTACCCATATTAGGTAAATTTAATCCTCCTACTGCTTCTGCTGTATTTGCTAATGTGTTACTTCCTTCATCTCCATAATTAGAAGCATCAGGAAGCTCTCCAATTCCTACTCCATCTAACACTATTAATATTACACGTTTCATTTTTCTTGCCTCCGCACCAAAGGATGTGCTTTTCTATAAACTTCATGTAATTTACTGGAAACAACATGAGTATATATTTGAGTTGTAGATATGTCAGAGTGTCCAAGAAGTTCCTGAACAATACGAATATCAGCACCATTCATCAGTAGATGAGTGGCAAAGGTATGTCTAAAAGTATGGGGAGAAACCTTTTTAGATAAGCCTAAGATCTTAGAATACACTTTTATAATATACCAAACACCTTGTCTTGTAATCCTATATCCTTTTTTATTTAAAAATAAAGCATTATTATCTATGGGCTTAAAATAATCCCTTACTTTAATATATTTTTCAATACTCTCTGAGGCATAATCTCCTAATGGAACAATTCTTTCTTTTTCTCCTTTTCCAAAACACCTTATATATTTTTCTTTTAGGTTAACATTGTATAGATTTAGATTAACTAATTCAGAAACCCTTATACCTGTACCATATAGAGTTTCAAGAATAGCCTGATTCCTAATACCTAAGGGAGAAGAGGGATCTGGAAGATCTAAAATACTATCAATCTCTTTTTCGTCTAAAACCTCAGGAAGATAAATAGGTATTTTAGGGGTCAATATTATACTTCCATAATTTTTAGAAAAATAGCCTTCTCTTATAAGAAACCTCAAAAAAGTTCTTATGGCTGAAATCTTTCGAGCAATAGATTTTATCTTATACTCCTTATATAGAGTAGATAAATATTTTTGCCAATCTTCTCTATTAAAATCCTTTAAATTTTTCTTCTCTCCTTGTAAGAATGAAATAAAACGTTCCAAATCCCTTTTATATGCTTCTAAGGTATTAGAGGATAAATTTTTTTCGAATCTCAAATAGAAAAGAAAATCTTCTAATTTGTCTCTCATAGACTTTCTCTTATCTTATACAAAATAATTCCAAGAGCAACTGATACATTCAAAGAATTCACTTTTCCATAAGGTGGTATCTTAACCAAAAGATCACAAGATTCTTTAACAAGCCTATGAAGTCCCTCTCCTTCGCTTCCTATAACTAAAGCCAAAGGAAATCGATATTTTACTTTACCAAATTCAACATCAGTATCCAAATCCGCACCCACTATAAAAAAATTCTCCTCTTTAAGTTCTCTTAAAAAATTTGCCACATTAGATACTCTAACTACAGGTATAAAAGATAAGGCACCAGCAGAAGCTTTAAAAACAGTAGGAGTTAATCCAACACTTCTAAACTTAGGGATTACAATAGCAGATGCTCCTAAAAACTCACAGGTTCGAGCAATAGCACCTAAGTTTCTTGGATCTTGAACATGATCTAAAACTACAATTATACTCTTATTATCTAATTTTGTTTTTAAGTCTTCCCAAGAAACATATGGAACAGATGAGACAAGAGCTAATATGCCTTGAGAATTATCTTTTACTTCATTATCAATAAAATTTCTATCCACATATTGAATAGGGATATTTTTCTCTTTAGCAAGTTGTATTATCTCCTTGAATTTTTTATCAAAATGAATACCTTTTGCAATATAAATCTTGTTTATATTCAAGTCACCTTTTAAAGCCTCCAAAACAGGATTTTTTCCATATATTTTCTCTTCCATAAAAACTCTCCTTTTATCCAATAGCAATTAAAACTACTGCAAAGGCTGCAATTCCCTCTTTTCTTCCAATAAAACCCAACCCTTCATTAGTAGTAGCCTTTATATTTACAGATGACTTTTCTATTCCTAAAGTAGAAGATATTCTCTCAATAATAGCTTCTCTATAAGGTAAAATCTTCGGTTCTTCTGCAATAATCATACCATCAATATTAATAATCTTTATCTTTCTCTCTTCTAAAAGACTTCTTACTTTTTCCAATATAATTATACTTGATATGCCTTTATAGTTTATATCTGAATTTGGAAAATAATATCCAATATCGTAAAGTCCTGAAGCCCCAAGAAGAGCATCCGATATGGCGTGAATAAGTACATCCCCATCAGAATGTCCCTTTAATCCCTTCGGATAAGGAATCTTTATCCCACCTATATATAAATCTTTACCTTCTTCAAATGGATGTACATCATAACCTATTCCAACTCTAATATTTTGGAAATATGATCTATCCATACTAAATCTTCCTTTGTAGTAATCTTTATGTTAAAGGGATCTCCTTCCACCACATATACGGGATAGCCCAATCTTTCTAATAATACAGCATCATCTGTTCCTAAAAATCCATCCTGAATGGCTTTATTGTGAGCTTCTAATAATAAATTATATGGAAACATTTGGGGTGTTTGAATAAGCCATACCTTTCTTCTTTCTAAAGTAGCCTCCACTTTTCCATTTTCATCAACTAATTTTATTGTATCTTTTGAAGGAATACCCAAAATACCAGAGGTTTTTCTTTCAATACAAAAATCTATTAATTTCTCTATATTCTCTATCTTTACAAAGGGTCTTGCTGCATCATGTATTATCACATACTCACATGGCTCCTCAATACTCCTTATTCCATTATAGACAGAATGTTGTCTTTCTTTTCCACCTACTACTAATTTTATCTTTTTTGATAAATTCCATTCTTTAATCTTTTCTTGATAAAAATTCATTTTATCTTCTCTAACTACTAATATTAACTCTGATATTCTTTTGATCCTATCAAAAGTCTTCAAAGAGTAGTATATTAGAGACTTATCTTTAATCTCTACAAGAAGTTTATCATCTCCAAATCTTATACTTTTTCCCCCAGCTACAATTATTCCTACTATTTTTTCCAATGATCTTTATCCTCCTTTACCCTACCAAAAATAAGTCTTCCTGCAGCAGTTTGAAAAACACTTGTCACAACTACTTTTACAGTTTGTCCTATATATTTTCTTCCATTTTCTACTACCACCATAGTTCCATCTTCTAAATAAGCAACCCCCTGTCCAGCTTCTTTTCCTTCTTTAATAATATTTAGAGTAAGCTCCTCTCCTGGCAAATATATGGGTTTTACAGCATTTGATAATTCATTTATATTCAACACTGTTATACCTTCTATTTTAGCAAGTTTATTCAATCCATAATCATTAGTTACAATTTTACCCTTCAGAAGTTTTGCTAATTTTACCAATTTAGAATCTACACTTTGAATTTTAGGAAAATCTATATCCACAATTACTACTTGGTCTCCCAATTCTTTTCTTATTTGGTTAAGATTATCAAGTCCAAATCTTCCCCTATTCTTTTTTAAAGATTCTGAGGAATCCGCAAGTTGTTGTAATTCTTTTAAAATAAACCGGGGAATAATTATTTTCCCTTCTATAAAATTTGTTTTCAATATATCCACTATCCTTCCATCTATGATTACACTTGTATCAAGTATCTTTACATATGGAAAATTATTAAAATCAAAAAACCTCATTCTAAAAATAAAATAAATATATATAGCAAAGACTAAAAAGGCAAAAATAAAATTTAATATATTAAGAATATTTCCTTTGTTATATAAAAAAACCACGAATGAAGAAACCAAAAGACCTACAAAAAACAAAGAAACTATTATAAACCATAATTTCCAAAGTTTTTTCATAAAGTCTCAGTCCCCCAAAAAATAAAATATTTGAATAAATCCCCTAAAGAAAAAAATAAATTTAAAAAACAGAAGAAATTCTTTGTAATCTACTTAAAGCTTCTCTTATTTTTTTAGCTCTCACCTCCCCAACCCCTTCTATATTATCAAGATCTTCAAAACTACTTTCTATAATTTTAGGCAAACTACCAAAATATTCCACAATATTATCAATAATAGCTGATGGAATAGATGTTATTCTATTCAGAATTCTATAACCTCTTGGTGTTACTAATATACTTACTTCTATATCTTCTTTCTTATATCCTAATATCTCACCCGCAACCATAGCAAATTCCTTAAAATTCCCCTTAAAATTATCTAAAAGTTCTTTCAAAATTTCATCTGCCTCGGTAGGCTTTCTCTTGTAATCTTTTATAACCAAAATTGTCTCCTCTTTAACACCTGCAAGTAAAGCTTCTAATTGTATTTCAATTAACCTTCCTTCAATACCCAGTTCTATAAGATAATTCTCTACTTCTTTTTGAATTGTAAATAGCATACATGCCCTATGCAAAAATAGAAGCACGTCATAAATATTAACCTGATTTTCCAATTCTAAAGAATTTAACCTATTCAAAAGATCATCATATATATTCCTATATCTTTCCATAGTTTGAAGTGCTTGAGAAGCTTTAGTTAATATTTCTCCTACATCTCTTAGAACATACTTCCAATCATTCTGAAAAAGGGTAATCGTATCCTTTCTCTGAGAAACACTGATAACTAAACATCCTATTTGTCTTGCCACTCTTTCTGCAGTAGCATGTCTTGCCCCCGTTTCAGAGGAGGGAATATTAGGATCAGGTAATAAAATTACATTTGCATAAAGAATTTTCTTTACTTCTTTACTCAATATTATTGCCCCATCCATCTTTGAAAGTTCATAAAGCCTATTGGGAGTAAATTCTATGTCTAATGGAAATCCTCCATTCATAATTGGTTTAAGTTTTTCTATCTCTCCTATTACTATTAATGCTCCAGTTTTTGCTTTTACAATCTGTTCCAAGCTTTCCCTTAAAAGGGTACCAGGAGCCACAAATCTCAATGCTTGTACAACAAATTTTTTTGGCTCTCCCATTTTAATTCCACACCTTCTCTATTTCCAAAATATTAGAAACAGGAATAAAATAAAAGTCTTCCTGATCTATAATTTTACTTTTAGAAGGAATTATTGCTTTTGTAAAGCCAAACTTCTTTGCTTCCAAAATTCTCTTTTCTAAATGTGGTATACTTCTTACTTCTCCCCCTAATCCTATCTCACCTATTGCTATCATATCATAGGGAAGCGGTTTATCCTTAAGAGCAGATAGTATGGCCAACACTATTCCTAAATCAATTGCAGGCTCTTCTATTTTCAATCCTCCTACCACATTGAGAAAAACATCTTTATCAGCAAAGTTAATTCTAAATTTCTTCTCTAAAACTGCTAAAAGTAGTATTATCTTATTTAAGTCTATTCCTGAAGTTACTCTTCTTGGATATGTTGTATTGGTTTTACTAACCAATGCTTGTACTTCAACTAATAAAGGTTTTGTGCCTTCCATTATTGGTATAACTATTGATCCTGATATATTTAAATTCCTATTCTCAAGTAATCTTTGAGAAATATCTTCAACTTCAATTAAACCCTCATCCTTCATTTCATAAAGTATAAAGTCATTAGTTGGTCCAAACCTATTTTTCACAACTCTAAGTACTCTCAAATCACTATATCTCTCCCCTTCCAGATATAAGACCACATCCACCAAATGTTCTAATAATTTCGGACCTGCTATATCTCCTTCCTTAGTTACATGGCCTACTAAAATTACAGGAATTTTAGTCTTTTTTGCGAAGTTTACCATCTTATTAGTACATTCCCTTACCTGAACCACATTTCCAGGAGATGTAGGAAACTCAGAAGAATAAATAGTTTGAATAGAATCCACAATTACCAAAGAATAATCAGAATTTTCTAAATAGGGTATAATAGACTCAATATCTCTTTCAGATACAAAATCTATCTGCAGATTTGAGCTATTTTTCGAAACCCTCTTAAGCCTAATTCCTACCTGTGAAAGAGTTTCCTCTGCAGATATATATAAAACCTTCGTATCTTTACTCTGAATTGCGGTGGCAATTTGTAAAAGTAGAGTAGATTTTCCTATTCCTGGTTCTCCACTTAATAAAATTACCGCCCCCTCTACAATCCCCCCTCCCAATATAAAATCAAATCCTCTTAACCCACTTTGTAATCTTTTCTCTTCTAATTGTGATATAGAATCCAATCTTACAACTTTTAAATTTTCTTCACTCTTTAATACCTTATTTTCCTTTTCAGAAATTTCTATAAAAGAATTCCAACTTTGACAGTTAGGACATCTGCCAAACCATCTTATACTTTCATATCCACATACTTGACATACAAATTTAGTTTTGATCTTCGTCATTTACATTTTTTTATTTAGATGGCTCCTTTGCTAAAGTAACCTTTCTGAAAACAATATTGCCATCTTTACCAAGTTCTGCCTTTATCACGTCTCCTTCATTGAAATCACCTTGAAGGATAAACTCAGCAAGTGGATCTTCAATATAATATTGAATAGTTCTCTTTAATGGTCTTGCACCATATTGAGGATCATAACCTTTTTCTAATAAGAATTCTTTTACATCATCAGAAAGTTCTAAATCTAATTTCTTCTCTCTCAATCTTTCCCTCACTGGCTTCAAAAGAAGATTTAATATCTTTCTAAGATCTTCTTTTGTTAATGGCCTAAAGAAAACAATTTCATCTAATCTGTTCAAGAATTCAGGTCTGAAATATTTTTTCATTTCAGAAAAGATAGTTTCCTTTATCTTCTCAAAGGATTTTTCTCGGTCCTCTTTTGATGCAAATCCTATTGTAGATTCTTGTTTAAAGTATTCAGCACCAAAGTTAGATGTCATTATTAATATAGTATTTCTAAAATTTACTCTTCTTCCATGTCCATCTGTAAGCTGTCCTTCATCCATTATTTGTAGCAATATATTAAAAACATCACTATGGGCTTTTTCTATCTCATCAAACAAGATGACAGAATAAGGTCTTCTATGAACCTTTTCTGTTAACTGACCACCCTCTTCATATCCTACATATCCAGGGGGAGCACCAATAAGCCTTGATACAGTATGTTTCTCCATATATTCAGACATATCTAATCTAATTAAAGAATTTTCATTTCCGAAAAGATATTCAGCTAAAGCTCTTGCAAGCTCAGTTTTACCAACACCTGTTGGACCTAAGAACATAAATGCACCTATAGGTCTTCTTGGATCCTTCAAACCAGATCTTGATCTTCTTATAGCTCTTGATACAACACTTACAGCCTCATCTTGAGAAATAATTCTCTTATGAAGTTCTTCTTCCATTCTAAGTAATCTTTCTCTTTCTTCCATAAGAAGTTGTGCTACAGGTATACCAGTCCAGCTTGCTACCACTTGAGCTACATCCTCTGGAGTTACTACCCCTTCATTCTCAACAGATGTGGTAGCTAATAAATTCTTTAGATATTCTTCAATTCTTCTTTCTTCATCTCTAAGTTGAGCAGCCCTTTCAAAAGCCTGATTTCTGATAGCTATTTCTTTTTGCTCTCTAATTCTTGCAAGCTCTAATTCTAAATTGCTATGAGCAGTAGATTTCTGTCTTTTTAGTCTAACTCTTGCTGCTGCCTCATCAATTACATCTATAGCTTTATCAGGAAGAAATCTATCTGTAATATACCTTACAGAAAGTTTAACAGCTTCTTCTAATGTTTCATCAGAAATTTTAACTCTATGATGAATTTCATATTTTTCTCTCAATCCCTTAAGAATTTCCAAAGTCTCTTCTGGACTTGGCTCATTAACAATAACAGGTTGAAATCTTCTTTCCAAAGCTCCATCTTTTTCTATATATTTTCTATATTCCTGAGGAGTTGTTGCTCCAATAACTTGAATTTCTCCTTTTGCTAAAGATGGTTTTAAAATATTAGCTGCATCTACCGCTCCTTCGGCAGCTCCAGCTCCAACTAAGGTATGAATCTCATCTATAAACAAAACCACATCCTTTGCCATTTTTACCTCTTCTATTATTCTCTGCATTCTTTCTTCAAATTCTCCTCTATACTTTGTACCAGCCACAATACTACCCATATCTATAGCTACAATTCTTTTATTTAGTAATGTTTCTGGTACATCTCCTTCCACAATTTTTTGGGCTAATCCTTCCACGATAGCTGTCTTACCAACTCCGGGTTCTCCAACAAGTACTGGATTATTCTTAGTTCTTCTACTCAATATCTGAATTATTCTTTCTAATTCCTTTTCTCTTCCAATAACAGGGTCAAGCTTACCCTGTCTTGCAAGCTGAGTTAAATCTCTTCCAAATTCATCCAAGGTAGCTGTTATAGCTCTCTTCTTTTTATTTGCATTCTGAGAAGCAACTTGTCTACCCTTTATCTTTGCAGGATCAATTGGTTCTCCTAATAACTTAAGTATTTCTACTGTAACATCCTCTATCCTTACTCCCATTCCCTCTAATACATGGGCTGCAACACCTTCTCCTTCCTTCAACAATCCAAGAAGTAAATGCTCTGTACCTATATAATTATGATTCAATTCTTGTGCAGATTCAGAAGCATACTCTAAGACCTTCTTGGCTCTTGAAGTAAAAGGAAGTGCACCATAGGAGGTACCATCACCACGACCAATTAGCCTCTCTATCTCACTCCTGAGGTAATTAAGATCAAGACCCAAGTTTATCAAAACCTGAGCAGCTATACCTCCGTCCTCACGTAGTAACCCCAGGAGAATATGCTCTGTACCAACAGTAGAATAATTAAGTCTCCTTGCCTCCTCCTGTGCTAAGAGTAGTACTCTGTAAGCTCTTTGCGTCAATTTATCCATCATTTTCTATACACCTCCTTAACATGACACCTCCCTAATCTATTTTATAATTTTTGAAAACATCATGCAATAAATCTGCCCTCACCCTATCCCTTTCTTCAGGATCCATTTCTCTGCCCATCTTAACTTGTAAATGAGCAGGCAACGTTAATATCAATAACAAATCTAATAATTTGATTGGTAAATTTATTATTTTATAAAAAATACCAAATCTAATATCAGAAAGTAAAGAAATAGCCTCTAAACTTTCCACATATTTAGCAAAATTTATAATACCCCATGCTCTCCCAACAATATCCTCTACCCATCTTCTCCTTTCCTCAAAAAGTAATTCTCGAGCCTTTATTTCTTCATTGACGATTTTTAAAGCTATTTCTTTCATTTTTCTTAGCAATTCTTCCTCACTATAACCCAAAGAGGATTTACTTGCAATTTGATAAAAACCTGCTACAGCTTCAGTATTCTCCCCATAAAAACCTCTAATCAAAACCTTAGAAGATCTTAATCTCCTGAAAAGATTTTTAATTTTCCCAGTATAAGTTAAAGCTGGAAGATGTACTAAAAAAGATATTCTAAGGCCACAACCTAAATTAGTTATACAAGAGGTAAGATAACCCATACTATTATCAAAGGCAAAATCAAAATATTCAGAAATATGGTTTTCCAAAGATTGAAGCATCTTCCAACTTTCGTCAATTTCTAATCCACCACTTAAAACCTGAAGTCTAAAATGATCTTCTTCATTTAACCTAATACTTAATTTGCCATCTTTTTTTACAATAAGGCCAGTACCAGGCAGATTATTAAACTGATCCTCACTTATTAAGTGTTTTTCTATTAAAACTTCAGATACTAATCTAGGTAATTTTTCCAATCTCAAAAAGTCGTAATCTTTATTAAAATTAGAGTCGTTTTCAAATACCCATTCTACCTTATTTATAAACCTTTTTCTTTGAGGTTCGGAGGCTTGATTTGGAAATGGAAATTCACTAACATTCCTCGCCAATCTTATCCGAGTACTTAATATTATATCTTTATGTAAATTATCCTCTCCAAGCCACTTAAGATACTTATAATAGAATTCTCTCATCCACTCCTCTCATTAAATTTATTCAAGAAATCTCTTAATTTTGCTGCCTTTTCGTAATTCTCTTCTTCTATTGCCTTTGACAACTCTATTTTATATTTAAGTATATCTTCTTTTTTAGAAACATTCTTAGGAATTTTTCCTTTATGTTTTTTGTTTCCATGATAATTCTTTATTATCTCTCCTAATTCATCCTTAAAAACAGAATAACAATAATAGCAACCAACCATACCTGTTTCTTCTATTTTTTTCCAGGTTCTTCCGCAATTAGGACATCTCTTTTCTTCCTTATCCTGGGAAAAGGCAATTTGAAAAAGTCTCCCAATATATTCATGCAAACATTCTCCACAAAGAGAATATTTTCTTATTCCTTTCTCATCCTTTATCTCTAAAAGATATATGGCTGGATTTTTATGGCAGAAATCACATTTCATTACTTCCAATACACCTCTTTAAAAAGTATTCATGTATTCTTGTATCATCTGTAAGCTCTGGATGAAAAGTCAGTCCTAAAACATTTTTTTCCTCTACAAAAACAGGCTTTTCCATAAATACTCCAAGTACTCTAACATCTTTTCCCACATCCAATATCTGAGGTGCCCTTATAAAAACAGCCTCAAAAGGTTTATCACCTATAGCTGGAATATCTAAATAGGTGGTAAAGCTTTCTCTTTGCCTTCCATATGCATTTCTTGAAACTGTAATATCTAATACTCCCAAAGTTTTCTGATGAGGATGATTTTCTATCCTTTTTGCAAGAAGAATTAAGCCAGCACAAGTTCCCATTGCAGGAAGGCCATTTTTTAGAGCATCTTGAAGTTTTTTAAACAATCCTGTATTTTCAAGGACAGTTAAAAAGGTTGTACTTTCTCCACCCGGTATAATAATTCCATCAATCTTATCCAATTCCTCTGGCTTTTTTACAAGTATGGTATCTACATCCAACTTTTTAAGCATATTTTTATGTTCAACTATAGAACCTTGAATAGAAAGTATACCTATCCTCATTTTACCAACCTCTTGTTTGTAGTAATTCGGTTTCATTTAACTTTCTTATGTCAATACCAGGCATAGGTTCTCCTAAATCCTCAGAAATTTCTGCTAAAACATAAGGATCATCATAGTAAGTTACTGCAAGAACTATTGCCCTTGCTCTTTTTCTTGGATCCTTAGACTTGAAAATTCCAGATCCAACAAATACACCATCTGCACCAAGATGCATCATTAAAGCTGCATCAGCAGGTGTAGCTATTCCTCCCGCAGCAAAATTTACTACTGGGAGTCTACCAAGCCTTTTTGTTTCCATTAATACCTCTAAAGGAGCACCTAACTCTTTAGCTTTTGTTACCAATTCATCATCAGGTAGTAACACTAAAGATCTTATTTCGTCCATGATTTGTCTCATATGTCTCACTGCTTCTACCACATTTCCTGTACCAGCTTCACCCTTAGTACGTATCATAGCTGCACCTTCTGCAATTCTCCTTAAGGCCTCTCCTAAATCTCTGGCTCCACAAACAAAAGGAACTTTAAAGGCATGTTTATTTATATGATATTTTTCATCAGCAGGCGTCAAAACTTCACTCTCATCAATAAAGTCTACACCTAAGGCTTCAAGAATCTGAGCTTCTACAAAATGCCCAATCCTCACCTTAGCCATAACAGGTATACTAACAGCAGACATTATCTCTTTTATCTTCTTTGGATCCGCCATTCTTGCCACTCCACCCTGGGCTCTAATATCAGCAGGTACCCTCTCCAATGCCATTACAGCGACAGCTCCAGCTTCCTCTGCTATTTCAGCTTGCTCAGCATTAGTAACATCCATAATAACTCCACCTTTTAACATCTGAGCAAGACCTCTTTTTACTTTATCTGTTCCTGTAAATATTTCCATATTTCACAACCTCCTTTTAGGAAAAGGAATATATTTTTTTAAAATGTATACTCCTTTTATAAAAAATTGTCAAAAGTTAAAGTATTAAAAATACTTTAAAGTTACCTATTAAAATACATATAAATTTTTTCAGCAACTTTTTCAGGTATTCCTGGAATATTCTTCAAATCTTCTAAAGAAGCCCTTTTAATATCTTCTATAGACGAAAAATGTTCCATAAGTATTTTCCATCTCTTATCCCCAACTCCTGGAATCTTCATTAAGGAAGGTTCTAATATCTTTTTTCTATGAAGCTTTCTATGATAAGAGATAGCAAATCTATGAGCTTCGTCTCTTACTTGTTGTAATAAATGAAGAGCATGGGAGTCCTTTGGAAGAATAATTGGTTTTGATCTATTTGGGAGAAAAATCTCTTCATTTTCCTTAGCAAGAGCTATTATTAATTTAGGCTTTATACCTATCTCATTAAACACTTCCATTGCAGAGCTTAATTGTCCTTTTCCTCCATCAATAAGTACAATATCTGCCAAAGGATCTTCATCTACCCTTCTTAATCTTCTTCTTAATACCTCTTGAAGCATTAAAAAATCATTTGGAGATTCTTCCACATATTTTATCTTATATCGTCTATACCTATCCTTATCAGGAAAACCCTTAAAAAAGAAGACCTTAGATCCTACAGCCTCTTTACCTTGAAGATTTGAAATATCAAAACCTTCTATAGATAATGGTATATCATCAAGACCAAATAATTTTTGCAATTCTATAAGGGCTGACCATACTTTCTCTGATTTTAAGCTTTCCATACTCAGATCCTTCAAAGCCATTTCTAAAAGTTTACTTTCATCCTCATTTATAGGTAGTCTTAAATTAACAGGTGCTCCTCTCTTATCTGAAAGATACTTAATAATATCAAAATCCTCATAAGATATTTCTTGAGGAATTACAATGATATCTGGAATTTCTCTATTAAGGTAATATTGGAGTATAAAAGCTCTAATTATTTCATCTTTGACAAAATCATAAGAAAGATTCAAGGTAAATATTCTTTTTTCTATTAGTTTACCTTCTCTTACAAGATATACCAAAATTTTGGCTTTGTGATCCTCAATATATAACTGAATAAGATCTTTGTTTTCATTATTAAAAGAAATAATTTTTTGTCTCTCACCTAAATTCTGAAGGGTCTTTATTTTATCTCTAACTTTTGCTGCTTTCTCAAACTCTAATTTATCTGAATAATTCTTCATCTCTACAAACAATTTTTCAATTATCTTTTCATATTTACCTTCCAGAAAGGAAAGCACATCTTTTACCATATCCCAATACTCTTCTTTACTCACATATCCCTGACATGGAGCCTTACAATTACCTATATAATAATTAAGACAGGGTCTTTTAGGCTTACTTTTGGGTAAGTTCCAATTACAAGATCTCAAATTAAATATTTTCTTTACGAGAGATATAGTTTCTCTTACAGTACTACTTTGAGGATATGGACCAAGATATTTAGCTCCATCGTCTTCAAATCTTCTAGTTTTAATCAATCTTGGGTATTCCTCATTTAAAGTAAGTTTTAACAATGGATACTGCTTATCATCCCTTAGTTGCACATTCATTATAGGTTTATATTTTTTAATCAAAACAGATTCAAGAATTAAAGCCTCAGTTTCCGAATCCGTAACATAGTAGTTAACATCCTTAGATTTTCTTAATATGTACTTTGCCTTTGGAGAATCATCAGTTAAGTATGACATTACCCTTTTTCTTAGGTTCTTTGCCTTTCCTACATAAATTACTTTTCCTGTATAATCAATAAAAAGATATACCCCAGGTGAATCTGGAAAATTCTCTATTTTTTCTTTTATTCCCTTATACAATTCCTCCATCATAGATAAATTTTAAATCAGTATAGATAAAACTTCAATTTTTACTAAAAGTTGCATCCTAAGAGGTTATAGGTTATATTATTAAAATAGTTTTACAAAATAAATTATAGGGAGTAAGAAAGTATGAGAAAACATATACTTAACTTGGTAGAAAAAGCTATAAAAAAATATGAAGAGACTGAGAATATAAATACTGATGAGATTGAAATTATCATAGAGGTCCCAAAACAAAAAGAATATGGGGACTATGCAACCGCTGTAGCTCTTCAGATAGCTCAAAAAAATAAAAAACCCCCAAGATTAATAGCAGAAAAATTAGTTACATTTTTAGAAGGTTCTCCCTTAATTGAAAAAGTTGAAGTTGCAGGACCTGGCTTTATAAACTTTTTTCTAAATGAAAAAGCTCTGTGGGAAACCATAAAAGACATAAGAAAAAATTTGGATGAGCTTGTAAAAATACCCCCTAAAAAGAAAAAAATACAGTTAGAATTTGGTAGTATAAATCCCACAGGACCTATGCATATTGCCCATGCAAGAGGGGTAACCATTGGCGATTCATTAGCCAATCTATTTAGAAGAATAGGTTGGAACACAGAAAAGGAATTTTATATAAATGATGCAGGTACACAAATTGATCTTTTAGGAGAATCTTTATATGCCCGATATATGCAACTTCAAGGTAAGGAGTATGAGATACTAGAAGAAGGATATCATGGAACATATCTTATTGATTTAGCAAAAGAACTTCTAAATCAAAAGGAAGAAATAGAAAAACTATCTGATAATGAAAAGAAAGAATTCTTTAAAAATTATGCACTAAAAAGAATGTTAGAGAATATAAGGAAAACCTTATTAAATTTTGGAGTTGAATATGATGTATGGTTTAGCGAAAAGACCCTTCATGAAAGCGGAAAAATTAAAGAAGTACTTGATATTCTTGAAAAAAGGGGTTTTTCTTATTATAAAGATGGGGCTATATGGTTTGCATCTACAAAATTTGGAGATGAGAAAGATAGAGTCTTAGTAAAAAGTGATGGAAAACCCACTTATTTTCTTGCGGATATAGCTTATCACTTAAATAAAATTGAACGAGGCTTTGACTGGATAATAGATGTTTGGGGAGCAGACCATCATGGTCACGTAACAAGGCTTAAAGGAGCCATACAAGCCTTAGGCTATTCAAAAGATATTTTAGAGATCATATTAGTACAAGTAGTCAAACTCATGAAAGGAAATGAAGAAATAAAAATGTCAAAAAGAACAGGTGACTTTGTAACTCTTGACGAAGTTCAAGAGGAAGTTGGAAGAGATCCTATAAGATTTTTCTTCCTTTTAAGAAGTCCTGAAAGTCAATTAGATTTTGATTTGGAACTTGCTAAAAAGCAATCCTTAGAAAATCCTGTATATTATGTACAATATGCCCATGCAAGATGTTGTAGTATTTTGAAAAATGCTGAATCTCAGGGTTATAACCTATCAGAACTTGATAATGCAGATCTATCCTTGTTAAAGGAAGAAAAAGAGAAAGAGCTTATACTCACTCTTTTAAGATATCCTGAAAAATTAGAAGATATAACAAGAACATTGGAAATTCACCAATTACCATTTTATCTTCTTAATTTAAGCTCTCTCTTCCATGGCTATTATGATTCCTATAAGGTATTAGTAGAAGATAAAAGTCTTGCCTTAGCAAGATTAGCCCTAATTGATTGTATTAGAATAATAATAAAAGATGCTTTAAATATATTAGGTGTTTCAGCTCCAGAAAAAATGTAGGGGGGTGAAACCTATGAAGATAAGATGGTACGGACATTCATGTTTTGTATTCTCAAACTCAGAAAGAAAGAAAATCCTTACTGATCCTTTTGATACTTCTGTAGGATATGAGATTCCTAAGGAAGAGGTAGATATTGTAACAGTCAGTCATTCTCATTTTGACCACAATGCAGTACATCTATTAAAAGGGAATCCTATTGTTGTAGAAGGAGAAGGAGAAACTACTATCCATAATGTTAAGATCAAAGGTTTTAATACATATCATGATGAAGAAAAAGGACAAAAAAGAGGTATCAATACAATTTATTTGATAGAAACAGATGGAATAAGGATACTTCACTTAGGTGATTTAGGACATCCTTTAACTAATGAACATAAAGAGAAAATTGGAGATGTGGATATACTTTGTATACCAGTAGGTGGAGTCTTTACTATTGATGCTGATAAAGCTATACAGACCATAGAGATAATAAAGCCTAAAATCGTAATACCTATGCATTATAAGACACCTCATCTTAAATTTGACCTTGCTAAAGTTGACGAGTTCTTAAATAAGATAAAATATCCAATCAAAAAATTCCATGAAAAAGAGATAGAAGTTACAAAGGATAAATTACCAACAAGTACTGAAGTTTGGATCCTTCCATACTAACACCTTTTAAGGGAGGTTCATAGATGATATCAAGAGAAGAAGCTTTTAATAAATTAACAATATATGTAAAAAATAAAAATCTGATAAAGCATATGATAGCAACTGAAGCTATAATGAGAGCTTTGGCAAGAAAATTTGGAGAAGATGAAGAGAAATGGGGAATTACAGGACTTTTACATGACATTGATTATGAATTAACAGAAAAGGAACCTGAAAAACATAGTTTATTAGCAGAAGAACTTTTAAAAGACATATCTCTACCTTCAGATGTCATTGATGCTATTAAGGCTCACAATGAAATACATGGTTTACCAAGAGAAACCCTTTTAGCCAAATCATTATATGCTGTAGATCCATTAACAGGTCTAATTGTAGCTTCCGCTCTCATACATCCTGAAAAAAAACTTGCACCATTGGATACAAACTTTATTCTAAATAGATTTAAAGAAAAAAGTTTTGCAAGAGGAGCAAACAGAGAACAAATAAAATCATGTGAAGAAATAGGATTATCCTTAGAGGAATTTATATCCTTAGGCTTAGAAGCGATGAAAGCTGTATCTAACGATTTAGGTCTTTAAGGGAGTATATTTCTATGAACACAAAAAAAATTACAAGAATTGCTTTTTATGCAGTTATATACAGTGTTTTAACAATGGTACTTTATCCTATTAGCTATGGACCTATTCAAGTTAGAATTTCTGAATTCTTAACTTTATTTCCTTTTTTAGATCCTCTTGCAGTTCCAGGACTATTTTTAGGATGTTTTATGGCTAATATCTTTAGTCCCATTGGTTGGATAGACATGATCTTTGGCAGTTTGTGTACCCTAATAGCTGCATATTTAACAAGAAAGATGCCCAATGTATATCTTGCTCCTTTACCACCAATTTTAGTAAATGCTTTTGGCGTTAGCCTTTATCTTCATCTATTCTTTGACCTTCCATATCGTTTGAATGTTTTTTATATAGGAATTGGTGAAGCTATAGCTACTTATATAATAGGGCTGCCAATTGTCTTATATATACTTAAAAGTCCTCAATTAAAAAAATATTTTGAGTAAAGGGGTATTAAAATGAAAAGATTAAGTATAGAGGAAGAATTAGAGATATTAACCTCTAATGTAGTTGAAATAATACCTGAAAATGGATTAGAAGAAAAACTAAAGAAAGCAAGAGAAGAAAATAGACCTTTAAGGGTCAAACTTGGAGCAGACCCATCCGCTCCAGATCTCCATTTAGGACATGCTGTGGTGCTTAGAAAATTGAAACAATTTCAGGATCTGGGACATCAGGTTGTATTTATCATTGGTGATTTTACTGCAAGAATAGGTGACCCATCAGGAAGATCAGAAACAAGAAAACCTTTAACCCCTGAACAAGTGAAGAAAAATGCTTTAACTTATCAAGAGCAGGTTGAAAAAATTCTAGATATATCAAGAGCTGAAATAAGGTACCAAGAAGAATGGTTTGGAAAAATGAAGTTAGAAGATGTTTTAGTCCTTACATCTAAATATACCCTTGCCAGAATGTTAGAAAGAGACGATTTTGCTCAAAGATTCAAAGAACAAAGACCCATATTTTTACATGAGATTATGTATCCTCTACTTCAAGCCTATGATTCTGTGGCTATAAAAGCAGATATAGAATTGGGAGGAACAGACCAGAAATTTAATCTAATAGTAGGAAGAGAAATACAAAGAGAGTATGGTTTAGAGCCTCAGGTGGCAATGCTTATGCCTATATTAGAGGGTTTGGATGGCAAGCAGAAAATGAGTAAGAGTCTTGGGAATTATATAGGTCTTACAGAGCCTCCAAATCAGATGTATGGAAAGGTAATGTCAATACCTGACGAATTAATAATAAGATATTTTGAACTTGCCACAGAGCTACCTAAGGAAGAGATAAGGGGAATAGAAAGAAAAATGAAAGAAGGAATACTAAATCCAAGAGATGCAAAAGCAAGATTAGCAAGAGAAATTGTAAAAATTTATCATGGAGAAGAAGCAAGCATAAGAGCAGAAGAAGAATTTAATAGAATATTCCGTAATAAAGAACTCCCTGAAGAAGTACAGGAAGTAACAATTAATGAACCTAAAATCTGGATAGTAAAATTACTTACCTTAGTAGGTGCAGCAAAAAGTAATAGTGAGGCAAAAAGACTGATATCTCAAGGTGCTGTAGAAATTAATGGTTCAAGAATTGAAGATGTAAATATGGATATAGAAATTGATAAACCCTTTATCTTAAGGGTTGGAAAACACTTTTTTAGGAGGATCAAAAGAGAATGAAAAGAAAAATAATTACCATAACTGTATTTTTAGGAAGCCTCGTAGTTATAACAACCGCAAGAATTATAGAAACTAATCTTTGGAATACAAATCTGCATTTAAGACCTATAAAAGAAATAATTATTGTTGATGGAAATAAAAGACCTATAAAAGTAAGAACAAATGCTGGATTTGTTTGGGAAGTTTTAGAGGAAAAAAACATTAAAGTATCAAAATATGATATTGTTAGTCCACCCGCTCGTACTCCTCTTACAGCAAGGATAAAGGAAATTCGCATCACAAGAGTAAAAGAAGAAACAATCCAAAAAATTAGAATCATAGAACCCAAGATAATCTTAAAAGTTAAAGCTGGAAACATTTATAAAGAAGAAATAATTCAAGCAGGAAAGATTGGAAAAATCCAAGAAACATATAAAAGAAAATATATTAATGGTAAACTTTCAGAAGAAGTAAAACTATCCTCAAAAGAAATCCAAAAAATGAATCCTAAAGTAATAAATGTAATCTCACCAGTACTTAAATATTTAAATCTAAAATCAGCAGAATATGAGGTAGTAAAACCAATTACTGTAACTGCTACAGCTTATGAACCTTGGACAGGAGGAGATGGAAATAATATAACTGCTCTTGGATGGAAGGCCATAAAAGGAATAATAGCAGTAGACCCAAGATACATTCCTTTAAAAAGTACTTTTTATATTCCTAATTATGGATTTGCCATCGCAGGTGATACAGGAGGCTTAATAAAAGGTTGGAAAGTGGACCTTTGTTATCCAACAGTTAGAGAAGTTGCCAATTTTGGAAGAAGAAAAATTAAAATATACCTTTTGAAAAGAACATCTTAATGGAATTAACAAATAAAACTACTTTATTATCATTATTAAAGAAACATAATATATTCTTAAAAAAAAGTCTTGGTCAAAATTTTCTTATAAACCCTCATGTATTAAAAAAAATAATAGATCAATTAGACATAACAAATGAAGATACCATTTTAGAGATAGGATGTGGAGTAGGTACTCTTACTTTAGAACTTGCAAAAAGAGCAAAAGAAGTCATTGGAATTGAAGTGGATAAAAGATTTAAACCCATACTTGAGGAAATTTTAAAAGATTATAACGTCAAACTTATTTTTGAAGATGTGTTAAAATTAGATCTTAGAAATATTATAACTCAACCATATAAACTAACTGGAAACCTACCCTATTATATTTCAGGATCTTTTTTAGGAGAATACTTAAAAAAAGGACCTTATGCCCAGATAATGCTACTCATGCTTCAAAAGGAAATGTTCGAAAGAATAACCTCAAAACCAGGTTCTAAAAAATATAGTCCTTTATCTATTCTTTTAAATTTAAATTACAAATATGAATTGATAACAAAAGTCTCACCTGATTCATTCTTTCCACCCACAGAAGTTGAATCGGTAGTCATAAAACTCACATATTCTCCTACATCTTATAATATTTTAGATAAGGATCTTTTTTATAACATATTAAGGATAAGTTTTGCCCAAAGAAGAAAATATCTTATCAACAATCTACAAAGAAATTTACCCCAAATTAAATGGGAGGTTTTATTTAAAGATTTAAGCATAGATTTAAAAGCAAGAGCGGAAGAAATACCTCCAGAAATATTTATTGAACTTGCAAATAGGGTGAAAATTTATGAGTATTAAAATATTAACTTACGCTAAGCTTACCCTTCTTCTTGATGTAATTAATAAAAGGCCCGATGGATATCATAATGTTAAAATACTTCTACATAACATAAATCTGAGCGATTTTATGAGTATTAGCTTGATTCCATATCCCTATTTTATTTTGGAAACTAACCTCCATATACCCCCAAAAGAAAATTTAATATATAAGGGTTATAAAGCCTTTATAAAAGAGACAGGAATAAAGGTTGGATGTAAAATCTTTCTTCATAAAAGAATACCAAAAGAAGCAGGACTTGGAGGTGGAAGCTCCAATGCAGCAGGTATAATATATGGATTAAATATTCTTACTAAGGCACATCTTTCCTTAGAGGAAATGGTAAATATAGGAAAACTTTTGGGATCTGATATACCTTTCTTCTTTTATGGGGGATCTTCTATTGCTGAGGGAAGAGGTGAAATAATAAAAAAAATTAAACATCAAAGATTAAAATTCCTTTTAATTTTTCCCCCTTTTGGAATAAGCACTAAAGAGGTATACTCAAAAATTCCTAAAGATCTATTAGGAAACCATATAGATTTTGAAGAAAAAATTTTGGAATATACTAATGGATTTTTCATTAAACCATATAACTTTTTAGAAAAAATAGCCTTTACTATACATCCAGAACTTGCTACGATTAAGAAAGAAATAGAGGAAATTACTGAATATGTTTCTATGACAGGTTCAGGTTCAACCATTTTTGTTATATTAAGAGACCAAGAAGGGGCAAAAAAAATCTTAGAAAGACTAAATAAATATATAGAAAAAGGATACAAAATAAAATTAATAGATTCAGCAGAAAAGGGAATCAAAATCTTAAGATAAAGGAGTGTTTTAAATGATAGGGTTAAAAGATATAGAAACCTCAAGGATGAGGATTTCACCTTATATCCATAAGACTCCCCTAACCTATTCACAAAGTTTCAGTGATCTTACAGGTAAAGATATCTACTTAAAGTTTGAAAACCTTCAAAAAACAGGTTCTTTTAAAATAAGAGGAGCAATGAACTACATATCCCAATTAAAAGATAAACAAATAAACGGTATTGTTACTGCTTCTGCTGGAAATCATGCTCAGGGAGTAGCATATGCTGGAAAACTTTTTAATTTTAAAACTATTATTGTCATGCCTGAAAATACCCCATTAATTAAAATTGTAGCCACAAAAAGCTATGGGGCTTATGTTATTCTTCATGGAAAAATATATGATGAGTCTTATTCCTATGCAAAAAGCATTGCAGAAGATGAAAAAATGGAATTTATTCCAGCCTTTGATGATGAAAGAATAATAGCAGGACAAGGAACTATTGGCTTAGAAGTTTTAGAAGATCTTGAAGATATAGACGCAGTAATAGTACCAGTTGGGGGAGGAGGTCTTTCTGCAGGTATTTGCATAGCTATAAAAGAAAAAAATCCAAAAATAAAAGTTTATGGAGTACAATCAGTAGCTTTTCCTTATTTTTATGAGAAATTCAAAAATACAAAAGTAAAAAATAAACCCTCTCAAACTATAGCAGAAGGAATAGCAGTCAAAAAAACAGGTGAAATTACTTATTCCATATTGGAGAAATATTTAGATGATGTCTTTGTTGTTGATGAAGAAAAAATTGCTCAAGCCATATTACTCTTCCTGGAAAGAGCAAAAACGCTGGTTGAAGGAGCTGGAGCTACCACTCTTGCTGTTTTATTAGAACATGGAAGTTTTATTCCTGAAAAGAAAATAGTGCTCATATTAAGTGGAGGAAATATTGACGTAACTCTCCTCTCAAAAATAATTGAATTCGGACTTATTGAAACTGGAAGACTGGTACATATGATAGTAAAAGTGCCTGATTTACCAGGACACCTTTCAAAGGTGATAAATGTAATATCAGAAGAAAAAGCAAATATAATAACAATTCATCAAGATCCATCCTTACCTTTATTCCCTAAAATAGAAAGTACTGTAGAATTTACCTTAGAGACAAAAAATCCCGACCAAATTAGAAGAATTTTTGATAAAATAAGAAGAATAGGATACGATGTTGAAATCTTAGAAAAAGGAGGTTTAAAGAAAAGTGAATGAGTTATTACAAATGTTAAAAGAGATCACAGAAGCCAGTGGGGTTTCAGGATATGAAAAGGAGATAAGAGAGGTAATTAAAAAATATCTTAGAGATTATGCAAGTTTAGAAGAAGATCGCTTAGGAAGTCTTATCTTTAAGAAAGAGGGACAAAATTCCTATCCCAAGGTTATGCTTGCTGCTCATATGGATGAAATTGGTTTTATGGTAAAGAGTATTACTACAAATGGATATATAAAATTCTTACCTCTTGGTGGCTGGTGGGATCAGGTATTACTTTCTCAAAGAGTAGTTATACACACCCAAAAAGGACCTGTTATTGGAGTAATTGGATCAAAACCACCTCATATTCTTACCGAGGAAGAAAGGAAAAAAATTGTAGAGAAGAAAGATATGTATATAGATGTGGGGGCAAAGAGTGAAGAAGAAGCTTTAAATATGGGTATAAGACCAGGAGATCCTATAACCCCAAAAAGTGATTTTACTATTATGAACAATCCTGATATGCTTATTGCTAAAGCATGGGATGATAGAGTTGGTTGTGCATTAATGATAGAAATTCTTAAAGAATTAAAAAATATAAATCACCCTAATACAGTATTCGGTGCAGCTACAGTACAAGAAGAAGTTGGTCTTAGAGGAGCAGTAACTTCTTCTTATGTGGTAAATCCTGATGTTGCCATAGTTTTAGAATCTGATATAGCTACTGATATGCCAGGTATAGAAGAGGAAAAAAAGGTATTTTTAGGAAAAGGACCCTCCATAATACTTTATGATGCTACCATGATTCCTAATGTTAATCTAAGAAGACTTTTTATTGAAACCGCAGAAAAATTAAATATCCCAATCCAATTTTCAGCCTTAGAAAGAGGTGGTACTGACGGAGGAAGAATACATATTCATGCCAAAGGTGTACCTTCCATAGTAATTGGTGTTCCAGCAAGATATATTCATTCCCATACAAGCATAATAAATATTCAAGATTTCCTGAATGCAAAAAGACTTATATTAGAAGTAATAAAGAGATTAGATAAAGAAGTTGTAGAAAATCTATGAAAAAAAGAGCCATATCTCTTCTATCAGGTGGATTAGATAGTATATTAGCAACATGGCTTATCCTTCAACAGGGGGTAGAAGTAATTGGAATATATTTTTCTACCCCCTTTTTTGATACCGAAAAAGCCCAAAAAGCTGCCGAATTTCTCAATATACCTTTAGAAATTATTGACGTAACTGATGAATTTATACCTATTTTATTAAACCCAAGATATGGCTATGGAAAAAATATGAATCCTTGTATTGATTGTCATGCTTTCATGATAAAAAAGGCAAAAGAACTACTTAAAAAATATAATGCTGATTTTATTGTGACAGGTGAAGTTTTAGGAGAAAGACCTATGTCTCAAAATAAACAATCCTTAAAAATAGTAGAAAAATATTCTGATACAGAAGACATATTACTTAGACCATTATCAGCTAAACTACTTCCTCCAACAAAACCTGAAAGAGAAGGATTAATAGATCGTAATAAATTATTAGATATAAAGGGTAGATCAAGAAAAATACAACTTGATCTTGCAAAAAAGATAGGATTAAAAGAAATTCCAACTCCTGCGGGAGGTTGCCTTCTCACAGAACCTAATTTCTCAAGGAGACTCAAAGATCTTATAGAACATCAAAAACTCATCTCTAAAAGAGATTTAGAGCTTTTAAAATTAGGCAGACACTTTAGAATTGATGGAGTAAAAATCATTGTAGGGAGAAATAAAGAAGAAAATGAAAAATTATTAGAATTATCAAAGCCTGTAGATATAATTATAAAAGCAGAAGAACCATCCCCCATATTATTAATACCACAGAATATAGAGAATGAAAAAATTCTTGAAATAGCAGGAAAAATTGCAGGTTATTATAGCGATCATAGAGATAAAGAAAAAGTAAAAATAAAAATTAAACATAAAGAAAAGGAAAAAGAGTTAGAAATAGAACCATATAATAAAGAAAATTTTCCCTATAAACCTATATAGGTATGAAGGAAAAAATTCAACTGATTCTTACTCATAACTACTTAGATTTTGATGCTTTATCTTCTCTCTATGCTGCAAAAAAACTATACCCAAAAGCTATAGCTTATACAAGCAAAAGCATGGAGAGAAAAGTTTACGAATTTTATCTATTATATAAGGATATCCTTAGATTTCAAGAAAACTATGAGTATATAACTTCAAATAAAGACAATATTGAGAAGATCATATTAGTAGATAATCATTATTTAAATAGAATAGATAAAAATATTCAAGAAATATTCAAAGAAGGAAATTATATAATAGAAATTTATGATCACCATGAAGGTGGAGACATAAAAGGAAATATAGAATTCATAGAAAGAACTGGATCAACCACCACCATATTAGTGGAAAAACTTATAGAAAATAAAATCCCTATAGATCCTATAGAAGCTACCATATTTCTAATTGGAATATATCAGGACACAGGAAATTTTACCTTTGCAAATACCACTCCAAAAGATTTAAAAATAGCCAGTATTCTTTTAGAAAGAGGTGCTGATTTAAACATTATAAACTATTATTTACACGAAAAATTAACAGATGAACAAAAAGAGTTTCTTAATGAACTCTTACAGAATTCAAAAGAGGAAATTATAAGAGGTTACAAGGTTGTTGTAAGCAAGTTAAAAAAAGAAAAATATATAGAAGGTCTTTCTATATTGGCCCATAAGGTTTTGGATGAAAAAGAAGGAGATATACTTCTCATATTACTCCAAGTAAAAGAAAAAATTTATGTATTAGGAAGAACAAGACTTCCCAACATCGATCTTAGAGATATTTTGAAAGAATTTAATCCAGGAGGACATAAAAGTGCCACTACTGTGGTTTTGAATAGTAATAATATAGAGCTTGATGACCTTGAAAAACTTTTAAAAGAAAGATTGCTAATCTTTTTACCTAAGGATTTTACTGCAAAAGATATAATGTCCTATCCAGTAGTCACAATACCTCCAGATACAAGCATTCGTGAAGCATTCAAAATAATGATGAAATATGGATACGGAGGATTATGCGTTGAGGAAAATGGCAAACTTATTGGAATTATAAGTAGAAGAGATGTGGAAAAAGCAATTAATTTAAAACTCACAAAAAGAAAGGTCAAATCATTTATGTCAAAACCAGTGATAACTGTCACTCCAGAAACATCTATTTCAGAGATAGAAAGAATCTTAGTTGAAAAAAATATTGGAAGAGTTCCTGTAGTAGAAAATGGCAAGATAGTAGGAATTATTACAAGACAAGATATATTAAAGTTTAGATTTTTAAAATCTCAAACCTACGCACCTTTAGGAAGTATATTCCAGATCCAAGAAGAGAAAATAATAAACTCACCTTGGAGAGAAATTTTAGAAGAACTAAGAAATTTAACATCACAATACAATATTTCTATTTATGCCATTGGGGGCTTTGTAAGAGATCTTTTATTGGGAATACCTAATTATGATCTTGATATAGTAGTAGAAGGAGACATAAATATTGTTATATCAAAAATAATGGATAAATGGACTGGAAAAGTAAAGGTTCATGATGAGTTTGGAACATCAGAAATAGTAATAAATGGGAAGAGAATAGATATTGCTACTGCAAGAACCGAATATTATGAGGAACCTGGAAGCCTCCCAAAAGTAGAGAGAAGTTCTTTTTGGTTAGACTTAAAAAGAAGAGATTTCACGATAAATGCTTTAGCGATGAGTTTAAATGAAGAAAATTTTGGAGAAATTATAGATCTTTATGGAGGGTTAGAAGATCTTACAAGAAAAGAATTAAGGGTTCTTCATAATTTAAGTTTTATAGAAGATCCAACAAGAATTCTAAGAGGAATTAGGTTAGAAGTAAGACTTTATTTTTCCTTTGAAGAAAAAACATTTTCCCTATTGAAAGAAGCCATAGAGCATGGATTTCTTAAAAAGATCGGAAAAGAAAGATTAAGAGAAGAAATAATTCTAATCTTAAACGAAAAAGAGCCTGTAAAAGTATTAAGAAGATTAGAAGAGTTGAATGCTATAAACCAAATATTTCCAATTAAAAATCTTCCAAAGAATATAGAGAAAACTCTTGATATTTTAAGAAAAGAATATCCTGAAGATTATAACATTCAAGTCTTAGACATAATTTCAAATGCCAATGAAGAAGATGGTAAAAAATGGTTGGAGGAATTACATTTCTCTAAGAAAACCATATATTACTTCTCTATATTAAAAAAGTACATGGAGAAAGAGACAATTGATGAAAGAGACATTCTTTTCCTCTACGAACTCCCAATACACATATTACTTCTTATTTCTATTAACGCTAAAAGAAAAAAAGATATTCTTAGGATAAAACTTCTAAAAGAGAAAAAAGTACCATATATGACTGGAGAAGAACTTATCAGCTTAGGTATCAAAGGAAGAAAAATAGGAGAAACTCTAAAATTATTATTTTTAAAACATTATTATGGTTTGATAAAAGATAAACAGGATGAAATAAAACTTGTAAATGAAATTATAAACCAAGCTCCTCAATAGGATCCTTTAAATTTTTTCCGCGAAATCTATAAACAGTGCATAGCCTCTTTGCAGAACCAAACCCTGTTAATATCTCATAAGGAATTGTATTCGAAAGAATAGAAAGTTCTTGAGCATCTATTATTTTATCTCCTTCCCTTCCCATAACTGTTACCACATCACCCGCTTTTATATCTTTTCCTGTAACATTTACTGTAAACTGATCCATAGATATTCTTCCTACAACTTTAAAAAACTCTCCTTTTATTATAACTTTAGCCTTATTTGATAGTTCCCTTCTATATCCATCAGCATATCCTATAGGAATAAGTGCCAAAACCATATTTTCTTGTGTAATATATGTATGCCCATAACCTATTCCCCATCCCGCAGGTACTTCTTTTACCAAGGTAACTCTTGCTTTAACTTCCATGACTGGCTTTAATTTTTTATCTCCATATCCATACAAAGATATACCTGGTCTTATAGCTTGATAATGTAGTTCTGGAAAATTAAAAATTCCCCCTGTATTAGATACATGAAAATATATGCCATGATTATCTATTAGATCATTATATATTTTTTGGCAAAGTTCCTTTTGAAATATATTATAAGGATCCTTTTTGTTCTCTGGAGTAGAAAGATGAGTGGACAAAGCCTCTAAATGTAATTCAGAATATTTACTTAATATATTCCTTGCTTTTTCTATATCAGAAGGAAGTATACCTTCTCTACCCATTCCTGTATCTATAGCAAGATGAAATTTTAATCTTTTTCCTAATTTTTTAGCGTATTTACCAAGTTCTTCTAAGAAAAATAAATCCGAAACTAATGGAATAAGATTAAATTCGAAAAAATAAGGTATGGAATAATAAAGCTGGGGAGATAAAATTAATATCTCCCCAGTTATTCCATAGTTTCTTAACTCAATTCCTTCTTCTATATGAGCAACAGCAAATTTTTTAATTCCTTCTTTTTGCAAAAATCTTGATATTACCCTTGCTCCATGACCATAAGCATCTGCTTTAACTACAGCTATTATTTCAACTTTTTCTTCTATTTTTTCTTTTATTATCTTTAAATTATTTAAAAGAGCAGATAAATCGACTTCTCTCCACGCTAATTTATTTTCCATTTAAGATTCCTTCAATCTTAACAACCTAAAGAAATTACCTCTTTCAAGTTCTTCTAACTTTACCGTAATAAGTTTTATGGTTTCCTCAATTTGAGGAATCAATTTATATTCTAAAGCATTAACTCTTCTTTTAGTCCTCTCTATCTCTTGAAGAAGAGAAAGAATATATCTTTCTTTATTAGCTAAAGCAACTATATCTTCTAACAATTCAGACCACATACGAGAAAGCTCATCTAAATCAGTAGGTGTTTCCATCAAGCTATAGGATGGAATATATAGATAAGAAATTGATAGTTCTTTAACAGGAATATTCATTTTCTTTTCATATTTTTGGTACAAAATACTTTTTCCTTCATTCATAAATACAAGTAAATCCCAAATAGGACCAGAAGTTTTTATATATACAATACCTCCAAGGGCTAAGAATTCTAAAAATTTTTTCTCTGTAAGTTCTCTTAAAGTTCTGTAGTTCTGTACCTCTTCCATAAATATTTGGATCAGACCTTCTAATTTATCTTCCAATAATTTATGCCCTCTCCTTGCAATGGCAAGTCTTTTTTTAAGCCTTAAAAGCTCCATTCGGTTAGGATTAACTCTAAGAGGCATCTTCCTTCCCCCAGAACTCATCAAGATATTCAGGTCTCACTCTCTTGAGACTGGATCTTGGCAACTTTCTCAGTAGCTTCCAACCTAAATCTAAGGTCTCAAATATACTTCTGTTTTCATATTCACCTTGTCTTATAAATTTATCTTCAAATTCCTCTGCAAATTCCAAAAACTGCAAATCCTCTTCGGTTAGTGCTGCCTCTCCTAAAACTACTGCTAACTCTTTGGCTTCTAATCCACGAGAATAGGCAGCATAAAGCTGGTTGGAAAGATCACCATGATCTTTTCTTGTTCTCCCTTCTCCTATTCCACCTCTCATAAGTCTTGATAAAGATTGAAGCACATCTATAGGAGGATAAATTCCTCTTCTGTAAAGCTCTCTGCTTAAGAATATCTGACCTTCCGTAATATAACCTGTGAGGTCAGGTATAGGGTGAGTTCTATCATCTTCAGGCATGGTAAGAATAGGAAGTAGAGTGATAGATCCTTTCTTACCTTTAATTTTTCCTGCCCTTTCATATAATGTGGCAAGGTCTGTATAAAGATAACCAGGATATCCTCTTCTTCCTGGGACCTCTTTTCTTGCAGCTGATACCTCTCTTAATGCTTCTGCGTAATTGGTCATATCACTCAATATGACTAAAACATGCATATCTAATTCAAAAGCTAAATATTCAGCACAAGTTAATGCAAATCTTGGAGTTGCAATTCTTTCTATAACTGGATCATTGGCAAGATTTATAAAAAGAACACTTCTTTCAAGAGCTCCCGTTTCTTTAAAGTTCTCTATAAAGAAATTAGCCTCTTCAAAAGTAATACCCATTGCTCCAAAAACTACCGCAAATTTTTCTTCTTCATTCAAGAGTCTTGCCTGTCTTGCTATTTGTGCTGCTAATGCAGCATGAGGTAGTCCAGATCCTGAAAATATAGGAATTTTCTGTCCACGTACAATAGTATTCATTCCATCTATAGCAGAGATACCAGTTTGAATGAATTCCGATGGATAGGCTCGGGAATAAGGATTAATTGGACTACCATTTATATCCATCCGCTTATGAGGAATGATTTCAGGACCACCATCTCTTGGACGTCCCAGACCATCAAAAGTTCTGCCAAGCATAGAAGGAGAAAGATTTATTTCAAGAACATGTCCTAAAAACTTAATTCTCATACCTTTTAAAGATAAATCTTGTGTACTTGCAAACATCTGAACTAAAGCAGCACCTTCTTGAGCCTCAAGAACTTGCCCCTGTCTTATTTCTCCATTAGAAAGTTTTACCTCAACAACTTCTCCATATTTAACGTTTTCTATATTCTCCACTAAAACTAAAGGTCCACTTATTTTCGATACAGAAGTATATTCTTTAAGCATATTCCCTTGTTCCCTCCTTTATACCACGCAACTTCTGAGCAACCTCAAGAAGCAGATCTTCTAACTCCTTTATTCTATCCTCTGGTATAAATTTCATTCGGGCTATCTTTTCTCTTTCTGGCATTCTTAAAATATCTTCCAAAGGATAACCTTCTTCTATTAACTTTAAAGCGGTATTATGGAAATTCATAATGTTTTTAAGCATAAGATATTGCTTATATAATGAAGTATAAGTGTCAACCTCATGAAGAGCATTTTGATGCAAGAAATCTTCTCTTATAGATCTTGCTGTTTCTAAAGTTAATCTATCTTGAGGAGATAAAGCTTCCATACCTACTAACCTTACAATATCTTGAAGTTCTGCTTCTCTTTGTAGAATTGCCATGGCTTTTTGCCTTAATTCATAATAATCTTCAGCTACCTTTTCTCTCCAGTACTTACTCACGGGCTCCAGATATAAAGAATAACTTACAAGCCAATCTACTGCTGGAAAATGTCTACTGAAAGCAAGTCTTGCATCAAGTCCCCAAAATACTTTAGCAACTCTCAAAGTAGCCTGTACTACAGGGTCAGATAAGTCTCCTCCTGGAGGAGAGACCGCTCCTATAATACTTACTGAACCTATTTTTTCATCCTTTCCTAAACATCTTACCAAACCTGCTCTTTCATAAAATCCTGCTACTCGCGATGCTAAATAAGCAGGATAACCTTCTTCTCCTGGCATTTCTCCGAGTCTTCCAGAAATCTCTCTCATTGCCTCTGCCCAACGTGACGTAGAGTCAGCCATTAATGCTACATGATATCCCATATCCCTAAAGTATTCTGCTATTGTAATACCTGTAAATACAGAAGCCTCTCTTGCTGCAACTGGCATATTAGATGTATTGGCTATGAGAATTGTTCTTTCCATTAATGGCTTCCCTGTCCGAGGATCTTTTAACTCAGGAAATTCTATCAACACCTCGGTCATCTCATTTCCTCTTTCACCACAACCAATATAAACTACAACTTCCGCATCTGCCCATTTTGCTAATTGGTGCTGAATAATTGTCTTTCCACTTCCAAAAGGTCCAGGGACACAAGCAGTACCACCTTTTACCAATGGGAAGAAAGTATCCAATACTCTCTGCCCAGTTATTAAAGGTATTTGAGGAGGAAGTTTTTCTTTAACAGGTCTTTGGTATCTTACTGGCCATTTATGCATCAACTTTAACTCTACTTTCTCTCCATTTTCTTCCTCTAATATTCCAATAGTATCCTCTACTGTAAAACTACCATTTTTAATTTCTAAAATTTTACCTTTTAGCTTAGGAGGTACTAAAATTCTATGTTCTAATGCTGATGTTTCCTGCACAACCCCTAATATATCTCCGCCTTCTACATAATCCCCTACCTTAACTCTTGCTTCAAAATCCCATTTTTTGTTTCTATCTAAGGCTGGAAAAGAAAGTCCTCTACTTAAAAAATCCCCACTAATTTCAGCCAATCTATTTAATGGTCTTTGAATTCCATCATAAATCTGACCAATAATTCCAGGTCCCAGCTCAACAGAAAGAGGCTCACCTAATGCATATACAGGCTCTCCAGGACCTATTCCTTGAGTTTCTTCATATACTTGAATATATACTAAATCATTATCCAAACCAATAATTTCACCAAAAAGCTCTAAATTTCCTACCCTTACCATCTCATACATCTTAACATTTGCAAGTCCTTTCGCTACAACTAAAGGACCCGCAACTCTAACTATCTTTCCTTCCATATTACTATCCCTCTCCTTCAGAAAGTATATCTATTCCTAAGGCTTTTTCAGCCATATCTCTTAAAATCTCTTCCCCTAATTTTCGTTGTGAAAATGTATCGGGTAGAATAAGAGGAATCTTATCTTTTACATTTTCTACAATCTTTCCAGAAACACTTTCCAAAACAATAACCAAAGAGTATTCTTTATCAGACAATCCATTAAAAACCTCCAAAGCTTCTTTTTCATCTTTTACAGGAAAAACCTCTACACCATATATCTTAAATATTTCTACTAAACTTTCTAAACCTATGATGGCAATTTTACCTTCAAGCATTTACTTTCAACAACCTTCTTTCCCAAAAAGCTTTTGGAATATTATTCTTTTTACTCTCTAAAATGAGAATCAAATCTTCCAATTCCCACCATTTGTTATAGAAATAAAAAATAACAACTTCAGGTCCACTAACCACTTTTTTAAAATTCATTGTCATATAATTTAAGAGATATTTTTTAATCAAAAAGTCAAAGTCAACACTCTCAGCCTCTTTTAAAACCCTCTGATAAAGCCCAGATGTCTTTTCATAAAAAGATTCAATAGAGTTCATATTTATACCATATTTTTTAAATATATCTGTGTTTATATTTAATCTTTGAAGTCTTGGAAAAACTTTCAAAACATAAAGATCCGTCCTTAATTCCCAAAATTTCTTAATATTAGGTATATCAAGATTCTTCGCAAGCTCCTGAGAATACTTTATTATCTCTAAATCTATATATATATTTAGGAGGTTTAAGTCATTAGTTTCTTGCCAAAATCTTACTGCTCTATCTAATATTCTCTTTTTTAATTGATCATAAACAGCCCCATATTTAATATCAAAGGTCCCCAAGAAGTCTTGCTGTATGTCACTTTTCAACAAAATCGTTCTTATATCATGAACCATTAAATCAAAAAGCATAAGATCCAAATATGGAGATTTAACAGTCATCTTTATAATTTTAATATCGTCATTTAGAATTTTTATAATTCCCCAATACCCCTCTAAAAGGCTTCCATAATTATTATTCCTTAAAAAATCAACTACCTCTTCTATAGAAGAATTTATTAACTGTTCCCATGTTGTTTTATCTATGAACTTAGGAAACTTTGCCTTTAAATTTGTAGATAAAAATAGATATTCTGCATACATAATTAAATCTCACCACGCAATATTTTAGCAATATCAAGAATATTATTATTTACAAGCTCTTCCAACATTGTATCTAAGGTAAGATCTATAATAACATTTCCTTTTTCAATTAAAAAACCGCCCATTCCTTCAACTCTTTCTTCTTTTGGTATAAGATTAAATTCCTTTGACAGAGCTTCAATATCCAGATTATTTTCGCCCTTGGCCAACAAAATATAACCACCATTAATATTTTCCTTTGATAAGATAGATCTCCATATATCTGTATATTTATCTTTTGAAAGTTCCTTTATCTTCTTTAAAAGTTCAGTTTTCAAATTGTATATAACATCTGTCTCAACCTTAGTTGATTCAGTTAAATACTTCAGTTTAACTTGAGATATTAAAGTTTCCTCTTCTTTCTTCAATCTATTTTCCAACTCTCTCTTAATTTGTTCCTTCCATTCTTCAAACTCTTTTTCCTTTTTTTCTACAAAATCAGCAAATTCCTTTTCCTTCTTTTTTCTTAACTCTTCAATTTTAAATTCTTTTTCTTTTTCAAGCCTTTCTAATACTTTCTCTAAGGACATTAGATCTTCACTCCAAAGAATAAGAATATTATTGAAGTAATTAAGGAAAGAATAGCATATGTTTCTACTAAAGCAGGGATAATAATAGCCTGACCAGAACTTTCTGGTTTTTGAGCAACCATCTGCAATGCTGCTGCACTTGCCCTACCCTGCCATACTGCACTTACATATTCTCCAACCATAAGAGGAATACTTACAGCAAAAACCATAAGGCCTTGTTCCAAAGTTAAATTGGGAACATTACCACCAAGAAGACCAAGTTTCATTAAAATAAGAAATGCTCCTATAAATCCATAAAATCCCTGTGTACCAGGAAGTGCCTGAAGTATAAGAGCAGTACCAAAAAGTTCTGGTTTTTCTGCCAAAACTCCCCCTGCAGCCTCACCTGCAATACCAACCCCTTTACTAGAACCTACTGCTGCAAGACCAGCGCCTAAAGCAGCACTTATAAGGGCAATTGCTAATCCCAACATACTCCTTACCTCCCATTAGACTGTTTTTTTAATTTGAAATATTTTCCTTCTGCTCTATAAACATAAAATCTTTTACCACCATCTACAAAAAACTTACCATAAATTTCTAAAAACTGTAATCTTGTGGAATGTACAAAGGCAGAAAGAGTACTTAAAACAAAGTTCATAACTTGGCCCAAAATCCAAACTATTGGCACTAATATTAAACTTAAAACTGGAATTCCTTTTAACATGTTAGAAAGCTGAGTTATTACAAAACCAAATATGGAACCAACCAAATTCAAAGCAAAAAGTCTTGAATAGGAGAGAATATCTCCAATAAAGGATGCTAAGCCATAACCTCCTAATATTCCATATATACTAATCAAACCAACAATAAGTCTTGCTATACCCTTTTTATCTCTTCCTTGAGTTAAAATAAGACCTATCAAACTTGCAAAAATTAGATATTTAAAAACCTGTAAATATGGAACATTTAAATTAAAAGCCTTTCCTCCAAAATATATAAGTATGGAAAATAAAAAGACTATCCAAAGTACTGAATCATAAAAAGCCCCTTTATAATCCTTTACTCTCCAACAGGAAATGAATCTTAAAATTAAAGCATAAAATTGAGCTATAACACCAATAAGTAGAGATATACCTAAAGCAGTTATTAAGTCTTGGCTTGGATTTACAATAGGAAACAGGCCCATAAATTTTCCATCGGGTCCTAAAAATATTTGATTTCCAAAAAAGCTCCAAGTAATTATACCAACTAAAATAGATGGAAAACTTAGAATAGTTAATAAATCCAATAATTCCTTAGTTTCATCTTCAGGTTTATAAACTTTCTTTATCCATATTGTTGAGATGAGTAAAAGAAGTCCATAACCCATATCCCCTAAACAAATACCAAAAAACAACATATAAAAAGGCATCATAAAGGGAGTAGGATCTATAAACCCATAAGGTGGAAGACCGTAAAGTTTTGTTAAAAATTCAAAGGGCTTTATAAATTTAGGATTATCTAAAAGTACAGGTGGATCTTCATCTGGTAATGGGTCTCTACTCTCAAAACCAAAATCAGAAAGTCTTTTTTTAATAATATTTAGAAATTCGTTTTTATCCCTTTTAGGTATCCAGCCAGAAAAAACAGAAAAATATTTACTTCTATAAGAATACTCTTTATAACCCAACTCTCCTATCTTAGAAAGGTAATAATCATACCAAGCAAGAATGTTTTTCTTTTTATCATATAGACCTTTAGCTTTCTCAAAAAGTTCATTAAGTTCTACTCTTGCTTTTATTAGAAAATCACTTATCTTTTCGAGGGCAGTTTTCGGAGAATATTTTAAATAAGGGATTCTTTTACTCTCAAAATTATATTTCGTTAATAAGGACTCAAAAGAAGATACTTTATCCTTAGGTATAAGGATAATTATTCTTACCTCATTGTTTATTTCAAAATATTTATACCAACTTTCCTCTAATATATCCTTTGCTTCTCTCAAAAACTCGGAAAAATTATCTTTTTTAAAACTTCCGCTATATAGAGAAAACCGCTTAAAGGCTCTGGGAAAATTTAATTCTGAATTCAGAAATTCCCAATATTTAGTTTCTTCATACAAAGAAGATAAAATTTTCTCTTTTTCCTCTATTACTGAAAGCTTTTTCTCTAAGCTTTTTGCCTCTTTATATAAACTTTCTAAGGAGACCTCACTTCTTAATTTTTCAAACTCCTCTTCAGAAATTTCTTCTCTCCCAGCAAAGAAAGCCTCTAAAAAACCATGCTTTTGTGGATAAAATATATTTATAATTCTTAATATATCCTCTATTCGTGAAATTTCATTATCATATGGGGTCCCTTTTTCTGAGGTCTCCTCATTTCCTAATTTCTCCCAATGGATACGGGGAAATTCTTTAAATATATCTTTTAATATATCCTCTTCATTTTTAAGAACAATCAACCAAAATTTTTCTACTTCTAAAATCATTTTTTTTCTTCCTCAACCTTCTAAAAGTTTTTGGAAGAGAAAATCTAAAGCTTTAGGTAAATTACCCTCCAATTTTTCTTTATGTTGTTTTAACTGTAAATCATACTCTTTTGCTATCTCTTCTATCTTTCTTTCTATTTCCTCTTTTTTTATTTTCTCTATACCTTTTATCTCTCTTAAATATTCCTGCCTCTTTTCTTCCTGTTTTAATTGAAATTCTTCTATCTTTTTGTTAAATGTATTTTCTATGTTTATTTTTTCTTTTTCTACTTGGACTTCTAATTCTTTTTCCTTTTCATGAATATAAGAAATCACATCTTTAACTTTTTCTTCCATCATAGTCTACACAACCTTCTGCACTTTCCCAGCTTTTAAGCATCTGGTACAAACTTTTATTGTTTTGACTTTTCCATTCACTAAGGCGCGAACTTTATGAAGGTTGGGAAGCCATCTGGTTTTTGTTCTACGATGAGAATGGCTTACTTGTAAACCTACCCAAGGACCCTTTCCACAAATCTCGCATCTTCTTGACATGTTTTCCATCCTCCCTTCTCTAAATATAGAATTTTAAGAAACCTTCTTTAAAACCATATTAAAACTTAGAATTTCTATTTTCATCAAAAATCGGTTATAATTATATCATATGATAGTCAGAATACCATATGTGGCAGGATATTTTTATCCTGCTGATGAAAGAGAATTAATAAGCCTGTTATCCAAATTTATCATAAAGGCAGATGAAAAAATATCTGCCATAGGATGCATTGTTCCTCATGCAGGATATATTTATTCTGGAAAAGTAGCAGGTAAGGTATATTCAAGTATAAAAATACCTGATAATGTTATAATTTTAGGTCCTAACCACAATGGCTTAGGATTACCATCAGCAATATATAAGGAGGGTAAATGGGTAACTCCCTTGGGTGAGGTAGATATAAACAAGGATTTATCTGAAAAGATACTCAAACACTCCAAGTATTTAATTGAAGACCCTTATGCCCATAGATATGAACATTCCATAGAAGTTCAAATTCCCTTCTTACAATTTTTAAATCCCAATATAAGTATAGTTCCTATTACAATAGTAGATTATAGGACTCCCGTATTAAATGATTTGGGAATGGCCATTTATAAAGCCATATTAGAGACTAATGATCCAATTCTTGTTATTGCAAGTTCCGACTTTTCTCATTATGAACCTGTGAATATAGCCAGAAAAAAAGATTTCTATGCTATAGAAGCTATCTTAAATTTAGATGAGGAAGAATTTATGAATCGAGTAAGAAGAGAAGATATTAGTATTTGCGGGGCAGGTCCTATTTTTGTAACAATGATAGTAAGTAAATATTTAGGTGCCTCAAAGGGTATACTTATAGACTATAATACTTCTGGAGATATTACAAAAGACTATTCAGAAGTAGTAGGATATGCAGGAATAGTTTTTCCAAAAGAAAGTGAATAGGTTAGGAATTATTGGATTAGGAAATCCAGGAAAAGAATATGCAAATACACGCCATAATGTTGGTTTTATGGTGGTAGATTATCTACACGATTATTTATCTTTTAATAAATGGGAAAAAATAGGATTAAATTTTATTTCAGAAGGCTTTATAGAATCATTTAAAATATACCTTGTTAAACCTCAAACCTATATGAATCTTAGCGGTAAGGGAGTAAAAAATTTCCTGGATAATTATAATCTTGAATACCAAGAAATTTTAATAGTACAAGATGATTTAGACCTTAATTTAGGATCCGTCAGAATTAGATTTAATGGAAAGGACGGAGGACATAATGGAATAAAATCCATTATACAGGAACTTCAAACTTCCAATTTTTATCGCTTAAGAATTGGTATAGGAAAACCAATAGACAAATCTGAAACAATAAATTACGTATTAGGAGAGTTTACAGAAGAAGAATGGAAAATCTTATCTAAAGTGATAAATAAAATACCTGAAATAATTAATACCATTTTAAAGGAGGGATGGGATAAGGCTCAGAATCTTTATAATAGAAAATGGCTCTTTTAGAAAAATTTATTAAAAGTAAAGAATTTAATAAACTAAAGTATCTCATCAATGAAGGACAAAAATTAAAAATTTTTGGAATATATAAAGGCATATATCCTATCCTATTTGAATCTTTGCTTAAACTTGAAAGACCCATTCTATGGATTACCAATAATGATGAAAATTTAACCTTATGGGAAGAATTAAAAAATGAGATTGAGATTTTGAAAATTTTTCCTTCTTATGTTCATTTACCATATGAAAAACCTTTAAGGTCTGTACAAAAAGAAGGAAAAAGATTAGATGTTCTTACTGATCTTTTATTAAATCCAAATTATACAGTTATAACCTCTTTAAAATCTCTAATCTATCCATTACCCTCAAAAGATAAACTCTCTAATAATTTCTTAGTCTTAGAGGTAGGTAAAGAGATAGAAAGAAATCTCTTAGAAAAATTTCTTCAAAAAAATCAATACGAGAAGAATATTCAAGTAGAGAAAATAGGAGAATATAGTGTTAGAGGGGGAATTTTTGATATCTTTCCCTCCTCTTCCGAATATCCTATACGAATAGAGTTTTTTGGAGATGAAATAACATCAATAAGATTTTTCAGTATAGAAAATCGAAGATCTATAAAAAATTTAACAAACTTTGTTTTAACCCCCTTATATGAGCTTGATAAAAATTTAGATGAAGAAAAATATTTTTGGAAAAATAACGAAGAAATAAACTATATTTTTTCATTTTTATCGTCTAAGACATTGATTGTATTTGAAAATTTGAGAGAAAGTTTAGCTCTCTTAGAAAAATGGGAAGAAAAAGGAAAAGAAAATTATAATAAAAGACTATTAAAGGAAAAATTACCCCCAAATCTTTTTCTTACAAAAGAAAGATTATTAGAGAATTTAGACAAATATCAATATATAGATCTTAACAATCCAGAACCTGACATTAATTTTACCATCTATTCTCCCCCAACATTTAAGGGTACAGGAGAGTTTTTGGAAAAGACATTAAAAAGTTATAAAGAAGATGGCTGGGAAATTTATATTTCCTCGGAGCATGAAGATGTATTAAAACTACGCTTAAAAAACATAGATTTGAAATATTTAAGAGGAGAAAAAATAAGAGAAGGTTTTTTATGGGAAGATGAAAAAATATTAGTAATAACAGATTATGAAATTTTTGGAAAGAGAAGAAAAAGAAAAGTAATTAAAACAGAAAAAGGATTAAAACCTAAAGATTTATCATTATTAAAAGATGGAGATTATGTGGTACATGTTAATTATGGTATAGGCATATTTAGAGGTCTCAAAAAACTCACAATAGAAGGAATTGAAAATGAATTCATAACCATAGAATATGCAGACCAAAGCTATTTATATGTACCTTTAGAAGAGATGCATCTTATTCAAAGGTATGTATCCTCTTCCCCAACTCCTCCTCAGATAAGCAAGCTCGGTACAAAACAATGGGAAGAAACTAAAAGAAAAGTCAAAGAATCAGCCAAAGAAATTGCTGAAGAATTGCTAAAAATATATGCTCAAAGGGAAATTTCTCAAGGTTTTGCCTTTTCTCCAGATAATTTTCTACAAAAAGAACTGGAAGCAAGCTTTCCCTATATTGAAACCGAAGATCAAATTAAAGCTCTAAATGAAATAAAAAAGGATATGGAATCGAACAAACCTATGGAAAGAGTACTTATTGGAGATGTTGGATTTGGAAAAACAGAGCTTGCTTTAAGGGCAAGTTTTAAAGCAGTATTGGACGGTAAACAGGTGGCTATTCTTGTACCTACCACTATTTTGGCGTTTCAACATTGGAGAGTTTTTAAAGAAAGACTTGAAGTTTTTCCTGTAAATATTGAGATTTTAAGTAGATTAAAACCAAAATCAGAGCAAAAAAGAATTTTAGAAAAAATTAAAAAGGGCGAAATAGATATTATTATAGGAACCCATAGAATTCTTCAAAAGGATGTACAATTTAGAGATTTAGGACTTATTATAGTAGATGAAGAACATAGATTTGGAGTATTGCAAAAAGAACATTTTAAAAAGAAATACCCAAATGTAGACATTCTATATCTTTCTGCAACTCCTATTCCCCGCACCCTTTCTATGATTCTTTCAGGAATAAGGCAATTTTCCATTTTAGAAACACCACCTGAGAATCGACTCCCTATACAAACCTTCGTATTAGAATATAATCCACAAATTATCCAAGAAGGTATAAGAAGAGAATTAGAAAGAGGCGGTCAAGTATATTATGTTTGTAACGATATTTCAAAACTTGAAAAAATAAGAGAATTTCTTACTCAATTAGTACCAGAGGCTTCTTATGGTATTATTCATGGTCAAATGGATGATGAAGAGATTACAGAAATTATGAATGATTTTTACAATAGGAAAATAGATGTACTTATAGCCACCACAATAATAGAATCAGGTATAGATGTACCTAATGCAAATACACTTTTTGTAGAAAATGCAGAACACATGGGACTTGCCCAGTTATATCAACTAAGGGGTCGTATTGGACGATCAGATAGACAAGCTTATGCTTATTTTCTCCATGCTCCAATAAAAAAACTATCTGAAGAAAGTATAAAAAGATTAGAAGCATTAAAAGAATTTTCAAGTTTAGGATCTGGCTTAAGGCTTGCCTTACGTGATTTAGAGATAAGAGGAGCAGGCAAAATATTAGGTAAAGAACAACATGGACATATTGATTCGGTAGGATTCTACCTTTACCTACAACTTTTAGAAGAGGCAATCAAAGAATTAAAGGCACAAGAAAAAGAAGAGAAAGAAAAAAATTGTAAGATAATTCATCCTTTCTCTATTTCTATTCCAGAAGATTATATAACCTCAAGCAGTGACCGTATCTACTATTACCAGAAACTTGCCCATTTAAAATCTCTTTCAGAATTAGATGATATTAAGAAGGAGATGGAAGATATCTATGGACCAATTCCAGAAAGTTTAAATCATCTCTTTTTGTTTTCTAAAATAAAATTCCTGGCAGAAAATATGAATATTGAAAAAATTGAAATCTCTAAAAAATTGAAATTACACTACAAAGATGGAAAAAATAAAGAGCTTTCTCTTCCTGAAGGTACAACATCAAAGAAGCTTGAATTTATTTATAATTTTCTAAAAGATCTCTCCAATATAAGATAAAATTATGATATAATCGCAATCAGATTGCTTATAAAAAATCTTTACAGGATATGAGGTGAACAGCAATGAAGAGTAACAGTATTCTAAAAATCGTATTTCTTGTTTTTGTTGTTCTTTTTGTATTAGGCAGTGCTTTTGTGGCCTTTGTTTATCATCAGATGAAAAACTACCCCGTAATCAAAGTAAACAATATCCCCATAAGCAGACAAGAATACAAAGACAGATTAAATTTTATGAAAACCCAATATGCAGTACTATACAACATAGATTTTACTACTACTGATGGACAAAAACTCTTAGGTAAGGTAAAAGAAGAGACCATAAAAGATTTAGCCCGTTGGAAGATACTACAAGAAGAAGCTAAAAAAAGAGGGATTAGTGTCTCTAACCAAGAGGTAGAACAAAGATTAAAAGAAATAGAAAAGGAATTTCCAAGTACCCTTCAATTTGAGATGGCTCTTGCCCAATATGGTTTGGATAGAAATACATTTAAAGAGGAATTAAAGAAAAATCTTCTTTATAGAAAATTGATGGACGAAATTGGTAAGGATGAAAAAGTTTCAGAGGATGAAATTAAAAAATATTATAATGAAAACATAAAACTCTTTGAGCATCCCAAAGAATATAAAGTCCACTTAATACTTGTAAAAGACGAGAAAAAAGCAAACCAAATATATAACGATTTAGTAAGTAACAAGATAACTTTCACTGAAGCAGCTAAAAAATATTCTGAGGACACAACCACAAAGGACAAGGGTGGAGAATTAGGATTTATTACAGAAGGAACCTTACCTGAAGAAGTAGAAAAAGTAACTATAAAACTCCCAATTAATCAAATAAGTAAGCCTATTAAAACAAAAGATGGTTATTATATTACTAAGGTTTCAGAAATTAAAGAGGCTTATACTACACCCTATTTCCAAGCAAAAGCAGAAATCGAAGAAAAACTTCTTACTGATAAAAGAGGCAAAGTCATGAACAAATGGTTAGAAGACCAATTAAATAAAGCAAAAATTGAAAAAGATTTTTCAGACAAGGATATCTGGATGAGAATATGGAGAAAGCTAATAGAGATACAACAACTTTTCTATAGAAAAGAGGCAAAGACACCTCTTCCAAAAACAGATGAGTAAGATTTTTGTAGATTTATAGAACGTAGGAAAAATCTTATTTAGAAATATACAAGATAGAAAAATTTAGCTTGAATACTTGCTTTTTTTCAAGTTGGTGCTATAATCTTAGTGAAAATCAAATTTTTACAGATAAGAAGAAAGATGATGGATAGAAAAGAAGATTTATGTAAAGAATTTATAGAATTGTACAATGTTGTTGAGAGGGTAAGAAAAGAATGCCCATGGGATCAAAAACAAACCCCTCAGACATTGATTCCTTATCTATTAGAGGAGACCTACGAATTGATTGAAGGATTAGAAGAAAATAATTCTGAGAAGATAAAAGAAGAGTTAGGAGATGTACTACTCCATATTCTTATGCAGAGTGTCATGGGAGAGGAAGAAAAAAAATTTAGTTTTGCAGAAGTATGTAAAAATTTAAGAACCAAGTTAATAACAAGACATCCTCATGTTTTCGGAAATGTGGAAGTTGATGGAGTAAAAGATATTTTAACAAACTGGGAAACAATCAAAAGTCAAGAGAAGGAAGAGAAAGGTATATTAAGTGGTGTACCATTGAACATGCCATCTCTTTTATCTGCTTTTAGAATTCAAGAAAAGGCTTCTCATGTGGGATTTGATTGGGAAAAACCTGAAGATATATTACCAAAACTAAAAGAGGAATTTAAAGAATTAGAAGAAGCAATAACTAACAAGAATAGAGAAAAAATAGAAGAAGAAATTGGAGATATACTTTTTACTATAGTAAATATATCCCGTCATTTAAATATAGAACCTGAAGAAGCTTTACGCAAAACTAACAAGAAATTTATTAAAAGATTTGAGTTTATAGAGAAAAAGATAAAAGAATTAGGAAAAGATTGGAAAAATCTTACCTTAAAAGAATTAGATGAACTTTGGGAACTTTCGAAAACTTCATAGATTTATGATATAAATCCATTAAGAAAGGGGGTGAATAAGGATGAAGAAGGCTGATTTCATCGCAAAGGTAGCAGAGAAGGCAAAAATCACAAAGAAAGAGGCAACTAAAGTAGTAAATGCAGTATTAGAAACTATAACCGAAGCATTAGCTAAGGGGGATACAGTTCAATTTGTAGGATTTGGTACTTTCTCTGTAAGAAAGAGAGCAGCCAGAGAGGGGAGAAACCCTCGTACACAACAACCAATTAAAATACCAGCAACAAAAGTTCCTGTATTCCGTCCTGGAAAAGAACTTCGTGAAGCTGTAAAGAAGTAAATTTTAAAAGACCAGGCTGGAGAATTCCAGCCTGGTCTTTTTATTTTAGGAGTGAAAAAAATGGCAAAGAGGCTATTTTTAGAGGATGAGCATAATAAATTAAAGGCAAAGTTTTTTGAGTTTGCAGATTGGTGGATGCCCTTAGAATACGTAGGAACAGTAAAGGAACATCTTACCGTAAGAAATGCAGTAGGAATTTTTGATATATCTCACATGGGAAGAATTATAGTTAATGGTAAAAATTCTAAAAATCTTCTTCAATATATAACCTCTAATGATATCAACAAACTATACTCAGGAAAGGCTCAGTATTCTTTAGTTTTAACTCCTCAAGGGACAATTATGGATGATATCATCGTATATATGATTTCAGAGGAAGAATTTTTATTAATAGTTAATGCTATTAATACTGAGAAAATATTCAATTGGTTATTAGAAAATAATAAGAAGTTTAATGTTTATATTGAAGATATAACCTTTCAAACAAATTTATTAGCTATTCAGGGACCAAAAGCTGAAGAAACTATCCAGAAATATACAAATTATCCTTTAAGTAATATTCCATATTATCACTTCAAAAAGGACAAAATAGTAAACAAAAATGTTCTAATATCAAGAACGGGATATACAGGAGAAGATGGTTTTGAAATTGTTGTATCCATAGACGATGTGAAAGAGATTTTCAATATCTTTACACAAGAAGAAAAAATAACACCTTGTGGTCTTGGAGCAAGGGATACCTTAAGAATAGAAATGGGTTATCCCTTATATGGTCATGAATTAGATGAAAATACAACCCCTTGGGAAGCCAATTTAGGCTGGGTTGTAAAATTGGAAAAAGGAGAATTTATTGGAAAAGATGCTTTGATTGATAAAAGAAATAAAAAAACAAAAGTCTTAAATGGATTTGAGCTTATGGAAAATGGTATTCCAAGAGCAGGATATGAAGTCTATAACCAGGAAGAAAAAATTGGTTATGTAACAAGTGGTAATTATTCTCCCATATTGAAACGTGGGATTGGATTGTTATATACTAATTCTGTTTATGAAGAAGTAAGAATTAAAGGAAGGGATAAATTATTAAAAGCTAAAGTTGTCAAACCGCCCTTTATTAAAAATACATCCATAAAGAAAGGAGAGAAGAAAAATGTATCCTGAAAATCTTAAATATTCAAAAGACCATGAATGGGTAAAATTAGAAGGAAATATTGCAACTGTTGGCATTTCTTTTTATGCTCAAGAGGAACTTGGTGATATTGTTTATGTAGATTTACCAGAAATTGGTAAAACTGTGAAACAAAATGATGTCTTAGCGGTAATTGAATCTGTAAAATCTGCTTCCGACGTCTATTCACCCATATCAGGAAAGGTTATAGAAGTAAATGAAAAACTTAAAGAAAAGCCAGAAATAATAAATGAAGATCCCTACCAGGAAGGCTGGATTGCAAAATTGGAAATTAGTAATCCTAATGAATTAGACACACTAATGAACGCAGAGGAGTATAAAAAACTTATAGGAGCTTAAATATGGCTTATACCCCCCATACATCAAAAGAAATTTTAGAGATGCTGAAGGCTATAGGGGTAAGTAGTATTGAAGAGTTATTTAACGATATACCAGATGATATTAAGAAAAAAGCAAAAGATAATTTTATTTTACCTCCACCAATATCAGAAATAGATCTTATCAACGAGATACAAAATTTAGCTCAAAAAAATAAAGGTGAAAAATTCATATCCTTCTTAGGTGGCGGTGCCTATAAACACTATATACCTTCCTTTGTTAAACTTGTAGCTCAATTCCCAAATTTCTATACCTCCTATACTCCATATCAGCCTGAAATTAGTCAAGGAGTCTTACAAGCTATATTTGAATATCAAAGCCTTATATGCGATCTTACTCAGATGGATGTAGCTAATGCTTCTCTTTATGAGGCAGGCTCAGGTATTTGCGAAGCAGCTCTTATGGGGGTAAGAATAAATGGAAAAAAAGAAGTCTTAGTATCAGAAGGGTTACATCCAGAATATTTAGAAACACTTTATACATATTTAGAGGCTCAAGAAATTAATATTGTAAAGATTCCACTTAATAAAAATGGAGAAACAGATATTGATTTTCTAAAAGAAAAAATATCCAATAAAACTTCCTCTGTAATTATCCAAAACCCCAATTTTTTTGGTGTTATAGAAAAGGAATTAGAAGAGATAGAAAAAATTACTCATCAACAAGACGCTTTACTTATTCTTTCCATATATCCCATATCCTTAGGAATTTTAAAAGCTCCAGGGGAATACAATGTGGACATTGTAGTAGGAGAAGGTCAATCCTTAGGTATACCTTTAGGCTTTGGTGGACCATATTTAGGTATCTTGGCTACAAAGAGAGAATACATAAGACAGATGCCTGGAAGAATTGTAGGAGAAACAAGAGATATAAATAATAGAAGAGGATTTGTAAATACTCTTCAAACCCGTGAACAACATATAAGAAGGGCAAAAGCAACATCTAATATATGCACAAACGAAGCTCTCAGCGCAATAATGGCTGCAGTATATATGTCTCTTTTAGGCAAAAAGGGTATCAGAAAAATTGCTGAAATTTGTTTTTCAAGAGCTCATTATTTAAAGGATCTTCTAAATAAAGAAGGTTTTGAATTAACTTATCCTAATTCCTATAATTTTAATGAATTTGTTTTAAAAACTCCAATAGACAGTAATATAGTTATAGACTTTCTTAAGAAAAAAAATATTATAGGAGGAATTCCTATTAAAAGGTTCTATCCTGAAAGAGATAAAGAGATTCTCATAGCAGTTACTGAGATGAATTCATTAAACGATATTCACTTTTTTATAACTTCTCTAAAGGAGGCCATAAATAAAAATTGAATAAAGAAATACCTCTCATAAAAGATTTACATGATGATAATAGGCCTACAATCAATCTTCCGGATCCTTTAGAAGATTATCTACCAGAGAAAATCTTACCAGAAAAATTATTAAGAGAAGATATACCTATTCCTCAAGTAAGTGAACCAGAAGTAGTAAGACATTTTACCAATCTTTCTCAAAGAGGATATGGAGTAGATACAGGCTTCTACCCTTTAGGGTCATGCACTATGAAATATAATCCGAAAATAAACGAAGAAATAGCAAGTTTATCATCGTTTGCTAATTTACATCCCTATACCCCAGAAGATTTATCCCAGGGAAGTTTAGAAATTATCTATAAACTTGGAGAATATCTATCTAACATAACTGGCATGGATAAATTTACTTTTCAACCCTCTGCAGGAGCTCATGGAGAACTTACAGCATTATTAATTATTAAAGCATACTTTAAAGACAAAGGAGAAAAAAGAAAAATTGTATTAGTTCCAGACTCCGCTCATGGAACAAATCCTGCAAGTGCAACAATGGCAGGCTTTGAAACCATAGAAATACCATCTGATGAAAGAGGGCTTGTAAATCCTACTATATTAGCAAAATATTTAAATAAAGATGTGGCTGTTTTAATGCTAACTAATCCAAATACTCTTGGTCTTTTTGAAAAAGATATATTGAAGATTTCACAAATGGTACATGAGACAGGAGCTCTTTTATATTATGATGGGGCAAATTTGAATGGTATCATGGGATATGCAAGACCTGGAGATATGGGATTTGATGCTGTCCATGTAAACCTTCATAAAACTTTTTCCACTCCCCATGGAGGTGGAGGCCCAGGAGCAGGTCCTGTAGGTGTAAAATCATTTTTGAAAGATTATTTGCCAAAACCAATAGTAGAATTTGATGGAGAAAAATATTATCTTAACTATGATATTAAAAAGAGTATAGGAAGGGTAAGAACATTTCATGGAAATTTTTTAGTGCTTCTAAAAGCCTATTGCTATATTAGACTTCTTGGACCTGAAGGTCTAAAAAATGTCACTGAAATGGCGGTATTAAATGCCAACTATTTAAAAGAAAGATTAAAAGATCTTTTCCATCTACCTTACCCAGATCTTTGTAAGCATGAATTTGTTCTCTCTGGTAAAAAACAAAAAGAAAAGGGAATTAAAGTACTTGATATAGCCAAAAGGCTACTTGATTATGGAGTACATCCTCCTACCATATATTTCCCTCTTATAGTAGAAGAAGCTTTAATGATTGAGCCTACAGAAACCGAAACCAAATACACCTTAGACCAATTTGTAGAAATTTTAAAAGTTATTATTAAAGAAAGTGAGGAAAATCCTAATGTATTAAAATCAGCCCCTCATAGTACACCTGTAGGTAGATTAGATGAAGTATATGCAGCTAAGATACTAAAGGTTAACTGGAAATGATATCAGTAAAACCTATTCGAACCATTCCATTAAGCATCACAGGAGAATGGTGTGCTTTGCAATGTGACCATTGTAAGGCTCATTTCTTAAAAAATATGACAAATATAGACAATCTTTCAAAAAGGCTTGAGCTAAATTATTTTAAAAGTATTTTGGTTAGTGGTGGATATAATAAGGAAGGCTATCTTCCCTTCTCAGATTCCTCTATAAATCTTATGAAAAAATTAAAAGAATCAGGATATAAATTAAATTTTCATATAGGTCTTATGGATGAAAAAATAATTAAAAACTTAATATCACTACCAGATATGGTCTCATATGATTTAATGTTAGATGACTTTGTTATTAAAAATATTTTTCATCTTAAGGATAAGAGTAGTGCTGATTTTAAAGAAAAATATTACTTAATAAAAGAATATTTTCCAATAAGTCCTCATATCTTAATAGGAGCTAATTATGGAAAAATAGAAAAAGAATATGAAGAAATAGATTTTTTATCTAAAGATGTCCCTGAGAAAATCATCTTTATTGTGATTACTCCCATTCAGAATACACCTTTTCAAGAAATATCTTTACCTTCTATAAAAGAAATTGAAGAACTTTGGAATTATGCTAAGAAAAAACTTCCTAATACTAAATTTTATCTTGGATGCGTTCGTCCAAATGGTAATTACAGATATGAATTAGACTCTTTAGCTATAGATCTTAAATTTCATGCTATTGTTAATCCCCACTCTGAAGCTATAAAATCCCAGAATAATATAAAAATCTTTGAAGAGTGCTGTGCTTTATTATGAGACTTGGAATATCTTCAGGTAGTTTAGATGTACTTAAAAGAAAATATATAAAAGAAGATTCACCAACAACTTTATATCTTATGACCCTTCAAAAGTGTCTTAATAACTGTGCCTTCTGCACCCAAGCAAAAGAAAGCCACGCTGATGCTCTTATGCTTTCAAGAATTTCATGGCCTCCCATAGAAATAGAAGATTTAATAAATCTCTTAAAAGAATATAATCCTTTTAAGAGATTATGTTTTCAAGTTACAAATCATCTAAATTGGGAAAAAGAATTAACTAATACTATAAAACTATTTGATAAATTTAATTTACCTATTTCTATTTCTGCTCCCTTCGATAATATCTCTCATATGGAAAAATTCTTTGAATTAGGAGTTGATAGAATAAATATATCTATTGATGCAGTAGGAAAAGATCTTTTTAAAAAAATAAAAAATGGAGATTTTGAAGAAAGGTTAGCCTTCATTAAAGAAGCAAGTACAAAGTTTCCTTCCCAAATTACATCTCACATAATTGTAGGATTAGGAGAAAATGAAAGGGAGTTAGTTTATATTATAGATAATTTATCAAAATGGAAGGTAACAGTAGCCTTATTTGCATATACACCTCTAAATGGAACCCTTCTTAAAAATATGAATCCTCCTAATTATTATAAATACAGAAAAATACAACTTATCACTTTTCTTTTACAAAAAAATTTAATCTCTTTTAATGAATTATCTTTTGATGGAAATGATAATTTATTAATTACGGAAAATATTCTGTCAATAGCGGAGCCTTTCTTTGAAATAATTTTTAAAACAACTGGATGCCCAAATTGCAACAGACCTTACTATAATGAAAGCCCACGAATAGTACCTTATAACTTTCCAAGAAAATTAAAAGATAGAGAGATTGAGGAGATAAAAGATCTACTAAGAAATGGAAGGGAAAGAATTAATTTATAAAACATTAAAAATAGTACGTGACTATGCCAAATCTAATCATTTAAATATCTATATAGTGGGAGGTTTTATAAGGGATTATCTTATTGGAAAAGAACTAAAGGATATAGACTTTTTAATTTATCCTTTAGATTATAAGTTTTTATTTGATTTAACCAATCTTTTTAATGGTAAACTCATTAAATTAGATGAGGAACGAGAGTATTATAGAATAATTATAAATAATAAAGATGGAGAAATCATTTTAGATTTTACTCCTATATATGAAAGCAACCTACTATTAGAAGTTCTAAGGCGAGATTTTACTATAAATTCTATAGTATTAGATCTTCTCGATTTTAAAATAATTGATCCCTTGAATGGTTTAAAAGATTTAGAAAGAGGAATATTAAGACTATCTTCACCCAATTCCTTTAAGGAAGATCCCCTAAGAATTCTAAGAGCTTTTAGATTTTTAGGATATGGTTTTAAAATAGAAAAATTCACTTATGAGAAGATTATAGAAGATAGAGAAAAATTAAAATCAGTAAAAGCAGAAAGAATACATGATGAACTTTACAAAATAATGAATTTACCTTTCTCCTGCTATTCATGGATAAAAATGTTAGAAACAAAAGTTTTAGAAGTTATTTTACCAGAGCTTTTTGTATTAAAAGATACTCCATGGAGTGATCCTCATCATGAAGACCCATTGATGCACTCTATAAGTTCTTTATCTGCTCTTGAAGATATAATATACAATATAGAATCTATATTTCCAGATATACATCAACAAATCTTAACATACTTAAATGAGAAACTTTTTTCAAACTATACAAAACTTGAAACTTTAAAATTAGCAGTACTTCTTCATGATATAGGTAAATCCAAAACTTTCTCTATTGATGAGTTTTCTTTAGTTCATTATTATGGACATTCACAAAAAGGTGTTGAACTTTTGAATAATGTAGGAGAAAGATTGAAGTTAAGCAAAAAAGAAATAATTTTTTTAAAAAAACTTATTGGAAATCATATGTATCCTATAAATTTTATACAAAATCCAGTACTCAACCCTATTTATAAACTCATTTTAAGAGTAAAAGATGACGTACCTGGTTTGATACTCCTCTTTATGGCTGATCAAATATCTATTAAAGGAACTATAAAAAACTTGGATTGGTATAGAAAAATATTAAATGAATTTTTCAAAATAAAAAATACTCCTAAACCCCTATTAACAGGCAATGAAATTATGGAAATATTTAATTTAAAACCATCTCCCTTGATAGGTAAATTAAAAGAAAAGCTTATAGAAGCTCAGATAAATAACAAGATATCTACAAGAGATGAGGCTATAAAATATATCGAAGAAATACTGAAAAATGAAGCCAATAGCTAAAAAAATAGTTGAACATATTATGGAAGATCTTTTTTATAGATTAAATTTTCCTTTTGAGTGGGGAAGAGAAAGTTTATATCAATTATATTTTTATGAAAAAGGCGAAGAGATAATAGTAGAAGAAAGTTTTAAAAATTATAAAACTTTTCAAGGATGGATGAGTACTCATAACATAATTTTCTCTAATTTTATAGAAAAGCTAAAAAACATTAGAGATATAAGGGGTGATTTTTTAAGTTTTGAACGTTCTTCCCCTAAAAACTTAATTAAAGATCTAAATAATATAATAGAAGACATTAGAATATTTATTAAAAAAAATAGAATACCTTTACCACCTGATATCTATATACCTGATATTAACATATTAGGTCCTGAAAATTTTATATGGGAAGTTCTCTCTTTTTATATCAAGTCTATAAGATTTATTACCTTTTCCATCAATTTTTTTAATTATCCCAAAATATACGAAGAAATAATTCTTTCTAACAACAGAAAATATTTTCCCAATCACTCTTACAAATTAATAGATGAGAAAAAATATCTCCAGGATTTAATTCTATCTTGGGCAGGAATACCCTCTCAAAGCTATATAAAAGAATTTTATCTTCTAAAAGATATCAAGTTAGAAGATGGACTCGAACATTTTACAATAAAAGACGAAATATTTATCTTTCATAAATAATCAGTTCCAATTTCTTTAACCAAAATTCTCCACTTGCATCCTTCTCAAGAATAATCTCTATAATATTTGTTTGCCCAGCTATCCAGTACTTTGTAATATCAAAAGAAGGAGTAATATAATAGTCACCGCCAAAATCAAAACCTGAAATCACATTTTTTGAGTTTACATATATGGAAACAGGAGCCCATGTTTCTTCAGTCATAAAAGAAGAACTCATACCTGTAATCTTTAAAACTACTTTTTTGGGATTTGAAAGAGAAGTTACTGGAGTATACAATTTTAATTGTCCTTCTGCCCTTAACATAGCTAAATGATATTCACCATCACCTTTTTCTAATACTACTCCTTTCCCCATTTCAAAAACTAAATTTCCTTTGGGAGGATTTTTTGAAAAATCAATGGTAAAACTTTGTTTTGCAAGTCCTATATTTAGCAAAAATAAAAGCATAATAAAAAGAAATATATATCTTTTCATATTTAAACCTCCTTTATTCTTCTTTTTTAGCTCTTGGATGAGCCTTTGTGTAAATATTTCTTATCTGTTCTGAAGTAAGATGAGTATAAATCTGAGTTGTAGAAATTCTTACATGGCCCAGAAGCTCTTGAACATACCTAAGATCCGCTCCTCCTTCTAAAAGGTGGGTAGCAAAAGTATGTCTTAAAGTATGAGGAGAAACCTTTTTCCCTAAAAATTTAGTATATCTTTTCACAATTAGCCTTACTCCACGATCAGTAATTCTTTCTCCTTTAGCATTTAGAAAAAAAGCCTTTTCAGGTTTTTTCAATAGTTTAGGCCTTACATAATCATGATAAAGCTGTAATATCTTTAAAGTGTTTTCTTCAATTATCACTATTCTTTCCTTAGCTCTTTTTCCAAAGACTCTTATTTCTCCATAATTCCAATTAATATCCTCTTCATTTATACCTACAAGTTCACTTACTCTTATTCCTGTAGCATATAGAGTCTCTAAAATAGCTCTATCTCTTATACCCAAAAGATTATTTAAGGAGGGAGCTTCAAGAAGTTTATATACCTCATCAATAGATAAAAACTGAGGTAATCTTTTCTCTATTTTAGGTATAGGAATAAAAACAGTAAGATCTTCTTTAATTTTATCATAGGTAAGAAGATATTCAAAAAAACTTCTTAAAGAAGTTAATTTTCTTGCAATAGTACTTTTCTTATAGTTTTTTTGAGCAATATTTTGTATGTAATTCCTGATTACTTTTTTATTCGTAAAATCCAAATCTCTTTCTTTACAATAGTTATAGAAATCCAAAAGATCAACATTATAACTTCTCAAAGTGTTTGGAGAATAATTGCGTTCAAATCTCAAATAATTAAGATATCCTTCTATCTCTTTTCTTAAATCCAACCCTATCATTTCTATATATTGATTGCAAACCTCCTTATCATATCCTCAAGATCCCTTAATGCTCTTTCGGCATATAATCTATTTCTCATCTTTCTATCTTTTACGGGCATTTCTAAGGGAGTCAAAATTCCAAAATTGGCATTCATAGGCTGAAAATTCTTAATAGGCACCTTAGTAGTCACATAACCAATAAGAGCCCCTATCATAGTAGTATGAGGTAGTATTATTAGTGGTTTTCCTTTATATAAACGAGCTGCATTTATTCCAGCTATTATTCCCATACTCGCAGATTCCATATATCCTTCTACACCAATAATCTGACCAGCAAAAAATATTCTTTCATCTTTTAAAAATTGTAGGGTTGGTTTTAAAAATTTAGGAGCATAGAAATAGGTATTTCTATGCATTACTCCATATCTTGCGAATTCTGCATTTTCAAGTCCAGGAATTAATCTAAAAACTCTTCTTTGTTCCTGATATTTAAGTCTTGTTTGAAAACCTACCATACTATAAAGGGTTTTTTGTATATTTTCTGGTCTCAATTGAACCACAGCATAAGGCTCTTTGCCTGTTTTTGGATCTGGAAGACCAACAGGTTTCATAGGACCATAGCGTAATGTATCAATACCTCGCCTTGCCAAAATTTCTATAGGAAGACATCCCTCAAAATATTTTTCTTCACCAGGAAAATGTGATTCTACTACATCAGCATTTATCAATTCATTTACAAACCTTTTATATTCTTCTTCATTCAGAGGACAGTTTAAATATGCTTCATCCCCTTTTCCATATCTTGAAGCACTATAAACCTTCTCAAAATTTATACTATCAGCATAAATAATAGGTGATACTGCATCATAAAAATATAGAGAATCTGCATCTAATATTTCAGTCAAATATTGAGCAAAATCAGAAGAAGTAAGTGGTCCCGTAGCCACAATAACAATTCCCTCAGAAGGAATTTTTTTGACTTCCTCTCTTATTATAGTTACATAAGGATTTTCCATTAATATCTGTTGTACCCTTTTAGCAAAAAGTTCTCGATCAACAGCCAAAGCAACACCGGCCGGAACCTTCGTTTCTTCAGCAACCTTAAGAACCAAAGAATCAAGCCGTTTCATTTCCTCTTTTAAAAGTCCTGAGGCATTTGTGATCTCCGTAGATTTAAAGGAATTACTACAGACAAGTTCGGCTAAATATTCTGTCTTATGAACAGGCGTCATAACTTGTGGCCTCATTTCATATATCTCTACAGGAATTTTTCTTTTAGCAAGTTGCCAAGCAGCCTCAACTCCCGCAAGTCCACCACCTATGATTTTGACTTTTTCCATTTTCTATTCCTCCCCTTCTTCCATGATATGTAGTTACAATCCTTATTACTACATTTTTTAAATCTGTTACTCTCTAAAAGAGTACTACCGCATATTGGACATTTTTCATCAATAGGTTCATAGGGTGATGCAAAAGTACATTTAGGATAATTTAAGCATCCCCAAAAAGTTTTTCCTTTTTTAGATCTTTTTTTAACAACGGTACCTCCACAGAGAGGACATTTGCTTTTTGCTTCCTCATATATGGGTTTAGTATACTTGCATTCAGGATAACGTGAACAAGCATAATATTTACCATTTTTATTTTCTCTAAGTTGTAGATCACTTCCACAAATAGGACATTTTTCATCAGTTTTTTCAGCAATTTGCACTCTATCTGAATTTTTATAAACTTCCTCTAATTCTTCCTTAAATTTCGGATAGAACCTCTTCAAAACATCTATAGCTTCAACTTTTCCCGTCTCAATTTTATCCAAATCTTCCTCCATCTTTGCAGTAAATTTCACATCAATTAGATGAGGAAATTTCTCAACTAAAAACTCATTAACAACTTTTCCCAAGGTAGTAGGTATTAAAAATCTATCCTTAACAACCACATAATCCCTTTCTTTTAATGTCTCTATTATAGTAGCATAGGTACTTGGTCTTCCCACTCCGAATCTTTCTAAGGTTCTCACCAAGGTAGCCTCCGAATATCGTGATGGGGGTTTTGTAAAATGTTGCTCTGGATATAGATTAAGAAGATTCAAAAGACCATCTTTTTCTGGAATATATTCCAATTCTTTATCAGTTTCAGATTCTTCTTCCTCTTCATAATAAACTGACATAAAACCAGGGAACTTAAGTTTCCTTCCCTTTGACAAAAATAGATATTTATTTCCTTCTATATATATTTCTACCACATCATAGATAGCTGGAGCCATTTGACTTGCAATAAATCTCTCCCATATAAGTTTATAAAGCTTAAACTGATCTTCTGTAAGATAAGGCCTTACCATTTCTGGTAATCTAAAGACTGAAGTTGGCCTTATAGCCTCGTGGGCATCTTGAACCCCAAGTTTCTTCTTCGTCTTTTTCTCTCCTCCAATAAATTCTTTTCCAAAATTTTCTTCTATATATTTAATAGCCTCCATTCTTGCCTCAGGAGCTATCCTGGTAGAATCTGTTCTCATATAAGTTATAAGTCCTATTCTCTCTTCTCCGATATCAATACCCTCATAAAGGGTTTGGGCTATTTTCATAGTTTTTCCTACAGGAAAACCATATCTTCTTGAGGCCTCTTGTTGTAGGGTACTTGTTATAAATGGTTGAGGGGAGGATTTTTTCTCTTCCTTTTTAATTATATCCTTTACTATATAATTTATTCCTTTTAACTCTTCTAATATCTTATTTACTTCTTCTTCATTCTTTAAATTTACTTCTTCACCTTCATATGATATGAGCCTTCCATATATTTTATTATTTGTTTTATCCTCAAACTCTCCCCAAATATACCAATATTCTTGAGGTAAAAACTGCTCAATTTCCTTTTCTCTTTCACAAATAAGCTTTAGAGCTACTGATTGTACTCTCCCAGCAGAAAGCCCCATTCTGACTTTTTTCCATAAAAGAGGGCTAAGCTCATACCCAACCAATCTATCCAAAATTCTCCTCGCTTGTTGTGCCTCTACTTTACTAATATCAATATCTCTTGGATTATTTATTGCTTCTTGCACTACCCTTGGAGTTATTTCATGAAATTCTACTCTTGAGAATTTATCCTTGGGGATATTTAATACATTAACAAGATGCCATGCAATAGCTTCACCTTCTCTATCAGGGTCTGTAGCTAAATAAAAATGATCTGCATCTTTTAATAGTGCTTTTAGATTTTTAATAACTTCTTTTCTTGAAGGAATAATTACATATTTAGGCTTAAAATTATCCTTTATATCTACCCCAAGTTCCTTTTCAGGTAGATCTCTTACATGACCATAAGAAGCAACAACTTTAAATTCCTTTCCAAGTATTTTTTCAATAGTTTTTGCTTTAGCTGGAGATTCAACTATTACAACCTTTTTATTCTTCACTATAAATTATCACTCCTTTTCCCATATCTATTTCCTGGATATTCTTCTACAAAGCCTTTTGCTTGTAAAGAAACTATTATAAACATTAATCTTGATATATCCATATTTAATTTAACCATTAAATCCTCAATAAATATAGGATTAAAATCCAAAAATTGCAATACCTTTTTTTCCTCTTCTGTTAAAACAACTTCACTTTTAGGTTTGTAAATAAATGGAATATGAAATTCTTCTAAGATATCTACTATATCTAATACCATTTTTGCTCCCTCCTGAATTAACTTATTAGTTCCCTTACTTCTTTCATCTGTTATTCTCCCTGGAATAGCAAATACCTCTCTCCCTTCATTTAATGCAAAACTTGCTGTTATTAAAGCTCCACTTTTATCCCCTGCTTCAACTACAATTACTCCCTCAGATATTCCGCTTATAATTCTATTTCTTTGAGGAAAAGTATATTTTGTAGGTCTTGTACCTAAAGGATATTCACTTATTAAAGCCCCATTTTCTACTATTCTCTCTGCTAAAATTCTATTTCCCGAAGGATATATAAAATCTAAAGAACTACCAAGAATTCCAAATGTTCTTCCTCCACCCTCTAAAGCTCCTTTATGAGCATATGTATCTATTCCATAAGCAAGCCCACTTACTATTATAAAACCATATTTTACTAATTCTCTTGAGAAATACTCAGAGATTTTAATTCCATACTGGGTAGGTCTTCTTGTTCCTACAATAGCTATAAATCTTTCACCAATAATATTTCCTCTATATATGAGAAATAACGGAGGATTTTTTATCTCCTTAAGTAAAGGTGGATATTCTTCATCCCATAAAGTTGTAAGTTTATAGTCTTTTTTAACAAGTTTTTCCCATAAGTCTTCCCAAGAAGTCTTTCTTTTAAAGATTATAAATTCCTGAATCAAGGAAGAATAGGAGAATCTTTCAAGAATTTCCTTATCTGACAAAAGGAAAAGATCTGATGGCGAAATAAAATCAATCCATTCTCTCCATCTTCTATATAAAGGAGGAAAATAACTTAAAGAATATATAAAAGGTTTATCCTTTGAATTATAATGATACATTATTAATAAGATAATGGAGGATTATTTTAATCCCCCCATTATTTCTTTTAAACAATAAAATAAAGAACAAACAATATTGCCAATATGATTAACACTGGATTTAATTTTTTAATTTTCCCTGTAAGAAGGTTTAATATTACATAAGAAAGAATCCCAAATATTAATCCATTTGCTACTGAATAGGTAAAAGGCATGGCTACTATTGTAATAAAAGCAGGAAGAGCTTCTTCTATTTCCTTTAAATTTACTTTTAATATAGGTTCCATCATAAGAAAACCAACAATAACTAAGGCAGGAGCAGTAGCGGAAGATGGTATAATACCAGCAAGAGGCCAAAAAATCACAGATAAGAGGAAAAGCAACCCTACTACTAATGAGACAGCCCCTGTTTTACCTCCTTCTGCTATTCCTGCTGCAGATTCAATATATGTAGTTATAGTTGAGGTACCACATAATGCTCCAACTACAGTTCCTACCGCATCAGAAACTAAAGCTTTTTCAGCCCCATCAAAACTTCCATCCTCTCTAAGTATATTAAGCTTAGCTGCAAGCCCCGAAATAGTACCTACTGTATCAAACATATCTACAAAGGTAAATGTAAAAATTATAGAAAATAATCCCCATTTTAAAGCCCCTAAAATATCTAATGCTAAAAAGGTTTTAGAAAATTCTTCCCAATTGGGAAGAGCTATTATATTTCCTGTGAAATGAGTAATTGGTTGACCATTGGAACCTTTCACAAAAATACCTAAAAATGTAGTAATTAATATCCCTAACAATATATTTCCTTTAACATTTAATGCCATAAGTAAAGCAATAATAATGATCCCAAAAATAGAAAGCAAAGTTTCTGGAGATCCTAAATTGCCTAAGGATATTAAAGTAGCATCATTCTTCACTACAATCCCAGCAGATTTTAATCCAATAAGAGCTATAAAAAGTCCTATACCTACCGATGTTGCCATCTTAATATTAAGTGGTATAGATTGTATAATCCACCTTCTAACTGGAAGAATAGATAAAATTAAAAAAATGATCCCATCTATAAATACCGCTCCTAACGCAACTTGCCAAGGAAGACCTATCCCTTTACATACTGAATAAGCAAAATATGCATTAAGTCCCATACCTGGAGCCAAAGCAAAGGGGAGTTTTGCATATAATCCCATAGTCAAAGTAGCAATTCCAGCTCCAATAGCAGTTGCCATTAAAACAGCACCCTTTGGCATTCCTGCATCTCCTAATATGTTGGGGTTTACAAACAAAATATAAGCCATGGTAATAAAAGTAGTAAGCCCTGCAATAATCTCGTTAGACCAATTAGTGTTAAACTTCTCAAAGCCAAAATACCTCTCCAAAGCTTTAATCAATACAAAAACCCCCTTTCATTAATTTTAAAGATTGGAAACAAAATCCTCTAAACCTCGAAAGGTTAGAGCCTCCATCAAATGTTTTTCTTTAATCTCTTCACTACTCTCTAAATCCGCTATAGTTCTTGAAACCTTTATAATTCTATCAATAGATCTCATAGATAGCTTCATTTTCTCCGCTGTATTTAATAGTAGATCCCTAATTCTTGAATTCAGGTTAACATATTTTTTGATAAGTTTTGGAGTCAATTGGGAATTTAAATATATTTTCTCAGATTTATACCTTTCATATTGAATCTCTCTGGCTTTTTTTACTCTTTCCCTAATCTTTTCTGATGATTCCTCAAGATTATCATTAAAGATTTTTTCTTTCTCCACTCTATTTACATAAACCCTTATATCAATTCTGTCTAAAAGTGGACCTGATACCTTATTCCAATATTTTTTTACATCATAAGGAGTACAAGTACATTCCTTCTCTTTGTCACCGAAATATCCACATTTACAAGGATTCATACCAGCTATTAAAGTAAATTGAGCTGGATATGTAACAGTATACTTAGATCTTGAAATTACAATCTTTCCCTCTTCTAATGGCTGTCTTAAACCCTCTAAGACATCTCTTCTAAATTCTGGTAGTTCATCCAAAAATAAAATCCCTTTATGGGCTAGAGTAATTTCTCCAATTTGAGGAGAAACACCTCCACCTAAAAGTCCAGCATAAGATATAGTGTGATGAGGATTTCTAAAAGGCCTTTTTTGTATTAAAGAATCTTCTAATAATAAACCTGCAGCACTATATATTTGAGTAACTTCAAAAGCTTCTTCATAGGTCAATGGGGGAAAAATAGAAGAAAAAGCCCTTGCTAAAAGAGTCTTACCTGTACCTGGTGGACCTACTAAAAGAACATTATGTCCCCCAGCTGCTGCTACCTCTAATGCTCTTTTAGGTAAATAATGCCCTCTTATAAAAGAAAAATCTTCCTCATAAACTGGATTATATTCAGGATATTGAAATTTAATGGGTGATAAATTTATTTCCCCCAAAAGAAATCTCACAATTTGGGAAAGATGAGAAACAGGATAAATTTCAATCCCATCTATCAAACTACATTCAAATTCATTCTCTTTTGGAACAAACACTTTTCTGTAGCTATTATTTTTCAAACCATGTACAATAGATAAAATTCCCTTTCCTTTTCTTATCCTCCCATCAAAAGCAAGCTCACCCAAGAAGGCAGTCTTTTCATTATCAAAGTTAAAATTCATATAGGTAGAAAGAATCCCTATAGCAATTGGTAAATCAAATAAAGGTGTATCTTTTTTTAAATCCGCAGGAGCTAAATTTATAGTTACTCTTTTTAAAGGAAATTCAAAACCAGAATTTTTTAAGGCTGATCTTACTCTCTCCTTAGATTCTTGCACTTCTTGTTCAGCTAATCCTACTATATTAAAACTTGGTATTCCAGAAGTAATATCTACCTCAATTTCAATATCATAACATTTCAATCCCCATAGAGTAGCAGACTTAACCTTAGAAAGCATTCGTTATATGCTCCCATTTATCTACTTTTCCTAAAGGAGAAATATAAATACTTATAACATCAAATCTTACACCTTTCATTTTCTGAAATCTATTCTTAAATTTTGCCATAAAAACTTCAGCCATCATTCTTATCTTCTCTTGTTTTTTCAAATCCACCGCTTCAATAGGTAAACCATACTTATTAGATCTCCTCGTTTTAACTTCCACAAAAACTAAAATTCCATCTCTTTCAGCCACAATATCTATTTCACCTAAAGACATTTTTAAATTTCTATATAATATGGAATATCCTTCCTTCTCTAAGAGATTTACAGCAAAATCTTCTCCTAATTTTCCAATATCCTGATTACTCACAAAAGTCTAAAGCTCCTTCTGTGGATATCAAGTATACCTAACGATTTTATCTTTTCTCTATGTTCCTTTGTTGCATAGCCTTTATGTTTTCCAAAGCCATAATTGGGATATGCTTCATCAAGAGTCCTCATATATCTATCTCTCAAGACCTTAGCCACAATAGAAGCAGAAGCCACATTCAAACAATACCTATCTCCTTTAATCACTGTTTCTTGTGGTATATCTAAATCTGGAATACTAATATTACCATCAACTAATATATACTCAGGTTTTACCGTAAGACTTTCTATTGCTCTTTTCATTGCAAGAAGAGTAGCCTTCAAAATACCAAACTTTTCTATCTCTTCTACATTGGCAAAACCGTAACTCCAACAAATAGCTTCTTCCTTAATCTTTTCAAAAAGAACTTCTCTTTCTTCTGGCTTTAACATTTTGGAATCTTTAACATTAATATTAGAAAAAGGAGGCAAAATTACAGCTCCAGCATATACAGGACCTGCTAAAGCTCCCCTTCCTGCCTCATCTACTCCTGCTATATATTTGAAATAATTCCAAAGTCTTCTTTCTATATCTCCTATTTCACCAACCCTATTCTTTGGGGTGGCCATAAAAGTAATACCGCTTTTCCCACTAAGTTTTTCTTAGGTACAAATCCCCAATATCTACTATCTACACTTACAGGCCTATTATCTCCTAATACAAAATAATTATCCTTTGGTACTTTTATTGGTCCATAATTATCACTACTTTTATTTTTTACATAAGGTTCATCCAAAGCTTTACCATTTACATATACTACTCCGTTTTTTATCTCTATAGTATCCCCAGGAAGACCTATTAACCTTTTTACATACTCCTTAGTTGTATCTTGGGGATATTTAAAAACTATAACTTCTCCCCTTCTTGGTTCTCTAAAATAATAAGGGATTCTTATAACTAACACTGCTTCTCTTTCATTTAAAGTAGGTATCATAGAACCAGTAGGAATGTAGGATATCTGCAATATAAAGGTCTTTATTAAAAAGGCTAATATAAAAGCAAATACAATAGTCTCAAGAAGATCATACCATTCATGCTTCTTTAATTCTTGTCTCTTACTAAGAATAAGATTCCAAAATTCCCACAATTTATCCTTCATTTTCTACCCTCTCAGCAATCTTTGCACTCTTACCCTTTCTCTCTCTTAAGTAATAAAGCTTAGCTCTTCTAACCTTTCCTCTCTTTACTACTTCAATCTTTTCCACAAAAGGAGAATGAATTGGGAAAATTCTTTCTACACCTACTCCTTGTACAACCTTTCTTACAGTAATTGTTTCTCTAATACCACCATGCTTTTTAGCAATAACAACTCCCTCATATACCTGAATTCTTTCTTTATCTCCTTCTACAATGCGATAATGAACCCTAACAGTATCACCAGGCCATATTTGTGGTAAATCCTTTTTCATAAATTCTTTTTCAAGATTCTGAATTATAAGATCCATTTTTTACCTCCTCTCTTAGTTCTCTTTTAATTTCTTCTAATAATGAAAAATCTTCTTCAGAAAGTCTTGTTTTCTGGAGTAAATCAGGCCTTCTAAGAAGAGTCCTTCTTAAAGCCTCTTTTCTTCTCCATCTCCTAATCTTTTCATGATCCCCAGATAACAATACTTCTGGTACTTTCAAACCCTCAAAGTCTCTTGGATGAGTATAATGGGGATACTCCAAAATTCCCCATTGGAATGATTCTTCTCTTAAAGAATTAGGATCTCCTACAGCCCCAGGAATAAGTCTTACTATCGCATCAACTATAACCATGGCAGGAATTTCTCCACCACTTAAAACATAGTCTCCTATGGAAATTTCTCTTGTTATTATTGTCTTTACCCTTTCATCTATACCCTCATATCTGCCACATATAAGTATTAGATGACTTTTCTGGGCAAATTCTTCCGCCATTTTTTGATTGAAAAGATCACCTGATGGTGAAAGAAGTATTACTTCTGAATCCTCTTTTCTTAAGGCTCTTACAGCTCTAAATATAGGCTCTGGTTTCATTACCATTCCAGAACCGCCACCATAAGGATAATCATCAACTGATCTATGCTTATCAGTAGTATAATCCCTTAAATTATGGATAGAAATATTCACCAGTCCTTTTTCTTTTGCTCTTTTTATTATGCTTACATTAAAAGGACCCTCAAACATCTCTGGAAATATGGTAATGATATCGATCTTTATCATAACTAATATTCTTCCATTTTTTTAATAATAATTTTTCCTTCCTTTAGATCTACTTTCACTACCACATCCTTAATGGCTGGAATACAAATCTCTTCTTCTCCCTCTACCACAAAAACATCATTGCTTCCTGTTTCTAAAATTTCCTTTACAGTTCCCAAATATTTTCCTTCCAATTCATATACAGGGAGCCCCATTATTTGGTAAGAATAAAAATAACCTTCTGGAAGAACCGGCAAATCTTCTTCTTCTAATAGTAGCCAGTTTCCTTTTAGTTTTTCTGCTTCTGTTCTATTCGTTATTTCGGCAAAATGAATAACAAAACCTTTATTATGTTTTCTTATATATTCTAATGATAGCTCCTTCTTTACAATAAGGGTGTCTCCCCAAGATAAATATATCCTCTGTCCCTTCTTTAAATCTAAAAGATAATCATAGAAGGGCCATATCTTTAATCCACCCTTTATTCCAAAAGGCTCTCCTATCTTAGCTATTCTTACCAAACGAGAAGCCATCCCTCATTGTAGTACTTCTATTACCACCTTTTTACCTTTTTTAAGACCTGCTACTCTTATTATCGTCTGCAAAGCCTTAACTGTTTGCCCCTGTTTTCCAATAACTCTACCTCTGTCCTCTGGGGCTACTTTTACTTCAAGTATTACTGACTTAGTTCCTTCCACTTCTCTTACCTCAACCTCTTCAGGTTTCTGAACAATAGCTTTAACAATATACTCTAATAATTCTTTCATTAACAAAAGCCCCCTTTACGCAGAACTTTTAGCAGTTCTCTTTAAGGCAAGGAACTTATCCCAAACACCATACTTCTTAAGTAAACTAAGGACAGTATCAGTAGGCTGGGCTCCTTGACTTAGCCAATACAATATTCTTTCTTCTTTTAATTGTACAGTGGCTGGATCAGTCTTAGGATCATAATATCCTAAGATCTCTAAATGTTTACCATCTCTTGGTTCTCTACTATTCATAGCCACTATTCGATATGCTGGACTATTTTTTGCTCCAATCCTTGTTAAACGAATCTTTACCAAAACTCTTCACCTCCTTCTTAGATTTATTTTATCTCAAAAATGGGAAGAAAGATTTTTTACCTTTATTCAATTGTTTTATCAAATCTAAAGTTTGAAAATACTGTTTCAATAATCTATTTACATCTTGTACTGTAGTACCACTACCTTTGGCAATTCTTAATCTTCTACTTCCATTTATTATGGAAGGATTTCTTCTCTCTTCTGGTGTCATTGATTCTATTATAGCAAGAAATTTTTTGATTTCCTTTTCTCCTATTTCTGGTTTGATTTTATCTTTTGGTACATATGGTAACATATCTAAAATTTGATCAAATGATCCCACTTTTTTAAGTTCTTTGAGTTGAATATAAAAATCCTCAAGATCGAATTTTGACTTTTTAAGCTTTTCTTCCAATTTAGCCATTTTTTCCATTTCAATGTTTTTTTCTATACGCTCAACTAATGACATAAGGTCTCCCATGCCAAGGATTCTTGACGCAAATCTATCAGGATAGAAATATTCTAAATCTTCAATCTTCTCTCCTACGCCAATAAACTTTATAGGTTTACCTGTTACCGCTTTTATAGATAAAGCTGCACCACCTCTCGCATCACCATCTAATTTGGTGAGAATTACACCTGTAATTGGTAAAATTTCATTAAATCTTTCTGCTATATTTACAGCATCTTGCCCTGTCATTCCATCTACCACTAAGAGAATCTCTGATGGTTCAAATCTTTTGCTTAAATCCTCTAATTCTTTCATCATTTCATCATCAATATGTAGTCTACCAGTAGTATCTACAATCATGACATCTGCCAATTTTTCCTGTGAAAATTTTATTGCTCCCTCTATTATTTCTTGTGGAGTTTTACCTTCTAAATAAACTGGTACCTTTATTTTCTCTCCTAAAACTTTTAGTTGTTTTCCAGCTGCTGGTCTAAAAGTATCCGCACCTACAAGTACCACTCTTCTTTGTTCTTGTAAAAGCCTATATGCTAGCTTTACAGCTGTAGTAGTTTTACCAGATCCTTGGAGTCCTACTAAGAAGATAATTCCTGGTTTTCTAACCCCAAGATTAATATTAGACCTATCTCCCCCAAGAATCTTTATTAATTCATAATAAAGAATTTTGATAATTTGCTCAGCAGGCGTAACACTTCTAAAAACTTCTTCCTGTAATGCCTTAGCTTTAACATTATTAAGAAGCTCTTTTACCACTTTGTAATGAGCATCCGCCTCTAAGAGAGCTTGTCTTATCTCTCTTAGAGCTTCTTCAATATCTTTCTCTGAGAGTCTTCCTTTTCCTCTCAGTCTTCTAAAAACATCCTGCAATCTACCTGTCAAATTCTCAAACATTTTTATCTTTCTTCCTCATAAATTTAAATTTTCACACTTAGCATACTATAGACAATATAGAATTTATTGTCAATAATCCCTATTTTTCCCAAAAATCTGGAATCTTTTTCCATCTTTCTCTCACAAAATGAGCTGCCATTTTAGGTTGTCTTTGCCTGGTAAATATCCCTTTTCTATTACCAAGAACCCTCCTTACTTCTTGCTTTGTCATAAAATCAGCAAAATTCCAGATATGTTCACCTACCACAAAGTCTAATCTATCTAAGGTTTCCATAAAGCGCCTTAACATTTCCCACTGATATTCTTCAGTAAACATCAAAGGAGGATCACTATGAAATCCAGCAATAGTATCTGCACCAAATTCTGAAAGTATAATAGGTTTTCCAAATTTCTCATACCAATTTCTCAGTTCTTTTTCTAATTGGTATTCTATAATATCTAAATTTCCAGAATCAGTATACCAGGAATAATAACGATTTACGCAAATTACATCCACATATTTACTTACTTTCGTATCCTTATAAGAAGTACTTTCCACTAATGTTACTGGCCTCGTTGGATCAAGCTTTCTTGTCTCCTCTATTACCTTTTTAAAATATTCTTCAGCTTCTTCTTCAAAGGTTGCAGCTTCGTTTGCTACACTCCACATAACAACGGAAGGATGATTTTTATCCCTATCTATCATTTCCTTTATAACTTGTAGATGATGTTCTAAAGTTCTTTCATCGATTCTCCCTTTCCTAAAAACCTTATTTTCTGGATTCCATAAATTCATCCCAACTGCGGGAGCTTCCTCTATAACTGCTATACCATATTTATCAGCTAAAAAAAGCACTTCATCGCTATAAGGATAATGAGATGTTCTAAAAGAATTGGCGCCTATCCATTTCAATAAATTGAAATCTTTTATATTTATTACATGATCTAATCCTTTCCCTCTTATATCTGAATCCTCATGTTTGCCAAAGCCCTTAAAATAAAAAGGTTTATTATTAATTAGGAATCTTTTACCATCAATCTTTATAGTTCTTATCCCTATTTCTAATCTATAACAATCTACAAGTTTTTTATCTAAAAAAATTTTCACCTCAAATGTATATAAATAAGGGTTTCCTGGCTCCCATAAATTAGCATTTTTAACCTCCAACACACCATTAAAAGAATTAGATGAAGCCACTAAGTTTCCACTTTCATCCTTTAAATTTACTATGATTCTATCAATTTCTCCTTCTAAACTTACTTTATATCTTACCAGTCCATCATATCCTTTAATATCTGTTTCTACCTTTATATCTTTTATATAAGTTATGGGGGTTGTATATAACAAAACAGGCCTATGAATTCCTGAATAATTAAAGAAATCAAAATAATACTCCAATACTTTATACCCTTTTGGATGCATCTCATCATTTATTATTTTCAACTCTCCGGGTGGAAGAATATCCCAGCTTAAAGTATTATCCACAGATATAAGTATCTCATTTTCCTCTCCATATTTTATTAAAGATGAGATTTCACCCTCAAAGGGCAAAAATCCACCTCTGTGCTCTATGGCTTTTACATTATTAACATATACTTCTGAAAAATGAGCTGCAGATCCTATTCTTATGAAGACTCTTTTTTCTTTCCAAATATTTGGTATAAAGACCCTTTTCCTATACCAAACCTTTCCAACATAATCCCTAAGAGTTATATCTTGAGTTATGTCATTGTAACTTGCAGGAACAGGCATAAGAATAAAACTATCTTCCCCATCACGTTTAAAATCCCAAATTCCTGAGAGATCTTTTACTTCTCTTGTCTCTGTTTCTATAGGAAAAAGCATTTTCTCCTCCTACACAAATATTAAAATCTATTCTAAAATTATACCAAAAATTTAATAGTTTTAAGTTTTTTATGTTAAAATATCATTAATATTTTTCAAAAAAGGAGGGTAGAAAATATGAAAAACAAAGAAAATTATTCTGATGAAACCCTACAAAATATGAGTGATCTTCTAAAAATATTAGCTCACCCTATAAGAATTAAATTACTACTTCTACTTTCAAAAGAACCTAATACTGTCTCCGAACTACTTAAGATTTTAGATGTAAGACAACCTAATCTTTCTCAACATCTTACTTTATTAAAGAGGGTCAAAATATTAAAGACAAAGAGAGACGGTAAGTCTGTATATTACCATATAGCTTATCCGGAAATTCAGGATATTATAAATAAAGTAAAAGAGTTATTAGAAAAAATAGCGAAATAGGGAGGAAAATATGGGAACAATTTTCAATGCCATTGCTGTAATAATTGGAGGAACCATAGGAACAATTTTTAAGGAAAGAATCCCTTCAAGTTTACAGAAGTTACTTATGGACGCATTGGGATTAATATGCTTACCCTTGGGGATGGAGATGGCTATTAAAGGTGAAAAATTCTTAGCATTAGTTTTCAGTATAGTAATAGGAGGTATAATAGGGGAATTAATAGGAATTCATGAGGGTTTAGAAAAATTTTCAAATATGATAGAAAGAAGATTCACAAAAGAGAAAAATACTTTTGCAAAGGGATTTCTTACTGCAACACTCCTTTATTGTATAGGACCTATGACCATAATGGGATCACTACAAGATGGCTTAGGACAATCCCCTCAAATTCTCTATACGAAGTCCCTCTTAGATGGTACTGCTTCCATAGCTTTAGCTTCAGCCTTAGGTATAGGTGTGATATTTTCGGCCATATCTGTACTAGTAGTACAAGGGAGTATCACTTTATTTGCAAAATTCATCAGTACATTCTTCACAGATATAATAGTACAAGAGATGACAGCGGTAGGTGGTGTGCTAATATTAGGTATTGCTTTAAATCTGTTAAATATTAAGCAAATTAAAGTTGCTAATTTACTACCTGCTCTATTTCTTATTCCAATTTTTATACATATTTTCCCTTAAAAGCCTAATTCTTCATTAACTAATACAATTGAAAAAGGCGTTTTAGCTGGAGGAGCTTCAAGAATAGTAGTAATTCTACATATTTTTTTAGGATGATTACAATCAATGCAATAACCCTCTTCTGCACAAGGAAGCTCAAGCTTTAATCTTTTTGCATTAAGAGGTGTTACTATGTTTTTAATTCTCCATATAGCTGTTTCTAAATTAATAACTAACTTATTTTTACCTACCACTACAATTACTTTTTTAGGACCAAAAATTTGAGCTGCAACCCTATTTCCAATTGCCTCCATATTTACAATTTCACCTGAAAAAGTTAAGGCATTAACACTGGAAAGAAAAACATCAGATAATAACTCTTGTCTTCTTATTTCTAAATCTTCTTCTGGAGATAACCCCTCCTTCCAATGATGAATAACCTTGTTACCTCTTTTCTCTAACTCTTCAATAACCCCTATTTCTCTAATAGTTACACTCCCACCTACTCCAACTTTTGCATCTTCAGGGATTATTTTAAGGACTAAATCTCTTGCCTCATGTCTATCATTTACTAAAAAAACCTCAAAACCTCTTTCTTTCAAAAGTCTTGCAGTTCTTTGAAGTTGTTTCTCTTCTAACCAATTCTTAATATCTCCCATAAATAAACCTCCTTACTCCCATTCTATAGTAGCTGGCGGTTTATCCGTTAAATCATAAACCACCCTGTTAATACCTTTTACCTCATTAGTAATTCTTCTTGAAACTTTACCAAGTATATCATAAGGTACCTCTACAAAATTAGCTGTCATTCCATCTTCACTCTCTACAATCCTTAAGGCTATAACATACTCATAAGATCTAAAATCTCCTTTAATGCCTACTGTTCTAATAGGAAGAAGTACAGCAAATGACTGCCAAATTTTTTCATATTCGCTCCACTTTTGTAGCTCTTCCTGTAATATATAATCTGCCATTCTAAGAATCTCTAATTTATCCTTTGTAACCTCTCCTAAGATTCTTACAGCAAGGCCTGGTCCTGGAAATGGTTGTCGCTTAATAATAAAATCAGGGATATTTAAAATTTGAGCAATTCTTCGTACTTCATCTTTAAAAAGATATCTAAAGGGTTCTATTAATTCAAATTTTAAATCTTCAGGAAGTCCCCCCACATTATGATGCGTTTTTATCTTAGCAGCCATCCCTGTAGATGAAGCAGCACTTTCTATAACATCAGGATAAAGAGTACCCTGAGCTAGATATTTAAAAGGACCTCTTTTCTTTGCTTCCTCAAGAAAGACTTCTATAAACTCATGTCCAATAATTTTTCTCTTCTCTTCAGGATCTGTTACTCCATTTAATCTATTTAAAAATCTATCCTCTGCATCTACAACGACCAAATTAACCCCCAAGGATCTTAACGCATTACTTACCTCTTCTTTTTCACCTTTCCTCAATAAACCATGATCCACAAAAATAGCAGTCAACTTATCTCCTACAGCTTCCTTTAACAATACTGCCAAAGTAGAAGAATCTATTCCTCCACTAACAGCAAGCAAAACTTTATCTGTTCCTACTCTTTCTTTAATCTCCTTAATTTTTTCCTCAACAAATTTTCCTAAATCCCAATTTTTATTAGCCTTACAAATTTCAAAGGCAAAATTTTCCAACACCTTTTTTCCATTTTCTGTATGCGTAACTTCTGGATGGAACTGCACTGCAAATAGAGGTTTTATTTGAGACTGAGCTGCAGCTATATAATTATTTTCAGAATAAGCCAAAACCTCAAAAGAAGACGGTAATTCTTTTACCACATCATGATGACTCATCCATACATTTTCCTCTTCAGCTAACCCTTTAAATAATAATGAACTTTTAACAATCCTTATTTTAGTTAAACCAAATTCACCCTTTTCACCTTTTTCTACTTTCCCACCAAGAATTTGAGCCATTAACTGAAAACCAAAACATATACCCAATACAGGAACCTCTCCAGAAAAAATATTCATATCAAAATTTAAATCAAAATCGTATACACTATTAGGTCCTCCTGAAAGTACTATACCTTCCACATCTTTACTTTTTAATTCTGAAAACTTTACTGTTGGTGGGAAGATCTCTGAATATACTCCCATTTCTCTAAATCTACGGGCTATAAGTTGAGTATATTGAGAACCAAAATCTATAACACCAATCATAGATTACCAAACTCCCTTTTTACAATTTTTTCAATCTCTGAAATAACAATCCTCAATGGTATACCCTCTTTTTCAGCGATTTTTCGGCAATCCTCATACTCAGGATATGCTTTTTCAATATCTCCATATTTGGAAACCTTGACCTTAACTTTACCCCAAGGTGTAACTATCTCCTTAATCTCCCTTAACATAAATCTCTTATCTACATAATATTTTCTTATTCCTAAAGTGGTTGTCTCTCTAAAAATAATTTCAGATATTTTTTCTTCATGTATTGGATTTGCTATGACAGTAAGTAGAACTCCAGGCCTTCCCTTTTTCATATATACAGGAGTTAAAAAAACATCAAGAGCTCCTTCATTAAACAATTTTTCTGTTAGATATCCATAAATCTGCGGATTCATATCATCTATATTAGTCTCCAAAACTATATTTTTTTCCTCTAATACCATATTCTCATACTTTTCTCCTAATACTACTCTAAGAAGATTAGGAAACTGAAAATCTTTTTTTCCACATCCATATCCTATTTTCTTAATTTTCATCTTAGGCATATTATCAAAAGATTTAACTATAGTTCTTATTATAGCGGCACCTGTTGGTGTTACTAGTTCTCCTTCTCTCCCATCAGAATAAACAGGAACTCCTTTCAGAATTTCTAAGGTCGCAGGGGCAGGAACAGGAATTCTTCCATGATCTGTTTCCACAAAACCGCTACCCAAGGGAAGAGGAGAAGAATAAATTTCATCTACATTCAAAATTTCTATAGCAATCAAAGATCCTAAAACATCTATAATGGTGTCTAAAGCTCCCACTTCATGAAAATGTACTTCTTCTATGGACTCATTATGAATTTTTGATTCTGCCTCAGCAATTTTATAGAAAATTTTTTTAGCTTTCTCCTTGATATCTGAGGATAGATCACTTCTTTCCACAATATCTATTAAATCCTTGAGATGTCTATGTGTTTTAGTGTCTTTAATCTTTATATTTACGTCTGTACCATAAATTGCTCCTTTTTTCTTCTTTGTAACTTCAATTTCATAATCTTCTATAGGAATCTTTTTAAGCTCACTTTTCCATAACTCTTCATCTACTCCCAAATCTAAAAGAGCTCCTAAAATCATATCTCCGCTTATTCCAGAGAAACAATCAAAATATAATATCTTCATTTTTTCTCCTCCACCATAATATTTATCATATTTGCTAAATATCCCGCACCAAATCCATTATCAATATTAACTACCGCTATTCCAGGAACACAACTATTTAACATGGTAAGTAAAGCTGAAAGACCATTAAAATTAGCACCATAACCCACACTTGTTGGTACAGCTATTATAGGTCTTGCCACTAATCCTCCTACCACAGAAGGGAGGGCTCCCTCCATTCCTGCTACTACAACAATAACATTTGCTTTATAAAACTCAGCTAATTTATCAAATAATCTATGAATTCCAGCTACTCCTACATCATAGATTCTCTCCACATTACTCCCCATTATCTCACATGTTACAGCTGCCTCCTCAGCCACAGGAAGATCAGCAGTTCCTGCACAAGAAACAACAACTTTACCCTTTTTCTCTATTTCCTCCCTCAATACTGCAACAATTCTTGCTTTTTCAAAATAAATTGCATCTTCAATTTTGCTTTTTACCTTTTCAAAAACCTCTTTACTTGCCCTTGTAGCTATAACCCTATTATTTACTTTTACTAATCTTTCCATTATTTCCATGACTTGCTCAGGTGTCTTTCTTTCAGCAAACACCACCTCAGGAAATCCTCTAATAAGAGCTCTTAGATGATCAATTTTAGCAAACTGTACATCCTCATAAGGGAGAATTTTTAATCTATCAATAGCATCTTCAACAGATAATTCTCCACTCTTAACCTTGTCTAATATTTCTCTAATTTTCTCTTTCATTCCCTTTCTCCTCGATAAGAATTTTTAGATAATATTTATACATTAATTTTTTCTTTTTTAAAAGGGTTTAGTGATAAAATAATATTAATAAAAAAGGATGGGGGTGTTAAGTATGGCAGAGGATCGTAAATGCAAAAATTGTAAATTCTATCAACCCAATCCTAACGACCCATCTCGTGGTACTTGCTTTGGTATACCAGTAAAAGCTGAAAATTGTTGTCCTCAATTTGTGGCTAAGTCTTAAATTCCACTCTTTCTAAATATATCTCTGAATTTCTTATTAGATCTTTAATAAATTCTGGAGAAATGAGATATAAGATAATGGAGTAGGGTCTGTAATTGAGGTACTGTAATGATCTTTTAAAAATTAGGAGGCTCCTTATAAGAACACCAAAAAGAAATAGAACTTTATATTCAATAAAATCCCTTAACTCAAAAAGCTCACGGGGAGCCTCCGCTTTCTTATCTTTTATTCGTTCAATAATTTTTTTTCTTTCATTTAAAAGCTCGTAAACTGTCAATAAAAAACTTTTAGGAAATGGGAAATTTTTAAATATTCCATCATAACCTTTAGCCTCTAATTTTTTAATTAATTTAACACTTCTTCCTAAATCAACCATATAACCTTTCTCATATAATATAAAATTAGCAAGATGAAAATACTCACCAGATTCTAATCCTTTTATAACTTCTAAAACTTTTGAGACTTGTTCAACCTTATTCTTCCAAATCTTAGAGAATTCTTTAGAATTAATAATTTTCTTGCCCAAATATACCTCCACAAATTTGGGAACTTGTAGATCCAAATCTATTTTATCCAGATTATCTAAAAGATTAATTCTTATCCTAATAAGATGACTATCAGGAACATTCTTAAGATAAGAATTCAATTCTCCTAAAAAATAATCTACCATTGGAGCATATTTTGATCCCTCTTCAGGAACTGCTAATACTCTGGGATGTCTTCTCATCTCAGCCATAAATGGACCTGCCTTACCAATAAGAGCAAATCCATAAGGAAATTTTCCAGAATAATATAATGTTTTGAGAAAAGTTTCTGCACTAATAAGATTTTCCTTAGACATTAGAACAAAAGATTTACAATGAGGAGAAGATAACATAATATATGGCCTTTCCTTGTTTTTTATTTCTAAATTACATCTTACTAAAATTTTCCTATCACCTTGAAAATTAAAGATCTCTAAAAAATAAGGTGGTTGAAAAGTATTCTCTTTAATTAGTATTCTTTTTAATGGTAATCTTGCTTTATTAAGAGCAAAATTATAGGCTTGAGAAAATACAATAGGATACTTTAATAATAAATCAAAGAAATAATAAAAATCTTTATTCTTTAAATCCTCATATGAAGCAATCTTAAGTATATCTGATGTTCTTTGAAAACTAAGATTATAATCTTCTGATATATCCTTAACTATCTTTTCAACAAGTTTCACCTGAAAATCTGCTATTGTTATATTCTGTTCTTTCAAAATCTCTTTAGCCCAGTTATATATTTTTCTTGCTCTCTCTAAAATTCCTCTTCTTTTTTCCTTATTTTTCACTTGTCTTAATGTCCCTCTTAATCCTAAGATAAAAAGAGTTTTCAAATATCTTAATAGCTCATCGTTAAAGTATATACTCGAAAGACTTATTTCTTCAGGATAACGAGGTACTATTCCATACCATCCTAAGGATTTTGAAAACAAATAATATATTTCTGCCTTAGGATTCCTTTGGAAATAAGAGGTTAATGTCTCTCTATTTGCCATTAATCCAGATCCCGTAAAAATAGAATAATTTTCATAATCCAAAGAAAAACCGAAATCAGCTAAACTCCTTAAAAAATTACCATCTTGTTTTATTATATCCTTATATTTTCCCCAATCCTTAGCCAACCATAATAGTTTAAAATTTAAATCATTATAGTCAGAAGGCTCAATTGGAACTCCATATAAAAGACCATAAGATATATCTTGATTTATATATACTGCTCCCGTCAATTTTCCTGCATAATCCTCTGTAAGAGTATATTTCCCTGGATTTTTATAAAAAGGAATAAGTCTATGATCCCCTGTACCAAGTTTCTCATCATGTATAAATGGTATGAAAGGCAATTTATCTTTCAAATTATTATAAACTACCAGATCAGTAATAAGGGCATCCCACAGTAGATTTTGATCACCCTTATATACCAATTTTATCCCTAAATCAATAAGCTTTTTAGATAAATCTGAAGTACAGTTAATTTTGACAGTATAGAAATTTTCATCTTCTCTTATTATTTCCTTACAACCCACTTCCATAATTAAAGCCCTATATGTCTAAATTTCTTACAAATTTTGCTTTCTGCTCTATAAAATTCCTTCTCTCTTCCACATTATTTCCCATAAGGATAGAAAAAAGTCTTTCAGCTTCTAATGCGTCCTCTATTGTAACCTGTAAAAGAATTCTTTTTTGAGGATCCATAGTAGTCTCTCTTAATTGATCTGGGTCCATTTCACCTAGACCTTTATATCTCTGAATATATACATTATCAGGATAGCACCACTCCCTTAAAATTTCTTCCTTCTCTTCCTCGGAATAAGCATATCTTTCTTCTTTACCTTTTCTTAAAAAGTATAATGGTGGCTGAGCTATATAAACATATCCTCCTTCAATCAGTGGTCTAAAATGCCTATAAAAGAATGTAAGTAAAAGAGTCCTTATGTGAGCACCATCCACATCAGCATCAGTCATGATAATAATTTTATGATATCTAAGCTTTGATAAATCAAAATCTTGACCTATACCTGTTCCTAAGGATGCAATTATAGTTTTTATTTCCTCGCTGGATAGAATTTTAGTAAGATGCTGAGCCTTCTCCACATTAAGTATTTTACCTCTAAGAGGTAAAATAGCTTGATACCTTCTATCTCTTGCTTGCTTTGCAGAACCTCCTGCAGATTCTCCCTCAACTATAAAGAGTTCACATTTTGAAGGATCTTTTTCAGAACAATCTGCTAATTTTCCAGGAAGTAGAGTAGATTCTAATAGACTCTTCCTTCTAACAAGTTCCCTTGCCTTCCTTGCTGCTTGTCTTGCCCTATATGCCTCAATAATCTTACCAATTATTAATTTTCCAATATCTGGATTTTTAGTAAAGTACTCTGTTAATTCCTCCTCTGCAACTTTTTCTACAAATTTTTTAACCTCTGAATTACCAAGTTTTGTTTTAGTTTGCCCTTCAAATTGAGGATTAGTAACCTTCGTACTTATAATAGCGGTTAATCCTTCTCTTACATCTTCGCCAGATAATGATTCAGCCTCTTTCCAAAGTCCCCAACTTCTGGCAAAACTATTCACTACTTTTGTTAGAGCTGAACGAAAACCAGTTACATGAGTTCCACCCTCAATAGTATGTATATTATTCACATAAGATAAAATCAATTCGTCATATCCATTATTGTACTGAAGGACCACTTCTATAACCAAATTTTCTTCTTCTCTCTTAAAATAAAAGGGATCATGTAATACTTCTTTACCCTTTGAAAGATATTCCATAAATTGTATTAGACCACCCTCATATTTAAATACATTACTTTTACCAGTATTTTCATCTTTTAATTCAATAGTAACTCCAGGATTTAAAAAGGCTAATTCCCTTAATCTATTTGCAATAATTTCATAATCAAATTTTGTAGTTTCAAAAATATCAGGATCTGGATAAAATAGTATCTTTGTACCTGTTTTATCGGTACTACCCTTTTCTGTCAAAGGAGTAACAGGCTTTCCTTTCTCATAAGCCTGATAATAAACTTTGCCATCCCTCATTACCTCTACTTCTAATCTTTTTGAAAGAGCATTAACAACAGAAAGTCCAACTCCGTGCAGTCCACCACTTATTTTATAAAAAGAATTAGAAAACTTTCCTCCAGCGTGAAGTGTAGTTAAAACGATCTCCAAGGCAGGTTTCTTGGCTTGTGGATGTATGTCTACTGGAATCCCTCTTCCATTATCCAATACTACAACCCCACCATCTTTACGCAATTCTACATAAATATAATCACAATATCCTGCCATAACTTCATCAATACTGTTATCTACTAATTCAAAAACAAGATGGTGGAGTCCTCTTACTCCCACATCTCCTATATACATACCTGGTCTTTTTCTTACCGCCTCTGTACCTTCTAATATTTGAATACTATCTGCTGTGTATTTATCCTTTTTTGTTACGGTCATCTTTTAAACCTCCCTTTTGCATAATGACTAAGTTTCTATAATAATTTCTAAGAATTTCTCTTAACTCCTCATCTTTTACTTCCTCAACTATTTTAGCAATTCTTTCTTCTTCACGCAAAGAAAGTTTAGGTTTTTGACTAATAGTAGTTCTTCTTTTTGCCTTAAAATTTCTGCCTTTGTCAATAAAGACAATATCTTTTATAATATTTGGGATAACAAGTTTATTGTTTATTTTTTCTATTAATTTATTTTTAAAAAGCATAAGTTCTTGTACCCATACACTGCTATCTACATATACATAGAGAATCCCATTTTTCACATATGCTGGTCTGGTATGAGAAGATAAGGTCTCACCTACTACTTCTTCCCATTTCTCCATGGCTAAATATTCACATAATTTTTTTTCTAAATTAAGCTTTATAAAAACTTCCCAAAGCTTTGAATATAAAGAATCAGTCATTATAGAATACTTCTCCGTTTTTCACTAAAAAATGTGGATAATCTTTTAAAAAATCTATTCTCACTGGTAAACTCATAAAAATTTGAAACATACTTATACCATTCCAAATGAGTTTCTGTTTTTCTTCATCTAAATCTCCAAATAGGTCATCTATAATAAGAATTGGCTTTTCTTTTCTGAATTCAGAAAGAAGTTTTACAGTAGCTAATTTAAATATTATAAAAGCAAGTTTTCTCTCACCAGCAGATGCATATTTCCTCATATCATAACTAAGAGAATCTTTCTTAATGTAAAATCTAAGGTCATCCCTATGAGGGCCCACCAATGTGTAACCTTTTTTATTCTCATCCTCAAATGATTCCTTTAGCTTTAATTCAAAATTTTTCATTAAATTCTCCTCATCCATATTTCCTAAATTAATACTTGAGTAGTATTCTATTTCCAAAAAATCTTTTCCAAGAAGATCAAGAGAAAGACTATGAATAAGTTGCCTTAATTTATTAATTATCTTCAATCTTTCTATCAGTATATAAGTTCCACTTTTTATTAAAGAGCTATTCCATATGTCCACATTTCCATCACTTTTTAGTGTAAGATTTCTCTGGTATAAAACTTTATAATACTCGGAAAGTGATTTGTGATATTTGTAAGAAAGAGTTGAAATAAATCTATCCAAAATATATCTTCTTTCAGATGGACCTTCTTTAAAACTTTCAATCTCTTCTTGAGAAAAAACAACTACAGGAAATAGAAATATCATATCTTTTTGCCTTTTTAATAATTTTTGATTTATCTTAACTTTTTTATCTGTTTTAGATAAAGCTGTTTCTAAAATCAATTTTTGATCTTGCCATAATACATTACCTTTTATGTAAAAGCTCTCTTCATTCCAATTTATCAATTCCTTTTCATATGGTGTTCTAAAGGACTTTCCTGTAAAGAGAAAATAAATACTCTCCAGGAGATTAGTCTTTCCCTGAGCATTCTCCCCATAAAATATATTTTTATCAAAAAATTTTAATTGAACATTTTTAAGATTTCTAAAGTTTACTACCCTCAAATCATCTAAAAACACTAGTCATCCCCTATTACTAAATATTTTTCTCCTCCTACTTCTACCACATCTCCTTTCTTAAGCTTTCTTCCTCTATGAAGCTCTATCTCACCATTTACCTTTACCATACCAGAAAGGACCAGATTTTTAGCCTGTCCACCTGTATCCACAATTTTAGCCCATTTCAAAAATTGACCTAAGGTAATAGTATCTGTATAAATTTTTATCTCTTTCATAGCCTTACCGGCATTAATATATACATATAATTTTCATCTTCTGGAGAGGTTATTAAAGCTGGTCCTAAATCATTTGTAAATTTCATTATTATCTCATCCACATTCATATTATCTAAAGGATCCATTAGATATTCCACATTAAAACCAATCTCTAAACTTCCATTTATATCAATCTCCGCAGGAAGCACTTCTTTGGCAAACCCTCTTTCAGAAGGTAAAGTAGATACAACCACCTCATTGGAAGTAATGGTAATTTTCACAGTATTTGTCTGATCAATTTCGGCAAAAACTTCCATTCTTCCCAAAAGATCAAGAAAATCTTTTCTGTTGGCTTTAAAGGATGCTGTAAAATCGGTAGGAATTATCTTATCATAAGCAGGAAATTGTCCCTGTAGTAATCTGGAAATAAAATATATCTCCCCACAATTAAAAACCACTTGACTATCAAGACTTGCCATATTTACTCTATCATCCTTCGCCTTTGTTAATATTTTATGCCATTCCTTTAAACTCTTAGCTGGAATTATGGTGGGTGGAAAATCATTATCTATATATAATGTCTTTAATGCTAATCTATGCCCATCTACTGCAACCACATTAAGTTTTCCATCTTTCCCCTCAAAAAGTACACCTGTAAGGACCTGTTTAATCTCATCCTCAGCTGCAGCAAAAATAGTTTGCTTTATAGCCCTTCCAAGCTCTATTCTATCCAAGGATATGTTATATTTATCTCCTATATCGCCTATTTCTACCTTTGGAAATTCTTCGGTACTTTCCCCTTGTATCTCTATATCTGAATATCCTGCATGAATTATTGCCCTATTTCTCTCATTTACATGTATTTCTAAGGTTACATCAGGAAGTTTTCCTACCACTTCAATAAAAATACTGGCGGGAAGACATACTTCTCCTGGCTCTTCAACTATTACAGGCATACTTAGAGCAAGACCTATCTCAAGATTATTCCCTTGAAGATATAAAGTATCATTTTCAGCTTTCATATAAACATAAGTTAATATAGGAACAGTAGTTTTTGTAGCTACAGCGCTTTTAACAAACTGTAAAGATTGATACAAATCTTCTCTTTGAGTTATAAATTTCATCCTTCCTTCCTCCTTTTTCATGAATTATTCCATATAAAACAATTATACCTTGAGGTGTAAAAAATAAAAAGTTGCATTTGACAAAATTATAATTCCGACTTAAAATGTAAATGTTGAGTGAATTACTAAATATTTATGGAGAGGAGATAGGATGTTTAAAGTATCAGCAAAACTTGAATATGGATTAAGAGCCATGATTCTTCTTGGCAAAAATTACAACATAGAAAGACTTTCTTTATCTGATATAGCACATAGCGAAAAAATATCAAAAGAATTTTTAGCCCAGTTAATGTTAGATTTAAGAAAGGCAAATTTAGTAGAAAGCTACAAAGGAGTAACAGGTGGATATTCATTAACAAAACATCCCAAAGAAATAACACTAAAGGAAATATTAGAAGCTTTAGAAGGACCAATTCAAATTATAGAGTGTATACATGAAACCAACTTATGTGAGAAACAAAACCTCTGTTTGACAAAAAATATTTGGGAATTTGTAGAGATGAAAATTTTAGATTTATTCAATGAGATCACCTTACAAGATTTAATTACAGGAAATATAAGAAAGGAGGCAAATATTTTATTATGACTGAAATGTTAAGAGTAGAGAATTTAAGTGTAGAAATTAAAGAGGAAACAATTCTTGATGGATTAAATTTTTCCTTAGAAGAAGGTGTGCATGTTCTCTTAGGACCTAATGGTACTGGTAAATCAACCCTTCTCGGTACCATTATGGGCCTTCATAAGTATAAAGTATCAGGAAAAGTCTACTTTTATGGTGAAGATATTACTGATTTAACTCCTGATCAAAGATTTAAGAAAGGAATTTTTCTTGCATATCAACTTCCACCAGCTGTAAGAGGGGTAAGACTAAAAGATATATTAAAGAAAATCTTAAACATAGATCCCAAAAAAGATTTACCAGTTGAGATTTTTAATTATCTAAAATCCTTAGATTTAGATGAGACATTTTTGGAAAGAGAAATTAATTATGGATTCTCAGGAGGAGAAAGGAAAAAAAGTGAAATACTTCAATTACTCCTGGCAAAGCCAAAACTTGCATTATTAGATGAGCCTGATTCTGGAGTAGATATTGATTCCCTAAAGCTTATAGGAGAAGCTCTAAGAAAAATAGTTAAAGAAAGTAATTTACTTATAGTAACCCACAATTTAAAGATCTTAGATTATGTGGTTCCTGACTCTGTAATTGTCTTATTAGATGGTAAATTTGTGTATAAAGATGGTTTAGAAATAATCCATCAAATTGAAGAAAGAGGATATGATTATGTAAGGAGGTTGGTCTATGCTCAAAACTTATCTTAAAGAAATTAGAGAAAGAGCTCTTAAAGCTAAAGATAAGCCTGCTATTTTAGGACCAGATATAGATTTAGAACCCTATATGAGAATAGTAGAAGAAACTCCTGTAGATGATCTGGAAAAATTACCAGACGAAATAAAAGAGAATATCTTATATTCTGGTATAACACCATCAGAAAATGATAAGGCAGGTACTTACTTCCAAATTAACCATAGTGTGATTTATGAGAAGTTACAAGAAATATATAAGGGAAAACTTGAAATAATGTCTATTCAAGAAGCCCTTGAAAAATATGAATGGTTAGAAAACTATTATAGTAGATTAATTCCACCAGACACCGACAAGTATACTGCTTGGGCAGAAATAAAACCTACAGGAGGCTACTTTATCAGAGTATTTAAAGGTCAAAAAGTAGAACATCCTGTTCAATCCTGTCTATATATAAAGGAAGGAAATATAAGTCAAAATGTCCATAACATAATTATAGTAGAAGAAGGGGCAGAAGTATTTGTAACCACAGGTTGTCTTACACATCTTAAAGATCAGCCAGGAATCCATATAGGTATTTCAGAATTCTATGTAAAAAAAGGTGGAAAACTTTACTTTACTATGATACATAACTGGTCAGAAGAATTTCATGTAAGACCAAGAACCGCTGTATTAGTTGAAGAGGGTGGTGTCTTTATAAATAATTACGTAACTTTAAAACCTGTTAAATCAATCCAAAGCTATCCAACTGTATATGTAAGAAAAGGGGCAATTGCTCGTCTTTATAGTATCATCTATGGAAGAAAAGATTCCTATATAGATCTTGGAGGAAGATTGATTTTTGAAGAGGAAGATGCAAAGGGAGAAATTGTCTCAAGAATTATAGCAAATGACTCATCCAAGATATACAGTAGAAGTGAAATTATTGGAAAGGCAAAAGGAACAAAAGGATTCTTAGATTGTAGAGGAATATTACTTAGTAAGTCATCTCAAATAGTAGCAGTACCTATATTAGACGCTCAACATCCAGAAAGTGAGCTATCCCATGAAGCAGCCATAGGTCCAATTAATGAAGAGGAAATTGAATATCTCACAACAAGAGGTTTTGATAAAGACGAAGCTATGTCAACTATAACAAGAGGATTTTTAAGCTTAGAAATACCAGGACTTCCAAAAGTTGCAAAAGAACAAATTAATTATGCTGTATCCCAATTAGAGAAAGCTGGGTTATAATATGTCTAAATGGAAGAAAGTTTTAAAGAAATCCTTAAAGAAAAGGTAAGAAATATAGGTATTGAGCTTTCTCCCTCTCAAGAGGAGAAGTTTTTTCTATACTATAAAGTATTAAAGGATTGGAATAGAAAAATAAACTTAACTTCTCTTGAGGGGGAGGAAGAGATTATTTTAAAGCATTTTGTAGATTCTCTCACATGTATCATACCAGTAAAAGAGGAAAAAATAGAAAGGATTATTGATATAGGAACTGGTGCAGGATTTCCCGGTATTCCAATTAAGATTATTAAACCTAATCTTTTTATTACTCTCCTTGAATCCCAAAAAAAGAAAGTTACTTTTTTAGAAGAACTTATTAAGATATTGAATCTTGATAAAGTCGAAATTATATGGGATCGAGCAGAAAACTTAGGAAAGAATCCTCAATATAGAGAAACCTATGATTTAGTATTAGCAAGAGGGGTAGCAAAACCAAATATTGTTTTAGAATATGCTTTGCCCTTTGTAAAAATTTCTGGATTATTTCTTGGTCAGGCTACTGAAAAAAATATAAATGAATGGTATATGGTTAAGAATGTAATATCAATCCTTGGTGGAAACTTGGAAAAGGAAATCTCAATCTCTATAGATTCCACTATTACTCGAAAGCTGTTAATTATCAGAAAAATATCTCCAACCCCTGATAAATATCCACGAAGACCTGGAATCCCTGAAAAAAAACCACTACTTTAGCAAAAGGAGGAATAAAAATGAGTATTGAAATTAAAGAAGTAAAAAGCAAAAAGGATAAAAAAGATTTTATAATGTTTCCATTTAAACTCTATAAGAATGACCCCCTTTGGGTACCACCTTTAATCTCTGAGATGAAGAGGATTATAGAAGGACCTGGAAGCTTGTTATTTCAAAGTGGTCCTCATACTTTTTTTAATGCATATAAATATGGAGAAATAGTTGGAAGAATTGCAGTAGGTATTGACGAAAAAATGAATAAGTGGAGAAACAAAAAGGAAGGTTATGTTACCCTTTTTGAATGTGTAAATGATAAAGAAGTGGCCTTTTCTCTATTAAATAAAGCGGAAGAATGGTTAAAAGAAAATAATATGGAAGATATGGTAGGTCCTGTTTCTCCCACAAACGGAGATGATTATAGAGGAATGTTAGTTGAGAATTTTGAAGATCCTCCAGTTATTTATACTACATATAATCCTCCATATTATGTCGACTTTTTTGAAAGCTATGGTTTTAAAAGAGAACATACTTTTGTAGCTTATAAATATGATTTAAATAATTTACCATTGGACGAAGAGATAAAGGTAATTGAATACGCTAAGAAAAAATATAATTTTTATACTAGACCTGCAGACTATTCAAGGATTCCTGAAGAAGCAAAAACCCTTCAGAAAATATTAGAAAAATCTCTTACACCCTTAGAATATGATTATCTTATACCTCCTACTGAGGAGGAAATGTTGAGTCTTGCTAAAGATTTAGTAAAATTTATTCCACCCGAATTTGTACAATTAGCATTTTCAAACGAAAATCCAGTGGGTTTTGCGGTTGCTATGCCTGATTATAATCAAATATTAAAGAAACTTAATGGTAGACTTTTTCCATTTGGGTGGCTAAAATTCCTTATGTATAAGAATAAAATAAATAGGGCAAGAGTATTTTTACTTTTTGTAATTCCTGAGTATCAATCAAAGGGTGTTCCTGCAGCTCTCTTTATAGAGCTTCTTAGATATGCAAGAAAAAAAGGATATGTTTTTGCAGAGGGTTCCACTATAAATGCTAATAATACTAAAATGTGCCGTGAGGCAGAAGGTGTAGGTGGGATTTTATATAAAAAGTTTGTAATATTTAAAAAGAAAATACAATAAAGGGAGGTGAAAGGGCAAAACTTTTTGACAAAAATATTGACATAAAAAAGATTTTTCTTATACTTATATAGAACTTATAAAATTTAAGAAAGGGAGTAATAGAAATGGAAAACAAAAAGAATCTTACTATAGAAGAATGTGAAGCTTTGGCAGATGTATTCAAATCTTTATCAAGCTATGTAAGAATTCATATCTTATGTGCATTAAGAGATGGTGAAAAAAGTGCAGGAGAAATAGCAAAAATTATAAATGCATCCTTTGCAAATACATCTCAAAATCTTAAAGATCTTTACAATTTAGGCCTTTTAAAGAAAAGACGTGTAGGTCAATTTGTTTATTATTCTTTAGCTGATGACTCAGTATTGGAACTTTTAAATTTAGTTTATAAACTCAGATTTCGTGGAGTAAAAAGCTAAAAAAAGAGGGGAGATTTTCTCTCCCCTCTTCAAAAATTTCTCTCTTAAAATTTGAAAGACCCAGATATACTAAGGGCTTGTGGCATTGTAAGATCTTGAGGATCAAAAGCAACACCTAAATCCGCTTGAAGAAGGAGAAGATTTACGCCAAAACCTGCTGTGTAAAGTTGGGGGTTAAATTGGGTATCTAAAATTGCTCCTCCTCTCAATACAGCAACCATTAATACAGGCTGTTCAACACCAATTCTGTACATTGTAGGAGAAAGATTATTATCAAGATCTGCTCCAACAGCAATTCTTGTACTAAGAACTGGAACTTTTATAAATGCACCTGCCTTAAGGGACATAGTTGGAAGGGTTACCTCAATAGGATTGGAAGTTTCAGAATATGGAGTATATTCGTAATATTTACCATTACTATCATAATATCCATCTCCATATCCATAAATTTCTTTTCCCTCAAGAGGTATGCTATATGCATCTTTTGCAAAGATACCTACTGCTACAAAGGGTGAAAATCTCATATAAGCTCCAAGGTCAATAGAAATATATTTTTCATCAATTGAATAATATTCTTTTTTACTGATATCATTGTCATTAGGCTTACCAGAAGCTGCTAATACTACTCCACTCTGAGTTACATGTACGCTTTCATTGTAAGAGTAATAACGTGTGTTGTTTAATCTTACATTAGTACCAAGATTTAGTTTCAAGCCTAATAAGTTTATAGCAGGAATAGCAATGGTTAATGCACCATTAAGATTTGGAGTGGCAGTCGCAGAAAATTTTACATCAGCTATTAGATCTTGAGAAGAATCATTTGAAGTATATTTGTGGAATTTAACATCTATATCACTATCTCCAAAAAGAGTAATTCCTAATTTACTTATACCAAGATGTAGATATCCTGCAAAGGATAGATATGTATTAAAATCACCATTTGGTGGCTCTGTACCACTATTTAACATGTTGTAAAGATCTATAAAAGATTGCACATTAGAAATAGGTGCTAAACCAAAACCTGTTTTAAGAGTAAGTCTTGAATATTCACCCATAAGAGCTGGATTGTATATAGCAGATGTTGGGGAATCAGCAAGAGCTGTCATAGCACCTGCAACTCCCATAGCCCTTGGATCATAAAGAAGATCCTTAAAAGCAAAACTTGTAGTCACTCCATAGGATACAGTAAAAAGAAGAATAAGAATCAAAATGGAGCTTAAAATTAATTTCTTTTTCATCTTTCCTCTCACCTCTCTTAAAGATTTCTTTTAATTACATTCTATCACTTAAAAAATAAATAATAAAGTGATCTAAATCACACTTTGTATAATATGGTATAATGGAAATAAAGATAAATTGATAAATTAAAAATGTCAAAGTTTCTGGAGGATAAAAACTATGGAGAGGAAAAGAATATTTACACAAAGAGATGATCCTTTTGGTGGAGAAATGTTTAGAATTGTAGACTGTTTCTATAGAGAAAGTTCTCGCTTCTCTATGCAATGGGGGGCATGGGTACCAAGAGTAGATGTTTATGAGACTAATGATAAAATAGTGGTCTTAGTAGAAATTGCAGGAGTAAAAATCCAAGATATTGATATTACTTTCCATGAAGGTAAATTAATCCTAAGAGGTACAAGACAAGAAAATTATATATCGGAGCCAGAAATTTATCACAGAATGGAGATAAACTTTGGTCCCTTTGAAAGGGTAATACCATTACCTGTAGAAGTTGACGCTCAAAATGCGGAGGCATCATATAACAATGGCTTTTTGGAAATTGTTCTTCCCAAAAAGTAAAGAAAGGAGGGATGCAAAAATGGAAGAAAAAGAAATGAACCAAATGCCAGACATACCAGAAGAATTACCAATTCTTCCACTAAGAGAGACAGTAGTATATCCTCAAATGCTTATTCCACTTGTTGTGGGAAGAGAAAAGAGCATCAAATTAGTGGAAGATGCCCTTGCTGGTAACAAAATAATTGGAATGTGTATGCAGAAAACTCCTGTAGAAGAACCAACACCAGATGATATTCATAAGGTTGGCACTGTAGGAATAATAGTAAGAAGCTTAAGATTTCCTGATAACACTCTTAGACTATTTGTGCAAGGATTACAAAGAATAAGAATAATTGAATTTACGCAGACAGAACCATACTTTAAAGCTAAGGTAGAGGTAATAGAAGAAAGGGTAGAAAAAACTGTTGAAATAGAAGGATTAATGAGAAATCTTTTAAATCTATTCCAAAAGATGGCATCTCTAATACCCCAATTTCCAGAAGAGCTTATAATTAATGCAATGAATATACAAGAACCAGGGAAATTAGCAGATTTTATAGCCTTCAATACTAATCTAAATATTAATGAGAAACAAGAAATATTAGAAACTATCGATATAAAGGAAAGATTACAAAAAGTAACCTATTATCTCACAAGGGAATTAGAAATTTTGGAGATAGCAAATAAAATACAAAATGAAGTCAAAAATGAAATAGAAAAAAGTCAAAAAGAATACTTCTTAAGACAACAGATGAAAGCAATACAAAAAGAGCTTGGCGAGATTGATCCCAGAGAGATGGAGATAAATGAATTAAGGCAAAAACTCCAGGAAGCAAAACTTCCTCCTGAAGCAATGAAAGAAGCAGAAAGAGAATTAGAAAGACTTGCTTTAATGCCACCTGGCTCTGCAGAATATACAGTTACAAGAACCTATTTAGATTGGCTTATTAGTTTGCCATGGGCAAAGTCTACAGAAGATAACCTTGATATAAAAAGAGCTGAAGAAATCTTAAATGAAGACCACTATGATTTGGAGAAGGTCAAAGAAAGAATCTTAGAATACTTAGCTGTTAGGAAGTTAAAGAGTGATATGAAAGGACCTATATTATGTTTTGTAGGACCTCCCGGTGTTGGTAAAACATCCCTTGGAAAATCTATAGCAAGAGCTCTTGGAAGAAAATTTGTAAGAATATCGTTAGGTGGTATAAGAGACGAGGCTGAGATAAGAGGACATAGAAGAACCTACGTAGGAGCCTTACCGGGAAGAATTATTCAAGGGATGAGAAAGGCTGAGTCTAACAATCCTGTATTTATGCTTGATGAGATAGACAAATTAGGGGCAGATTTTAGAGGAGATCCATCAGCAGCACTATTAGAAGTCCTTGATCCTGAACAAAATAATTCTTTTGTAGACAATTACTTAGGAGTACCTTTTGATCTTTCTAAAGTTATGTTTATAGCAACTGCAAACGTGCTATATACTATACCTCCAGCATTACTTGATAGAATGGAGGTAATAGAACTTCCTGGATACACAGAATATCAAAAGCTTGGAATAGCAAAAGGTTTCTTAATTCCAAGACAATTAAAAGAACATGGTTTAGAGAATTATCAGATAGAATTTACTGATGAAGCTATAAAGAAAATTATAAGAGAATACACTCGAGAGGCAGGAGTAAGAAACTTAGAAAGAGAAATTGCTTCTATTATTAGAAAGATTGCAAAAGGTATCGCAGAAGGAAGTATTAGCGATAAAGTAATTGTGGATAAAGAAGATATACCCAAATACTTAGGTCCAGAGAAATATACCTTTGGTATGAAAGGAGAAAAGGATGAAGTAGGAGTAGCTACTGGCCTTGCATGGACAGAAGCAGGCGGTGATATTCTTTTTGTTGAAGCTTTAGTTGTTGAAGGAAAAGGAAATCTCATACTTACTGGTAAACTTGGAGAGGTAATGCAAGAATCAGCAAAAACAGCCCTTTCTTACGTGAGATCAAAATTAAAAGATCTAAATGTAAGTTATGAGATTTTAGAAAAATCAGATATTCATGTACATGTACCATCAGGTGCTATTCCTAAGGATGGTCCATCCGCAGGTGTCACAATAGCAACAGCTATAGCTTCAGCCCTTACCAAGAGACCTGTTAAAAAAGATATAGGTATGACAGGAGAAATTACTTTGAGGGGTAAAGTTCTTCCAGTAGGAGGAATAAGAGAAAAAGTCCTTGCAGCTCACAGAGCAGGACTCACCGCTGTGATAATGCCTAAGGAAAATCAAAAAGACTTGGAAGAAATACCAGAAGAAGTTAAGAAAGATCTGACCTTCTATTTTGTAGAACATGCTGATGAGGTCTTAAATCTTGCTATTTTGGAGGTAAAGGAGTATGCTGAGCAAAGAGATCCTGAAAGAGCTGGGTAACCTTAATTTCTATCCATATTTAATAACTACCCTTTACATAAACGTATCCCCCTTGGTAAACCTCAAGGGGGAGTATAAGATAATATGGAAAGATTTAAAAAAATCAGTTTTAGATAATTTAAACTTAGAGGGAGAGATAAAAAAGTCAGTACTTTCTGATTTAGAAAAAATAGAGACCATTATAGATCAAGGTTCTTTTGGATCTGCAAATACAATTGTTCTAATGAGCTGTAGTGCTAAAAATTGGGAATATTATATACCTCTTTATCCTCTTCTTAAGAATAAATTAGTAGTAGATAAAGACCCTTATACAAAACCCCTATCCCATCTTATCGTTGCTAATAGACCTTATTACTTAGTAATTTTGTCAAAAGGAGATGCCAGAGTTTTCAAATATTTCTTGGGAGAAATTCATGAGGAAGAAGAGATAAAAGAAGAAATACCAAAGAAACATAAACAAGGAGGATGGGAAGCATCCGATTGGCAAAGATGGCATGAAACACACGTTATATGGCATTTTAAAGAAGTAGCTGAGTTTTTAGACAAAATAATAAATACAAATGAAAAGATAATATTAGGAAGTACTTCTCCTAAGAATATCTCTGAATTCTTAGAACATCTTCCCAAAAGACTACATGATTTAATAATTGGAGAAATATCCTTAGAATTGGATTCACCAATAAAGGATATTCTTGAGAAAACCCATGAACTTATCAAAGATTATGAAGAAAAAGAAAATAAAGACTTAGTAGAAAGCCTAATTGTAGCCTATGCAAAGGGAAAGGAAGCAGTTATAGGATTAGAAAATGTTGCCCATGAAGTATATCAGAAGAGGGTACAGAAAATATTAGTAGAAGAAAATTATGAACAAGAAGGATATGAATGTCCATCATGCTATTTCAGAAGTACTTATTTAGAAGTTTGTCCCTATTGTAATATAAAGATGATTAAGAGAGCAGATATAGTAGATGAAATTATAGAAGAAGCAATTATAGAAAGGGCAGAATTAAGATATATTGGAAATAAAGAACTTGCTCAAAAGATAAATAAAATAGGTGCCTTCTTAAGGTATTAAAAAAGAGGGGAGATTTTCTCTCCCCTCTTTAATTATATTATTGAATTTTCAAATTTTTTTATAGTCTTTCTGCAACATATCCTGTTAAATCAGCTAATCTGCAAGCATAACCCCATTCATTATCATACCATGCAAAAACCTTTACCATATTCTTACCAATTACAATAGTAGATGGAAGATCTACTACTGTAGAATAAGTGGTTCCTTTGAAGTCCATAGAAACAAGCTCCTCATCAGTGACACCAAGAATTCCCTTCATCCTTCCTTCTGCAGCCTTTCTAAATGCATCATTTACTTCCTCTACTGTTACGTCTTTTTGTAATACACATACCAAATCAGTTACTGATACAGTTGGTGTTGGTACTCTCAATGCTACTCCATGCATCTTTCCATCAAGTTCAGGAATAACTCTACCAATAGCTTTTGCTGCACCTGTAGATGTAGGAATAATATTTAATGCTGCAGCCCTTGCTCTTCTAAGATCTTTATGAGGAAGATCCAAAATTCTTTGATCGTTTGTATAAGAATGTACAGTAGTCATAAGACCTTTTTCAATACCAAAGTTATCTAATAATACCTTTGCAACTGGAGCTAAACTGTTAGTAGTACAAGAGGCATTGGAAATAATGTGATGCTTTGAAGGATCATACTTTTCCTCATTAACACCCATAACAATAGTTATATCTTCACCTTTTGCTGGAGCAGAGATAATTACTTTCTTTGCCCCACCAGAGGTAATATGTACTTTTGCCTTATCAGCATCAGTAAAAAGTCCTGTTGACTCTATGACCACATCAACTCCTAAATCTTTCCATGGAAGATTTGCTGGATCCTTTTCAGCAAAAACTCTTATTTCTTTTCCATCTATAATTATGGACTTATCTGTATATTTTACATCACCTTTATAGGTACCATAGTTGGAATCATATTTGAATAGATGAGCTAAAGTTTTTGTGTCAGTAATATCATTAACAGCCACCACTTCAACTTTATCAGGATACCTTTCTAAAAGTGCTTTAAGAACTTGTCTACCAATTCTTCCAAAACCATTAATACCTACTTTAACAGCCATAAAAACACCTCCTAAATCGTTAAATTTTTCTTTATTTCATCCTCTTCATTATACCACTTAATTTTTACAAAAATTGTTAAAATGTTTTTAAAACTAAATGTTGAAACTTAATATTTTACCAGGTATATAAACTACTTTCTTTATTTCTTTATTATCCAAATACTTTTTCACATTTTCCCTTTGTAATGCCAAATTCATAACTTCCTCTTGGGTTGCATCAGCACTTACATCTATACGGTCTCTTACCCTTCCATTAATTTGAATAACTACGGTTACAATTTCCTCTTTTATTAACTCTGGATCATAAGAAGGCCAGGGTTTCATATGAATACTATATTCATTTCCTAATTCCTTCCATAACTCTTCAGTAATATGAGGAACAAAAGGTGAAAGAAGTAATAATGTGGTCCTTACTGCTTCTTCAAAGGCAGGAGTTCTTCCGTAAACTCTTTTGTGCTCTGTGAGAAGATTAGTCAACTCCATAATAGATGCAATGGCAGTATTAAATTTAAAATTCTCTATATCCTCCGTAACCTTTTTGATTGTTTTATGCAACTTTCTTCTTATAATCTTCTCTTCTTCATCATCAATTTTTTGTTCATCTACATTCTCTAAAACTAATCTCCAAAATCTATTTAAGAATCTATTTGCTCCTTCTACCCCTTCATCGCTCCACTCAATATCCACTTCAGGAGGAGCAACAAATAATATAAATAAACGAGCAGTGTCCGCACCATAATTCTCCACCATATAATCTACAGAAACAATATTACCTAAGGATTTAGACATTATTTGCCCATCTTTATAAACCATTCCTTGAGTAAAAAGTCTCTTAAATGGTTCTTTTACTGGACTATATCCTGCATCATAAAGAACCTTTGTTATAAATCGGGAATAAAGTAAATGCAACACAGCATGTTCTATACCACCTGTATATTGATCAACAGGCATCCAATACTCTGCCTTTTCTCTTGAGAATGGCTCTTTATCATTGTGTGGATCAGTATAACGGAAATAATACCATGAAGAATCCACAAAAGTAGCAAGGGTATCAGTTTCTCTTCTTGCTGGTCCTCCACATTTTGGACATTTTGTATTTACAAATTCAGGAACCTTCGCTAAAGGACTTTCACCTGTTCCCGTTGGCTCAAAATCAGAAAGATCGGGAAGCTCTACTGGCAAATCTTCATAAGGCACAGGTACTATTCCACAATTGGGGCAATAAATAATAGGGATAGGGGCTCCCCAGTATCTTTGACGAGATATTAACCAATCCCTTAATCGATATTGTACTTTTTTCTTTCCAATCCCTAAATTCTCAAACTTTTCTACTATAATTTTCCAAAATTCTGAACTTTTTAAACCATTGTATTCTTCAGAATTAATCATTATCCCTTCTTCTTCATAGGGAAGTGGGGGCTCTTTGGCAGGTTCAGGAGTAATTACAGGAATTATAGGAAGATTATATTTCACTGCAAACTCATAATCCCTTGAATCATGAGCAGGTACAGCCATTATAGCTCCTGTACCATAAGTAGCAAGTACATAATCAGCCACATATATTGGAACAGGTTTTTTTGTAAGAGGATGTATAGCATAACTTCCTGTAAACACTCCTGTTTTATCCTTTTCTAAAGCAATTCTTTCTAATTCACTTTTATTTTTAGCAACTCTTACATATTCTCTTACCTGATCTAAATACTCCTTCTTTGTTATTTTCTCTACTAAGGGATGTTCTGGAGCCAATACTACAAAAGTTACTCCATAGATTGTGTCTGGTCTTGTGGTATAAACATATATTTTTTCATCTGAGTCTTGTACTTCAAAGTAAAATTCAAGACCTTCAGATCTACCAATCCAGTTCTTTTGCATCAACTTAACCTTCTCAGGCCAATATTCCAATGTATCTAAATCGTTTAATAAATCTTCAGCATAAGCAGTAATTTTAAAAAACCATTGTTCAAATTCCTTTTTCTCAACTACTGATTTACATCTCCAACATTTACCATCAATTACTTCCTCATTAGCAAGTACTGTCTTACAAGTAGGACACCAATTAGCAGGAGCCTTCTTTCTGTACGCAAGTCCTCTTTCATATAGTTTTAAAAAGATCCATTGTGTCCACTTATAATAATCTGGAGCACATGCTGTAACTTCTCTATCCCAATCATAAACTACACCCATTTTGAAAAGCTGTTCCTTCATCCTTGCTATATTCCTATAAGTCCATTCCTTTGGATGTACTTTATGTTTTATGGCTGCATTTTCTGCAGGCTGACCAAAAGCATCCCAACCCATAGGGTTTAAAACATTGTAACCACGCATAGTATAGTATCTCGCTACCACATCACCAATAGTATAATTTCTCATATGTCCCATATGGAGATCACCAGATGGATACGGGAACATAACCAAAGTATAATACTTTGGTTTATCCTTTCTTTCAGTTACATGATACAATTTGTCCTCTTGCCATTTCCTTTGCCACTTGGGCTCAATCTCTTGTGGATTGTATCTCTTCATCTTTAATCCCTCTCTCCTTTTGCAAATTTTTCTTTAACTCCAATTATATAAAAGTAAATCCTTGAGGACAATAATTTACTATAAAACATTAAATAGTTTTCTTTCTTACAAACCTTATTTTCATGGTTAAAATTCTATCAGTTGCAAATATTCTTGCTGAAATTATAATAAGAGCTACAAAGACTATTAGCATATATAATATTCCGATAAACACAATATTATAATTTCCAAGCAGAATTTCTCTTGATGCAATAAAAGGATGACTAAATGGTATAGCCATTATGAGAAGTCTTACAGGCAAGGATAGATTATTTATATCTGAAAAAAGGGAAATAAAATATGGTATCATAACCAAAAATATCAGTGGCAAAGACATACTTTGAGCACTTTTTAGATCTTCTGCTAATACACCAAGAATCGTAGATAAGGCTAATCCGCAAAGAATAGCTAAAAACAATGAAATTCCAAATAAGGTATAACCATAAGGTGTAAAATTCAAGCCTAATTTTTGAATAATATCAGATGTACTACTACTTACACCAATACCTCCTGTTACCCCATCCATAAAAGATCCATATCCGTACATATAAATTCCAGCAGATATTATTCCAACTATACCAGCTCCCATCATTTTAGCTATAACTATCTGTCTTCTACTTATAGGTACAGTAAGGAGAGTTTCAAGGGTTTTATCTTGTTTTTCCATTGCAATAGCAGAAAGTACCATCTGGGATGTATACATTATTATAATCATAAGAATAATAGGTATAAAAACTGTTTGGGAATAGATTGAATTTAGCACATCAGAGGTAGATCCTTCTGCAATCTTATCCTTAACAATAACAAATTCTTTCTTTTTTATAGGATTTTTTAAATTTTCAGGATCTATCTCAGGTAATTTTGATTTAATGAACATATCAGACATATACCTATTCATAGCGTTTATAACCTGCTCTAAAACAGCTGAACCCACATTACTACTTAAAGAAAAACTTCTTATAAAGGAATATATCTCAACCTCTATAGGTTGAAATTTGGAAACCATAGATCCAAAATCTTTAGGAATTACTACAACAAAATTAATTTTTTCTTTTTTTGCATAATCCAATGCTATATCTTTATCTTCCTTTGAAATAAGATCATTTAACAACTTAACTTTAAAATTTGCTAATGAAAGATTACTTAAAAGCTCTTTTGATATACTTGATTTATCCAGATCCAATACATAGATATCCTTAGTCTCAATAGCTTTCTTCATCTCACTTTTTGTTATACTTCCCATAAAATTAAAAAGGATTAATGTAAAAATAAGAGAAAATATTAATTGAAAAGTTACAAGTTCCCTTATTTCCTTATTCAAAAGATTTAAAAATTTATTCATTGTACAACCCTCCTAAATACTTCCTCTAAGTTTTTAGCATTGTATCTTTCTTTCAATTCTTCAGATGTTCCTGTTTCCAATATTTTTCCCTGATTAATAAGAGCAACCCTATCAGAAAGAAATTCAATCTCCAACATATTATGAGAAGAGAGTAAAACAGATGTTCCTTCTTTAACATATTCTCTTATAATTTCTCTTATCTCTAAGGCATTAATAACATCCAATCCAGAAGTCGGCTCATCTAAGATTGCTAATACTGGTTTTGTCATAAGAGCTCTTGCAAGTAAAAGTTTTCTTGTCATTCCTTTACTGTATGTACCCACTTTATCTTTTAACCTATCTCCAAGTCTACATATTTTTCTTGCTCTCTCTAAAAATTCATCCAATTCTCTTTGATCCTTGGCATAAAAAGTAGCCATAAACCTCAAATAATCAATACCCCTCATATTCTTGTAAGCCCCTGCTTCTTCTGGAAGATAACTAATATTTTCCCTTACAAAATCAGATTCCTTTCTCAAATCCTTACCCATAAATGTAATTTTTCCATCTGATGGGGTAAGAAGAGTAGCAATTATTCTAAGAGTAGTCGTTTTTCCAGCACCATTTGGACCAATTAGAGCAAAAACCTCACCTTTTTTAACCTCAAAACTTACACCTTTAAGTGCTTCAAACTTACCATATAATTTCCTTAAGTTTTCTACTTGGAGTACATTTTCCAAAAAATTCACCCCCTATCTTGATTTTATAAATTGTTTATAAAGGAAATTATATCAATTAAATTTCATTAAATCTATTAAAATTTATTAAAAAGACTCTACTTGAAAAATTTTTGCATTTAGATTATTATCTTTATCAGAAACAAGATAATATAAGGAGAAATCAAAAATGAGCTTAAAAGAGAATCTAAAAAATAAAGGCATCAGATTAAGCAAGCCAAGACTTATGGTTCTTGAATTTTTTGAGCAAAACAAAGAAGGACATTTTTCTATTTATGAAATTTATGAGGAGTTGAAAAAACAAAACAAAAAAATATCATTTACTTCTGTCTATAGAAGTTGTAAACTTTTGGAGCGTTTAGGATATATAAGGCCTATAAGTTTTGAGGAAAGACATATTCACTACGAAAGTAATTTGAATCCTCATATCCATTTCCAATGTGTATCATGCGGAAAGGTAGAAGAAAAAGAGCTAAAGGACCTTTCAGAAATATCCAAAATCATAAAGATAGAAGATACTAAATTTATTATTACATCAATAAAGATTCAGGTCTTAGGAATATGTGAAGAATGTCAAAAAAAGCAAAGGAGGGAGTCATGATCAAAAAACTTATAGAGATGGAAAAGGGAGAAAAGGGAAAAGTAGTATCAATTATAGGGGGTAAGGGTAAAATTTTAAGACTTGCTGAGTTAGGAATAACACCAGGAGAAGAAATTTTTCTTTTTCAAAAATCCTTGGGTCCCGTAATAGTTAAGATAAAAGATACTAATTTAGCATTAGGTAAAGGATTAGCAGAAAGTATTTTAGTAGAGGTAGAGAACCATGAGAAAGAAGATTAAGGTTGCTTTAGCTGGCAATCCTAATGTAGGGAAAAGTACTGTTTTTAATCAACTTACAGGGCTGAATCAACACACAGGAAACTGGCCAGGAAAAACAGTAGAGAAAAAAATCGGTTACATAGAAAAGGATGACTATTTAATAGAGATCGTAGATCTTCCCGGGACCTATAGTCTTACTGCCCAATCCTTAGAAGAACTCATTGCAAGAGAATTTATAGTGGAAGAAAAACCCGATATCATAGTTCTGGTTTTAGATGCATCCCTTTTAGAAAGAAATTTATATCTATTATCCCAAATATTAGAACTACATAATAATGTAATCCTTGCCCTTAATATGATGGATATATTAGAAAGTAAAAAGTATAAATTAGATATAAAAATGTTAGAAGAAAAATTAAAATTACCTGTAATCCCTATGATAGCAAGTAAGGGAAAAGGATTGAATGAACTTATAGAAAAGATTATTGAGATTTATGAGAAAGATAATATTCATCCCACAAAAGTGAAATATTCAAATTTAGATGAGACTATCAAAAAAATAGAAGAACTATTACCCGAAAAAGTTCAAGAATACCCAAAAAGATGGGTAGCAGTAAAACTATTAGAAAATGATCCTATCATGATAGAATTATGTAAAAAAGAATTAAAAGACTGGAGTAAAATCCAGGAACTTATAGAAAAAAGGGAAGATAATCCAGTAAGAATTGCTACCGCTCGATATGAATGGATAAAAGAGATATTAAATGGGGTTTTAGAAAAGCCAAAAAAACAAGCAATTCTTTGGACTGATAAAATTGATGAATATGTTACTCATCCTGTTTGGGGTCTTATTATAGCTCTTATTTTAGTAGTGACTATTTTTTACCTTACTTTTTCTTTAAATAACTTAATTTCTGATCCCTTAGAAAATCTCCTTGACATCATAGGAAAAAAGCTATCAATCCTTTTGACTTTTTTGCCAGAGTTTCCACGAAGGCTGATAACTGAAGGTGTTTGGCAAGGTGTTGCAACCATTCTATCTTTTACGCCATTAATTACTATTTTTTTCTTTTTCTTAGCTATATTGGAAGATACAGGATATCTTGCAAGGCTTGCTTTTATAACTGATAGAATAATGCATAGTTTAGGACTTCATGGTAAATCTTTCCTTCCATTAGTAATAAGCTTTGGTTGTAATGTTCCTGGCGTAATGGCTACAAGGACTCTTGAAGATGAAAAAGACCGTATACTTTTAATAATTATTGATTCCTTCATCCCTTGTGTACCGAGAATATTAGTTGCTTCATTCTTCCTCGGCGTTTTCTTTCCTAAATATGCCTTCTTACTTCTTATAACCCTATATATTATTAGTTTTATATCTATTTACATAAGTGGTAAGCTTTTAAGAAAAAAGGTATTTAAAACTTCTATGAATCCTCTTCTCATGGAGCTTCCTATATATAAAATTCCAAATCCTAAAATAGTGCTCCTTTATATATGGGATAAATTGAAATCTTTTCTTTTAAGAGCTGGAACTGTAATGGCTTTCCTTTCAGGATTAACCTGGATTCTTGCTAACATTCCTTCAGGGAATATAGAAAACTCCTTACTTTCACAAATAGGCAAACTATTTTTACCTTTAGTCTCTCCCTTAGGTTTCAATTGGCAACTTACTACAGCCCTCATTTCAGGATTTGTAGCCAAAGAAGCTTCACTTTCTACTTTAAGTGCCATCTATGGTCATAGTGGAAATGAACTTGGAAATATTTTATTAAAAGATTTAAGTCCAATAACAGCTTATAGTTTTGTAATTTTTCAGCTTCTATATATTCCATGTGCAGCTACAGTAGCTACAATCTATAAAGAAACAAATTCCATAAAATGGACAGCATTTGCAATTTTTTACTCTCTTATCTATGCCTATACTTTTACTTTTGTTCTCTATTATATATTAGTATTTTTCTCAAGTTTATTATGATAGAAAAAGTACTTGAATACATTAAAGATAAAAGAATTATAAACATTGAGAAGCTGAAGAAGGATCTTAACTTATCTGATGAAGAATGGGAATTGATCCTTCTTCAGCTTAAAGATCTTGGTTATATAAAAAAGGAATCTTTTCCAGAAAGTATAAAATGTTCCTCCTGCCCTTTTGCTAAATCTTGCTCTCAAGGATGTCTTCAATCTGGGATCTTATATTTTGTAAAACCTCATAAGGATTAGGACTCTGAGTAATAGGACGACCAATAACCAAATAATCAGCTCCTTTCTCCATTGCTTCTCTTGGAGTCATAATTCTTTGCTGATCATCAGTCTTCTCCTTTGTAAGCCTTATTCCTGGTGTAACAATAAGCATAGGACGCCTAAAGTTTTTCCTAAGTAATTCTATTTCCCAAGGAGATGCTATCACACCATCAAGACCTGTCTCTTGAGCAAGTTGAGCTAAAAATAATACCTGTTCTGGTAAAGATCTGGATATCCCCCAACTTCTCCTTAAGGTTTCTTCATTAAAACTGGTTAATACAGTTACACCAAGAAGATATGGATATTGGGTTTTGTTACTGTCTTTAAATTGAGATACTACTTTAACTGATTCTTTTAACATATCTTCTCCACCAAGGATATGAAGAGTTATCATAAAAGGATCCAATGTAAGAAGTCTTTCAATAGTTCTTACGACCGTATTAGGAATATCAAATAACTTTAAATCAATAAAAACATTTGTACCCATCTCTTTCAAGGCTCTTACTACATGAGGACCTGCTACAGAAAAGAGCTCAAGCCCAACCTTAAAATTTCTTACATGTGGCACTAATTTTTCAGCTATTTCTAATGCTTTTTTCTCTTCAGGAAAATCAAGAGCTACAATAATAGGATCAAACTTCTTAATCATTTAATCAACCTCCCTATTAAAATAATGAGCTATTCCTATAACATCTTGAATCTTCTCATTCTTAAAATAATCTTCAGCCTCCTTAACCAGCTTACTCCCAATCCACGGATCTCTAAAATTAGCACTTCCTATCTCTACCAAAGAAGCTCCTGAAAAAAGATACTCTAAAACATCTGAGAAATTTACTATTCCACCACATCCCACAATAGGAAGCAAATTTAATTCGTAGATTTCCCAAACATGCCTTAAAACCAACGGTTTAATAGCAGGACCTGAATATCCAGCAAAAACACGTTTAAAAACAGGACTTCTCCTTTTAGTATCTATGGAAAGCCCTAAGAAAGTATTAAAAGCTACAACTGCTTCGCCTCCTGAGTCTTTTACTACCCTTACTATATCCAAAATATTTGGAGCTTGAGGGGTTAATTTTACCCAAACAGGCTTGTTAATTATCTCTACAACCTTTTTTGTTATAGTCTTTACCATATCTATATCAATTCCAAAGAGCATACCACCACCGTCTACATTAGGGCAAGAAAGATTTAATTCTAAAACTGAGAATTTAAAATCTCTAAGTTCTTTAGCAATATAATAATATTCTTGTTCCCTTTCTCCTGCTATACTTATGATTACATGAGTATCCAATCCCTCTAAATAGGGTATCTCTTCTTCAATAAATTTCTCTAATCCAGGATTTTCAAGACCTATAGAATTCAATATTCCAGCATAACATTCCCATATTCTCGGTGGAGGATTTCCTTCCCTTGGTTTTAATGTAATACTTTTTGTTACAATACCCCCTAAAATATTTACATCATAAAATTTTGCCATTTCTCTTCCAAAACCACATGTACCTGAAGCAAGCAGAATTGGATTCTTAAAAATTATGCTTCCAACTTTAATCTTTAAATTATCCACCAAATTCAACCTCCGATCCTACCATAATTGGTCCATCCTTACACACATGAAAATTACGATTTCTTCCTTTTAAAAAACAAGATAAACATATACCCACTCCACACCCCATCCTTTCCTCAAAAGAAATATAAAGCTTATCCTTTTGATCCACTAAATGATACAGACTTTCAAGCATTGGATGAGGACCACAAGCAATTATCTTATCAAAATCTAATAAGGGTGGTAAAAATTCCAATATCTTTCCTTTATTACCTATGCTTCCATCTTCGGTGGAAATCACAAAATTGTAGCTATATTCTTGCAAATCTTTATAAATTCTCTCTTCCACATATGAGGAAAAACCAATATAGGAATAGAAAATCACATTCTTCTTATAAAAATTAACAAGAAAATTTAATGGGGCTATTCCTACCCCTCCTCCTACGATAAGAACTTTTTCTCCTTTATTTAAAGAAGGAAAGGAATTTCCAAGAGGTAAAAGCATAGAAATTTTCTCACTATTTTTCTTTTGTGATAAAATCTCAGTTCCTCTTCCCACTTTCTGATAAAGGAAATATACAAAATTATCTTCCACATTATAAAAACTCATAGGTCTTCTCAAAAATGGATCATAACCTTCTTCTATTAGTAGCATTGCAAATTGTCCAGGTAAAATTTCAAAAGTATCTTTTGGAAGTCTTATTTTCAAAAGATAAATCCTTTCTGCTACCTTTTCATTTTCTACTATCTCTCCTACAATCTCTTTCATCTAAATACCTTCCCTTCCCTATACACTAATCTTCCTTCTACAAAAGTCATAATAGGCCATCCTTTCAATCTCCATCCATGAAAGGGGGTATTTTTGCCTTTGGAAAAAAATTTATTTTTATCAACTTCTTTTTCCGTTTCTATATCAATTATTGTTAGATTAGCTGGCACTCCTTCTTCTAAAGGAATAAATGGTATATTGAGAATCTTTGCTGGATTATATGACATCTTCTTAAAGATTTTTAATAATGGAATTTTTCTATGATGATAACCATATGTAACCATGAGAGGAATAGCTGTTTCTATACCAGTAATCCCAAACTCTGCCAAATTATACTCTACCATTTTCTCATCTATATGATGAGGAGCATGATCTGTAGCAATAACATCTATAATATCTGACTCTAATGCTTCCCAAAGAGCTTCTTGATCTTCCTTAGTTCTTAAGGGAGGATTCATTTTAGTATTTGTATCATATCCACTTTCTTTAACATAATCCTCGGTAAGAACTAAATGATGGGGAGTAACCTCACATGTTACATTTATTCCCTTTTCCTTTCCCCATTTAATCATCTCTATACTCTGCCAGCAGGATATATGGGCTAAATGCAATCTACCCTCTGTTAATGAGGTAAGAAAAATATCTCTTGCTACTATACTAGCCTCTGCTACCCACGGCATCCCCTTTAATCCAAGGACCATAGCAGTTTTTCCCCAATTCATACTGCCTTCAGAGGTTAAATTAGTATCTTCAGCATGTTCTATAATAGGAACATCAAAGGCTTTTGAATATTCTAAAGCACACCTTAATACTTCACTATTTAATACACATTTTCCATCATCTGAAAAAGCTTTAGCACCTGCTAAAAACATATCCCCTATCTCTGAAATTTCTACGCCTTCTCGCCCTTTAGTTATAGTTCCAATAGGATATATTCTTGCTAAACCTATAATATTAGATTTCTCATATATATACCTTACAATCATTTTGTTATCTATAGGAGGATTTGTATTAGGCATACAAGCCACAGCAGTAAAACCACCAGCTACTGCAGCCATAGAACCTGTCTCCAATGTTTCCTTCCACTCATAACCCGGGTCTCTAAAATGGACATGCATATCTACTAAAGTAGGTACAACAACTTTATTCTTACCATCTATAATTTCTACATTTTGGTCCAAATTTAGTTCTCTTCCAACACCTTTAATATAACCATCTTCTATGTATAGATCTCCAATCTCTTCTTTATTTTTATCTGGATGTACCAAAATAGCTTTCTTAATTAATATTTTCATCTGACTTACCTCCCAACATAAGGTAAAGAAGTGCCATTCTCACAGCTACACCATTTGTTACCTGTTCATTAATTAAAGATAATGTACTATCAGCAACTTCTGAGGATATCTCTACACCCCTATTTATAGGACCAGGATGCATGACTAAAACATCTTTTTTAGCTTTTCTTAAACGTTCTTCTGTAACTCCAAATAAGGCATGATATTCCCTTAAGCTTGGGAAAAGTCCTTTCTTTTGTCTTTCTAACTGAAGTCTTAAAACATATACAATATCCGCATCTTCAATAGCCTCTTCTAAACTGTATGTGACTTTAACATTTAAATATTGAATATCCTTAGGAATTAAAGTAGGAGGACCACATACTATAACAGAGCTTCCCAACTTATTCCATGCATATATATTAGATCTTGCCACTCTACTATGGAATACATCCCCAATTATAGCTATCTTTAATCCATCAAGCCTATTCTTTTTTTCATAAACGGTAAAAACATCTAAGAGAGCCTGGGTAGGATGTTCATGCATTCCATCTCCTGCATTTATGACCTTTGACTTTATATTTTTAGCAATAAAAAGAGGTACTCCAGAGGCACTATGCCTAATAACGAATAATTCTACCCCCATAGCCTCTATAGTCTTAACGGTATCAAGAAGAGTTTCACCTTTCTGAATACTACTTGTAGATGTTGCAATACTTATAGTATCAGCACTTAAATATTTCGCAGCGAGTTCAAAAGAGGAACGAGTTCTTGTGCTTGGTTCGTAAAAAAGAGTACATATGGTTCTTCCTCTTAAAGTTGGTACTTTTTTAATCATTCTATTCAATATATCTTTCATGGATTTAGCAGTTTCAACAATTAGCTCAATTTCCTCCCTTTTAAGCTCTTCAATTCCTATTAAGTCTTTTCTATCCCACATCATTATTCCTCCTTCCATTCTCCAATTACTACCTCATCTACTCCATCTATCTCTTCTAATCTGACCTCAATCTGTTCTTTTCGAGATGTAGGTACATTTTTTCCAACATAATCAGCCCTAATAGGAAGTTCTCTATGACCTCTATCAATTAAAACAGAAAGTTGAACTGTTCTTGGTCTACCAATATCCATAAGAGCATCTAAAGCAGATCTTACCGTCCTTCCTGTATAAAGTACATCGTCTACTAAAATCACATCTTTCCCTTCAATGGGAAAATTAATTTCTGTTTTACCTACCTTGGGTTGATCCAATCTTAAGTTCAAATCATCTCTATATAAGGTAATATCTAAACTACCAACAGGAACTTCTTTTCCCTCTATCTCAGCGAGAAATTTTTGTAATCTTTTAGCTAATGGTACACCTCTTCTTCTTATCCCAATAAGTACTACGTTATCTACTCCTTTATTCCTTTCTACGATTTCATGAGCAATTCTTTTAAGAGCTCTTTGAATAGCCTCCTTATCCATTATTCGTGCCTTTTCCTGAAAGTACATGGATATTCTTTAACCCCCTTTCTTTTATAAATATAAAAAAAGCGGACATACCCATTTTTTTATGGATATGTCCGCTCTATTATCTTTTTTATTTATATTTTTTTTCAATTTTCCTCCCTTTTTAGCCTCACTGGGCTAAATTAAAGGACCAATGTATTATAAAAAAGAAAAGATTAAGTGTCAATTAAAACTATTGCTTTAAAAGTCCCTCAACAATCTCTTTTTTACATGTATTTTGTAGAATTTTTAGTTCATTAAATCTCTTATACAAATAAGAAAAAATAATAGCTATTGACTCATGTACACCATAAGTAGGATCTGGGTCTGTTGCTTCATGTATTGATATTTTTAATTTATGGTCGTTAAGATAAAGAGAAATGAAAAATCTTTGCCTCAAAGAACCTTCAACTACAACAGTATCTATCAATATCTCATTTTCCTTTGAATAAAAACTTAGATAATTAACTATCTTATTATTCCTTTCATATATACCCTTAGGAAGAATCTTTAGAAACTCTTCTATTTTTGGGTCTTCTTTTATTTCCATAATTATATAAGGCATAATAATTTCCTCCTTCTCTAACTTCAAAAGGGGATAAAAATCCTTAACCCATGACGGTATTTCAATTGTTTTCATTTTTTTATAGCCTATATAATATATGGGAAGCCCCATAGATATCCATTTTCTTGCATATTTTGTCCTATAATAGCCTGGAAAATCATTTATTATGTTTTTTTCCCACAAAGATTTAAAAACTCCTACTTTTTCAAAAATCTCTACAGTATAATTAGCATAATCTAAACTATCTGTAGCCATAATAAAGTATCCTTCTATTTCTAATCTATCCCCTAAAAGATAACAGAAAGCATCGTTTATAATTCTTCTTTCTTTATGGGATTTTTTTGTCCATGGATCAGGGAAATTCATAAAGACAGCCATTAAAGATTGTGGGTTAAATAGTTTGCAGAGAGCCTTAGCTCCTTCTATTCTTACAATTCTCAGATTTTCTAAATTGGCTTTATTTACTTTTCTTTCAGCCTTTCTAATTATCTCTTTGGATACATCTATGCCAATAACGTTAATATGCGGATTATTCTGAGCAAGCCATATGGAAAACTCTCCATTTCCCATTCCAATTTCTAAGTAAATAGGAGCTTTCCTTCCAAATATATCTTCCCAATCTGGAAAAAACCCTAAATCTTTTTCTTTTAACAAAAAAGTCTTCATATATAAAGTTATGATATACTAATTTAAATCTTATGAAAAGGAGGTTAAAATGAAAGAAAAAAGAGAACCAATAGTATTAGAGAATTTTGGGCAAAAAATCTTTGGAGTCCTTCATATACCTGAAAAAACACCTGCACCTTTTGTGCTCTTTTGTCATGGTTTTACAGGCACAAAAGTAGAACCTCATAGAATTTTTGTAAATACAGCAGAAGCTCTTGCAAAAGAGGGAATTGGTGCATTAAGAATTGATTTTCGCGGTTCTGGTGATAGTGAGGGTTCTTTCAAAGATATGACTGTAGAAGGTGAAGTTTCAGATGCCCTCGTAGCTCTTGATTTTCTTAGGCAAAATAATTTAGTAGATAAGGAAAGAATAGGCATATTAGGTCTATCTATGGGTGGAGCAGTAGCCAGTATCACATCTGGAAGAAGTCCTATTGTAAAATCCTGTGTTTTGTGGTCTGCTGTATGTCATTTTGATATATTCTTTAACAGATCCTCAGAAGAAATGCAAAAAATTAAAGATTATGGGGATTTTATTGATCTTGGAGGAAATCCTGTGGGTAAAAAATTTTTAGCTGAAATTGTAGGAATAAAACCATTAGAAGAATTAAAGAAAAGAATATTGCCTGTATTAATTATTCATGGAAGTAGTGATCCTGTTGTGCCAGTACAACATGCCTATGATTATTACGAAGGAATTAAAAATACTCATAGAGCCAAATTAGAAATAATAGAAGGGGCAGACCATACTTTTAACTCTATTGAATGGGAAAGAAAAATCATAGAAAGTACTTTAAATTGGTTTAAAGATACGTTATAAAAAAGTAGATATAATTTCTTCTTTTATTTCCTTACAAACTAGATCTCTGGTTTCAGGAGTAAGGTAATATGTTTTACCATATTTCTTAAATTCGGTTATAAAGTCCCTATGTAAAGATGCAATTATATTTTGATTACTATTTAAGATTTCAAAAATCTTATCTCTAAATTTGCGAGATAAAAACTCCATTTTTCCTATTTCATCTATAATAAATATCTCTCCCTTTTGACAAAATACATCATCTATTATTTTTTCAAAATTATCTATATCTACATAATATTTACCAAACCTATAAGGAGTGACCTTATATACAGAGGCAAAATTAATTCTCACATTGGGTTTCAATAAAATCATATCAAACCCAATTCTAAATTTTTCATCTCTAACCTCTTCTGTAATAAAGCCACAAGTACTTATATTCCTTTCTCTACAAAAGGCATCAATCTTCTTAAGCAAAGTAGTCTTTCCAACTCCAGGCTGTCCTGTTACAAAAATTTTCATCCTTGATTCACCATTGAATCTCACAAATTTTTGTATTATAACATAAAAGAGCTAAAAATAATGATCTATGTATATTACAATAGATCTTGGAACCACAAATTTAAAAATAATTTTATGGAACCATAAAGGAAAAGTTGAAAAAAAGACAATTTTTCCTACCCCAATTTCATCTGACTATACTATTGACCCCTTAAAGATCATATATTATATCGATGATTTCTTATCTAATCTCAAAGCAAAATACAAAAAGGATATAGAGGGCATAGCTGTGGGAGGAATGGGTGAAGCTGGACTACTTATAGATAAAGCAGGAAATCCATTAACCCCTATCTTTTCATGGTTAAATGAAAAGGGAAAAGAAGAGATAAAAATTCTTGAAAATCTTGGCAAAAATAAAATATTTTATATCACTGGTCTTAAAGTTCATCATAAATATTCATTGTCAAAGATTTTATGGCTTCAAAAAAGGGAAAAGGATATTTGGGTGAAAGCATACAAATGGATAAATGCTATAGATTTTATTAATTTTTATTTAAGTAAAAACTTAGTTACAGACTATTCTCTTGCTAGCAGAATGCTTCTCTTTGACATAAATAAAAAAACTTGGTCTGAAGAAATCTTGGAATTATGTAACATATCACCTGAAAAACTACCTGATATAAAACCTACAGGATCTATAATTGGTGAAATTGATATTTCTATTAAAAATAAATTCTCATTAAACACTTTTCCTGTTATATTAGGTGGACACGATCATCCTATAGGAAGCCTTATTTATAATCTTAAAAACTCCATATTTGATTCCTGGGGAACAGCTGAAGCCTTTGTACTTCATACTGAAAAACCATTATTAATAGAAACAGTAAGAGAATTAGGGTTTTCAGTAGGATGTATAAAAGACTTCTATTATTTAATAGCGGGAATACACTTTTCGGGAGGAATATTAAGATGGATGAAAGATAATATGAAATGGAAATTAATCATTGAAGAAGACACTCCAACTAATGTCCTATTTTTTCCATTCTTATTAGGTAAGGATTCAAGTAAATTTCAGGAAAATATAAAGGCAATTTTTTATGATATTGATTTAAATACTCAAATAAAAGATCTTGTCAAGGCTGTATGGGAAGGAATTTTTTATGAAAGTAGATATATATTAGAAAGTATTGAAAATTTAGGAATACTAATAGAGAGAATCTATTTAAGTGGAGGTATGAGTAAGTTTAAAAAAATTATCAACTTGAAAGCAAATATCTTAAATAAACCTATATACATTTCAAAAGAAAAGGAATCAACCTCAAAAGGGTTAGCACTTCTTATTGCCGAAAGTGTAAATATAGAAATTGCAAAAAATTTTAGAAACTCTTCTTTTGATATTATATCACCTACATTCTCAAAGATTTATGAGGATAACTATAAAAAATACAAAAAAATTAGGGAGCTTCTGGGGGTATAACCAGAAGCTCCCTATTTAAAATTATTTCAAGCCTTCAAGAACCGCGTTAATTGCTGCTTCAAACTTAGGTTTTAAGGATTTTATAGATTTTGCAGGGTTTGCTGGATCAATCTGATCCATAAGCTCATTGAATCCAGGAATACCAGCAGCAGGGTTAATAACCGTTCTTGTAGATGCATCTAAAAGTAAATCGTAAATCTCTTTTCCACCAACTCTCTCTATTTGATCCTTTACTATTAATTCTTTTTCTTTATCTGTTGGCATTAGCATCCATATTAAGTATAATGCTGCAAGCTCTGGATCCTTGGATGAAGATGCAATAGCCCATGCTGAATCATCACCTTCATCTGCACTCTTTTTCTTACTATCAGGTCCCTTTGGGAATGGAACTATCCCAAGCTTCTTACCAAGAGCATTTCTCATATTAGAGAGATCCCATGGACCCCAATAATCCATACAAGTTATTCCTTTTTGAAATCTTCCTTGTGGATCTGTCCACCAATCAGCAGGTCTCATCTTATATTTTGCATCCATTTCATACAATGCCTGAAACGCTCTATATGCCTTTGGATCATCTAAATTAAATACGGGTCTACCACCTATATACTTTATAGGTAATACATCGTTAGTCCATAAGAAAGGATGATAAGTTCTCCAACTTGCATAAGCATACTGATCTATTTTTCCATCACCATTGGTATCTTGTGTAAGTTGCTTCCCTATATTAAAGAAAGCATCCCATGTCCATTTACCCTGCCTGTACAACTCTAATGGATCTGGTAATCCTGCCATCTCAAATTTCTCTTTATTATAATAAAGAATATACGGAAATACATTGTCATTATATATATTTGTTACTGCATAAACTTGTCCTCTCCATGTGAAATAATCTAAAATATTTTTCCTAAAGCCTACTGCATTCCAAAGATTTTTATCATTAAAATCAATATACCTATTAAGAGGAAGAAGCATCTTCTTCATCATCCAAGTAGGTTTCTGCCTACTATCTATATAAACAATATCAGCACCAGATCCTGATAGAATGGCTGCAGTTTGCTTTTCTACCTTAGTTTCCCAGGTTACATATACAATTTTTACTTTTGCTCCAGTTATTTTCTCAAACTCTTCTCTTGCTTCTTTTGGAGATCTTACACCAGGAATATCACTTTTTTCTTGCTCGGGCCAATGTTGCCAAACATAAATAGTCTTACCCCTGTATTTTTGTGTATCAATATTTAATGTATAATTCCCAACTTTTACTGTGTATACTCTCTGTCCAAAGCCAGGGACAAAAGTTACAAAAGAAAAGAAAACTATAAAGAACAGAATAAACAAAGATTTTTTACTCATTCTTTAACCTCCCCTTAGATTAATTAAAAATTTAAGAGCAAAAAAGTTTTAATTCTTTTTATGTTCCCCCCTTTCTTTTGTAAATAGTTTCTATAGTATTTTTTTCATAGTACATCATTCTGAAATTAATAACTAACATTATATTGACCTAAAATAACAAAAATTTGCTCTTATAATACTGGTAAAGAAGTTTCCAATAATACACTTTCTGGGAAAAATTCAAAAATTATCTTTAGATTTGTTCCACTCTGAACATTCTCAAAAACTTGCCTTTTTATAATCACTTGTGATTCAACAATACTAAAATCATCCCATCCTCTTAGATAAGGAGTCCATGAATCTCTAATTGGTCTACCAGTTTTGGCATCAAAAATCTTTATTGCACATAATTTGGTACCATTAAAATTAATAAGAAATTTTACATCGATTGGTACCCCACTAATAATATTAAAGGGTTTATCTAATAGAACTGGATCTTTATATTGAATTATCTCTAAAGGATAATCAACTCCTTTTGTGAATTTAAAAGTAAGAATCCCGTTTCTTCCATATAAACCAGGCTTAATTATCGTTTTTATTAAATTGGATTTTAATAAAACTTTATCATCCTTAACCATAACATAATCTTTATTTATATCTAATTTTCTTTCTCCCAAATATATACCTTCCAATTTATTACCATTCAATTCTAAGGAGACTAAAGTATCTTTAATCTCTTGTCTCTCTTTAAAATAAAGGATTCCAGGATTTAAAAAGGCATTAAGATTCCCCTTTGAGGCATTGATTATGATTTTTACAAGTACCTCATCTCTCCACACCCTATTTCTCCTATCATAATTGTCAAAACCATTATCCCAATAAAAGGTTGCCATCTTATATTTTTTAGCTGTTCTTATAAGGTTATCAATAAAATACCACTCTGCCGGCTTATTCCCATTAGATACTCCAAACTCACCGATTATAAAAGCATGATTAGGAAATTTTTCTCTAACTATTCTAATATCATTATCCATCTGAGCTTTATCTTTTTCACTACCCCATGTTTTTCTTCCCCACCAATTAGCCACAAAATCCCATGGTGAATAATAATGAATACCAATAATTATATTTTCATCCTTTGGTGGTATTAGGTATTTCTCAGCCTTATATGTGTCTGTCCAGAGAGGAGGTATTATTACTAATCTTTTATCATTAAATCCCCCTGAATTTCTTATAAGTTTTAGAATCCTTTCATTTACTTCATTTTGAATTTTCCCAGCCTCTTCTTCCGAGAATCCCTCATAAGTAGGTTCATTTATTATCTCAAAAATCAGTTTCTCTGAATAATCCTTAAATCTTTTTGCTATCTGATCCCATAATTTCTCCAGTTTTCTCATTGTTCCTTCTTTATCTTGCTTCATTTCTTTACTTAGCCATCTCCAAGAATCATGATGAACATTTATTATTACAAAAAGATCCCTCTCAAGAGCCATATTCACTACTTCTTCTACTCTATTCATCCAAGCCTCATCAACCTTATAATCAGGTGCAGGACCCATCTTATCAATCCATGTGACTGGAATTCTTACACTTCTAAACCCTGTTCTCTTAATATCGTCAAAGATATATCCTTCAGTCTTAGGATTTCCCCAAGAAGTTTCATCAGGAATAGCATCCAGAGAATTCCCAAGATTCCACCCAGGGTCCATCTCTTCTACTGCTTTATGAGGATCAATATAATTAAAACTTCCCTTATATGAACTTGCATATCCTTGATTACAAAAGATTATTAAGAAAAACAGTAAATTTAATAAAATTATTATCCCAATGATTTTCATAACAGACCACCCTATCTTACAAATTTGATATCATCCACATATAAAACAGTCTTTCCAGATGGAACACCAGAAACCTCTATACTCATCCCCCATATTCTCTTTAGATCTACAGTAACAAAAGATTTTAAAGGAATAGAAATTTTTGTCCAAGAAGTAGGAACACCACCTGTAATGGTATATTTTTCAGAATAAAATTCTTTACCTCCTTTTTCTTTTGGTGCCTCTGCAAGAGTTATTAAAAGATTATAATTATCAGCTTTCTCAGACTTAATATAAAATTCTAAGGTTTTATATTGAGAAAGATCAATTATTTTATCTTTATTATCAAAATTCCACTTTGCAAAATTAATTCCCATTCCAGCCCACCAGCTTTCCCAAACAAAACTGATTTTAATGCTTCTCTTACCGGAATATGCTATACCTTCTACTTCTTCAGCCTTGCAACCCTCAGGAGCAACCCAAAAACCTAACGAAGACAAATTAGAATTATCACTCTCTCCATCATAGATTAATAACACATTATTGGTTTGAGAAAAAATCAATGTTACAAGCATTAAAAAAAGAATAGAAACCCTTAAAAATCTCTTCATATAAATCCCCCCTTTTAAATATTTTTAACCAATTATTCCTGTTCTTTCCACACTCTCTACAAAAAATCTTTGGGTAAATATATAGAATATAAGCATAGGTAAAATAACTAAAATAGCTCCAGCATATTGCGGAGGTAATATTAGCAAAGGATCAAATATTTGGGTGCCACCAGTAATAATGGATCTTATATTTGCTAAATTTAAAGAAAGAGTATACTTATCAAAGTCACCAATAAAAACAGATGGCTCGAAAACATCATTCCAATGCCAAACTACTGAAAACAAGAAAACAGTTACTATTGCTGGTATAGAATTAGGAATAAAAATCCTAAGGTAGGTCTGAAAAGGAGAAGCACCATCCACATAAGCTGCCTCTTCTAATTCTTTTGACATACCTCTAAAAAACTGTCTAAAAATATATATAAACAAACCACTTCTTAAACCACCACCTAAGATGGTAGGAAGAATAATAGGATAATAAGAATTTAATAGATTTAGAGGTTCCCCCTTTATTAATCTGATAATACCTAAGATGTCAAACCTTTGATAAAACACATATAAAGGAATAAGTAAAACCTGGGGTGGTACTATAAGGGTAAATAGAATAAGTGCAAATATAAGTTCCCTTTCTTTAAACTTAAATCTGGCAAGTCCATATCCTATCATAGAACAAGCAACGACATTAAAAAGGGCAGGAATAATAGAAGTAATAAGACTATTTTTAAAAGCATTGAAATAATTTAAAGATTTAAAGGCTAATATAAAATTTTCCAGAGTAGGATGCTTAGGAATCCATACTACAGTAGGATCAATAAGATCTTCTCTACTTTTAAGTGCTGTACTTAACATAAAAAGTACTGGTCTTAATAATACATAGGAAAGACCTACAAAAAGTATAATTTTTAAAATATTAACCACCCAGACACTTATCTTATGCCTCCATATAAGAATTAATTCTTCCTTTTTATATTTTTTAAACTTAAACATATATTTTCCTCCTTACTCATTCATATAAAATACCCGTTTAGATATAATCCAAATTAAAATTAGTAGAATAACACCTACAATTAGGAAATAGAGCCATGCGATAGCTGCGCTATAGCCATGATTCAATTGTCTAAAAGCCACTTCAAGAATATATCTAAGTACATCATTACTATAATCGGTGAAAGAATCTATAACTGTATATATGACATTTACAAGAATAATAGGAGAAATTATAGGTAATGTAACCTTCCAAAATACTTCCCAAGAAGTTGCTCCTTCTACTTGAGCTACCTCATACAAAGATGAAGGAATAGATTGTAATCCGGCTAAAAATATAAGTATTTGCACTCCCGATTTCCAAATAATTTCATATATCCTATCAATAGCATTAATAACAGGCATTAAAAACGGAATATTACCAGTTATCCTTACCAAAAACATTCTAAAATCTATACCCCTCAAAAATGGTGAGTTAGACATAGCCATTCCTGCTTGGGCACCAATATTAAATTGCTCCAAAGAATTAGATTCTAAAACATAGAGCAACGCCCCTGACATAACAACAACAGGCAAGAAAAAAATAGCTCTTACTAAGGTCCTTCCCCTAAATCTTTGATTCAAAAGTATAGCAATGAATAAAGAAAACATTATTATTAAAGGAATATTTACCACTATATTTCCAATTTCTGTAGTTAGATATCTTATAAAATTAGGATCTTCTCTTAAAGCTTTTATGAAATTACTCAATCCCACAAAGGTCAATTTATATCCTTCTGGAGAAACATCTAACTGACTAAAGGCAAAAATTATAGATTGAATAAAAGGCCATGCGAAAAAGAGCATAAATCCAACAAGCCATGGATAAACAAATATTCTACCTATTCTTGCTTGTCTTTGAGCTAAAGTTCTAAATTTTTTCTGTTTTTTCATAGATTATTTTTCCCCCTTATCTCTTTCCTAAAGAAAATGAAAAGTCTTCTCCTTTAATCACTTTACCTTTATATAAATAAGGTACCTTATTATAATTAACTACTATTTCAGTTCCATTCTCATACTCAACTCGATAAACCCCATCGGAGATCTTACCATGGGACTTTATAGGAACATCATATATGTTTAGATACAAATCCTTAATTTTGTTATATTCCTCTACTGCTTGATCAATCCAATCCTTATAATTAGAACTTAACATTTCGTTATAAAAACTCTTTTTAAAATATGATGAATCTTTATAAGTGAACATATAATAAGGAATAGCACCATACTCTACCATTCTCAGGAATTCTTTCTTTTGACTCTCTCTTAAATTTCCTGGTCTCCCACTATAAGGAATATATCCATGAATAATCATTGGATAAAAAGGAACAGCTTCAGATTCTATTGAAAAATTACTACAATCAAGAGATACATCAAGAAGCATAGAGGTATAAGGAAGAATATAAAGATTACCCGATGTAAATATAAAATTATATTTATCTTTATTGCTAGATAAGGACTCTCTCCACAATGAAACCACTTCTTCCCTGGAAAGCAATCTCGGAAATTTATTTTGAGAATATACATATTCTCCCATCTTCTCGATTAAAACATTATTTATTCCATATTTAGATATACCATTCAAAAAATTATTTAAATAACTTGGAACTTTACTTGGAAGGACGATAAACCAAGGATCATAATCTCTATTCTTCTTCTTAATAACAGGATCCCATTTATATAGGAAAGCAAGACCATTATTTAAATATCTATTTCCATCTCTTGAAGGTGAAAATCCATTACCAGATTCGTGTACTTCTATAATCTCTGCAGTTAAATATAAGGATATATTATTTTTCCTACAATAATCCAAAAGCCTTCTTAATCCATTGTTTCCTCCAACTCTTGCTTCCACTTTTACCCCATTTGTGATCTTACTCATATATCCGCCCGATTGATATCCTTTCAAAATAAGGTTTATATTATCAATACCTTTAGATTTCAAATCTTGTAATATCTTAATAGTCTCATCAAAAGTGGTAAGTGGAAAAAGATCAATAACGGGAACTCCAGCTTTAGTAGTTTTTATCTTTATGCTATTAATAATCGCCAAATTAAAAGGTACTTTTTCTACTTTTCCAGATTTTTTATAAAGATATCCATGCTTGAGAAGATAATCTCTATATGTTCTTGCCATTAAAGAATAATCAACATCTTTACCAGTAAAAAGATGGTAATTAATAACAATATCATTCTTAAGAGTATAAGGAGAAAATTTACTTACCAGTACATCTACCACTTCTCCTGCCTGGCCTGTAGATGCCTCCCTTTCGTAAAGTAAAAACTTATGAATCTTACGATAATTAAAGATTGGATAAACTCTATAATATGAAGTAGCATTACCAGCCATATAACAAGCCAAACTTGCATCAGCATCTCCGCTCTCAATAATTCCCAATATTCCTAAATCATTTCTTTTTACTCCATATACAGGTAAATTTATATTCTCTGTTTTTGGAGGCATATCATATAAAGGAAGTCCATAATCTAATCCATATATTGGAATCTCAAATCCTCTTTCATTCCCAGCCTTATGATCAAATCTTACTAAAGCTCCAGAACCATCAGGTAAAACAAGATAACCATTATCTCTTTTTTCACCATATATAAAATAAGGTAAAACCCAAATTCTATTTAACTTCAAATCTCCTTCTTCTTTTATTGAATCCATAGGCACCCTAACTTTTAATCCATATGAAGTTAAATAAAACTCTATAGAAATAGATAAACCTTGAGTAGAAAATTCATAATCAAACCTTAATCCATCCTTAATATTCTTCACCTTATAATTTCCTCTCATAACTCCTAAAGCATAAGTGTTATAAACAGTTATTTTCCCTTCTTGATCTGCCATCTCTACAACTAAATGAGACGGAATACTAAACTTAGTCACCCCCATAGAAGGATCATTTTCCCAATTTTCTGGAAATTGTCTAAAAATTTTTCCTGTTTTATTCTCCTTAATCATAACCTCAGCTGTTTGACTATTTAGTAACATAGAGAATCTTTCATTTTGAGCTACAACTTTTAAACCATTATCTTGGCTATATAGAGGGATAATTAATAATAGGATTAATATGGTCACAAAAAAATTACTATATTTTAAGAAATATCTTTTCATCTTTTCACCTCTTAACCAATCATATATTTAATCTCTAAGTAAACAGTGTAGACAAATCTAATAAATTGTTGAAAAGTAGCAAAGAAAACCATACCTATAAACATAGCAAAGATTATTCCCCCTAAGGTTACTAAAGACGTTCCTATAGCTTTACTCAGGGTATATTCTTGGAGTTCCATCATACCAGAAAGAATAACCCATATTGACCAAAGAGTTCCTATAGTGCCTATGAAATAATAAAATGCTGCCTCATCTAAGGTAAAAACATGACTCAATAAAGTTTGAGGTAAAATCAAAAGAGCCAGAGGGAAAATACCATAAACTGTCATAATAAAAATCTCTCTCATTTTGGCTTTTCCTTCCATTATGGTAGTAACTGCCCAATTTATAATTACCCATACTAAAATAGGAATTAAGACTCTTCCTATCTCTAAAAGAATATTCAATTCTTCAGGTCGATATGGATTGAAATGAAAAGCAGTCATTAACCTTTGTATTATAAAAGAGAGAATTACAAAAATTAATAAGATAAGAGCTCCTTTGAAAGCCTTCGGTTTTCTTCTTAATTCATAGAATCCATCAAAAGGATGCCTAATCACATAAAACACAAAAATCAAAGTATTAAGAAGTTCATGCCTTCTGAGAAAATTATGATAATGGGTTCTAATAGTATCTCCAAAAAATCTAATTATCAAATATAAAGCTAAGATCAATAAAAGTATAGTATTCATTATTAATGCAAAATTCCTTCTCATATACTCAATTCTGTAACCTCTTAAAGCTTTTGAATACCCTGTAGGATAGAAACCAAGCCTAAAACTTTCCATAGCCTCTTTATATTTTTCCTCATGGAGGTAATTTTTACCTATACCAATATAAGCAAGATCATAATTAGCATCCATCTTTACAACCCTATCCCAAATATTAGCAGCTTTTCCATAATAACCTTGCACATAATAGGAATTGGCTTTTAATACTAATTCTCCAAAGGTAGTAGGTTTAAAAGTAGTTATAGTACCCTTATTTTCGTCCAAAACAAAAACTTTTCCATTATATATATCTATAGCAGTTGGATATTGAAAGGTTCCTTTTTGATTTCCAATATCACCAAAAACAAAGAGATAATCACCAAGATTGTTATAAACAAATATCCTCCCTACTCTACCATCCAAAACATAAAGATTCTCTGAATCATCTACAGCAATATCAACAATTTCCCCTCTAACAGTAAAACCAAAATATAGATCACCATACATATTACCAGTACGGCCTTCTTGTTTAATAATATTGTCTCCTAAGGCATTTAATCTTTTAATTTGGTCATACCAAGCTCTTACACATCCATATATAAATCCATCTTTATCCGCTGTAACATTTCGATACTCTATAGGTATAAAAAGTACAAGTTGTGATCTTTGTTTTCTTGTAAGTACTCTTCTCCAAAAAAGTTCCACCGGATTTACTTCTACTCTATTACTTCCAAAAAACCTTTCAAAATTACCATTAGGACTAAATTGTATTAATCCCTCAACTACGTTCTCTGCCACCACATATATTCTTCCTAATTTATCTACTGCTACTTTTTTAGGAATATAGGTAAAATCTTTCTTTATTACATCACTTACTGGTTTACCTACAATTTTAAATAGAGAACCATCTTGATTTAAAATTACAATTCTGGCATTTTGAGAGTCCGCTATATATAGTTTTCCTTCATCGGTTAAAAATAAACCTGTCGGTGCTTTAAATCCATCTCTTTTACTATTATTGACAAAACCATCAATAATTTTTTTAATTTTAAAATCTTTATTTATAACAACAATTCTATTATTCCCTGTATCTGCCACATATATATCGCCATTTCTTTTATCTACAAATAGATCCTCTGGTGAAGAAAAATCTTTGTCTAATCCTATAGTTTCACCTGTATATATTTTTTCCGGCTCATAAGCAGGTAAAGAAGGAACTGGTCTACGTCTCTCATTATAAATATAAGTGTAGTAAGGTATACCTGCGTAAGTTACAGAAATAATCAGAAAAAGAAATACTATTAATTTAATACAAAATCTTTTTCCTTTTCTCATATTACAACTACTCCTTAATACCCGCAGATTTCATGGTTTCTACTACATTACTTTGGGTAACTATAAAAATAATTAAAGAAGGTAGCATCATAAGAATGGCAGCAGCAGCCGCTGCTCCAGCTCTTACGAAGCCTCCTTGCTGAATATAGGTAAGTGCTAAGGAAAAAGGCTTCATAGCTTCGTTATGAATATATAAGGAAGGAGTATATGTATCATTCCATGTATCTCTAAAAGCAAATAATATAAGAGTAAGCCATGCAGGCTTCACATTAGGCATAACCACATACCACCATATCTTAAACTCATTTGCCCCATCAATTCTCGCAGATTCAATATAAGAATCTGGAATCTGTTCCATAAATTGTTTCATCAAGAATAAACCTAAGGTAGCCCCTATATAAGGAAGAATAAGAGAGAAATATGTATCTAAAAGTCGTAATTTAGCCATTATAATAAACCTTGGAATATTGGTAACATAACCTGAAAACATTAAGGAAAATATCACAAGATTGAATAAAAACTTACTTCCTGGAAATTTATGTTTAGCCAAAGGATAGGCAGCCATAGAGGCAATAAGCACATGTCCTAATGTGCTCATAAAACTAATAAAAATACTATTAAAAAGATACCTTGAGAAAGGTACAAAAGAATTACTCATTAGATAAAATAGATCTGAAAAATTCTTTAATGTTGGTCTTCTAACAAACAATCTGGGTGGAAAAAGAAACAATTCATCTAAAGGTTTAAAAGCATTCATTATAGAATATACAAGTGGTAAAGCCATGAATACTGCTACAATTCCAAGTACAATTATTAGTATTAAATTCCCCCACCAAGATCTATTAATTCTTGATTTCATCTTAAAGGTAAAACCTCCTTATGAATATTAATCAGGCCTAATTAATTTTCTTACTCCCTGGTTAATACTTACTGTTATTAAAAATAAAATTACCGCTATTGCTGAAGCATATCCCATTTCATATCTAATACTTCCATAATCCCACATATGAAGAACTATAGTATGAGCGGAATATAAAGGACTTGGAAAGCCAATTAATTGGGCAGATATATCAGCCACAGCAAAGGATGCAGTAACTTGCATAATAGCCCCGAAAATAAGTTGAGGTTTCATGGAAGGTAAGGTTATATACCATAATTCTTGCCATCTATTCCTGATTCCATCTACTGCTCCTGCCTCATACAGACTTCTGTCTATAGTTTGAAATCCTGCTATAAAGGCTAAAAAGCTTGTGCCTAAACTCATCCAAAGTTGAATTACCATAAGAACGTATAGATTAATACGAGAATCCTGTAACCAATATACAGGTTCCTTTATTATGCCTAAATTCATTAGGACACCATTTAGTAATCCATATACATCACCAGAAAAGATGTAAGTCCATATGAAGAAAATTGACGAAGATAGAGCAGGAGCATAGAAAAGTAAAGTTAAAACCGCTCTAATTCTGGGTGGTAGTTCATTTATAAGCCAAGCAAAAAATAAGCAAGCAAAATAACTTAAAGGTCCAGTAATTAAAGCAAATTTAAAGGTATTTTGTAAAGCAATTAAAAAAACGTCATCCTCTAAAAAGAGTCTTTTATAGTTATTCCATCCAACAAATTTAGGCATCTGTATTACATTATAGTTGGTAAAACTAAGAATAGCTCCTACAATAACAGGAATTACAGTGAAAGTAAAAAATAATATAAAATAAGGAAGAACTAAAAAATAAGACTCTTTATTCTTTTTAATTTCCCTCCATAAATTTTTAAATTTCTCTCTCATCTTAAATTCTCCCTCTAATTATTCTTTTGCTAATTCAAGTCCGAATTCTTCTCGTTTTCTATCAATTTCCTTATTAATCTCCTTAGTATATTTCTCTATAGCTTCTCTCGGTATCTCGCCAAGCAGTACTACCTCTCTAAAAGCATTATCTAAATGTCTATAGGTATAGTAGCTACCAGGAACATTGGGAATCTCCTTAAGATATCTCCATTGCTCAGAAAGAACCTTATAGTCTGAAGAAGGCCATGGCAAATAGCTCATAGCTTCCACATTAGCAGTATTGTATCTCGCACCCGCTCCTAAAACAGCTTCTAATTCTCTGCCAAACCTCGCTTGTACATCAGATGATAACCACCATTTTACAAATTCCCAAGCTTGGGGGATTTTTTTAGATTGGGCAAATATTAATACCGCATTACCACCACCTGCTACACTTCTATCTATACTACCATCTGCTTTTCGTCTTCCTGGAACAGGTGCTATTCCCCATAATCCACTTATTTCTGGAGCTGCTACTTTAAATTGGTTATACATAGTATAAGGACCAATACCTAAGGGCATTTCTCCTGTTCTAAATCTGTTAAAGAAATCATAATAAAGTGGTATCCCATAGAGAACATATAAGTTCGTCCATTCTCTAAATGCATCTACACCTTCCTCATTATTCAATATACATCTTTTACCATCTTCTGTATAATATTTTCCTCCCCTTTGTAAAAGCAACATATTAAAAATATCAAAACTTGTACCACCTGTTCCTGCAGCAAATTGCAAATTGTAACTCTGAAGCCTTGCAATAGTTCTATAAAGCTCATCCCATGTATCTGGAATCTCAATGTTTAGACGACCAAGAATATCTGCCCTATAAAACATTATTGGGAAATCTTGAGTCATTGGCAAACCATATACTTTTCCACCAAAACTATATGGAACAAGAGCATACTTAGCAAATCTACTTTTTACTTCTTCAAAACCTGGTAATTTTGAAACATCCACTAATGCCCCACGTATTCCATAGTCTACAGCAAGTCCTCGAGGTACATTAAGAGCCACATCTGGAGGATTCTCTTTTGATGCAACCGAGAAAAGAAGTGCTGCCTCTGTGGTTATAATATTAATGTTTACGCCTATTCCTGTTTTTGGAGTAAATTCAGTATCTATCAACATCTTCAAGGTTTCTGCTTGATCTCTACCCATTTGTACCCACACATTAATAGCCTTATCCTTTTCATATACTGTACCAATCAGGTTATAATCCTCAATAAAAGAAATGAAGAACTTTTTAGTTGCATCTATAATCTTTTCAAAAATATTGGGATTTATCCTTGGTACTTTTGCATCGCGTGAGGCTATTACAATATAATCAATATCTAATGGCTGTTCTCTAATTGTAAGAACCCATGCAGATAATGAAGATAAATTATCTCTATACCTTTGCAGTCTTTGAGCTATCGTCTCTGGCTCTTTTGCCATTCCTTCCAATTGAATTGCCACAGTTTCCAAAGTAGCTGCTTCACTTGCCTTCTCACCACCAATTTTTCTTATCTTTTCTGCATTTTCTCTTAATAGTTTTGCATTTTTGAGAAGAGTATCTATAAGATCAGGAATGTTCTGTTCTAATAGGTAATCCCTATAAGGATCTGGATTAGGAGAAGTAATCATAACAATTTTTGTATACAATTGAGACAAATCAATAGAACACTGAAGTACATTTCTAATTATATCTGCAATGCTTTCATAAGTAACCTTAAGACGTAGGGTATGTTCACCCTTTTTTAAATAAAATAAATATGGTTCTTTTTCATTTCCAAGATATGAAAATTGCCATTGAGTATTATATCTGAATTTAATATTTTTAACTTCTTCGAAAGGAATCTTTCCATCTATATAGAGGGTTCTCTCAGATGGTATTCCTGGATTAGCATTCTGTCTATATTTAATTCCTATTTTATATAAACCATCTTCAGGCACATTAAATTTCCACTCAATCCATTGACCTGCAGATCTCCAATTATATCCTCCTATGATATTTAATATTTTCCTTCTGGAATCATATGGTTCGTTAAGAGGATTAGATCTATCAGAAATAGGATAAAGAGTAGGCTCCGATTTTAAAGTAGCATTTTCTCCTTGTACCTTTATAAAAATACCACTGAGTTTTTTATTGTCCCTATTTTCTTGTAAAACTTCTTCATATTTTGGTCTTCTTTTTTCGTTAAAAATCTTTATATAATCAATCACCATAGGTTCTTTCACTGATACAAATCTTATAGTATGTTTTCCTGGAGAAAAATAAAAAAGGAAAGGATCAGCATATAGACCATCAGGATCCTCTAATGTCTTTTCCACCCAAATAGGATTTTCCACCTGTATAGGTCTAAGTTCATTACCCCTATTATCTTTTAAAGCAGGTCCTCCATCCTTCCATATTCTTTCAAACCTCAATATTCTGGCTTCATTAAAGGGTCTTTTTCCATCAATAAGAAGTTCTCTTTCAATGCTTGAATTTTTACCTTTTATAGGAAAATATTTAACCGCTATGTTATATAAACCTTCCTCTTTTATATTAAAAGTCCATTCTATATATCCATTCTCTCCAGTAAATATAACTGGATGTTTGTCAGGGGTTAAGTCAGTTAATACTTTTAAATTTAAATCTTTAGAATGATTGGAATATTTTATACCAGGGATAATAATAACCGATTCTGGTTTTGGTTTATCTATATATTTCGATACATAACTTTCATAAGAGTTTTCTCTACTTATTAGTTCAAAAATAACGTTTAATTTAGAATTCTGATTTTGAGCAAAAGAAAAGGAAATCAAAAAATTAACAATAAAAATGAAGGTAACTACTTTCAAAAAAGTTTTTATAACTTTTTCCAATTTACCTTCCTCCATGTTTTTGTAAACAATTTTATAACTTTTTGGGGGAGAAGACAAGTATTTTTTTATCTTCTCCCCCTAAGATTTACCCTACTTCAAACCTTCTAAAATAGCATCAATAGCAGCTTGGAACTTAGGTTTCAAGGCTTTTATAGATTTTGCAGGATTTGCAGTATCAATTTGATTTATCAGATCCCAAAAGCCAGGAATACCAGAAATAGGATCAATAACAGCTCTTGTAGAAGCATCTAAAAGTAAATCATAAATCTCTTTTCCACCAACTCTCTCTATTTGATCCTTTACTATTAATTCTTTTTCTTTATCTGTTGGCATTAGCATCCATATTAAGTATAATGCTGCAAGCTCTGGATCCTTGGATGAAGATGCAATAGCCCATGCACCATCATCTGCCATATCTGCACTCTTTTTCTTACTATCAGGTCCCTTTGGGAATGGAACTATCCCAAGCTTCTTACCAAGAGCATTTCTCATTCCACTAAGTTCCCATGGACCCCAATAATCCATACAAGTTATTCCTTTTTGGAATCTTCCTTGTGGATCTGTCCACCAATCAGCAGGTCTCATCTTATATTTTGCATCCATATCATATATAGCTTGAAATGCCCTATATGCCTTTGGATCATCCATTGCAAAAACAGGTCTTCCTCCAATATATTTCACAACTTCCACATCATTAGTATAAAGGAAAGGTTGCGTAACTGCCCATGTAGCATAAGCATACTGATCTATTTTTCCATCACCATTGGTATCTTGTGTAAGTTGCTTCCCTGCATTAAAGAAAGCATCCCATGTCCATTTACCCTGCTTGTACAACTCTAATGGATCTGGTAATCCTGCCATCTCAAATTTCTCTTTATTATAATAAAGAATATATGGAAATACATTGTCATTATATATATTTGTTACTGCGTAAACTTGTCCTCTCCATGTGAAAAAGTCTACAGTACTTTTCCTGAAACCTACAGCATTCCAAAGATTTTTATCATTAAAATTAATATACCTATTAAGAGGAAGAAGCATCTTCTTCATCATCCAAGTAGGTTTTTCCCCTGCACCAATATACACTACATCTGCGCCCGCTCCTGATAATATAGCCGCACTTAATTTAGGCCTATAGTTTTCCCATGTTGTATATACAATCTGTACTTTAGCACCAGTTATTTTTTCAAATTCTTCTCTTACTTGCTTTGCTGATCGTACACCTGGAATACTACTTTTTTCTTCTTCTGGCCAAAATTGCCAAACATAAATAGTCTTACCCCTGTATTTTTGTGTATCAATGTTTAACGTATAATTCCCAACTTTTACTGTATATACCTTTTGACCAAAAGATGGAACTATAGCAGTTACAAACAAAAACATAAAAATTAAACTAAAGAGAAAAATTTTTTTCATTGCTTAAACCTCCCACCTTTAAAAATTCATGTCTTTCAATTAATTTTATCTTTAATAAAATTTTAACTTCTACTACAATCTTGGTAAAAAATAAAAATTTTTTGCTTTATATTAAAATCTCATTAAAAACATGAATGGATAAATAATAGAGTAAAATTTACATATTTTCAATGATGTTAAAGATTTAGAAATACCTTTATAAATTTAATAATTTTGCTTTCTAAACTTTAGGGGTGTTATTTGCATATGTCTCTTGAATACTTTAATAAAATAACTTATGTTATTAAAACCACATTCTAAAGCTATCTCAGATATGCTCATGTCAGTGTTTCTAAGTAACTCTATAGCCCTTTCTACCCTCACTTTATTTATATATTCCACTGGACTCATTTTAAGATTCTCTTTAAATAATCTACAAAGATAAAATTTACTCATATCTACTTCCTTACTTAATTCTTCTAGTGTAAGATCTTTGTTATAATTTTTGTTTATATAATTTAACACATCCTTTATTCTCTCTAATTTATAACCTAATCTACCATCAGTTTTGGCTGGTTGTATATAATATCTAAAAAGCCTTCCAAAAATATCAAAAAGCAAGCTTTTGATAAAAAGTTCATAGCCATATGATTTTTTTACAAAAGCGTCAATAATATCCTCTATGTCTCTTCTTATTTTGTCATCATTTATCAAATTTGGTATATATATTTTTTTATTAATAAGAGGTATAAAATATTCATATTTACAATAATCTGGTTCTTCAGAATAAAGAATTCCAAGATCAAATACAATCGCATATCCTATTGTTCTTCTTATAAGTTCTTCTCCAGAATGAATTGAACCCCCATTGACAAAAAGATACTCCCCTTCCTTTATTCTATATTCATAACTATCAATATAAAATCTACCTATACCTTTTTTTATATAAAGTATTTCAAATTCACTATGCCAATGAGGATCTACCCTACCATTTTTATAGACAAATATGTCCTCATGGACAAAAAGATGAAAATCTGGTGTTCCATGGTCAATATCTTCTATTAAATCTGCTTTCTTATGTTTCATATCCACCTTACTAAATTTAAATTTTTATTATTTATTATAGACTAAAAACACAAATTTAGTTAAAATTTCATTTTAGTATGGGAGAAATATATCTGATAAGACACGGAGAAACAGATTGGAATAAAGAAGGAAGATTTCAGGGAAGAACAGATATCCCCTTAAATGAAAGGGGCAAAAGACAAGCCCAAATCTTGTCTGAATATTTAATTAAGGAAAATATTGATTTTATTTACTCAAGCCCTTTAAAAAGAGCTTATGAAACAGCTCTTCCTTTATCGCAAAAGTTAAATAAAGAGATTATCATAAGAAAAAATTGGATAGAGTTTGATTTTGGAGAATGGGAAGGACTTACTGTAAAAGAAGTACATGAAAAATATCCTATAGAGAGAGATTTATGGTTATATCATACTGAGAGAGGAAGAATTCCTAAAGGTGAAAGTTTTAAAAACGCCTATGAAAGATTAAAATTAGAAAAAGAATTTATTTTAGAAGAACATCAAAACCATAAAATAGTAATATTTACTCATGGAGCAATAATAAGAGCAGCATTATATGTGTTTTTAGAAATTCCTTACTTAGGATTTGGAAGAGTTACTGTTAGTTCTTGTTCTGTTACCCACTTTAAAATAAATAGAGGTAAATTTATTCTTACCAGGTTGAACTATTTATTCCCCCATGAAATTTTTGAGATTTAAACTCTAAAACTTTTAATATGGCGGAGAGGGAGGGATTCGAACCCTCGGTACGGGTTTTAGCCCGTACAACCGCTTAGCAGGCGGCTGCCTTAAACCGACTCGGCCACCTCTCCAAGCATTGAAGATTATACCATAGGGTATTAACAAAAAGCAATATTAATGAAAAGCCCTAAACTTGAGTTAACTATTTTTGAAGTTCTTTAATTATTTTATCTAAATTTACTCCTTGTGAATTAAGAATTTTACTTGCAAAAGATGTATTTTCTTTTAAGATTCCTAAAAGTAGATGCTCAGAATCTACCACATTATCACCAAATTTTTTTGCAAACTCTTGAGCATAATCTAAAATTTTTGATAATTTTTGGCTTATTGGATACATTTCATACTTGTCGGTTTTGAGATTCTTAATTTCCTTCTCTAATTCTGCTTTTATTTTCTTCAAATCTACTCCCATCTTTTTAAGAATTCCACCAACGATACTATTTTCTTCTTTTATTAATCCTAAAAGCAAATGTTCCACATCAACACAAGGAGAACTATAGGCTAATGCAATCTCCTGAGCATAAATTAAAAATTTATCAGCCCTAATTTTGAAAGTCTTCATAAAATTTCCCTCCCTCTACCCATCACTATTTTAGATATTTTACAATATATAAAAACTACTTACAATAGATATAGCATTACAAAAAGAATCTTTGTAATTTATTTAACAAATTTGAGTATTCTATACAAAATAATGATATAATAAGAATATGAAGAATAGAGAAGTTGCACAAATATTAGATGAAATTGCCACCCTTTTAGAGATAAAAGGAGAAAACAAATATAAAATTGCAGCTTATCAAGAAGCTGCAAGAAGAATAGAGAATTTACCAGAAGATATAGAAAAATTATTTAAAGAAGGAAAATTATATCAAATAAAAGGGATTGGAGAAAGTATTGGGCAAAAGATAAAAGAATATTTAACTACAGGAAAGGTAACCTATTTAGAAGAATTACGAAAAGAAATACCCTCAGAAATCCTTGAACTCTTAAAGATTCCAGGAATTGGTCCCAAACTTGCTTACAGGCTTTATACTGAGCTTGGAATAAGAGATTTAGAATCCTTAGAGAAGGCAGCAAAAGAAGGTAAAATAAGGCTGTTACCAAGACTTGGACCAAAGGTTGAGCAAAATATATTAGAAGCTATAAAAGAATACAAAGAAAAACAGCAAGTATCAGAAAGAATACCTTTGGGGGTAGCCTTACCTTTAGTAGAAGAGATCGTAAATTATCTATCTCAATATCCATTTGTAACTGATATAGTACCAGCAGGAAGTATAAGAAGAAGAAAAGAAACCATAGGAGATATTGATATTCTTATCACTACTAATGACATGGATAAAGTAAATCAGGTTCTTAAAAGCTTACCTATATTAAGAAACATCCTTGCAGCTGGAACAACCAAAACAAGTATTATAGTAGAACCCGGAATTCAAGTAGATTTCAGAGTTGTAGACAAAAGTTCCTTTGGATCCGCCCTTCAATATTTTACTGGATCTAAAGCTCATAATATAAAGCTAAGAGAAATAGCCATAAAAAAGGGATTGAAAATTAATGAATATGGAGTTTTTAGGATTAGTGATAACAAAAAGTTATGTGGAGAAAAAGAGGAGGAAATTTATGAAATATTAGGTTTACAGTTTATACCTCCTGAACTCAGAGAAGATCAAGGTGAAATAGAATCAGCAATGGAAGGAAAACTACCAGTATTAATTGAAGAGAAAGATATTTTAGGAGATATGCATGTACATACTGACTGGAGTGATGGTGCAAACACACTGGAAGAAATGGTAGAGATGGCATATAGATTAGGATACAAATATGTAGTAATATCAGACCATAGTCAGGCTCTTGGAGTTGCAGGCGGTTTAACTCCAGAACAAATTAAAAAACAGAGACAAAGAATCAACGAATTAAATAGGAAATATAGGGATTTCAAAATTTTACATAGTATTGAAGCTAACATATTAAGCGATGGGAGCATAGATTTACCAGAGGAAGTTTTAAAGAATTTTGATCTTGTTATTGCGGGATTACATTCTGGCTTTAAACAACCAAAGGAGAAAATAACTGAGAGATTAATTTCTGCCATTAAAAATCCATGGGTAGATATAATAAGCCATCCCACAGGAAGATTAATAAATAAAAGACCAGCCTATGAGGTAGATTTTCCTGCTATTCTTTATTGGGCTAAAGAAACAGGTACTGTACTGGAAATAAATGCTCAACCTGATAGACTTGATTTATGTGATATAGATGCTAGAATGGCTCGTGAGAAATACGGTATTTATTTATCCATAGGAACAGATAGTCATGATATTCGTAGTTATTCTCTTATAAAGTATGGAATTTATGTGGCAAGAAGGGCTTGGCTTAGAAAAGAAGATGTTCTAAATACATATCCTTGGGAAGAAGTAAAACTTAAACTTAAAAGATATAAAGAGAAAAGATGAAAATAAGAAGAAAAGGAAAACTCTCCGAAGGAGAATGGGTCATCCTTTGGGAAAGTAAAAGACGATATCTTATTCAATTAGAAAAAGATAAGATTTTCCATTACCATAAGGGTTATGTACAACATAATGATATAATAGGGCTTGAAGAAGGAAGTATTATAAAATCATCCCATGGAGGAAATCTCTTAGTTTTAAGACCAACCTATGCTGACTATATCCTTGAAATGCCAAGAGGTGCCCAAATTATATATCCTAAGGACATAGGCACCATATTAATATGGGGAGACATCTATCCTGGAGCAAGGGTATTAGAGGCTGGTATAGGATCTGGAGCTCTCACCATAGCACTTTTACAAGCAGTAGGAGAAACTGGAGTTGTCATATCCTATGAGATAAGAGAGGATTTCGCAAAAAGGGCACTTACAAATATAGAAAATTTCTTAGGAAGAAGAGATAATCATATATTAAGATTAAAGGATATATACCAAGAAATAGACGAAGAAGATAAAGATATAGATAGAGTTATTCTTGATCTTCCAGAACCATGGAGAGCTATTAAACACATTGATAAAGTTTTAAGACCAGGTGGAATACTTGTAATATATATGCCTACAATATTACAAGTCCAAAAAACAGTAGAAACCTTAGAGAGCTTTAAATCCTTTACCCTTGTAGAAACTATAGAAACCCTACTTAGGCCATGGCAGATAGAGGGCTTATCTATAAGACCTTATCATAGAATGGTAGCCCATACTGCTTTTCTAACTATAGCAAGAAAAGTAATTATAAAAGAAGAGAGTATATTTCAGAAGGCTTTGCCTTCTGTAGAAACTGAAGAAAATTTTGAACCAAATTAATAAATATTTCCTTTTCTTCTTTATCCAAATAGGATAATTTCTCTTGCATCCTCTTATAACCTTCTATAAACTCATCTTTTCCAAAAAGCAAAATAATATGTTGACCAAATCTGGACCACTTAATAAACTCTAAATCTGTCAGAGGAGGTTTTAAAAACACCAAATATTTATATATTCTGTCTGGTATCTTATTAGGATAAAAATATACATCTCTTCCTTCAAAGGATTTAATGTCTTTATCTCTTGTTTTAGAAAATCTTGCATCGGTAAAGGAAGGTGTATATAACTTATTTGGTAATCGAAGATTTTTTATTCCTAAAAGGTCTGAAAGCATCAATCTTTTTTCTTCATCTTTGAGGTAAGAAATAAAAATAATAGGATTTTTTAAGTTCTTAATAGTTTTTAAAAATTTTTGAAAAGATTGCTCTTTCAAAAATAACTCTGATTCATCCCATAATAAAATGGTATCTTTTTCAATTTGTATTGATTCTAGATTCCATGGAGAATATAAATTTAATTGCCAAAAATTTTTATTCCAATTAGGAGATACTATGATATACTCTCTTCCTCTTTTCTTTATCTCCTCAATAAGTGTTAATACCTCAAATATATTCTCAACAAAATATAATATATACTTGATTTTTTCTCTTTTAGTACCCTTCAAGGATTCTTCTGATTCTTTCCATTCCTCAAGATAGAAATTAAAATATTCTCTCCCTTGATATCCTTCTTTCTCTATCTTTAAAACAATATCCACTGTCTTTGGAATATCCTTAAAAGTCTCTTCACCTATACTGAGGGAAAAGATGGGAGCTGAAAAAACTCTTCCTGTTATATCACCTATCTTTATTTTATATCTTCCACCATTACCTATCTTTTCAAAATGTGTAAAGGTTGTAGAATTTATCTTAAACCTTGGTTCCTCATTACCTGGTCCAAAGGGTGGTAATAGATCAAGCTCAGAGAGAAATTTGGATAAAAATTCTTTACCGACCTTATCTAAAGATATTTCAGCATCTATCTTTACTTTAGGTGTGAAGTCTAAATCTTTCCATAGGTTATTTGCAGTATTTATTGCCTTTAATTTAAACTCCGCATAATCTTTACTTAAAATAGAGAAACCAACCGCACCTTTATGCCCACCATAATTTATCAAATATGAAGACAGCTGAGATATATAATCAAATAAATCAACTTCTTCTACTCCTCTACCTGAGAAAACAATCATTTCACCCTCTTTTCTTCCAAGAAAGAAAGGGAGGTTATATTCCTCAGTTAACATTGAAGCTACAACTCCAATAATTCCTCCTACTTCTTTTCCCCAATTTTCACTATACAAAAAAACTACACGGTCTTTTTCCAAATCCTCATACCTTACTAATTCTTTTGCTATTTCATAAACTCTTTCTACTTCCTCTTTCCTTTTCCTATTAAATTCATCAAGCTTATCCACTAAAGATTCTGCTTCTTCCATATCTTCAGTTAGAAAAAGTCTTACTGCTTCCTCTACTTCCTTAAATCTTCCCACTGCATTTATTCTGGGAGTTATACTAAAGATTATATCTTTAGTACTTATCAGGGTATTTCGATCCAAGCCAGCCTTCCTAAGTAGAGCTCTCAAACCCAAAATATCCGAATTTAAAATCTTTTCTAAACCATATTTTACAAGTATTCTATTCTCATCCTTCAATTCCATCATATCTCCCAGAGTACCTAAGGTAACAAGTTCTAATACACCTTTTTCATTGTAAATGTTTTTACCTATAGCATCTCCTAAAACCTTCAAAAACTTAAATGCTACTCCCACACCCGCCATATAAGGGTATGGATAATTATTTAAATAAGGATCAAAAACCAACAAAGCATCTGGAATACATGATTCATCTGGGATATGATGATCAGTCACAATTACCTCAATACCATTCTTTCTTAAATAATCTATTTCTTTTTTATTCTTAATCCCACAATCTGCAGTCAATATAAGTCTAACAAATTCATTTTGTGTTAAAGCTCTCTTAATACTTTTTTCTTTAAGTCCATATCCTTCTTCCAATCTATGGGGAATATAATAGGAAACATTAAAACCCCAATTAGATAATACACTATAAAGAATAGTAGTAGCTGTAATACCATCCACATCATAATCTCCAAAGATAAGAATTTTGCCATTTATTTCTCGAAGCTTTAGTAAATATTTAATAGCCTTTTCAAAATTCGGAAAAAAGAAAGAAGGATCATATAAGTGTTCCATTTTGGGGTAAAGAAATTTTTTTGCTTTGTTTACCTCATTAATTCCCCTATTTATAAGAAGGCGGGCAAGAAGAGATGAAATCCCAAGTTTTCTTGCAAGCTCCTCTTCTTGCCCTTTATTTTCTTCAAAAAGAAAAACCCATTTTCTCATCATCTATGAACTATGCATATCTTTCCATTCACAAAGTAAGGTTACAGCTATATATATGGTATCATAAACACCTACTATTATTCCAAAATACAAAGCAATTATAAAAGGCTTTAAAACTGATCCACCCCATATAAGAAGAGGTGTTACCGCTAATAAGGTAGTTAAAACAGTATAAATAGTTCTTGCAAGAGTTTGATTAATACTCCTATTAGCAAGAGATGTGAAATTTTCTTTTGGATTTTGTTTCATATTCTCCCTTATCCTATCAAAAACTATAATAGTATCATTGATATCATATCCTAAAAGAGTTAATATTGCTGCTATAAAGGATGGACCTACTTCTAATTGAAATATAGAAAACAAAGAAATAGTAGCAAGAAGGACATAAACCTCACTTAATATAGCAGCAATTGCAAAATCAAATCTAAATCTTATAGTTATATACACAAGCATTATAATTATAGCCAATATGGAAGCAAGAATAGCTTTTTCCCTTAATTCTTTACTTATAGTAGGCTCAATAGTAGTTAATTCCTTACCATCATACCTTCCTAAAGCTTTCTCTACCTCAGAAGAAAGTTTTTTAACTTCTTCCTCATTTAAAAATTTTGTTCTTATCCAAATCTCTTTACCCTCTGATCCTGTCTGTACAGTAGCCTTTTCATAAAGACTTTTTGCTATATTTCTTATCTTTGCAATCTGATCAGAAGTTAAAGGAGAAGATAATTTATAATAGAGGATACTTCCACTTTGAAAGTCAATACTATAATTCAATCCTTTTGTAAAAAAGAACACCATGCCAACAACCAAAAAAAGTAAAGATATGATAAGAAAAAATCTTCTTACACTTTTTCCCAAAAAATTTATCTCTCTTTTCACAACTTTTCCTCCCTTCTCTAAAGTCCAAGTAACTTTGTCGCCTTCTTAAATACTGGAATTGACAACAAATTCTCAAGAAGCGTCCTCGTAACTGTGATAGATGTAAACATGCTAAGAGCAACACCTAAGGATAATGTTACCGCAAATCCTCTTATAGGTCCTGTCCCATATATATACAAAACTAATGCTGCAAGTATGGTAGTAACATTACTGTCAATAATAGCTCTTAAAGCATTCCTAAAACCAGAATCCAAAGATGCCATAGGAGTCTTACCCTTAGCATATTCCTCTCTCATTCTTGCAAAAATCAAACAATTGGCATCAACAGCCATTCCTATGGAAAGGATAATACCAGCAATACCTGGTAAGGTTATAGTTGCATTTAAAAGCTTTAAGACTGCAAGATCTAATATTATATACATTAAAAGAGCAAGATCTGCCACAAGTCCCATCATTCTAAAAACAATAATCATAAACAAGATAACAAGGATTCCACCAATAATTCCATTCCTATAAGCAGATTCCATGGTATCTTTTCCTAAGGTAGGATCAATAGTTCTATTTTCAATAACCTTTACAGGTACAGGTAAAGCTCCAGCTCTAAGAAGTATCGCAAGTTTTTGTGCTTCATCAATAGTAAATTTTCCCGTTATCACTCCCACTCCTTCAGTAATAGGCTCCTTTATTACAGGATTGGAGATTACTTTACCATCAAGGACAATAAAAACTTGCTTTCCTACATTTTTAGCTGTAAAATCTGCAAATATTTTAGCACCTTCAGGATTCATCTCTACCCTGACCATAGGTTGTCCAACCTGATCAAATTCTACTTTTGCATTTTTTAATGCAGAACCAGTCAATATAGTATTTCCCTTCTCATCTTTGAACTCAAGTAAAGCAGTTTGACCTATAATCTCTAATGCCTTTTCTGGATCTTTTATACCAGGAAGTTCTACTACTATTTTATCTGTACCTTCTTTATAAATGGAAGGTTCTGTAACCCCTAATTGGTCTATACGGTTTCTAATAACCTCAATAGTTCTTCTAACAGCATCGTCAGTAATTTCAACACCTTGTACTTTTTGACATTGTAACGCAACTCTTATACCACCCCTAATATCTAATCCAAATCTAAAAGGATAAGTAAGAAGAATCACTATAGCTGCACCCAGAATAAGTACAATAAAAGCATTTTTGTATTGTGTCTTTATATTCATTCTTTTATATCTCTCCTTTCTCTTTTAATCTTTTAAAGGATATGCAACTCCATCAAGCAGAATCTCAAAAACTACACCTTTTGCAAAAGAAACTTGTAATGTTCGCTTTTGCTTGTTTATAGCTACTATCTGCCCTATCAATCCCCCTTTTGTTACTATTTTATCACCTACTTTTAGAGAATTTAACATCTCTTCTCTTTTTTTAGCCTCTCTTTTTTGGGGAATTACAAGAATAAAGTAAAAAATAGCTAAGAAAACTCCCCAAACAATTATTAAACCTAATAAATTAACAGCTTGTTCCATATATCCTCCTTCTCCAATCTATTTTCTTTATCAGAAATCAGATATTTAGAAAGAAATTCTTTTTTGAACTCACCAAACCTCCCTTCCTGTATACTTTTTCTTATTTTTTCCATAAGTCTAAATAAAAATCTTAAATTATGAATTGTGAGAAGTCTATAAGAAAGGGTCTCATGCTGTAGAAATAAATGTCTTATATAAGCTTTGGTAAATTTTTTACATGTATAACAATCACAATCTTCCTCCAAAGGTGTAAAATCCTCTTTAAATTTTGCGTTTTTTATATTTCTTCTTCCTTCTTTTGTATAAAAAACACCATGTCTCGCAAATCTCGTTGGTAAAACACAATCAAACATGTCCACCCCCATAGAAACTCCAATTACCAAATCCTCAGGAGCACCAACTCCCATAAGGTATCTTGGTCTATCCTTAGGAAGTAGATCTAAGGTGTACTCCATTATCTCATACATGGCTTCCTTAGGCTCACCCACACTTATACCCCCAATAGCTATACCTTTTAACTCAAACTCTAAAAGTTTCTCAACAGCCTCTTTCCTAAGTTCTTTATAAAAACCACCTTGTACAATACCAAAAAGAATCTGATTAGGATTTCCTGTCTTTTCTTTATAATCTATAGCCCTCTTTAACCAAGAAATGGTAGTTTTTAATGCATCTTTAGTTTCCCAGTAAGAAGCACCATATCCTAAACATATATCAAGAGGCATTATAATATCTGAACCTAAAGCCTTCTGTATATCCATAACAAGCTCCGGAGTAAAAAAATATTGAGTACCATCAATGTGAGAATTAAAATAAACACCTTCTTCGTCAATTTTCCTTAGCCTAGCAAGACTAAAAACTTGATAACCCCCACTATCAGTTAATATAGGCCTATCCCATCCCATGAAACTATGAAGGCCTCCAGCTTTTTCTATCAATTCGTGACCAGGTCTTAAAAATAAATGATAAGTATTAGCAAGAATTATCTCAGCTCCTACCTCTTTTACTTCTTCTGGAGTAACAGTTTTTACAGCTCCTTGTGTGCCTACAGGCATAAAAACAGGAGTATTAATCTCTCCTCGGTAGGTTCTTATCTTTCCTAATCTTGCTTTTGTTATGTGATCATCTAATAGCTTCTCAAAAATCATATTTATAGCTCCTAATATATAAACATGGCATCTCCAAAACTATAAAATCTTAATCTTTCTTCTATAGCCTTCTGATATGCCTTTTTCATAAGATCATATCCCATAAATGCTGCCACAAGCATAAGAAGGGTTGATTTTGGAAGATGAAAATTAGTTATAAGTCCATCAAGAATTTTAAATTCAAAACCAGGATATATAAACAAGGAAACCAAACCTTTACCAGGTTCTACTTTTCCAGATCTTCCTTGAGCTTCAAGAACTCTTGTAACTGTAGTACCAACAGCAATGACTCTTCTTCCTTCCTCCTTGGCTTTATTTATTTTACATGCTACATCCTCTGATACCTCAAAATACTCAGGCTCTAATTTATGTTGGGTAATATCTTCAACCACTACAGGTTTAAAGGTTCCAAGCCCTACATGAAGAGTAACATATAATATTTCTACTCCCATGTTTTTCAAATTTTCTAAAAGTTCAGGAGTAAAATGCAAACCAGCAGTAGGAGCAGCAACAGCTCCCTCTTTTTCAGCATAAACAGTCTGATAACGATTTGGATCTTTAAGAGGCTTTTTAATATAAGGGGGTAAAGGTATTTCTCCGATCACTGGAAGAATACTTTCTATATTCTCTTGAGAAAATCTTAAAACAAAAATTCCTTCCATACTTCTATCAATTACCTCAGCCCAAATATCCTTTTCAAAAAATATCTTTGAGCCAATTTTTGCTCTTTTTCCAGGTTTTATTAAAGCCTCATATTCCCCTTCAGCTATCATCTTTAAAAGGAGTACCTCAATCTTTGCACCAGTTTCTTTTTTTCCATATATCCTTGCAGGAATTACCTTCGTATTATTAAGTACCAACACATCTCCTTTTTTTAAAAACATCTTTATATCTCTGAAAATATGGATAGAGATATCACCTGTACTTCTATTTACCAACATAAGTTTAGAAGAATCCCTTGGCTCCACTGGTTCTTGAGCAATAAGCTCTTCTGGAAGATAGTAATCATAATCTGATAATTTCAATACCATTTAACAAAATCCACTCCTTGATAATAGTATTTTAAAATTTCTCTATAATTATAACCTTTTTCTGCTAAAAATTTTGCACCTTTCTGAGAAAGTCCTACTCCATGTCCATTTCCTCTACCCACAATTAATATTTGCCCACCACTATTCAAAGAAAAATTAAATAAGGTACTTGGTAGGTTAAACAAAGATCTAAATGTTGTACCTTTAACATAATATACACCGTAGTCATCTTTAAAAATTATATTATATACTCTATCTGATGGTGTTTTCTCTACTTCTATAGAAAATTCATTACCTAAAGGAATTCCTAAAGATCTTATTTTAACTAAAAGATCCCCTAAAGTTATCTCTCTTGTCCATGTATCTAATAAAAGCTCATCCACGTCTTTAACACTTTGTAAATATGGTAAATCTTGTCCCCAAACATACTTACAAGCTTCAGTATAACCACCAGATGATGAATGAAAAAAAGCTTTTATAGGACTACCATTATATACAATTACCTCACCCTTAGTATCCATTACTGCTTTTGTGGATCTTTCATTCTCTTTTTTCATACCTTTATAGACTTGACAGTGAGTAGTATTGCAAAGATCAAATTCTCCATGTTTACCTTTGTTAACTAACGCATAAGTTCTGGAAGCAACTGCTTGAGCTTTTAAAGCTTCAAGAGGATAATAAGCAGGCATTTCTGATGGCACTACTGACAACAAATAATCTTCCATATTTATTACATTTATTAACCATCCACTTTTGGATATCTCCATATATCCACGATAAAAATTGTTGTTATAGTTTAAATAATATCCATCTGGATAGATTTTAATCGGCAAAGTAGTAGTAAGAATTCCATTCTCCGCTTCTATAACAGCACTGCCATCTTTAACTCTAATCTTTATAATCCCTTTACCTTCAACCTTAATATTAAGATAATCTGTAATAATCTCTCCTATATTTGAAAAGAAAACCTCACCATCAATTTTTTCAATACCAATTCTTAAGGTTGGGATCTCTTGAGAATAAGATAAACTAAAAAGGGAAAAAGAAAAAAGAATAAACAATAATAAAAGTTTCCTCATAGTACATTACTTTTTTAGTCTTAATATTATGTTAATGATTATAGTAAGGATAAGACTCAAAATAATAGAAGTGGTTAATGGAAAATAAAAAACGAAGTTCTTCTTCTCTATTCTAATATCTCCTGGAAGTTTACCCAATAAAGGAATTTTATCTATAAAGAGAAAGATTAATCCTAAAATTATAAGTAAAATTCCAAAAAAAATAAGAACTTTACCCATAAAATCCATACTCACATACCCCCTATAATCTTTTGAAATTTATGCATTGTTTTAAAAGTAACCTCGTTTCTTGTAATAAGCTCACCATCAAAACTAATTATAAGTTCACTCTCCGATTTTATTGTTATCTCTCTACTTCTATAAAATTTTACATGAGGATTAATAGTATGTTTTCCTATATATACAAGAGGAAAAGTAGCCATCAATTCCACAGGATGTATCTTTTGAGCAATAGCTATATCAAAAAACCCATCATCCATTTTAGAATTAGGAAGTAATTTCATACCTCCACCGTAATACATAGTATTTCCTAAAGCCACCAACGTAATCCTTCCCTTCCAAGTTACAGAATCAAAAAGAATCTCACATTCTGGATATTTGAAACTTTTTAAAGTAGTGAAAACAGAAATAATATATCCTTTGAATCCTGTTAAATTCAGCTTATTTGAATTATAATTTACATCTCCCACGAAACCTGTTCCTGCTATACCTACAAAATATCTTCCATCTAATACTCCAATATCCACCTCTCTTATATTTTGGGATTTCAAAAGTTTTACAGATTTTTCTATATTTCTCGGTATACCATAGGATATAGCTATATCATTACCTCTTCCAAGAGGAATTATTCCTAAGATTCCTCTACCTTTAAGCCCGTTAACCACCTCATTTATAGTACCATCTCCTCCAGCTGCAACCACCACATCTGCCCCTCTATCCAATGCCTTCTCCACCTGTTCAAAAGTCTTCTTACCACCAATAGTATATTCTATAGAATAATCCAATTTTTCTCTATCTAAAATTTCTATAAGTTTTGGATACATTTTTTCAGCCTTACCTCTATTAGAAGTGGGATTAAATAAAATATGATATTTCATTTCTTTCCTCCCTTCCAATATCTATCCTTTTCACTGTATATACATCCGCAATATTTCTGTCTATAAAGACCATACTCCTTGGAAAGATTAACTCCTTCTCTATATCCCACTCTAAAATCTCTATAATAAAATTCTAAACCAAATTCTTTTGCTAAAAGATAACCTATATCCTTTATTAAATCATGTTTTTGATAAGGGCTTACCAATAAAGTAGTAGAAAAGAGTTTATATCCAAGTTCTTTTGCTTTTTGAGCTGTCTTTTTAAGTCTCATATAATAACAAACAGGGCATCTATTATCTTCTCTATAAACTACTTGCCTTATAAATTCTTCTAAAGCATAATCATCTTCATATACTACTTGTAAATTCTGACTCTCTGCAAAAGATTTAAGAGTAGAAAGTCTAAGAGAATATTCGGTATAAGGATGAATATTAGGATTATACCAAAAACCAGTAATCTCATAATCCTCTTCTCTAAGAATCTTCAAAGGGTAAGTAAGACAAGGGGCGCAACATATATGTAGAAATATTTTTTTATCATCCATTAGAGCACCTCATTAAATGAGAAAGTCCAAGAGGAGTTATTATTCTTCCTCTTGGTGTTCTTTGAATAAAACCTATTCTTAAAAGGTATGGTTCATAAACCACCTCTATAGTTTCGGGAGACTCGTTAAGAACAGCAGCTAAGGTTTTGATACCCACAGGCCCCCCAGAAAACTTATCTCTAAGAGTAAATAGAATCTTTCTATCTAAATCATCTAAGCCTTTATCATCTATTCCCATAAGGTCAAGAATCTTTTTCACCTCTTCTTTATCTATAATTTCCATTTCCTCCACTTCTATATAATCTCTTATTCTTTTTAAAAGACGATTTGCAATTCTTGGTACTCCTCTTGATCTTTTAGCAACCTCATGTACACCATCCTCAGAAAGCTCTATACCAAGTAATTTTTGAGATCTCTTTATAATTTCTACCATTTCCTCATGAGAATAAAAATCAAGAGATGCAATAAAACCAAAGCGATCTCTTAAAGGATTACTAAGAAGTGCAGGTCTTGTAGTAGCACCCACCAAAGTAAAAGGAGGAAGCTTAAAATTAAGTACTCTTGCTCCAGGTCCCTTGCCAGCAATAAAACTTATACTTCTATCTTCCATGGCAGAATATAATATCTCTTCTAAAGATGAAGACAATCTATGGATTTCATCTATAAAAATAATTCCATTTTCTGGAGCATTTGTCAAAAGAGCTACAAGATCCCCTGTTTTTTGTAAAGAAGGAGCTGAAACAGCTTTTATTGAGACCTTTCGCTCCTCTGCTAAAATAAAAGCAAGGGTAGTTTTACCTACTCCAGGTGGACCCACAAAGAGTATATGATCTATAGGTTCTTTTCTTTTTTTGGCACCATTTATTATCAAACGAAGTCTCTCTTTTATCTTTTGTTGTCCAATGAATTCAGAAAGGTTTTTAGGCCTTAAAATATTATCTAAGAGAGGTTCTCTCTGAGTCAAAGAAGATGCTGGTATCTTTTTCATTTTCATAATTCCTTAGATAATCTTTGTAAAGCAAACTTAATAATCTCTTCTACATTTTCAAAATCTTTAAATTCTTTCCTAATCTCTTTCATAACCTCATCAACTTCTTCTTTACTATAACCTAAATTATATAAAGCTTTCCTTATAGTACCTTCTTCCTTTTTCTCCTTTGGTAATAACCCATTCTTTTCCAAGAATATTTTCTGAGCTACTTTTTTTCCAACTCCTGGAACTTTTAGTAGAGCATTAATATCTTCACTTTCTAAGATTTCTTTAAATTCCTCAGGAGAAAAATAATCTACAATCCTTAATGCTATTTTTTCCCCCACTCCTTTTATACGTTTAAGATCTTCAAATAGATCTCTTTTATTCTCATCCAAAAAACCAAAGATCTTAATCTCTTCCTTATCAATGCTTTCAGAAATATAAATCTTTACTTTTTGCCCTACATTATTACTTAAAAAACTCAAATCCTTCTCTCCACAAATAACCCTAAAACTAAAAAAATCCAAACTCACTATCACAAATTTATCATATATCTTATCTAATTTTCCTTCTATGAAATGAAAAAGTGACAATTAAATATTCTCCCCTCTGCTATAAATATATGCTAACGCAATAGCTAAAGCATCAGCAGTATCATCTGGTTTAGGAATATCCTTAAGATTTAAGATTTCCTTGACCATATACTGGATTTGATTTTTAGATGCCCTTCCATATCCAACAATTGATAGCTTAACCTCTAAAGGACTAAACATAAATATCTCTTTTTGATGTTGGTAAGCAGCAAGCAAAATTATACCTTGAGCTTGCCCAATGCTTATAGCGGTCTTTACATTTTTATTAAAAAATATATTCTCCATCACAACAATATCTGGATCATAACCCTCTAACAGAGCTGAAATTTGATCGTATAAATAATTTAATCTCCTTCCTAAACTCCAATTCGAAGGAGTTATCAGAGCACCATAATCAACAACCTTAATATGGTCTTCTTCTTTATTTAAAATGCCAAAACCAGTTATAGCTGTTCCAGGATCAACTCCTAAAACTTTCATTTAAGATAGAGCTTGCAAAATCTCATCAGGTATATCAAAATTAGCATAAGTCTTTTGTACGTCATCATGATCTTCAAGCTCTTCCATAAGCTTAAGCAATTTTTCTGCATCTGGTCCATCCACAGGAACTAAATTCTTTGGAACTTTTGTTACTTCAGCTTGAGTTATCACATATCCTTTTTCTTGTAATTTAGCCTTAACTTCAGAAAAGTTTTGGGGATCTGTTATCACTTCTACGCTATCACTACTTATTTGAACATCTTCTGCGCCGGCTTCTAAAGCATCATTAACTAATTGATCTTCATCCTTAAAACTTTCTTTATCAATAAAAATACTACCTTTATCTTCAAAAATCCATGCTACACATCCTGCTTCTCCTAAACTTCCACCATGTTTTGTAAATATTCTTCTTATTTCTGATGCAGTTCTATTTTTATTGTCTGTAACTACCTCTACCATTATAGCTACACCGCCTGGACCATATCCTTCATAGGTAACCTCTTCATATGTTACACCAGGAATCTCTCCAGTACCTCTCTTTATAGCCCTTTCAATATTCTCCTTAGGCATATTAGCTTCTCTTGCTCTCTCAATTGCAGCTCTCAAACGAGGATTAGTCTCTGGATTTCCTCCGCCTTGTTTAGCTGCAATAATAATCTCTTTACTTAAAGCAGAAAAAAGTTTTCCCTTTTTAGCATCTGCTGCAGCTTTTCTGTGTTTAATATTTGCCCACTTAGAATGTCCTGACATATTTTTCGCCTCCTTGTTTAAAGACTTGAATATTAGTGTTTTCAATGGCATTCTACAATATTTTATAAAGTTTGACAAGAATCATAATTTTCGATAAACTTTCTTACCATGGATATAAAGTTGATACTAACAGATATAGAAGGATGTATTACTAAAGATAAAGGATATCCTTTAGATTTAGACGGACTGAAATGGATTAGAGACCATCTTAAACTCCTTCCTCCCATATCTTTAAACACAGGGAGATCAAAACCATATATAGAAGCAATGCTTCAAGCTATCGGTCAGTTTGAGGATTCTATAGGAGAAAATGGATGTATCATTTATCTAATTGATAAAGATGATATAATTTTCCATCCCAAAATAAAAGAAGAATTTTTAGGAGAAAGAGAGGAGCTTAAAAAATTTTTAAAAGAAAAATTAAAAGGTTATGGACATATAGAGCCAGGTAAAGAAGTATGTGTATCTATATTTCCAGAAAAAGATATTCCTGTGCCCGAATTAGCAAAGATATCACAAGAATTAATTCAAACAAATTTTCCAAACTTTCAATTAGTTTATTCCTCTGTAGCAGTAGATATCACTCCAAAAGGAATAGATAAGGGAGCAGGTATGGATCTGCTTTTGGAAATAAAGGGATTAGATTACGATGAGGTATTAGGTATTGGAGATAGTTTAGGAGATCTCCCTTTTTTAAGCAAATTAAAATATAAAGCAACACCATATAATGGACATCCACGATTAAAAGAAATAGCAAGTTATGTAGCAAAAGAAGAAAATATTTTAGGGGTAATAGAGATTTTTAAATACTTTTTCTTTTAAGAATTTCCATAAAAATATCTGGAAGAAAATCTATAATATCTGACGAAATCATACCATAATTTCCTCTATTTCTCTTCCAAATATTAACAGAAAATCCATGAATATAATTCCCTAATATACATGCATTACTCTCACTAAGGCCTTGTGCTAAAAGACTTGCTAAAATACCAGTAAGAACATCACCAGATCCTGCAGTAGCAAGTAAAGAATCTGCAAAAGGATTTACATAAATCTGTCCCTCTTTAGTAAAGGTTAAAGAATAAGGACCCTTAAGTATCAAATTTATTTTATATTTTCTCACAAAATCTTCACCAATCAAGAATCTATTTTTCTGTATATAATCAATGGGAAGATTTAAAATTTTTGACATCTCTCCATAATGAGGTGTAATAATTATCTTCTTTCCTTTTATCTCTTCCAATATGTCCCTAATATATGATAAGGCATCAGCATCTACTACCATAGGAATATCTAATTTCTTTATAATTTCTTTAACAAAAAGCTTGGTATCTGAATGTAGTCCGATACCAGGTCCTAAACCTATAGAATCAATTCCATAGCTATTTATAATATCAACAATATAATCCATATTTTCTGAAGAAATATATCCATCAATTTGTTTTAGAGGGATATATATTATTTCGGGGTATATAGCCCTATAAATCATATGAATACTTTCTGGTATAGCAAGATAGACCATACCCGCTCCACTTCTTAAAGCGGATAATGCAGAAAGAATAGGAGCTCCTGTATACTTAAAAGATCCCCCAATGATTAAAGCTTTCCCCTTTCTTCCCTTATGAGCCATTTTAGTATGTACAGGAATTAATTCTTGTACCATATTTTCATCCACAAGTTCCACATTACTTTTTACCAAAGAATCCAAAAATGCTTCTCCAAAATTCAACCTACCAACTACTAAATTTCCGATGAACTCCATAGCGGGATATTCAAAAAATCCCTTTTTGGGATAAAACATAGTTAAAGTGTATGAAGATTTTATAGCAGAACCCCAAATTTCACCAGTATCAGAATCAATTCCAGAAGGGACATCTATAGAGACTACAATTTTTTTTAATTCATTTATATATTCAAAAATATTTTTAAGATCATCTTCTATTTCTCTTTTTAATCCTATTCCAAAGATTCCATCAACAATAACATCAAACAATCTGAGATCTTTATAATTAGATTTTAAATCCAATATAGAAACATCATTTAAAAGGCTCAGTTGAATTTTTAAAAGATCTGATATTTTCTTATCCCAAAGATAGGAAAATACAAATATATTTTTCACACCATAATTCAGAAGGTGCCTAACTAAAGCAACGCCATCTCCACCATTATTCCCAGGGCCACAAAGAACCGCTACATTCTTGTCTTTTAAATCTGGTATATTCTCTTTTAAGAAATTAAAAATAAAAATTGAGGCATTCTCCATCAACATAAGAGTGGGAATCTTATATTGCTCTTCTAAAATTTTCTCCAAATTTCTTATATCTTCAGAATTTACAATTTTCATACTCTACTTCTCAAGAGTTATTATAACTCTGTTAGGTAAGCACACAATACTTTCTCCTGCTTTATTTATAAATCCTTGTTTTATACATATTTTATCAGGACAAGGCGATGATATCATATGTACCCCTCTTCCCTCTATATATTCAAATATACTATCCCCTAAGGGTCCTCTTACTTTATATTTATCACCACTTTTTAGTTTTGTTAGAGGTATCCTCAATATTTCTCTGTTTTCTACCTGTACAACTAAATATTTAGCTTCTCCCTTCGGTAGAAATAAATATATGATGCCTATAATCGAAAAAATTAAAAAAATAAAAATTAAAAAGTTTACTTTTTTCATATTCACTGTTAGAATTATACCACATATAGTACTCCAGAAATTATATTTCTTTGATATAATTTATTACTATGGTAAAGTTGAACAACTTTCAGAACAGAAATATTAAGCTACCACCGCCTATTTGTAAAGGTCATTTATCTATTGAAGAAGCATTACTTTTAAGAAGATCGGTAAGAACATATAGAGATAGCCCTATTAATTTACAAGATTTATCCCAGATATTATGGTCTGCCCAAGGAATAACAGAAAAGAATTACAAATTTAGGACATGCCCTTCTGCAGGTGCCACTTTCCCATTGGAAATATATGTATCTGCTTATAAAGTTCATGATTTAGATATAGGAATTTACAAGTATATTCCTGAGAATCATGAATTAAATCTTCATTTAAAAGGGGATAAGAGAGAAGATCTCTATATTGCATGTTTAAGACAAGAATGGATTAGGAAAGCCCCTGTTATCATCATAATATCAGCCAATTATTATAAAACTACTGCAAGATATGGAGAAAGGGGAACAAGATATATATTCATGGAAGCAGGACATTGCGCCCAAAACATTTATTTACAATGTGTGTCTTTGAACTTGGGAATTGTAGCGGTTGGAGCATTTAATGATGAAGATGTAAAAAGAACAATAAATCTTCCTAAAAATGAGTTTCCTCTATATTTATTACCTATTGGAAAGATTTAGTAAATAAAATTGATAAATTAAGTCAAGATATGTTAGACTTATTCAAAATGAGTATTAGGAGGGTGAATAATAATGGATAAATTTATGATTAAAGAGATTAGAGAAAGTTTTCAAATTGTTAAAGGATACAAAGAAAGGGTAGAAGAATTTAAAAATATATCTGACGAACTTAAAAAATATAATTTTAATTGTGTGGTTTTCGTAGCAAGAGGCTCATCTGATAATGCTGCTATATGGGGAAAATATTATATAGAATCTAATTTAGGAATACCTGTTTCTTTATGTGCTCCTTCTCTCTTTACCATCTACAAAAGACCACCAAACTTAAAAAATTCCTTAGTTATAGCCATCTCTCAATCGGGAGAAAGTGATGATATATGTGAGGTAATAAGAACAGCTAATGAACAAGGTACGTTAACTATTGGAATAACAAATAATCCAGATGGCAAATTAGCAAAACTTGCTAAAATCAATATATTTACCAATGCTGGACAAGAAAAAAGTGTAGCAGCCACAAAAACATATATATCTCAGCTTGTTTCTCTATATTTCCTCATAAATTCTATAAAGGGTAGAATTTATGTGGATGAATTTGATAAAATATTAAAAGCTATGGAAACAATTTTGTTTATGGAAGAAAAAATAAAAGAAGAGGTAAAACCCTTTAAATACATGGAACATTGTGCTATTTTAGGAAGAGGTTTTAATCTTTCCACAGCCTTAGAAACAGCATTAAAATTTAAAGAAACCTCTTATATTATTGCTCAACCTTATTCTTCAGCTGACTTTATGCATGGCCCATTAGCTCTTGCTACCGAAGGTTTTCCTGTATTCTTCTTTGCTCCAAAAGGAGAAAGCTTAAATCATTCATTAGAAGTACTCTCTATATTAAAAGAAAAGGGAACTGACATATATTTATTCAGTAATGAGCCTAATCTTCATAAAGATTACCCAGGCTTCTTTATTGACTGCGATATCTCTGAAGATATATCTCCTATACTGTTAATATATCCAGCCCAATTCTTTGCTTACTATTTAGCTGAGTTAAAAGGAAGAGATCCCGACAATCCAAGAAATATAAGGAAGGTGACAATAACAAGATAGACATGATAAAAATAGCTATTGATCTTATTAAAAATCCAATTTTTATTATTCCTTTTCTTGTAGTAATAATTACACAAGGTCTAAAGGGTATTATAAGAATTATTCAAGAAAAAAAGTTTTTATGGATAGCCTTCTTTGAATGGGGAGGAATGCCAAGCTCTCATTCAGCCCTCGTCGTATCTTTATCATTAATAATAGGTATAAAAGAAGGTTTTAATTCTACCATTTTTATATTATCTATGTTTTTAGCTGGTATAGTAATTGCAGATGCAATTGGAGTAAGACTTGCTACAGAAGAACAAGCAAAAGTAATAAATAAGATAATTCAAAAGGAGTTAAAGGATCCAGAATTAAAAGAGATAATTCTAAAAGAATCTATTGGACATACTCCTATAGAAGCTATTGTTGGAGGAATAATTGGTCTTATCTTAGGACATCTTCTATACTATGGGATATTTCATAGATGAAAATAGGATTTTTTAGTGACACATATAAACCTCAAAAAAATGGTATAGCTACCGCCTTATATTTTCAGAAAAAAACCTTAGAAGAAGAAGGTCATGAAGTACATCTATTTATTCCCTATATACCTAAAATCTTGCCCGAAAAATATGTCTATCAGCTTTTCTCTATTACTTTTCCATTTCAAAAAGAACATAGAATAGCAACTCCTTTTTCTGTTAAATACGATCTATATCTTAACAATCTTAAATTGGATGTGATTCATACTCATACTCCTTTTTCCTTAGGAATTTTTGGGGCCTATGAAGCGAAAAAAAGAAAAATCCCTCTCATACACACTTACCATACATTGCTCACTGAATATGCTTACTATATATGGGATCATTTTCCAGAAATGGTAAAAAAATGTATGATAACCGAGAAAAGAGCAAAAGATATAGCAATATGGATTAGTAGATTTTATTGCAACCTCTGTGATACTGTAATTGCTCCTTCTACAAAAATTAAAAAACTACTTATTAACTTTGGAGTTAAGAAACCCATAGAAATAATTCCTAATGGTTTAGATTTGAGGAATTTTCATCCTATTGATAAAAAAGTGGCAAGAGAAAAATTAAATCTTCCTATTGATGCATATATTTTACTATTTGTAGGAAGATTGGGAAAAGAAAAAAACATAGAATTTTTATTGAAAGTTATGAACAAATTAAAAAATTATCCCAAAATCTACCTTCTTATTGTGGGAGATAATCCCGACAAGAGAATAAAAAATAATTTAAAGGAGGAAGCCAAAAAACTTAATATTGAAGATAGAGTAATATTTACTGGTTATCTTGATTACCATAAAGTAATAGAAGCTTATTATTCTTCAGATATATTTGTTTTCTCATCTCTGACTGAGACCCAAGGTTTAGTAGTATTAGAAGCTCTTACAGCTGGACTTCCTGTAATTGCTTTAGAAGATGAAGCTATCGCAGATTTTGTAAAAGATGAAATAAATGGTTTTCTAATCCCATTTAAAACTTCCAATATAGAGGAAAGCATCATTTTATTTTCAAATAAAGTTATAGAATTATTAGAAAACCATAACTTGTATAAAAAATTATCAGAGAATGCTATTAATAGTGCTCAAAATTTCAGTGTTCAGAAAATCAATAAAAGACTTCTTGACTTGTATAACAACCTCATTAAAGAATATAATATTAAAAATGCCTGAATTCATTTCTCTTTTTATTGAAGAGTTAAATAGAAAAAAAGAAAAGATAAATAACCTTTTTTTCAAAAAAGATATAAAGGATAGGTCTTTTTTTATAAATTTTATAGAAACTATATGGCATAAGATACCAGAAAGTTTACAAAGTAATAATCATAAAATCTTTGCTATTGATGCCTCACAAAGAACCCTTTCCTTTTCTCTTGGTCCTTATCTTCTTCTAACTCAAGGTTTAGCTATAGGTACTGAAGGTTATGAGAAAGCTACCATCTCATTAGACCCTATACCTGCATCAATTTCTGAAAATCAATTAGGTTGGATACGGGATTTGATAATGCAAAATATAGAAGCTAAACTTGCCATTGAAATTATAGAAGAGATCACCCCTCCCTTCATCTTATTTATTGATGGTTCTATCTTATCAAGAATTTCATATCTATTAAGATATATAAATCTTATAGAGGAAGAACCTTATAAAGATTTGGCTCTTAATGCTTTAAAAACTACTATAGATCTCATTCTAAAATCTAAAAAGAAAAACATAGAATTAATATCCATATCGAAATCAAGTAGAAACACCTTTTTCTTTCAAATTCTATCAATAGACCATCCTGAATTGAAAGAAGAACTTCCTTATATTCCAATTGACGCAGAATTTTTAAATATCATTTCCTGGGAACCAGGATATAGTACACCCCTACTAATAGGGGCAGAAATGGGACTTGGTCATAGTCAGAGAGATCTTATAGAGAAAGATCCTAATCTTCAGATCTTATTAAAAGATATACCTGCTTTTATTACTTTCTATGTAAGACTTATTCCAAGAGACCAAATTTTAAGAATTGATATACCAAACTACTTAGTAGGAGATTCAACCACGCTTTTACAAGTAAACTATCATTGGGAAAAGGATATAAATATAGATAATATCCTTGCTATTCTTAAAGAAAACTGTATAAACTCTCAAATATATCAGACTCCCTTGTATTTAGTAGATAAAATTGTCAGAATTAAAAAAACACCTGATTTAGAAAGATATATAATGATTCTTAAAAAAGAATTTCCTGGTATCTTAGAATTAGATAGATCTCAAAGGAGGTTTTTCTAAAAAAATCATGGACTTAAAATGTGTAGGATATTTGGTAGGTGAAAGTTTCTGTGATAGTTTTCAATTTGTTACTAATGAAGAATTAGCCCCTAAAAGATTGGAATATGTCATAATTAAAGGAACTGCTGCATCAGATGAAGAGGTTGACGTATTAGCCCAGGTAGAAAGTCTAAAGGCTTTTTCAGATATATTAACAGAAGATCAAGAATATGATGCAACCACAAAACTTTTAGAACTAAATTACAAAATACCACTAAAGCTTATTGCTACAGCAAGAGTTTTAGGTTATTTAGATAAGGATGATAACATTCAACTTCCAAGATCAGTTTCTTTACCAGGGTCCCCAGTTTTTTTAGCTCCTGATGATCTTCTTAGAAGATTCTTTACCCATAAAAAGGCAACAGCTATAGAAATTGGAACCTTACTTTATAGACCAAATGTCAAGGTAACCCTTGATCCAAACGGACTTAGGAGACATCTTGCTATAATTGCCCAAACAGGAGCAGGTAAATCTTATCTCACTGGATTACTTTTAGAAAAACTTGTAAAACTTGGTGCTACTATTTTAGTATTTGATCCCAATAGTGACTATGTCTTATTAAGAAGAAAAAGAAATAATTTAAAAGAATTTTCATCTATCGCCCAACAAGTTAATATTTATAGAATACCTCAAGTACAAGGAAGATTCACAGATGATATTATTGGGGGTGTAGAACCTTACTCAATCAGATTTAGCGAATTAGAAAACGAACAGATAGCAGAAATATTAGGAATCTCAGAATATAGTAACATAAGAGATGCGGTTGAAAGGGCTATTGAAGAACTTAGAAAAGAAGGTATTGATTTTACTCCAAATGAACTCTATGAAAAACTACAATCTATGGCAGGTATAGATGAAGAAGAGGAAGATGAAGAAATATTAGATTTTGATGACTATGAAAAAAAATATGTAAAAAAAATAGAGAAAAAAAATAAAAAATACTCTGAGGAAACTATGAATGGAGCAAGAAAAGCATTAAAATATGTTAAATGGATAAAAGATTATCCAATATGGGGATTTAAAGATATAAAAATTGAAAAAATTCTAAAACCTGCTCAGATATCTGTTATAGACTTGGCAGGTATAGAGAAAAATCTACAGGATTTAGTAGTAAGTAAATTGTTGAATGATATATGGACTAAAGCAAAATCAGAAGGACTTACATATCCTTTATTTATCGTATTAGAAGAAGCTCATAATTTAGTGCCAAAAGAGAAAGCAGAGAAATTGAGAAGTGCAAAGATAATAAATTCAATTGCAGCAGAAGGACGAAAATTTAAAGTATTTCTAATTGTGGTCACCCAAAGACCTTATAAAATAAGTAGTAATACCTTATCCCAATGTGGAAGTCAGATAATAATGAGATTAACCAATCCTACAGACCAAAATGCAGTAAAAGAGGCATCAGAAGCTCTTTCAGAAAACTTATTTAATGATCTTCCTGGATTAAACATTGGAGAAGCAATTGTCTTAGGAAGATTAACCCGTATTCCTGTAATGGTAAAGATTGGAGAAAGAGAAACAGCAGAAGGAGGTTTTGATATAGATATAGATGAGGAATTTGAGAGAGCTTTAAAAGATGCCCAAAATATAGATACCTTCAAAGAAATTATCACCGATCTTCCCGATATTGGGAGTGAAATCTAAAACATGATAAAAATTCTTATAACTGCAGATAACCATTTAGGTAAATATTATAAAAAATTAGTACCAGAAAGATTAAACGAAAGAAGAAAAAAGATAAGAGAAGCCTTTAAAAAAACAGTAGACTATGCTATTGAAGAAAAGGTAGATATATATATACAAGCAGGGGATTTATTTGATTCTACAAACCCGAGAAACCAAGATTTAGCCTTTGTTGCTCGAGAGTTTTCAAGGTTAAAAAGAAATAACATTCAGATTTATACTATTGGAGGAAATCATGATGCTCCAAATATGATAGATAGTGATGCCTTTCCTATGAAAATTTACGAAGAAGTAGGATTAATAAAATCTTTTTTATCCCAATCTAACATTAATGTAGATGTATTTGAGAAGGATCAGAAATTAATTATATCTGGTTTATCCCATGATCCAAGGAAAAAGGGAAGAATTGATCCCTTAGAGAATATAAGAATAATAGATCCAATACCTCATGATAATAATATATGGAAAATCCTAATTCTCCATTACTCTTTTGAAAAATATGCTCATCCCAAATCTTCCGAACCTCAAGTATCAGTAGATACTTTATATAATCTCCCCTTTAATATTTATATATTGGGACATCTCCATGAGAAGAATATTTATAAATTTGGAGATAAAATAGTAATAATACCAGGAAGCACTGAAAGATTTGATTTTGGAGAAATAGATCTTACTCCTGGCTTTTACCTATTAAAAATAGAAGGAAAAAAAATTGATATAATTCATGAAAAAATAGACCCACAACCCATGAAAATCATGGAAATAAAACTTTCAGAAATTACAGAAAAAGATTATACCAATGCCATTATTGAGAAAATATTAAGAGAATCTCATAAAGATCTTATTTTAAAATGCAAAATAGTAGGAGTAATTCCTATATCTATATATAGTTCTATAAATTTTAGTAAGATATTAGACGAAGGTCTTAAAGCTAACTTTTTATTTGACTTAGATACCCAAAATTTGAGAATAAAGGGGCAAGAGATCTCAATAATACCATCAGAAGATTTCAGTTTTGAAAAGAATCTACTTAAGGTAACAGAAAAATATTTAGAAGAAAACAAAGAAGATAAAGAAGCTATAATAGAAGCAGTTAAATGGATAAAAGAAGAGTTAAAAATTAGAGGAGAGTTCCTATGATAAAACTCGTAAGCTTAAAACTTAGAAATTTTAAACAATATGAAATAGCATCTATAAACTTCCCTGATCAAGGAAGAATACTTATAAAAGGGAGAAATGAGGCAGGAAAAAGTAGTATATTTGAGGCAATCTTTTTTGCACTTTTTGGGGATACTCTCTATCTTGCTACTATGGGAGATCTTATAAGATTTGGATCCAATGAATCAATAGTTGAGCTTACTGTAAAGACCAATGATAAATTAATAACTATAAGAAGAATCCTTTCCCTTAATAAAACCCAAGATGCTTCTTTGGTTATAAAAAACATAAATGAACAAAGTACAAAACAAGAAATAGTAAAAGGAGTAAAAAATGTAAATAGTAGAATAGTTAAAGAAATAGGTCTTGATAAGGATATATTATTAAACACATGTCTTATAGCACAAAAGAAATTAGATACCTTAGAATCCTTAAATGCTGGAGATAGAAGAAAAATCATATCAAAACTATTTAATTTGGATTATCTTTTAAATATTTCTGAGAAGGCAAAACAAATCAAAAATGAGCTTGAAAATCAAAAACCCCAATATGAACTTTTGAAAAAAGCAGGTGAAGCTAAAAGAGTTTTACCAGAAATTGAAAAGGAATTAGAGAAGATTCATAGAGAAATGGAAAGGATTGAAAAAATCGAAAAATCTAAAAATATATACAATTTGGAAGAAACATTAAATAATCTTAATGAAGAAATTCGAAGCTTAGAACAAAATCTTGAAAACCTTAAAAATAAAGTAGAAACATTAGAATTCTTAAGAGATGAAAAAAGAAAAATAGAAGAGATTATAAGTATTAAAGAAAAACTCCAGATTTTAGAAAATCAGAAAGAAAAGCTTCAAAAAGAAATAACTAATTTGGAAGAGAGAATAACCAAAGAAAAGGAACTTTTAGATCAACTTGAAGAGCTTAATAATATTATTAAAATAAAGCAGGAAATTGAAAAATTAGACAAAATATTAAGTGATGGAAATAATTTATTATCAAACTTTCAAGAAAGATTTACAAAATATAAAGACTTAGAAAGTAAAACATTAAAAGAAAAAGAACTACTCAAGGAGAAAGAAAAGCTTCAAAAAGAAGAGGAAAACTTACTTTTAAAGAAAAGTTTATTAGAATTAAGAGTTAAGAAACTAAGAGATATCTTAGGAAAAATACAAGAAATACCCAAATTAGAAGATACATATAAAAGGACTTTAGAATATCATCAACAAAAAAATAAAGTTTATGAATTAATTTCTAAAGTTCAAAAAAGCAAAAATTACTTTCTTACCTCATCATTCATTACCGCACTATCTTTAATACTTACTACCCTTTCATCAAAAATATTCTTTATCATTACAGGATTATCAACCATTCTATCCATCTACTTTTATCAGAATTATACAAAAATCAATAAAGAGTTTACCAAAGCAAAAAACCTTCAAGAATACATTGAGAAAGACATTCCCCTTGAACTTAGAGAAAAAAATCAAGAAGAATTAGCCTCAATATTAAATAAAATTCAGAAGAAAAAGACATATAAAAATGAGCAAATAGAAAGATTAGAAGAAAAATTAAAAATAAAACTTAATCAAATTAATAATCTAATCACAGATTTAGCTCAAAAAAAGGCTTATATAGAAAGTGAGCTTAAAAATATTGATTCTTATAAGAATGAAATGCATAAATTATTGTTAGAGTTCCAAGAGAAATTAAAAGAAAGTACCTTGAATAAAATAGAAGATAAATTAAAAAAATTATCAGATACCCTTAAAAAGAAAGAAGAAGAATTAATCTCCTTAAGAGAAAAAGATACCATGCCTGATAAAGAGTTATCTTATCTTATTTCTCAAAAAGGATCTATAGAAAACGAGATAGAAAATATAAGGAGATTAAAAGAGGAAGTAGAAAGGAAAAGAAGAGATTACCAAAATATGGAAAATGAAATATTAAAAGAAAAAACAAATTTAGAAGTAAAGATGAAAGAATTAAAAAGAAATGATGATGAGTATTTGTCAGAAATAGAAGAAATAATAAAACAGTTAGAAAATGAAAAGGTAAAAGAAGAATATGAAAAATTTTCTCAAGAGCTAAACAAGAAAAAGGGTGAAAAGAACTCTATAGAGAAAAATTATCTGGATCTTATAAATGAATTCTCCAAAAGATTTGTTGGGGAAGATTGGAGAAACTATATAAATGAAGTGATGGATGAAAATCTAAAAGAAGAATTAATAACAAAAGAAAAGGAACTTCTTCAACAAAAAGGTGAAAAGGAAGGGATATTAAAAGAATACGAGCTAAAAACAGGAAATAAAAGAGAAGATTTAGATCCAGAAAGGATAAATCAAGAATATAACAAGTTGGAAAAAGAAATTACTAAGATGAATTATGCAATGAAAATTGTAGATACAACAAGAGAGACCATATTAAAAGCAATTAGACCAAGAACAGAATCCTTTATGCAAAAAATATTACCTATTTTAACCTCTGATAGATATCATTATGTGGAAATTGGTGATGATTATAAATTAAAAGTTTACACAAGTCTCAAAAAAGAACCCTTAGAAAAAACCATCTTTAGCGGAGGTACACAGGATCAACTTTCCTTAGCCTTAAGGCTTGCTTTTGCTATGGCTACATTACCCCAAGATAAAGGTATACAGCCCAAATTTATATTCTTAGATGAACCTCTTGGATCTTTTGATGAAGACAGAGCAAAAGGCTTATTATACCTTCTCACTGAAGGAGAAGTGGCAGAGCATTTTGATCAAATCTTTGTTGTAACCCATATTCCTATCGATGAATCTATTTTTGATGAAATCTACTATGTAGAGAACGGTAAAATAACAAAAGTACAAGAAAACACTACTCAATCTTTAGATTACGAAGATATTTCTTAAATTGTTCACCTAAATCTTCTCTCTGAAGAGCAAGTTCCACTGAAGCCATTAAAAAACCAAGTTTACTTCCTGTATCATATCTCTTTCCTTTAAATTCATAAGCATATATAGCTTCTTTCTCTAACAATAATTTAAGACCATCAGTAAGCTGAATCTCTCCTCCTCTTCCTGGTTTTACCTTTTCAAGCATAGTAAATATCTCAGGGGTTAATATATATCTCCCCACAATAGCTAAATTAGAAGGCGCTTCTTCTACTGAGGGCTTCTCTACCAGATCTGTTACTTGATAAAGCCCTTCTTCAATCTCTCTTCCAGAAATAATACCATAGTTTTTAACCTCATCCTTTGGTACTCTTTCTACTGCAATTACAGAACACTTATATCTTTCGTAAATCTCTACCATCTGTTTTATACATGGAATATCACTAACTATTAAATCATCACTTAAAATAACAGCAAAAGGTTCATCTTTCACTAATGCCTTTGTTACAAGTACCGCATGGCCAAGACCCAAAGGTTCCTTCTGCCTTATATAATAAACTGTACCGAGTTCCGATATTTCTCTAACTTGTTTTAAGAGGTCTAAATCACCTTTCTTTTGAAGAAAATATTCCAACTCAAAAGATATATCAAAATGATCCTCAATAGCCCTTTTATTTCTACCAGTTACTATTATGATTTCTTCAATTCCTGAATTTACAGCCTCTTCTACAGCATATTGTATTATAGGTTTATCAACTACTGGAAGCATCTCCTTAGGCTGAGCCTTCGTAGCAGGTAAAAATCGGGTACCAAGACCTGCAGCAGGAAAAACAGCCTTTTTAATACTCATCTTTGAGTTCCTCCTCTAACTTTCAGGAATTTTAACTATAACTAAAGTTAAATTCTCACTTTCTACTTTAAGCTGATGACAAATTCCCGCAGGAATTATTAAAACATCACCTTCTTTTATATTTATCTCTTCTGGTTCTATAATTTCGCACTTTCTAATTTCCCCCTCCTCTATCTCCATACCCCCAATATATTTATTGCTTAACAATACTTTTCCTTTCCCTTTAAATACGATATACATATCATTAATTCTTTTATGAACCTCTGTATCACTTATAAAAGTAGGAGAAAAGTTTAAAAACCTTACCATAAAATTACCTTTTTTATAATCTTCCAAATTCCCGTCAAAAAGCGAAATTTTTCTATACATATCTTTCCTCCCCAAATAGTTTAATAAACCTTTAACTATTCTATACATTAAAGATTATTTAAGCAACTTTTTTTCATTACAATTTTATGCTAAAATTAAATTGAAAAACTTAGAAAAAACGCAAAGGTGCTTTGGACGGAAAGAGCCAAAGCACCTTTTTTAGTTTTTAGTAAAAGATAAATATTTAAACAAGGAGGCGTATAAAATATGAAGGACACAGAAATAAAGATAGTAGATACAACATTGAGAGATGGAGAACAAACAGCAGGAGTAGTATTCTCCAAAGCTGAAAAACTCCAAATAGCAAGAATGCTTGATGAAATAGGAGTACATCAGATTGAGGCTGGTATTCCCGTCATGGGAGGAGATGAGGAGGAAGCTATAAAGGCTATAGTAAAGGCTGGCCTCAAAGCAAGCATCATGGGTTGGAATAGGGCTGTTATAAGTGATATTGAGGCATCATTAAGATGTGGGGTAGATGCGGTAGCTATTTCTATTTCTACTTCCGATATCCATATAAAATACAAACTTAAAAAGACAAGAGAATGGGTCTTAGAAAATATGGTTAAGGCTACAGAATTTGCCAAGAAACATGGTGTATACATATCGGTAAATGCAGAGGATGCATCAAGAACAGATTTAGAATTTCTACTCCAGTTTGCAAGAGCAGCCAAAGAAGCAGGTGCAGATAGATTGCGATTTTGTGATACCGTTGGAATAATGGAACCTTTCACAATATACGAGATTGTTAAAACCATTATAGAAAAAGTAGGAATTCCTGTAGAAATGCATACCCATAATGATTTTGGTATGGCTACTGCTAATGCTTTAGCAGGAGTAAGAGCTGGGGCAACTTATGTAGGTGTTACAGTAAATGGGCTTGGTGAAAGAGCTGGAAATGCTGCATTGGAAGAAGTGGTAATGGCCTTAAAGTATATTTATAACATAGATGTGGGAATTAAAACTTATAAATTAAAAGAATTATGTGAATATGTAGCAAAAGCTTCTGCAAGAGAATTACCTGTAAATAAAGCCATAGTGGGTAAAAATATCTTTGCTCATGAATCTGGAATACATGCAGATGGTGTAATTAAATATCCTAAAACATACGAAGTATTCTCTCCGGAAGAGGTAGGAGGAGAAAGACAAATAGTAATTGGTAAACACTCAGGCACACATGCCCTTATAAGAAAGTTCCAAGAATATGGAATCACTTTATCTGAAGAGGATGCCCAAGAACTACTTAAAAAAGTAAGAGCTCTTGCTGTAGAACTTAAAAGACCTTTATTTGATAAAGAATTGATGTATCTATATAATGATTATCTAAAAGAAAAATTAGAAAAAGAAGGAGTGTAAAGATGGGAAAAACTATAGCGGAAAAAATTTTTTCTAATCATGCTAATAAAGATGTTAAAGCAGGAGATATTATTATTGCTAAATTAGATGCTTTAATGGGGCAAGATGGTACATCTCCATTAGCAATAAAAGTCTTTGAGGAATTAGGAGGAACCAGAGTCATAAATCCAGAAAAAGTACTTCTTGTTACGGATCACTCTGTTCCTCCTCCTAATGAGGGGGTAGCTAATCTTCATAAGTTAATGAGAGAATTTGCAGAAAAATATGGAACTCAGATTACAGAATTTGGAGAAGGAGTATGTCACCAAGTTTTTATGGAAAGAGGTTTAGCTACCCCAGGAAGTCTGGTAATTGGAGCAGACTCTCATACATGTACTTATGGGGCTCTAAACTGCTTTTCAACTGGTGTAGGATCCAGTGAGCTTGCAGCTGCAATGTATACAGGAAAATTGTGGTTTAAAGTACCAAGTACTGTTAAAATCAATATTAATGGCAAACTACCTAAGGGTGTTGTTTCAAAGGACATCATCTTATACCTTGTGGGATACTTTAAAGCAGATGGATTAACATACAAAGCAATTGAATTTGATGGAGAAACTATTAGAGACCTTTCTATTGATGGAAGAGCTACCATAACTAATATGGTGGTTGAAATGGGTGCAAAAGCAGGTATTATGCCATTTGATGAAAAAACAAAAGAATTTTTTAAAAACATAGGAATTGTTATAAATAATGGTATTGAAGCAGACAAAGATGCAGAATATGAGTCTATTTATAATTTTGATATTTCTAATTTAGAGCCTCAAGTAGCTCTGCCCCATACTGTAGATAATGTATATCCCATATCTCAAATAGAGAAAATAAAAATTCATGAAGCTTTTATAGGAACATGTACTAATGGTAGATTGGAAGATTTAAGATATGCAGCTCAAATATTAAAAGGAAAAAAAATAAATAAAAATGTTAAACTTATAATCACACCAGCATCCAAGCGTATATATATGCAAGCATTAAAAGAGGGAATTATTGAAACATTCTTAAATGCGGGAGCTATAGTGACAAACCCTGGTTGTGGTCCATGTGTAGGTACACATCAAGGAGTACCAGCTGATGGAGAGAATGTTATATCTACTGCAAATAGAAATTTTAAAGGAAGGATGGGAAACAATAAAGCCTTAATTCACCTTGCATCTCCTTTAACAGTGGCTGCCTCAGCTATAAAGGGAGAAATTACTGATCCTCGTGAATTTTTGGATTAGGAGGAAAAAATAAAAATGATATTAAAAGGTAAAGCTCATAAATTTGGAGATGACATAAATACTGACTATATCATATCTGGAAAATATAAATTTAAATCTTTGGACTTTAATGAGATGTCAAAACATCTCTTTGAAGATTTAGATCCAGAATTTTACAAAAAGATAAATCCAGATGACATAATAGTAGCTGGAAAGAATTTCGGATGTGGCTCCTCAAGAGAGCAAGCTCCTTTAGTTATAAAATATGCAGGAATAAGTTTAGTAATCGCCAAAAGTTTTGCAAGAATATTTTATAGAAATTCAATTAATGTTGGTCTTCCTCTCTTAGAAGCTGATACTGACAAGATAGATAATGGAGATGAATTAGAGGTAGATTTATTTCAGGGAAAAATTTATAATAAGACTAAAAATATAACAATATTATCTAAGAGTACATTTCCAGATATTATGGTAAAAATATTACAGGCAGGAGGATTAGTAGAGTACCTAAAAAAAGAAGGAGATTTCAAAATATAAATGCAGAATTTTTCTTTTTATCTTCCTGTAAAGATTAAATTCGGCATAGGACTCTGGGAAAGAATTCCTGAAGAGTCCTATGCCTTAGGAGCTAAAAAAATACTGTTAGTAACTGGTAAAAAGCATCTAAAAGCCACAGGAATTTTAGATAAATTGCTCAATCTTTTTAATAACTATCCAGTAGAAGTAACCGTTTTTGATAATATACCTCCAGAGCCACCATACTATGTAGTAGATAATGGTGCTGAAATTGCAAAACTAAAAGAAGTAGATTTAATTGTAGGAATAGGAGGAGGAAGTGTATTAGATGTTGCAAAGGCTATAGCTTTAAAGATAAATCTCCCAGGTTCTATTTGGGACTATATAGGTGAAAAAAGCGAAAAAATTTCTGTACAGAGTATACCATGCATATTAGCTCCTACCACTGCAGGTACAGCAAGTGAAGTAACAAGGGTATCAGTACTTATTAATCCAGACACTAAGGAAAAACTAAGTATAAGGCATGATAGTTTATATGGGAAAATAGCTATTGTGGATCCTTTACTTACCTTATCCATGCCAAAAGAAAATACTATCTATAGTGGTTTAGATGCCTTTACTCATTCATTAGAGTCCTTCCTATCGCTAAATAGCAATATTTTAACTGATCCTATCTCCATTACTTCTCTTAAAATTATTTATAAATATTTACCAAGAGTAATAGAAAATTTAGAAAGAATAGATCTAAGAGAAAAACTACTTTATGCAAGTACTATTAGTGGAGTGGCCTTCTCTCAAACAGGTCTCGGAGGTATTCATGCATTAGCCCATCCTATAGGAGTATATGCTAATATACCTCATGGTCTTGCATGTGCTCTCGTTACCCTTCCAATGTTAGAATATAACTTGGATATTTTACCAAGAGAGAAAATCGCAACCCTTGGTAGAGCTGTAGGAGTTTATTCATTAAGATCTGCAAAGGAGAAAATTTTGAAAAAAATAGAAGAATTTTTGAAAACTTTAAATATAAAATTAGGGCTCAGAAATTACGGAATATCAAAAGAACAACTATTAATTATTGCTAAAGAAGCTCCAAAGACAGGCTCTTACAAAACAAACCCTCGAGCCCTAAATTATGATGTAATCTTAGAAATTCTCAAAAAAGCTTGGTAAATCCTATTTTAAGCTAACTATATCTAAATCCGGCTTAAATTTTACTATTGAATTAGAGGGAATATATCCTCTTACAGAAGCATTAGGATAAACCAGTACTTTTTTACCTAATATGGTGCCAGGATTTAAAACAGAATTACAACCTGTCTCACTCTCATCCCCTATAATTGCTCCTAATTTCCTTAATCCAGTATCATAAACTTCACCATTTACACTTATTTTTACTGTAGAAGAAGGTCCCATCTTTAGATTAGATATTTTCGTCCCAGCCCCTAAGTTAACCTTATGACCCAAAATGCTATCACCAACATAGTTGAAATGAGGAGCTTTTGCACCGTTAAGTAATATACTATTTTTAACCTCTGTACAATGCCCCACCACACAATTATCCCCTATATAAACATTTCCTCGTATATAAGCACCTTGCCTTATTTCACAATTTTTACCAATATAGGCAGGACCCTTTATATATACAAATGGTTCCACAACTGTACCCTCACCTATATATACTGGACCCTCTATAAAAACTCCTCCCTGAATAATACCCTCTATCTCTGGCTTTACATACTTTTCAAGAAAAGTTTTTAGGTTTTTCAAGGTTTCCCAAACATACTCAACATCTTTAAAGAGATCTTCCTCTATTCCATCAATTTCAAAAAAATTTTCTGGCTCCCACATAAACTTATCCTCCTTTACCATCTTAAGATATTCATAACTTCTATAATATCTGATGGCCTGGATGCAAGAAAATGAACTCCATCGACCAATTTACTTTCTTTCATTTTACTACATAAATCCACACAAAGTTCAATACCAATACTTCTTATATTATCTTTTCCTTCAAATTTTTCTAAAATATACTTTGGGATTTTTATGCCCGGTACATTATTTATCATGTACCCAATCATCTCCACAGATTTAAAAATAGTAACTCCAGCAATTATCTTTATTTCACCACCTACTTTTTCTCTTACCCTTTCCATAATTGATAAATCAAATACCAATTGGGTTTGAAAAAACTCAGCCCCTGCTAAAATTTTCTTTTTTATCTTTAAAATCTCAATATCTAAAGGAGTAAGATTAGGATTAAAGACTGCTCCTAAGAAAAAATTAGGACTTTTATTTAATTTCTTTCCTGTAAAATCCTCTCCTGATTCTAACCCCTTTGCTATCTTTAATATATTTACTGCGTCTAAATCAAATACAGGTTTAGCACTTTTAGCAATACCTGTAGTTGTATAATCACCTGTTAAAACTAAAACATTTCTTATACCAAGGGCATATGCACTTAATAGCTCACCCGAAATGGCAACCCTATTTCTATCTCTGGCTGTAATTTGAAAGATAGGTTCTATTCCCTCTTTTAATAACAAATAGCTTCCTACTAAAGAGGTTATTCTGACACCTACATTTTGGAAATCAGTAACATTCACTGCATCTATTCTATCCTTCAATATTAAAGTTCTACTAACAAAAGAAGAAACATCCACTCCTCTCGGAGGACTAACTTCAGCTGTGATTACAAATCTCCCTGATTTTAATTTTTCTTCAAAATTCATTCTTGTAAGAGAATTTTACTAAAATCCTTTGGTGGAATAATCTTGAGGAAATCCTCTTCAGATATTCTATTCGTTCTAAACAAAATTACCCAAGGACATAACCTCTCATAAACTTCGCATATACCGTCCTCTGCTCCACCACAAGGTCCATTTCTCATCTTTTTAGGACATAACTTTTCCATACAAAGATTCCCTGTATAATAAATCCAACATTCTCCACAAGCAGAACATAATCTTGCAAAACTACCCAAGGATCTACCAGGCTCAATCTTCAAAGTGTTGGTAGCTGGAATAACAGGTTTTTTAATATAGTTTGGTAATATTTGAGGTAAACCCCCACAAGTAAAGGTCAAAATATTATCAGCTCTATTTATATCATCCTCTATTTCATCTATTATCTTCTTTAAACTACCCACATTACATTTATCCTTAGTTAGATTATAAATACCCACTATCTCTGTTTTTAACTCAGCCAAATAAGAAAATACCTCTTTATTCTTTTTTTCAAGACTTTCAAAACCACAATTATCACAAGAGAAAATAAATATTTTCTCTCCTGATATTAAATTTTTTATTTCTTCTATCTTTTTAATTTCGATTCTCATTCTTTTCTATAGCCTTTAATAAATTTAACGCTAATATTCTTGTGGTTATTACCCCTACTCCACCTGGAACAGGAGTTATAGCTTCGACCTTATCCTTTACTTTCTCAAAATCAACATCTCCTACCAATTTACCATCCACCACATTAGTTCCTATATCAATCACAATCCCATTTTCCTTTACCATATCCTCTGTAATTATACCAGGTTTACCTACTGCTACCATTAAAATATCTGCCATTCTTGTATAAAACTTTAGATCTATTGTTTTTGAATGACATATTGTTACAGTTGCATTTCTATGCAAAAGAAGAAGGGATAAAGGTCTTCCTACAGAAATACTCCTACCTACTACTACAATATTTCTACTCTCTATAGGAATATTATAAAAGTCAAGAAGTTCGATAACTGCCTGAGGTGTACAAGGGAAAAATGTATCTTCACCAGCTATCAATTTACCTAAGCTCTCATAAGTTATTCCTTCCACATCTTTCGAAGGAGGAATATACTGAAAAGCTTTCAACTTTTCTAAATCTTGAGAAAGAGGCCTAAGAAGTAAAATTCCATGAATATCTTTATTTCTACCAAGCGAATTCATTTCATTGATAAAATCATTTAAGGAGATATTTTCCTCAAAATTGATTTTATTTATTTTTATTCCTAATTTTTTAAAGACCTTTTCTATACTATTAGAATAAGCTTCTGCTTCAGGATTTTCACCCACTCTAACCACACAAAGAGTCGGAATAATTCCCTTTTCTGTATATTCACTTACCTTTTCTATAATTCTTCCTTCCAAACTTTCTGCCACATTCTTTCCATATAAAATCTTTGCCATTTTACCCTCCTAAATCACTCCCATAATATCTCCATTATCATTAATATCTATTTTACAAGCTGAGGGTATCTTAGGTAATCCTGGCATTGTCATTATATTTCCAGTATATGCCACTAAAAATCCTGCCCCTCCAGAAATCTTTATTCTTTGTACATTTATTACAAAATTCTCTGGTTTTCCAATAAGCTTGGGATTATCTGAGAGAGAAAATTGGGTTTTTGCCATACAAATAGGTAAATTTTTAAATCCCCATTTTTCTATTTTTTTAAGATCCTCTTTTGCCTCTTCTGAAAATATTACATCTTTTGCCCCATAAACTTTTACTGCAATTTTACGAATTTTCTCCTCATATGGTTCGTCAAGATCATAAAGAAAAGTAAAGTTATTTGGATCATTTTCAATAGCAGAAAGAATTTCTTTTGCCAATTCTACTCCACCATTTCCACCCTTTTCATAAACCTCAGAAATAGCAACCCTTACACCTTTTTCCTTTAAAGTATTCATTACAAAATTTATCTCTTTTTCTGTATCTGTAGAAAATATATTTATAGCCACAACAACTGGCAAACCAAATATTTCCTTAATAATATAAATATGATGGAGAAGATTAGGAAGCCCTTTCTCTAAAGCATCTATATTTTCTTTTTCCCAATCTTTTTTTACCCCACCATGATATTTCAAAGCTCTTATAGTTGCCACTAAAATTACCACATTTGGTTTTAAATTACCTATTCTGCATTTTATATTAAAAAACTTCTCCGCCCCTAAATCAGCTCCAAAACCAGCTTCCGTAACCACAAAATCAGCAAGTCTCAAAGCCATATCTGTAGATATAAGAGAATTACAACCATGAGCAATATTTGCAAAAGGACCTCCATGTACAAAGGCAGGAGTTCCTTCTAAGGTTTGTACCAAATTAGGAGATAATGCATCTTTTAAAAGTACTGCCATAGACTTATGAGCTTCTAAATCTCTACTAAAAACAGGATTCCCTTTTTTGTTTATACCAACAATAATATTACCAAGTCTATCCTTTAATTCCTGTATCTCTCTTGAAAGAGAAAGAATAGCCATAACCTCAGAAGCAGCAGTTATATCAAACCCATCTTCCCTGGGTATGCCATTACCCTTTCCTCCAAGTCCACTTACTATAAATCTTAGTTGGCGATCATTCATATCTATACATCTTTTCCAAAAAATCTGATTAATATCTATTTCAAGCTCATTTCCTTGATATATATGATTATCCAACATGGCAGACAACAAATTATTAGCAGAGGTTACCGCATAAATATCACCTGTAAAATGTAAGTTTATATTCTCCTCTGGGATAACTTTTGATTTACCACCACCAATAGCCCCTCCTTTAACACCAAAAAAAGGTCCCATAGAAGGCTCTCTTATACATATAATAGTTTTATAAGATAAAAGATTTAAAGCATCACCAAGTCCTATAGTTGTTGTGGTCTTTCCCTCACCGAAAGGGGTAGGATTCATAGCACTTACAAGGATTAATTTTCCCTTTTCTTTATCTTTAAGTTTATTTAAAACCTTCCAGTTAACTTTTCCTATATACCATCCATAAGGCAAGATATCTTCTTCAGAAAGTCCCAATTCCGATGCAAGATCAAAAATCTTCTTCACTTTATACCTCCAAGATTCAGGTCTATAGGAATTATTTCTCCCCAAACCTTATTTCCATCTATATAAAGATAACCTATTGTATTTTTATCTGTAAAAAATCTATCAGTAGGAGATCCTGGATTGAAAAAGAATATTTCATCATCCCATTCCATAAGAGCATGGTGGGTATGTCCAAATACAATAACATTAATATTCTCTAAATCTTCTTCAAAAACCTTTTTAACCCTTTCTTTAATTCCCCATGGAGCACCACTACCATGAGTAATTCCAATCTTCACCTTTTCAAGTGTAATAACTCTTTTAGGAGGTAAAACTTTTTTAACTTCCCATGAATCCATATTTCCATGTACACCTATAACATCAGCTAATTTTTTAAGTTCAGGAAGGAAGAAAAGCTCTTCCCAATCACCAGCATGCAATATGAGATCGACTCCTTCTAATTTTTCTAAAATAATTTTAGGAAGATATGGGAAACGAGAAGGAAGATGTGTATCAGAAATTACTCCTATTTTTAACATTCGTTCCTCCAACGTTAGAGAAACAGTTTTTGAAATATCTAATAAAAAATTGGCGGGGAGGGTGGGACTCGAACCCACATGGCCGCGAAGGCCTTACCGGTTTTCAAGACCGGCCCCTTAGCCAATTCGGACACCTCCCCGATGTCCAAAAAAATTATACCATAAATTTTTTAATTTTGTTTTAAATCTTGTGATATAATCTAAAAAAAAGGAAGGGAATTCTATAAAATGGATGTTAAAAAAGCAATTCAAGAAAGAAGAGCTTTAAGATCATTAGAACCTTTTGAAGTTACCGAAGAATTAATCTTAGATCTTGCTGAATCTGCATCCCTTGCACCTTCATGTTTTAATAACCAACCATGGCGATTTATATTTACATATGACAATGAAATTTTAAAAGAACTATATACTGCTTTAACTCCAAGAAATAATTGGGCTTTTGTATCTCCATTAGTATTAACTGTATTTACCAAAAATGAATTAGATTGCCAAATAAAAGGGAGAGATTATGCCCTATTTGATACTGGAATAGCAGTAGGCTTTATGTTATTAAGAGCAACTGAGCTTAAACTAATCGCTCACCCAATAGCAGGTTATGATGAAGAAAAAGTCAAGGATATTTTAAATATACCTAAGGATATGCAAGTTATAGCTCTTATTATATTCGGGAAAAAAGCTGAAAAGATAAGTACTGTATTATCTGACGAACAAAAGGAAAGAGAATTAAAAAGACCAGAAAGACTACCTATAGAAAAATTCGTATTTATAAATAAATATACAGAAAAATGAAAATCTCGTGTTCTACAGCAGCTTTTATTGATCCATCCTCATCAATAGAACAAAAATTAAAAGACTCTATAGAAGCCATCAATAATATAGTTAAATATGGCTATGATGGCATAGAACTTTTTATACCAAATGTATTTTCTGATGAGCAAAAAGAAATCCTATTCCAAGAAGCTTCAAAAATAAAAGGAAAAATACTTACCATCCATGCACCTAAAAATACTCTTCATCGTCCTTTAAAAGAAATCTTTTCTCCTTTAAGCAAATTAATTAAAAAGACCTCAGAATTAGAAGCGAATTATATAGTTTTACATCCACCATTTCAAAAAAATTTCAAATCATTAATAAGAACAATGTTCTATATTTTTGACAATATTTTACTTTTTGCTAAAAGAAATAACGTTACACTTACCATAGAAAATGTACCATACCTTTTAGACCCACCAGAATTTTTTAAAAACCTTTGTGAAAAATACAAGGATGGTTTAGGAATAACCATAGATATAGAATATCTTTATTCCACTCCATATTCCTTAGACAAATACCCTAAAGAGCTTCTTTCTAAATATCTCAAGAATATTCATATAAGAGATTATGATGGACAAAGTTTTGACGAAGAGGGAAATAGAAGATACCTAAAACTTGGTGAAGGATTCATAAATTTTAAAGAGTTCTTTGAAAGACTTTTTGATATAAACTATGACAGTATTTTAACAATTGAAACTGTATTTAACAATAAGATAGAAGATCTAATATATAGTAAAGAATTTATAATTAAACATCTACCTCAGAAATCATTGGCCTCAGGATAAGAACCAAGTATTTTAAAATCTAAACATTCCTCCTTTATCTTATCTAATGCTTCCTTCACTCTATTATCTTCAATATGTCCCTGAAAATCAACAAAAAATCTATACTCAAACGGTTTAGAAGGAACTGGTCTTGATTGAATTAAAGTCATGTTTAATCCATAGTCATGAAGAGGTCGTAAAGCCCTATAAAGAGCTCCTGCTTGATGTTTTACTGAGAAAATTATGGAGGTCTTATCTTTACCTGTTTGTTTTGGGATATTTTTACCAAGCACTAAAAATCTCGTCTTATTATTCCATGAATCTTGTATATTTTCAGCTATTATATTTAACCCAAAAATCTCAGCAGCAAAATTACTGGCTATTGCTGCACTATTCTTCTCTTTTAATACTATCATGGCAGCATAACTGGTACTAGAAGTGGGTATTTCTTCTACATCAGGTAAATTCTGCCTCAACCATCTCCTACATTGGGCTAATGCTTGAGGGTGAGAATAAACTTTTTTAATCTTTTTAATATCTTGTTCTATGGATAACAAGGAATGCCTTATGTCCAAATATACCTCACCTATTACCTTACTTGTAGTAATTGCTAAAAAATCCATTGTAACTCCTACCGTTCCTTCTAAAGAATTCTCAATAGGTACTACTCCAAAATCTGTTCCTTTTTCTAAAACTTTAAAAATATCTTCCACAGAAGGTAAAGGAATAAATCTAACCCCCTCCCCAAAAAATTTAACAGCAGCTTGGTGTGTAAAACTTCCTTCAGGACCAAGATAGGCAACAGTCAACTCCTTTTCAAGTCCTCTTAAATAACTCATTATACTTTTAAAAATTCCATAAACCGCCTCAGGAGGTAGAGGACCCTCATTTTCCTTTATTAGTTTTTCCAATATTTCCTTTTCCCTTTTAGGGTCAAAAATAGGATAGTCTTTTTCTTTTTTCCAATTTTTAATTTCCAAAACTATCTTTGCTCTTTCATTTAAAAGATTCAAAATCTTTTTATCAATTTCATCTATTAATTCTCTTAACTCACTTAATTTTTCCATAACTAACCTCTTTTAAATCTATAAATTTTTATAAATTCTATAAGATTAAATCTTATTAGGTCAATATCTATTGAAATATTTATAAAAATTTTGATTAAAAAAAGTTTAATGATATAATAAAAACGTTAACGTAATCTTTTTAAAAAGGGGTGATAAAGCATTAAAACAGAAAAACAAAAAAAAAGGGGATTCTTCAAGGAGTTTAACATTCTTATTGCTCTAATTGTACTTTGTGTATTTATAACCCTTCTCAATCCAAAATTTATAACTCCCTTTAACCTACAAGTAATAGCAAGGCAAGTGGCTATATATGGTCTCTTAGCTATAGGTGAAACTCTTATTATTATTGGAGGAGGTATAGATCTTTCTGTAGGGTCTTTAGTAGCCTTAACTGGAGTTTTAGTAGCTTTATTTATGAAAAACGGAATTGATATGTACATCTCCATCTTATTAGTTCTTTTAATGTCCTCTATTATAGGTTTATGGCATGGTTTTTTTGTTACAAAACTTAATGTACCACCTTTCATAATAACTCTGGGAACATTAACAGCTGCAAGAGGGCTTGCATCTGTAATAACAAAGGGTTGGCCTATAATAGGCCTTCCAGAAAAATTCTTCTTTATAGGGCAAGGTGAAATTTTAGGAGTACCCTTTCCATTAATAATTCTTATTGTTTTCACTCTTCTTTCCTTTTTCATCACTAAATATACCGTTCTTGGAAGAAATTTATATGCCATTGGTGGAAATATTGAAGCGGCAAGACTCTCTGGAATAGATGTGGATAAAATTCGAATATATACTTATATCTTTGGCTCCTTTCTTGCAGGAGTAACAGGAATAATAATTGCATCAAGACTAAGTCAGGGACAGGCAGGAGTAGGAGGAGGCTATGAACTAAGTGCTATTGCTGCAGCTGTTATAGGTGGAACATCCTTATCAGGTGGTGAAGGTACTATTCTTGGTACTATTATAGGTGCCACCATAATGTCAGTTATTTACAATGGACTAATTCTATTAGAGATATCTTCTTATTGGCATGATGTGGTAATGGGACTTGTCATTGTTACAGCAGTAACCTTAGATATCTGGAGGAAAAAGAAAAAGCCATAAGTTAGAAGGGAGGTGAAAATTTTTCTCAAGTCATTTTTAATCTAAAAATTTCTGAACCTTAAATTAAAAAAAATGAACAGGGGGGAATAAAAAATGCGTAAATTACTTGTTATCTTATTGATTTTAGTCTTTCCTTTCATATTCTCTACAGGATTTTCAAAAGATATACACATAGCAGTTATAGGAAAATCTGTACATCCTTATTGGGCAGAAGTAGAATTGGGAGTAAAGAAAGCAGCCCAAGATTTAGGAGTTAAAGCCACATTCTTTGTACCTCAAAAAGAAGACATTCCAGCACAGATTTCTCAAATGGAATCTTTCATCGCTATGGGAGTAGATGGTATAGCTATAGCACCATCCGATCCTACAGCTATTGCTCCTACTATTGAAAAGGCTATGGCAAAAGGCATTCCAGTTATCACCTTAGATACTGATGCTCCTCAAAGCAAGAGATTAGTATATATTGGAACTGATAACTACTCAGCCGGAAAAATTGCTGGTTTGGTAATGTCTGATCTCTTAGGAATAAAAGGTGGAAAAGTAGCAATAGGTACAGGATCACTTACTGCTATGAATTCCTTAGAAAGAATGAGAGGATTCATGGATGGTATAGTTAATAACAAAAGAATTACAGTAGTTACAAAACCTGCACTCTGCGACTTTGAGGATACAGGAAGAGCGGTAACTCTTGCAGAACAAGCTTTGCTTACTTATCCAGATTTAAGAGGATTCTTTGGAGTATATGCATTTAACGGACCAGCTGCAGCAAAAGCCGTAAAATCAGCTGGAAAAGTAGGACAAGTAATCATAGTATGTTTTGATACTACAGCTGAACACATGCAACTTATAAAAGAAGGAGTTATTGCTGCAACTGTAGGACAGAGACCATATATGATGGGTTACAAGAGTGTAGAGGTACTTACTAAGATGGCTCAAAAGGGCATAGATGCAACCCTTAAAGAGTTACCTGCAAATAGAATTATTGATACAGGAGTAGATGTGGTAGCAGGAGATAAATATGTAAAGAGCATAAGGAGTGTACAAGCTCTTACAGTAGAACAATATAGAAAGAAGCTACAAGAATTAGGTATTCCAGTACAGGGTTGGTAAATTTATTAAAGGAGAGGGGTAATAAAACCCCTCTCCTTTAAAATAAAATGGAGGTGTAGATTATAAAATGAACCAAGAGATATTGATAGAGATGAGAAATATATATAAAAGTTTCCCAGGAGTTCAAGCTCTATCAGATGTTAATATAACAGTATATAAAGGAGAAATTTTAGCAATTGTAGGTGAAAATGGTGCAGGAAAGTCTACCCTCATGAAGATTCTTGCTGGCATATATCAAAAGGATAGTGGCAAAATAATATTTAAAGGAAAAGAAATTAATCCTCAAACACCTCACGAAGCCCAAAGTCTTGGAATATCCATGATCCATCAAGAATTCAATTTAGCACCTAACTTAGATATTGCTACCAATATCTTTTTAGGTAAGGAACCCAAAAAGGGTAAAATAATAAAAATTTTTGATTATAAAAAGGCATTTTATGAATCCCAAAAATTATTAGAAATACTGGGTTTAGATATACCTCCCGATACTTTAGTAAGAGATCTTACAGTAGCCCAACAACAAATTGTAGAAATTGCCAAAGCTCTTGCCTTAAAATCGGAAATAATAATTATGGATGAACCCACCTCAGCATTAGCAGGAAAAGAAGTAGAAAAATTATTTGAAATTGCAAGGAATCTTAAGAATCAGGGTGTTTCTATTATATTTATAACCCATCGTTTAGAAGAAGTCTTCCAAATTGCTGAAAGAATAATTGTTTTAAGAGATGGGAAAAAGGTAGGAGAATTGCCTGCAGATAAAGAAAGATATAATGAGGTTATAAGATTAATGGTAGGAAGAGATATAAGAGTTATTCCAAAACCTGAAACTGAAAAAGGAGATATAGTATTAGAAGTAAAGAATCTTTCATCAAACAAAATTCATAATATATCTTTTTATTTAAAAAAGGGTGAAGTTTTAGGCATCGCTGGACTTGTAGGTGCTGGAAGAACAGAGATTGTTAGAGCAATTTTTGGAGCAGATCCAAAAACTACAGGAGAAGTATATTTAGAAGGGAAAAAGGTAGACATCAGAACCCCTAAAGATGCGGTAAAATTAGGTATAGGATTAGTACCAGAGGATAGAAAATTACAAGGACTTATTTTAAATATGGCTGTATATGAGAATATATCTCTTGCTTCTTTACCCTTTTTATTCCCAAACTATATCATAAAAGCAGAAAAAGAATATAAATTAGCAAATCACTTTGTAGAGAGGCTAAAGATTAGAACCCCAAGTATTTTTCAAAAAGTATTAAATCTATCAGGAGGAAATCAACAAAAAGTGGTTTTATCTAAATGGCTTGCCTTAAATCCTAAGGTTTTAATATTGGACGAACCAACAAGGGGTATAGATGTAGGGGCAAAGGCAGAAATACACTCTTTAATAGGTGAATTAGCAAAACAAGGTATTGGAATTATACTTATTTCTTCAGAACTTCCAGAGATTTTAGCCTTATCTGATAGAGTATTGATAATTTCAAAGGGGAGAATAACGGCAGAATTACCTAAGGAACATATATCTCAAGAAACTATAATGGAGTATGCAATAATTTAACATCTCTCAAAAATAGGATAAAATAATAACAAAATATATATACTTAAAGGAGGAACTTTGTATGTCCTATATTGTATTAATAACTGGAGCCTCAAAAGGCTTAGGTTATTCTTTAACTGATCTTTATCTTTCAAAAGGTGATTATGTAATTGCAACCTATCGCAGAAATTTAGAACACTTAGAGAAAATCAAAGATAATCCTAATCTCCTATTATACAAAATGGATGTGGCAGATGAAAATTCCGTTAAAGATGCTTTTGAATTTGTAAAAAGCAAAGTCTCCCACATTGACATATTAATTAACAATGCAGCTGTCTATTTAGAAGATAAAACAAAAACAATTGAAAATGTGGACATAGAAAAAGCTATACAAACACTGAATATAAACTCCATAGGTCCCTTAAGAGTATTAAAATACTTCTTCTCTTTAGTTGAAAGGGGAAACAAGAAATTAATTATTAATGTATCTTCTGAAGCGGGTAGCATATCTAATTGTTGGAGAGATAGAGAATACGCTTATTGTATGTCAAAATCAGCCTTAAATATGCTTTCTGCTATATTACAAAATTATAGTAGAAATAAAGGTATAAAAGTCCTTGCAATTCATCCTGGATGGATGAGAACCGATATGGGTGGTCCTGATGCAGATATCTCTCCAGAAGAAGCAGCAGAAGGAATTTATAATTTATCTATGAAAGAATGGGACGTAAATGATAAAAACATCTATATGGATTATAAAGGAAATCTTATGACATGGTAAATTTATGAATTATATCTTTGAGGGAGGGACTTAAATTAGTCCCTCCCTTTTTTTACAATACTTGAAATGTTTTCAAACTATCTTCAAAAAGAGGCAAATATTTATCAAAGGTATCTTTAAGAGCAGAGAAAGTAAAAACATAGAATTTATGATCTTTAATAAAGTAAACTTGCTTTTGTTTTATAGCTACATCTCCTACTATCTTTATGAGATAAACTAATTCATAACCTTCAAATCCTGCCACATCTCTTTTACCCTCATTTTGGAATTCTATCTCTCCTAATTCCTCTGAAACATAGCTTAATTCTTCCTTGATTGATGATATTAACTCATCATTTATGACAGCTTCCTCATCTTCTGGAATATTAATTATATTAATATTAAAATTAACTCTAAAACCTAAATCAGCAGGACCAACAAAAATTGCAGCTAAATTATAAGGAGAACCGTCCTGAAATTCCCAACCCTCAGGTGGAATTATTGAAAACCCATATTTTTCATTAACATATTTTTTTGTATCTGCTAAAGTAAGATTAAGACTAATAGTCAGCAGAACTAAAGAAAATATTAAAAATCTAAAAATTCTTTTATGAGACATTATCTTAAATCTCCTCCTTTTCTAAAAATTTACAATTTCCCAAAAAGCCTTCTTAGGATTGTGATTCTTATCAAAAAGGAGTGGATAATCCTCTCTCCCTCTTACAGGCCAGAAGAAAAGCCATGTATAATCATCCGCAACTCCCCAGAAAGTAACTCCAGTGACTTTCCCCTTGTATTTTCTTAATATTGCAAAAGCCTCTTTATAAAGTTGAGCCTGTTTTTCAAGCCTATCCTCTGGAGGAACTTTAAAATTATTATTTTCATTTCTATCGTAATAAATTGATATATCAAATTCTGTAATCTGTACTTCTACTCCAAGTTCCAAAAACCTTTTTATTGAGTCTTCAAGCATCTTAGGAGTAGGCCAACTTAAAGTCCAATGCCCTTGAATACCGATACCATGAATTGGCACTCCTTTTTCTTTCAATCTTTTCACTAACTGATATGCTTTCTCTCTTTTTACAGGATCTTCCAAATTGTAATCATTATAGAATAATTTTGCATCCGGATCTACCTCATGTGCCCATATAAAAGCCTTTTCTATAACTTCTTCTCCACAAATATCATACCATGGTGCTTTTCTTAAAAATTCATAAGGATTATCTGATAATGCTTCATTTACCACATCCCAAGCATAAACTTTCCCTTTATAATGTCCTACTACTTCCTTAATATGTTCCTTTAATCTCTCTAATAATTCCTCTTTAGTTCCTAAACCACCATCTTTTCCAGCAAAAACCCATGGTGGAGTCTGATTATGCCATACTAATGTGTGTCCCCTAACCTTCATACCATTCTTCATAGCAAAATCTACAATCTCGTCAGCATCATTAAAATTGTAGACATTTGGTCTTGGATGAATAACTTCCCATTTCATTTGGTTTTCGGGAGTTAAACTATTAAAATGTTTCTTAAGAAGGCCCTCGTAGTTGTAAATATTTAAATTACTTACAGCTGCACCAATTAAAAAATAGTCCTTATACACTTCCTTTAGCGAAGGGATATCCACAGCTCTTACCTCCTTTAAAGTAGATATTGAAAGGAGCAATAAAAGGAAAAGAAGAAACAGTTTAAAGTTATACCTCATAAAAACTAACCTCCCCTTTTATGTTTTTTGACTTACTCTCAAATCTACAACCATAAAAGGAATTTTAATCCCATTTTCTTCAAAAATTTTCTTTACTCTTGTACTTAATGAGTTTATAGCATCAAAATAATGATCCCTATCTACCCAAAAATAAACAGTATAAGTAATTCCAGAACTCCCATACTCTTTAAATGTAACTATATTTGATACTTGTGGATCTTTTATCACTAATGGTTCTTCATCTATAGCTTTCTTTAATAATTCAATAACCCTATCGAGCTCAGAAGAATAATCTACAGTTATATCAAAACTCAACCTACGGTAAGGTCCTGGCCAATATTTAGTAACCATTCCAGACCATACTTTTCTATTTGGTATATAAACCATCTTTCCATCAAAGGTTCTTAATCTGGTATGATTCATTTCCACTATATCTACCATTCCACTTATTCCATCAATTTCTACTGCCTCTCCCTCAAATACTTTTCTTGTAACCAGCACAAGTATTCCAGAAAGAAAATTAGTAAGAGGTTCTTGAAAGGCAAGTCCTAAAACAACACCTGATATACCAAGTCCTGTGAGATAGGGGGTTAAATTAACATTCCATATAGACAAAATAATAGCCAAACCAAAACCATATAAAAGAAAACCAATAATCATGGAAACTGTTTTAGGGGCTTTCATCTCTTTCCCCGTTCTTGAGACAGCCCTATTAATGCCTTTCATTATAAATCTATGCCCAAAGAATGTTACAAAAAATACTAATAGGGAAAAGAAAACGTTTAAATATATGTTACCCAAATTCATCTCTATAATAACCTCCAGCTAAAATAAAAATTACCAGATCTTTTTGATATTATATCATCAGAATGATTTTATCTCAATTCTTGGGTTTATTGAGTAAAAAAGGTGTTTATTAAAAAAATAAAAAGGGGAGAAAAAATCTCCCCTCCCATCAATTTTTATACAGAAAACTCTTTATATGAGCTTTTAGGAGCCCCACAAACAGGACATTTCTCTGGTGGTTCACCTTCTACAGTATGTCCACAAACTGGGCATATATAAATTTTTTCTGCTGTATAATCTTCATTTTTCTCCACTAATTCCTTTGCCTTTTTATACATTTCAGCATGTATCTTTTCTGCCTCCCAGGCAAATCTGGTGCTTCTTTCTGCTCCCTTTTCATTCTGGAATAAAGCGGTATTGTTATATACTGGGTACATTTCTTCTATTTCAAAAGTTTCTCCTTCTATACATTGCATAACATTTTCTGCCATCTGTCCACTTATAAGCCCAAGTTCCCTGTAATGATTTCTTGCATGAATATACTCTGCATATGCTATAGCTTTAAAAAGATTTGCAAGCTTAACCAACCCCTTCTTTTCAGCCTCTTCAGCAAAAATCATATACTTCATATGAGCCATACTTTCGCCTGCAAAAGCCTCATGAAGAAACTTTTCAGTCATCTTTCTCATATTTTACTACCCCCTTTACAAGTTTCTTTATTTATAATTATAACAATTTTTTATCTAATATTCAAAACTTAACTTATCTATCTTTTTCTTACCTAATCACAAAAGCTATTTATGTATAAACACTTATTTTTTGTCTTCCCTTATCCACTTCTCCTACAGTATACCAACCAGCATCGTAGGAAAGAAGCATTCTATCTTTAAATCCTTCTTTTACAATTTTTTTTAACAACTAAACCTGGTATTTATTAAGTCTTGCAACAATTGAATCGTATTCAATCTAAACTATCAGTATGTATTACTATATAAGTAGACATATTCAAACTACATAATAATCCTATGAAAACCAGTATTTATAATTATATTTAAACCAGAAAGATCAGAAAGAACTTTTAGTATTTTACATCCCTCCTTACATATTAATTTTAGTTCTTTATTTCAAAAAATTTAAAAGATATAATTTAAACATGAGGAAGTTTATTAAACCAAAAATAGTTTTAAGTTCTTGTCTAAATTTAGAACCTGTAAGGTATAATGGAGAAACCATTAAAGATCCTTTTGTTATAAAGCTTAAAGAATATTGTGAAGTAATTTCTGTATGTCCTGAAATATCCATTGGCCTTGGAGTTCCAAGAGACAAGATCATAGTTTATAAAGAAAAGGATAATTTTGGAATCTATCAACCAAGCAAAGATTTAGATTTAACTCAAGATATGTTAAGTTTTACTTATAAATTTTTATCAAATCTTCCACAAGTTGATGGCTTTTTATTAAAAAGTAAATCACCTTCATGTGGGGTTTCCAATACCCTTATATATGCAGATAAATATGGTAAGGAATTTTACTTCAAAGGAAAAGGACTATTTGCTCAAATAATATTAGAAAAATTTCCCAATCTACCTATAGAAGATGAAGGAAGATTAAGAAATAAAGAAATAAGAGAAAGATATTTAATAAGAATTTTTAGCTTATCTGAATTGAGAACTCTTGAAAATCAACTATCAAATATATCCCAACTTATAGAGTTCCATCAAAGATACAAATTTCTATTAATGGCCTTTTCCCAAAAACATTTAAAAATTATGGGAAACTTAATAGGAAATTTTAATAAAGAAAAATCATTGGAGGATATTAAAAAATTGTACTCTAATCTATTTAAAGATGCTTTATCATCAGCATTAAAAAGGGGAAATCAAACCAATGTTTTACTCCATATTTTTGGCTATTTCTCTAAAAAATTAAAAGAAGGAGAAAAATCTCATTTTCTCACTTTAATTGAAAAATACAGGATGGGGAAAATAGAAATAAAGATACTTCGTGAAATAATCAAATCCTGGGTTTATAGATTTGAAGACCAATATATTATGAATCAAGTTTATTTAGAACCTTATCCTGAAGATCTTGATGAATATTAATAAATATTAAGGGGGTTAGTATTATGAAAAATCAGGGTTGGCTTCTTAAAGAAATAAAAAAATTAGAACTCATTGAAACACCTTATCCATCAATAAAGGATGATGAGGTATTATTAGAAGTAATCTATGCAGGAATTTGTGGATCTGATCTTCATGCTTATCTGGGGGAACATCCTTTTGTAAAACCAGGCATTGTGTTAGGGCATGAGTTTGTCGGTAAAATAATAGATAAGGGAGAAAAAGTTAAAAATGTGAATTTAGGAGATTATGTTGTAATTGAACCAAGTCTGACATGTGGAAAATGCTATAATTGTAAAAATGGAAGATATAATATTTGTAAAAATTTGGATGTAATTGGTTGTACAAAAACTAACGGTGGATTTCAAAAATACATATCAATTCCATCTCATAAGATATATTCAATAAATGATGTCCCTCTAAAAAGGGCTATTCTAACAGAACCTTTAGCGGTAGCTGTTCATGGGGTTAGAAGATCAAGTTTCAAGCCGGGAGACGAAGTATTAGTTATAGGTAGCGGTCCTATAGGTCTTCTCATCACCATATTTCTATATCTATCCTCTGCTAAAAAGATAGTTGTTGTAGATCCTATTGAAAATAGATTAAAACTTGCAAAAGATTTATGTCCCAATATTGTACCTATAAAACCAGATGAGTTAACAAGTTCCCTTTTTACTCAAGAAGGTCCTGACGTGACCTTTGAATGTGTAGGTATAGATCAAACAATTAATATGGCTATTGAAAATGCAAGAAAAGGAACAGATATAATCCTTGTTGGTGTTCCTAAGGAGATCTCTATAGCTAAGCTTATTTATATCCAAGATAGAGAACTAAATTTAAAAGGCTCTCTTATGTATACAAAAGACGATTACCTAATTGCTATAGACCTTCTTAGAAAAAATCAAGTAGATTACGAAAGACTAATTTCTCATACATATCCATTTGAGGAAGTAAATAAAGCTTTTGTGGATATCATTAATCAGAAAGAGAAATATCTAAAGGTAATAATTGAGATAGCGAAATAAAAATAAATATTATTAAAAAAATAATTGTAAATATTTTACTACTGAAGAATTCCATTATTTCCATATTTTTCTCTGATATTTGTTACATAAATTTTTGTAAATATTTACAAAATTATATACTATTTGATATACTTTTTAGAAAAGCTTAAATAAAGGGGTGTATAAATATATGAAAAAACCAAAACTCATAAGTACCCTTCTTTTACTTTTAATCATTGTAAGTCTTATTTCTGGGTGTACTAAAACAACGGATATTTCTAATAACACATTACCTGGAGATAATCCTATAATAGTAACAAAAGAAGACATAGATAAGGCACCCAGTACATCTGGCATAAAGGGGGTTAATAATCCTCATATTTGGTATGACTCACAAGCATATAACGCCCTTGATACAATAAAAAGTTATGGTTTTAATACAGTTAGAATTGTATGGCAAACAAATGGATCAGCCTCAAGATTGAAACAAATAATAGATAGATGTAAAACATTAGGTCTTAAACCCATCCCAGAATTACATGACGTTACAGGTAGTACCTCTACCAGTGACTTAGATAGAATGGTATCTTGGTGGATAAATAATAAATCATATATCGCCAGTGATGTATGGATTAATATTGCAAATGAATGGGTCCAAGAAACAGTACTGTTTGGAGAGATGCTTATAAAAATGCTATAAGTAGAATGAGAAATGCTGGAATAAATAACGTATTAGTAATTGACTCAGGTGGATGGGGACAAGACGACCAGGATATTTTAAACTATGCCTTAGAGGTGTTAAATTCTGATCCTTTAAAGAATGTTGTTTTTAGTATACACATGTATGGAGAATGGAATGATAATAGTAAAATATATAATTTTTTAACTACATGTAAGAACCGTGGTATTCCAATCATTGTGGGTGAATTTGGATATAACTATAATAATGGAAATAATAATCTTGGATGTAAAGTTGATGCTTTATACCTAATGCAAACCTGCAGAAATCTTGGAATAGGCTTTATTGCATGGTCATGGACAGGCAATAATAGTGAAAATGCATGGCTTGATATGACCTCTCCTTCAGATTGGAAGACTCTGACTTATTGGGGTAAACTGGTAGTGTATGAAAAAGATCCAAATGATGGATTAACAATATTATATAATTTTGAAGGTAGTACTCAAAATTGGACAGGTGTAAATGTAGCAGGTGGACCATGGTCTGTAAACGAATGGGCATACAATGGTAGTTATTCATTAAAAGCTGATGTAGATTTAGGTACAGGTAAACAATTTTATCTTCGTATAACCGCAAATCATAATTTTTCTGGAAAATCAAAACTAAAAGCAGTAGTAAGACATGCAACTTGGGGCAATCAAGGAACAGGTATGCAAGCCAAATTATATATAAAAGTAGGAAGTAATTGGACATGGTATGATGGAGGTACTGTTAATATTAACTCATCTACATCAGGTACTACTTTAACTTTAGATTTATCAGGAATCTCAGGACTAAGTGATATAAGAGAATTAGGAGTACAATTTTTATCTGGGAGTGGATCATCAGGAAGATCTGCTATTTATGTTGACTATGTAAATATTGAATAAAATAACTATCTTTTGTGGTATAATTATTAAAAATTGAATATAGGGATTCCAGGGGAGCTGAGGGGAAAAGCTCGGCTGAGAGGAGGTCTATAATCCCGACCTCGACCCTTAGAACCTGACCCGGGTAATACCGGCGGAGGGAGCGAAAATTATTTTTCGAATATAAAGGACCGCTTGGTAATATCCGGGCGGTCCTTTAAGTTTTATATGGAGGTGAAATTAATATGTTAGTAAATGATATGGAATTAAAGTACAACGGAAATATTAAAGAACTTCTTTTAAAACTTGAATACCCTTTAGAAAAAATCGCTGTCCTTGTTAATGGAGAACTTATTAAAAAAGAAGATTGGGAAAAATATTATCTTAAAGATGAAGATTATGTGGAAATAGTATCCTTAGTAGGAGGAGGATAATAATATGTTGCAATTTGAAATTGGTGGAAAAATAATAAACAATAGGTTATTTGTGGGAACTGGAAAATTGCCAGATTATAGTATCATCAAAAATATGTATGAAGAACTCAAAATAGAAGTATTTGCAGTAGCAGTAAGAAGAATAAATACAGATAGAAATAAAGGCAATTCTATATTAGATTTTATTCCAAGAGATGCTACTATTATGATAAACACATCTGGAGCAAGAAATCATAAAGAAGCTGTAAAAATAGCCCTTATTGGCAGAGAAATCACAGGATCAAACTGGGTCAAGATCGAAATCACAGGAGAAATGAAATATCTTCTTCCCGATAATGAAGAGACACTTAAAGCATCAGAAATTTTAGTAAAAGAAGGTTTTAAAGTATTTCCATATATATCACCTGATCTTATAATTGCCAAAAAACTTGAAGAAAAGGGAGTTTCAGCAGTAATGCCTTTAGGATCTCCAATAGGTAGTAACAAGGGTATTGATTCAGAAATATTAATTAAAGCAATAATTAACGAAATTTCTATCCCTGTAATAATAGATGCAGGAATTGGTAAACCTTCCCACGCTGCAAAAGCCATGGAATTAGGAGCTGATGCTGTACTTATAAATACAGCTATCGCTACTTCAAACGATCCCTTAAATATGGCAAGGGCTTTTAATTATGCTGTAAGGGCTGGAAGATTGGCATATGAAATTGGGCTTCCCGAAGAAAAAGATTATGCGAGTGCCAGCTCTCCTCTTCATGACCTTATTAAAAGTTTGGATTAAAAGGTGAGCCAATGTTAGAAAGAGTACTAAATTGGGCTGATAACTTTTTAGAAGAAATTAGAAAAGAAAAGGAAAAATATGATATAAGGAAAATTTTAAAAAAGGAAGAAATAAACGAAGAAGAACTTTTTATTCTACTATCTGATACAGATGAAAATAATCTTGTACTTATGGCAGAAAAATCAAAAAAACTTACAGAAAAATATTTTGGAAAAGTTATCACTCTATTTACTCCTCTTTATCTTTCTAATTATTGCCTTTCATCTTGTAAATATTGTGGTTTTTCTATAGAAAACAAGATAAATAGAATAAGATTAAGTAAAGAAGATTTAATTGAAGAATATAAACACATAAAAAATTTTGGAATCGATAGTATTTTATTATTAACAGGATGTGATAGAATCAATACACCTTTTGAATATATACTCTCTGCTGTAGAAGAAGCAAAAAATTATTTTTCCGAGATCATAATAGAGGTATATCCAATGGATGAAGAAGAATATAAAATCTTAGTTAATAAGGGTTTAACAGGAGTAACTCAATACCAAGAAACATATAACTTAAAAATATATGAAGAGTTACACCCTTATGGACCTAAAAAAAATTTCTGGTACCGATTAGAAACTCAAGAAAGAGCAATAAAAGCAGGAGTTTTTGAAGTTACATTAGGTATCCTGCTTGGACTAAACAATCCCATTGAAGATACATTTAAAATGCTACTTCATGCTAAATATCTCATGCAAAAATATCCTAAAACAGAGATAAATATTTCTTTTCCAAGATTTCGTCCTGCAGGAACAAAATTTGTTCCCAACTATATTGTGAATTCCAAAACCTTGTTACGTCTCATCTTTTCTTCTCGAATTTATTTACCTCCAATTGGAATAACTATCTCAACGCGAGAATCCCCAAAACTTAGAGATCTTATTATAGGTTATGGCATTACAAAAATGTCAGCAGGTTCTAAAACATCAGTTGGTGGATACGCAAAAGAAAGAGAATCAGGAACCCAATTTGATGTAGAAGATAAAAGAAGCATAAAAGAAATAATTGAGATAATTAAAAGTAAAGGATATCGCCCAGAATTTACAAATTGGATTAAAGGAGGCATAACATGAATGAATTTAGAAATATGCTTCTAAATTATTTTACCCAGGAAGAATTAAATAAAATTCACAAAACAAAAGTGTTAATAGCAGGTTGTGGAGGATTAGGCTCAAATGCTGCTATAACTCTTACAAGAACAGGTTTTGAAAATTTTATTCTCATAGATAATGATAAGGTAGAAATATCAAACTTAAATAGACAAGCCTACTTCTACAATCAAATAGGTAAACCAAAAGTTATTGCTCTTAAAGAAAACATTCTTTCCATAAACCCTCATTGCAATATTATCACCTTTGAGGTAAGGATTACATCTGAAAATGTAAAGGATCTACTATCTCAAGGTGATATTATTTTGGAAGCAGTAGACATTGCAGAAACAAAAGCCCTATTAATTAACACTGCAGTCAGTTTAGGTAAGAAGATAGTCTCAGCTATAGGGGTTTGTGGATTTGGTGATATTGAGAAAATAAAGATTAAAAGATTTAAAAATATAACTCTTATAGGAGATTTTCAAAGTGATAATAAAAATTTTCATCCTTATGCTCCTAAAGTAATTACTATTTCAAGTATGCAATGTGATGAAATTTTAAGGATGGTGCTATATGAAATCTAAAAAATTAGATTTACTAAAGAATTACAATCTTTACTGTATCACAGCAGAAAATTTATCTTTGGGTAGAAACAATATTGAAGTGGTAAAAGAAATGCTATCTTCAGGAGTAAAAATCATACAATACAGAGAAAAGAAAAAAACCTTAAAAGAAAAATATAAGGAAGCATTAATCTTAAGAGAACTTACCCTACAATATAATGCCATTTTGATAGTTAACGATCATTTGGACCTTGCAAAAATTGTTGAGGCAGATGGAGTACATATTGGTCAAGATGATTATCCTATAGAAGTAGCAAAGAAATTCTTAGGAGAAGAATTTATTATAGGAGTTACTGCTCATAATAAAGAACAAGCCAAAAAAGCTGAAAAAGAAGGAGCTGATTATATTGGCCTTGGACCAATTTTTGAAAGTTTTACAAAAGAAAAACCCCATCCTCCGATCGGAATAGAGATTCTAAAATGGGCTGATATAAATATAAAGATCCCAGTAGTAGCAATAGGAGGTATTAAAGAAAACAATTTAAAGCAAGTTTTAGAAAATGGAGGAAAATGTATAGCCATGGTAAGTGAGATCGTATCTTCATCTAATATTAAAGAAAAAATAAAAAATCTCATGAAGATAATGGAGGTTTACAAAAATGGAACAAACAATTCTTGAAAAATTAAGAACAAATTTAATTCCTCAGGAAATAGAAATAGCATATAAAAATGAAGAAATCCCAACTATAGAGGAGTTTATTAGAAAAATAAAAGAAGGGAAAATTGTGGTTCCAGCTAATAAAAAAAGAAAAAGAAATAAATATTATGCTATAGGAGATGGTTGTAGTATAAAGATAAACGCTAATATTGGCGTAACATCAGATTTTTCAAGTTTTGATTTGGAATTAAAGAAGGCTGAAATATGTGAAAAATACAATGTAGAATCGGTAATGGACCTTTCTTGTGGTAAATATGCAAAACCCTTTAGAGAAAAATTAGTAAGAGAATTCAGTTTTTTAATAGGGAGTGTACCAGTTTATGATATAGCAACTCGTGTAAAGAATTTTATTAAGACAAAGCCAAAGGATTTTCTCGAGGTTTTAGAAGAGCATGCAGATTCAGGAGTAGATTTCGTAACTATACATGCGGGAATAAACTTAAGGTTAGCAAAAGAATTAGAAAAATCACATAGAATTTTAAACATAGTATCTCGTGGGGGCTCTATGATATATAAATGGATGATAGAAAATCAATCTGAAAATCCTTACTATGAATACTTTGAAGAGGTACTAAAGATACTAAAAAAATATGATGTAACCATAAGCATTGGTGATGCATTTAGACCTGGATGTATTTTTGACTCAGGTAATTATTTACAGTTTGAGGAAACATTAGAAGTAAGTAAATTAGCAGAAATAGCCCATAATTATGGTGTACAAGTAATTATTGAAGGTCCTGGACATATGAAAGCAGATGAAATACCCTATACTATAAAGGCCATAAAAAAGATATGCCATGATTTCCCATTATATGTTCTCGGTCCTCTAACTACCGATATTACAGCAGGATATGATCATATATCGGGAAGCATGGGAGCACTAATTGCAGGTTTGAATGGGGCTGATTTTTTATGTTATGTAACTCCTGCAGAGCATCTAAGATTACCAAATATAGAAGATGTAAAAGAAGGAATAATAGCCTTTAAAATAGCAGCTCATAGTGTTAACCTAGTGAAAGGATTTAAAAAGAGTGTAGAAAAAGACTATACAATGGCTTTAGCAAGAAAAAATTTAGATTGGGAAAAAATTATAAATACATCTATAGACCCTGATAAAGCAAAAGAATATAGAAAAGATTTATCGATAAACACATGCACTATGTGTGGTGATCTCTGTGCCATCAAGAATAGCTCATAAAAAAAAGATTCTTATAATATCAGGATATGATCCTACAGGTGGGGCAGGTCTTCTATTAGACACAAAAATTATCCATTTTCTCAATGGTTATGCTTTAGGAGTACCTACGTGTCTTACTATTCAAGATACTCAAAGAGTATATAGAGTTTACGAAATAAATTCCAAATATTTTATGAAATCTCTTGAACATTTAATAAATGATGTGGAAGAAATTGATGCAGTAAAAATAGGAGCTCTGTATTCAGAGAAAATTATTAATGCAATAATAGATATCATAATAAAATATAGATTAAAAAATATTGTTCTTGATCCAATAATTAAACCAACAAGAGGCACAAAACTACTAAAGAAAAATAGTTTACAAAGCTTAGCTCAATTAATATCTTTATGTACCATTATAACCCCGAATATTCCCGAAACAGAGACACTTTTAAACACTGAAGTAAAGACTTTAGAAGATATGAAAAAAGCTATTTATGATTTAAATAAACAATTTAACATAAAAAATATCCTATTAAAGGGTGGACATATTCCTATAAATAACAAGGTCTATGACATACTATATACAAGTGATAAATTTATTTTTTATCCAAAAATTTATAGACAAAACCTAAATGTACACGGTACAGGTTGCGTTCTCTCTTCTATTTTTGCTTACTATTTATCTAAAGAAAAAAATATAGAAGATACCTTTTATAATGCGGAATATACATTTGAAAAGGTCATAAATAATATTATAGAAATAGGCAAAGGCCAAAAGGTATTAAATATATAGAATTTACCATTCCAGCCTTATTACCTCTTCCCTAATTCCCGAATCCTTTACCTCTATTAGAATGAAGTGAGGTTTTCCTTCATCTAAATCTGATGAAACATAGGGCCTTGCCCCACCTATTCCAGAAATTATATATACCACATTATTTATAACCTTTCTATAATACATGTGTATATGCCCTGAAAATACATAATTTACCTTGTACTTCTCAAATATCTGCATTAACTCCTTTGATTCTATAGGATCTGCTTTATGAAAAAGAAAGAAAATTCCTGGAGATATGACTGGTTGATGCATAAAAACAAATTTATATTTTTTATCCGTATTTTTAAGAACATCAACAAGCCACTGTTTTTGATCCTTTCCCAATTTTCCCGAAGAATTATTCAAAATAATAAATCTTGCATTTTCAAAATCAAAATAGTAATAAAGGGATCTACCAGTAAATGCTTGAAACTTCTTACCACCTGGATCACCTTTAAGATCATGATTACCAGGTACAAAATATATAGGAATATGGACATTTTTAAACAAATTCTTCACATATTCATACTCCTTATCGCTACTCTCCACAAGAATATCTCCAAGCTGAATTATAAAATCTGGCTTTTTTTCTAGAATTTTAGAGAGATTTTTTTCAAATATACCATCTACGGGTCTTCCTGCCCTATCTCCAATGACAGCAAAGGTGAAAGAGAAAGTTATATTAAAAAGATAACCTAAAGATAAAAATATAAATATAAAAAACTTTATTTTTCTTATCATTTATTTAAACCTTATACTACCATAGCATACTTTTCCACATTTCTTGGATTTAATATTTTAATCTCCTCTAAGACTTTTTGCAATAAGAGTTTTAAATCAGTCTCTCCTATTTTCTTTTTCATCTCATTAAAGATTAAGTCAATTCCACCTTTTATAAATTCTGCTATTTCTTCTTCTGAATATTTTTCCTTTTCTTTATCAAAATAAGCAAAATTTGGTACATACCCTTCAATTACATGAGAAAACATAAGTCTGATATCCAAAATAGAACTATCAATATATTTCCTATAAATTTCTATTAGCTCATTATCTAAGCCTTTCTCTTTCATTTCTCTTAAAAATCTTCTCCAGAATATATAAAAGGAATGAATTAAATCCAACTTTTTATCTTCTGATACATCAATTAAATATTTATTTGTGATTAAATCCACAATTATAGATTGGGTCTCTGTTTTATCAAGCAAAGAATAATGAAATACTTGTTTTAAAGATCTCTCCCCATTAAAAAATAATGAGACTATCAACTCATTAGTATCTAGATTTCTATTAACAGAAACATATATATTATCACCTTTTTCACCCAATAAAATAGAAAATTGTTCCAATTTTTTTCTATCAGAAGGCATTTTTATCTGCTTGTTCAAAACCTCAAAAGCCTCTCTAAAAAATACCTCTATCTTACTCTCAGGAAACTTTACAATATTTCTATAAAAGTAATGCCAAGAAACATTATCTGAAGACGTTATATCTTCTATAATAAATGAAAGCTCTTCTTGCATACCTGAAATAAAATCTTTAATAACCTTTCTAAGATTCCTTTCATTTACCCCTATTTTGTTTCCTTCTTTCAAGAGATATCTCCAACGTCTCCAGAAAGTATATAGAAGAAAGACTCTACTATCCTCCTCAGGAAATATTAACTTTTTTTCTTTTATAAGTTTTTTAATTATCTCCAAGCTTCTATACTCTCCCAGGGGGGAATTCAAAATTACATCTCTAACCTTTAAGATACCATCAAAAGCCGAAGATATAACTTCTTCTTCTAAGGCTAAACCATCTACTCTTACTGGCAACAATATAAAATCACCAAGATAATTTATTAAGTCTATATAAACTGACACATTTATAAGCACTTCTAAAGGATCTAAATTTAAAAGCTTTTGAGAAGTTTTTTCCTCAGGATAAAAAACAAAATCCCCCTTGTTCCATAATACAATACCTAATAATGCATCATATCCTTCGATAAACCCTGATCTTACATTTACAATTTTTCCATTATCTATAAATATCTCAGCCCTCTTACTTCCATTATCTATCTCCAATCTTCCTGTTTTTTTACCTATAGAGATAGTCTGAAGAATCTCCCATAAAGGAATACTTTGTAAATTACCTTTGAGCCCCACAAATTTTCCCCCTTTCTACAAAAATTATATCTCCCACCTAATCCCCCCTCCCATAACTCCTTATAATCTCTTTATCTAATTATTCCCATTTTCTTTTTTCTATATTGATCAAATATAATAGCAGCAATTATTATTGCACCGATAGCTGATGGTTGCCAGTAAGCTGGAAAACCTAAAAGTACCATACCAGTTCTTAAAACTTGCATTATTGCTGCACCTATAATTACTCCTAAAACAGTACCTTCTCCACCGGTAAGAGAAGCTCCTCCTATAACAGCTGCAGCAATCACATCTAACTCATATCCAGTAGCTGCTGTAGGAGCTGCTACTCCCAATCTTGCAGTCATTAATATTCCTCCTATTGCAGTTAAAACTCCACTTAAAACATAAACAAGAATTTTTACCCTTCCAGTATTAATACCAGATAATCTTGCAGCTTGTTCATTTCCACCAACTGCATAGATTCTATATCCCCATGATGTTCTATTAAGAAAAATAGAAGTTATTATACCTAAAATTATCATGAAAACAACAGGAAGAGGAATTCCAACACCTAAAAAGGGTATATCATATTGACCTAATATATTGAAATTCCTTGGCAAATCTCTAATAGGCCATCCTCCGGTAATCCCATAACAGAATCCTCTTGCTATATTCATAGTACCTAAGGTTGCAATAAAAGGAGGCAAATTTGTTTTACTTATAAGGAGACCATTAATAAAACCAATTAATGCTCCAATCAATATACCTCCTATAATTGATAGAAATACACCAAAATTAGCCTTTAACATCATAGCAGTTATTAAGCCAGCAATAGCCATAACTGATCCAACTGATAAATCAATACCACCAGTTATAATCACCATTAAAATTCCAAAACCACTTATTGCTATCCATGAAAAGGCACGCAATATATTAAAAATATTTGTTGAGGTTAAAAAGGTTTCAGTAGTTAAACTTAAAAAAAGACATAAAACAAAAAGAATAATTAATATACCAATCTCTTGCATTCTTATCGTTTTTAATATTCCCTTTTTCTCTTTAGACGCTTCCTTCATTATAATACCTCCCTCCAATCTAAAAAATTAGTAACTACCAGAAGCATAAGCCATTATTTTCTCTTGAGTCGCTTCACTTCTTGGTAACTCTACCACAACTTTACCCTCACTCATAACAAGAATTCTATCACTCATAGCAAGAAGCTCTGGAATTTCTGAAGATATCATAATAATTCCTATTCCAATTTTAGCAAGCTGGCTCATTATAGCATGAATTTCTGCCTTGGCACCCACATCTATACCCCTTGTTGGTTCGTCTAATATTAGTATCTTAGGATTTGATGCAAGCCATTTTGCAAGAACAACCTTTTGTTGATTTCCACCAGATAGATATAAAACTTTTTCAAAAATACTTGGAGTTTTAATATTCAATCTCTTTACAAAATTTTCTGCTATCTCAGTAAGTTTATTTTTATCTATAAAACCTAAAAATTTCAAAATTTTCCTAATGATTGTAACCCCAATATTTTCTCTTACGGACATCTTTAATATTAAACCTTGATTCTGCCTATCTTCTGGAACTAAACCAATACCATGTTTTACTGCATCCTCTGGGGATTTGATCTCTACTTTTTCTCCATTTAAATATATTTCACCTGAAATCTTAGGATCAGCCCCAAAAATTAATCTTACAAGCTCCGTTCTACCAGAACCTACCAATCCTGCTATACCCAGGATCTCACCCTCATATAGACTAAAACTTACATCCTTTATTATTGCACTTTTTAAGTTCTTCACATCAAGAATAGGCTTACCCTTTGAGACTTCTTCCTTTTTAAACATATCACCAAGAGGCCTATTTACCATAAGATATATAACCTTATCAAAAGTAGCCTCATCTTTACTCATTACTCCAACCAATTTTCCATCCCTAAGGATTGTTATCCTATCTGCAATTTTAAATACTTCCTCCAATCTGTGAGATATAAATATAATGGCTATCCCTTGTTCTTTTAATTGTCTAATAATTTCAAATAGTTTTTCTACTTCTTCAGGACCTAAAGCAGAAGTAGGTTCATCCATAATGATTATTTTAGCTTCAAGAGAAAGAGCCTTAGCTATTTCTACCATTTGCCTTTGAGCCACAGAAAGATTCTTAACTAATTCTCGAGGATCAATATTAGCACCAACCCTATTAAGTAGCTCTTTTGCCCTTCTTTCCATTTCCTTTTTATCTACAAAACCTAACTTTCCTAATATCCCTTTTCTTTTAATCTCTCTTCCCAAAAAGATATTCTGAGCTACAGTTTGATTTGGAGTGACATTTAATTCCTGATATATAGTACTAATACCTAAAAGTTGAGCATGATATGGATTCTGAATTTCTACCCTTTTTCCATCTATATAAATCCTTCCTGTATCCTTCATATAAGCCCCGCTAAGGATCTTCATCAATGTAGATTTTCCAGCACCATTTTCACCTACAAGAGCCATAACCTCACCACTATAAGCCTCAAAATCTACTCTATCCAATGCTTGAACTCCTGGAAATGCTTTAGATATTCCTTCCATTCTAATTATTGGTTCCAAATTCTGTCACCTCCTTTTAACCAAGAGGGGGGTACAAAGATGATCCTTTGTACCCCCCTACTTTATTAATCTAAAAAATCAACTCACTGTTTTTAAAATGCTGGTGGAAGTGGAGTTTTGAAATCTTTCAATAGCCATGCTCTTATCATTGCATCTACGTTCTTCTTAGTAACAATATCAAAACCAGTATCTATCCAATCAGGGAATTTTTCATTATTTACAACTTTTCTATAAAGAATATCTATAGCATCATATCCCCATCCCCAATATTTTTGACCAACAAGACCAACGAGATATCCTTCCTTCAAGAGTTGTAATTCCACTGGTAATGTATCGAAGGCAACAGTATATACTCTCTTTTCCTTTGCAGCTTTTTCCCAAAGTGGCATAGATCCTCTTTCTGCAAAGAGAGGCCAAAGACCTACAAAGAACCATCCTTTCAATTTAGGATATTTCTGCATTGTTTCTTCTACCACTTGCACTCCTCTATTGATATCATCATAACATGCCACAGTACTTACTATCTTAATCTTAGGATATTTCTTTATTTCATCCTTAAATCCTCTCATTCTTTCTTCCAAATTAAGAGCACCAGGTACTCCTGTAAGCATCGCCACATCTCCACTGGTTCCCATAGCTTTTACTAATAATTTTGCCGCCCATTTTCCACCTTCATAGTTGTTTACACCAAGATAAGTAAATCTCTTACTCTTTGGTGAATCAGCATCAAAAGTCATAACGGGTATACCAGCTTCTACTGCTTTATTAATGACATCTATCAATGCTGTAGGATCATTACAAGAAATGGCTATTCCATCTACTTTTCTTGCCACAACATCTTCTACTACTCTTGCTTGTTCAGTAGCATCAGAAGCTACAGAAGCCACATAAAGAATCTCCACTTTATATGGACCCATCTTTGAAAGTTCTTCTGCTCTCTTGAAAGCACCATCTCTTCCAAGTTCAAAGACCGGGTTGTTTAATGCTTTTGGAATCCAAGCAAAAACAAGTTTTTTAGGAGTTTGAGCAGTGGTAGCCATTAAAAGAAATACGAAGACAATAAAAACGATCATCAACAACTTCTTCATAAAACGCACCCCCTTAAAAATAATATTTTGTGAACAAAACTTACAAAAGGAAAAAGTTTACCCTCACCTAAACCTTCATCTACCTTTTTATATCCTCTCTCATCCCCTTCCTATGTATTTATTTTCGAAAACCATTATAACACACGCCTAATAATTTTTCAATTTAAATTAAAAAATATGTCCAAATAGGTATGAACATAGGTGCCAGTATAAAGAGATAAGTAAAGATAAGGTATTAGATGAAGAGGTAGGGATAAAAAGAATTTGGGCTGACCTCATCATCCTTGGTATAATTAAGAAACTTAATGTTCCCTTTTTCAGATATCCTAACTATATCCAAGGATGGCGGAGGGACAGCCTATGATAGGATATCATGAAATGAGAAAATTGTCACCTGAAAAAGCAAGAGAACTTGTGAGAATTGTATTTGAAAAGAATAATCACAATATATCTAAAACTGCTAAAATT
>Ga0080004_1119319_pt1 | contig 257553 bp, 208 predicted proteins | sample WasSprMetagenome_FD_69207 | JGI IMG/M metagenome (GOLD analysis project Ga0080004, IMG submission 69207) | Sulfidic aquatic microbial communities from Washburn Spring, Yellowstone National Park, USA - WS (SPADES assembly) (version 2) | ecosystem: Environmental > Aquatic > Thermal springs > Hot... | reverse complement strand
AATTCGCCTCCACCGAAAGCCCGCAGTGTGAACAAAACCGGAGAATCGTAATCCAGGCCGTTCCAACTCAGTGCATGGAAGGCCGCAAACTGCGGCGCCTCCACCACAAAACCAAACGGCGGAAGAAGCACTTTACCGTAATCCGCGGTTTCCCACTCGAACACGGAGCTACTGCCGTTAACCACAACAGTTACCCCGTTGCCGAACAGCGTGCGCCGAACGGTCTTTTCGGGATTCAGGAACTCGTAGCGAACGATTTTGGTGCGGGAGGTGATTTCGTTCAAGGGGCTTAGGCATTCGTGGGTGTTTTTCATAAAGCGGTCCCATATATGCATGCCTTCGGCCCACCCGTTGTGCGCCCGCGTGAAGCATGCCGGGTCTGGGCCGTCTGTTGGCATTGGCAGTTCCGGCAGGCCGGATTGGTCCTGCCAGTAAAGGTGGCTTCCGAGGTTATGGTAATGCAGTGGGCGCCCGATGCTGAGGTGGTGGATTACGTACTCAGCGGCTTCTTCCGGCTTATAGCCGTATTTTCCGTGTATGGCGATGCAGTCGCGAAACACCATTTCGAAGATTGGGACTGGCACGGCGCCGAGCTCTTTCACGTCCAGCATGTGGTAGTAGCGACCAGAGACTCCGGCAAGCCCTTCAAAGAAGTCGCTGTAAGGGATGGCCCATTCGCGCCCGCACTCCGAGCCAAACAGACCGAATACGCCGCGCGCATATTCCGAGATAGCCTGCTTCCAGCGCATGTCATCCTGCTTGGCAAGGGGGTGGCGAGGGTCGTGGCACTCATAAAGCCCGGCGGCGTATGTGGTATCTATAAAGTACACGTCCGGGTCGAACAACTGCTTCACTTGAGGCAGGTTCTGGGGGCGCATGGCAAGCTTCACGGCCTCTTTGGAGCAGGTTAGGTAAGCGCGTCCGCCGAGCCACAGCCCGCCTTTCATCAGGGAGCCGTCTGGGTTTTTCATAATCCAGTATTCGTCCCAAGAGGGGGCATCTCTGTACATATCCTGGTAGTTGTCGTGGAGGCAGAAGAGGTACCCAAGTGCTTTTACGCGACGTGCGCATTCGGCGAGGCCTTCGTTGCCGCCGCATTCCGGAGCTGCCGGCAGGATGTCTGGATGCTGGCAGTCGTATCCTTTGCGTATCCAGCCCCCCAAGTGAAAGAGAACAGGATGGATATCAAGGTCTCGGCGGATATGCTCGGCCACGCGTGCCACCTCATCGAAACTCCAGTGGACTTCCACGGAGACCTCGCGCAGGTCCTCGTCGATGCGGCGTGCGAGCGCCGTCCAAAGCTTAACGTTTGAGGCCCCAAAGAGCCGGGCTGCCTGCGGCCGATCTTTCAATTTTTCATCCCAGGAGACCAGGTATCCCTTCTCGCGGGCAACGGCGAGGTAGGCTTCGGCGATTGAGGAGAGATCGCCGCGGCCCAAAAAGCGCAGTCGGAACGAGCTTGCGGTTTTCCTCAGGCAGAGTGCCGCAGAAAGAACGCTTTCTTCCGGGCTTCCAGACGGCGCGGTTTCGCGTTTGAGGGATATTCCAACGTAAGGATCATCCCAGCTAACAAGCAGTGCAGAGCCGCTTTTGAACATCCCCAACATGGCCATGTGACAGCCTTCGTAGTCGTATGTTCCGAAATACTGCTCGAAGGGTTTCTCGCCGGCCGCTGGGACGAAAAGCCCCAGGCGCACAGGGACCACCGCTGCTCCTTCTTCTTTTGCAGAACAGCAGAGACCATCGCCGAAGAGCCGAATCTCTCCAACGCAGTCTTCCTGCTTTTCGATGAAGAGATCAACGCAGTCGCTGTCGAGCCGGAAGGTGAGGATTAAGGGTATGGGAATGCCGTCCTGTGGTTGAAACCGGCAGCGGATGCCGTTGTTTTCAATTACGGCTTCGGACGGATGCAGGGGAAACCGGCGCGGACCGCCAGGCGCGGGCATTATAACCGTTCCCCAAGGCTCGCCGGCGGTTCTTGTGCCCCATGAGATGCCGGCTCTCAAATCCTCAACGGCCCAAGTGCCTCCGGCGGGTGAAACCGAAACGGCCACCAAGTCGGTGGAAAGCTTAACATCTTGCGCCATGATTACCGCTCCAAACTCAGAATGATGGTGCACTCATTCTGTTCGCCGTTTCCACGCCCGGTACCTACGGGCCGGCGGCGCTTTCGGTTTTCGGCGGTAGCCGCTTTGCAACCGCATAGCTGTTGACGCTCAACTAGGCCAGAGAATATACTCAGTGTGGAAGCATTTTGCCTTTTGGAAAGTGTTTTTTGTTTCGGCGTTTGGGGTTTGTTTATGGAAGAATACAGGTTAGAGTACAGAGTTCTTTCGCTTGGCACAGACTGGCACGCTTCTAACCCCTCGGAGAAGGCAAAGAACGGTGATAAAATTCCGGCGGAGTTGAAAGAACTGCCCGACCTGCAAACGCTTTTGAACAAAGCAGCCGAGGAAGGGTGGCAGGTTGTGGCGGTAGCCTCTTGCAACAGCGGCATCTCCGAGGTGATAGTTGCCAGGCGCGTTGGTTCAAACACCCAGAAAGTTTAGGAGGATGATTTGTTATGAAGATAAAGATAGGGGTTGTGGGATCTGCAGAAGGTCCCTATGTTCCGGGTGCGCCCGAGAAGGCTTACGAGTTGGGGCGCCAGATAGCACTGCAGGGGTGCATCTTGGTTACGGGTGCGTGTCCCGGCCTGCCGCACGAAGCTATCCGCGGAGCCAAGTCGGTTGGTGGAATTACTCTCGGCATATCTCCCGGGCTTAACCTGGAGGAGCATATAGTTAAGTACGAATCGCCGGTTGATAATTACGATATCCTGATATTCACAGGAAGCGGCCTCATGGGGCGCGAAATCACGGCGGTGCGCACGTGCGACGCGGTTATAATCGTTGGAGGCCGCTCTGGAACACTGGGCGAGTTCGCAATTGCCTACGACGAGGGTAAAATCATAGGGGTTTTGTTCGGCACCGGAGGCCTGGCCGACAATACCCACACCATTGTTGAAATCTGCAACAAAGAGACGGGGGCAACCCTGATTTACGAGTCTGATCCGAAAAGGCTTGTGGAAAGGGTTCTGCGCGCCTTCGACAAGCGCCTGCAGGCCACCAACGACGATGCCATAATCGGTGCTTACGAACCGCTGAGCAAACTTTTCGGCGAGCCGCTTTCGCTCCGCAACTCCAACGGCCACTGAGCGCGAGAAGTTCGAAGAACAAGGGCGCTGTGCCGGGTTTGCCGCGTATTCCTAGTGGCGCCTGCTTGCCTGCGGCGGGCGGGTGAGGATGACAGGCACGCAAACAACGGTGGGCGGATACGCGTTCGATACGATAGCTGCCATCGCAACCCCGCTTGGGGAGGCGGCAATCGGCGTGGTGCGCGTTAGTGGGCCGGAAGCCCTGGATGTTGTTGGACGCCTCTTCAAGCCGGACTGCGGCAGATGTGTTCGGGAGCTTCGCCCGCGCACTGCTTATCTGGGCCGCATTGTGGAGCCGGATACAGGCGACACCGTTGATACCTGCCTCCTTACGGTTTTTCGCGCCCCGCACAGCTACACAGGCGAGGACGTGGCAGAGTTGAGCTGTCACGGCGGCGCAGTGCTCCTTCAGCATGTGCTTGCACTGCTTCTTCAATCTGGTGCCAGGCTGGCAGAGCCGGGCGAGTTCACCAAGCGCGCCTTCCTCAACGGCAAAATGGATTTGGCTCAGGCCGAAGCCGTGATGGATGCCATAAGCGCGCGCACAACCGATGCATTAAAAATCGCCGTTAAACAGCTCGAGGGCCGTCTGACGCAACGCCTTGCGCCAATTCGCAACCAGCTTCTTGACATTCTTGCGGCTTTGGAGGCGGCGATCGATTTCCCCGAGGACGTGGATGAGCCTGAGCCGTCGGAGCTTTGCGCGCAGTTGAGCGGCGCTTTGGAAACGGTGAACAATCTGCTGGCAACCGCCGAAACGGGAAGAATCTACCGCGAAGGGGTGGCCGTTGTGCTGGCCGGGCGGCCCAACGTGGGAAAAAGCAGTTTGCTCAACGCCCTCCTTCGGGAGGCCAGGGCCATAGTGACCGATATCCCAGGCACCACCAGGGATGTCATTTCGGAGGCGATGAACCTGCGCGGCATTCCCATTCGCCTGCTTGATACGGCTGGACTTAGGCCCGCCAAGGATCCCGTGGAGGTTGTGGGCGTGGAGCGCACCCGCTCTTCACTACGCATTGCGGACCTGGTTGTCTTCGTGATGGACCGGAGTCAGCCGCTTGAACAGGCGGATGTTGCCGCCTGGAGCGAAATTCCGAAAACTCATGTGGTGGTAGCCGCAAACAAAAGCGACCTTTCTCACGCTTGGTCGATTGAGCAAGCCAGGGAGTTCATAAAGATACCACCGGATGTGGCGGTGGTTGAAACGTGCGCCTTAAGTCCCTCCGGAGTGCCGGCGCTGGAGGACGCGATGTACAACACCATACTGCGCGGAGGGGTGCGGCCCGCAGAGGTTTACGTGAGCAACGTGAGGCATAAAACCTCGCTGGAGGCGGCGCGCTCTTCTCTGCAGGCCGCGCTGGAGACGCTTTCCGCGGGATATCCGCTGGACCTTCTGGCCGCCGACGTGCGCGATGCGGCAGAAGCCATTGCGCGCGTCACCGGGGAGTCCGTATCGGACGAGGTGGTGGAGGCGATTTTCTCCCGCTTTTGCGTGGGCAAGTAGGCTTAGTTGCGGAAGTTACCCCGGCGGCCAAGATAGATGCCGGCCGCCAAGCACGTGCACGTGCAGGTGGTCGACGCTTTGACCGGCGTCAGGCCCCGCGTTTATCACCACCCTGAAGCCGCTTTCCGAAACGCCGTCCATTTTGGCGACTTCGGCGGCCATGGTGAGCAGGTGCCCCAAAAGCTGTTCATCTTGGGGTTCTGCCTCGCGCAGGTCTTTTATGTGCTTTTTGGGGACCACCAGCACGTGGGTGGAGGCCTTGGGATTTAAATCGCGGAAGGCCACCGCGTGTTCATCCTCGCAAACGATGGTTGACGGTACCTGCTTGTTTGCTATTTTACAGAATATGCAGTCAGACATACGCCCGTTCCCCTCGATAAAATCCTTCTAGTTTTTGATTCAACCGGCTTCAGCTCTTCCCTTTGTGAGGAGGAGTTTGCATTCGGAAGGAATTTCCAGAGCTGTATAGAAGAGCTTCCGTGGCAACTTGCTTGGTTAAGGGTTAATGCTGAAGGAGGGATTTGATTCGGGGAGATATGGCAACTAACATCGGACCTGTAATTAGGAGGTATCGGGAGAGATATCGCCTTACTCAGCAGGACCTTGTGGATTACGCCAGGCTGGACCGCAGTTCCAGCTATATATCCGCCATCGAGATTGGGCGAACGAGCCCAACGCTTGCAGAGCTGGAAGCCATCGCTCAGGTCTTCCGCACCACCGCCATAGGCCTGATTCAAGAGGCTCAGGAAGATGCCAGCGATGTGGGCGTGAAAGAGAAGCTGAAGGCCGAGTCTCTGTTCGAACAGCTTTCCGAAGCCGACCGCTCTCTGGTGCTGGACTTCATGGTGATGCTGCGGGAGCGTGCCAATAGGAATAAATAGATTTCGCCGCTTTATCGAAGAGGGGTTTAATTATGCAAGATAAAGAGCCGAAACCTGCGGGTGCCGATGCGGTTGCACAGCGCCAAGAGGATGGTTTCAAACTGCACTTAAAGCTCTCGTTTATGATGTTTTTGCAGTATGCCATCTGGGGCGCATGGGCACCCATTTTGGCAATGCACCTGAACAACAATCTGAAGCTTACGGGATTGCAGATCGGCTATGTGTTTATGACCATGCCGATTGCATCCATTCTCTCGCCGTTTATAGCGGGGCAGATAGCCGATAGGTACTTTTCCACGGAGCGGTTTCTTGCTCTTGTGCACTTTATAGGCGGTCTGCTTCTTTTTGCAATGGCGCGGATAAACAGCTACGGACCCTTCCTGTGGGTTATGGCTGTTTACGCGCTTCTGTACGCACCAACCGTAGCGCTGACCAACTCTTTGAGCTTCCACCACCTGAAGGACCCGGAAAGGGAGTTTGGAGGAATTCGGCTTTGGGGAACCATAGGGTGGATTGTTATCGGATGGATTTTCGGTTTGTCGCTCAAGCTTTGGTCGGGGTTGTCGGTTGGCGAATGCCTTACGGTTGCCGGTGGAATATCGATTCTGCTTGCCTTGTACAGCCTTACGCTTCCCCACACACCGCCGTCTAAGAAGGCGGAAAATCCGCTGGCTTTTTTGGAAGCCCTTCGGATGCTGAGGCACCGCAACTTTGCGGTTTTGTTCTTCATTTCGTTTTTTGTGGCCACAGAGCTGGCGTTTTACTACCAACTGTCGGCCATATTCTTCCAGCAGAGTGTGGGTCTTGCGGAGTCGGCGGTTGGGCCGGTGATGACCATTGGGCAGATAGCGGAGGTGTTGGTGCTGGCGGCGCTTCCGTTCGCCCTGAAGAACTTGGGGATGAGGAACACCATAGCCATAGGTATAGCCGCGTGGCCCATTCGCTATTTCATTTTCTCGCTTGGCAAGCCGATGTGGTTGGTTATAGCCGCCCAGGCGCTTCACGGCATCTGCTACGCCTTCTTCTTCGTGGCTGGGCAGGTTTACACCAACTCTGTGGCAACGGATGATATCCGCGCCAGCGCGCAAAGCCTTATCACCATAGCTACAAGCGGTGTGGGCATGCTTTTGGGCAATATCTTCGCCGGATGGGCTATGGACTTCTTCAGGGTTGGAGGCCAGCCGGACTTCCATAAGATATACCTGATTCCCGTGGCCATCACTTTTGCGTGCGCGGTGGCTTTCATAATCGGGTTTAAGGAGGAGAAAGCCGGTGCGCATTAGGCTTTTCCACGAGATTGCCCGTTGTGCGCCGCCCGCGGGTTTCTGAAGAGATGAGCTCAACTGCAAGAGCCGCAGGTGTTATGCCAACCCGAGCGGCTCTTTATTTTATACCGGTTTATACGCGTGTGCCGCTCAAATTCGGCCCGGAGGTGCTGACCTCTGTGATATGCGCCCGGGTTCGGCTGGAGGTCCGCACGCGCGAAGGCTCAACGGCAGAAGGCTGGGGCGAAACGCCGCTCAGCGTGCAGTGGGTTTGGCCGAGTGCGCTTTCGTACGAAGAGCGGCTTGGGGCCCTTATGGAGTTCTGCCGGAACCTTGTGTTCGCGTGGGCAGAGTTCCGGGTGAGCGGCCACCCAATTGAGGTTGGGCATGCGTTTCTTGAGGAGCGGCTTCCGTCTTTGCTGAACGAATTCAACCAAAGCCGCTCCGAGAGGGAGCCCATGCCTTGGCTCGCGGCGCTTGTGTGCTGTTCCCCGTTCGATATTGCTCTGCACGATGCTTACGGGGTTCTGCACAACCGGCCGGTATACGAAACTTACAGCGCGGATTTTATGGAGGCAGACCTTTCGCGTTATCTTGAGCCCGCTGAGGGTAGTAGCGTTTCTTTTCTCGGCCGGTATCCGCAGGAGTTTCTTACGCCGCGCCGCAACCGGCTTGTTGCATGGCATCTTGTCGGCGGTTTGGACCCCATCGAGCCCTCAGAGCTGACCGGCGCCGAACCGAACGACGGCTACCCAGTTTTTCTGCGCGATTGGATACGCCGCGACGGTTTGAAATGCCTTAAGGTTAAGCTCCGCGGCAACGACTTTTGGTGGGATTTCGAAAGACTTGTGCGCGTTGGCCGGGTTGCCTTGGAAGAGGATGTGCACTGGCTGTCTGCAGATTTCAACTGCACCGTAACCGATCCGAGCTACGTTACTGAAATGCTCGACCGCTTGATGGTTGATTATCCCCGCATCTTCGGAATGGTGCTTTACGTGGAGCAACCGTTTCCGTACGACATTGAGGCCAACCAGATAGATGTGCACAGCGTTGCTGCTCGCAAGCCGCTTTTTATGGATGAAAGCGCCCACGATTGGAGGTTGATACGCCTTGGCCGGAAGCTTGGATGGACCGGGGTTGCCCTTAAGACGTGCAAAACGCAAACCGGAGCTTTGCTTTCTTTATGCTGGGCTAAGGCGCACGGGATGACCTTGATGGTGCAGGACCTAACCAATCCAATGCTGGCTCAAATTCCCCACTGCCTGCTGGCGGCGCACGCCGGCACCATCATGGGTGTGGAAACCAACTCCATGCAGTTTTATCCGCAGGCGTCGGCTCCGGAAGCGGCGGTTCACCCAGCTCTTTACACACGAAGAGACGGGGTGGTTGATCTTTCCAGCGTGGTTGGTCCGGGATTCGGATACCGCTTAAGCGAAATTCCCCGCCGGCTTCCACCGCCGGCTGTGGAGGCAGGTTAAAACCGAGATTTGGGGTTTGAAGCCGCCGGCCCGAAAAAGTTGAGGATTTTTCGAAAGCTGGGAGGCGTCTATCGGCTTCTTTGTAATGCTTTGAAAGAAACAGAGAATGGTGTTCCCCGTCTGGAATACAACGGCGGGATGTGATAATCTTTAGGTACGCTGAATGCCTCGCATATGGGGGCGTTTTCGGAGCCGAGAGGGTGGTGCACACAAGAAGTTTTGACCTGTTCGTCAAAAACTTCTTGCCGCACAGCCCTGCCGATGGGGGGAGGGCTTATGAAACGAAACCTCCGGAGGGCCTTCACGCTTATTGAGCTGCTTGTGGTGATTGCAGTTATTGCCATACTTGCCGCATTGCTGTTCCCTTCGCTTATGAGGGCCAGGGAGCGTGCCCGCCAGTCGTTGTGCTTCGGAAATCTCAAGCAGATTGGCAATGCTTTCATGCTGTACGTTCAGGACTGGGATGATACCTTCCCACAGCTCATCGACCAGTCGAGAAATCTCAACTCCTGCGTTGGGGGATGCCACTGGTCGGACCGCCTCACCCGGTACCTTGGGAAAACCGTCAATGTTTCGGCAACCAAAAGCCAGGCCGTTAACCCCGTTTTCGTGTGCCCATCGAATGCGTTCGAGGGGCTCAGCTATTCCTACAATGCTTACCTCGGGTTGTGGAACTACACTCCTGGGCTTGGCTTTCAGCAAGGAACGATTCCAGGAGCTTTGTCGGTGGCCGACCTATCGCATCCAGCCCAAACGATTTTGTGCCACGAAAGCGGAGGGTACCAAAACAGCATGCGCGCCACAGAGCTGATTGGCTGGATGTGGGATTGGTGGTGGCGGGCAAGGCCCGGCGACCTTGCCGAAGAGCCTCCCTCGCCACCGAACGTTAGAATATCGGAATCCCAAATCTCCCTGCAGAAGTATATGAGACCGCGTCACTTCGGCGGCAACAACATCTGCTTCGCCGACGGCCATGTGAAGTGGGTGCGCAACATAGCGGCTCTGCCATGGGGCAAGCCGAAATACACACCTCGGCAACCGCACACGGAAGGCTTCTTCCCGATGCTCAAGTGATTTGGGTAAAGGCCGGCTTGGGTTTATTGTTGGCTTTGTTTAAGTATCTCAACCGGCACGCCAGCCAGCTCTTTGAAGCGCTGGGCGTCCTTTTCGGAGCCTACTATGGCACCGAAGTGCATGGGAACGGCCAGCTTCGGGCTTATGGCCTTGGCGGCCTCCGCGGCCTCTTCGGCGGTCATAACGTAAGTTCCGCTCACCGGCAGTAAAGCAATATCCGCCTTCACCGATTTCATCTCTGGGATGAAGTCCGTGTCGCCGGCATGATATACCCTTGTGCCGTCGGAAAGGGTGATGATGTAGCCCACCCCGCCATACTCCTTCGGATGGAACACCTTTCCGGGTTCGCGGAACTTGTTGACGTTGTAGGATGGCACAGCTTCGATTTTGTAGCCGGCAACCTCAACAGTATCTCCCGGCTTTACGTAGGTAACGTTTCCCTTCAGCTTGCCGCGCGCGTTCTCTGGGGCAACGTAGGCGGTATCTGCTTTGCTGATCTTGTTTATGTCGGCTTCCGAAAGATGGTCGAAGTGCTCGTGGGTAATCAAAACCAAGTCGGCAGGTGTGGGGCTGCCCTTCAGTTGGTATGGGTCGAAGTAGATAATCTTGCCGTCGTCTATTCGGAAGCAGTCATGACCTAGCCAGGTAAACTTTTCCAGCATTTTGGCACCTCCCAGCAGAGTATCCGGCTGAAGTATACCCCAACTTCTGCAGGTAGGGCAATACGCACAAAGCCGGTGAGCTTTGGGCGTTCGATGTTGGTGCTGGCTGTGTGCTCTGCCGCATCCGGGGATTCTTTGGACGTTTCCAGCGTGCTTAACTATTGACAGACGGGGGTTTCTCTGACTACACTACAGACCGGAGCAGGCGAATCCGCTTTGCTCGGCGGTTATAAATGGCACGGCAAAAGGAGTTTTTCAGTGGAAATGCCGAATAAGCAAGGAAGCAGTCCCCGCAGGGAGCGAAACCTGGAAAGAGACCAGGAGATATTGAAGTATCGAGATCAAGGGCTCAGCCTCCAGGATATAGGGCGCATATACGGGATTTCGCGCGAGCGGGTTAGGCAAATCCTCCTCAAATTTGCGCAGACCGAATGCACCGAGGGTGACAAAAGCTGAGGCATAAATGGAATCGGCTTCACACCTCGGCGGCCGATTTTTCAGCGCCCCTGAACCCCCCAAAAGCCTGAGGGTTGAGAGGGGTAGGTAGTGCGCTCCTACCCCTCCTCTCGCCGCTTACACTTTGTCCGGAACCACAAAAGGTTTTCGGTACTCCCGGGTGAGCAATGCGTTGGCTTCGGCACTGCCAACGAAGCTTTCTTTCTCCGGATCCAAAACCAGCTTTGGGCCGAGGCGGTACGTTGCCTCGTTCAGGTTTATTCCGTTTTCAGCGAGGTGCTTCTCGAACCTGCCTATGGTTTCGTAAGCCTCTTTGTCGTCGCCGAACGCTTTTGTGCGCGGATTGAACGGTTGCGGCGAGCCCAACCGGTAGGATATATTCGCGATGTGGCACAGTGCGCTGGAGAGGTGCCCCTCCTCGATATCGGCTGTTAGGTCCGATTCTTTTCTACTGCGCATCGCATCGATGAAGTTGCGGTAGTGGTCGCCGCCGCCGTCGAATTCTTTAACCTTCTGGCCTTTGGAGTCGAAAACGACCGCAGTGCTGTAGCTTGTGAAGGCAACATAGCCCTCCGAGCCGTAGATTATGTTGCCGATTTTCACCCCGAGCAGATCCGGGGTTGGCAGCCCCCGCACCTCGAAAATAAGCTGGGCATCGCCGTAATCCATGAAGGCGAGTTGGGTGTTTGGGGTTTGGCCGTCGTCCTCGTATCCGAACCGCCCGCCGAGAGAGATAACGCTGTTGGGCAGTTTGTTCTTCTTAAGCGCCCAGCGGGCCACATCCATCTGGTGTATGCCCTGGTTTCCGATGTCGCCGTTTCCGTAATCCCAGTTCCAGTGCCAGTTGTAGTGGAAGCGGTTGGGGTTGAACGGCCGTTTTGGGGCCGGACCGAGCCAAATGTCGTAGTCCACCCCTTGGGGCACTGGGCCGTCCGGCAGTTTACCGATGCTGTCCCGCCGCTTGTAGCACAGCCCTCTGGCCAGGTAAACGGTGCCTATGCCGCCTTCGTGAATGAACTTGATTGCCTCGCGGCTGCCAACCGCAGAGCGAATTTGCGTGCCGGTTTGGCATATGCGCTTGTACTTACGCGCCGCTTCCACCATTCGGCGCCCCTCCAGCACGTTGTGGCTGACGGGCTTTTCAACGTAAACATCTTTGCCGGCCTGCATCGCCCAGATGGCGGCCAGTGCGTGCCAGTGGTTCGGCGTGGCGATGGATACGGCGTCTATATCCTTATCGTCCAGAATCCTGCGCAGGTCCTGAACCGTTTTGGGTGTGGGTTTTCCAAGCTCTTCAACCGCCTTCACAGCCTTTTCGAAGCAGTTGCTGTCCGGATCCACGATGGCGACCACCGCCACATCCTTCATCTTGGCGAAGGACTTCACGTGGTCCAAGCCCCGTCCATGAACACCCAAAACCGCTATGTTGATGCGCTCATTCGGGCCGACTTTCCGCCCCAAACTGCCTTCCGATTCCGCTCTGGATGGAGCCCACGTTGCCGCAATAGCAGCAGCGATGAGGGAATCTTCAAGGAAGCGCCGCCGGGAAACCCTGCTCATTTTCAGCCTCTCCTTCCACGAAAGGTTTGCCGATTTGGCCGATTGCGGCTTTAGCCGGCTTACTTCAACAAACTCCTATTCGCCTGCGCGAAAGCCCGGCCTTCTGGTGATGTTTTTCTGCGGGAAACCCATACCTCCTCCAGTTTTGCGCAGATGGGGGCAGGAAATGCGGGGGGATACTGCGCTTTCGCATCGTAAATTGCATGTGGGGGTGGAGCTAATGGTAGTGCTTTTATCCGCGGCTCTTGCACTGATGCTTACCAGCCTTACCTCTGGCGTTGAAAAAGAGCTTGCCGCTTCCGATCATCGTGTGGTTAAACAGGCCCTTTTGGGTGAAGAAAGGAGGCAGTCTTACATGCAGAGTTTGCTTGGCATTCTGCCGAAGAGCGAACCGTGGGAGGAATGGCTTAAGTCCACGGGTGAACAGCCGCCGGATTTTGATGCAATGCCTTCCATTCCGGAGCTTCCGGATCCGCTTAAGATGTACGCTGACGGTTCATCGGTTAAGACTAAGGAGAAGTGGGAGGCGCGCAGGCAGGAGATACGCTCTTTGTTCACTCAGTATGTGTTGGGGACGGCACCGCCAAGCCCAAACAACCTGAAAGCAGAAATCGTAAGCAGTGAAGTTGAAAACGGAACCACTGTGCGGAAGGTTGTGCTGACTTTTGGTCCGGGCAGCGGTGCGCGCCTGGGTTTGGAGCTTATCATCCCTCCGGGAGATTTCCCGAAGCCTGTTTTCCTTACACAGCATAACCACCGCGGGTGGGCTATGATTGCCGTGCGGCGGGGGTATATCGCCTGCATCTACAATGCCGCCGATTCCAAGGATGACACGGAGCAGTTTACGCAGGTGTATCCGGAGTACGGTTGGTCGGCTTTGCGCAGACGTGCCTGGGCCGCAAGCCGCTGTGTTGACTACCTCCAAACCCTGCCGGAGGTTGATGCGTCTAAAATCGTCATCACCGGGCATTCGCGCAATGGGAAGCAGTCGCTTATTGCGGCCGCTTATGATGACCGCATTTCCGCCGTAATCTCCAGCAGTTCCGGCGCGGGTGGGTCCATGCCTTACAGGTTTTTCAATGAAGCGCATTTCGGCGAGGGAATCGAACTGCTTACGCGCGTATTCCCGCATTGGTTCCACCCGAGACTGCGCTTCTTCGTGGGGCGGGAGGATAAGCTTCCTGTGGACAACAACCTGCTTATCTCGCTGATTGCGCCGCGTCCGTGCCTCCTAAGCACCGCCATCAACGACCCTGTGGAAAGCACCTGGGGAATGCAGTTGATATATCTCTCCTGCAAGAAGGTTTATTCGTTCCTCGGTTCAGATGGCAGGCTTGCGCTGAGGTGGAGGTACGGAAGCCACGAAACACGCGCCGAGGATATCGAGGATTACTTGGACTGGTGCGACTTCGTGTTTGGAAGGGGAGGGCGCACCTTTCCGGAAAGGCTTCTGCACCCTGCGGGGTTCCAGAGCTGGCTGAAGCTGAGCGGCGAGAAGCCCGAGAGCGCTTCGTTCAAAGCCAGAACCGCCATAGAATTGAGCGAAGAGGACGCGAAGCAGTGGGATGGCAAGCGCTCTGAACTTGTATCCAAAATCAAATGGCTTTTGGGCGAGGAGCCGCCGAGGGCGAAGCACGAACTTGACCGCTACGGGGCGGAGGCGTCGCATACGGCATCCATGCTCGGTCGGGCTTACGCGCCGGAGGGTGTGGAAAAGCTCAGCGTAACTTTCGGCGAGTACTGCACCGGGGATGTGTACGCGCCAAAGGGAGCCGCGGCGGCCGGAAAGAAACTGCCTGCCGTGCTGTGGCTTCACCCGTGGTCGTTCTCCAACGGCTACACTGCCGGCTATAGGCGCGGGGAACAGCCTTACATCAACTTTGCGCGCCGCGGCTATGTGGTGTTCTGCTTCGATATGGTGGGCTTCGGCACGCGCATCGAGGAGGGAGAGAGCTTTTACAAAAGAACGCCCAGGTGGTCCCTGCTTGGAAAGATGGTGAGGGATGCGGAAGACGCGGTTACGGCACTTACTGAGCTTCCTTTTGTGGACCCCAGCCGCATTTACTGCGTGGGATACTCACTTGGCGGAATGGTGGGCGTCTTCCTCTCGGCCCTCGATGGGAGGGTTGCCGGAATCGCATCTGTGTGCGGATTCACGCCTTTCTCCACCGATACGCCGGACAAGTACACCGGCGGCCTAGGGAAGTACTGCGAATCCTTCTTGCTTCTGCCCAGGCTTGGTTTCTTCCTGGGTAGCGAGAAGAAAGTGCCTGTGGATTTCCACGAGCTTCTAGCTCTCATTGCTCCCAAACCGGTTTTGGTGGTGGCGCCGACTTTGGATAAGGATGCTTCTGCTCAAGATGTTGAAGCGTGTGTACAGCAAGCCAGGCGGGTTTACGCGGCGAAGGGTGCTTCTTCGGCTTTGGAACTGCAAACGCCGCTCGATTACAACCGCTTTGGTCCCGAGATGCAGGAGGAGGTGCTTAAGTGGCTTAATCGGATAAGCGGCGTTGGGTCCTGAGTGAAGCCCTTGCCGGCGCATTTCGGTGCGGTTTCGGCGGAAGGCGTTTCGGGCTCGCGTGGCATGTTTGTTGCCCACATCATCCAGCGAGATTTCGCGTCTGCGGATTGTGCGCTGAAACTGCGGGTTGTTAAATATGCGTCCGGCAAAGGTTCTTCATCTTATAAACCACACATCTCCCGTTGAAACGGGCTACACCGTGCGCACCAACGCCATTCTTGCGGGCCTCCGCAGTTTGGGCATTCAGTCGGTGGCGGCAACCGCGCCGGATTTCGTTCCGAAGCTCAGCAGGGAACAGCGAAAGTCGGTGCCAGCAGAGCGGATTTTGCACGATGCACTGCATCTGCACCACATTCGGTCTGCCCACGTAAGTTTGGCACTGCGCTTGCTTGAGGTGCTCGGCTGGATGCGCGGCGCGTGGAGGCTGAGCCAGGCAATTCAAACCTGCGAGGCGCGCCGGTTCTACCGCAGGGCGGCATCCCGCGGCTTCGATTTGTTTCACGCGCACTCGCCGTATCAGAATGCGGTTTACGCAGAGTGGCTGTCTTCACGCTTTTCCAAACCGTTTATATACGAGATGCGGGGGCTTTGGGAGGAAAGCGATGCCGCCTGCGGAGCCACAACAGAGGAGGAGTACCGCCGAAGACGGCAGGCAGAAACGGATGCGGCGCTGAATGCAAACAGGGTGGTTGCAATTTCCAAAGCCCTGAAGAGGGAACTGGAAAACCGCGGGGTGCCTTCCGAAAAGATTGACGTGGTGCCGAACGGTGTGAACACGGGCCGATTTGTGCCAAGACCACGCAACGCCGAGCTGGCCGAGCGTTTGGGGGTGCAGGGCAAGGCTGTTTTCGGATACATCTCCCTTCTGCGGCGGTTTGAAGGGGTGGATGTGCTTGTGGATGCCGCTTCACGCATACTTTCCCGGCGCGGCGATGTTGCCTGCCTTGTTGTTGGCGATGGACCGGATATGGAGCGCATCCGCAGGTTGGCGCAGCAGACTTCAAAGCCGCAGTCAATCGTGTTGACGGGCCGCGTGCCGCATGCAGATGTGCTGGATTACTACTCCTTAATCGATGTTTTTGTGGTTCCTCGGCTCAGGGCGCCGGTTACGGAGATGGTAACGCCCATAAAGCCTTTGGAAGCCATGTGCATGGGCAAGGCTGTGGTGGTCAGCGATGTCGGCGGCCTCACCGAGCTTGTTCAGGATGGAGAGACAGGGCTTACCTTTCCTGCGGGCGATGCGGAAGCCCTGGCCGAAACGCTGGAAACATTGCTGGACAACCCCGACCTCCGAAGCAGTTTGGGGGAACGCGCGCGCCGGTGGGTTTTGGCAGAGCGCGACTGGTCGCGCGTATGCCAGGGCTATGTGGATGTATACGCGCGCGCCATTGATTCCCACACGCCGGCGGAGCCTGCGGGCGCACATGCAAGGTGACCGAAGCCTTGCGAAGCGATGGCGCATCCGTCAACCGTTTTTCCCACAAAGCTTGATCCGGAGTCTTTCTCGTAAGAAGCCAGGGCCTTTCAAAGTTTTGAACCCCAACACTCGAAATACTTCTCTTAGCTTGCCCTCATCCGCAAACCTTCTTCCACCGCAGGGAGAAGCGAGCGTTCAGTTCCCCTCTCCCGAAACTGGGAGAGGGGCTAGGGGTGAGGGTAAGTAAGCTACCAATTTTTGAAAATCCCCGGGAAGAAGCGTTCCGCAGTTGACACCCTGTAAGCCATGGTTTAACATGTTTCCGGTGAGGAGCGGCGGGTGTGCGCTCTCGGAAATCCGGCCGCTTCTTCCACCAAACGCGCTGCTCGAGACTTCTCGGGCGGCCGCGAATAAAGAAAGGGATTTGAGGGGAAGTGAAAAGAAAAGCGTTCTTCCTAGTTCCGATTTTGCTTTTGGGATGCATCGCCTCAGGAGCGGCCACGACGACCCCTGCTGGTCCGGAAGCGGTGATGAAAGAGTTTTTGAAGGCCATGCAGAAGGAAGACAAAGAGAAAATCAAAGCTTCCTTCGACTGGCCGGCTCTCGCCGAGCAGAGCTTCCCGGATTTCAAGAAACAGCCGGAAGCCAAGCAGCAGCAGTTGATAACCCAGCTTCAAATTATATTCGTTGGCGTTTTTGCTATGGGCAAAGATGCCAACGATATGAAGGTTGGAAAGGTTGCCACTAAGGGCTCCGAGGCGAGCGCTGTGTTGATGAAGAAGGATCCCAAAACCGGAAAGATGGCCCCAACCTCAGAGTTCAAGCTGCACAAGACCAAAAGCGGGAAGTGGTTGATTTACTCCGTGGCCCGCGCCGAGTCTCCGGAAGAAAAGACGGAGAAGAAGCAGGGCGACAGCGGATCCTGAAGCCGCTTAATCGGCCGGTTTTGGCGAGCAGATGGTGGGCGGGGTGCAGGCTCGCGCCCCTGCCCACCAAGCATCTCCGAGCGCTTTTACAGGCCTGCTTCCTCTTTGAGGACGCCTGCCATGTCGCACTCTTCCCAAGGCACTCCCAAATCCGTGCGCCCGAAGTGGCCGTAGGTTGCGGTCTTTCGGTAAATCGGCCGCAGCAGGTCCAGCTTTTTGATGATACCACCGGGAGTTAAATCGAAGTGGCGCTGGATTAATGAGATAATCTTCTCCTCGGGTATTTTGGAAGTTCCGAAGGTCTCCACCGAGATTGAGAGGGGGTTTCTCTCCCCGATGGCATAGGCGATTTGAAGCTCAATTCGGTCGGCTATGCCGGCGGCAACGATGTTTTTGGCCACATAGCGCATCATGTAAGAGGCGGAGCGGTCCACCTTTGTTGGGTCCTTGCCAGAGAAGCATCCGCCGCCGTGCCTGGCCATTCCGCCGTAGGTATCCACAATGATTTTGCGTCCAGTCAGCCCCGTATCGGCGTGGGGACCGCCCTGAGCAAACCGTCCGGTTGGGTTCACCAGGTACTTGGTGTTCTCATCAAGCATTTCGGGCGGCAGAACCGGAAGGATGACCTTGGCGATGATGTCCTCGCGGATTTGCTCACTGCACACATCTGGGTCATGTTGCGCCGAAACCAGCACCTTGTCGATTCGAACCGGGCGGTAGCCCTCGTATTCCACGGTAACCTGGCTTTTTCCATCCGGCCTCAGATAGGGGATGGTTCCATCGCGCCTCACGGCGGCAAGCTGTCGGCACAGCTTGTGCGCCAGGATGATGGGCATGGGCATCAGCTCTGGGGTTTCGGTGCAGGCAAAGCCGAACATCATGCCCTGGTCTCCGGCTCCGCCCTTATCCACCCCCATGGCGATGTCCCCAGACTGCTTCTGAACGGCTGTTATAACGCCGCAGGTTTCGCAGTCGAAGCCGAACTCCGCGTTTGTATAGCCGATGTCTCGGATAACCTGCCTGGCGATGGCGGGAATGTCAACATAACACCCCTGCTTTGATGTGATCTCCCCCGCCACCAGAACCAATCCGGTGGTAAGCAGGGCTTCGCATGCCACGCGGGAGTAAGGGTCTTGTTCCAGGTAGGCGTCCAAAACGGCGTCTGCTATCTGGTCGGCCATCTTGTCTGGATGGCCTTCGGCAACCGATTCTGACGTAAATGTGTATCTGCGAATCCTCTCCTCCATTTAGCTACTCCTTGAAAGTTTTGCGCGGGCGGCGCTTTTGAAGCAAAGGCACTATTCTGTTTAATATTTCGTGAGCAAGGGCGGATTTGCTCATAAGCGGAAGCTGTTCCACAGAGCCATCTGCGCAGATCAGGCAAACCTGGTTGGTATCTGCGCCGAAACCGGAGCCTGGGGAAGTGACGTCGTTGGCAACAACCATATCTGCGTTTTTGGTTTGCATCTTCCGGATGGCGTTCTCGATGAGGTCCTCGGTTTCGGCGGCAAAAACGACCAACACCCTGCTGCTTTTGCGCCGTCCGAGCTCTGCGGCCACATCCGGTGTTGGGTACAGCTTCAGCTCCAACACCGAACCGGTGGTGTTGGAATTTGTTTCTCGCTTTATTTTGCTTTGCGCAACCGTTTGCGGGGCGTGGTCGGCTGGAGCTGCGGCGCAGATGGCGGCATCGCAGTGTTCAAACGCCTCCACGGCGGCATCCAAAAGCTCGTAGGTTGTTTCCACTCTGCGCAGGTCCACGCCCGCCGGAGCATCTAAAAACGTTGGTCCGGATACGAGCACAACCTCGGCGCCCCGGGAAACAGCCGCCTCGGCGATTGCATAGCCCATTTTCCCCGTGGACGGATTGGAAACAAAGCGCACTGGGTCTATCCACTGGCGAGTTGGGCCGGCTGTAACCAGCAAGCGCCAGCCGGATAGATCTTCCTGTCGTGCCAGCAACGCCTCCGCTGCCGAGAGTATCTCCTCCGGTTCCGGCATGCGTCCGGGACCTATATCGCCGCAGGCAGTGCGTCCTTCCCCCGGCTGCATAACCTGCACGCCCCTGGCTTTTAAGCGCCGAATGTTCTCCTGGGTGGCCGGATGGAGGTACATCCGCGGGTTCATGGCGGGGGCAACCAGCACCGGGCACCGGACAGCTAGGAGGGTTGTGGTCAGCAGGTCGTCGGCTATGCCAACCGCTGTTTTTGCGATTATGTTCGCCGTTGCGGGAGCGATGATGACCAAGTCGGCCGCATCTGCGAGGGAGATGTGCTCCATTTCCCAAACATCCGGTTGCGAGAACATATCGGTGGCGACCGGGTTTTGTGAAATGGCTTGGAAGGTGAGAGGGGATACGAATTTGCAGGCGTTGGCCGTCATGACGGTGCGGACTTTGGCGCCGCGTTTGACCAGACGACTGCACAAATCCGCCGCTTTGTACGCGGCGATGCTTCCGGTTACACCAAGGACTATTGTGCGGTTTTCGAAAACGTTCACAGGTACGCCCGTGTTTTATTTTATTCCTCACCCGCCTTTTGAGACGGGCTTCGCGGAGCTCTGATGCGGCATCTTTCGGCTGTGATAATGCACCGCAGTTTTTCGGCCGCTGTGTTTAAGTCGTCGTTCACAACCAAATAATCGTACAGCGGAATGTAAGACATCTCAACTCCGGCGGCGGCAAGACGGCGGCTCAGGTCTTCTTCGCTTTCACTGCCGCGGTTTCTGAGGCGCCGCTCTTGCTCTTGTGCATCTGGCGGGGCCACGAAAATGAGCACCGCATCCGGGTACAGGCGCTTTACCGTGCAACCGCCCTGCACATCGATTTTGAGAATAACGTCTCTTCCGGCAGACAGGTTTTCCTCTACGGGTTTTTTAGGGGTGCCGTACAGATTTCCGAAAACCTCGGCCCACTCCAGAAGCTCGCCCCTGGCCTGCATCGCCTTGAATTCATCTAAAGATACAAAATGATAGTCCACTCCATCCCTTTCGGTTTCGCGGCGCCGGCGGGTGGTAACGGTAACGCAGCGGTACAGGTTCTCGCAGTTTTCCAGCAGAATGCGGAGGAGAGAATCCTTTCCGGCACCTGAAGGGGCGGATAAAACAAACAGCAAACCTCGCCTGGACGAACACATAGCTTCCGAAGGAGCCTCCGATTCTGCCAACAGCAATTGTACCACACAGAATGAAGAGCTTGCCAAAACCGACGGTAACCGATTGAATTGGCAAACTCTTTTTCGCGGCACAGGCCGCTTCATTCTAGCATTCGGGTAGGTTCGTGTCAATCACAGCTTAGGAGCGCTTGTCAAGTAAAAGGATAATTTGTTTCGTTGGAGAAGCAAAAAATGGGGTACGGTGAGTGCACTCCATTCCGGCCGCCGTGTGCTAGGAGCCTCCGAAAAGATGAATGAAATCGATAAAACAAATCCAACGGGCCGGTTTGTGGTCCATGAGCACCACTCGAGCCGTTTGCACTGGGACTTTCGGTTGGAGATGGACGGCGTGTTGAAAAGCTGGGCGGTTCCGAAAGGGATTCCCGAGGAAGAGGGGGTTCGCCGCTTGGCCGTGCAGGTGGAGGACCACGATCTTGAGCGCTTGGATTTCGAAGGAGAGATTCCGGAGGGGCAGTACGGAGCAGGCACGGTTCGCATTTGGGATTCGGGCGTGTATTACCTTGAAAGCCGGAAGCCCCAGAAGATAGTTTTCACGCTGGCTGGCGCGCGCCTTAAAGGCGACTACGTGCTTGTTCACACCAAGCAGGATATGTGGCTGATTTTTAAGAGGAAGGAGAAGAAGCGAGAATAGCTTTCCACTTCTGCTGAAGAAGCCCCAGGAATTTTCTCTCCTCACCGTCTAGCTGGTCGAACAGCCGCTTCTCGCGCATATCGAAAGAGCGGCGTGGGAGTGCTGACAGGTTCCCCTTTTGGTCTCCGTTGTGGAAGCACCATCCCCCGGCTCCGCCTCCCACGGATGCGGCAAGGTCGGCCAGGAAGTCTTCAGCCTTGGGTTGCCAGCTTCCGTAATCTCGGCGGAACGGTTCTTGGTAGTGGATTGGCACAATTCTGCCCAGCTCCTTCATCCAGGATAGGTATTCCATGGTTTTTTGTTTGGTTTGAGAGGGCGATTCCGGGTCGCGCGGACGATGGGGCGCAACAAAGTCCACCTTCACGGCGAAAAGGTATCTCCGCAGTTCATCCCGATCCATGTCGCCAGCATGCGAGGCAGTGACCAGGCGCTTCGGATCCAGCCGGCGCACAGTTTGTCGGAGTTTTTCAAGGTCATCGAAGCTTGTGAAGCGTTTATCTCCAACGTTGCGCTCGTTTGATAGGTCTAAGTACCAATTTTGAAAGTTTTTGAGGGCAGAAACGATGGATTCCACCGCGCGGGTGTGCGCTTCCAGCGTCTGTATGCCGTCACCGCCGCGGGAAAGGGTAACGTCCACCACCATACCGCGCCGGTCGCACTCGCTAACAAGCCATTTAAGCCGGTCCATGAAGGGCTGGCGGGGTTTTCCGTTGGCGTCAACCGCGGATACATCGCTGTCGAAGGCGCTCCACGTGGCCCAAACACGAATCCATTTGAAGCCGGCTTTCTGCATATCGTTTAAATCCCGAAGGATGTATTCTTTTGGTGCGCCGAGTGCTCCGTAGTAGCTTATCCCGAGGAGAAAAGCCGGCTTGCTGTTGATGGTGAACCTGGCACCGCTTACACCCAAAACCGTTTTGGCTTCCGCAGTGCCAACCAAAAGGAGTGCAAGAAGCATTTTTGCAGTGGTTTTTATCGGCATGGTTATCTTTATTCGGGTTTTGTTGAAAAGGGGCCCAAGCGCGCCCAAGCCTGCGCATTTGGGCCCCCTAAACACGGCTACAGTCTCTCCAAGCCTACGGCCGCGCGGAGGATCTTGGTGGCATCGGTGATGTCTATCTTTCCGTTGCCGTTGATATCACCCGCGGCCAACTGCTGAGGAGTTGGCTGGCCGATGCCGACGGCGAACCTCAACGCGATTGACGCATCGGGGATGCCAACTCTTCCGTCGCCGTTAAGATCACCCTTCAAAGCGGCCGGTGGAGGAGGCGGAGCGGCTTCCAGCGGTGTGTAGCTGAGAGCCAAGCGCTTGAGGGAGGGCATGCCCTGCGCTGGGTCGAAAGCCGCGCGTATCTGCGCAAATCGGGAGCCGGTGTGCGCTGCGTTGGGAACAGCCGGAGGGTAGCCGGTGTAGTAATCCTGCTCTGATGTTGGGCCGAGCCACTTGGCGTTCTGCAATTCCTCTGCGGTGTTCGCGGAGCGGATTTGGAGCTGAACGCCGGTTCTGGGATCCATCAACCAGTCGAGCTGAACCAGCTTAGACGGGGCACCCATATCGATAGGCGGGCTTATCCACTCGCCGGCGAAGGCTATGGTTCCCATTTCGAAGTACTCGAAGTCCGCGTCGGCTGTATCGCCTGCGCCGCCCGGCCAGGATTTGCCCATAACGCCCACTGTGATGTTCTTCCACCTTCGGGTTTGCTTGCCTGTGCGGATCCAGGGCGCCTTCGGGTCGGTGCGGTAGTAGCAGGTGTAGGAATCGCCCTGCTTAACCACGCGCAGGTACACAGAAGGCGCGTTGGAAACCGACTCGTTGTAGAAGCTGGTGGCATCACCCGGGGCCTCTGGGTTCGTTTTGAAGACCCCCTCGATGCGGATCACCTGGTTGTATGGGCCGTAAAGCAGCCAGTTGTCTGGGTCCTGCCACACAACAATTCCAACGTGGCGGTTGTTGTGGTTGGCTCGATCTACGGTTACAAGGGTTTCGGCGTACCAATCTCCTTCCGAGGGGGTGCTTCTGTACATGCGGACGCGGTCTTTCGGCGTGGCCCAAACCCAAATGTCCTCCGGGCGGGAAATAGTGAGGCGCAGGGAACCGGGTTTGGCCGTCCAGCTATACCCGCTGAGGCCGGACGGGTTGTCCCACACCCAGTCGGAAGGAGTGTCGGTTCCGGTGTAGTTGAACTCGTCGCGGAAGGTGACTTTGGTTTCCAGCAAAGCATCACCCGGGCTGGAGGTGATATCCACACCGGTGAAGGTGCCGGTTTGGAAGTCGGCCTGATGGTTAACAACGTAAGTGCCGCCGGAAATCAGCTCGTAATAAAGCTTGAAGCTGGACAAATCCGCAGAGCCCTCGGCGGGAGCCAAAACGCGGTATTGAACGAACCGAGCGCCGTCGTGTGCCGGGTTCACGTGGTACGGCGAGGATGTGTAGCTGTCGTCTGGACCGGTTGGGCCCAGCCATGGAGCAGACTGCAGTCCGGCTTCGGTGCTGGAGGAGCGAATCTGGAGAGAGCCGCCGCGCAGGTTCATCTCTATCTCCAGCAAACGAGCCGGCCCTCCGAGGTCGATCACCGGGCCTGTGGCTTCTCCGCCCGCCGGCGCCGTGAGAGTATCGGTTGTGGAGAACAAGCCTTCGGCGCCAACGTTGTAAACAAGCGTGGCCGGTCCAAAGCTTGGCTCGCCTGAGGCATCTTTAGAGAGAACGGCGCGAATCTGCACAAAGCGCTTGCCGTTCAGTGCGGGGTTCACCCGGGTGGCTTCCGGGGGATAGTAATCGGATTCGGATGTTGGGCCAAGCCAAGGCGCCGAAGCCAGCGCCTGGGCTGTGTCTGCTCCGCGAAGCTGCACTTTGGCTCCAGCTCCGGTGTAGGAGAATTCGTCGAATTTGGCCGGACCGCGCAGGTCTATCGGGGCGCTGATGAATTCGCCGGATTGGCTTGTGGGCCGCGTAACGCGGAAGTGATCGAAGCGTATCTTTGCGGCGGATCCGGCCGATCCCCAGGATTTGCACAACAGTCCAACAGTAACTTTGGGCCAGGTGGTAATGGTTTGCTGGCCGAGCAGCTTCCACGGATCCTTTTCGGATGCCTTGAAGTAGGCCGAGAACACATCCCCACTGCGTGTAACGCGGATCCACAATGTGGAGGAAGACGAACTTCCAGTGCTCAGAAGCTGCACGGCGTCGTTGACCCAGCCTTCAATTCGCACTTCGCCGGCGGCGTAGGGTCCGGCCAAGAACCAGTTGCTTTCGTCCACCCACACAACGATGCCCTGGTGGCGCTCGGCAGTGCGGGTGAGCTCTACCTTCGTTTCGGCATCGAAGTCGCCTTCAATCGGTTCCGCCCGGAACATTGCGGCGTAGTTTTTGGTTGTAACCCACAGGTCTTCGGGTTTGGCAACGGTCATCTCCAGGTAGCCCGGCCGCGCTGTGAACGAGAAGGAGCTCATGCCGCTTGGGTTATCCCAGATCCAGTTTTGGGGTACATCATCTTTGGTGTAGTTGAAATCGTCGCGGAAAACTTCCTGGCGCAGCAGGCCCACCGTTCCGGGGCTGAAGGCGGCGTCGAGGCCGTTCAGTGTGCCAGCTTGGAATTCGGAGGGGCTGACGAGGCGGTACATGCTGGCGCTTCCGTACTGTGCCGAGATGCCGAACAAAACGGCAATGCACAGGAAGCAAAAGGCTTTTCTCGCAAACATTCAGTTACCTCCAAAGTCGGAGTAGGCTGATTGGGCTTTCTCAGCTTAATTCGCCAACTAGATGAGCACACCTTCTGTTTGGCGAACAGAAAAAAGCAATGCGGTGAGCACATCATCAACCGACCATATGTTCGATTGCTTGATTGACATAGCGATGTGTGTGTGCTAGAATTCGTGCGTGAGGTCCGCCTATGAATTTCCTCAAGCGTTTGTTAGACAGCAACGAACGAGAGCTTCGCCGCCTTTGGGAGTACGTCCACAAGATAAACGCCCTTGAGCCGAAGATTGAGAAGCTCAGCAACGAAGAGCTTCGCGCCAAGACCGACGAGTTCAAGGCGATTATCGAGGAGAGGCGGCGGCCGCTCTTGGATGCATTGAAGCAGATCGACGAGGAGCTGCGCGAACTGCCGCGCCGAGCCGCAGAGGGAGGCGGCTTGGTCCCAGACCGGCGCAAGGTCCTGGAGGAGCGCAAAGAAGAAACCACCAAGGAGCTCTATAAGGTGGAGCAGGAAGTTTTGAACGAGCTTCTGCCGGAGGCCTACGCCGTTGTTCGGGAGGCAAGCCGCAGGACAATAGGCCTGCGCCACTACGACGTGCAGCTCATAGGTGGTGTTGTGCTTCACCAGGGGCGGATCGCCGAGATGAAAACAGGCGAGGGCAAAACGCTTGTCGCCACCCTTCCGCTTTACTTGAATGCGCTTCTCGGGCGCGGCTGTCACCTGGTTACCCACAACGACTATTTGGCCAAGCGCGATGCTGTTTGGATGGGCCCAATCTATCACATGCTTGGTCTTACAGTTGGGGTGATTCAGTCTGCCCAGTCCACATCCGAGGAGGGTTTACAGCCGTCCTACATCTACGACCCAACGTACGAACCCGAGGACCCGCGGTGGCGGCATCTGCGCCGCATCACCAGACGCGAAGCCTACCAAGCCGATATCACTTACGGTATCCACAGCGAGTTCGGGTTCGACTACCTGCGCGACAACATGGTGCACTCTCTGGACGATCTTGTCCAGCGGGAGCTTTACTACGCAATCGTGGACGAGGTTGACAGCATCCTGATAGACGAGGCGCGCACGCCGCTGATCATATCCGGCATCCCCGAGGAGTCCACAGAGCTGTACTATAAGGTAGACCGCGTGGTTGCGCGGCTGGTCAAAGATGTGGACTACACGGTGGACGAAAAAGCCAAAACGGCCATGCTGACCGACGAAGGCGTGGCAAAGGTGGAGCTTGGCCTGGGGGTTAAGAATCTGGCGGAGGACGTGGAGCTTATGCACCACGTTAATGCCGCGCTGAAAGCCCGGTATGTGTACCGCAAGGACGTTGATTATGTGGTGAAGGACGGCGAAGTCATCATTGTGGATGAATTTACCGGGCGGCTGATGTTCGGTCGGCGGTATTCGGACGGGCTTCACCAGGCTATTGAGGCCAAAGAGGGTGTTCGCATAGAGGCCGAAACTCAAACCGTGGCCACCATCACATACCAAAACTACATGCGCCTGTACCAGAAGCTGGCCGGCATGACCGGTACCGCCAAAACCGAGGAGGATGAATTCCGGAAGATATACGGCCTGGATGTGGTGGTTATTCCCACCCACCTGCCAATGATCCGGAAGGATTATCCGGACGTTATCTACAAAACCGAAGAGGCCAAGTTCCGCGGTATAGCGCTGGAGATACTCCAAAAGCACACCATCCAACAGCCGGTTCTTGTGGGTTCCAGGTCCATTGAGGTGTCGGAGCGGCTTTCGGAGCGGATGCTTTCCGAAAGGCTCCAGCTTCTGGCGATGATAAAGATTCTTCAAAGGCGGCTTGCCGCAAACAAGGAGATAAGCAAGGAGGACCGCCAGCGGTTCACACAGCTCCTCAACACCAAGATGGAGGAGTTGGACATCACGAAGCTTCGCCCGGTTATCCGCGCGCTCGGAGTGAACCCGGATCCCCTCAGCCCGGAGAATGTGGCAGAGCTTGCGCAGATAATCGGGGTTCAGGGCTACGAAGAGCGGTTGGCCCACATCCTCCGCGAAGGTATCCCCCACAACGTTTTGAACGCCAAGTACCACGAGCGTGAAGCCGAAATCATCGCGGAAGCGGGACGCTTGGGAGCGGTTACCATCGCTACAAACATGGCCGGCCGCGGCGTGGACATAATCCTGGGCGGAAAACAAGACGGTCAACAGCGTGTTGAGGAGGCCAAGAAGGTTGCCGAGTTGGGCGGACTCCACATCATCGGCAGTGAGCGGCACGAGGCGCGGCGCATCGATAACCAGCTTCGCGGCCGTTCCGGTCGCCAGGGAGACCCAGGCAGTTCGCGCTTCTACCTGTCTCTGGAGGACGAACTGTGGCGCTTGTTCGGCGACAAGGGCCGATGGCTCTTGGAGGCTACCTGGGACGAATCAGAGCCGATAGAAAACAAGCTCCTTACCAAAGCCATTGAGCGCGCCCAGAAGAAGGTTGAGGAGAACAACTTCGCCATACGCAAGCACGTTCTGCAGTACGACGACGTGATGAACCTCCAGCGCAAGGTCATATACGAAGCCAGGCGAAAGGTGCTGGAGGGCGCGGACCTGCGCGAGAACATCCTTGGATACATCCGCAAGATTGTGGAAAAGACTGTGCGCATCCACTGCGGCGAAGCCAGGCCGGAGGAGTGGGACCTGCAGGGGCTCTACGATTCCCTTGACCAGATATTCCCGCTTTCGCTGTATGCCGAGCCGAAGGATTTGCAGGGCCGTACCCAGGAGGAGCTGATTGACTGGCTTTATTCGATTGCCGAGGATTGCTACAAGCGCCGCGAGGAGGAACTGACTCCAGAGATAATGCGCCAATTGGAGCGGGCCGTTACCCTGCGGGTGGTTGACGAAAAGTGGGTGCACCATCTGCAGGCGATGGATTATCTGCGCGAGGGCATAAACCTCCGGGCCTATGCCCAAATCGATCCGCTTGTGGCATTCAAGAAGGAAGCATATTCTTACTTCGAAGAGCTGATAGAATCCATAGAGCGCGATGTGGTGGCCTGGATGTTCCGCGTTCAGGTGGCTCCGCAGATGCGCCGCACGCGCTATGTGGGTCCGGCCGCCGGGGCCGCAGGGGCCGGCGATGGGGGTAAGAAGGCGGCAACCAAGGTTAAGGTCGGCCGCAACGATCCCTGCCCGTGTGGAAGCGGGAAGAAGTATAAAAAGTGCTGTCTTAACAAACAGTAGCTTTCGTTTGCGGAGAGTTTTGCGGTTCGGTGCGCCCGCGGTTTTGCAAAACTCTCCGCTTGTGTGCTTGAAATGCGAATTGCTGTGTAGGCTAGAGTGTTAAGCTTTCTGTTTTGTAAGAGCTATGATAGGTGACTTGTTAAAAGACATAGAAAATCTCCGCGCCCAATTCGACGAGTTAAGGGGGCATCTTTGACATCGCGAAGCATGAGGCCCGCCTAAGGGAGCTTGAAGAGCAGTCCGCCGACCCGAAGCTTTGGGAGGACTCGGATCGTGCGCAGGCCACACTGCAGGAACTGAGCTCTGTGCGCAGTCTTCTGGAGCCCTGGCACGAGCTGGACAAGCGGCTGAGCGACCTTCACGAGCTTGCGGAGCTGGCCGCCTTGGAGGAAGATGGCGACAGCCTTGAGCAGGAGGTGAGGCGGGAGCTTCAGGAGGCCCAGCGGGAGTACGAAAAGCTCGAACTCACATCGCTGTTCTCCGGCGAGCACGACGCTTCCAACGCCATCTTGGAGATAAATGCGGGAGCGGGCGGCACCGAGGCGTGCGACTGGGCCGAGATGCTTCTGCGGATGTACCTGCGCTGGGCGGAGAGGCACGGCTACCAAGCGGAGATAGCAGACCGCCTGCCTGGGGATGTTGCCGGGATTAAGAACGCAGTTGTAATCGTGCGCGGAACGTATGCCTACGGGTACCTTAAGGGAGAAACCGGCGTGCACAGGCTGGTTCGCATCTCGCCTTTCGATGCCAACAAGCGGCGCCATACGTCTTTTGCATCGGTGAGCGTTATCCCCGAGATAGAGGAAACCGAAATCGAGATAAACCCCGATGACATCCGCGTGGAAACCTTCCGCGCCTCCAGCGCTGGGGGACAGCACATGCAGAAAAATGAGACCGCCGTGCGTCTTATACATGTACCAACAGGAATTGTGGTGCAGTGCCAGAACGAGCGGTCGCAGCAGCAGAACCGCGCCACAGCAATGCGCGTGCTGATGGCTCGCCTTTACGAGCGGCAACAGCAGGAAACCCGGGCGAAAATGCAGGAACTGCGCGGTGAAACCCGCTCTATAGAGTGGGGGAACCAGATACGTTCCTACGTTTTTCAGCCGTATACGCTGGTGAAGGACCACCGCACCGGCGTGGAAACGGGGAACGTGCTTGCGGTTATGGACGGAGAGATCGACGAGTTCCTGCACGGGTACCTGCGCAGTTTGGCCGCGAAGTCCTGAAACAAAAAGCTTGCGGGAAAAATTTAAGCCGGCAAGCCCTGTGGGTATATACAAGGCGGGTGATGCTTTATGTTGCGTCAAACGGTGGCGGTGTTGGGCTTGTTGCTGGTGATTTCAGCACCGGTGCTGGCCGATGCCGTTTTCGATAATACCGCTGTGCTCTCCAGCGAAGGGTGCGGTCGGGCGGAAACGTCTTTGGGGAACATGGTGGCGGACGCACTCCGCCAAGCGTCTAAAGCAGATGTGGCTTTAATCCACGCTGAAATGTTGAGGGAAATAACGCTGCCCGTCGGCCCCGTGCGCGAAGCAGAGCTTCGGAGGGCGATTTTGGTTCCGCAGGATGAGGTTGTGGTGCTCAAGCTCAGTGGGGCGCAGCTTCGGCAGGCCGTGGAAAGGTCTGTGCGAATATACCCGGCCAGGAACCAGGGCTTTTTGCAGGTTTCGGGCTTAACGGTTGTGTTCAACCCGTCCAATCCAGAAGGCTCTCGTGTGGTGGATTTGAGGGTGAACGGCTCGCCCGTATCCGAAAGCAGGATGTATACCGTTGCAATGCCTGCGCTGCTGGCCGGAGGCGCCCAGGGCTACCACCGCGTGTGGGAGAAGGCACCGCGCGTTGAAGGGCGGCGTTTTGGGTCGGTTGCCGATGTTCTGATTGATTTTGCCAAGGCAAAGGGCAGACTCTCGTTCAAGGTTGAGGGGCGCATCAAAACCTATTCTGGATAACCAACTACCGTATGAGGATAGGCCTGCTTTCGGATATACACGGCAATCTGGAGGCTTTGCAGGCTTGCTTGGATAAGCTGGCTGGCTTGGTGGATGATTATTTATGCTTGGGGGATATTGTGGGCTACGGACCGGACCCGAATGCCTGCTGTGAGGTAATCCGGTCGCTTCGGTGCCGCGCGGTTTTGGGAAACCACGACGAAGCGGCATTGGGCCGAATCGACCTGAGCTGGTTCAACCCATGGGCAGCCAGAGCCGCGGAATGGACACAGGAAGTCCTATCTTTTCCCAACAGGCAGTGGCTCTCATCCCTTCCCGATATATTTGAAAGCGCAGAATTCGTGGCGGTCCACGGCTCTCTGCTTGAGCATACCACTGAATACATAACAGACCCCTGGTCGTGCCGCCCAACCATGGATTTAATGCGCACCAATTTGTGCTTTGTGGGGCATACCCACATTGCCGAGGTTTACATGCAGAAGGTTGGCCATCAGCTTGCAGGGCAAATGCGCCTCCAAAAAGGAACGGTACTGCATATAGAAGACGGGTACAAATATGTTTTCAATCCGGGAAGTGTGGGTCAGCCGCGCGATGGAATCTGGTTGGCTTCGTGTGCGGTTTGGGATACGGATGCGCGTACGGTAACCCTCCACCGAGTTGAGTACGATTTGGAAGCCACCCAGGAAAAGATGAGGCAGGTTGGACTGCCGGAGATGCTGTGGCGGCGGCTCGCCTTGGGAAGGTAGGTTTTGTGGAAGGGATGGGGCTTTGCCGATGCGCGTAAAAACCAAAAGCCGCCAAGAAACACCCGCCAGCAGAAAAGGTGTGGGAGTTACTTCTATAGTTAGGTGGCCGCTTGTAGTTCTTACAGCCGCCATCGCTCTTGGTTATCTGGGTTTACAGAGAGCATCTGGGGAACTGCAGTTTGACGGCGTGAGGGCTTTTCAGCATCTTAAGCGGCAGGTGGCCTTCGGCCCTCGGGTTCCCGGAACGCTTTCCCATCAAAAAGTGCGCTTTTACATAGGCGAAGAACTGCGGCGCTGTGTGGATGTTCTAAAGTATCAGGATTTTACGTGGCAGGTTGATGGGAAAAAGCTTCGTTTAACAAACATCGCTGGAGTTATCAATCCGTCGGCCAGGCCGCTGATTGCTGTGGGAGCGCATTGGGATACCAGGCCAACCGCCGACATGGACCCTGATCCTGCCAAGCGAAAAACCCCTATCCCGGGAGCAAACGACGGCGCTTCTGGGGTGGCCGTGGTTCTGGAGCTGGCCCGCGTTTTGAAGGAGCGCCGACCGCAGGTTGGTGTTGTTTTTGTGCTTTTCGATGGAGAGGACTACGGCCCGGATGTTGATCGCATGTTCATCGGCTCGGATTACTACGCGCGGAACCCCGTGCCCGGCAAACCGGACCGGGTTATTGTGGTTGATATGGTTGGAGATGCAGACCTGCAAATCTACAAAGAAGTCAACTCCCTGAGAAGCGACAGAAACCTTGTGGACGGAATATGGAAGACGGCGTCAAGCCTGGGTTATTTCCAGTTTGTGCCTTATGCCAAGCATACGGTAATTGATGACCACGTATCCTTCCACAACCAGGGCATCCCTGCCATAGATATTATCGATTTCGATTACCCGCACTGGCACACGCTGAATGATACCGTGGATAAGTGCAGTCCCCAATCGCTGGAGGCGGTGGGGCGAACTCTGGAGAAGTGGCTGAGGTCGCTTCGGTAGTTCTTTGAAGCGCAGATTCACGGACTGGGTTCGCGGCTAGCGGGTTTTTGTTGGCTCTTCGGTTTTCGCCTGTTCCAGTTCCGGGATGGTGGTGATGTCCTGCACGCGCACCGGTTCGAACTGCTCTATGGGAATCGGCAGTTTTTGGTTGTCTGAGACCGTGCGGATATAGTGGGCGCGGTAGTAAGGATTTTGGATGCGGCAACTGCGCTTTCGACCCTCGTACTCCGGATGGGTGATCATTTTGCGCCAGATATCACGCAAAGGCATTTCGCGCACGTTGCCGAACGTTATCGGGTTGAAATCGCAGGGGTTTATATCTCCATACGCGGTCATGTAAAACTGGAACTGCCCTCCGAAGCACCCACTGCCGATGGGTGAGTTAATCCACGACTGCGCGATAACGCCCATCGGGTGGTCCATCGCGACGTATCTTCGCGCCATTTTCACGATTTCGGCGCGCTCCGCCGGAGAGAGAAGCACGCTTTCCTGTCTTAGGAAGCGGCCTGCCGGCATACAGTCGAAAATTGTGACCTCATGGAAGCCCTCGCGCTGGGCCAACTGCAGAAGCCCCTCCAGCGATCCATCCTTGAGGTTGTCTCTGGTGGCATATGTGGAGATGCCGGTTAGGATGCCTGCCTCGCGTGCCCTGGCCGCGCCCTCGAAAGCACGGGCGTAGCACCCCTCGAGGCGGCGCAGGTCGTCGTGAATTTTGGCGTTCAGGTGATCTATGCTGATGTTGAGAGAGTGCAGGCCGGCGTCCTTCAAGCGCTTTACATTCTCCTCGGAGAGGAACCAGCCGTTGGTGAACATCATTGCATGGGCTTTGGTCTTATCCACGTGCGCGATGAGCTCGTAGATGTCCCGCCGAAGCATTGGTTCGCCGCCGGTGAAAACAACGTTTACAACGCCGATGTCCAGAGATTGGTCTATAACGCTTTTCAGCTCGTCGGTGGTAAGCTCGCGGCGGTTTGGGTCTATAAAGCGGTCGGCACTGCAGTGCACGCATCGGCACTGGCATTTGTATGTAACGGCAAGGGTGCACGTGGTTGGCGTTTTAATGCCGAACAGTTTATCGCGAACCAGCGCTTGAATCGCTCGGTTGGCCGCCGGGGAGGGATACGGCGGGTGGTAAAGGGTGTAAGTGAAAGAGCCGTTTTCGATGGCTATGGGCTTGGCTTTGTTCTGCTTTTCAACAACCTTGTCCAGCAGTGGTTGGAATATAGGGCCGGTGAGCCCGCGGGCTTTGCCGACGAGGCGTCCATCTTTTATGCCAAGTTCGATGCGCGGAGCGAAAAGCTTGTAGGCAAGCTCTCTTAGGGCAAGTTTGAGATATTTGGATTTGTAACTCTTCGACACCCGAACCCTCCCATCAGGTTTGTGCAAGGCTGTTTTCATTCTAGCAGAGCGGCATGGTTTGGGTCAACGTGAATTGGAGTAGCATCCGTTGTTGAAAATCACACCGAAAAACGCCCGCGTTGCAGGTTGACGATATTGCCCGAGGAGTTTATAATCTCAGTGTACTAGTATTTTGTGTACAAAATGACTGAATGCAAACCAACCCAAAGGGGAGGGCATGAATCTCTCCCGCTGTTAATCAGGCATGCGAAAAGGCTTTTCAAGCGCCATTTTGAGGCGGCGGTGCTTAGGCACGGGCTGACGGATGTGCAGTTCCGGGTGTTGCGGCGCCTGTGGTGCGGAGACGGGCTTTCGCTGGGAGAGTTGGCCCGCGATACTTCTTTAGACAGCGCCACTCTCACGGGCTTGGTGGACAGGCTGGAGGCAAAGGGCCTGGTGAGCCGACAGCGCGATACGGAAGACAGGCGCGCCGTTCAAGTGTTCCTAACGCCAACCGGAAAGGCTCTTAGGGAGCACCTTGAAGCCGTTGGCCAGGAAGTTGAAAAGCGAGCGGTGCAAGGAATGTCTGACGAGGAGATACGCCAGCTTCACAATCTGCTTAAGCGTGTGTGCGAAAATTTGGAAATGGAGGAGTAGTTGTACACAACCCCAAGCGAAAGCGTTGTTGAGCGTGAGCCCTCCATCATTGCGTCTATATTCTCTTCGTTCCGGCATAGAAACTACCGCTTGTTCTGGGCCGGTCAGCTTATCTCGTTGATCGGCACCTGGGTTCAGAGCGTCGCCCACGGCTGGCTGGTGTACGAACTCACCCGGTCGCCGGCCAAATTGGGGTACGTCAGCGCGGCTGGTTCTGTGCCTGTTCTGCTGTTCACCCTCTTCGGTGGCGTTGCGGCCGACCGGGTTAACCGGCGCCTCTTTCTCATAGGCACCCAAAGCACCCTCATGCTTTCGGCATTCATACTGGGGATTTTAACCATAACCGGGGTGGTGAGGTACGAGCACATCCTCCTCCTCGCACTGCTTTCAGGCACTGCCAACGCGTTCGATATGCCAACGCGCCATGCGTTCCTGACCGATATCGTGGAGAAAGATGATCTTGTGAACGCGGTGGCCCTGAACTCAGCAATGTTCAACACCGCCCGCTTGGTTGGCCCTGCGCTTTCGGGTTTGGTGATGTCTGCCTTTGGGCCGGGTTTGTGCTTCCTGATAAATGGTGCAAGCTTCCTGGCGGTGATTGCAAGCTTGGCATTCATAAGAACCGAAAACCGCAGGGCAAACAGGCAGAGCGAGTCGCCATTTAAGGAAATGATCGACGGGTTCACGTACCTGCGTAACAATTCCAAACTTACTACGCTGATATCGGCGGTTGCGGTTCCCACTCTTTTCGGCGGTCCTTACATGATGCTTCTACCTGTGTTCGCCAGGGAGGTTCTGCACGGCGGGCCGGCTCTTCTTGGCCTGCTTATGTCCGCAACCGGAGCAGGGGCTTTGGCCGGCGCTGTTATGGTTTCGGCGCTGTCATCGCGAAACTGCGCCGGCCGGCTTTTGGTATTCGGAGGCCTTGGTTTCTCGGGTTTCCTGATGCTTTTCTCGCTGTGTCGAAACCACATTCTTGCGGTGGCACTGTTGGCTTGTGTGGGCTGGTGCATGGTTACCTTCAACGCAACAACCAGATCTCTGATACAGTTAAACACGTCGGATGAACTGCAGGGAAGAGTTATGAGCCTGTACTTCTTGGTTAACCTGGGGTTGACGCCATTGGGAAGTCTGCAAGCTGGAACGGTTGCCTCGCACTTGGGGGCGCCGTTTGCGGTGGGGGCTGGAGGCGCAATATGCGGGCTGTTTGCTCTTTTCGTGCTGGCACCCAGAATCTCGCAATTGATGCGCTGAGCAATCGTGCTCTACAAACCAATATATTATCGGATATAATTAGTAAAAAACGGCTCAGCGTGGCAATCAGCTCGCTGGCGCTTTACGGGAGGATGTGTCTATGCACTACCCAGTGTGGTACGTACCGCAACTTACGGCACCAATGCTTATTGCCGTGATAGCGGTACTGCATGTTTTAGTATCGCACTACGCAGTAGGCGGCGGCTTCTTCCTGGCCGTTGAGACAGGTTACGCCTACCGGACAAACAACAGTGCCTACCTTGAATACTTAAGAAGGCACGCGTGGTTTTTCATCCTCATCACCGTTGTGTACGGAGCGGTGACTGGTGTTGGCATATGGTGGACCATCGGGCTGTCGTCTCCTCTGGCCACCGAGATGCTCATCCACACGTTCGTTTTCGGCTGGGCGATGGAGTATGTTACCTTCATACTGGAGATTGCTTCCGCGTTCGCCTTTTTCTACTACTGGGGCCGTTTGGAAGCGCGCACGCATCTTATCATCGCCTGGATATACGCCATTGCGGCGTGGCTGAGCCTGGTGCTGATTACGGGCATAACGTCCTTCATGCTCAACCCGGGTCTGTGGCCGCGAACGCAAAACTTTTGGTTGGGAATTCTCAATCCGCAGTTCGTGCCGCAGACGTTGACGAGGACGGGAGGGTCTTTCCTGCTGGCGTCTTTGTACGTGTACCTGCATGCCAGCATCAAGATGCAGGATCCTCAGCTTAGAGAGCTTGTAGCCTCTCGGTCGGCCCGCCCAGCGCTTCTGGGGGCTGTTTTGGTGGCCGTGGGAGGGGCAGGATGGTTCGCTTTCCTTCCGGATTCGGCCAGAGCGGCACTGCTTGCAGCTCCCGTGCTTAACGTGTTCATGGCGCTTGTGGTTGCTTTCACCGCCGCGGTGTTCGTGATGATTTACTTCGGCCCGTATAAAAACCCGGCGTGGCTGTCTCCGGCGCTTGCGGTTCTTCTGCTTGCTTCCGGAATGGGAGCGGCTACGGCCGGCGAATACCTGCGGGAGGCCGTTCGCAAGCCCTACATCATCTACAACGTTGTGATGAGCAACCAAATCCGCGCTGATGAACTGCCAAGCTATCAATCCCAAGGGGCTTTAGAAGCGGGAAGGTGGACCAAGGCTTACGTGGCCCAGAAATATCCGCAGGTGATTAGAAACCAAAAGGTCGATACCAGCCGCCTGCTTTCGCTGCCGGAAGCCGACCAGGTGGAGCTTGGGCACGTGCTGTTTCAGTACCAGTGCGCCAACTGCCATGCAACAACGATTGGATACAACCCGGTGGCGCAGTATATCCGCGGTTGGAGCGAAGACATGCTGAGGGATTTGGCCTTGCATCCGGAAAGGGTGCGCTTCGTTATGCCGCCTTGGGCCGGCACCAGAGAAGAGGCCGAACTGCTTGTTAAATACCTGAAGTCCATTCAGCCGCCGTACCCCAGGGGCATGCATGGCGGAACGAGGTGAAAGGAGGCGCACATGGGTCCGCACGAACTAACCGCTCCTGCAAATCCGTTGGGATATCCGGCACCGTACTGGTTTTTGGTTTTCTTCAAGGTGCTGGGGTTTACTCTGCACGCGTTGCCCATGAGCCTCTGGTATGCAGGCATCTTTCTGGCGCTGTTTGCGTACTGGCTCGGTGGGCCGCTTGCCAAGGTTTGGTCGAGGCGGCTGATGGAGCGCATGCCGATAATTGTGGCTTTGGGAATCAACTTCGGCATCATTCCACTGCTGTTCATCCAAACCGCCTACTACAAGGTTTTCTACCCGGCCACCATACTTATGGCCTGGCCGTGGTTTGCGATCATTCCAATGCTGACACTGGCCTACTACGGCGTGTACCTGTACGTTGTTGGCCTTCGCAGTGAAAATCTGCGTGCGTGGCACAAAGCCGCGGGCTGGGTGTCGGCTGTTTTGTTCACGGTTATGGGCTTTTTCTTCGCCAACGCGTTCAGCCTTATGGTGAACGTCTCCGGATGGGGTGAGCTCTGGCGGAAAACGAACTTAGCTGGTGCGGCACTCGGCACAGCGCTGAACACCGGAGACCCAACCCTGTGGCCGCGTTGGCTTATGATGATTGGCTTGGCTATCTGCACCGTTTCCGCCTACACCGTGTTCGATGCCGCTTTTTGGGCCTCGCGGGAAGGGGATGAGTACAAGCGCTGGGCCGGTGGGTTCGCCCTGAAGGTGCACACCGTGGGACTGCTGTGGTTCGCTTCGATGGGTTCGTGGTATGTGTTCGGGACCTGGCCGGCCGACGTGCGCGAGAGTATGTTCAGCGGGGCAAAGCTTCTGCTTACCGCGGTTACCGCGATATCTCCGGGCATCCCGTGGTTCTTTATCCTGCTCCAAAGGCGTGGCGTTACCAGGGCGCTTGCCGCGGCCGCCGAAGCGGGGCAGTTCGCGGCGATTGCGGTAAACGCTGTCAGCCGACAGTTGGTTCAAAACATTCACCTGAGTCTCTTTGTTGACGTAGCGGCAGAACCGGTGAGAGTGCAGTGGAGCCCCATCGTGGTGTTTCTGGTGATGTTTGCAGTAGGAGTGGCTATATTGGTTTGGATAGCTCTGAAACTGGTGGAGGCGGAGCGGCGGAGCCAAGCCCGGGCAACTTAAAAACAAAGATGGAGGTTCGCTATGCAGGTTGCCGACTTAAATGGTGCTCCGCGCGAAACCGGCGATAACCAAAGCGAGATCCCGGAACACGTACGCGAACGTTTAACCGAGCGTATTGGAGACAAAGAGGCAATCCGAGTTGCATGCGAAAGCGACCTGCTGTTGACTGGTCGCTTCGGCTCGGCTTGGCTTGTATCAACCGACAGCAAACTGATTTCCTACAACCCCGGTGCCGACGGCAAAGAGTGGGTGTCCGTTGACCTTTCGGAAGTTCGGGGCCTGCAAAAGCGGGATATGCAGGGGGCAGCCGTGCTGGAGGCCAGGCTGGACAGCCGCGCTGTCCCCCTGCTCCTTTTCACCAGGGCAAAAAATGAGGCTGTGACCAATGCTGTGCATCAGATACAAAAGCTTTTGCCAAATCCACAGCCTTTGGAGGGTTTGCGGCCTGGTGAAGGATTCCCGCCGGAACACCACTGGGAGCGCCGCCGCCGGGAGAACTGCCCCAAGTGCGGAAGGCCAATTCCCACCCACATCGGTGTGTGCCCCCAATGCCTGGAAAAACGGCGGCTGATTCTGCGCCTTCTTACCAGAGTAAAGCCCTACTGGCACATAGCCGCTGGCAGTTTGATATTGATGTTCATGATTACGGCTGTGGATATGGTACAGCCTTATCTGCAGGCTATTCTGGTTGATGAAGTTATCGGTAAACGGGCACTGGGGCTTCTTAAATGGATTCTTGCTGGATTATTAGCAACTAACGCCGCCAGCGCGGTCCTCTCCGGTCTGCGCGGCTACCTGATGGCCTGGTTCGGCGAACGCCTTATATACGAACTGCGTGTGGAGCTTTACCACCATCTCCAAAAACTCTCCGTGGGATTTTACGACAGCAAGCAAACCGGTTGGATTATAGACCGCGTTAGCTCCGATACGGGCAACCTTCAGGACTTCCTTGCAGAAGGGCTTCAGGATTTCTTGCGCGACCTGCTTACCATGGTGGTTATAGGCGCCATCATGTTCAGCATGAACGCCAAGCTGGCGCTGATTACACTGCTTCCCATGCCGTTGTTGGGATACCTTACAGCACGCTTTATGAAGCGCAGTCGGAGTCTGTTCCACGGCATGTGGCGGCGCAGGTCCCGAATCTTCTCCCTGCTGAGCGATGTAATCCCCGGCGTGAGGGTTGTAAAAGCGTTTGCCCAAGAGGCCCGCGAGGAGCAGCGGTTCCAAGAGCGAGCGATGGATTATATGAACGCAAGCGTCAACGCCAGCAGGGTGTTTGCAACCTTCTGGCCTACCACGGGGTTCGTGATGTCTCTCGGCGGCCTTGCCATCTGGGGTTACGGAGGCTGGATGGTGGCCACCGGACAGCACGGCGTTACCCTGGGAACGCTTGTTGCTTTCACCAGCTACCTGTGGCGCTTCTACGGGCCCGTTCAAAACATCAGCCGCATGAGCCAGCGCCTGCAAAGGGCCGCAACATCCGCCCAGCGCGTCTTTGAAGTTCTGGACACCAAACCCGATGTGAAAGACCCGGAAAACCCAGTTCCCATGCCACGCATCAAAGGCGCCATCGAGTTCAAAAACGTAACCTTCGGGTACGACCCCAATATTCCGGTTCTGCACAACATCAGCTTCTACGTGGAACCCGGGGAAATGATCGGCCTGGTGGGCCCAAGCGGTGCTGGCAAAAGCACAACCATCAACCTTATATGCCGCTTTTACGACGTGCAGCAAGGTTCTATTGAAATCGATGGTGTTGATATACGCGATATCAGTCTGCAGGATCTGCACAGCCAGATAGGCGTTGTGCTTCAAGAACCCTTCCTTTTCCACGGAAGCGTTGCAGAGAACATCGCTTACGGGCGCCCCGACGCTTCTCTGGAGGAGATAATCGAGGCGGCGCGCGCGGCCAACGCCCACGACTTCATTATGAGACTGCCGGAGGGCTACGATACCATGGTTGGCGAACGCGGAGCCAGGCTTTCCGGCGGTGAGTGCCAGCGCATCTCTATCGCACGCGCCATCTTGAAGAACCCGCGCATATTGATTCTCGACGAAGCCACTTCCTCCGTGGACACCGAAACCGAAGCACTCATCCGCGAGGCCATAGACAGACTCGTGAAGAACAGGACCACCATCGCTATTGCGCACCGCCTGTCAACACTGCGCAACGCCGACCGGTTGATCGTGCTGGACAGCGGGCGCATTGTGGAGATCGGCACGCATGAGGAGCTGTTGGCAAAGCCGGACGGAGTCTTCCGCAGGCTTGTGGACATGCAGGCCGAGCTTTCCAAGGTTGTGGCAGTGGGAGGTTAAGATGAGCGGCAACCCTGGCAACGACCGCATATTGAACCCATCCGAAATCCGTATTGCCCGGGATCCTTTCGGCGGTTTAACGCTGTTCCGCGCCGGCCAAGAAAGCGCAAGCGGCCTGAAACCCGTTAGGGCCTTCCCGCTTACAGCCCCGGACAGGTATATAAGCCTCGTTGATAGGGAAAATCGCGAGGTGGGGGTTATCCGGGATCTTCACGAGCTGGATTCGTCCTCCAAGCGCGTACTGCAGGAGGAGCTTGAACTTGCTTACTTGATGCCAAAAATACTGCAGATACGCAGTGTTGTCTCCGTTCACGGCATGACCACTTGGGAACTGGAAACCGATCGGGGTCCTAGGACCATATACGTGCGGGAGCGCACCGACATACGAAGGCTGAGGGGCCGCCGCGTGGTGATGACCGATACCACCGGAATGAAATACGAAATACCAGATTGGCGCGCGCTGGACCTCAGAAGCCAAGAACTGCTTGAGCAGGAGATGTGAAAGCACCTGAGCCGCGTTGAAAACTTCACCATAATTATTTACGGAAGCGGGCATCCTGGCTGAACTCGGCTGGGATGTGAAAAACAGAAAGGAGGCTTCGATGCGTTCTTTGGCATTTGCGCTCTTGCTCTTGCTGATGGCTGGTGCGGTTGCGGCGGCCCCCTCAATGAACGGATACACAGGGCTTTTGGCTGTGCCAACCGCAGACTCTCTTCGGGCGGGCGAGGTTGCGTTGGGAGCTTACGTGCTTAACCAAACCGCCGGGAGGCATACCACCTATCTGGGCAGTTTCGGTGCGAGCAAGGGGCTTGAGGTAGGATTGACAAACGTGCGTTTTAAAGCCGGCCCAAGAGAGACCATGCTTTTTGCCAAATACACCTTCTTAAGCGGGGAGGACGGAAAGACATCCGTGGCCGCGGGGATATACGACCCCACAAACGAGGTTGAGAGCACGGCCTATTTTGTGGCAAGCCGAAGCTTGAAGATGCGCGGAACCAAGGCTGTGAACCCAAGGGTCCACTTGGGAGCCGGAGGCGGTTTGCTTGATGGGGTGTTTGCCGGCTTTTCGGTGGATGTGGGCCGCGCCCTTACTGCCATGGTGGAGTTCGACGGGAATAAGATCAACGGCGGCGCCCGCATGTACATCATGGGTATGAACCTGACCGCCGGATGGCTGGATGGCCTCCGCCGGGCTGTGTTCGGAATCACTTACACGGCTCACCTGCGCTAAGGGCAGATCAAGTTCGAAGCGACCTTCACCGCCGCCCGATTGGATTGCCAACCGGGCGGCTTTTTTACAGCCCCCAGTGCATGGGTAGGCTCTCTTACGAAAGCCTAAACAACCACTGAAATTTTTACTGCGTTTTCTCAGTATGTCTGCCGCCACTGGAAGGAAACAGAAGCCGGATGCAGAAGATATCCCTTGTCAGGCTAAAAGAGGGGGAGAAATGTCGGATGCTGTAATGCACCGATCTTCCTTCATAAAGAATGTGGTTAGATCGGTGCTGTGCCTGTGTGAGAGGGTTATTCCACCGCTAATATTCCGGCCGCTGTTTGCAGCAGCTTTTCGGGCTTACCGTTTTATTTTGCGATTGCTCTTCCTACGTTTTCCGCTGTGGTATGCGGTTACCGGCCAAAAAGACCTACAGCTCCGAAGCTGGCTCATTTTCCGGGTGATGCCTTATTCTTTAGTGGGATGGAGAGGCCTCGCAGCCACGTTCGACGCTGTCAGCGCGGTTCTGCGCACCGGTATAGAAGGAGCTTTGGTGGAATGCGGTGTTGCTCAGGGCGGAAGCTCTGCGCTTATGGCACTGACCTGCGTTGCTTTGGGGCAAAGGCGCAAACTTTGGCTTTTTGACTCCTTCGAGGGGTTGCCTGATCCCACTGTGGAGGACTTCTTTCCAGGGACAAAAGCAACAGGCACCCACATTCGTCCTCTTTCCCGCGGTTCCTGCTTGGGAACTATCGAGCAGGTGCAGGACCTCTTCTTTCGGAAGCTGCGCATTAATCCAGAAGATGTTACCATGGTCAAAGGCTGGTTTCAGGATACGCTACCTGCAAATCGCAATCGTATAGGCAGCATTGCTGTGCTTCGGATTGATGCCGATTGGTACGAATCCACGAAATGCTGTTTGGAAAATCTCTATGACAATGTGGTGCCGGGAGGATATGTTATTATCGATGACTACTGCTCGTGCTACGGCGCCCAAAAGGCCACCGATGAGTTTCTAAGCAGCAGAAAGATAAACACGACCATACAGCTTGACGGACGCGGTGGGGCATTTTTCGTCAAGCCTTAATGCTGAAAGCTGGTTAGCGATTCAGGCCATCCCCCAGCAGTTTCTAAACCTGGAATCACTTCGTGTAGCAACTCCTCCAAAGCAAATCTTGTTGACTGATGATGGTGGATTTACGTCAGAAATGCGCCCAAGATGCCGCAAAGCGGATATTCGATCTTGTGGTATCCGTTATTGCGCTTGCCGTGCTTTGGCCGGTCTTTGCGGCTATCGCTATTGCTGTAAAGCTGGATTCACCGGGGCCTGTGTTCTACCGCGGCATAAGAACCGGGCGCTATGGAGTCCCGTTCAGAATTTTCAAATTCAGAACGATGGTCCAAAACGCCGAATTGATTGGTGGAGGAAGCACAGCAAAAGACGACCCCAGGATAACCCGAGTTGGTCGCTTCCTTAGAAAGTACAAGCTGGATGAACTTCCGCAGCTTCTCAACGTCATAAAAGGCGAGATGAGTTTGGTGGGACCGCGCCCAGAGCTGCCTCAGTACACAAGCCAGTACACTCCTCGAGAGCAGGCTATTCTTTCTGTGCGGCCGGGGATAACTGACTTCTCCTCCATCGAATACGCTGATCTAGCCGAGGTTCTCGGAAGCGAAGATGCCGACAGGGTTTACGAAGAGAAAGTTCTGCCGGTGAAAAACCAAATGCGTCTGAAGTACGTTGCCGAACGCTCATTCTGGCTGGATTTGCGCTTGATAGTGCTGACGGTTTTCAAAATCCTATCAAAGATTTGGGGGAAGTGAGTTGTGGAGTATGTTAAGCTGAAGAATACGGACCTTGTTGTATCGCGGATTGGCCTTGGTTGTGAGCCCTTGGGAGGGGTTGATTGGGGTTACGTTGACGAGCGCGCGGCCGAGGCTACCGTTTACAAAGCATTAGATTTAGGCATCAATCTTTTCGATACAGCGGACGTTTACGGCCTGGGGCTTTCTGAAACCAGGCTTTCACGGGCACTTGGGCCGCATCGCCACCAGGTAACAATAATCACGAAGTTCGGTGTTAACTGGAAAAGAGTTCCGGGCCTAGAAAGGGCCGTTACTTTTCGGGATAGCAGCCCGACTCACGTTGTTGAAGCGCTTGAGAACAGCTTGCGTCGATTGCGCCTAGACTGCATTCCTATCTATTGCATCCATTGGCCAGACCCTAAAACCCCAATTTGCGATACCATAGAAGTCCTCCAAAAGTGCCAACAGCAGGGCAAAATCCGTTATATCGGCTTGTCCAATTTTCCGCTTGACCTCGTGCGCCAGGTGCATTCTATATCGCCGTTGGGTGCCGTTGAGCTGCAGTACAATCTGCTCAATCGCGAGCTGGAGGCGGAAATCACGGCATGCTATGCGGAAATCGGAGTGAGTGTTATTGCTTACGGTATGCTTGCACAGGGTTTCCTCACCGGCAAATATGGAGCAGACGCATACTTCCCTCAAACCGACCGCCGTTGCCGCTTACCCCACTTCAAACCGCCAAACCTGCAGAGAAACCTGGCTTTTATTGAGAAGCTTCGGAAGGTTGCAAACGCAAGAGGCAAAACGCCGGCCCAGGTTGCCATACGCTGGGTTTTAGACAATCCAAACATAGCCTGCGGCATTGTTGGCGCCAAAACGCCGGACCAAATTGAGACAAACGCCTCCGCTATCGGTTGGAATTTGACCCCAGAAGAATACAAATTCCTTGCAGACCCTCTGCTGTAGCTTCTCCAACCACACATCCGCACCTTACTGCCTCAGATTCAAAAGGCATCAAGTTCATCCCAGCGAATGGGTATTCGAGCAACCGTTATAGGGAGGTTGAGAGCTGTTATGCTGCGCAAACGCTTTGCCGCTCTTTTTTTGCTTTTGGCAGTGCAGGTTGGTAGCGCCGCTGAGGGCATCCAAGTGCCTGATCCTGATCCTCCAGAAGCTGTTGTTGTAGGAGAATCGGGTCGGCAAACAGCCTGCTATTGGGTTTTCGCAGAAACGGACATGCCTCTGCCGGGTCTAATATCGCACTATGCAGGAGATATACGCGGTGCCGCCACCGCTTTGTCAAAGCCGTGCGTAGTTGCCCTTCCTTCCAACCTCGGTCGGGGAGGCAAGGTCTTGCTGAAGATCAAACCGGTTCCGCATGCCGTGAAATACTACGTGCTCAAGACCGAAGAGTTGCAGCCGCCGAACGCATCAGTCGTGGTGAGGAAGTCTGGAAGCGGCACTCTCTACTATTGGGTGGTGGCGCACAATGCTTGGCGCCGTTCGAGGCTGTCTGGGCCGTTTCCGGCGCGGAATACCGATGTGCAAAGCCCGGAAAACGTTATCCAGATTCAGCCGGTGCCCAACGCAACATCTTACAGCGTTTACGTTACCGAAACGCCCGAGCCCCCAGTAGGCCGCCATTATTACGGTGTTGCCGAGATGGTTTCCACCACCACAGTTGTTCACCGCGGAGGGGCGGCCCATGTTCCGGTGGGTTTTCCTTCAACTCCTCCATCGGAGCCGCCTAAAGCGCTCGGCAACTACCTTCTGGCCGTCACTGCCGGCGACCCGGTTGAGGATACAGGCCAACCCCTTAAACCGATTCTCCCTCCCACCTGCAACGAAACCAAACAGACACCGATAACCGCCCAAACCGATGGCTTAAGCTCCGCGAGAAACGTGCTTGGCTCACTGGTAGGCCTGCGCACGGTTGGTCCTGCCCATGCTCCGGAACCGAGCTTTGCGTGGACCGGCCTTTTCCCCATCGTGCTGGATACTTTTGTTGATTCGGGCGGCATCAATCACTATCAATCACCTCCGGCTGGCGGCGGCAACTACAAAAGCACGATCGGCACCGCCACTTTCAATCTAACAAGCCGAACGCAAACGCAAATTGCCAACCTTGGCGGTTACCTCACCAGCTACGGCATGGGGGATACCATTTGGCTTACGCCCCTCGTTGCTATATACGGCGGTATACGCGATGGCGGTGATGAGGGAACACAAATCCTGCGTGCACACATAGAGCGCCGTGCGGAAGAGGCGCGCGCAACTTTGGAATCCAATGCTCCCAAGGGGAGTACCAGACTGGTTGTAAGCGCAGTTCCAAGCTCCATCGGGGCTGGGCGCCTTGTTGTGAACATCAGTCAGGCGTACAGCGCCGGCAGAATTGAGTACGTTGACAACTGCGACGCCTACGGCCGCGGTACGCAGTGGACGAAAGATATGGTCGGCCGCTGGATTAGCTTCGAGGTTGACACCCACCCTAAAACCGGTGTGCGACAGTGGTACCAAATCGATGAGGTGTATTCTCCGGAGCACCTGCGCTTTCGAGCACTTACTACGTGGTCGGCCCACTGCAATTTGGGCTTTTCCCGCTTTATACACAACCCCGAAACCGGTAAAGGCCCGGGGGCATACTATACCAACAAGCTTGCAAACATGTCTCTTCCGCCGGAGCGCCAAAAGGCGGCATCAGAAGGGAAATACATAATCGCTCCTGGAACCCAGCTTGATGATCCTTTCAAGTCTGACGGTGCTCTTTGTGTGGAGCCGCTTCGCGAACCGTGGAACAAAGGCGACCAGCTTGTTGTGGCCGCCGGGCCGCAGAGCTTCAACCAGAACATCTTCTGCGCCACCTTCGGAGAATACATGCCGCAGGACGTTATAATGGGTGTGCAGATCGCCAACTATGGAGATAGAACCGCCAACGGCCCCGGACTGCACATCGGCTCTGAACCTGAAACACCCGGATGGGCCACGGGCTTGTTGGTAACTCTGCCGGACTCCGGCATGGGAAACGGAATCGAAATAAACGGAAGCAAAACCCGCTACTCTGCGATCGTGGTGCCCACCGATATCCCGGCGTTCAGAGCAAACCAGTCGGGCATTCCGTACATCCTGATGGATTCTCCGTCGCAGTCGTTGCAAATCCGCGATGATACCGGTCCGGCCGCAGTGTTCTCGCCGCGGGAGGTTGTTTTGAGCCGCCCCATGCTCGCGGAAGGCGGCATCAGGTTGGGAGACGGGGCATCCATCGTCGGTTCCGACCGCCTGCGGGGTAAAGCGATTTTCTCGGGAGACGGCAAAACACGGCGTTTTCGGATTAACTTCAAGCAAGAATTCAGTTCAGAGCCGTTTGTGGTTATATCCACCAACCAGTTTCATCGGTGCCGCCTGGCGGAGGTAACCCGATCCGGCTTTGTGGTTGAATTCGAGGCGGCTCCTGAGCCGGGGGACGGCAACGTCATTGTATGGTGGCTATGCGTTGAGTGAGCGAAATTGTGGGCGGGCTCTTGGTGTTTCGGCCGACCGGAATGCAAGGCGTTTTGATGTTCAATCTGCGGATTTTTGCTTGTCGAAACGTCCTGCAAACCGTTTTCGCGTTCCCAGAGATCCCAAGCGCGCAGTAGCTCTGGCACCGTTACGAACCGAAAGCCGGCGGCGCGCAGACTTTCCAATATCTTAGGTAGTGCGTGCGCGGTTTCAATATGCCCTGGACCGTCGTGCATCAGAATGATGTCGCCTGGATGCGGTGTGTGCAAAACGTTGTTTGCTATCAGCTTTGCGGGGATCCGCGCCGAGTCAGCCGAGCTTATAGTCCAGAGCACCGCGGTGTAGCCCTGGGCAAGGGCCGCCTGCGCCAGATGTCCGCGCGTAAAACCTCCCGGTGGCCTGAAAAGGGTGGTTGTGAGCCCCGTCACTTTCCGAATGAGCCTGGAGTTTGAGTCTATATCTTCAGCGGCGCGCTCGGCTGGTATGGAGTAAGAATGGGAGAAGCTGTGATTGCCGATCGCATGGCCGCTGGCCACCACCTCTTTCAGGATGTTTGGGTGCAGTTTGACATGCTTGCCAATGACGAAGAAGGTTGCCTTCGCGTTATACTCTTTTAAAATTTCCAAAACCTTTGGTGTTACAATCGGGTTGGGACCGTCGTCGAAGGTAAGAGCAATCACAGGTTCGTTGAAGCCGCGCGGCTTTTGACGCACAACGCACCCTCGGTATTGGGGTGGTACAAGCAGATCTTCATTTGCGGTTGGGGGCGAGATGTCTTCCTCTTCCAAATCCTCGGCCGCGGGCGCCACACCCGGTATGCTTTGCTCGTCAATTTCCTCTTTTTTATCAATCAGCGGGACAGCCACCAGAAAGGCGGCACACAAAAGCAAAAGGACCAGCTTTTTATGTGCGGGGAAAATAGAACGCATGAAAGACTGCCTCCCTATAGGGGCCAACCAAGAAACTTTTGGCAGATGACAATCACTGATCGAGCGCCAAACTTCTTGAAAGGCTGATTTTCAGGACGTGTTCTGCACCGCTTTCACGATAGCATCTGAACGACCAAGAAGTAAAGGCCAATTTGTATAGAAAATCGGTTTCCTATAGGGAATAAAATGGGGGCATCCGGAAAATAAAAAAAAGAAAATGGAGCGGGAGACGGGGCTCGAACCCGCGACATCCAGCTTGGAAGGCTAGCGCTCTACCATCTGAGCTACTCCCGCTCCAGGGTCCATTTGTATATTATCACCGCTTAGGATTCCTGTCAACCCCCGTGCGGAGAAAAATGAGGGGCGGAAGAACGAATACTCCGCCCCTTTGATCTGAAGCCCCCAAGGGAAAAGGTATGCGCTTTAAAACCCTACGCTACATCTTATCTAGTCCGACGGCCAAACGGAGGATTCTAGTTACGTCCGGTATATCCACTCTGCCGTTTTTGTTCAGGTCGAACCTTGACAACTGCTCCGAAGTGGGCTGCATCTTACCGACAGCGATTTGGAGGGCTATAGTGGCGTCCGGAATGCCGAACTTAACGGCCACAGTTGGTGCTCGAAGCTTAAAGTCCGTGAAGGTGGCACTCGCAACTTCTCCTTGGGATGCCCATGCCGGTCCCACAAGTACATCTTTGGGAAGGTTGGGTAGATCGGTTTGCCATATCATCGAGGCTTTTTTCCCATCCATCGACACAAAACCGGCGACGTTGTTGCCAATGCGGCGCAGCACAACCCACACAGGCGCTCCGATACCGGTTTCATAGTAGGCTTCTCCCGGGCCACCAGCACTGGTATCGCCGCCCGCTTCCGAGCGCCACTGGAAGAACACGCCGCGTCTGTACGGAGCAACATGGATAAGCGCATACGGCGCACTGTCGGAGTCGTCCGCACGCACCATGAGCGAGGCTCTGGCTCTGCCGTTTCCGCCGCTGGCCGGGAATTCGGAGCTGAGTACTTTTATGGAGGCTACGAAATCGCCGCTTACCTTTTGGTATACAAACCAGCCAACATCGTTTGTTCCGGCGAACTCGCCTCCACCGGTGATGGTAAGCACGCCGTTGGAAACCGTTACACCGCCTCCGGCATCACCCCAAACCACGGTGGTCCACTTTGGGTTTAACTTATTGCCAGAGAAGCTGTCATCTCTGGGGTCTGGACCTCCGGGCGCTACATCATGCAAGACGATCTGGGGCTCTACAACAACGGCCTTCAGCGGCTCCACGTTCACATCTACGGTTGAAGGCGTTGCCTTTGCAAGCGCCTTGGAGTCATCAATCTTGACTGTATACTTTCCGGGCGGAAGGTCTTGGAACCAAGCATACCCCGCCTGGTCAACAAGCACGGTTGCCACTTCTTTTCCGCTGCTGTTAAGCAGGGTTACGGGAGTGTTCATTGCCGGGACGAAATCGATCGGCGGTGGGCCTTGAGAGGCGAGGGTTTTGTCTCTGAGGTAAACGATCACAACCCCGGCGGGTTGGTTAGCCACGCGGAGGCGGGGCAGATTGTTAGCGTTTTCCATTCCGGAGCCGCCGCGTCCGTGGTTGCCTTTTATGGCAATTACGTTTTCACCGCCGAACACGATTACATCATTGGGCACCTGATACCGGCGGGGTGCACCGGGTCCCTGGTAAGTCGTGGAAAAGCCGACTGGGAAACCGTTCACAAAGGCCCAATCGTTGTCTTCCACGCCGTACCGATCCAAAACGATTGGCTTGTTCAGGTTCTTCCACTCGGCCGGAACCGTAATCTTAAGTCGGTACCAGAAGTAGCCGCCGTTGCCGGCCTGACCCCCGTTGCCAAGCTGATCCAGGCCCATGTTGGCAGGCATCTCGGCATCCTTCCAGTCGCCCTCTTCTTTGTAAAGTGGATCCGCTGGACCGAAATACCATGCAGATCCGGCGTTGTTGGTTGGAAATCCGTCCGGCCCGAAGTCGGTCGGAGAACCACCGAGAAGTGACCTCCACACCGAACCCGGGGGAAGCTGATCCGGTGCCAAATCCAATACCGGCAGGGGCTTGCCCGTGAAATCCACTGTGATCTCCTCGTCATCCGAGGCCAATGTAACCTTTGCTGGGGTGGCATCTTGGCTGTCTGGGATTATGGTGTAGCTTCCGGGTTTCAGTGTGAGGGTGTAGAGGCCACTGTCGTCGGCAGTGACTACTGCCGCAGTGGCACCTGTTTCGGAGATGGCGAGAACCACTCCACCTCCAATCGTGGTGCCAGAAACAGTCGCCGCTAACACATGCGTTTGTGCCGCGAGCAGGGCAATTGCCATCACAGCGCCTATCATCCACAAACAGCGCTTCATTGACTCAGACCCTCCCTTAGAGTTTGTTCAGCCGCCAGGTACCGCAATCTTCAGGTTAAGCGGCTGCCTAAGCGAGCTTTTGGTAATTATAGCAGAAAAAAAGCTTTTGTGAACACGGCATGCCGCAAAACCCACTGGTTTTATCACAGACACTTGCTTCTCATCACTTTTGCTTCCCTGATTTTCGCTCGCTTAGTTCTTGGCGGGTGGCAATCGGAACATATCCAACCTCTAAACCCTTGGGCGGCTTGACTATTTGGGCTGGGTCAAGGTCAACCAGTTTGCCCACCGTCGGCGGAAGAAGATAATCGCGGTTCTTGGCCCAGAATTTGTGAATCATCTCTGCTCTCTTCTGCATCTCCTCCCTTTCCTCCGCCGTTAACCCGGCATTCAACAGCGCTGGCTGGTCGGCGAATCTGTACCAATAATAGGTAACCACGCTTCCATCACCCAGATATGCCTTGAATGGTCCAGCCACTGGCCCCGGCTTCTTCCAACAGCTTTGAGGGTCGTCAGGGGTGGTGAAGGGTTCTGGCTTCGGCTCAATCGGGCGGGTGAATTTTACTTCCTTAAGATGTGTTTCAGGGGGAACCTCCTCTGGCAATGTCGGAACCCACTTCGCCTTTTTCGGGTCATTGGCGTTTTCTAAATGGTAGTACTCGGGAAGGATGACGAAGTTGCCGTGTCTTCTCACAAATTTAGTGTCCCATTTGTATCCATAAGTGTATTCGTCAATGGTTATGGGGGTGGCAAAGGAATTCCAATCCAAAGGAGCCTTCATTTCCTTGTCATTCTCCCCTGTGGGAATCCTAATCTCCCAGGTGCTGTAGCCTTTTTCTTTTATCTTGCGGACATAGGCTCCTTTGGGGTTTATCTCCCCCGTGCTTTGTGGTCCCCCGGAGAACCAAGCCTTCACCGATTCCCAAAGCGCTTTTTCGTTGTAAACCGTATCCCTGTGCAGGAGGACGGTAACTTCGTCGTGATTAATGGGGAACAAAACCTCCGCAACGCGTGCATAGAGTTCGCCCTTACTATCCTTCGCTATCCTGCAGGGAATCCACTGGGTCTCCATCTGGACAGCCCTGTTGGGGTCAGCTGGCTTGCTATCGAGGAGGCGACCAGGAAGGCGTGGGTCCTTAAGGCCGTGATGAGACCAGAAATAGGGTGTGAAGAAGGCAACTGGTCCCTTGAAATTGTTAGCGTTAAGGAAAAGCGTCCAACAATTCCCTCCCGTGGGAACATCCTTACCGTCGGTTTTCTTCTTGGGTTCGGTGAGAGGAAGGTTGAGGTAACCGTAGCCAAGTAGCTCTCCCTTTGCTCCATCCTTTATTCGCAGACCATCTATGGGGAAAAGAAGAGAGTTACTGAGCTGGGCGACGCCATATAGCCCTCTTGGCTCCTCCCAGGTTCCCCATCCATGAGCGGGACCATTCGCTACCTCGGAAAACTCCGGCCCAACGCCTCCCATTATAAACTTGGGCGTTTCCATTGGAAATCTTGTATCCCTCCACCATCCAAGGCCTCCTTCGACATCGGAATACACAGGGGAATCTTGGGCGAACATCCAGGTGCCAGGCAATCCCGATTGGAAGTTATGTCCCGGATAATGCATTAGAAGCGGCCAAGCCGGGACATACATAGAAAATCCCCACCCGTAGCTTCTATCAACGCCGCCTTCAACGGGGAGGATTAAATAGCCGAAGACATATTCTTTCGCTTCTTCGTTTTCTCCCATAAGCCTCACTCCCGGGCTGATGAGTAATAAAGAGAGTGTGAAAGCCAGCAAGACCTTCCTAGATATTCTCGCCATATTCTCACCCTTCTTGTTTGGTTTTCAGTTTTAAAGCAAAGATTTTATCCTCGGGTTTCTTCTTTAGCTCCACGAAAAGCCCCTCTTTTTCCTTTCTCCAATCGAGCTTCTCCCCGCTGGGAAGCAGTTCCACCTCCTTGATATCCAGGGAATGCGGTTTGTCTGCTCCAAGGGATTCTATCACAAGCTGGTTTCCTTCCGGGCTGTTCATAAATATGGCATAGAGGGAGCCATCCTTCTGGGTGAAGCGAATATCCCGCTCTGTGAAATCGATTTCAGTGCTGTCCACGAAGTAGCCAGCGGGGAAAGATGTTGGTCCTTCCTTAAAAATCACCCAGGGGCGAGTTCCATAGATAGCTTCTCCGTAGCGGGAAAGCCAGTTCCCTATTTTTAGAAGGATTTCCTGTTGTTCTTCTGGGATTGTGCCATCAGCGCGAGGGGCTATGTTGAGGAGCAGACAGCCGTTCTTGCTGACTATATCGGCGAGTTGGCGGATGATGTATTCAGCGGACTTGTAATCGTGGTCCTTTATGTTACACCAGGATTTCCTGCAGATTGAGGTGTCAGTCTGCCAGTAGAAGGGGTGAATTTCCCCAAGCTGCCCTTTTTCCACATCCAGAACGGCCGTTCCTTCTGGGAAAGCGTCATACTTGTAAGTAATCACGCATCCCTCTCCCCATTGATACCCCCTGTTGTAATAGTAAGCGGCGAAGAATTGGAGGTAAGGGGCGAAAACGGGCCTTTCGTGGATCCACCAGTCAAACCAGACAAGGGAGGGCTTGTATGTATCAACGAGGTGAAGAAGACGCTCAAGCCAATGATCGAGGAAGGCTTCATCGGGAGAGGTATCCTCGGGTTGCGCTGGACCGTAGAAATCAGCGTATTCGGGGTCGTTGACATCGGAATCTATAAGCTTTCCTGGATGGAAGAAGAACCAATGTTCGGCGAAATGATAGGAAACGCCGAAGTGCAGTCCGTTCTCCCTCGCTGCCTTTGACAGTTCGCCTGCCACATCCCTTTTCGGTCCCATACGGACGGCATTCCAGCGAGTGAATGGACAATCATACATGGCGAAGCCATCGTGGAATTGAATAACCGGGACTATGTATTTTGCCCCTGCTTTCTTAAACAGTTCAACCCAAGCATAAGGGTCCCACTTTTCTCCCTTGAAGAGGGTGGCGAAATCCTTGAAGCCGAACTTCGTATGGGGACCGTAATTTTGAAGGTGATAGGTAAATTCGGGTCTATCCTTAACATACATAAAGTGGGGGTACCACTCGCTTCCAAAGGCGGGAACCGAATACAGACCCCAGTGGATGAAGATGCCGAACTTGGCATCAAGATACCACTGGGGAACTTGGTAATTCTTGAGGGATTCCCAGGTTGGTTCAAAAGGTCCCTCTGGCAAGGTGAACTTATCGGTCATCGCCAATCCCCTCCTTTAAACTAAGGATTAAGCGTTTGACTGCGGGCCCCTCTTCCCCATGCTCGCTGCTTAACTGCGCTCTATCTCTTCCTAACAGCTCAATCCCAGCCGCATTCAAAACGCTCTCTCATCCTTTGGGTGCCTTTCCACGACTCACCCAGCGCCTAGAGTGAAGCTGGCATTCCTGTTTTCTAACCTCCCCGCACAATGCGGTAACCGCTCAGGTCTTCGCTTATCGAAACCTCTATGCCCAAATCCTTCGCCAAAGACTCAAGCCATTCCCTTAGCGCTTCCGGGTCATCCTCTTCCACTTGCCCAATTATCACAACTTCCCCATCTCCCAAGTCAACCGCAATCTGTACCCCTTTCTTCTTCATCGCATAAGCCTCCCTATCACCTAAAATACGCACCCATTTACAATCTTTCTTCTCACCCAAAAGCTTGGGTTGCTCTCGAAGGTCTCTCCATATGCTCATATGGCTCATGTTCACACCCATCGCAGATAGAACCTTTTGACACGTTCGCAAGCTCAATCCCAATACCCATAAGATGGGCGCCAGATTGCGCAAACGTTTGGTCTGATCTGCTCTGTCTATCCCTTCCGGATAGTATCTGAATGTCCGGCCGCAATTGCAGCAAAAGTATCTGTAAACCCAAACAGCTTGGATTCGGCTGTCCAGAACCGGCTTTTGAATCTTTCCCCAGCGCTGGAAGGCATCCCCTTGGCAGTAGGGGCAGTTGCTGGGACGGGTTTCATCCTTTATTTTGACCTCAGGAAGCTTAAGAATGATAACCGACATGGCAACATTCCCCCTTTATTCCCCCTTTGTCAATTATATCTTCCAAAGCCTAATTCCTGCCTCAAAACCGCTGTTTGCGTTACAGAAACGAATACAAGTTCACAGCTTGAAGGATTGGGCAAGCACCAGTCGCGGAGCAGCCTTCCCTTTTCTGGCAGGAATCCTGCAAACATGGAAGAATGTAAATAAGCGTTTTGCGAGAGGTTTGTGAGTCTATGTGCGGCATAACCGGTTACGTAGGTCGACGCCAAAGCGTTCCCATACTTATCAGCCAGCTAAAGCGATTGGAATACCGCGGCTACGATTCCGCCGGCATCGCCATGATAGAGCACGGCAGTGTTGAAATCGTTCGCAGTGCAGGCAAAATCTCTGCGCTGGAGGCACTGCTTGCGGGCCAGCATTTCCGCTCGAACATCGGGATTGGGCATACAAGGTGGGCCACCCACGGCGCACCCTGCGAGGTCAACGCTCACCCACACTACGACTGCGAGCATAACATCGCCGTTGTGCACAACGGCATAATCGAGAACTACCTGGAGCTGAAAGAGATGCTCACCGCCGCCGGCCATAAATTCCAATCCGAAACGGATACGGAGGTACTCCCCCATCTTGTTGAACACTTCTACAAGGGCAGTCTTGAAGATGCCATCCGCGAGGCTTTGAAACACATCCGCGGTTCGTATGCGCTTGCGCTGGTTTCGCGCCACGACCCGAAGCGCATTTTCGCGGCGCGGTGCCAAAGCCCGCTTATTATCGGTTTGGGGGATGGAGAGAACTTCCTAGCTTCGGATATACCGGCGCTTGTAAGCTACACGCGCGACGTGATTATTTTGGAAGACGGAGATATGGCAACCATTGATTGCGGCGGTGTGAAAATCACCCGCTTCGATGGAAGCCCGGTTGAGCGTGAGGTTACACACGTAACGTGGGACATAAGCGCCGCTGAAAAGGGCGGTTACGAGCACTTTATGCTCAAGGAGATACACGAACAGCCGGATGCGGTGCGCAATACTTTGCGCGGACGCATAGTCGATGGCAGAGTGGTGCTTAGGGAGCTCGAGGGCATTGAGCCGCTGGTTAAAAGGATGAACCGAATACAGATTGTGGCGTGCGGCACTGCCTATCACGCCGGGTGCGCCGCAAAGCTTCTGCTGGAAGAGCTTCTGAGGGTGCCGGTTTCGGTGGATTTGGCCTCGGAGTTTCGATACAGCAATCCGCTGGTGGATGAGAACACCCTTGTGATAGTTGTCAGTCAAAGCGGAGAAACGGCAGACTCTCTGGCCGCTTTGCGAGAGAGCCACTCCCGCGGCGGCACGGTGATCGGCGTGGTGAACGTGGTGGGAAGCTCCATAGCCCGCGAGTCGGACTTTGTGCTTTACACATGGGCCGGTCCAGAGATATGCATTGCCTCGACCAAAGCTTATTTAACCCAGTTGGCCGCCTTAAATCTGCTGGCCATTTACCTGGCTGACGTTCGCGGTACCGAAGAGAACACATCGTACCTAACCGAGGCACTGCAGACTGCACCAAAGCTGGTTGAAAAGGTCCTGCGCATGGAGGCTAAAATCGCGGGGTTGGCGGCAGAGCTGGCGGATCGGGAGCATTTCTTCTTCCTGGGGCGCGGCCGCGACTACGCCGTTGCCATGGAGGGCGCCCTGAAGCTGAAGGAGATAACCTATCTGCATGCCGAGGCCTATGCGGCTGGGGAGTTGAAGCACGGTCCGCTTGCCTTGATAACGCACGAAATCCCTGTGATCTGCTTGGTGACCCAAAAGGCTACCCGAGAGAAGATGGTTTCCAACATCAAGGAAGTGAAAGCCAGGGGTGGATACTGCGTTGCGCTGGTTCGTCCGGACGATGATGCCACACCCAAAGTGGTGGATGCTGTGCTTCCAATTCCCGCCGTTGATGACAGGATAATCCCCATTCCGGCGGCTGTGCCGCTTCAGTTGTTTGCGTACTACGTGGCTCGCGCTCTCAACCGCGAGATAGACCAGCCGCGCAACCTGGCAAAGAGCGTAACCGTGGAGTAGGCCGCATCCACCCCCAGCATTCAGCGGTTACTTAATCGGTACGTAGCCCACCTTCCTGACGCCGGCTTGGCCCTCGGGGCTCATAACAAAGTCCAAAAAGGCTTTCGCCAAACCGGTTGGATTACCGCGTGTGTAGCAGAACAGCGATCTGCTTATGGGATACTGGCGCGAGCGTATGGCATTGTCGCTTGGGTATATAGCCGGCTTGCCTTTCCCAAACGAGATGGGCAAAACTTTCACCCTTTTTGCGAAGCTTTTGGCGTACGCGATTCCTATGTAGCCGATTGCCCCTTTATCCTGCGACACCGTGGTTGCGATGGCATTTGTGGATGGCAGAGAGATCATGTCTGCCCGGTATTTCGCACCTTTCAGCACATCTTCTTGGAAGAACTTGTAGGTGCCGGAAGATGTATCCCTTCCCACGGCCACGATCCGGCCGGCTTTGACGCCAAGCTGGCTCCAGTTGGTAATCTTGCCGGTGTATATATCCCGAACCTGGTCAACAGTGAGCGACTTGATTGGGTTGCTGGGGTGCACAACCACGGCTATTCCATCGATTGCCACAGGAAATTCCTTGGGCACGAAGTTGCGGCTTCTGGCTGCTGCTACCTCCTTTGGCTCAATGGGCCTGGACGAGGTTGCAATGTCGCAGGTGCCGTTTATGAGGGCTGTTATGCCAACGCCGCTACCGCCGCCGGTTACGGATATAGTTGCTCGGGGGTTCTTTTTCTGAAAATCTTCCGCCCATTGGTTTGCAAGCGGAAGCATTGTGTCCGAGCCCTTGATTACCAAACGGCCGCTAACTCCTGCACCAAGTGCGGAAGTCGCTAGGATCATCAGGGCCGAAAGTGTTAAAGCCGCAATCTTTTTAAACATGGGTTTTCCCTCCTCTTTTCTAGATAAGCCCGGGAAGTAAATATGCTTTTCAATCCCGAGACTCCTTGTTTTTCTCAAAACGTAATTTACGAACCTTGTTGAGTAGGCTTTTGTCAGATGCTTTTGGCTGGCGGTTGCTTTGCATCTCAGAAGTTGTTTGCGAAAAGGTTTTCGAACTCGTGGAAGGATGAAGTGCCAGGGGTGGACCTGGGGCGCATTTCGTCCACCCCTGGGTGCGGCAGCGTAGGAGGGGGAGTTATCCTTTAAGCGGCACGTATCCAACTCTCTTAACAACGGCTTGGCCTTCAGGGCTTCGCACGAAGTCCAAATAAGCTTTTACTATGCCGGACGGTTTGCCGCGTGTGTAGTTGAACAGGAAGCGGCTTATTGGGTATTCGCCAGAACTCACGGTGTCGTCATCGGGAAGAACCGCCGGTTTGCCCTTGCCAAACGAGATGGGCACAATCTTTACCTTTCCGGCTTTGGCAAAGTTCCTTGCGTACGCGATTCCGATGTATCCGATTGCTCCCCTATCCTGAGCCACGGTTGCCGCAATGGCGTTGTTAGAAGGCAGAGAAATCATATCCGGCCGGTAAGGCGCGCCTTTAAGCACGTCTTCTTGGAAGAAACCGTAAGTGCCTGAAGCGGTGTCTCTTCCGACCGCCAAGATGCGCCCTGCATTCACCCCAAGCTCCTGCCAGTTGTTAATTCTGCCAACGTATATACCGCGCAACTGCTCAACCGTGAGCTCTTTAATATGGTTGCTTGGGTGAACAACAATCGCAATGCCGTCGCGCGCCACGGGGAACTCCATCGGTATGAAATTTCGGGACTTGGCAGAGGCAATCTCCTTCGGCTTTATGGGCCTGGACGCATTGGCAATGTCGCAGGTGCCGTTTATGAGGGCTGTTATGCCAACGCCGCTACCGCCTCCGGTGACGGAAATGATCGCCTGGGGGTTCCTCTTCTGGAACTCTTCCGCCCACTGCTGTGCAAGCGGAAGTATTGTGTCGGAACCCTTGATTACAAGTCTCCCGCTGACCGCCGCGTTAGATATGGAAACCGCGGCCATCAAGAGCGAGAGAACCAAGAGAATCGCTTTCTTCAACATGGTTGCATCCTCCACTTAGAATCTCTGCTGAGCTTGGAAGGTGAAAATTTTGTTCGAGCCCGAGACTCCCTGTTTCTTTGGAATCTCGTAGGCGGCTGTTAGCTTAAGGTGATCTGTGGCATAGTGTGTTATGGCAAATCCCCATGTGCGAAGCCTGTCTTTGTCCGCGTTGGTATCCGGGTCGTACACATCGTAGCGTGCAGTTAACAGCCATCTTATACCCATGGGAATGTTCAGGAGGGCGTACCAACCTTGAACCTCTCTGCTAGCGGACTTTGCCTTTGCATCCGGCTGTTTTCCGCGGATCCACTCGCCTCTGAGAGTGCATCCGAGCAGGTTGTAAATCTGCACGTCGAAGCCAAAGCGGTTCTGATGGCCCTTAACTCCGGGAACCGCCGGCTTTCCGGGGATTGTAACCTCAATCGTTTCCGGCACGCCATCTCCATTGAAGTCGCCGGTCATCTTCTGCTTTGTGTCCTTAACCTCTGCGGATGCGCCAACGGTTGCCTTGCCCCAGTATCCGGACAATCCCAGGTCCAAGTTCCGACCGAAGGTTTGCTTAACTCTGGCAACAATGTTTTTGTGGTTGTCTTGGTCTGCGGTTGCGACAGCGCCATTTCCGTTGAATACGGCGACGTCAAAGACTGTCCTCGGTTTGAGCGGATTGGGCGTATAGGTAAGGCGTATTCCCCTGTCGCGTTCCCCAGGGAAGAGGGCCCGGATTACATCGGTGCGTTCTGGCATCTCGCGGTCGCTTGAAGACTGCTCTATTTCGAAACCGAACGGAACTTTGAACTGGCCGAACCAGAAGGTCATATTGGGGTTGGGCATCCACTCGCCGTAAGCGTCTCTCAAGGCAACGCCGCCTTCTGTTGCATCTATTTGGAGCGTGTAGTTGGATCTATCACCGGAGTAGGATGCCTTCAATCGGCCGCGCCGCACGGTGAAGTTGGACTTTTCGGTTTCTCTGTTGCGGAACCGAGATTGGATGTAACCGGAGAATTTCAACTTCTTAAGGGATGCAACGTCCTGCTGAAGCACCGCCTCGCTTTCAGCCTTATCCGCCAGCGTTGCCTGTATTTCATCCGCCTGTTCTTTTGCCGCGGCGGCTTGGGCCTTGGCTTCCTCCGCAGCCTGCTTCGCCGAAGCCACGTCCTCTTTGAGGTTCTCCAGTTGCTCTTTAAGAGCGTTTAAATCCTTCTGGGCTTCGTCCAACTTGGTTCCAATAACTGTGAGCTCCACCTTGAACTCGTCGACGAGCTTGCGGATGGTGTCCAGATCCTCTTTGGTCACCTGGGGCTGAGCGGTTGTTGTTTGGCCAGGTTTGCCGGTTTCCTGCAGTTTTTGGTCGATTTGGTCCAAAACGCGCTTGATGATTGTTGCCATTTCGTACCTGGTGAGAGATCTTCCGCCCAAGAATCTCCCATCCGGATAGCCCAGAACAAGCCCTCGGTTGGCCAGGTTTTCAACGGCCTCGTGCGCCCAGTGATCTGGGGGTATGTCTGTAAACTGCTGGGCCTGCACTGCCGAGGCCAACGCCAGAATCAAAATGGGTGCCAATGCAAAAAGCTTTTTGCAAAAACCCACCTGCACTCTCTCCTTTCCTAAACAAAGAGCCAAGCAAAATCCTTCACCAGCGAGCAGTGTAACACTGGGATGTTAAAAGAAATGGGTTTTGGTTTAAGGTGGTGCTAAGCGGTGTTTAAGAAAAGTTTAGGTTTCGCACGGAGTGGCGAAAGCGGAGCAACTGCACTGATGCTGTGCGAAGGTCAGCTTCGATGCCGCTCGGATAGGATGGTGTTCAGCTCGGCAACAAGGTCGGCCAGGCAGGATTCCAAGTCTTGCAGCATTGGGAAGCTTCCGCGGATTACTGCGATGTCGTCCGTATCCAGCGAACAGTGCAGAAGGCATTCCTCAAGAATTGGTGCTTCGGCGATGAGCTCGCCGGATGGGGAGGCAATCATGGATGCTCCGGTGAGGCCTTTGCCGCCCTCAAATCCGGTGAGGCCGGCGTAGACGACGAACACGTTGTGCTCGCCAGCGATGGAGGTGACCACGTTGCGCCACCACCGCACGCTGTCGACCTCTGGGCCGCGGAAGCCGCGCCCAGGGGAAGCGCTGACGATGTAAATAATCTGGGCGCCTTTGAGAGCCGCGATGGTGCCGCACAAAGAATGCCAGGCATCTTCGCATATCAGGATTGCGGCTTTGCCGAACCTGGTTTGGAATGCATCTATGCGCACACCCCGCGAAACGAACCGCTCTTCGTCGAACACGCCGTAGGTTGGCAGGAACACCTTTCGGTGAACGTGGAGAAGTTTGGGAGCCGGCCCCAGGGTGCAGTAAAGGCAGGAGTTATAGTGCTTGCCGTCGAGCACTTCGTAGAAACCGACGACAACATCCAGTTCCGGTGCGTTTGCTTTGCAGCGCTGGGTGTACTCACGCTGGAGGTCGCTCAGCAGTTCATCTGCGGTTTTGGCAACCTCAACAACGCCGCCCTCCAGGAAGTAGCCCGACATGGCGGTTTCCGGAAACACAAGCACGTCGGCAGAGATGCCTTCGTCCATCAACTGTTCGAAGACATCGCCTATTGAGCGCAGGTTGGCGGCGTAATCTCCCTTTTCCGCCCTGACTTGGGCAACAGCAACGTTCACAACCATACCGAAGCCTTCCGACTCAAGTTTACGATTCGTCCCAATCTGGAATTTGCTGACCGGCGCAGTGGGGAGAAGCCTCCAGCTCGCGCGCCAGGCTCTCCCGAAGCTCCATTGTGCGCTTGCTCAGCACCACCGGGAATTTGGGGGCGCCTTTCAGCGCAAGGTACTGCTTGGGCAGGCGGCGCAGGTCTTCCGCGGCGCGCTTTTTGGCCTCCATCAGCCTTTCGGAGGGGGATAGGGGGGGCAGAAGGATTTCTCCGTCTTTCACCACTTGGCGCAGAAGCGGCTCGCCACCGCTTTCGGCTAAGTCGGCATCATCCGGGTCCAGGCCTATTACGTCCCGCTGCATCATCCCGTCTGAAGAGTAAAATCTGTACACCTGATGCGCTCCGGGCAGGGTGGATTTGGCCGGGTCGTTGGAGAGTTTGATGCGGCCCACTGCCTGTCCGGTGTTCGGGTCGGAGGTTGCGGTCATTTTGTAAACGCCGGGAAGTGCAGGCTGTCCGGCGCAGGTTACCAGCTCTGTTCCAAGGCCTAGGATATCGAAATCGGCTCCTGCCTGCACCAACTGTTCGATGCGCTCTTCGTTCAAATCGCCGCTGAGAATGATTTTAACGTTTGGGAAGCCCGCTTCCGTGAGTATTGAGCGCACTCGGCGCGAAAGGCTTGCCAGGTCGCCGCTGTCCAGGCGAACGGCGTAAAGCTCGTGTCCGTCGCGGCGCATCTCCTCGGCCACTTTAACGGCATTGTACGCTCCCTGAATGGCATCGTAAGTATCCAGCAAAAGCGTTACTCTGTCCTTATCCAGTGCGCACTGGTACAAAGCCCGAAACGCCTCCAGTTCGTCGTCGTAGCGCTGTATCTGCGAGTGCATAACACTGCCGCGCGGCTGAGTCCCGTAAATGCGGGATGCATAGGTGTTCGAGGATGCGTCCAGCCCCCCAATCATTGCGCACCTTGCGGCCACAAGATGCGATAGATCGTGCGCGCGTCTCATGCCGAATTCCAGTAGAACCGCGCGCTCTCCGGCGGCGTAGCGCATTCTTGCGGCCTTGGTGGCTACCAATGTGGAGAAGTTCACGGCGTTCAGGGCGTACGTTTCGAGCATTTGTACCGGTATGGTTGGTCCCTGAACGCGCATCAAGGGCTCGTAGGGGAATACAACCCTGCCCTCGTCAACTATCCATATGTCAACGCCTTTAAACAGGTCCGAACCCGCCGAAAGGAGGTATCCAACAAATTCTTCGCTGAGGCCGCACTGAACAAGCCACTCGGCCTCTTCTTCTGTTAAGGTGAAGAGCAGGTACGTAAGCGCACGCACGGTGCCGGCACAAATCATATAGGCACCACCGAACGGCGCAGAGCGCGAAAAAAGCTCGAAGGTCTCGCGCTGGTTGAAGCCGCATCGGTAGTTTCGGTCCGATATATCCAGTTCGTACCAATCCGTGGCCAGCAGGCTTCGGATTGGCACGTCCGCAAGAAGGTCTGGACGATTAACAGATGCCATAGCGAAGCGCGTTCAGCAAAAAGTTTGGGAACAGCCGGTATAAGAATTCTTTGTGAAAGTCGTTTTACCTCCCAATATTGGCACAGCAAAAGCAGAAGCGCCCGCCGCAATAGCAACTGCAGACGGCGAGCGCTTCTTCACTTGCGTCTTCGAGGGTCATCAAGCCAGGCTTCCGAAGAGCATGCCTGCCGCGGTGGACAGCAGGACCACCACCAACACGTAAGCCAGTGTTTTCTTGAGACCTATCAGTCTGGCCAAAACCAGCATGCTGGGGAGGCTTAAGGATGGACCGGCAAGCAGCAGGGCAAGCGCCGGTCCTTTACCCATTCCCGCTCCCAACAGGCCTTGAAGAATGGGCACTTCCGTTAGTGTGGCGAAGTACATAAGGGCACCCGACACAGAGGCAAACAGGTTGGCCCCAAGCGAGTTTCCGCCCACCAAAGCCGCTACCCACGAGGATGGTATAAGCCCCTCATGGCCGGGTCTTCCGAGCAGGAAGCCGGCGGCTAGTACCCCGGAGAAGAGGAGGGGAACTATCTGGAGGGCAAACCCCCATGTAGCCCTGCCCCATTCAGCCAATTCCGGTTGGGTGAACCATTTTGAAATGACGAGAACAAGCGCGCCAAAAAGCAGTGCGGTTATGGGCCATTTGACGCTGTAGATAAGCGCCCAGAGGCCGCGGTCGGTTTTCGGATTTGCCCAGTTTGCGAAGACGAGTATGCCAACCATCAACGCAAAGTAGACGGCCGTTTTCCACAACGGCCTGGCCTCTTTATACTCTTCCGCGCTGAACATATCGGCGGCTTCCAGCTTTTCCCGCTCCTCTTTGCGGAAGAGCAGGTGCATTATCAACCCGGCTATGTAGGCGAACAAAACAGCTCCAACCGCCCTGGCCAAGCCCATCTCGAAGCCGAGTACGCGCGCCGTGAGGATGATTGCCAGGACGTTAATGGCCGGACCCGAGTAGAGAAACGCGATGGCGGGTCCGATTCCGGCGCCACGCATATAGATGCCAGCGAAAAGCGGCAGTACGGTGCAGGAGCAAACCGCCAAAATTGTTCCCGAAACGGAGGCAACTGAATATGATAGGATTTTGTTCGTTTGCGGCCCGAAGTATTTCATAACGGAGGCCTGGCTTACGAACACGGAAATTGCTCCGGCGATGAAGAAAGCCGGCACCAAACACAGAAGCACGTGTTCACGTGCGTAGCTGTGGAGCATAGCAAGCGACTCCAGCACTGCACCGCGGAAGCGCGGAGCTTCGACCGGCAAAAAGTAGGCAACCAGAAAAACAGCAAGCAGTATGCAGAACTTTTTCAGCTCTGGATCGGTGGTTAATCTTTTTAACATGGTTTTTGTTTTTTCCTCACCTTGGCGCGGGTGGATGCGGTTTGCAACTTTTGCTCGTCTGAGGGTTTTCATTAATTCGTCCTCATTGAAGTAGTTTTTTGATTTCTTCCGGCGAGAGAACTTTTCCAGAGGCTTTAACCTGACCATTCACAGCCAACGCCGGTGTCGTCATGACGCGGAACTTTATTATCTCTTTGATGTCTTCCACTTTTTCGATTTCAGCGTTTATTCCGAGTTCGCGAACGGCTTGCTCTGCATTGGTTGTAAGCTGTTTGCATTTCGGACAACCTGTTCCCAGAATCTGGATCTTCATAAGCACCCTCCGTTTGTTATTTGGCTAAATATGCAAATACCAATCAAGAAAAACACGCTTATACCCCCAACAGTTTGGTGCGGGCTTCGGCTTCGTGCCGCAGTATGGATTCGACGCAGGCAAAAAGCTGCTGAAGGCAGGATGTGGTCAGGCGGTAAAAGACCATTGTGCCAACCTTGCGGTCGGCAACCAAACCGGCTGATTTCATTACGGACAGGTGGCGGGATATGGTGGACATATCGGACCCAACGATTTGCTGAAGCTCGCAGACGCATTTTTCGCCGTCGGCAAGCGCATCAAGAATCACCAGTCGGCTTGGGTGTGCAAGGGCTTTCAGCACCTGAGCCTTGGCCTCGTACAAAGCCAAATTGTCGGGAGAGCGTGTTATTTGCATCATTGTAAATATAGCCAATTATGCCAGAGTAAATCAACCCCGGCAGGGGCGTTCTTGCACTTTGCTGAGGTGCAAGTTGAAGAAGGTTTGCTGGACGGTCCATCTTAACCGAGATTTTTGCCTCCACCGGCTTTTTCTGACAAATCTTGACATTCGCCCTGCAAGCACGCTCCTCCAAAACTTGCACCTCCGCATGGCGTGTGGTATACTTAAATCGCACAACACGCAGGCAAGGAGGAGTGGGTGCCAGCCCACTCTTTCTGGTTTACGGGGCCGCTTACGGAGAGTTTGCCGAAGTCAATTGGGTTCAATAGGTTTTGGCAGGTCCTTCATCGGGGATGCCTTTGGAGTGAACACATGAACAGCGATTTTTTGGATGCATTGAAGCAACTCGAACGCGAGAAGGATATACCGATGGAGTCTCTTATCGAGACCATCGAAACCGCTCTCGCGTCGGCATATAAGAAGAACTACAAGCACAGCGGCCAAATTCATGTGCAGATAGACCCCTCCAGAGCCGCTGTGAAGGTTTACTGCCACCACTATGTGGTCGACGGCACTCCAAAGGATCCCGGGGAGATCAGCCTGAAAGACGCGCTGGCGCTGAAACCCGATGCAAAGCCCGGCGACCTGATAATCAGGGAGGTGACCCCGGAGAACTTCGGCCGCATAGCGGCGCAGACGGCCAAGCAGGTTGTTTTACAGCGCCTTAGGGATGCCGAGCGGAAGCGCATCTTTGAGGAATACAGCGAGCGCACCGGAGAGGTCCTCACCGGTGTGGTGCAGCGCCGAGAGGGCCGCAATGTTATAGTAAACGTTGGCAGGGCCGAGGCAATTCTGCCGGAGAGCGAACAGGTCCGCGGAGAGCATTACCGCTTTAATGACCGCCTGAAAGTTTACCTGCTGGGAGTTAAGGAAACCCCCAAAGGCCCCCAGATTATCGTTTCGAGGACGCATCCTGGCTTGATACGCAGGCTTTTCGAGCTTGAAGTTCCCGAGATAGCCGATGGAACGGTGGTGATAAAGTCCATAGCGCGCGAACCAGGTGTGCGCACCAAAATGGCCGTGGAATCCAGGGATGAAAGGGTTGACCCTGTAGGTGCGTGCGTGGGCCACAGGGGCACAAGGGTTCAGGCTGTGGTCAGCGAACTTGGTAGTGAGAAGATAGATATTGTGCGCTGGAGCGACGATGTTGCCACCAATGTGGCCGAAGCTCTGAAGCCCGCCAAAGTAACTAGAATAGAAGTGTCGGACGACGGCAAAACCGCCTTGGTGGTTGTGCCGGATAATCAGCTTTCCCTTGCCATCGGCAAGGAGGGACAGAACGTTAGGTTAGCCGCCAAACTTACCGGCGTTAAGATAGATATACGCAGTGAGTCCAAACTCGACGAAGCAGGTTCGGCATACCAAGCGGAGCCTGCTGAAGAAGAAGCGGACGCGGAAGCCTCGCAAGGGGGCAGTGCCGCTTCGGAAGAAGGACAAAATGCCGCACCGTAGAGAACCCATTCGGACCTGCATGGGATGCCGCACCGAACGTCCCAAACGCGAGCTTATTCGCGTGGTGAAAACACCAAGCGGGGAAACGCTGGTGGATCCAACCGGCAAACGCTCGGGGCGGGGGGCGTATATTTGTCCTTCCATGGAATGTTTCAATGCGGCTGTGAAACGCAGATCCCTGGAGCGCGCTCTTGGAACCGCCATTCCTGAGTCTGTAAAAGAGCAGTTGGAGGCCATGGTTCAGGAGTTGCTACGGGGACCTGACCGTAATGTGCCGGAGGGAGATCTCCTGCCTGAGAAAGCGAAATGAGGTGATGCAACTTGGCGAATCCAACGGTGAAGATTCCCGATCTGGCCAGGGAGCTGCGTGTCAGAACATCTGATATACAGAAGGCGCTGGCCGAGATGGGGGTCCAGGTGCGCAACATGAACGCCGCTTTGGACCCTAAACTGGTTAATCGTCTGCGCGAGAGATTTCGATCCAACGGAGGAGGCACTGCCCCGCCCAAGCAGGCTCCACAGCGCCGCACTGTGGAAGTGTACGACGGAATCCTCGTTCGCGACTTGGCCGAGAAGCTTTCCGTAAGCTCTGCCGAGCTACTGAAGGCTTTGCTTAAGCAGGGTGTTTTGGCCAACGTGAACTACCCGCTTCCTGCCTCAACGGCGGCTGATTTGGCCCGCATGTTCGGCGCTTCGGTGACGGAGGTGCAGGAAGAGGAAGAAACCGAGATTATAAAGCCAACAACCTCCAAGGGAACGGCTCCGCGGCCGCCCGTGGTTACCATAATGGGTCACGTTGACCACGGCAAAACAACCCTTTTGGATGCAATACGCCAGAGCAAAATCGTGGAGCAGGAGCACGGCGGCATTACCCAGCATATAGGTGCTTACCAGGTGGAAGTGGACGGCAGGAAAATCACCTTCCTGGATACCCCGGGGCACGAAGCCTTCACCGCCATGCGCGCCAGGGGCGCTCGCGTAACCGATATCGCCGTTTTGGTTGTGGCCGCCGACGACGGTGTAATGCCCCAAACAGTTGAGGCTATTAACCATGCCAGGGCCGCCGATGTTCCAATACTGGTTGCGGTGAACAAAATCGATAAGCCTGGCGCCGATCCAGAGCGCACCCGCCAACAGCTAACCGAGTACAATCTGGTGCCTGAAGAGTGGGGCGGCGATACGGTGTTTGTGGATGTCTCTGCCAAAACACGGCAGGGTTTGGATGACCTGCTCACTGCCATTTTGGTTATGGCCGAGGAGCTTGATTTGCGTGCGGATCCGTATTCCAAAGCCACAGGAGTTGTGATTGAAGCTCGGTTGGAACGCGGCCGCGGTCCTGTTGCCACGTTGCTTGTGCAAAACGGCACACTTAAAGCCAGCGATGTTATCGTGGCTGGCACTGCTTACGGCCGCATCAAAGCCATGATGGACGACCGCGGGCGCCGCGTGCCGAAGGCCGGCCCCGCCACGCCTGTGGAGATATTCGGACTGTCGGATGTGCCCCAGGCCGGAGATAAGTTTGAGGTTTGCCGCGATGAGGCAACCGCGCGCCAGATAGCGATGGCGCGTCTTAACCGCCTGCGCGAAGAAGAGCTTGGTAGGGGTCAGCCTGCCAAACCCACCAGCATTCACGAACTGATACAGCAGGGAGAAACCCTGAACGTCGTGCTGAAGGGCGATGTTCAGGGTTCGGTGGAGGCCGCTCAGCAGTCGATACTTAAGCTTGCCACGGATGAGGTGCATATAAGAATCATACACAGCGGCGTTGGCAATATAAGCGAATCCGATATACTTTTGGCATCTGCGTCTAATGCAATAGTTATCGGTTTTAACGTTAGAATAGAGCCCGACGCGAAGAAGGTGGCCGAAGCCGAGGGTGTTGACTGCCGGGTTTACCGAATCATCTACGATCTGATCAACGATATTAAGGCGGCTATAGCCGGAATGCTCGAGCCGGTTCAAGAGGAGGTAAAACTCGGAACCGCCGAAGTGCGCGCAACTTTCAAAACGCCGCGCGGCATAGTTGCCGGATGCTACATAACCGACGGCCGGGTGGTACGCGGCGCCGATGTGCGAGTGATACGGAACAAGCAAGTGATCTTTACAGGCAAAATATCCTCACTAAGGCACGTTAAGGAGGACGTTCGAGAGCTTCCCGCAGGGTTCGAGTGCGGCCTTATGGTCGAAGGCTTCAACGATTTCGCAGAGGGGGATATCCTGGAAGTTTTCGAAATACAAGAAAGATCCAGAACGTAAGCAAAACAGCGGATTCGGGGTTGAACCATGAGAGTCGGCATCTGCAGATTGGAACTATTTGTGCCGGAAAGCCGCTCTCTTAAAGACAAGCGGCAGGTGATAAGAAGCCTGATCGATAACCTGCGCAACCGCTTTAACGTTTCGGCAGCAGAGGTTGATTACCTAGATTCGTGGGGAAGAGCGGCGGTTGGATTGGCCTGCGTGAGCAACGATTCTGATTTCAACGTGCGCGTTCTCAATAAAGTGGTGGACTTTGTGGAGGAAAACCCCAGAGTAGTGCTTCAGGATTACGAAATAGAAACGGTTTGAAATCTTGCACCGTAGACGGCACTGCACCGTTTTGCGGCGCGAGTGCAGAGCTGTAATCCAGCCTGCAGATGCCCTTGGCTGTTGGGTTTTTACTCTTGCTGTTGATGAAAGACGGGTTCGCTTTTGCAGGCTTGCTTGCGTGACAGTATTGTTTTGCTGGGTTTGCTGACATATGACTAGACGCCAAGAGCGCGTTTCGGAGCTTATACGCAGTGTAATGAGCGATATACTGCTTAGGGAAGCCCGAGATCCCAGGTTCGGCTTTTTAACCGTAACCGAGGTGAAGATCTCGGCAGACCTCCGCGACGCCACAATTTTTGTTTCCGTGCTGGGCGAACACGAGCAAGCGGAGGATGCACTGCGCGCTTTGAAAGGCGCTACCGGGTATATCCGCTGCGAGCTTGCGAAGCGCGCCGGCCTGAGGGTTGTTCCGGTGCTCAACTTCCGGCTGGATCCTTCTGCCGAACATAGCGCCCGCGTTTTGGAGCTTCTTGAAAAAATCAGAAGGGAAGAGCAAACCAAAAGTGCTACCTCCGGATCTGGCTCAGAAAGCGCTGAAACTGCTGAGTGAGGGGAACTCTTTTATAATTACCAGCCATGTTAATCCGGAAGGCGATGCTATTGGATCCATGCTTGCCATGGGGTTGGTGCTGGAAGGCATGGGCAAGCAGGTTTCCATGGTTCTGCAGGATCCAATCCCCCAGATATACCACTTTCTGCCGGCATGCCGGCGGGTGAAGCAGCCGCCTATAGATACTCAGCAAGAAGCTTCGCCGAACGTACAAGAATCGTTCGATACCGCTGTGGTGGTGGACTGCGAGGGAATAAACCGCGTTGGCAGGAGGGTGGTGCCGCTTGTTCAATCCGCTTCGCGCCTTCTCGTTATCGACCACCATCCAGCAGAGGCGCCGTTCGGCGATGTGGAGATAAGAGATCCTTCCGCAGCGGCCGCCGGGGAACTGGTTTACCTGCTCCTTAAACAGTGGAATTATCACCTAACGCCGGAAATAGCGGAGTGTTTGCTTACCGCGGTTTTGGTGGATACCGGCGGCTTCAGATATTCCAACACCTCGCCGCGCGCGCTTCGGGTTGCAGCAGAGCTTGTGGATTTGGGGGCGAATTTCACCAGGGTTGTAACGGAGATTTTCGAGAACAAGCCTGTTTCATCCATAAAGCTTATGGGCCGAGCTTTGGCGGCGATGCAAACCACTCCAGACGGGTTGGTGGCTTATTCCACCCTCACCAGGGAGGATTTCGATTTAGCGGGGGCCGTTGACAACGAAACGGAGGGCATAGTAAACCAACTGCTGTTCGCATCTGGAGCCAAGGCATCTGCTTTGTTCCGCGAAACCCGAGACGGCATCCGCGTTAGCCTGCGTTCCAGAGAGGGAGTAGACGTGAACCGCGTGGCAAGGGCGTTCGGGGGTGGCGGACATGTTAGGGCTTCTGGCTGCACCCTCAACGCGCCTTTGGCCGAAGCTGTGAACAGCGTGCTTGCGGAAATCGCGAAGCAAACTGCGCTTTCGACTGCTGAAACCCCTTCACACGAATGAACGGTGTGCTGAATGTGGATAAGCCGGGCGGCATAACCAGCCACGATGTTGTGGATGCCGTCCGCAGAATCACGGGACAGCGCCGTGTGGGCCACACCGGAACGTTAGACCCCATGGCAACCGGGGTGCTGCCGATTTGCATTGGCAAAGCCACCCGCCTTTCAGAGGCCATTATGGCCGGTACCAAAGACTACATTGCAGGAATAACTTTCGGTGTGGAAACCGATACCCAAGACTCCACAGGCCGAATCCTTTCCGAAGAAGATGCAAGCTATCTGACCAAAGAAGCCGTGCAGAAAGCGCTTGAAGATTTCCTGGGCGCCATCCAGCAGACCCCACCGATGGTTTCGGCTAGGCGCTACCACGGCCGCCGGCTGTACGAGCTTGCGCGCGAGGGCATCTCCATTCCGCGAGAGGCCCGCCTTGTGCGCATACTCCATTTGGAGCTTTTGGAGTTTCATCCCGGCGAGCATCCATCCGCCGTTATCTCGGTAACGTGCTCCGGGGGAACTTACATACGCACCTTGGTGCACGATGTTGGCGCCGTTTTGGGATGCGGCGCTCATATGAGCAGTTTGCGGAGAACGCGGGTTGCCTGCTTCACGGAGGAGGCTGCCCGAAAACTGGATGAGATAGAGCGCCTTGCTCTTTCCGGCCAGTTGGATGCCGTTCTGATTCCTATGACCCAGGCGGTGTCGCACTTGCCCTCGGTAACGCTGAATCAGCAGGAGGCAGGCCGCGTTAAACACGGACAGCCACCGAGGGAATGGGCTGGTGAGGTGCCGGAGGATGCCCAGCGGGTTGCCCTCATCGGTCCCGAGGGGGCGCTTTTGGCTATTGCCCGGGTTGAGAAAGCCCCCTCTAAAGATGGCGTGGTTTTGAAGCCTTATACTGTATTGGTAGAGTGAAGGCCTTTTATGCGCATATATAAGGATATACCCTCCCGTCCGCTGTTGGATGCAGGAAGAGCCGTCGGAATAGGCGTGTTCGACGGCGTGCACCTTGGCCACCAGGAGTTGATACGCAGGGTTGTGGCTGCGGCACAGAACAGCAGGCTAAAGCCACTGCTGTTTACCTTTGACCGCCATCCGCTTGAACTGCTTAATCCTTCAGATGCACCGCCGTATTTAACACCTCTGGAAGATAAGCTCAGCCTGATGGAACAGGCCGGGGCCGAGGAAGTTGTTGTTGCCAAGCTGACGCCTCAGCTTCTTTCAACGGAGGCGGAGGATTTCGTTCGGCAGGTGATGGTGGAACGCCTAAACACCAGATGGGTGGTTGCGGGATGGAGCTTTAGGTTTGGGAAAGGCAGGCGCGGAACGCCAGAAATGCTTCGGCAGATCGGCGCCGGGTTTGGGTTTCAAACCGACGTGGTTCAGCCGGTGACGGTGGAGGGAGAGGTGGCCACAAGCAGTCGCATCCGAGAGCTTTTGGCGTGCGGCAGGCTTGCCGTTGCCAACCGCCTTTTGGGCCGCCCCCACAGCATAACGGGAAAGGTCGTGCGCGGCAGGGGCCGTGGTCGCACAATCGGCGTGCCAACGGCAAATTTGGAAATACCGTATAGAGCCGCACTGCCCTCCAGGGGTGTTTACAAAGCCGAAGCAGTGGTCGGTTGCGATAGATACCCGGCGGTTGTTAACATCGGCCTGCGCCCCACCTTCAACGAGGAACCGGTGCTTACGGTGGAAGCGCATCTGATAGGATTCCGCGGGGATTTGTACGGCAGAAGCGTTCGCCTTCGGTTTTTGGAGAGATTGCGCGACGAGCGGAAGTTCGACAGCGTGGATGCGCTTAAGCACCAGATGGCCGAGGATATAGAACGTGCACGTGGAGAGCGGTGAGATAACCGCGCAAGTTTTCCTGTTGCCACCGGTTTTTTCGCCAGAGCAGGCCCAGCCGGAGGCGTAAGTTGTAAATTGGTGCGGAGATAAGTGTTGCGTTTGCGCACGCGCGCCATCCGTTAAGGCTTTTCAAAGGTAGATGGCTTGCTTGCCCTCACCCCTAACCCCTCTCCCGCTGTTTGCGCGGGCGAGGGGAACTAAGCGCTTGCTTCTCCTGGCACTGGGAGAAGAGTTGGGGATGGTGCTATTGACCAATAGAAGGTTTTCTGGTGGTGGAGTTCAGAACTTTGAAAAACCCTGGCCATCCGTTTGACTATAAATGTAGCCTGTGATATTATCGGTACGTCATAGAAAAGAGAAGTTGTTGTGAGTTAGGAGGAGAAACGCTACATGGTTCTCTTGAAGGAGCAGAAGAGCTCCATCATAGAGGAATACAGACGACATGAGAGGGACACCGGATGCCCTGAAGTCCAAGTCGCATTGCTCACGGCCAGAATAAATCAACTGACCGAGCACCTGAAGGTGCACAAGAAAGATCACCATTCGCGCCGCGGCTTGCTTATGATGGTGGGGCACCGAGATCGACTGCTTAGGTACCTGCGCGATAAAGATATCGAGAGGTACAGAGAAATAACTGCGAAGTTGGGTATCAGACGCAAGTTCTAAAGGAAGCATATGGTGAGTACGGTAAGCCTGGATGTTGGGGACGGCCGTACCCTCACCATCGAAACCGGCCGATTAGCTAAACAAGCCAACGGTGCTGTTCTGGTGAGATTAGGCGACACGGTCGTGCTTGTCACGGCCGTGATGTCCAAAGAAGTAAGAGAGGGGATTGACTTCTTCCCCTTAACCTGCGATTACGAAGAGCGCATGTACGCTGCCGGGAAGATACCCGGCAGTTTTCCAAAGAGGGAAGGTAAGCCGAGCGAAAAAGCGGTTGTAACAGCTCGGCTGATGGATCGCCCACACAGGCCCCTTTTCCCCGAAGGCATGCGCAACGATGTGCAGATCATCGGTATCCCGCTCTCGGTTGACCCGGAAAATCAGCCCGATGTGCTGGCGATGATCGGTACATCTGCTGCGCTTACAATATCCGACATCCCGTTCAACGGGCCTGTTGGCTCTGTTCGCGTTGCGCTGGTTGACGGCCAGTTTGTGGCATACCCCACCCAGTCCCAACTGGATGCAAGCGAGCTGGACCTGCTTGTGGCAGGCACCAGAGATGCTATTACCACCATAGACGTTGCTGCATCGCAGGTCACCGAGGCCGAGATACTTGAGGCTATAGAGTTTGCGCAGAAGGAGATACTTCGCCTGTGCGACCTCCAGGAGCAGTTGGCCGAGGAGGTTGGCAAACCGAAGTCCGAGGTAACAATTATCAAGCCCGACGAAGAGCTGGTTTCGGTCATAACCCAAACAGCCGGAGAGAAGATAGCCACTGCCATAGTCGACCCGGATAAGGCTTCCCGAGAAACCGCTATCACTGAACTGATTGACGAAATCGTTGCCGACCTACTGCCAGAGTATCCAGAACGGGAGGCCGATATTCGGCTTGCCGCCGATAAGGTGGTCAAGCAGGAGGTGCGCAGGCTGATTCTGGAGCAGGGTATAAGGCCCGACGGCCGAAAGGCGGATGAAATCCGCCCGGTAACCTGCGAAGTGGGAGTACTGCCGCGCGCGCACGGCTCCGGTCTTTTCACCCGCGGGCAAACTCAGGTGCTTACAGTTTGCACCCTCGGCTCGCTTGATGAGGAGCAGATTCTCGATAGCCTTACCGGCGAAGCCACCAAGCGCTTCATGCACCACTACAACTTCCCGCCGTTCTGCGTGGGAGAGGCAAAGCCGATAAGGGGCGCAAGCCGCCGGGATATAGGTCACGGTGCGCTTGCCGAGAGAGCCCTGAGGTGCATGATTCCTGAAGCCGACGACTTTCCATATGTAATCCGCCTCGTCTCCGAGGTCCTGGAATCCAACGGCTCAAGCTCTATGGCGTCTGTATGCGGAAGCAGCCTTGCCCTGATGGATGCCGGCGTGCAGATTGCCGCTCCGGTGGCGGGCATCGCCATAGGCTTGATGACAGACGGTGACCGCTATAGCCTCCTTACGGATATCCAGGGCATGGAGGACTTCGGCGGGGATATGGATTTCAAGGTCGCCGGCTCCGAAACCGGTATAACCGCCATACAGCTCGATACCAAGATACCCGGCATCACCCTGCCGATAATCAGGGATGCCTTGGAGCGGGCAAGAGAAGCGCGCCTCCAGATACTGGACAAAATGCGCGCTGTAATTCCTGCTCCCAGGGAAAGCTTGTCGCCTTATGCTCCGCGAATCTTTGTCATCGAGATACATCCCGATAAAATCGGCGATGTTATAGGTCCGGGCGGCAAGATCGTTAAGAAAATACAAGCCGAAACTGGCGCCCGCATAGATATCGAGCAGGACGGTAAGGTTTACATTGCATCTGTTGGGGCCGAGGGTGGTGAGCGTGCAAAGAAGTGGATTGAAGACCTTGCCAGAGAGGTAAAAGTTGGCGAGGTGTATCCGGGGCGCGTTACCCGACTGGTGAACTTCGGTGCCTTCGTGGAGATACTCCCCGGAAAAGAGGGGCTGGTTCCTATCTCGCAGCTAAGCTCCGGAGGACGCGCGCGCAGAATAGAGGACCTTGTGAAGGTTGGGGACGAAATCGTGGTGCGGGTGACCGATATAGATTCGCAGGGGAGGATAAACCTCGCCCGCAAAGATATACAAGTACCGCCCCATTCTCCACAGTCCCGCGATAAATCCGATCGGAAGCACGAACCGCCCCGCAAGCCTCAGCAGGGGCAGGAAAAGCCCGATAGGGACCGGGACCGCCAGCGCGGGCCGTCAAAACCCCAGCAGCGCGAAGAGCCTCCTGTGGGGATCACATTTAGACCGAAGCCGAAACCTCAGGACGGCACTGGTAAAAAGTAGCCAAGCGTGTGTATTACAGAGAAACCCTGCCTAACGGTGTTCGGATCGTAGCGGAGAGGGTCGAGCACGTCCCTTCGGTATCGTTGGGCATCTGGATCGGTGTTGGGTCTCGCAACGAAACAGATGCCCAGGCTGGTATTTCGCACTTTATAGAGCACATGCTCTTCAAAGGCACCCGCCGACGCAGTGCCCGCGATATCGCTGAGGAACTTGACTCGGTGGGCGGCCGCATGAACGCTTTCACCGATAAAGAGTACACCTGCTACTACGCCAAAGTTCTAACCGAGCACCTGCCCCTCGCGTTCGACCTGCTTGCCGATATGCTCCTCGAACCCCGGCTTGACCCGAGCGATATCGAGTGCGAGAAGAACGTTGTTATAGAAGAGATTAAGCGGCACGAGGATACTCCCGAGGATTTGATTCACGATGTGCTCGCCCAAAACCTTTGGGCTGATCATCCGCTGGGCAGACCTGTCCTCGGTACGCTGGATACGGTTCAGGGGTTCACGCGGGAGCAGATACGCGATTACATGGACCAGTGGTATACCGCCGATTCCATCGTTGTGGCCGCCGCTGGAAATGTGGACCCGCAGGAGCTTTTCAAGCTGGCCGAGCGTTATTTTGGGGGCCTTGACGGCACCGCTCCGAAGCTTTCTCTACAACCCCCAAAACCGCGGGTCTGCTCTTGCTACCTGAACCGCTCCACCGAACAGGTTCACTTGTGCGTGGGGGCACCGGGAATTTCGCACGACTCCGAAGATCGCTATGCGATGGCGGTGCTGGATGTGGCCTACGGCGGCGGTGTGAGCAGTAGGCTCTTCCAGGAAATCCGCGAAAGCCGCGGATTGGTGTACTCCATCGGCTCTTACTTCACTTCTTACCGAGAAGGCGGGCTGTTTGCCGTGTACGCCGGCACAAGCAGCGATACCGCCGGAGAGGTCCTTCGCCTTGTTGAGGCCGAGGAAGAGCGCCTTCGCAGAGAGGGGTTTTCTCAAGAAGAAATAGATAGGGCTAAAAGCCAGATACGCGGCTCTATGCTGTTGGGTTTGGAAAGCACCAGCACAAGAATGACGCGCCTGGGCAGATTGGAGCTTTACTTCGGCCGCATCGTTCCGGTCGAAGAAGTGCTTGCCGGAATAGATGCGGTTACCCTAGATGATGTGCACCGTCTGTGCGCGCAGGTGCTGGACAGCGGGCGTCATGCCATAGCCGCCATAGGCCCTTTCGAAAACCCTCCGGACTTCTCTGTTTAACCTGAGCTCCAAACCGCCTTCCGATTCAGCCGTTGGGTGCCCGAAAATCGTTCGCAAGTTGGAGGAGCCTTTTTGCTGTTTGCGAACTATGTTTATGCAGGCGGCATCCGCCCAAAGCGGCGCGGGTGCCCTCTCTAGCCGCATGCGCTGTTTTGCGCCCCGCGGCCGCCGGCAGTTGCCCCTGCAGAAAGGGGAACGACCATGCCAGCTGAGGATATTCATGCAACCCGGATGGTGCAACGCGAGCTGATCAAGCGCGGCATCGACATCAGCTATATGGATGTTCGGGTTTCGCACGGCGTCGTTTACATGCGCGGTATTGTCCGCAAAATGCGCGGTATGGACTTCGACCTCGAGCGGGAAATGGCGATAATTTGCAATATCCTCCGCCAGAAGCCTGGAATCCGCCAAGTGGTTAACGACTGCGTAATCCGACAATAATCGGCACGTAATGGATGCAGACCAACGGCTAAAGCTGTTAGCGGCTGCAGCTTTGGTTTTGATTAACGGCTTCTTCGTTGCCGCCGAGTTCGCCCTTGTAAAAGTAAGGGCCACCAGGCTCGAAGAGTTGGCCAGAGATGGCGTGCGCACAGCGCGCCTGACCCAGCACCTCGTTAAGCATCTTAACGACTACCTGTCTGCCTGCCAGCTTGGCGTAACCATGGCCAGTTTGGCTTTGGGTTGGCTTGGAGAGCCTGCTGTTGCCGCGCTTTTGGAACCCCTGTTTGCCAGCTTCGGTCCGTGGTCGAAAGCCGCCTCTCACGCGGTTGCGGTTTCGGCGGCTTTTGCTGCCATAACTTTTGTACATATCGTCTTCGGCGAACTCACCTTCAAAACGTTGGCCATCCAGAAGCCAGAGTCGACAGCGCTTTGGGTTACCTATCCGCTTCACGCATTCCACCGTGTATTTTTCCCTGCCACATGGCTGATGAACAGCATGGCAAACCTTGCACTTAGGCTGTTCGGCCTCAAACCCGGGGCTGAGGAAGAGGCGGTTCACTCTCAGGAGGAGCTGAGGCTTATACTGGTCGCTTCGCACCGCAGTGGAATTCTTAAGGCATCCGAATTGGACCTGGTTCAGCATGTGTTTCGCTTCTCCAACCGCACTGCCAAAGAGATCATGGTGCCGCGGGTGGATATGGTCTGCCTCTCCACGGATAAGTCCATCGATGAAAATATACAAATTGCCTCCAGCCGCGGCTACACGCGCATGCCCGTGGTGGAAGATGGCGACCTGGATAGGGTTCTTGGCTTTGTTCACGTGAAAGATCTCCTTCCGCTTGCAAGCAGTAGGAGGCGGATTTCCCGCAGTGATGCCGAGCTTCTTCGGTCTATCACCAGGCCCATAAAAAGGATTCCGGAAACCAAGCCTGTGGAGCGGCTTCTGCGCGAATTCCAGGAGGAAAGGGTTCAAATTGCGCTTGTGCTGGATGAATACGGCGGCACATCCGGAATGGTGACCCTTGAGGATGTGCTGGAGGAGCTTGTGGGCGAAATATGGGACGAATTCGAAATAGCCCAGCCGAAGATTCGGCAGGCCGAGGATGGAAGCTACCTCGTTGACGGCGCAACCTCCATAGAGGAGCTCTGCGAGGCTTTGGAGATAGAGGTTCCGGAGCAGGAGTTCGATACTGTTGCGGGTTTGGTGCTGGGAATGTTGGGCAGGATGCCCGAAGTTGGCGATACCGTGGATGTTGATGGGTACCAAGCGCGTGTGCTCAGCATGAGGGGACGCCGTATTCGAACCGTGCAGTTTACCAAACGCGAGGAGGAAACTTCAGCCGAGGTGCATACGCAGAAGGGAGATGTTGAGGGAAGCGTATGAGGGTTCTGGGGCTGGACGTTGGAAGTCGGCGCATTGGTGTGGCCGTCAGCGAGGTGGCTGATGTGGTTGTTCCCGTGTGCGTGATTAACCGCGGCCCCCGCGAGATGGAGCAGATTGCGGCTATGGTGCGCGAGCGGGATATTGAGCTTGTGGTTGTGGGCCTGCCAACCGGTCGGAACGGCGAAATAGGTCCTCAGGCCCGGGCTGTGCTGGAATTTGTGGAAGCACTGCGCAGTGTTCTGAAAATCCCCGTGGAAACTTGGGATGAGAGCTTTACCACCGCCGAAGCCGAAGAGCTTTTGATAGAGGCGGACTTAAGCCGCGCCAAGCGCCGCAGGGTTCTGGATGCCGCCGCCGCGGTTATCCTTCTGCAAAGCTATTTGGAGTCTGTTCGGTCCAAACGCTCGGGGTAATTTTTGTGGCGGAAGGCCTTCGCGAAAACGGTTGTTAGGCCGGCGGTTCTGTGGTAAACTTTCATTGAAGGGCTAAAAGGCCGGAGGTTTGACTGCACCGCCTTTTTCCAGCCCCACAAAAACACGGAGAGCGAATGGGTTGAGGACACAGCGCCATCGCAAAAGCACCTTGTTTGCTCACCATTCTGAAGAGGAGTTTGCCAAACTGCTGGATTACTACAAGGTGCGCTGGGAATACGAACCGCAAACCTTCGTGTTGGAAACCGATGAAAGCGGCAACGTTAAGGAGTGCTTTACTCCAGACTTTTACCTCCCCGATTACGATCTTTACGTTGAAGTTACCACCCTCAAACCGGACCTTGCCAGCCGCAAGAACCGCAAACTGCGCCGTCTGAGGGAAAAGTATCCGCATGTAAAGATCAAGCTTTTCAAACTGGGAGATTTCCGCAAGTTGATGAAGCGTTACGGTTTGGATCATAAGCCCCAATGAAACGCTTACCGGTCATAAAGGCAACACCGAGTGTTCCAACTGTGGAAGAGGCGTTGAAGATCAACGCGCCGTTGGTTGCCAATTGGCTAACCGAATTTCTGCGAGATGAAATCGTGCGCCGGCGCGGCTTTCACAAGGCGGTAGTTGGGCTTTCCGGAGGGGTAGATTCTGCAACCTCGGCTTACCTGTGTGTTAGGGCGCTGGGGCCGGAAAACGTTGTGGGAATACGGATGCCGTATAAAACCAGCAGCCGCGACAGCCTTGAGCACGCCGCATTGGTTATTTCTCAACTGGGAATACCTTCAGAGACGGTTGACATCACCCCGGCGGTTGACGGATACCTGGCCTCCGAGCCTGATGCCAGTCCGCTGCGGCGCGGCAACGTGATGGCCCGCGTTAGAATGCTCATTTTGTTCGATAAATCGGCCAAATATCGGGCGCTTCCTGTTGGAACGGGCAACAAAACCGAGAGACTGCTTGGCTACTTCACCTGGCACGGCGACGATGCACCGCCCATAAACCCGCTTGGAGATCTCTTCAAAACGCAGGTTTGGCAGCTTGCTAGGTATCTCGGTGTGCCAGAGGTGATCCTCAACAAGCCGCCAACCGCCGACCTTGTTGTCGGGCAAACAGACGAGGGCGATATAGGCATCTCCTACGCCAAAGCCGACCACATCCTGTACCACCTCATTCAGGGCTACTCCAAAGAGCGTTTGGTTAAAATGGGGTTCTCGCCCGAGGATGTGGACCTCGTGCGCAACCGCCTTGACGGCACCCACTGGAAGCGGCGGCCGCCCACTACCGCTATGCTTTCCCACACATCCATTGGCGATTACTACCTAAGGCCGGTCGATTATTAAGCTTGCCCCAATCCTGTAAAAAGCCCCTTTCGTTCGGTTGTTGCGGCTCGCGGCGTTTTGGCTATATAATGGTGCACGGACCAGCAATAGTTGGGGGGAACTGTTGAAGGGGTTCATCGTTAGGTTTTTGTCGAACATGATTGCCCTGTGGCTCACCGTCCGGATAGGGCAGGCGTTGGGACTGCAGATGCGGTTGGGCCCCGAAAGAGGAGGCGGCGCTTTTTCGGTGGTGGTTTCCGCCGCGGTTGCGGTTGTGGCGTTGGGTTTGGCCAACGCCTTTTTGGGCCGGTTGATAAAGATGGCCGCTGTGCCGCTGAACTGCTTTACTTTTGGCTTGTTTGGCATTGTTGTTAATGCACTTATGTTCCTGCTGGTTGGCAGCGGCATTTTGGAAGGCTTTCGGGTTAGGGGATTCCTTGCCGGCCTTTACGGCTCTGTGGTAATGGGAGCCCTCAGCAGCATAATCAATCAGCTTGTAAGCTCCAGAGGAACGGACTAAATGCAGCTCGTGTTAATCACGGGCATGTCTGGCGCCGGTCGAACCATAGTCCTGCGCAAGTTCGAAGACATGGGCTACTTCTGCGTGGACAACCTCCCCCCACCGCTTTTGCCGCAGTTCGCTAGGCTCTGCAGGGAAAAAGGCAATGTCTCCAAAGCCGCATGCGTGGTGGACCTGCGCAGCGGTTCCTTCTTCGAAAGTTTGACAGATGCCATAAACCAGTTGAGGGCTGAGGGTGTTAACACCACAATCCTCTTCTTAGACTCCAGCGACGAAGCCCTCACTAAACGCTTCAAAGAGACCAGAAGAAAGCATCCCCTCTTCCGAAAGCGCTCAAGCATCCCCGAAAGCATACGAACGGAAAGGCTTTCTCTGCGCGAAGTGAGGGCCATGGCGGATAAAATAATCGATACGTCCGCCATGCTTCCGAAGGACCTGCGCTCTGAAATCGCCAAAGATTTCGGCAAGGATGCGTTTTCGGGGCCTATTATTCTCGTTCGATCCTTCGGTTTCAAACACGGGGTTCCCGCGGATGCCGACCTGGTTTTCGATGTGCGTCTGCTTGCCAATCCACACTATGTTCCCGAACTTAAAGACCTGGATGGGCGGGCGCAGGAGGTCGCCGAATTCATACATCAAGATCCGAACACCTCGGAGTTTCTTTCGCGCTTGTTCTCGCTTTTGGCTTTCTGTCTGCCGCTGTACGTGGCGGAGGGGAAAGCTTATCTCACCATTGCTGTGGGCTGCACAGGCGGAAGGCACCGTTCTGTGGTGGTTGCCGAGGAGATCGCGCGCTTTCTGCAGGAGCAGGGGTACCACGTGCAGGTTCAGCACCGAGACATAGGGAAGTCTTAAAAGAACCCCAAAGATAATTGCCCTGTGCGAAACATTTACCCGCAGTGCCTCGTCTAAAGCATGAAAATGCGGAACTCTTGCGCCCCAAGATGAATACGCCGAGTGAAATATTTAACCGCCTGGTGAACGTTGCCAGGGCTTACTCCTCTGAGCTCAGCAAGCGGAACGGCGTTAAGAGTGTTTTCTTGTACGGCTCTGCTGCTTACGGCACGGTAAGCAGTTTTTCGGACGTGGATATCGCTCTTGTGTACTCTGAGCCTTTTCCGCAGTGCTGGGTTGAGCACCGTATTGTTGAGGGCGTTAAGGTGGATATTGTGTCCGTTCCACTGTACGCCGTAAAAGAGCTAACCGCCCAGCATTACGACATGCCATGGTTCGTGCTGAAAGGCATCCTTCTCGGTGGGCCGCATTCGGTGCTGTACGACCCAAATGGCCACATCGCCGCGGCAAAGCAAGCCCTGCTCGACGTGGATTGGGAGCGCGACATCGCCGTTCCGTGGTGCTTGAGGTGGCTTCGAAGTGAGGTAATCAAAACTGCCGCCAAGGCCAAAGAAGCCGATCCTTCTCAAGCGGTTGCTCTCCTGAGGCGAGTAATTTTCGATCTCGATCACATGTTCTACCTCCTATATACGGAGAAACAGCCCTCTGTAACTGCCGAAAAGCTGGGAGTTGCAGGCTATGCAGACTTAGCAGCGTCTATCGTCAGCACGGTTGCGCCAAGGCCCGAGCATGTGTCGGCCTTGATCGAAGCATATCGCGAGCTTTGGAACTACACGCTTGCTCATGCTTATGCCCCCATCCGCCAGCGCCTTCTGCAAGCGGGGGTGCAAGAGCCGGAAAAACTGGAGCTGATAGGCGACTACGGGCTTTACTGGCCCGGACACCGCCTGCACGAGCTCGGCCGTGTGCTTGCAGAGGTGGACCTGGCGCTGAACTGGGGTGCTTTCGAACTGGAACGCCAGGCGCCGTTGTCTGCTTGGATTCTGCTCTGGGGCGTACATCCCCAAAGCGCAGAACGCCGGTGGAGGGCGATCAGCGCCGCATTGAACGATATCGGCTTGGATGTTGCAGACGTAGTGGAGGGATTGCTTGCCGACACCGCGTTCAAGCAGTTATCCGCGCGCTCGGACACTGCCTATAAGCGTGCGCAGGACCTGATCGTTTCAGAACCTCAGGTGCGTACCGCAGCCCGGCAAGCTGAAGAGCTCTGCAGTCGCATGGAAGCCGCGCTGGTAAGCCGCGCCCCGGGCGCTGTTTAACTCTCTTAGGTGCTGGTTCTTCCTGCTTGTCCCGGGTTCACCAGGAAGACCGCTACCGGGCCGAGTACGGGTACCAAAACCACTACCCAAGCCCAAAGCGCCCGCGCGATCTCGTCCATGGTGCGGCTGCGAAGCATCAGCAGTCCAATAACCATCAAAATGATGTGGATTATTGGAACGACAGCCGCAATTGCTTCTTTCATCTCTTCATCCCCTTTCTTTGATGCTTACATCGCTTTGCGCAGGATGTCCGTAACCGACACGATTCCCAACAGCCCCTCTTTAATCACCGGGGCGCGCCGTATGCCGGTGTGAGCAAACAGCCGCGCCACGTACTCCACCCCAAGGTCCGGATTGACCACTATGCAAGGCTTGGTCATGATTTCATGCACCTGCACAGTCTTGGGGTCTTTTCCGTAGGCGGCTACTTTGTACACAATGTCGGCCTCGGTTACAATCCCGTAGGCATCTTGCTCGTGGCGGCGCTCCACCACCAATGCCCGGACGTTTTTGTCCTTCATTGTCTGGATGGCTTCGGCCACGGTTGCACTGCCCGAGATGGTAACGACGTCCGTCGTCATGATGTCCTTAGCGGTAAGCATAGGACCCTCCCTCTGGGTAAAACCCAAGGCCCGGCCGATTCCGGTTAGTACTCGTTATTTCGACGAGGATTCGAAAACTCCTCCTCTACTGAAAAGTTTAGTTTTTCCATGATAGAAGCAAAAGCCGAATTTTTTCGGTACAGCCCGCTTCTTCTTGAAGCTGGCGGCCGGCGTTGTACAAGGAGGGAACAATTTTTGTGGAAGAATAGTCTAGGTAGTTAGAAACCGCTCTGTCGATCGCGCGATCGCAACAGCATTCAAACGGCCTCGGCTTGAGGGGCGCGCGGAGGCCTAACACATGGAGGTAAGAAGGAGATGCTAAAGAAGATCGTTTTGCTGACACTGGCGCTTTCGCTGGTGGGAACTGCTGCGTTTGCCGGTGTTGTGGCTGTAAGTGATGCATCCGGCCGCCCCGGAGACGTGGTAGCTATCTCGGTAAAGGCCGATGCCGATGTGCGCGGTGTGGCGGCGGCTGGGATAGGTCTTGACATCCGCTCGAGCGAACCGCCCGGTGCGCCACAACTAGCGTTTGTGAACATCACCGCCGGCAGTTTTTGGCCCGCTGGCTCTCTCATAGCGCCTAACATAGGCGGTGTTGGCGGTTCAAGCCTGCCGGTTGGAACGGCATACGTGGGCATAGTAACCACCGAAAACCGCAACGGTCCCGGGGAGATGTTGGTCTTCCAGGTGAAGATTCCGGAAACTGCCCCGGTTGGAACCGTTTACAAGCTGGCCATCAACAGACTGGAGCTGAGCAACGCGGCTGGAGCTTCGGTTTCCGCCACCACCAAGGACGGCTCTTTGAAGATAGTCGCGCCGGAAAGCGGCAAAATCAGCGTGAAGAACGTATCTGCGGCGCCTGGTGAAACCGTGAACTTGGAGGTTGAGGTTGACGAAAACGTTAAGGGGTTCAGCGGAATCGGCTTCACCATGCTGATGGACGTTTCCCTGAAGGTTGATCCCAACAAGGTTGCGGCCGGAGCACTGATGAAAGGCGGTTTGATTGCCGCCAACACCAAACAGCCGGGTCGCGTGATTATAGGTGCAACGGTTTCGGGGATAGTCAATGGCCCTGGGGTTGTAGCCGTTGTTCCAGTTACACTGCCATCTACTGCAAAGGTGGGCGACGTATTCCCCATCGAGTTCCAGAACATTGAGCTGAGCGATATTACGGGCAAGCAGTTGGTGCCGCCAACCCCGGTTTCAGGAAAGATTACTGTTGCGCTGTCGAAAGCACCCGGTGCCCTTATCTTGAAAGATGCAAAGGGCAAACCCGGCTCGGTGGTTGTTGTGCAGGTGGTGGCGGATGACAAAGTGCGCAGCATTAGCGGTGCCGTTCTGGATTTGGATTTCAGGACTAGCACCCCTGCAAGCGCTCCTCCAATCAGCGTTACCAAGCCCGAGGATGTGAAGGCCGGTTCGATGTTCCCCAACGCCATTGTTGCGGCCAATCTCAATACCCCTGGCAAAGCCCTGATAGGTATTGCAGGGGCCGCGCCGGCTAACGGACCGGGAGTTGTTGCCGAGATTCCGTTCCTCATCCCAGCAAACGCCGCTAAGAACACCGCCTACGCCATCAAGATGTCGGCGACCGTGGCAATGGATGGAACGGATGTGCCGATTGAAGCGGTGGGCGGCACTATCATCGTTGAACAGCCAAGGCTGAGAGGGGATGTGAACGGCGACGGCAAGATCTCCGTTACAGACGCGACAATGGCACTGAGTGCGGCGTTGGGGTTGATCAAGCTTGACCCGGAGCAGTTCGCCGCCGCCGACCTGAACGGAGACGGCAAAATCAGCATCTCCGAAGTTACGCGCATCCTGAGAGCCGCCCTTAATCTGGAAAAGCTGGAGTAGAACCGCAGGCTAGTCTCAGGTTCTCCTGAACGTCCGAAAGCAAAAGCGTCTCCCCCTTCACAGGGGCGAGGCGCCTTTTGCTTTCATCGCCCCAAGGATGCTAATATTGGTGTGCCGAATAATCAACATGGCTGGAGGCAACTGGTTATGTCGAACCTGTGTGTGGGCGGTTCAGATGCGCTAATAGTTGTTGACCTGCAGAACGATTTCTGTCCAGGGGGAGCGCTTCCGGTTCCCAACGGAGATGAGGTGGTTCAGCCCATCAACAGCATTTTGCATATGTTTCCGCTGGTTGTTGCCACACAGGATTGGCATCCGGAAAACCACATCTCTTTCCAGTCCCAGGGGGGGCCGTGGCCTCCGCACTGCGTGGCCGGAACTTGGGGCGCTGAACCGCACCCTGCGTTCCTCCAAAGCGAGGTTGATGTTTGGATAAAAAAAGCAACCACTCCGGACAAAGATGCCTACTCCGGATTTGAAGGAACAGACCTTGCTGAGCAACTCCGGGCCCGCGGCGTCACCCGGGTGTTCATAACGGGCCTCGCAACCGACTACTGCGTGAGGGCAACCGCATTGGATGCGCTGGCCGCCGGCTTCAGCGTTGTGGTGCTTTCTGACTGCATCCGCGGTGTGGATGTAAACCCAGGCGACTCCGAACGCGCCATTCAGGAAATGGCCGCGGCTGGTGCGGTGATAGCCGCATCTGCAGATCTAAAGTAAAAACACATATCGGCCGCACAGTTATCAAAACTTGAGGAGAGTTTATAGTGATTGACCCTAAAAGACATATAACACAAATCTGCACTCTTATATACCAAAGGCGCTTGTCCGACAGCGCCGGGGGCAATGTAAGCGTGCGCCAAAACGGCAAGATATACGTCACGCCGAGGTTTATGGGAAGCAAAAGGCGCTGGCACATCAACCCCGAGGATGTGGTGGTGCTGGAGGAGGCAAACGCTTTTGAACAAGCCTCGCAGCATCCGATGGTTAGCAGAGAAGTTAAGGTGCATCTTGCTGTTTACGCCAACTTTCCGAAAGCGGGCGCTGTTATTCACGCCCACCCCGAAAACCTGATGGTTTTTGCCTCGGCGGAACAGCCTTTGCCGCCAACCAGCGACCAAACAGCGAAGTTCGGCACCGTGCCTGTGGTGCCGTACGCCAAGGCGCATACCCAGGCCCTTGCCGATGTTGTGGTGGATTCGCTGAAACCCATGGAAAGCGGCTTGGAAAGCCACGGCATCGCTTGCTTGCTGCCGCGCCACGGTGTGGTAGTGGTCGGAAGAGACCTTGACGACGCTTATGATACCTTGGAGCGGCTGGACGGCAGTGCGCGCATCTTCCTAATGAAAAAGCTTCTGGAACTGTCGGTAGGAAGCTTTGACAAGCAAACGAGTATTGATTGAACCTTAGAGGCTTCTCGCGAGAGGTTTTGGCGAACGGATACGATTATTGAACGTCAAAGCTTTTTGGAGGGAGGAGAAATGATGAAGAAAACTCCCGAACGCATCCACGTTATAGTGCCCCATCCGGAATGGGCAGATTGGTTCGAAGACCATGTCCTGAAGCGGTATGTGCCGAAAGAGATACGAGACCGCATCTTCGTGATGCGCCCGGAACAGCCGGAGAAAGAGCCTTCCACCTTGGATGAAATTCTGGCCGAAATGCTGAAAGATCCGGTTTTCAGAAAAGAGTGGGAAGAGTCTGAGGCTGCGTATCAGCGCGAGTTCGGCATACGCAGAGTGCATCACGATATGTAATGTAAACTGCCAACGGTAAAATGTTCTCTTACAACGGCTTTCAAAAAGCCGCTTTGGCGGTACTTGCTTTGCTGGCAGTGGTTGCCGTAATAGCTTCGATGCGAAGAATGCCCGCGCCGGTTCAGTTCAGCCCTGCCGGGGCTTTGCCGCAGGGTGCGGGGTTTACCCCAACCGGCAGTGTTCAGGTGCCGGCTGTTGGCGGAGGCGCAGAATATCCGGCGGCGGACCAATATACGCCGCGCCAAACCACCGCCGACTTATCCGAGCCGATAAATATCAACACTGCCAGCCGCGAAGAGCTGGAGCGCCTGCCGCGCATAGGCCCTGTTATCGCCCAGAGAATCATAGACTATAGAACTGAGAACGGCCCTTTCGAATCGCCGGAAGAGATTATGGAGGTGCGCGGCATCGGACCCAAAACGTTCGCCAAAATCCAGCATCTGATAAGGGTTAGGTGAGCACATATGGCCCATCCTATCCCGACCCGCCAAGTGGAGCCTTCTGTTGATTGGCTTTTTGCGCGTTTAACAAATGTAGAGCAGGAAGACTTTCTCAATTTTCTGAACCGCGCCGCAAGGGATTTGATGTTGCGGCACGATTTGGCTGGGCTTCTCACGCGCCGCAACGTCCTGGACCAGCCGGATGAAACCGATGCAGAGCTGGCCCAGCAACTTCAAAACGAAATAATCTCCGAACAGGACCCACTTGGCTATTGGGACGCGCCTTTGGTTACCAACCGCGCAGAAACCAGAGCCACCGTTACGGGGCATTGGCTTCGCGTTCTTGCAGATTTGGGGCTGGACCGAAGCCATCCATCGGTGGACCTGGCCGTGCGGTGGGTTCTTTCCCATCCGGACCCGCTTGCAAAGGGCAAGCAACCGCGCCACTGGAGCCGGGATAAAAACCCTATTTGGGGGGTGGATAATTCGGCTCTTTACGCTTTGGTGCGCCTGGGTGTGGATGACCCCATGGTGCGCCGAACCTTGGACTACGCAGAACAGCACCCAAAAGCGTGGATCGGTAGGGACGACGACCGCCACTTCGCTTATATGCTTCCATTGGTCGCCGCAGGCCGGTTGGAGAGCAGTCCGGTGCGCAGCGCGCTGGATTGGATGGCTCAGAACCAGGCATCTGACGGCTTCTGGCCCGGAAACAGCTCTATGCTGGCGCTTACAACCCTTTTGGAGCTTCCACAGGAGCTTGCCCAACAGTTGACCCTGAAGTTGATTTTGGCAGTTGCGCGGGATATCCTGCGCCAGTACGAGTGGCCTCCGCGGCTTCGTCCGCACCCGCACCTCCCGGTTCCGACCTTAACCCGGGAGTACGTGCGGTACCTGTTCCTGCTTACTGCAAAGCGCGTCGGAATCCCCATAGAACCGAGCAAGGCGGAGTAAAGCCCAGCCGCACGAAAGCAGAACCTTGCCGTGTTAGGAAGAAGGTGCCGAAAGCTCTGTGGGAAACACCTTGCCCGGGTTGAGAATGCCGTTCGGATCGAAGAGCTCTTTTATCCTTTTCTGAAGGGCAATAGACTCCGGGGTAAGATCAAGGGGCAGAAAATCGCGCTTGCTCAGGCCAATTCCGTGTTCCCCGGAAAGCGCGCCGCCCAATGACACTGCCATCTGAAATATCTCTTTGGCGGCTTCGTTCACGCGGCGCATTTCGTCGGGGTTGCGGCGGTCGCAGAGTATGTTGGGGTGCAGGTTGCCGTCGCCGATGTGCCCGAAAACCGGGATGGGAAGCTGATACCTCTCCGAGATACGGCGAAGCTCCCTGAGGGCCTGGGTAACTTTGCTCGGCGGCACGGAGATGTCCTCGCCGAGCTTGTTCGGTCTCATGCGCGCCAGTGAAGGCGATACAGCCCGACGGGCCGACCAAAGCGCTTCGTGCTCCTCGGGTGTGGCCGCCACTTCAACATTCCGGGCGCCGCTCTCTTGGCACGCATCCGCGATGATCTCCATTTGGCGCAGTACCACCTCATGGTCTGGGCCGTCCTGGCTTATAAGCAGAACGGCCTCCACATCCTGTGGAAGACCCAGATGGGCGTGTTCCTCAACGCAGTGTATTGTTGCGGCGTCCATAAGCTCCAGCGCGCAAGGGATAATACCGCGCCGCAAAATCGCTCCCATGGTTTCTGAGGCACCCTCCAGCTTTGGGTACGATGCCATTGCGCTCAGCGTAACGGCTGGCTTCGGAATCAGCCGCAGGGTTGCCTCGGTTACCACGCCCAAAAGCCCCTCCGAACCAACAAAAATCCCAACAAGGTTGAAGCCGGTAACGTTCTTAAGAGCGCGGCTTCCGGTGCGCAGTATTTCTCCCGTGGGAAGAACCACCTCCAGGGCCATCACGTAGTCCCTAGTCACCCCGTACTTCAGGCACCTTGGTCCACCTGCGTTCTCCGCAATGTTCCCCCCGATTGTGGATTGGTTCATGCTTGCCGGGTCCGGCGGATAGAATAAACCACGTTCTTCCACGGCCTTCTGCAGTGCCCCGTTGACAACGCCGGGCTGTACCACGGCCACCATATCCTCCGGGGATATCTCGAGAATCCTGTTCATGCGCACCAAATTCAAGCAGATGCCGCCCTCCACCGGCACAGAGCCCCCAGACAGGCCTGTGCCGGCCCCCCGCGGGACAACCGGAATGCGCAGTTCGTTGGCCAAGCGGAGTATCTCGGCAACTTCCTCCGTACTGTGGGGGGAGACCACAACATCGGGCAGGTACTGCGCCCAAGTGCCATCGTATGCGTACACGGTGCGTTCCTCCAAGGAGGTAAGCACCCTCTCGCGACCAACAATTGCTTGGAGGCGGCTAATCGCCTTATCGCTTACCATGGCAAATTCCCTTTCCAGCCAAAAACTTACGCTTTTTCCCCACACGAGTGGGGTGCTTCCAGAGCTTCGTCAACCAGTTCAACAACGTGCTTCACTTCCATTTGCAGTCCGTGCCGGAAGCATCCCATGCGGATCTGCAGGTGGCAGCCGGGATTGGATGTGGCCACAACATCTGCTTTCGCGGCCGCGATGTTCCGCATCTTCCTATCCATCAGCTCTTGAGAGCGCTTTGGATGGGTAAGCATGTAAGCTCCCGCACTGCCGCAACACCACTCCGCCTCTTCCATCTCGACAAATTCCAAACCTGGGATGGCTCTCAAAACCGCTCTTGGGTGCTTGCATATCCCTTGAGCGTGGGCCAGGTGGCACGGGCTGTGGTATGTTACGCGTTTGCGCAGTTCCCGCAGAACGGCCCTGTCGGGGATGAGAGAGGCCAGCAGTTGGTTTATATCCATCACCTTTGCGGAAAATGCGCGCGCTCTTTCGGCAAAGGCCGGCTCGGAGGCCAGCAGCTCTGCGTACTCCTTCAGCGAAGCACTGCATGCGGCGCAGTCAGCTACCACAACATCCGCTCCAATTCGTTCGAAAACGGCAATGTTGTGTTTGGCCAGGGCAACGCTTGCCTCTTTGTCTCCTTGGTCTGCGTGTGGCGCTCCGCAACAGCGCTGTTGCTTCGGAACCACCACTTCACAGCCGAGTTTGGTGAGGACCCTAACCGTAGCCCGGCTGACATCCCCGAACAGCGCACTCATCGCGCACCCCAGGAAGAAAGCCACCCGCTTTGGCCGGCGCGAATACGGGCTTTCCATTCTGCACGCGGGATGTATAACATCCGGTAGTGACCACATAAGCGGTCGAAGAGGAATCCGCGGCAGACCGGCTTCAAGCTCACGCAATCGGCGCGGCAGAAGCCGGATGATGCCCAGCCTGTGCACCAAGGCGCGTATGCCCAGATTTTGATACAGCCTTAGCGGGAGTGATGCCAAAGCCACGGTTTTGTGGGAGTACAGCACCCCGCGAAGCACCAATCGCTTCACAAAGCGCTTCAGAGGGTTTTCGGGAAGTGCCGCACGCGCCTCCAGCACCAGCTCTCCTATTTTCACGCCAGATGGGCAGGCTGTTTGGCACGCACGGCAGTCCAGGCAGTGGTACATGTGCTCCGCAAACGCAGAAGAAAGCCCCAGTTTGCCCTCCTCAACAGCCGTGATGAGGGCCACGCGCCCTCTCGGCGACTGCACCTCCTCCAGCGTTGAATTGTAAGTTGGGCACACCGGGAGGCATGCACCGCACCGGGTGCAGGCCAGCAGATTGTCTATCCACTGCGGTTTCAACGGCTTTCCTTCACCACCGGGAGAGTTTGCAGGCTGTGCGGAACAACCAGCACCTCAATGTCTTTACCCAACCTCAGCGCACAATCATGCAGAGCGTCTTCCACAGTTGGCACCGGAACCATTTTGCATTCTGCAACCACCTGAGGATTTCGGCAGCCGGCCACGTAAACCGTGCACCACTCCAAAACTTTCGCCATCACAAAAGCCCTCTGTCCCCCTGGGGGATAGCCGAACTGGCGCGCTTCATCCAGTATGTGCCGAGGACTGGGAGCGGACCTCATAAGCCGGTAAAAGGCGGCTTCTCCGGATCCGGTTCCCACACCTTCTGGGCAGGGAGCGGGGATAATCACGGCGCCGCCCTCTCGCACAACCGGCACCGGCGCAAAAACCATGTAGCTGGCCGCCCGAGATGCCTGGTATAGGTTCACATCTTTCGGATACCCAACCCCGGCCACAACCACATCGAACTGGTGCGGTATGCTTGCGGTGAAAACCCGTGAAGCCACCTCCACCGTTGCAGCGAAGGCATTGGACGGCTCTCCGGCTTTGATGGCAAGCAGATTTTGGTCTTCATCCTGAACCACATTCACAATAAACCGAAGGCCGGCGCGCTTTCCCGCTTCGGCAATGGCTTCTTGGAACGGATTGCCTTCAATCCTTGCAAGGCGCGTGCCCGGATGATCCAGCATCTGCGGGCTGTGGGTTGCGCGGATGGTTGGCTCGCCCCCGGCGCCTATGGCCACAGTTTTAAACCCTCCGCTGTATCCGGCATACTGGTGGGGCTCCACAATGCCGGTGGAAACCACCAGATTCGCCTCTGCCACCAGGCGGTTCACCGTTATCGGAATGCCGCTTTCGGTGGTGCCAAGGTCGGCCAGGGAGGTTTCGTCGTCTGGCTGTGGGTTAACCACCTGAATCCGCTCGCTGATATCCCTGCCCAGCTTATCCTCGATCTCCTGGTGGCTGAGAGGCCTGTGCATGCCGGTGCCTATAATTATGCGGATGTTTTCATCGGGGATACCGCCTTCGTTGAGCTCCGAAAGTATGGGGGGAACCAAAAGATGGTCGGGGCAGGCTCGGGTGTTATCGGTGACAACAACAACGGCATTCCGAGCGCCACGTGCCAACTCGCTGAGCCTTGGCGAAGCGATGGGATTCTGAAGCGCTTTACTTACGGCTTCTGCAACGTTTCGCAGGGGCGGCAGAGAGTTCGACTTCAGAACGGATGCGCGCATGCCGCGGGGGACCGAGAAAACAACCTCGGATACCCCGAATGGTATCGAAAACTCTCTGCGAGAAGCACTCACCCTCGACGAAGCTCCCTCTCTTTAAGGTAATCAGCCAGCGCATCCTGCCATTGGCGCATGTCGTCCATACCCAACTTCCGAAGCGCTCCGTGTGCCAGCACAGAGTACGATGGTCGCGGTGCGGGCGCACCGTACTCGGCGCTTGAGGTGGGCTTCAGAGCCGGGGTTACGCCTGCAAGCCGAAAGATGGTTTCCGCAAACCCGAACCATGACGTCTGGCCGAAGTTGGTGATGTGGTAGGTTCCGTAAACCCCAGTGTCGATTATCTGCCAGATCTTTTTTGCGAGGTCTGCGGTGTAAGTGGGGGTTGTGATTTGGTCATCAACCACGCGGATTTCCCGACCTTCGGAGGCCAAGCGAAGCATTGTTTCCACAAAGTTTCCGCCCTTGCCGCTGGCACCGGCAGTTCCGTAAAGCGCCGCCGTCCTTACGATGAAGTGCTCGTTGAGATATGCGCGCACTAAAAACTCGCCGGCGGCTTTGGATGCGCCGTACGCGTTTACCGGCGCCGGCGGTTCCTCCTCCAGATACGGGGTCTTCCGGAGCCTGTCCAGGCCGAAAACGTAATCCGTGCTGATATGCACCAGTGCCGCGCCAACCTGCCGGCACGCCAGGGCCAGATTGCGGGCACCAATGGCGTTTACCAGGAACGCCGGTGTTGGGTCTTTCTCGCAGTCGTCAACCCTGTGGTACGCCGCAGTGTTAATAACCACATCTGGCCGCTCGCGCTCCAAAAGGGCTTTCACCGCGGCCCCGTCTTCCACGCACAACTGGGCGTGATTAATTGGGACCAGTTCGCGGCTTCCAGAAGTTCGGCAAAGGTCGGTCCCGAGTTGGCCGCCGGCACCTATAACAACAACTTTCATAAGTCCTTCCTCGGGATTTAACGGCAGGAGTTTGCCGGTTCGATTGCTTTGGCGGGCAGTTTGCTCGCCGCTTGTTTAGGCAAACTCTTTGAGGATTGCGCCGATACAATGTTCCACACCGCCGGCGCTTTACCTCCCCAAAAGCCTAAGCGAGCCTCTGGGGTGCTTCGGCTTCGCGCGCATCTTTTCGGAGCATGCAGTCCCACGGATCCTCGTAAGGCTTTAGGATGGAAGCTGCCTCCTCAAGCAGTGTCATCCACTGGATGTTGTAGTATCTTGGAGAGCACATTTCGGCATAAGCATCCAGAGCAATCTTCCCCAGCATATCCTCTATGGATTCAAGAACTGTTATCTTTGGTTCGATGCCAAGCGTTTGCTTAAGCTTCAAACCGCTGCATCGGTAATCCCGCACGCGGGCCGGCTGGGGGGCGTTTACCAGCTCAACCGGTCTAGATATAAGGCTTAGACTCCCCGCCACCAGCATGGCGAGCTGGCGTATCTGGTAATTGCCCTGGACCACGTTGAAGATTTGGCCGCGCACCAGCTCTTCCGGGGCCTCCAGGCATGCGATGTGGATTTCTGCCACGTCGCGCACCTCAACCAAAGGCCGCCACATCCAGCCGCCTCCGTGAAGGAACAGCTTTCGGTGGATGAGGGCGTCTTTAACAAACGTGTTCACCACCAAATCGAATCGCATTCTGGGGCTGTGGCCGTAAACCGTTCCTTGGCGCAGAATCACCGGGCAGAAATCGTCATCGGCCAGCTCCAGAAGCTTCTGCTCTGCGTAGTACTTGGTTGTGGCGTAAGCCCCTATGGGAGAAACCGGCGCGGTCTCGTCGTACTCAACTCCCGGCGGGAGACCATCGTAAATTGAACAGCTTGACCCGAAGGTGAGCCGCTTTATGCCGGCGCTTTTGCATGCCCTGGCGAGGCGCTCTGTGGCAACGCCGTTCATCTGCCAGTTGGCATCCGGTCGGTAGTCTGCCGTTGGGTCGTTGGAGAGGCCGGCAAGGTGGATTACGGCATCGATGCCGTCCAGCACGCGGGGATCTATGTCCCGCACATCCCCCTTAACAAGCTCTATTCGGTCCACAAGGTCGCCTATCGGCTGCATGCCCCAGTACAGCCGGTCTAAAACGCGAACCTGGTGCCCCTTTTCCAAGAGCTTCTGCACAAGCACACAGCCTATATATCCCGCTCCTCCCGTTACAAGGACCTTCATCTCTTTTCACCTCGGTGGGTTTAGTGATGCGGCGAAAGCAAAGCCGCTAACCAGAACACTGCAAAGCACATGCCAACAGCGCGAATCTTGGAGGGGTGGGACAAAGGCGGCGGGCATCCTGCCCCTGGTTCTTCTCTTGGTTTGCCCTCATCCCCAATCTTTTTTCCACCCAGGTGAGAAGGGAACGCTTGGTTCCTCTCTCTCGAAATTGAGAGATGGGCCAGAGGTGAGGGGAGCGGTGGCGCTGGGCTTTTTGCTTAAAGGCCGCGCTTATATTTCCACCGAAAGCCTTTGTATTTCCAGCGCGCGGCCGCTTTCCGGGCACAAATCTATGCAGACTCCGCAGAGCAAAACAGGGCCTTCCGCCACCTCAAAACGCACGGGCATCTGTGAAAGATACCGGCGGATGATGAGCTCTCTCTTCACGCCCAGAACGGAGTCGCGCGGGCCAACCATGCCCACGTCTGTGATATAGGCCGTGCCGGGCGGAATAATGCGCTCGTCGGCGGTTTGAACGTGGGTGTGCGTACCGATGACCGCGCTTACTCGCCCCGCCATGTACCATCCAAACGCTATCTTTTCCGAAGTTGCTTCGGCGTGGAAGTCTACAAGTATAAAAGGGGTTCTCTCCAATGCCTGCGCAACAAGCGCCTCGCCAGTGTGAAAGGGGCAGTCAAGCGGCTCCATAAAAACGCGCCCAACGAGGTTGATAACCGCGATTTCGCGCTCTTCCACCCGGAAGAAACCAATTCCACAGCCCGGGGCACCGTGAGGATAGTTGGCGGGGCGAAGCAGTCTCGGCTCGCTATCGAGAAAGGGGATTATTTCTTTCTTTGCGAACACATGGTTTCCGGATGTAAGGCAGTCCACACCGGATTCCAAGAGCTCCTTTGCGGTTTCTGGCGTTACACCGAGGCCTCCAGCGGCGTTCTCGCAGTTGGCCACCACAAAAGAAGCGCCGTACTGCTGGCGCAGAGCCGGCACCAGCTCGCGGACTGCGCGGCGGCCGGGCCGGCCCATAACATCGCCTATGAACAATATGCGCATCTCAAGCTTCTTCCTTACCCACGCTTACTTGGCGATTTCAACAGCACGGGTCTCCCGTATCACGGTAACGCGTATCTGTCCCGGATACTCAAGTTCTTCTTCTATCTTTCTGGCGGCTTCTCTTGCAAGCCTGGCGGCCTCCAGGTCGTCCACCAGCTCCGGTTTCACCATCACTCGGATTTCGCGGCCGGCCTGCATTGCGTAGCATTTATCCACACCGGGCAGAGAATCCACAATGGCCTCCAGCTTCTGCAGGCGCTTGATGTAGTTTTCCAGCACGTCGCGCCTTGCACCCGGGCGCGCGGCGGAGATTGTATCGGCGCACTGAACGAGGATGGCCTCTATGGTTTCCGGTTCCTTTCCGTTTTCCGGGTGGTGCGTTTCTATTGCGTGCACAACGTCTTCGCTTTCGCCGTAACGCCTGGCTAAGTCGGCGCTTATTATGTGGTGTGCTCCTTCCACTTCGAAGTCGACAGCCTTGCCGATATCGTGAAGCAAACCGGCACGCTTGGCCACGGCAACGTTCGCTCCGAGTTCGGCGGCCATGACTCCCGCCAGGTGCGAAACCTCTATCGAGTGATCCAGCACGTTCTGGCTGTAAGATGTGCGAAACTTCAGCTTGCCCAGTATTGTTACAAGTTCCGGGTGCAGTCCGGTGACGCCGGTTTGAAAAACCGCCTGTTCCCCCGCTTGGCGGATTACCTCATCAACCTCCTGTTTAGCCTTTGCAACGGCCTCTTCGATGCGGCCGGGATGAATTCTGCCGTCTGCGATCAGGTTGTTGAGGGCGATTCTTGCAACCTCGCGCCTCACCGGGTCGAAAGCCGAGAGGACCACCGCTTCAGGAGTATCGTCGATTATCAGCTCGACGCCGGTGAGGGTTTCAAAGGTTCTGATGTTCCTCCCCTCGCGGCCGATGATTCGGCCTTTCATCTCGTCGTTGGGGAGTGCCACGGTTGAAACTGTGGTCTGCACCACCTGGTCCACAGCACACCGCTGTATGGCCTGAGCCAGGATGCTTCGTGCGCGGCGGTCGGCTTCCAAACGCAGGTCTTCTTCCATCTGCTTTATGCGTTTGGCGAACTCCTTCTGAAGCTCTTGGTCTAGCTGGCTAAGCAAAGCAGCTTTGGCTTCTTCGGAGGTTAATCCGCTTATGCGCTCCAGCTCTTTGCGCTGTTCTTGAAGCAGGCGCGAAATCTCTTCTTTTGCTTTGGCAAGTTCTTGCTCTCGGCTGGATACCAGCTTTTCCTTCTTCTCCAGGTTTTCAAGGCGCCGCTCCAGGGTTTCTTCGCGCTGGGATAATCGGCGCTCCAGCTTTTGTATCTCAAGCCGCTTTTCGCGGATCTCCCGCTCCATTTCCGACCGAAGCCGCTGGATCTCTTCCCGCGCTTCCAGAAGCATCTCTTTGCGGCGCGTTTCTATTTCGCGGTGAGCATCTTGCTTGAACTTTAGGGCGTCCGCAACTGCTTGGCGGGCTGTTGCCATGGACCTATGGTAGAGGAATGCTATTGCACCAATAGCTAGTACGAGGAGGATGATGGATACATATACGTACAAGTAGCTCATAAGCCAACCTTTCTCACCTTCAAGCGGAAGGAGAGAAACGTTGGGCGTGCAGGCAGACCAGAGGAGGTAAACAGTTGGCTGCTGCTGGGAAGCAACAACCTGATACGCCGCTTACTTCGCACAGCGCTAAGGCTGTTCGGGGTCTATACTGCTCCAGCAGCCTTCATCCGCAAGCGTATTTATCACATCAAGTATCACTTCCCAATCGAACCCCCGACGCCTGAGAAAACCTATGATGCTTTCTCTGGCGGCTTCCCTCTCTTTATATTGCAAGCGCTCTAAGCGGCGGCGCGCCGCGTTAAGCGCAGATATGCGCTCATCCTCTGGCTGCAGACGCGAGATGGTGTCATCCACCACATCGGCTGCAACGCCCTTACGTTTCAGCTCCCATTTAATCAGTCTTTTGCCGGCCGGTTTAGACTCTGTTCTCCACTGCATCCATGCATCTGCGAAGGCCTTGTCGTCTATCAAGCCCGACCGGACGAAGTCGCTCACAACGGTATCGATAACCGCGTCGTTGTAACCCTTAGACGCGAGCTTGTCGCGAAGCTCTTTCTCGGTTCTTTGCCGGTAAGACAGCAGGTTGTAAGCGTACGCCTTCGCTTTGCGAACTGTTTCTTCGGTAACTATGCGGTCCAACAGCTTGCGGTCCACCTTCTGCCCCACGGCAAGACCGAGAGCGACCAAAACGTCGGAGTCGACCCCAAGGAAAAACTCGTTGTCAACATACACCGAGTAGCGCCCAGAACGGCGCTTCTGCGGTTCTATGCCTGTTATCGTAGACAGCTCGTGCGTTCCGTTTTCTTCGGACTGTGCGGAATGGGCGAAAAGTTCTTCGCCCTTGCTGTCCTGCTGCATGGTTACTCTTCAACAACTACGTCGTCTGCGGCCGCTACCGGCGATGCCGCAACTTTGCCTTCCCTCAGGGCAGACCTTATCTGCCTCTCTATCTCATCTGCTATTTCCGGATGCTCGTCCAGAAAAGCTTTGGCGTTCTCTCTGCCTTGCCCCAGCCGGATATCTCCGTATGAGAAGAAAGCGCCGGACTTTGTTATGAGCCCGTGCTCCACTCCCACATCCAGTATTCCACCTGAGCGGCTTATACCGCCGCGGAACATCAGGTCGAACTCTGCCTGCCTGAAAGGTGGAGCCACCTTGTTTTTGACGACTTTGACCTTCGTGCGCACGCCAACCACTTCTGTGCCGACCTTTATGGCTTCTCCGCGGCGGATGTCTATGCGGACCGACGCCCAGAACTTGAGCGCCCTGCCGCCCGGCGTTGTTTCCGGATTGCCGAACATCACGCCTATCTTTTCCCGCAGTTGGTTTATGAAGATGGCGGCAGTGTTGGTTTTAGCCAGAGAGCCGCCCAACTTTCGCAGTGCCTGCGACATCAAGCGGGCTTGGCTCCCCATGTGGGAGTCGCCCATATCGCCCTCCATTTCGGCTTTGGGGACCAACGCCGCCACGGAGTCAACCACTATCACGTCAACAGCACCACTGCGGGCCAGTGTATCCATTATGTCCAAAGCTTCCTCGCCAGTTCCGGGCTGGGAGATAAGCAGATTATCCACGTCAACGCCGATGCTTTTGGCGTAGGTTGGGTCAACAGCGTGCTCGGCGTCTATGTAAGCTGCTATGCCGCCGGCTTTCTGCGCCTCCGCCACAATGTGATATGCAAGCGTGGTTTTGCCCGAGGATTCCGGGCCGAATATCTCCGTAATGCGTCCGCGCGGTATTCCGCCGACGCCAAGAGCGATATCCAGGGCCAGGGAACCAGTGGGGATTACGTCCACCTGAAGTTTTGCCGCATCCCCCAACCGCATCAGGGTACCCTTGCCGTGAGTGCGTTCTATTTGGCTTATCGCCAACTCCAAAGCCTTTGTTCTATCCATTGGTTCCCTAAGCATAAGCGCCCCCACATTTCAATTCGTTTTTCCGGCCAGCTTGCCGAGCCCCAATCTGGTGTAAATTGGGCCTTTCGGGGTTAAAACGCTTTTCATCACAACAACTTCCGCAACATCCATCTGGCCGACATGGATGTCGCGGGCCTCCGCAAGCCGCAGGCACAGCGGCCCCACACCCCTAAGGGAACGCGTTCGCCCTATCGTTAGGTGCGCCCGAAACGGCCGCTGTTCCGGTTCGAAGCCAAGCCGCTCCAGACCGCGGTCCACAGCGGCCGCCAGTTCCGCAAGGCGATCCGCTCCCTCGGTAACACCCACCCATATAACGTTCGGTTTGCGCAGGTTGGGAAACGCTCCGGCCCCCCGGAGTGTCATTTGGAAGGCCGGTATCTCGCTTACCACATCCTGCACTGTTTTCACCACGTCCGGCACCTGTTGTGCGGGCGTGTTCCCCAAAAACTTCAAGGTTATGTGGTACTGGTGCGGCTCCACCCATTTTACATCGGCGCCGCATTCCTCAAGTTCGGCCCTGAAAGAATCCAAAGTGCGGCACAGTTCCGATGCCGCCTCCACGGCCACAAATGTGCGAATTAACTCCTCGCTGCCCATGGTCGATTCCAGTACCAACTCATCCACCGGCGCCGATCAGCTTTCTTCTGAGCATATCCAATGCTGTCTGAGCCGCACGCTGTTTGATGTCTTCCCTGCTTCCGCCAAATCTGTGTTCGTAGCTCTGCGTGCCGTTCTGGTCGGATATTGCCATGTAAACCAGGCCAACCGGCTTTTCCGGTGTGCCCCCTTCTGGGCCTGCAATCCCCGTAATTCCTATACCAAAGTCCGAGCCAGATATCCTCCGAATTCCCTCGCTCATTTCGCGGGCAACCTGCTCGCTTACGGCACCGCGGGAAAGAATAGTTTCGCGGTTGACACCGAGAAGCGAGGTTTTGGCCTCGTTGGCGTAGGCGGTAACTCCGCACAGAAACACTTTGGAACTGCCGGGCACATTGGTGATGCGGTGGCCAAGCAATCCTCCTGTGCACGATTCTGCAACACTTACGGTTAGTCCCTTTTCGGTTAGCAGGCGCACAACAACGCTTTCCAAAGTTTCGTCGTCGAAGCCGTAAACATAATCTCCAAGACGTGCGCAGAGCTGTTGCTTCTTTTCTTGAAGCATTCTATCTACCGCTTCTGGGTCGTCTCCTGAAGCGGTGATGCGAAAATGCACTTCGTATCCGCTGAGCACCGGAGCCACCGTTGGGTTACTGCCGGTGATGAGATCTGCCACCTTTTGCTCTGCCAAAGACTCGCCAATCCCGACCAAACGGAGCACCAGCGACTTCAGTATGCGGCGCTTGGAGCCGAGTTTCTTTTCCAGGAACGGCACCACCTGTGTTTCAACCATGGGAATCAGTTCGCGCGGCGGTCCGGGAAGGCAAATCACAATTTTGCCGTCTTTTTCCAAAACCGCGCCGGGAGCTGTTCCGTGGCGGTTCTGCAGGGCCATACCGCCCTCAAACACCAAAGCCTGTTTGAGGTTGCTGGGGGCCAATGGGACGTTGCGGTGGGCGAAAAACTCGCGGATGCGCCGTTCGGATTCGGGGTCGGGCACCAAAGCCACGCCGAAAGCGGCGGCAACGGCCTCTTTGGTAAGGTCATCCATGGTTGGGCCGAGGCCGCCGGAAGTGATAATAAGGTCCGACCTGGAAGCGGCCAGGCGGATAACCTCCTTCAGCCGCTCCAAGTTATCGCCAACTGTGGACTTGTGATAAACGTTAATCCCCAGAGAGGCAAGAACCTGAGAGAGATAAGCGGCGTTGGTGTCTACGATCTGCCCCAAAAGCAGCTCGGTGCCAACGCACACGATTTCGGCAACCAAGTGAGCCTCCTCGCGCGCGGTGTGCTTTATTATACCAAATGCTTGTGCAGACAGGCAACACCCTGGGCTTGCGGGCACAGTGCTTTTCAAAGTTTTAAACGCCATCACTCGAAACCCTTCTCTTGGTCAGCAGACCCCATTCCCGGCTTCTCTTCCGAGCTTCCCCATTTCCAACCCTTCTCTCGATACGTCTCTTCATCTCCGGTTTTGTACAACAGAGACTGGAAGGGAGGCCAGGGGTGAGGGCAAGCAGGCCGCCAACTTTTGAAAAGCCCCTGAAAGAGGCCGGCAAAAGTTGACATCTTAGGTGGGTCTGCTATAATCACATAGGCTTAAAATAAGCCTTTGGTGTGTTCCGAGCGGTTTGTGCGTTTTCGCGGAACCGCTCTTCAAACATGCCTTCCTGCCCCCGGCAGTTGGGGGCCATTAATAAATGACCATAGGGAGGTTCGCTTGCTTAGAGAGTACGAGATAATTTACATTATCGATCCAGATCTGGATGAGGAGGCCGTTACAGCTACTATAGACCGCTTCTCCCAGCTTGCCACCAGTCAGGGCGCTGAGGTTGTTAATATCGACCGATGGGAGAAGCGCAAGCTCGCTTACGAGATAAAGAACAAGCGAGAGGGTATTTACGTTGTTATGGAGTTGCGTGCCCAGCCGGCGGCTATCGCCGAGCTGGATCGAGTTTTTAAAATCACCGACTCCGTTTTGCGCCATATGACCGTTCGCAAAGACGGCAAATAACCGCAAAAAGAGGTTTTGCCTTCCACAAATTGCTGGGTTGATTTGGCAAAACTTTTTGCGGTTTTCCTCGGCTGTAAGGAGTAAGTTTGATGCCTACGCTCAATAGGGTGGTGCTTATTGGGAATCTCACGCGTGATCCGGAGTCACGGTTCACGCCGTCTGGGGTCGAGGTCGCCACAATAGGTTTAGCTGTTACAGATCCCTTCCGCCGAAAGACCGACGGTTCCGGGGACTACGAGACCAACTTCTTCAATGTGATTGCCTGGAGGCAAAACGCCGAGTACGCGCGGAACTATCTGAGGAAGGGGCGCTTGGTTGCTGTGGACGGCCGGCTTCAGCAGCGGAGTTGGATTGCCCAGGATGGCACCAGGCGCAGTGTGGTGGAGATAGTGGCTGATAGGATTGTAGCTCTTGACCGGCCGAGGGAAGAGCCTGTTGTTGAGGATTTCGAAGCAGCCGAGCCTGTCGAGCCGTACGTTTCGGATGTGTCCCACGGCGATTTCGATATTGAAACTGAAATGAACGACCCGTTCGGCGATTAGCGGCCGATTGGCCGGTTGCGTGCTGACACTTGAAGATACTGGATTGAGGTGGAGATGCGAAAGCCAAGAAGAAAAGTCTGCGGATTTTGTGTGGATAAAATCGAGTTCATCGATTACAAAAATGTTCCGCGCCTGCGCCGGTATATATCCGACCGCGGCAAAATACTGCCGCGCCGCACAACTGGAACTTGTGCCAGCCATCAGCGAGCGCTTACTAGGGCTATAAAGCGGGCCAGGCAGATTGCTCTTCTGCCTTTCACCGCTGAATGATGGTGTGCGGACGGTGGAAGGCGCACAGCGCGAGTGAGTGAAAATCCGAAACTGCAAGGCCGGTAGTTGGGTGCGCAGTCCAAAAGCCGGCCTTGCTGTTGTTAGCATCCCCAAAAAGTTGGATGCCGCGCGGCGGCTCGTTCCGCGGCCGGGCGGCAGTTGTTGGTTTTAGGAGTGAGGTATGTCTGAGTGGATCGATCTTTCGGAAGCGATTGGGCTTTCAGGAGTTAGGGTTAACGCGAAGACTTTGGAACTGGAGTTGGGCGGCGCACTGGAGGATGAGCACGCCATACGCGACGTGCGCGAGGTGCGTCCGGTTATGCTGGACCCTTGGGCAGATGTTGAGCCGGCGGTGCTTTACCATATGCACCGCGGCGTCAGACTGCCTGCCGATTCAGACAAATTTTCATCCCGCAGTCTTAGGTATGATATCACCATAATGCGCCCGGGCACACTGGGACCGGAGTTTATTAAAACGCACGGTCACTACCATCCGCAGGTTCCCGGCAAGGAAACATTCTACCCCGAGGTTTACGAGGTTGTTTACGGCACAGCTTGGTATCTGCTTCAGAAAGTTTCTGATATCAACGCTCCAGGCGATAAGGTTGAGGACGTTATTCTTGTTGAGGCGCACCCTGGGGACAAGGTGGTTATGCTTCCTGGATATGCCCATATCACCATCAATCCGGACCCGAACAGCATCTTGGTTATGACGGATTTTGTGGGCAGCAACTTCAAAACCATCTTCCCGAATGTTAAGGCCACGGTTGGCGGTGCGTACTACATACTGGCTCCCAACGGCGAAGCCATCGCCAACCCGCACTATCACCAAGTGCCGCCGCTGAGGCGGGCAAGACCGAATCCTATGCCGGAGCTTGGCCTGCTTAAGGATGTGCCGCTCTACACCTCTGGAAGCAGGGAGCCAGACCGACTGCTTTGGCTGATCGATCCGGACCGGTACTCCGGCGATTGGATGAATGCATTGACTTTTTAAGTTTAAGCTTGCGTTTTTGCTGGGAAGCAGTTTGCAACCGGCTCCCAACCGCTTGGGGATTTTAAACTGCGGGGATAGGGGGAAACACCAGTGGCGCGCTATCCGCGCATGGCGCCGGCTTCGCAGAAGCTGTACGGGAAAACACTGCCTGATGTGCCGCGCTGTCTGCGGGACGAACTGAACCGCTGTGGGCTTGCAAAGCGCGTTCGCCCGGGGCATTCCATTGCTGTTACCGCCGGCAGTAGGGGCATACGCGATATTGCACTGATTATCCGCGAGGCTGTGGGTTTTCTGCGGGATCTCGGCGCCGAGCCTTTTATTGTTCCGGCGATGGGCAGTCACGGCGGGGCTACGGCCGAAGGCCAGGTTGAGCTCCTTAGGTCGCTTGGTGTTACGGAGGAAACCGTTGGCGCTCCAATCCGCTCTTCTATGGAGACCGTGCGGATCGGCCAGGTTGGCGATATGCCGGTTTACATGGACCGGTACGCATGGGAATCCGACGGGGTTTTGGTTATCAACCGCGTTAAGCCGCACACGGATTTCCGCTCGGTCCACGAGAGCGGCATTGTTAAAATGATAACCATCGGCCTGGGAAAGCGCGACCAGGCCGAGCTTGTCCACGCGCGCGGCACCCAGGGGCTGAGGGAGTGGATAGCGCCGGTGGCTCAGGTTGCAGTGGACACCGGAAAGATTCTTGCCGCCGTTGCTATTCTGGAGAACGCCTACCTGCGCACCTCCCGACTTGTTGCAGTGCCGCCGAACCTGATACATGAAACCGACCGCAAACTGCTCCGCACGGCCAAGAGGCATCACCCCAAGCTTCCTTTCGATGAAATCGACATCCTTGTGGTGGACTACTTGGGGAAGGATATTTCCGGGGCGGGTTTGGATACCAACGTCATCGGCAGGCTCCGCATAGGGAATGAACCTTGGTCGCGACGCCCCAGAATCAACACCATTGTGGTGCTTGATGTAACCGATGCATCACACGGAAACGCTGTGGGTATTGGGCTGGCCGATATTGTTACTCAGCGTTTGATAGATCGAATGGACCGGCGCGCCACCCTAACCAACACGGTGGTTTCCACTTTCATAGAGCGGGGCTTCATTCCGCTTGTGTATCCAACGGATCAGGAAGCGTTGGAGGCCGCCATATACCTCAACAGGAACAAGCCGCCGGAGGAGCTTCGCATCGTCCGCATACGCAGTACGCTTCACCTGGAGCATATGTGGATTTCGGAGGCGCTGGCGAAAGCCCTCCCGGAAGGCGTGCGGCTTGAGGGGCCGCTTCAGGAGATTCAGTTCAGCCCGGATGGGAGGTTTGCGCAGGGGGTGCCGCAGTGAGCAGAGGCATCGATGTGGAGGCCGTTCGCGCCGAGATTCCGGCCACGCGCCGCTGTATATACATGAACACGGGCACGTCTGGTCCCTGCCCCCGGCGTACTGTGGAAGCCGTGAAGCAGATGCATCAGTGGATGAACGAGTGCGGACCCTCGGCGCCGGAGGTGCAGGCCAAGGTGGCTGAGGTGGAGGGCACACTGCGGCGGCGGTTGGCGGCACTGCTGAACTGCGCTCCGAGCCAGGTGGTGCTTACCCATAACACCAGCGAAGGAATTAACATTGTGCTCAACGGGCTTCGTCTCGGTCCGGATGACGAGGTGATAGTTACCGATCTCGAGCATGACAGCGTGCTGGTCCCTGTGTACCACCTCTGCGCCGCGTTAGGCGCAAAATGGCGGATGCTGAAGCTTGCCGGCGGAGCAGATCCGGTTGCGGAGCTGGAAAGCGCCATCACCGCAAAAACAAAGATGGTGGTTTTCAGCCACATTGCTTTCTGCAACGGCCAGAAACTGCCGGTGAAAGAGATGGCGGCGGTGGCTTCGTTTCGAGGGGTTCCGGTGCTGATTGACGGCGCGCAGGCGGTTGGGCATATTCCTGTCGATGTTGCTGATCTGGGGGTTCAGTTCTATGCGCTGCCGGGGCAGAAGTGGCTGTTGGGCCCCGACGGCACCGGCGCGCTTTACATTGCCGAGGAGTGGCTTCATCGTTTGCACCCAAGTTGGGTTGGTTGGGCATCGAGGGTTGAGTACGATTTGGATGGCGGCTATACCCTGAAGGATGATGCGCGCCGCTTCGAGGTGGGGACCATGGACCCGGCGGTGCTGTGCGGCCTCTCCGAAAGCCTTTTGTACCTCGCCGAGCTTGGGCTGGACGCTGTTGAAGCGCGGATACTGCATCTATCGGATATGCTTCGAGAGGAGCTTTCTTCGCTTCCCGGGGTTAAACTGCACAGTCCTGCCGGTGGCTTCGCGAGGTGCGGACTGGTGGCGTTCACTGTTGACGGTGTGGAGCCGAAGCAGGCGGTTGCGGCTTTGTACCAGAAGGCCCGCGTGGTTTGCCGCTGGATTCCTCCGCCTTTCCCGCCTGTTGTTCGCTTTTCGGTGAATTTCTTCCAAACGGAGGAGGAGATCGAAGAGGCTTGCAGATGCGTGGCATCGCTGGCAGGCGGTGCATAAGATGTACCGTTTAGCGCGCTTTACGTGCAGATTATCAGCGGTGCCGAATGTGCGGTTGAGGTTTGGGTATAATCGTTGTGGCGAACCGCAGGCTTGTGGGTTTTGGGCGGGTTTTTCACTTTTCGAAGAATCCAGGCTTGTGGGCCTAGAGGGGACTGCTTAGGCTGAGCAGCGGACTTTGGGGTCCGGAACCAATCCAATTTCGAAGGGCTGTTGCCATGATGCGCATCGCCGCTTTATTGTGTGCTCTTCTCTCCTTTATAATTGCCTCGTCTGCGCTTGCACAGCAAACGTCCGAATGGCTTCTCCCCATAGGCGTTAAGACGGACGTACCTGGTGCCATCACCGATCCCATGATCAACCCGGTGAACGGCGAAGTCATGAACGCGATAGGCGTTCGCTCTGGAGCTGTGGATGGATATGGAGGGCTTGCGGAGGATAAGCCTGATCCGGGGCAACCGCCTACAGCCAAAGCCGTTTACCTCGCCATTGCCCACTCCAAGACCGAAACAGGCTGGGAGAATGCGCCGGGTCCCGGCCAGTTCTACAATGCATCTTTCGATATACGCGCCCCCCTTTTCCCGGGCGAAACCAAGGTTTGGACTAATATCACCGTTGCCGGGTTTGCTGGAACATTCGACAGACCGGCCGCGGTGACTTTAGAATGGGACGCGTCTCGCGTTCCGGCAAACGTAAGCCTGCTCCTGCGAATAGGGCTTGGGGAAATTGACGTGAAGCTTAACCGGAGCTTCACTTTTCTTGCCTACGGATACTTCACCCGCAAGTTCGAAATAGTTGCTACCGACATCGGTCAGCCCCAACAGCCCTCTCTCTTAGTTGTTCCGTCCAGCGCTTCCGTATTGGTTGGGCGGTCTTTTGTGGTCCAGGCTGTTCTGCAAAACGCAGACCCGGCGAATCTGGAATGGACGCTGACTCCATCCAATGTGGGCCGGTTGATTGTGGATGGAACCCGGGCTACGTATATTGCGCCAGAGCGGGTGCCGTCTCCACCGGATGTTTTTGTTGGAGCTTCACTTAGGGGCACCAACCTGCACAGTGAGTGCAGGATAACCGTAACCGCCCAGCCTGTGTTTCCCCCAAAGATTACCAACTTCGATCCTAAACAGGGTTTTGTTGGAACCAATGTGCGCATAGAAGGTGAAAACTTCGGAGCAACGCCCGGCGAGAATGAAGTTCGGTTCGGTGGAGGCGCGCAGGCGGTGGTTCTGGCCGTGGATCCATCGCGCACGCGCCTGTGGGTTGTGGTTCCTCCGAATGCGAAAACCGGAAAAATCACGGTTACCACAAGTGGGGGCACGGCAGAAAGCGCGGAAGAGTTTGTTGTGATTGGCGTTTCGGAAGAGCCGTCCTTCAGGATAAAGTATTTCGAGCCGGCATACGGTGCTCCAGGCTCTCATGTGAAGATAGAAACCACAGGCCTCGGGCTGATGGGCCAGACGGTTTACTTTAACGGGGTAAAGGGTGAGCTGCCGGACCCCAAACTGCCTTTCTCGGCGACTGATACCACAGTTTACAGGCGGGTTCCAAAAGGGGCAATAAGCGGCCCCATTACAATTTCTGACAGTTATAAGGGGGTTACATCCAGCTCGGAGCCGTTCACGGTTCTTCAGCCGCCGACTGTTTACAAGATGGAAACCGACCCACCCACGTATCCCAAAAAAGTGAAGGTTGGCAAGCCTTTGTATATCTACGGCAGTAACTTCCTCCCGTCTGTAGCTGGTTTGCGGGGGTATGTGGATGGCGGCGTTACCAGAGTGCGCTTCAACGGCATGGATAGGGACGTGGACGTTGCCTACGCCGACCAGAACAAGCTCATGGTTATAGTGCCGCAGGGAGCTTCAACCGGGCCGGTGAAGGTGATTACTTACTTCAACAACCCGCTTACGTATAAATGGCCGGATCCGGTTACGGGACAGCCCTACGGCCCAGACCTGGTTGGGGAGGCGGAAACCCCAGACAGCCTTATCATCGATGAGCCGCCAACAATCACCGGTTTTACCCCGAAGGAAGGATATGAAGGCGACACGGTAACGATCTCCGGCACTAATTTCGATCCGCGCGACCTCTACAGCAACGAGGTGCGCTTCAACAACATAGTGGCGCCTGTGGTTGAGGTTTCTCCCGACGGCCGAACCATAAAAGCCGTGGTTCCGTTCAATGCCACAACCGGCAAAATATCGGTGCAGAACGGCGCCGGCACCGCCACCAGCGCGGAGGATTTCAAAGTTCTTCACAGAGTGGTAATCACCCCCGGGGAAGCCAGTGTTCGCGCAGGCGGCCCACCTCTGCAGTTTACCGCCAGGGTGACCGGTGTTGAAAACCAAGCTGTGGAGTGGAGTTTATCCCCCGCGGGGTTCGGGAGTATAGATTCAAACGGCTTGTACACTCCACCGGCACTGCTTGTATCGCCTGTTCAAATCACCGTTGCGGCTAAGAGCCTTGCCACAGGAGCCACGGGCACGGCCAAGCTGATAATCCTTCCGCCCCTTGCTGTATCGATAACACCCAGTGAAAGCACCCTAAATGCCGGGGGCGCTCCTTTAAGGCTCACCGCCGCTCCAAGTGACCCGCTCAAGCTGAATTGGTCGATTACCCCCCAGATTGGCGAGCTTCTCGGCACGGAAAACACCGTCCGCTTTTACTCTCCGCCGCCGGCCAATTCACTTCCAGTTGAAAGCGTTGAGGTTACAGTAACGGTAAGTTTCGAAGAGGATCCAAAAGCGTCTGCCACCGCAAAGATAACTGTTCGCGATCCGCTCAAATTTGTTCAGGAGCCAACTTCCGGCCAGGTTACATCCAGCTCTGCTGTTATTGTGTGGGAGACCAACAAACCCACGCTGGGCGGCTATCGAATAGAGGCAAATGTTCAACCTGCGGGAGATTTCGTGTTTCCTGCCGGGGCTCAGCCGTCAACCAAGCACAGCATAAATGTAACCGGGCTTCAGCCAGATACCATATACTGGTACGACGTTGTGTCCACCGCTTCCAACCATGCCGACCTGCGCAGTGGCCCGAAGTTTTTCCGCACCAAAGCGGATTATAAGGTTACCGTAGAGCCGGCAAAAGTAACCATAACAACCAGCGCAGTACAGACCTTTACTGCCACTGTAACGGGAGGAGTCGTCACGCGCGTGAATTGGAGCATGACGCCTTCTGTCGGCTCACTGGTTCCGGACAAGGATGATCCCAATAAGGCAGTTTACGTGCCGCCTCCAACCAAGCCGCAGGAAAGCGTTGAGATAAAGATAAGGGCCACCTCCGTTGGAGATCCAAGCCGTTATGCCGAAGCGGTTGTCGTATTGGCGGCGGTTGGGATAAAGATTGATCCAATCAGCCGCACAATGCTTCCTGGGGAGCAAAAGCCGTTCGAAGCCATTTTGACTGGCGTTCAAGGTGTTGTGGCCAACTGGGAGATAACCACTCAGGTTCAGGGTGATCCCATTCCCACGTGGACTAGAGATAAGGACAATCCGAACAAGATATGGGTTACGGCGCCGAACCTTCCTGCAGAAGCGCCTCCTGGCGGTGGGTCGCTGGTTGTGTATAAGCTCCGCGCTTGGGCAGATGTGGGCGGGAGCATTCTGCAGGCCGAGGCGGTTTTTAACGTGCGCAGGCCGCACAAAGTCATCATTGAAAACCCTCCAGATAAGATTGCGCGGGTGCGGCTGGGCGAGCAGTTTTCCTTCCATGCTAGGGTCATGAATTACATCTCAAGCCCCACCGTTGAGTGGGAGGTCGATCCGCCGATTGCATACGGAACCATCCACAAGAACACCGGCCTCTACACTGCCCCAACCGAAATGCCCAGCCCTCCGGAGGCTATAGTCCGGGCGCGAAGTGCGGAAAACCCGAATGCGTACGATGAGGCGAAGGTTATTCTGCTTCCAGTGCCAAGCGTTAAGCTCGAGCCGGCTACCGCAACGGTTAGGGGCGGCAAATCGGTGCTGTTCACTGCAACCGTTGTGGAAGCTGAACCGGATTTGAACTGGTACGTGAACGGCGTGCCCGGCGGCGATGAGGTCAACGGAATTATCAAGTTTCCCAACCCTGCCAGCACTTTGAAGGCCGAATATGTGGCCCCGAATGTGCAAAGCGAGTTTGTTGCCACCATCAAGGCGGAGCTGACATCTGACCCCGGCAGGAGCTACACCGTTACCGTGAGGGTCAAGCCTGCGCTTGGTGTGAAGGTAACTCCGCCGGACGGAATTGTTCGGACTGGGGATTCGATTCCACTCACGGCGGAACCCGTAAACGCCGAGAGACCCGAAATCGTTTGGGAGGTGCTTGGCGGAAGCGCAAACGGTGTTGTTAAGCCCCAGGAGGGCAACCCGAGGAGCGCTGTTTACACGGCTCCTGTGGGCACCCCGGATGCCAAGGTTAGGGTTCGGGTTGCTGTGAAAGATCTTTCGGACGGCGAAGTGGCTTACGGGTTCTCGGTTATCACCGTTCAGCCGAGGCCGGTGCGCCTCGATCCGCCTGGGCCGATTGTGATTCCTGCGGGGCAGAGCTTCACGTTCCGCCTTTTGGATGCTCAAACCAACCAGCCTGTGGAGCTGAACGCCGAGTTTCCGCCGGATGCAGGCAGGGTTGAACCTATGGAAGGCGGCTACTACCGCTTCACCGCCGCAGAGAAGCCGCCTGTGCCGGCCCAGTTTATAATCCGCGCGTCCCGCAAAGAGGATCCGAAAGCGTATGCGGATTTAACGGTCACAATCGTTGAAAATATAGTAATCACTGTTTCATCGGACAGGGAGCACGTTTACGAAGGCGAGCGGGTGCAGTTCCGGGCGGAGGTCTCGGGCACGGAGGATAAGCAGGTTGCGTGGAAAGTTTCTCAGGGGCCTGGAAGCATCGATGAAAACGGGCTTTACACGGCCGGAAGCGTTGGGAACCAACCCGCCACCGTGATTGTAACCGCCGTTGGCAAGAACCAGGCGTCGGGTCAGAAGAGCATAACGGTTTGGCCGAAGATTCCCGTTGTGGTTCAGCCGCCGCAGGCCGAGCTGTACCCCGGCGATACCCAGCAGTTCGCGGTTAGCGGCGGAATAAAGGTGACCTGGTCGCTTCGCGGCGCAAACGGCGTTGGCAGTATAAGCGAAAGCGGGCTTTACACTGCGCCGCCGGATGTTTCGGATACGCTTGAGGTGCCCGTTGTGGCCACCTACACAACGCCGGCCGGTTCGTTGACGGGATCTGCGCTGGTGCGGGTTCTGCCGCCCATCCGAATCGCCGTCAAGCCCGAGGCAGCTCAGGTTCTGGCCGGCGGCTCCGTTGGCTTTGCCGCGGAAGTGACGGTTGCGGGGCGTCCGCTGGGTCCCGGCGATGAGCCGCTTACGTGGGAAGTGGTCGGCGGAGATGCCAACGGCACCGTCAAATGGGCGCCGGAAAACAGCCACTCTGCCGCTTACACAGCTCCCGCCGGCGTGGATGCTCCTCGCGCGGTTGAAGTTCGCGCCCGCAGTACCACCGCCAACGGGCGTTTCTTCGGGAGTGCTGTTATTCAGGTTGTGCCCAAGCCCAAGCTCTCCATCTCCGATTTGGCCGTTGTTCCAGGGGCCACCGAAGCCACGCTTTCTTGGACCACCAATGCGCCTGCGGTGTTCCGAGTGGAGTACGGCACGGCCAGGGACAGCCTTGATAAAATAATCCAGTCGGACAAGCCGCAAACCGAGCACAAGGTAGTTCTTACCGGCCTGAAGCCGGACACGGAATACTGGTTCCGCATCACCGCCTCCGCGCAGGACTACGAGCCGGCCACCGCTGGCCCGCAGTCTTTCCGAACGTCTTTTGTGCCCGTGATTGTTGCGGTGGATGGTCCAAGGCACAATATTGTGGACCCAACGTCTGTGGAAATCATCTGGAGCACCAATGTTGAAAGCAGTTCGCTTGTTGAATACGGGTTGACCCAGGAGTACGGCCTCCGCGAGTCTTTCGACAGGCTGGAGAAGGAGCACAGGATTCTGCTTAAGGAGTTGACGCCCGGCTCTGAGTACCACTACCGCGTAACGTCCCGCCGCGAGGGCTGGAAGGAGTACGTGTCTGCAGACCTCACCTTCTCGCTGCCGGCGCGCCCAATTCCGCCCAAGGACCTGCAGGTTGCGCCGGAGGTTTACGCGGCCACCGTTACTTGGACAACCGACGTGCCTGCCGTGGGCACTGTGTTCTACGGCACCGATCCGGGCAAGTTGGATGCGGTGGCGGCCGGCCCATCCGAACCGCGCACGAAGCATTCAATACGCCTGGAGAATCTGTCTCCGGCAACGGTTTACTACTACAAGGTCGTGTGCGAAGCTCCAGGCTACACGAAAACCGAGTCGCAGGTTCAAAGCTTTGCAACGTTCGATGTTGATCAGGTGCTGATTTTGGAGTTGGGCCACACGCTGGTTCCGCCTTCCTCCACAACTCCGACCTGGAGCGCCGAGATAACCTGGCGCACCAACGTTAACTCTACTTCCGTGGTTGAGTACGGAACCGATCCAAGCGCTTTGGCCACAGTTTCCCAGACCGAGCTTGTTAAAGACCACAAGGTTGTTCTTGGGAACCTTGTTCCCGGCGCTGTTTACACCTACAGGGTGCGCTCCGAAGCTCCCGGGATGAAGGCGGGTGTGTCTCCACAGCGCACTTTCGCCGTGCTGATTCTCAAAGATGCGGTGCACATCCTCACCCCGCCCAGGGCCGAGAATGTTAAAGCATCCGAGGCCGAGATTGTTTGGACCACAGACGTTGAATCCGATTCCCTGGTTGAGTACGGCGTTGGCGGCGAGTTCACGGAGAAGGTGCTGGATGAGAATTTGGTTACACTGCATCGCATTAAGCTGACCAATCTGAAGTCCTCCACCGCCTACAGCTTCAGGGTTCGGTCCGGCCGCGAGGGGTACGAACCGGCTCAGTCGGAGGCCGGGAGGTTCACAACGCGCGCTGTTGTAAAGATTGACACCGAGCCGCGGATAGTGGCGGGGGTTATGCTGATAGACAGCGACGTGCGCCTTGGTGCCGAACTGCCGCTTAGGTTTGAGTGGAGCATCGGCGATGCACACGATGTGTCGGCGCCCATGGTTGTGGAGTCTGGTCCCGGCCGGCGGTTGCGCTTCAGCAGGTGGCAGGACGGCGTGTCATCCAGAGAGCGAACCATTTCCGTTGCCGGCGATGCCGAGTTGAAAGCCATTTACACCACCCAATACCAGTTGAGCGTTCAGGTTCAGCCGGCGGATGCGGACGTTGCTTTGGAAGGAGGAGGTTGGTACGAGGCCGGGGCTGAAGCCACCGCTGCGGCGCCGGAGGTTACCCGAATTGCCGGCGTGCTTTATCGGCTTTCGAGGTGGGAGCTTGACGGCGAAAAGAAGCCGGCCGGGGTGTTGAAGGTTACCATGGACAGTCCGCACACCGCCGTTGCGGTTTACGAGCGCGCCGACACAGCCGGCCCGGATGTTGTGGAGCTGACGGCCGCTCCGAACCCCACCGCCGGAGCCAAATCGGTTACCATAAGGGCTGTTATCTCTGACATTGGTAGGGGCGGAACGGCGGTTGCCGGAGCGGAGTACTCCATAGACACCGAAGCGCCTGCCGGCTCCGGTGTGCCGATGGAAGCGGAGGCCCCTCCTTTCGACAGCCCGCGCGAAGCGGTGGTGGCATCTATATCCACTGTCGGCTGGAAGGAGGGTTCCTACAGGCGCGTCTTCGTGCGCGGGCGCGATGCGCTGGGCAACTGGGGTCAGGCGGCTTTTGTGGATATAGCGGTTACGGCCGAAACGGTGGCTCCCGGGGCGGTGAGCGATCTGCGCGCTTCAAGCCGAGGGCAGGATCGGATACTGCTCAACTGGACTGCTCCCGGCGGCGATGGAAACGTGGGCCAAGCCGCCCGCTACGATATTCGCATATCCACAGCGCCCATAACTGCTTTCAACTTCGGTGCGGCCCAGCAGGTGCCGAATGCGCCTCTGCCGGCTCCGGCCGGAACTCCGGAAAGCCTGCTGGTTACGGGGCTTCAGCCAGATACGCTTTACTACTTCGCCCTGAAGGCCGTGGATGAAGCCGGCAACTGGTCGCAGATGTCCAACGTGGCAAGCGCGCGCACCGCAGGCCCGCCGCCGGTTGTGGTTTCCGTAACGCCGCCCGACGCATCCCAGAAGGTGCCGCTGGATGCGGTGATATCCGTTACTTTCAGCAAGCCGATGGACGCAACCTCGGTGGTTCTGGAGAGCCGTCCGGCCCTACAGCGCTTGGGGACCATCTGGAGCGAAGACGGGCGCACGGTTGTCTTCACGCACGATCAGCTCCAGGGCGATGCCACCACGTATCACCTCACGATTTGGTCTGCCCGCGATATCTTCGGAAACGAGATGGAACAGCCGTACTCCTGGCATTTTGTGACCATTCCGCCGGTGGACGTTGGGCTGGCCATCACCCCTTGGCCCATGTACCGCCACGATCCGCAACACACCGGCAAAAGCTTCTACATCGGCCCGTCCGAGCCAGAGGTCCGTTGGACTGCTCCGGTGCGGTCTTTGGTATCGTCTCCAGCGATGTGGAAGGACCCGGACCGCACTGTGTATGTGGGCTCCGTGGGTAAGGCGCTTTACGCCATCAACGGTAAAACGGGCCAGGAGAAGTGGAGCTACGGCGAATCCTCGTGGGTGAGCTCATCGCCGGCAATAGCCGCGGATGGAACCGTTTACATAGGCCTGCCGTCTGGAGGCCTGCACGCGGTTACCCCAGAGGGCAAGCAGAAGTGGGTGTTCAGCCAGGATGTTGGGGCAATAAGCAGTTCTCCGGTTATAGGCGAGGACGGCACGATTTACATAGGCGACGACAGGGGAGTGTTTGCGGTAACCCCAAGCGGCAGTTTGAAGTGGCGGTTCAAGACGGGAGGCGGCTTTGGGGCGCCTGTTATATCCTCGCCGGCAGTGACGCGGGATGGTAAAACCGTTGTGTTCGGTGCCGATGACGGGGTGCTTTACGCGGTTGATGCCGAAACCGGTGCCGAGCGGTGGCGCTTCTACACCTCTGGAGATATCAAATCTTCGCCCGCTATAGGCACTGACGGAACCATCTACTTCGCATCCAACGACGGATTCACCTACGCCATCAATCCGGCGGATCCGAAGGTGGGCGGGCGCATCCAGCCGCGCTGGAAAGCTTCCACCGGAAGGGTGAATATGTGCTCGCCGGCGCTTTCCGAGGGGGTCCTTTACATCGGAAACGAGGCCGGCGTGCTGTACTGCCTTGACGCCAAGACCGGAGCTGTTAAGTGGTCGTTCGATACCGGCGGCGCCATATTCGGTTCACCGTGTGTTGACTTCAACGGAATTGTTTATGTGGCTTCCAGCGGTCAGGATAGAGAGCACCAGAGAGTGCTTGCCCTAACCGGGGATGGAGTACTCAGGTGGGTGTGGGAAGTGGGGAGCCCAATTACATCTTCGCCGGTTTTGGGCGACGACGGCACTTTGTATGTGTGCTCTCAGGATCGGATGGTGGCTCTGCGCAAGCTCGGAGAGGTTGTGTATGGCGATTTGACCGGAGACGGCAAGGTGCAGGTGGTGGATGCAACCAAGGCGCTGAGGATTGCGCTGAAGATAGAACCGGCCACCGAGGCGCAGATGAAAGCGGCCGACGTTGATGGAGATGGGAACGTGACCGTGAGAGACGTGACGAGAATCCTCAGGCGCGCTGTGGGTCTGATTCCGGACGATCAGTGGCCCTAGTTAAGCCGGCGCAAACCGAGCATTTTGGGCAGGGGCATGCGGCTGTGTGCCCCTGCGTTTTCTTTTGGGCAGTGCTTTCGGGCTATTTGTTTGCGGACCACGGCTTCTCGCCGCATCTGCGCAGGTATCTAAGCAGTAAAGCCTCGGCCAGACGGCTGATGTGTGTTCCAAGGAATTCCTTTCTTGCAATGCGGCGGACGAGAATGGTGTAAAGGCCGAGGCGGTTTCCACCGAAAACGTCGGTGAAGATTTGGTCGCCTATCACAGCGGTTTCGCTTGGGGCTGTTTTCAAAACCAGCATGGCCTCTCGGAAGCTGCGCCTTCTGGGTTTGCGTCCCCGTATGCATGGAATTCCCAGTTCCGCCCCGAGGGCTTGAAGGCGCTTCAAGCGGTTTGTGTTGGAGAGTATGCACAGGCGCAGTCCGTCTGCCAAGGCGGACTCCACCCACTGCCGCGCTTCCGGCTGGAGGGTACTGCTGTTCCACGGCACCAGGGTATTGTCCAGGTCCAGTATAGCCCCTTTTATGCCGCGCGCCAGGAGATCTTTCGGGCGTATTTCTGTCAATGATGCGGCGTACTCGCGCGGCGCCAGATAGTTCATGATGAGTTTATGCAGGAAGCTTCGGCTCATGATTGGGAGCTTGACGCGGCTATCCTCTTTTTTGCGCGGACGTGCTCTTCGAATGTGGTGGAAAACACATGCGAACCATCGGGTTTGGCCACATAGTAAAGGTGGCGTGTTGGGGCGGGATTGAGCACGGCTTTTATGCACGCAAGTCCGGGGTTGCAGATTGGCCCGGGCGGCAGGCCTTTGTGCTGATAGGTATTGTAAGGTGAGTCAACTTTCGTATCCTCGATAGACAGGCGCGCCTTGTGAGTGCCCAGTGCGTACTGAACAGACGCATCGCATTGAAGCGGCATGCCGAGGCGAAGGCGGTTCAGCAGTACGCCCGCGATGAGGGAGCGCTCCTCCGGCTTTTTGGCCTCTCTTTCCACAAGCGATGCCAGTGTGATGACCTGCGGCATTGGCAGGGTGGATTCCGCAAACTCTCGCTTCAGCGGTTTGGCAACCTTCCAAGCGAAGTTGGCAAGCATTGTTTCGATTATTTGGCGCTCGTTTGCCCGCCGGCTGAATTTGTAAGTATCCGGGAACAGGTAGCCTTCCAGATTGCTGGGCAGTTTTAGGCCGGGGATGTGGAAGCTTTTTCCCCCCGTTTGTGCCAGCAGTATGAACCTTCTTTTGCTTACCAATCCGAGTTCTTCCAAGCGTTCAGCCACTTGGTTTATGGTGTAGCCCTCCGGAATGGTAACCCATATGCTGACCGACTCCCCCCGCGCGATTATCGACACTATTTGTGCCAAAGACATATGCGGGGAGAGGCGGTAGTCTCCGGCCTTCAGGTTGCGGCTTTCGCCGAGGAGGCGCGCCATCAAGCTGAAGGCCCGGGCGCTTCTTATGATGCCGTGGCGGCGCAAGCGCACACCGATTTGAAGAGCGCCGGCGTTGCGCGGTATGGCGACAACGGTGTAGCGCGGGGTGGATGATGCGGGTAGGAAGCAGTAGGCTGCAATTCCTGCCGCCCCACACACCAGTAGGAACGCCAACAAGTAAACCAAACTTCGCTGGGCTCTTCTTGACATTTTCCGCTTAGGCAGTTGAACGCATCGCCGCCATTATATGGAGGGGATGGAAACGGCGTCAAGCAGTACGCAGTGAAAGCAGGGAACCTGGAAAAGGATTATACTTCTTTTTGGGGAAGTAAATTGTACGTATAAGGAGAGGAAAATGAGGTTTGCTCGGCTTTTCCTTGCTGTGGTTTTGGCATGGGTTGCGGCCGCTTCGCTGGCACAGGCGCAGATGCCTGGTGACGCAAACGGCGACGGCAAGCTGGGGGTTAACGATGCACTGCTTACGCTGAGAATAGCAGTTGGTCTTACCCAACCCACGGAGATACAATTGCTCGTATGCGATGTGGCTCCGTTGGAGGGCATGGGCGGCCGCCCGATGGGCGACGGCAAGATAACGGTTCCGGATGCCCTGCTGATTCTTCGGGCGGCGGTTGGGCTGATACAGCTTCCCACCACCATGCCTGGCGGAGGGGAGCGCCCTGCTGTGCTTGGGCCTCTGATTCAAACGCTGGAGGTGACCGGTCCGCTTTCGAAAACGTTTGTGCTTCCCGACGCGCTTCTGCTGACTGGAAAGGTGCTGGATGCCTCCAACAAGCCGGTGGCTTCTGCAGAGGTGGACTTCAGCCCGGAGGGAAACGTTCAATACCCCCTCAGTTTCAATGCGACCACCGATGCCAATGGCGCTTACAAAGCGGTGGTCCTTCCTGGCACATATCGCGCTTCTGTCACCTTTTCGCCTGTTGGAGTTCCGTCTGTTGAGTTTGAGTACACTGCGCCTGAATCGGTGCAAGTGGTCAAAGATTCGGTGAAGGATTTTGTACTGCCGCAGGTGCCGAGGCTGTTCAATGTTTCGGGGACGGTGCAGGTTTCAAACACGGGGTTTGTGCCTCTGTCGCTGTTGCTGGAGCAGACCGATGAACAGCCGCTTGTTGCAAGGGTTTCCACGCCTGTATCTCCAAACGGAAGCTTCAAGGTTGGGGCTCCGGCCGGCTCTTACAGCGTAAATGTTGGCATATTCTCCGGGGCAATTGGTCCGTGGTTCCCAGGCGGCGAAGATACGGGTGGTGAGGAGGATACCGGAAACGGCGGCGAGGAGATTCCGCCGCTTCCACCCGGCCTGCCGAATATTCCGGGACTGCCTTCGATTCCGGAAATCCCCTCAACTCCGGTGGTGGGTAGCCAAGATGTGAGGCCTTTGCAAATTATGTTTGCGGACATTCACGTGGATCTTCCACAGCCTTTGGCGGTTTCGGGAGATACAACGGCCAACCTAGTGGTGCCCAAGCTCGCGAAGCTGAGCGGTAAGGGGATACTGCCCCAGGGAGTGCCGCAGAATGCGCAGGCAGTGGTGGTTGCCCTTCCGGTGAAGGAGGGTGAGGAGCCTTCGCCTGCCTACGTGGGATACAGCATGCAGGGGCTTGTGTTAAACGGTCAGTACCTGCATTGGTTGATGCCCGGCAGTTACTCGATAAGCACCGAGATAATTTTGGGAAGCGAAACTTTGGCAACAACCATGTGGTCCTTGTTCAAAGAAAAGCTGGATGTAACAGGGGATACTGCTTTGGATGTAACCTTCCCTCAGTTCTCTGTTCCAGAAGCAACGGCCCAGCTTGATGGAGTTGTGGTGGATGCCCGCGGCAATGCTGTGGTGGGAGCGGATGTTACATTGTCCTCTTCTTTGCCCCAGAATCCGCAACCCGCGGCCTCAAGAACGATGATAACCGCGTTTGCTAAAACCGACAGCGGCGGAAAGTTTACTTTGAAGCTTCCGCCCGGGGTTTACATGGTTGTGATTCAGCCGCCTACTCCCGAGAGAGGGTCCCAGGGCTAAGAGGTTTTGAACGGGAGTTTTGCAGAGCTTGCCGAGGCCAAAGTCTGCTGCTGACCCGGCAAGCTTTTTGTTTTTGCGCTCGTCTCACCAACCCCTTCTTCCGCTGTGTGGAAAAGGTTGGCTTGGTTTCCCCTCGTTTGTGTAAAGCGCAGGAGAGGCAGGGGTGTAATGCGCGCTTTTTGCGTTGAAGCGTTGGCGCTTCAGGTATATAATGGGCGTGTGAAAGTTGCAACTGCGAGAGAAATGCGAAATATAGACCGCCTTGCGGCCGAGAAGTACGGCGTGACAGGCATGGAGCTTATGGAGCGCGCCGGAATGGCCGTCTTCGAGGAGGCACGCCGGATGCTTGAGGAGCGCCGCGGGTCCAGGGCGGTAATCGTTTGCGGGAGGGGGAACAACGGCGGCGACGGTTTTGTGGTGGCTCGGCTGTTGGCGCGCAGTGGGTACCAGCCTAGGGTTCTTCTGGCCGGCCGCGCGGATGCTTTGAAAGGCGATGCCGCCGCCAACTACAAGAGGGCTGTAACAGCCGGGGTGCCGATACAGGAGGTTGAGGACGTTCCGCCGCACCTTCCTCCTTGCGATATCGTGGTGGATGCACTGCTCGGCACCGGCCTCCAAAGCGATGTTGAGGGACTGTTTGCCGAGTTGGTGCGCCTGATGAACGAGCACCCGGCTCCGGTGCTTTCTGTTGATATACCTTCGGGCTTGGATTCCGATGCGGGGGTACCCAGGGGCGCCTGCGTTCGCGCCGATGCCACAGTCACCCTCGGACTGCCGAAGGTTGGCATGGTTGTTTTTCCGGGGGTGGAATATGTGGGCAGGCTTCTGGTTGCCGATATCGGCATTCCTGCGCCTCTGCTAGAGGGCAAAGATCCAGAGCAACCGCTCAATTTGAACCTGGTAACGCCGGAAATGGTAAGGGATTGGCTGCCGCCTCTGGAAGCAACAACCCACAAGGGTGCCCGCGGTACGGTACTTGTGGTGGCTGGGTCTATAGGCTTCACCGGCGCGGCTGTTCTCACATCCGAGGGCGCATTGAGAGCCGGCGCCGGCTTGGTGTTCTTGGCCTGCCCCAAGAGCCTCAATCCCATCTACGAGGTTAAGCTTACAGAAGTGATTACCAGGCCGGTTCCAGAGCCGGATGTTGCCGGTTGCTTTGGTCCTGAGAGTGTGGACACTTTGCTTCAGGAGGTTTCCAGGGCTGATGCACTGGCTGTTGGCCCGGGTTTATCGACCGCACAGCCTGCATCCGACATGCTGGCGGCGTTTCTTCCGAAAGTGCAGGTGCCCACAGTTTTGGATGCAGACGGATTGAACATCTTGGCGGCCCGCCCAGAGATAACCTTGCCTCCGGAATGCGTTTTAACCCCTCATCCCGGCGAGATGGGCCGGCTGATGGGCATGGCGGCAAAGGAAGTTCAAGAGAGCAGGATTCGGATTGCCCGTGAAGCGGCGTATCGGTTCGAGAGGATTGTGGTCCTGAAGGGAGGCGCCACCGTGGTAGCAGAGCCTGCCGGCGAGGCTTACATCAATCCAACCGGCAACAGCGGCATGGCAACCGGTGGAACAGGAGATGTTCTCACAGGGGCTATTGCGGCTCTCATGGCCAGGGGAATGGCTCCGATTAAAGCTGCTGTGGCGGGGGTTTACCTCCACGGGCTTGCCGGCGATTTAGTTGCCGAGGAGCTGGGTCGCGAGGGCATGGCCGCCGGCGATCTGCTTTTGAAACTGCCGCTGGCCTTCCGCCGCGTTCGGGGCGTCTGAAAGGAGTGTGGGCGGAATGCTGTACGCCGATCTTCTGCGCAGGTGCGGAGCGCCGCTTTCGAAGTTCCTGGTGGTTTTGGGAGCCTGCTTGGTTGGCTTTAATCCAACGGGGTCTTGGGCGGCCCAGCCCGGTTCGATGGAAAAGGCGGTGGGAGAAGCCGCCAGCGCCAAGGAGCCGCAGGCGTTTCGGGTTGATTTAATCCTTCCGCACGAAGGCTCGTTCGTTGTGTGGGCCAGGTATAAAGGGGAAAAGGACCGCTACTGTGCCGGGCCTTACTCCATTAAGGGAACGCGGGCTTCTTTGAGTTTGCTGGTGAAAGGCGATTTGGAACTCAGCGTGCTCGATGTGCGGTCGAAGGTGGTGGCCCGCGCCGAAGTTTCCGCGGTTCCCGGCGGCCAGAAGAAGCTTATTCTGGAGCCGAAGGATTTTTCGCTTGCGGCCAGGGTGCTGGTTCGCGTTCTCAGCGGAGATAAGGCCGTGTCGGCCGCTTTGGTAACACTGCGGGATTCCAAAGGCGTTCAGCACCAGAGGATTCTCATGCCGGGGCAGGGAGGAGTGGTTGCTTTTGAGGAAGTAGCTTCGGGCCGGGCCGTGGTGCGCGTGCAGTACAACGGAGACCGCACCGCTTCCCAGGATGTTGATATAGCTCCGGCTGTGGCGGCGCGGGGGAAATTCGTGGATGTGTTCGTGGCTGGTGCATCCGCAACCGAAAAGCCCACCGGAGAGCAGAAACCCGAAGAGGAGGAGCGCGCTGTTCCAAAGCGGCAGGTTTACGGCGGTTCGGGTTTGACGGGATATATCGTGGCGCTGGCTCTGGTGGTTTTGCTTGCTTTGGTGGGGGTGTATTTGGTTAGAGCCGGGATTGTTTCTCCGGAGCGGCTTTTCGCCAAGTACGCTGCCAAGCCGACGGAGGAGCAGGCCGCCGAACCCGAAGCGCCTTCGGTGCAGGTGCCTCCGGGTGTGTGCGAGTTCTGCGGCACACCGAAGGACCCAGTGACCGGAGCGTGCGCGTGCTCTCTGCCTTCGCCAGCCGTGTCTCCCGCTCCAGGCGCCGTTGGTGGGGCAGGGCCGCGGTTTGTGGTGCTTTCCGGTCCTGCTTCCGGGCAGGTGTTCGAGTTGAAACGCGAATCGGTCTCGTTGGGCCGGGAATCCAGCAACGATATAGTAATCCAGGGCGACCCGACGGTATCGCGCCGGCACGCTGTTTTTGAGATGCGCGGCGGTCAACCTTTTATAGTGGATCAAGGGTCTGCCAACGGCACTTTTGTTAACGGGGCGCGCGTAACGGAGGCCGTACTGCATCCAGGAGACGAGGTGGTCTTGGGTCAAACACGGATGAGGTTTGAGGTATGAACCGGGTATTGCTGAGCGTTGCGGCGGCGGCATCCGGCGCTTTTGTGGTGTGGCTGATTGCGGAGCCGATTCCTTGGCTTACCACCGACTTGCCGCCCGGCGCACCTGTGAACTACACATCGCAGATGGTGCTTGGTGCGCTTGTGGGAGCGGGAATTGGTGTTGGCTTGGGGGCGGCCGAGGGGATTTACCGCGGCTCGAGACAGCAGTTGCGGCTGTGGAGCGTGCTTGGCGGCTTTGTGGGTGTGATCGGCGGTTTGGTGGGCATATACATAGGCCAAATGGTGTTTGGCCCCACCTATGCGTTTGGCGAGAAGTTGAGCTCGTTCAGTGCAGTGGCTGGTTTTGCGGTGCAGACCGCGGCCCGAGCTGTGGGTTGGGCGCTGATGGGGATGATTATTGGGGCGGCGCAGGGGCTCGTCTACGGCGCTTCGGATAAACTGCGCAGTGGACTTATAGGCGGGCTTGCAGGAGGCGCGGTTGGCGGCTTTCTTTTCCAGGTTCTGTGGCTGATTTTGCGGGTGCCGGAGTTCAGCCGGGCTGTTGGGTTTGTAACCGTTGGAGGCGCGGTTGGTCTTGGCATTTCCACTGCCGAAGAGGTTCTAAAACAGGCCTGGATTCGCGTTTTAGTTGGCAGGAACGAGGGGCGCGAGTACATTTTGTCGAAGCCGATAACCGTAATCGGCAGGGATGAGCTTGCGGATGTGGGGCTGTTCGGCGATAGGTCTGTGGGGATGAAGCATGCCGTTATAAGGCGCACTGAGAGGGGGTATCTGCTCCAGGATGCGGGCAACACAACGGGAACAAGGGTAAATGGCGTTTCTGTATCCGAGCGCTTGCTTCGGGACGGCGATGTGATTGAAATCGGCAGTTTCAGGCTGGAATTCCATCAGAAAGCTGGTCGCGTGCCGGTGCCTCAGCCCGTGGACGTTCCGCAGAGCCGGCCCGAGCCTGTTGCCGCTCCCGGAGTTTGCCCTTACTGCGGCGGCGCGAAAGACCCGGTTACCGGTGCCTGCCTGTGCACGGTTTCTCCTGCGCCGGGTGCATCAACTGCGGGCCCATCGGTTGCCCCTGGCAGAACCGCTGTGCAGTACGTGCTTGTGGGGATTGCAGGTCCGCACGCAGGGGCGCGCTTCGAGCTCACCAAAACGCCGATGAGCATAGGACGCGAGCAGGGAAGGGATATAGTGCTGGCGGACCAAACGGTATCTCGGCGACATGCTGTAATCCAAAGGATCGGAGATTCTCTGCTGATTGTTGACGAGGGCTCTTCGAACGGTACGTTTGTCAACGGCGTTAGAGTGACATCTCAGCAGTTAAAACCCGGAGATGAGGTGCGCCTGGGATCATCCGCTTTCAGGTTGGAGGTCCTGTGATTCGGGCGGTGCTTTTCGATTTGGATGGAACACTGCTGGACAGCACGCGCCTCCTTTTGGATGGATACCGCTACGCCGTTCGCAAGTGCTTGAACGTGGAAACACGCGATGAGGATTGGTTGCCCCTCATGGGGAAGCCTCTTCTAGAGCAGATGGCGTTTTTCAGCGCGGAGAAAGCGCCCGAGCTTGTTAGAACTTACAGGGAATTTTACGCCCGGCACCACGAGAAAAGGATTCGACCGTTTCCAAGTGTTCCGGAGCTTTTGTCCGAACTTAAAAGCAGGGGTTTGCTTTTGGCCGCGGTAACCTCGAAAAAGAGCTTTTTCGCAGAGCGTGGACTGGAAGCCGTTGGTCTCAGGCGGTATTTTTCGGTGGTTATTGGCGAAGACGATACGCAGGAACACAAACCGGGTCCGGCCCCCGTGCTTGAGGCGCTTCGAAGGTTGAGGGTTCCGCCGGAATGCGCTGTGATGGTTGGAGACAGCCCCTACGATATTGCCGCTGCAAAGGCGGCTGGCGTTAGGAGCATTGCCGTTCTGTGGGGGCCTTTTTCTCGGGAGGATTTGGAGCGAGAATCTCCGGATGCTTTTGCTGGAAGCGTAGAAGAGCTTTTCCGGATTTTGAACGATTGGGTTTCTTCGGAGGGTAACGATGCCTGTAAGAAGTGAAGTGAGACCTTATGGGAACGGATGCCGATTTCTCTCGGCGCGCCATAAGATGCTTATCAAGGGGAACAACCCAACCCCCGTAAAAGATGAGATTGTTCAGCTTATCTGCAATCAAGGCCGGCACATAACCTGGGAGGATGAGGAGAAATGCCTGGCGTCGCTGGTTGTGTGCTGGCAGTTGCAGAAGGAAGAGGAACAGCGCGCCGAGCCCCAGGAAAGCCGCGAGGCTGAGCCTGGGGAGGCGCAGGAGGCATCATCAGAAGAGAGGCAGGGTTGAAAGAACTGCGCATTCGCTTGGAGAAGGCTGCGGCCAACCGCGACCTTCTCTTTTTCGTATGCACGGTTTTCGCCGCTTCTTTCGGTTTCACGCTTTACGAAACCAGCTTCTCGAACTTCGCGGTTCAGAGGATACATATTCGGCCGGATCAGTACGGCCTTTTGGAGTCCTTGCGTGAGGTGCCGGGCTTCCTAACCGCCTTTGTGATGGGACTGCTTGTGTTTTTGTCGGAGCCGAGGCTTGCCGGCGTGGCGCTTGCGGTGGGAGGGCTTGGCATTGCGGCGCTGTCTCGGGCGCATTCATTTCCCCAGCTTGTGCTGTTCTCGGTTATTTGGAGTTCCGGTTTGCACCTTTGGTTTACGGTATCCCCTTCGCTCACTTTGAAGCTGGCCAGGGAACGCGCTGAGGGGCGCCGCATGGGGCAGATTTCGGCAATCGGATCGGTGGCGGTGCTTTCCGGGATAGCGCTGGTCCGCCTCCTCTCTCGGTTTGCTCCATACGAGGCTTTGTTTATTGCGTCTGGAAGCTGTTTGCTGGTTGCGGCGTTTTTCAGTTCTTTTATTTCAAACGATTTGGGAACGCCGGATCGGCCCAAGATGCTTTTCCGGCGGCAATACTTTTTGTATTACATCCTTGTGTTTCTGGACGGCTGCAGGCGCCAGGTGTTCGGCACGTTTGCCATGTTTGCTCTGGTTCGGGAGTTCAACACCGGGCTTGCGCAGATTGCCAACCTGAGGTTTCTGAACACCGTGGCGGTTATAGGTGCCGCACCTTTGGCCGGTCTTTGGATAGACCGCGTTGGCGAGCGCCGGGTGCTGTGCTTCAATTATCTTGTGCTTTCGGTGCTCTTTTTGGGGTATGCGTTTACGCCGTGGGTTTCGGTTCTTTATGTGCTTTACTTTTTGGACAACGTGCTGTTTGTGTTTTCCATGGCGCTTACAACGTATCTGAAGCGCATTGCTCCACCGGAGGATGTAACTCCGAGTCTCAGCATGGCCACAACGATAAACCACATTGCGGCGGTGATGGTGCCGCTGGTTGGAGGATATCTGTGGCAGGCGTTCGGGTACCGTGTGCCGTTTTTAGTTGGTTCTGGGATGGTGGTTTTGTCTCTTGCGGCCGCACTTCAGATAAAGTTGCCGAAGTAGCAGTGCGGTTAGAGAGCCGCGGTGGTTTCAAAACATCCGGCGGCGCTTATTTGGCTTCTTCGGTTTGCCTTAAAAGCACGGGGTGGATTTCTTTACGGCCATCTATCAAAACAGCCACCCACTGTGCCAAACGCCTGCCCAACATCCTGCAGGATGCCACCTCTTTTTCGCTTCTGGGTTCCCCTGCCAGCACAGCTCCGTAGTGAAGCGTAAACTGCTTCCCCACGTATTCCGTTACGCCGAAAACGAGGATTCCAAAATTCATCAGCACGGTTAGGACGGCCATGCAGGTTAATTCGGCGCCGCCGCCCCACCCTCCGGACGAAGAGAAGGCGCATCCGATTTTGCCGTCCAGCTTGCCCCAGGCGTCGGCGGCGGTTTCATCCCAGAAGCGCTTCATTTTCCAGGAAAGGGTGCCCATGTTTGTTGGGGTGCCAACCGCTATCCCATCGCACCAAAGCAGGTCCTCCGCCGAGGCTTCGTCCACGCTTTTCACGCGGACCTCGGTTCCGTCTATTTCTCTCGCTCCCTCGCCTACGAGGTTGGCCATCTTCCTGGTGTTTCCGGAAGCGCTGTCGTAGAGAACCAAAATCTTGCCCAAGACGCGGTCCTCCTTACCAGGTTGGTTTTTGTTAGATATGCCGTTCTAATGTTTTGCCTGGGGCGTGGAGATTCCTTTCAAAGCGGCTGTGCAATGCCCGGTTTTGCCGGCCGTGCAGAAACAGTTTTGGAGGCGGCGCTTTGCTGAAGGATGCAGAAGGGGCAACGGAGAAAGCAAGTGTGTTCGAAACAGAGCTTTCGATGTTAGTTGTGAAGGTGTAAGTTTGCTCGGTACATCAGGAGGGGAAGTGATGCGGTTGTTGCCGGCATTGGTTGCGTTGGTTTCGGCGGGTTTTGGAGCCGCTTCGCTGGAGAGAGAAGTGTGCGGCTGGCGGTTTGCAGGTGGAATGCAGGGCTGGCAGGCGCTGAACAATTTGGTTTTGGAGACGGAGCCCCAGGCTTTGGTTTTCAAATCCACTGGGGGAGATCCATACGCGGCCGGGCCGCCGGTTGAGTTTACCGCCAGTGAGTATCATTACATACGCATTCGGGCGGCTTCAAACGTCTCCGGTGATGCGCAGATTTACTGGGCAGAGGGCAAGTCGGCTCAGGAAGCTCAGTTCCGGGCGGAGCACTTCGTAACCTTCCACGTTGAGGGGGACGGGCGCATGCGCACTTACACGGTGCTTCCGCCGTGGACTCCGGGCGCGAAGGTTTTCCGCATACGCTTGGACCTGCCGGATGTGCCGGGGGCTGTTCTGCGTGTGGCGGAATTCGTGGTGCTGGAAAGGCCGGTTGAAGCGCCGAAACCGGAGCCCGCTTACCAGTTCCAGCGAGCGGAAGATGCGGCCGGATGGATTCCGTACGCCGATGTGGCCTCGCTTGGTGTGAGGTCGAAAGCGCTGAGGGTGGTTTCGGGCGGCGCAGAGCCGCTTGTGCTGAGCCCCGTGTTCAGGGTGAAGAGCGAAACGGTGCGCTATCTGGCGGTGAATATGGCGGTTAAAGGTGCGCAAACGGCCCAACTAAGGTGTCGAGGCGAAACATCGGCCATTTCGCCGGCGCACAGGCTGGATTTTGCAGTGATGGCGGACGGGCGCTACCATACTTACAACGTGGAGCTGTCGCAGATAAAGGCGCTGCCGGATGTGTTAACGCGGTTTGCCATAGGCTTGGCGGATGCGCGTTCGGGTGCAAGCTTTGCGGTTAGGTGGGTGCGGCTTGCGTACGAACCTGCTGGTCCCGCCGAGCCGGTGATAAAGAGCCTTTTTGGCCCCGGTTCGGTTGTTGAGGCTGGGGTGGAGGTGCCTGTAACTGCAGTTGTTCGGAATACTGGGGCGGCGCCAGCGGAAAAGGTTTCTCTTCGCCTGCGGGTTCCAAGCGGATGCCGCATTGTTGGCAGTGAAGAGCTTGAACTGCCTTCGATTGCGCCTATGTCGGAGAAGCAGGCTGTGTGGCGCGTGGTTTTTCCGGAGGCGAATACTTTCCGCAGGTTTGTTGTGAAAGCGTCTCTTGCCGGAGAGGGTGGCGCTAGGCATTCGGCGTCGGCATCGTTTGTGGCGACCCGCATGCCAGCTCCAGACAGGGTTCAACCCGACGATATTGTGGTTAAATCCGGGCCGGCGTGTTTGGTTTTGGCCAAAAACAGATACGGCTACGGACCCTGCATTCTTTACATAAACGGGCGCGGCGGCTGGCAGAGAGTGGGAGCCATGCCTTCTTTGGGCACCCTTGCGGTTTTGGAGAAGGGCCGGGTGCGCGAGCACGCCTTCGCAGTGTCACCCAAAGATAAAGTGGAAACCGCAGGCGGCGGCGCCCAGCTTAACACCTCCTGGAAAGATTCTGAAGGGCGCAGGTGGACCTTCCGTGCGGTTTTTCGCCCCGGCAGGGAGGCCGGGTGTATAGACATGAACGCGGGGCTTTCATGCGATAAAAAGGCGGAAGTTCTTGCCTTCGCGTTTCCGGAGCTGTTGGCTGGCGATGGTTCCTTTGGAGAGGCGCGCGACATAGGTTTGTTTCCCGGGTTGGAGTATCTGTTGCCCGGCGAGCGCTCTTCAGGAACGGATTTTGCCGCATCCACCGTGGCGAAGAGGCTGGCTCCGCATCCGCATAAAGTCACCGTGCCCCTCATGAGCATCATACACGATGCGAAAGCTGTTGGATTGATGTGGGATCCGAAACAGCGCTGGGACGGAACGCACGATAGGCCCATAGCGCGGTTTGCTTCGCCGAACTTTGTGCACAACCAACCGAACCATTGGATGTCACTTGCTGTTCCGGGGTTGGGAGAGTGGTTTGTTGAAAACAGCCTTTTGGCCGGGCGTCCGTTTGAGCTTGAGCCTGGTCGCGAGCTTTCTGTGGGCTGTACGGCATTTGCGGTGCCGGCGGCGGATGTTGACGGCGTGATGCGGCTGTGGATACGCTGGTCTGGAGGGCTTCCGGCGCCTCCCACACCGCCTTATGATTTGGCAACACAGATACGCGCCGTACTGCGAGAGTACACCCAAACCGCTTGGGTGCCAGAGCAGGCCAAGTGGCACCGCGCTTTGAGCGATCCTTGGGGTCCGAGCTATGCGGAGTTCCACGTACTGCACATGCTGTGGGAGTTGGAGCGGGGGCTTTCTGGTAAGAATCGAGGTTCAACCAGCAACCGCTGGTTAGCCGAAGCTTCTTATCCCGATGGCGAGCGTGTGAAGCAGGTGCTGGACGCGGCGGTGCGTGCTCAGGAGGCGGCCGGCGGCGATTTGGGCTTCAGCGTGGCTTTCCACCGCGGTGGGTTGGAAAAGGCCTGCCGCAGTTTGCTGGCGGAGGCCGCTCATCTATCCGCTTTTGTTCGCGCAGACGGAAGCGTGCCTTTCCAGCCCGAGCCAACCCACGCTGTGTTCGGGAAAACCGGAGACAGCTCCTCCGGACATACGGCGGCAACGGCATGGCGCCTGTGGCAGCTTGCCCTCATCACCGGAAGCAGTGAAGCGCTGAATGCCGGACTGCGCGCCATTGCCTATCTTGATACCCAAAAGCGGCCGGAGGGGGCGCAGACCTGGGAGCTTCCCCTCCATGTGCCGGATGTTCTGGCAGCCGCTCATGCCGTTCGCTGTTGCGTGGCCGCGTACCAGGTTACCGGCGACAAAGCACATCTGAGGAGAGCGGTGCAGTGGGCATACCGCGGCTTGCCCTTCATTTACCTGTGGGGCGCGCCCGATCGTCCCATCATGCTTTACGGCTCCATTCCGGTCTTCGGCGCCACTTGGTTTACCGGAGCGTGGTTCGGGCGCATTGTGCAGTGGAACGGATTGGAGTTCGCCGATGCACTGCTTCAGCTCAGCCGATTTGACGGCACCGAAGATTGGAGGCGCATTGCGGAAGGGATTACCAACTGTGCGCTGAGACAGCAGAGGCCCATCAACCGCAGCGAGCATGCTTTCGCCAGTGCCATTCCCGACTGCGGCCATGCCGGCATGTATCCCGATTCGTACGACCCAGTTGCCGGCACTGATTCGTACCACTGGTGCCTAAGCAGTGAGGGCATCGCCACGCTGGTTTATAAGCTAAACGGCATTGATCCAGCGGTGAAGTTTGAGGTGCTGCACGGTCCCGGTGGCAAACGTGTGCATGTAAGCTCGGTGGCGTATGTGAGCGATGCCGGCTTCGACGGAAGCCGCGTGCGCATGAAGCTGAGGTATCCGTTGGGTCTTGTGCACCACCTGATGATGGTGCTTCCCCAAGAGCCGAGTTCTGTTAAGGTCGGGTCTTCGGAGCTTGAGCGGGTGGAAGCTCTCGACTCCGCGGCGGAGGGCTGGAAGTGGGATTCGGAGAGAAGGTTCCTTTACGTAAAGCTGAAACAGGGGGCGGATACCGTTCAGCTTTCTGTTGAACTTGAAGAGCGGTGAGCGCGGCTGCCGCTCGCTTTAAGGGAGCTTCATGAAGATGGAGCTCCGAAGGTGTGTCTGAAAAATGGAGGCCGGTGAGGCTGAGTCGCGTGAAAATCTGAGGAGGACTTGAGGAGGAATGGTTTACATGTTTGCAACAGGGTTGACCTTTTTGTGGAGCGCTTTGGGCTACACGGGTGTTGAGATTTCCTCCGCGATAGAGCGCACCAACGTAATCCTCACCATTTACGGTCCATCTCTCACCTTGGTGGAGGAGGAGAGGAAGGTTGCGCTTTCAAAAGGCATGAACAGGGTGGTTTTCACATGGCCGGAGGGAGATGTAGAGCCGGGCACGATCCACATAGAGTCTGCCAAGCCGCAGGATGTTTGGTCGGTTCGCAGAGCCAGCCTGCGCGCCGGCAACAGGTCTGTGGTTTGGGAGATAGAAAGCGCCAAAGAATGGAGCGGACCCGTTCGTGTAACCTACTATCTCAAGGGGTTTAGCTGGAACTTCCGCTACGAGGCGTTCACCGACCCGAACGAAGCTCAAATGGAGCTTATAGGCTGGGCCGGAATCACGAACAACACCGAGGAAGCATATAGAAATGCCAAGGTGCGCTTGGTTTTGGGCTCGCCTAGGTTGGTGCCTTCTGCGCTCAGAGAAGCTGTTTTTGCAGCCCCGCCTCAAAAGGCGGCACCTGAAGCGCTTTACCGCCGGCGGGAACCTGAAGAAGGGGAATTCCAGCAGGAGGGCTTTTCCGAGTACTCGATGTTTACACTGAAGGAGCCGGAGTCGCTGGAGCCGTCAGAGACGCGGCAGGCAGTCGCTATTCGTTCGCCGAAAGTAACGCTCAAAAAGTATTACGTGTACGATCCGCGCACCTACGGCGAGCGTGTGGCAATGCTGTACGAGTTCAAGAACTCGAAGGAGAACGGCCTTGGCGAGCCTCTGCCGAACGGGGTTATCCGCGTGTTTCGCCGCGATGAGGGCGGAACGCTGGCGCTTTTGGGTGAGGCCACAACGGGTTTGGTCTCCAGCAACGAGGATGTAAAACTGCACCTGGGCACGGCAGTCAACGTTTTGGTGGATAGGAGGCTTGTGGACATCCAGCGCTTTAACGAGGTGATAGATCCAGAGAAGAAGCGCGTGGTAAGGTACGACCAGACAGAGCAGTACCGAATATCGGTGCGCAACCGGGGGCAGAAACAGGCCGAGGTGCGCGTGGTGGAGTACATAACCCCGCCTTGGACCATGCAGGAAAGCTCCCACAAGTATGAAAAAGAGGCGGCGGATAGAATCCGCTTCACCGTGGCGGTTGCTCCGAACGCCGAGGAGGTTATTACCTATAAGGTAGTGCGCCGAATTGTTTCCGAATGAGGAGAGGGTTGCATGCCGGATTAGAGGTTGCGGTTGCAAATTCTTTTCCACGCTGCGCTCGGCGTTGACGACCAGCGCACCTGCTTTTGTATAATCAAGGCGGAGGTGGAAAGATGCCGAAGTCTAAGCTTCGCTCGAACCATGGTGGTCACGCCTTGACCAAGGGCAAGGGTAGTGTTTACAAGCGCTCCTATTTGAAGCGCATTGACCAACGAGAGCTGAAGGCTTATCTCGTCGAGCAGGCATCCTCCACTAGCACGGAGAGCTGGGTATCTCCAGCGTGATTCTCCTCCTTAGGGTTCACCGAAAGCTGGTGAGCCGGGGGGCAGGGCGGCAGTCACTGCAAAGAGGCTTGGCTGAAGTTGCTGAACAACAAGAAGTTTTGGCGATCGATTGGTGAGCGTTGGTTTGCCAAAACTTCTTGCTGGATTGTTTCCGCATTCGCTGCGGTGTTTGGTGGAAGCATCCGTCCTGCCCCCAAATCTTCGGGTAGCGGGTTTTTGGCAACATCCTTCGTGGAAACCATCACCTTTCGTATGCGAGGCACCGTGAGGCTGTTCAGGGTTGTTTTTTTGCTTTCGGTGGTTTTGGATGTGCTTTGGGCGGCGGTGCCGTCTTCGGCAGAGCCCAAATTGGTGGTTTTTGTGCTGGACCGCGTGTCGCTTCGCGACGTGATGAATGCCCGAGCCCCTGCAATTCAAAAGCTTTTGTCCGGGTCGGCTGTTGGGCTTATGAACACCGTTGGCGCATCTGCAGGAACCCCGGAAGCCGCCTATGTTACCATCTCCGCGGGTGCCCACGCCGCCGCCACATCCCAAGCCGGCGAGTTTGCCGGCGCCTGGGAGCGGCTGGAGGAAGGCAGTGCTTGGGAGGTTTTTCTGCGGCGCACCAGTGTTAGGACGTCGAAGCGCGCGATTTTGTGCCTGGGCCTCCCTTCAATCTTGAACGCCAACTTGGAAAGGGCTACCGGCGCAACCCCGGGAGCCCTGGGTGGGATGGTTTCACAGCTCGGCAGGACGGCGTGCATTGGATGCCCAGATGCGCCGAAGCCGCGCGCCTCGATTGAGCGGTTTGCCCCGCTTTTGGTGATGCGCAGGAGCGGAATTGTGGACGAAGGGGATGTAAGTTCGGATCTGCTCCGCCCTGACCCATCGGCGCCTTTTGGTGTATCCACTGACCCAATCAAGCTTGAGCGCGCCTTTTTAAAGACCGACGCGGCTGTGGTTGTGGTTGATTTGGGCGAAACTTCCCGCGCCGAGGCTTACAGGCCTTGGCTGGCTCCCGAGGCGGCACTGCACCACCGTTTGGAGGCTGTTCGGCGGGCCGACTTGCTGGTGCGGCGTTTGATGCGCCATGTGAATCTGCGGCACACGGTTGTGTGCTTGGTTTCAGGTTTTCCGCCGCTTTCGCTGGACGGGCGGGTGGAGACGCCGGGCTTTGTGTCTTTCACGGGACTGCCGGCCGGGGTTTTGGCCTCTTCAACCACCCAGACCCCGGGGTTGATCGCCAATATAGACATCCTTCCCACAGTTGCCGAGCTTTTGAAACTGCGTAAGCCCGAGGATGTGCTGTTGACCGGCTCGCCGGCGCGGGTTGTGCCAGCCGAAGGGCATCTTCAGGAGCTGTGCGCCTTTGAGGGTATGATGGAGCTTGAGCGGAAGATGGCGGCAGGGCCTCTGGCTGGCGTTTTGGGAGTGATAGCCGGTTTGCTGGTGCTGGCGGCTTCATTGGTGGCGGTGTTTTCGGTTGCTGGCCGGCGCGCTGGGGAGGGAGCGCGGTCTGCCGGCGAAGAGCGGGTTCGATGTGCTGGGCGGCTGAGGGCATGCAGGTGCGCAGTTGGGGTTGCGGCGCTTTTCCCCGCTGTGCTTGTGCTGGTTCCGCTTGTTCAGTATGTGGGGGTGGACAGCGCAGTGGGGTATTGGGTTGCGGCGTTCGGGCTGTGGCTTGTTTTATCTGTGCCGGCGGTGTTGCTTCCTTCCAAGGCTTTGAGGTATGCGCTGGCCGCTGTGGTTTTGGTGGTGTGTGCCGCGCTGATTTTGGCGGCTGTGGGGTGGGGCCTTACGGCGGCTGGCGCAGGCAGAGTGGTTAGGGTGGATGCCCCTTGGTTTTTCATAAGTCTTTCGGTGCTCAGCGATTTCCCGCTCATCGGCGTGAGGTTTCACGGTTTGGGCAACGAGCTGATGGGCGTGCTGATCGGAAGCTTGCTCTCGCTTGTTTGCTTAACCGTTTCCCCGGCAAGAACAGCTTGGCATAGATTTTGGCTGTGGTTGGTTGCTGTTGGAACAGCGGTCTTCATTGGGCATCCGCTTCTGGGGGATAACGCGGGTGGAGCGGCTTCCGCAGTGTTCGGATTTGGCGCCGCAGCGGTGGTTCTTGGTGGAAGCCGGGTGCGCTTGAAGACGCTTTTGGGGCTGGGTGCGCTGGCCATCGGTTTAGTGGTGGGCTTGGCCGTGTTTGACGCGGCGCTGGGTGGAGTGACGCATCTGGGGCGCACCGCACTGGTGTTGAAGCATCAAGGGGCCGGTTACCTTTGGGCTTTGGTCGGAAGAAAGCTGGCTTTGAACTTCTCGCTTGCGGCTGATCCGCGCGCTCTGTGGTTCTACGCAGGGGTTGCGGTGCTGGTGGGGGTTTGGACTTCGCTTCTGCCGGGGTTTACGAGAGAGGTCCTGCAGAGGCGTTCTCACCTGCGGAGGTTGGTTCTTTGCGCCGGCATATCCGCGGCGGCGGCCTTCCTGCTGAACGATACGGGTGTAATCCCCGCTGGGTTTGTGGCGGCCGGGGCCATTTTGGCCTTTGCCGAGGCACTGGTTGATGAAGCGTCTGTGGCTTTTGCAGAGGACTCCGCGTATCTTTCCAAAAACCAGTAAATTGGCAGAGAGTTTTGTTTGGGAGGCAGTATGAAGCAGTTTTCGTGCATGGTGGAGAAGCATTTGGCTGGACAGGACGGTATTCCCGTTTTGGCCTGCTATGTTCCTGGCAGCGAAGGCGGCCCTTTGGTGTTTTTACAGCGCGGTTATACCGGCTGCAAGGAGATGGATCTTCAGTTTGGTATGCGCATCGCACAGGAGGGCTATTTTGTGGTTTTGCCCGATGCCAGGCTTCACGGCGAGCGGAGGCCGCCGGATTTCCAGCAGATTTTCGAAAGCGATTTCTACAACCGGTTTGTTGATGTAATAGAGGGTACGGTGCAGGATATAACTCAGCTTATCGATTATTTCGGGCGGGATGAAGCTGGGTTGGCCGGAATATCCATGGGCGGTTTCATAACGTTTTTGGCGGCGGTGCGCGAACCGCGGCTCAAGGCTGTTGTTCCAATCATCGGCTCGCCGAAGCTTTTGCCGGGCCCAGATACCCCGGCGGATCAGCCCGGGCTGGATCGGTTTGACGTTATCCCCGAGGCTGAGAAGATACGTCCGAAGGCCATACTGGTGCTTAACGGCATGAAGGATGAGATAGTGCGTCCAGACGGCGTTATGCAAATGGACCCGGTGCTTAGGGATTTGTACCGCGATATTCCGGAGCGGTACGAGCTGGTGCTTTTCGAAAACGTGGGTCATGAAGTAACCGAGGAGATGAAGCAGAGAACGGTGGATTGGTTTAAGAAGCATCTTCCGGTGCGCTAGTTGAACTCTCAGTAAGGGGGCGAAAATGGGCAAGGTTCAAGTGCACTTCACTGAATATCTGAAAGAAACGATCGGCGCGATGGGGCGCGAAGGCCTGCTTTTATGCACTGTTGGAAAGGATGGCCGGCCGAACGTTATGACCATAGGCTGGGGGACCATCGGGATTGTGTGGGGAAAGCCTATTTTCGCGGTTCTGGTGCGCCCGTCGCGGTTTACTTACTCACTGCTGGAAGAGTGTGAGGATTTCACGGTTAATGTGCTTCCCAGAGAGATGGCGGAGGTGGCCACGTTCTGCGGCACCGTATCCGGCCGCACTCACGATAAGTTTGCCGAGCGCGGTCTGACGGCGTCTCCGGCTCGGCACGTGAAGTCTCCGCTGATAGAGCAAAGCGTTATTCAGTATGAATGCCGCGTGGTGCACCGGAACGATGTGGTGCCGGAAGCGCTGTCACCGGATATAAAATCGTCATGCTACGCTTCGGGGGATTACCACAGGGTCTACTTCGGGGAGATATTGGCGGTTTACGCCGAGCCCGACGCCCGCAGTCGCGTATCAAGTGCGGAGTACAAGTGAGGTTCTGCGGGGCTTGGGCCGGCACTGTGCAAAGTAAGCCATGATCAGTGGGAACCGCAGGCGCCGAACTGCAGACATTGCAACTGCATACCTACTGATACTGCCCGCGGCGGTGCTGATTGTCGCGTTCCACTTCGCTCCGGTATTTTACGCGCTGTTCATCAGCCTGCACAAGTGGTCGCTGATTCCAGAGCGGTTTGTTGGTTTGTCGAACTACATTGCCGTGCTGCGGGACGAGGAGTTTCATCAGTCGCTTGGGGTTACTATCTGGTATGTACTCGGCACGGTTCCGTTTGCCATAGGCATATCGCTTGTGCTGGCGCTGATGCTTTTTCAACCTTTGGCCGGCCGCGGGATTTACAGAACGATTTATTTTCTGCCTTATGTGACTTCAGTGGTTGCGGCGGCGGTGGTTTGGACGTGGATTTACAACCCTCGGTATGGGGTTTTGAACTACGTGCTAACAAGGCTTGGGTTGTGCGATCCGCAGTCGCCGCCGCAGTGGCTTTTGGAACCGCGTGGTGTTTTCGAGTTGGCGCTGTCGAATTTCGGGATACAGCCTCCTGCGTGGGCGGCTGGGCCGAGTTTGGCGCTGGTGGCTGTGACGATAATGGCCGTGTGGAACGCCATCGGGTTCAATATGATTGTGTTCTTGGCTGGGTTGGGGTCTATCCCGAAAGAGCTTCAAGAAGCTGCGCGCATCGATGGGGCCGACGAGTGGAAGGTGTTCTGGCACGTAACTTTTCCGCTTTTGTCTCCAACCACTTTCTTTCTGTTTATTGTAAGCACAATCCGCGCGTTCCAGGCGTTTAACCAGATATACGTTATGACGCGCGGCGGCCCGATGGGCACCACCCGCACTGTAACGATGTATATATTCTCGCGGTTTTACGAATCGCACGAGGTGGGCTACGGCGCCGCGGTGGCTATAGTGCTGTTTTTGATAATACTCGGTTTCACGCTTCTGCAGTTTAGGTTCGCATCTGGGCGGGTGGTGTATCAATGAACGCCAAACGTCGGCTTGAGAGGAGATTCAACGTTGGGAGGTGGATTCGGAGGGCGGTGGCACACCTGGTTTTGATGTCGGGTAGCGTTATCATGCTGTTTCCGTTTTACTGGATGCTGTCCACATCGCTGAAGACCCAGGCGGAAGCCCAAGCCCTGCCACCGACGCTTTGGCCCACAAGCATGCAGTGGAGGAACTTTGCCGAGGTCTTCGCCACAGTCCCGATGGCGCGCTACCTGCTGAACTCCTTTTTGATAGCGGTTTTGGTTACAATTGGAACGCTGGTTACTTCCAGCTTGGCGGCGCACGCTTTTGCGCGCATCGAATTTCCCGGACGGAACGTGATTTTCGGGGTTTTCCTTGCCACCATGATGATTCCGTTCGAGGTGATATTGATACCGGATTTCATCCTTATGCACAGGTTGGGGTGGTACAACACTTACGCCGCGCTGATAGTCCCTTGGTGCTCCAGCGCTTTTGCCATCTTCTTGCTTCGGCAGACTTTTATGACGATACCTTTCGAGCTTTTCGAGGCGTCTTTGCTGGATGGTTGCTCCCACCTCAGGTATTTGGTGAGTGTTGCGCTCCCGCTGGCGGTGCCGGCTTTGGTAACTGTGGGCATAGTGAGCTTTTTGGGCAGTTGGAACTCGCTATTGTGGCCTTTGGTGGTAACGGATATTCCGGAGCTCCGCCCGGTTCAGGTGGGGTTGGCGTATTTTTCCACCGAGGCCGGCACCAAGTACCATTTGGCGGCCGCAGCGGCTACGGTTAGCATACTTCCCATCGTTTTGCTCTATTTGGTGGCACAGAGGCAGTTTGTGGAAGGTATAGCCCGCACCGGCTTGAAGACATAGCCGCGGGTGCACTTGCAGGTTTTCTGAAACAAGCAGTGGCAGACCTGCGGAGTAAAACCCTTTGTTGGTTGGTGCTGGTGCGGTTGGATTTGAACGAAGAGGTGCGTTCTATGCAAATACGGAGGTTGGTTCAAAGCCGGGTTTTCGGCGTTGTTTTGCGATCTCGGCGGGTTGTTGAAGCTTTTGCCCCTTGTGCGGTGGCGTTCTGCTTGCTACTGCCGATTGTTGCCGGATGTTCTTCTCGGGGTGGAGATGCAGCTTCCGGGGCCAAGAAGATAGTGTTTTGGCATACGCAAACCGATGACAATGCCAAAGCGCTGAATGAGTTGGTGCGCAAATACAATGCCACCAACCGCTTGGGGGTGGTAGTTGAAGCTCAGTATCAGGGTAATTACGACGATATATTCCGAAAGACTATGGCGGCGGTTCAGGGCGGCAAACTGCCTGATATTGCCGTGGCTTACGAGAGCATGGTGGCAGAATACATGCGCGCCGGCGTGGTACGGTCGCTTGACGATTTTGTAAAGGGACCGAACGGGCTCAAACCCGAGGACCTGCAGGATATTGAGCCGGCGTTCTTGGCAACGAACAGGTTTCCGCAGTTTGGCAACAAGCTTTTGAGCTTTCCTTTCACCAAGAGCGTGCTGGTTATGTACAGCAACCTGGATGCTTTGAAGGCTGCCGGTTTCCCTGGGCCGCCGCGCACTTGGGACGAATTCTGGCGGGCGGCTTTGGCTGTTACCAAGCCCGGTTCCGGCGGCAGTCCCGGAACTCGCGGCTTTATCATCTCGCCGAACGCATCAACTATAGACGGTTGGTTCTACAGCAACGGAGGCAAACTGCTCACTCCAGACAGAAAGCGGGTTTTGTTCAACGAGAAGCCGTGTGTTGAGATATTCGAAGGGATTCGCAAACTCGTGGATGCCGGCGCGGCTTACATGACGGCCGAGAGGGAGTATCAGATGGAATTCGGTGCCGGGCGCGGGGTGATGTTCTGCGGCTCCAGCACACAGCGCAACTATTTCCGCGAGGCGGTTGCCGGCAAGTTCCGCTGGGCCATATCGAACATTCCGCAGAAGGACCCAAAGCATCCGGTAACCGTTTTGTACGGAGCCAACCTCGCCATCTTCCGCAGTACCCCGGAGCGGGAGGCCGCGGCGTGGGATTTTGTGAAGTGGCTTTCCATGAAGGAGCAAACCGCTTTCTGGGCCATAAGGTCCTCGTATATGCCCATACGGAAGTCGGTGGCCCGCATGCCGGAGATGCAGGAGGCATGGAAGCGCGATCCGCAGGGGAAGCAGGCGTTCGAGGTTATCAAATACGCTGTTCCGGAGCCGAATGTGCGCGGCTGGCAGGATGTGAGGACCTACCTTGAAGAAGCACTGCAGGCGGTGGTAACCGGAACCGATACCCCGCAGTCGGCGCTGGATAAGGCGGCAGAGAAGGCCAACAAGGCTTTGGCGTCGAAAGCTTAGGTGTGGGGAGTTTGGGGCGCAAGCAGATCTATTTTTGCGAGGAGGAAACAGAGATGCTTCGAAAGCGCTTTGCACATGTGTTCGGAGGTGTTTTGTCTATTTTCAGAGGTGGAAGCGCCCTTACCCTGGCGCGTTTTGGCAGGCTCTCCGTTGCAGTGGGGGTAGCGGCGTTTCTGGTTGTTGCTGTGGGACTTGTTTGGTCTCAGTCCGCTGGAAGCGTCCCGTCGATTCGCATAGTTCCGCCCGATCGGTCTGTTTTTGCGGTTGGGCAGAGGTTTGATTTGCGCGTGGAGGCAACCGGTGTATCGGGTGAAAACGCCTCGCTTTTGGTTTGGTTGAACGGCGTGCAGTTGGATAAACTGCCGGGTGTGAAGCCGGTTAAAACCACCGGCACCGGGTGGATTGCGGTCACGGTTAGGGATATGGAGTACAGCAAGCCCGCGCGCGTAAGTGTGCTGGCTCAACTGCGCTCCGACTCCGGATTGGTGGCTTCGGCGCTTTCCTCTTTCGAGGTGGTTGACCTCCAGAGCCCCGGACAGCCGGTCAGAAATGTGATACTTATGATCGGCGATGGGATGGGATTGGCGCACAGGACCGCGGCCAGGACGGTTGCAAAGGGTCTTTACAGCGGCCGTTTCAACGGGCTTTTGGAGATGGACAGCATGGACGCGTTCGGCATAGTGTTCACCCCCAGCCTGAACTCCTTTGTAACCGATTCTGCCAACGGTGCCTCGGCGTACGCGGGCGGCAACAAAACCGATAACGGCGCTTTGTGCGTGTGGCCGGACAATACTGACGACGATCCGCTGGATAACCCGAGGTTCGAGAACATCATGTCTTACCTGAAGCGGATGCGCGGCATGGCAACCGGCGTGGTATCAACTGCTTCGCTTGCCGATGCAACCCCGGCGGCTTTTTTGGCGTACTGCTACAAGCGCGGGGAGGCTGAAAAGATTGTGGAGCAGTATCCGGCTACCGGCGTGGATGTTTTGCTCGGCGGCGGCAAGAAGTGGTTTTTGCCCACATCCGAAGGTGGCTCCCGAACCGATGGGCGCAACATTTTGGAAGAGTTCCGCAGAGCCGGCTACGCCTGCGTTACATCGGCTGAGGGGTTGAGCAAGCTTCCGCGAAGCGTGAAAAGATGCCTGGGTCTTTTTGCCGATGGCGACATGGATACGTATGTTGACCGCGTGAAGGCTGGGAATTTTGCCCAGCCGAGTTTGCCGGATATGACTGAGGCCGCCATCGAAATCCTTTCCAGGCATCCGCGCGGTTTTATACTTATGGTGGAAGGCGCTTCCATCGACAAGGTGGCGCACAAAGGTGATGCCCACAGGGCAATCTGGGAAACGATAGAGTTCGACCGCGCAGTTGGTGTGGCGAAGAGGTTCGCCAAGTCCAGGGGAGATACATTGGTGATCGTCACAGCCGACCACGAGACGGGCGGGATGGCACTGCGTGCGCTTGGTGGAAACCCGCGGGCTTTGGAGATCGGCTGGGGATCTGCTAGGTCAACAGGGCCGTTTGTGGCCAAGGCACCGGCACCGGACGGCGGCGGCATGGCAGAACCGCCGGAAAATCCGTTTGAGCTGCCCCAGATTTCCACAAACCACACTGCTTCGGATGTGGTGTTGAGCGCTTACGGCGCCGGCGCCCAGGAATTCGTTGGGGCCATGGATGCCACGGAAGTGTTCCTGCGCATTTTGCGGGTAATTTACGCCGGAAAGGCCGTGGGGCACGGCAATAAGTAGGTGCGGAACCGCTTTTGGGTTCTCTCACCGTTTCCGGGAGAAAGGAGCTTGAGGCTTCCTTATTCTTCGCAGTGCGAGAAGGGCCGGGGATTGGGGAGTTACCCTGGCCCTTCTCTACGTTGAAGGCATGTCGGTTTGCAGAGCGGCTGTCTCTATCTTCGTGCATCAAGGCCGCGCCACACATGCCGCCAGCCGCCAGGTGCAGTGCTCTCCACTATAAACTGGTCCCCTTCGCGGCGCGAGCGGAGCGGGGCACCGTTTTCGTCGCGCAGGTATCGCTCGTCCATGATGCCGTTCTGCACCAATACATCCAGCGACTCCGGCAGCTCTCCGTATGCGAGGCGGTAGGCGTAAACGGCCCGGCCTATTCCTCCTCTGACAAATTGGGCTTCGTTTTCCCCTTTCACTTCGCGAACAGCTTCCGGCGGGAGCTTCAACAGCCTAAGCTTTTCAACAACGAGCGGGCGCGGTGTGTTGCCCCCGTTTGGCAATGCTCGGAATGAAAGTTTGTGCTCGCCGGGGTTTAGGATGTGGGTTCCAAGCAGCAGGTCTTTTTCGTCGAAGTCCGGTGCCGCAAAGCTGGCCGCTTCTACCGAGAGGTTGTCATCGATGTATATATCGAAGGTGCCGTAGTTAGGAGCGGCGAAGGCAATGAGGCGCAAAGCGTATCTGCCTTCTTCGCTTACGGTGAACGGCATCTCGAGGAGGGAGTTTTCTTCGTGATTGGGCCACACGATGACCGGCCTCCCGCCGAAGAAACCGTAGGTTCCTATTTGGGGTTTTGCCGAGCCCGTGTAATTCAATTTGCGGAACTGCTGCAGAAGAATCAGATCCTGCCAGGGGACACGGCGCTCCGGCCACGGGGGTAGGTACCCGAACGGTTTTGGCTCGCCCAACTGGTACCAATACGCAATGCTCGAGAAGAAGTCCGGCCTCTCGATGTACCAAGCGTCTTCGGCGGGCTCCCGGTTGCCTTTGTGCTCTATGGTGACTTTGAGGGATTTTTGGAAGCCGACAGGGTCGAGGACATGCCACCGGTAGGCAATGCCGCTGTCACCAGCGCGCCATCCCTGCCAGCGCGGCTGTCCGAACCAGATGCTGGAGCGCTCCCTGAAGCCCCAAGCGTCGTTGAAGTAATCCTCCGAGCCGGTGCCTTGGAGGCTGGGTATCTCTTCGCCGTCGATGTAGAAAAAGTCGTCGCCCTCGCCGAACCAGCCGTCCTGGGCCAAGGTGACGGAGAGCACTGTGCCCACATACTTGCCCCGTCCCTCTATGTCGGCGATGAGGTAGTCCCGTCCGTACTGGGCCGGGTATTCCTGGCGGTACCGCGCATAGAAGTAGGGCGTATCTGGGGGAAGTTCCGGCAGTTGAAGCCAATCCACCTGCCAGTATAAGCCGGTGGAGCGCTGGAGGTTGTCGTTTGTAACGGTTATGCGGGCCGACTTTGCGAACGGCATGCGCCAGTAGCAGGTCAGCGCGCCGGTTGGGGATACTTGAACCGGCAGGCTTTCCACCACAGCCGGTCTGCCTTGGCCCACAGCGAAGAACTCGCCCAGGGGAACCTCCACGGCTGGTTCTTTGCGGTCGTCCCAGTATATCCTCAGGCTTACGGAGTCCAGCTCATCCACACCTCCGGAATGGCTGGTCATCCAGATGTGGGTGATTACGCCCGGCCCCTCGAGTTCTGGAAGCTGGAAGGTTTCTCCCGGAGCAAGGCGGGTCATATCGAAATTGCCGTTGTTCCAGTTGGGCTGTTCATTGCTGGAGATGCGCCGGTTGCGGCCAATGGGCGGTGTTGCTAAGGCCCCGAGAATGTCACCAAAGATCGACATAGCAACCCCTTTCTTTAAAAATGCGCTGGCGGTTATAGTTGAAGCCTGGTGCGTATGCGATCCATAGCTTTTTCGGTGTTTTCCCGACTGCCGAAAGCGGTTAGGCGGAGAAAGCCCTCTCCGCTGGGTCCGAAACCGGAGCCGGGTGTGCCGACAACATTTGCCTCGTTGAGCAGTTTGTCGAAGAATTCCCACGAACTGAGGCCGTTGGGTGTTTTCACCCAGATGTACGGAGCATTCACTCCGCCGTAGGTGCGCAAACCGAGAGACTGCAGGCCCTCTCTTATGATGCGTGCGTTGGTCATGTAGTATGCGATAAGCTCGTCGCACTGCTTGCGGCCTTCTTCGGTGAAGACGGCGGCGGCGCCAACCTGAACGGGATACGAAACACCGTTGAATTTGGTGCTCTGCCTCCTGAGCCAGAGGTCTTTAAGCGGAACCTTCGTGCCGTCGTGCGCCACACCGAAAAGTTCTTTCGGGACCACAGTGTAGGCACAGCGCGTTCCGGTAAAGCCCGCCGTTTTCGAGAAACTGCGGAACTCCACCGCAACCTCTTTGGCTCCGGGTATTTCGTAAATGCTGTGGGGGATATCGTCCTCCTGGATGTAGCGCTCGTAGGCGGAGTCGAAGAGGATGAGCGAGCCGTGTTCGCGCGCGTAGGCCACCCAGCCCTCCAAATCCTGCCGTGTTAGCGCGGTTCCGGTGGGATTGTTGGGAGAGCACAGGTAAATCAGGTCCACGGGCTTGTCGGGGAACGGTGGTTTAAGCTGGTTCTCCTCTGTGCAGGGAAGGTACACAACCCCCTGAAACCTGCCGCTTTCATCCATGGGGCCTGTTCTGCCAGCCATTACGTTGGTATCCACATAGACCGGGTATACGGGATCGGCGACGGCAACGGTGGCTTCGATGCTTAAGATTTCCTGGAAGTTGGCGGTGTCGCACTTGGCTCCGTCGCTTATGAAAACCTCGTCAATGCTGAGTTCAACGCCTCTGGGTTTGTAATCGCCTTCGATGATGGCTTCGCGCAGGAATGCATATCCCTGTTCGGGCGGATAGCCCTTGAAGGTTTCGTCTCTGGACATTTCGTCCACGGCGGCGTGCATGGCGCGGATTACCGCCTGGGGAAGCGCCTTTGTTACATCACCGATGCCAAGGCGTATGACATCTGCTCCGGGGTTTTCGGCTTTAAAACGCTCCACCCGTTTGTTTATCTCGGAAAACAGGTATGCTCCGGGAAGCTTTAAATAGTTGTCGTTTATCCGAACCATATTCCTCCTCTTTTTAACGTGGTACAGCCCGTTTGGTGGGCTGCTTAGCAAGCTCATCAGAAAAGTGATTGCGCTTTCGGCTATCCTTTGTACTCATCACCGGCGCCGAACTGCCGCACGATGCGGGCTATCTGGCGTTTGGCGTCGTCCACTATCTCTTGGTTGGCGCCCACCACTTCCCAGCGGGCCAGGCCGTTTTCGCTTTGGGAGATGCGGTGGCACACCTGAAGCCAATCGTCGGCGAGGCGCGTGTTGGCATCAATATCGAAAGGCACACCGCGGCGCATAAGGGTGGCTTCAAGCTCCAAACCGCTCTTCATCTTGGTCATGGCGCTTGCACCAATCGATTTGAAGTACTCCTCCACGGCTTGCAGTGCTTCGGCCCTCTGGGAATCGGTTGGGAATTTGTATCCCCATTCTCTTGCGCGGCAGGTCTGAGCCTGTATTCCAAGCAGTTCATCAAACCGCTTTGGGTTTTCCGCCCATGCGCGGGTCACTAAGAGGGCTATGTACAGGGTGTTTTCGGTGCAGTATGGGCCGCGGCCTTCGAAGAAAAACCGCTCGTAGAAGTGCGCAGACTCCTCCACAGCTCCGAAGGCCTGGGGGGTGTTGAGCATCTCCTGCTTTATTTGGGAATGGCCGTTTCTTATTACTTGAACCGTGACTCCGCACTTGGCCATCTCGATGACGGCTAAGGGATTGGATTTCAGGTCTGCAAACACCACCAGGTTTTCGCCGGGGAACCGCTCTTTTATGTAGGGCAGGATGGCGGCGTAAACAAAGCTGGATGACATGTACTGGCCGTCGCCTCTGTAGAAGTCGATGCGGTCGCCATCGCCGTCGAAGAAGGTTCCGAGCAGGAAGTTTTGACGTTCAATTTGTTTGTTGTCGGAATTTCTTGGGAGATACAGGCCGGATTTAAGAGCTTCAAGGCCGGGACGCACAACGTCAGGCTTTACGGGGTTGGGGTCGCCAAGCGGGAACATGCCGTTGGCGGTGTAGTGCATTGGGAAGAGAGCGGCGCCTGCGCGGCGGAAGGCCAGCATCATCTCGCGGCCGGTTGCACCGTTCAAGTAATCGTGGAGCACGGAAACGCCAGAGAGACCTCCTTCGGCAACGCCTGCCAACCGCATGCTGTAGTCTATGTAATCGCTTATGGGGTCGTAGGCCGTGATGCGGCCCCTGACCTGGGAGGTTGGAGCGCTTTGCCCTTGGATGTAAAACTCCTTTATCTTGTCAAGGCCGCCTTCCGGGCCGATCTGCTTGGCGATGGGCCTTACTTCGGGGCCGAGAATCTTGCGTCCCGTATCTCCTGCGGGGTTGTGGGATGCACCGAACATCACAGCGGCGTATTGGGGATGCTTCATCGCCGAGAAGTAGAACATAGATGCCGAGCATGCTGTGGGCACGTACACAACGTCAAGCCCCACCCTTGTGTACTCTTCGACCGCCTGTTCCAGATACGCGGGGCCCGACAGCCTTGCGTCGTGGGCCACAACCACCCCAGGGGCGTTCAGCACCTCTCGGAAGTAAAGGGCTTCTGCCTGCGCCAGCCGCTTGGAAAGATGCGGCGTCAGTGAGGCCGACGGTGTGCGTATGTCGTAAGCGCGGAACATAGAAAGGTTCAGGTCTTCCATATCTGTGCGCACGAAGCAAACGTTTATTTTGGAGTTGCTTTCCGATAAATTTATTCGCCGTTTGTGTTGCGGACTCCTGTGCTTGCGGCTCAGCGGGTGCGGTGGTGTTCTCGACGGGGAAAAGTCGGGAGTTGACTAGGAGGTGCGGAACGCTCTGTCGAACTAGAAAGCGCACAGCCGGCCGGTTTTAGCACCCGTGCGCGGCGTTTAAACAAAAATTTACGAGAGGGAAAAGCGATGCGGATAAAGAAGTTTCGGTTTTTAACCCTTTTTGTTTTGGCGCTTGCGTTCCTCGGAGCCGGCGCTTTTTGCCAGGAAAAGGAAGACAGGGATTGGAAATGGGCCGGGAAGGTGGGTTTTTACCGGCCGGACAGCTACGCATGGCGCGATGCCAGCTCGGGTACCCCCAAAGGGGTGTGGTGGTGGCTTGGGATTGACTATTTGGCAAACCGCACCGACGGCGGTGACTGCCTTGTAACCTACGAGCACAAGCTGGTGAGCCAGGAGCTGGCAAGAATGTATGCGCTTCAGGGGATATATCGCCATTGGGCTGGGTCTGATGAAGACGGCCGCCAAACCTGGTATTACGGAGCTGGAGTCGGGCTGTATTTTGCGCGTGTGAGGCGGTCTGGCGTATGGGGTAGCGCCACACGGATTGGGGTTCCGCTGGTTGTTGGAAAGAAGCTGGGCCGCCGCGTGTTTGGGGAGCTGAAGTACCATGCAGTGCTTCGGAAAGCGCGGGGCATTTCTCTGAGCGGCTTTTCCGTGGGTTTTGGCTATTGGTTCTAATGGAGAGAACTTCCTGTCGGTTCCCCAGGAAGGAATCTAACTCTGCATGCCGTAATTAAGCTTCGGCATGATTAATGAGTGCGGCCGGGTTTGGCGGCTGTGGCGTTCATGCACGACCGCTCGGAGCGGTTACTGTCTGTTTTTGTCAGATTTTGCAAGAAGTTTTGACAAACCAAGAAGTTTTGACAAACCAACAAGGACTGATTGAATGTCAAAACTTCTTGCGAGAAGTTTTGACAAACCAAGAAGTTTTGGCAAACCAACAAGAACTAATTGAACGCCAAAACTTCTTGCCAACAAGAACTAATTGAACGTCAAAACTTCTTGCTTTGAGGAGGGTGCGATGAAGAAGAAAACCGTTCGCGATATCGACGTTGCTGGCAAGCGTGTTTTAGTTCGAGAGGACCTGAATGTGCCGCTCGATCCGAATACGGGCCAGATAACCGACGACAGGCGCATTAGAGCCGCAATTCCCACCATTAAGTACCTGGTGGATGCCGGTGCAAAGGTGATTGTGGTTTCCCATCTCGGCAGGCCGAAAGGCGGTCCCGACGATAAACTGCGCATGGATCCGGTGGCTGCGCGCCTTCAGGAGCTGCTGGGGCGCCCGGTTAAAAAGCTGAACGACTGCATAGGCCCGTCGGTTGAAGAGGCGGTGGCGGCTATGCAGCCCGGCGATGTGATACTTTTGGAAAACGTTCGTTTCTACAGCGAGGAGGAGAAAAACGACCCCGAGTTCGCTCGAAAGCTGGCGGCCCTTGCAGACGTTTACGTGAACGATGCCTTTGGAACATCGCACAGAGCGCATGCATCCACCGAGGGCGTTGCTCACTATCTGCCTGCTGTGGCCGGCTTCTTGATGGAAAAAGAGATCGACTATCTAAGCCGCGCACTGTCTAATCCGGATCGGCCCTTTGTGGCGGTTTTGGGCGGTGCCAAAGTCAGCGATAAGATTAAGGTGATCGAAAACCTTATCACCAAAGTGGACACCCTGCTGATCGGCGGCGGAATGGCGTATACGTTCCTGAAAGCCAAGGGCCTTGAGATCGGCAAGTCTATACTGGATGCAGACAGCTTGGACCTGGCAAAAGAAACCATGAGAAAGGCACAGGAGCTTGGCGTTGCCTTTGAACTGCCCGTGGATGTGGTTGTTGCCGACCGCTTTGCGGAGGATGCGAACACCCAAACGGTTCCGGTGGAGGCTATACCTGCGGATTGGATGGGAATGGATATAGGCCCTAAGACCGCCGAGAAGTGGGCCGGTATCCTGAAGCAGGCCAAGACGGTTGTTTGGAACGGTCCGGTTGGCGTGTTCGAAATGGATAAGTTCGCTGTGGGCACAAAGGCAATCGCCGAAGCCATTGCGTCTTCTTCTGCGGTGAGTATAGTCGGCGGTGGGGATTCTGCCGCCGCGCTGGAGAAGCTCGGGTACGCCGACAAAATGACCCACATTTCCACCGGCGGTGGCGCATCCCTGGAGTTTCTTGAGGGGCGCGAACTGCCGGGTGTGGTGGCCCTTTTGGATGCTTAGTACCTGCCAAGAAGTTTTGACGTTCAGTTAGTTCTTGTTGGCAAGAAGTTTTGGCGTTCAATTAGTTCTTGTTGGTTTGCCAAAACTTCTTGGTTTGCCAAAACTTCTTGCAAGAAGTTTTGACGTTCGGTCGGTCCTTTTGTCAAAACTTCTTGGTTTGGCTGTGTGGGATGAGTGCATGCGTTAAGGTTGCAGTGCACTCATCCCGGGTTAACGCGGTCTGCCCGTGGAGAACGGGTTTTTGCAAACTGAACCCGCTCGATTTGAGTGATACCCGCATATAGTGGTTTCCTTGGCTTCCTTCGAGGAGTTTTGACGTTCAATTGGTCCATGCTGGCAAGAAGTTTTGGCTTTCGATTGCTCCTCGTTGGTTTGTCAAAACTTCGTTGGGGGATTGAAAACTAGTGAGGGTTGAATGGAAATGAGAAGGCCAATCATTGCTGGAAACTGGAAGATGAATAAAACGGTTCAAGAGGCTTTGGACTTGGTGGAAAAGCTCAAGGGGATGGTAAGCGATGCCAGCGCCGAGGTGGTGGTTTGCCCGCCTTTCACGGCGCTGTATCCGGTGTCTCAGGCGCTTAAGGGATCGAACATAGGTCTTGGTGCCCAGGGGGTATTTTGGAAGAAGAGCGGTGCGTACACCGGTCAGATATCCCCAGTGATGCTTGCGGATCTGGGATGCAAGTATGTGATAATAGGCCATTCTGAGGCGCGTGGGCGGTTCGGGGTTCCCGAAGAGGGCATGACCGAGGGCCTTCTGCGCGTGTTCGGGGATAACGATGAAAGCGTGAACCGCAAAGCTCTTGCCGCTTTGGAAGTTGGCATTACGCCTATTATCTGCTGCGGCGAGACTTTGGATGAACGCCGCGCCGGCTGGGCCGATGAGATTGTGACGGTTCAGGTGCGCCGCGCTTTGGAAGGCATGACCGCGGATGTGGTTGCGGGGCTTGTGATAGCTTACGAGCCGGTTTGGGCAATCGGCACCGGCGAGGTGTGCGAAGCCGGCGAAGCAGACCGAATATGCGGGATAATACGTAATGTGGTGCGAGAATTGCACGGAGACAGTACGGCAGAGCGGATAAGGATTCAGTACGGCGGGAGCGTTAAACCCGACAACGCTGCGGAGCTTTTGAGCAAACCGAATATAGACGGCGCTTTGGTGGGCGGCGCATCGCTTAAGGCGGAGGACTTCGCCGCAATAGTTGCCGCGGCCTGAAATCTGTTTGGGCTGGCATGTTGTGTCTCTTGACAGCGCCCGCCCCCGAGCTTTTTCCATAGTGAGGTGCCCAAGAAAAGCGGAGGCCGAACAGCAACCCCATGTTTGAGAAGTTTGTTGCCCTGGGAGAGCGGTGGCGTTGGTTTGGGCGCGTTGCAAGCCTCATCAAGTGGTTTTACCCGGGAATGCGGGTAAAGCGCTGGATGCTGGTGGTGCTTCTGGGCGCGCTGATGAACGCCGTCGGGTTGGTGCTGGTTTTGGGGTTGCGCGTTGTGGACTATCTGGCGGCGATGGATGCCGCAGTGTACCGCTACACCGGACGCTTCTTCCCGGCCGCTACCGACTTTTTTGGTTTGGGCATTGCCTTCCTCGGTGTGCTTGCGATCTTCGTTGGGGTTCAGCAGGTGGTGCGCTCCGTAACCAGCGTTATCAGCCCTCAGCACCATAAACAGCTTGCGGATGTGATATACCGGCGCAGGTACCTGGCATCTGGCGAGCGCGTTGTTGCCATAGGGGGCGGCACTGGACTGTCAACCCTTCTCAGGGGTCTTAAGGAGTACACCAGCAACATAACTGCCATCGTCACGGTTACGGACGACGGCGGCAGTTCCGGACGGCTGATACGCGAGTTTGGGATCCTTCCGCCCGGCGATTTGAGAAACTGCCTTGTGGCCATGGCGGACGAAGAGCATTTGATGTCCAGGCTGTTGCAGTACCGCTTCAACGGATGTTCCAGTGAGCTTGAGGGCCACAGCTTTGGGAACTTGTTCCTCACCGCCATGACTCAGATAACAGGGGATTTCGAGCAGGCGGTTAGGGAAACCGGACGCGTTTTGGCGATACGCGGGTTGGTGCTGCCCTCAACCACGGACCCGGTTGTGCTGGAGGCCGAGCTGATAGACGGCAGGGTGATTAGGGGCGAAACGGCCATCACGAAAGCTGGGGTATCCCAAACGCTGTCTCGGCTTAGATTGGTGCCGGAGGATGTGCCCGCGCTTGAGGAGGCGGTTGACGCGATTCTTAAGGCGGCGCTAGTTGTTATCGGTCCGGGCAGCGTTTACACAAGCGTTGTTCCCAATCTTCTTGTTAAAGAGATTGCGAAGGCTGTTTCCGAAACGAAAGCGGTTCGCGTGTATGTGTGCAATGTGATGACACAGCCGGGCGAGACGGATGGTTATGCGGCCTCGGACCATGTGAGGGCTATTGAGAGGCAGTTCAACGGGCGGCCGTTCGATTACGTGGTGGTGAACACAAGGGTTCCTGCGGAGGAAGTGCTGAGGAGGTACGCTGAGGAGGGCGCCTATTGGGTTCGTCCGGATGTGGATCGAATTAGGCAAATGGGCTACCGGGTGCTGACGGGGGATTTTATATCGGATCAAGATCTTGTTCGCCACGATTCTATGGCTTTGGCGAAAGCGGTTTTGAGCTTGGTTTAGGGTGAATAGGGTTCTGAGCAAGCCCGTGGCTGCAGAGATTTGCGGCCCGGGCTTTTGTTTTTGCTGTTTTGGGTGCCGTTTTTGTGTAAAAACGAGCCGTTTTATGGAACAATACGAGTAGCCGAGCAAAAGCGCGGCGGAGGGGCGAAGGTCTTGAAGGAGCTGACCGGCGATGAAGCTGGTACGCGGCCAGCCGAGCGGCGGTGTCCTGAGCGAAGCCCTTCACCGTGCGCGGCGGCATCGCTATGCGGATGAGTAAAGAAGCCCGCGGCCCGCTCGCGATGCCGACAGGCGCGCGATCAGCAAGAAAACTACTAAGGATGGAGGATAAAAAGTGAAAGCTTTCAGGAAGAAAAGCCATGGCTTTACGCTGATCGAGCTTCTGATCGTCATCGCGGTCATTGCCATTTTGGCCGCATTGGCGATACCGAACCTTCTTGGGTCGCGCAAGGCTGCGAACGAGACCAGCGCAATCTCACAGCTCCGTACGATTATGTCTCAGCAAGAGCTGTTCAAATCCAGGAACCTCAACGGTGACGGAACGTACGGAACGCTGGCTCAGCTTGAAGCCAACAACCTGGTTCGCTGGCCAACCGCCGGTAGCTACGTGAAGTCGGGATACGTGTTCTCGGATTTGGTGTCCCAGCCAACCGCTGCAAGCTGGGCAATCAAGGCTGACCCGATTCAACCCGGCACGTCCGGCGATCGGTATTTTGCGGCCAGCGCGGATGGCTTTGTTCGCGAGAGGAGCGCGGAAGACGGTACGTTCACCCTGGATAACCTGACCGCAACCGAGTCTAAAGTGGTCCAGTAACCCTAGGGTAGGCGTTACAGCCTGAGTAAAAATTGGGAGAGGTCCAATCCGGACCTCTCCCAATTTGCTTTTTGCAAAGCAGCGCAAAGTTTAAGAACCAGAGACCTCTTTGGAGGTCGGCTTCACATTGACCAGATGGTCCACTCCACAGATGCTAAGCGAGCGTGCAACAGCACTTCCAGGTCTGGTTACTACAGTAACAGTAGAAGGTGAGCCGAGAACGGCTTGCTCTAAGGCTTTGATCCCGGAGCTGTCCATATAGCGGGTTTCGCTCAGGTCGACTACGGACTGCCCCCCTCTTTTCATCTCCGAGAGCAGCAGTTTCTTGAGTTTATCCGCGCAGAACCAGTCTACCTCTCCGATTACACGGATTGTGGTGCGCCCGGGATCGCGTCTGACGTCCAGTTTCAAATCGAGGGCGTCCGAATAAGAACCGTTTGGCAGGCTTTGCATAGCCATTTTACACACCCCTCCCTGGACGCGACCCGAAGTCGCTAACCACCCTCAATTCTACCCATATCTCTTGGCGGTCAAACCTGCTGTAGTTGTGTTTCGGCTTGGCCTTTCCAGGTTCTTGCAGGAGAGGGCAGTCAGGAAGTCTTGACGTTTAAAATCCATGTTGGTTTGCCAAAACTTCTTTTTTGCGGCAGGAGGGGTGCAAATGGTATTGAACACTCATCGTGCGAGGCATTCGGTGAATTTGCCGGTATGAGGGATAATGCATACTGCTCTGGCACAAAGGGATGCGTGCCCCAGCTTTCCATAGTTATTACCGCATCCACCGGCGAGGCGGAGCTTCTGCCGGATTGTTTGGACTCTATACAAAACACGTGCCGCGGTTTGCGGTATGAGGTTATTGTGGTGGACAACAGATCGGAGGATGGATGCGGTAGGATTGCGACGGCTGTTATGCCGGACGCGGTTGTGCTGTCGCCGCCCAGGAAATACGGATTTGGGGCGAATATGAACCTTGGGATGTCGGTCAGCCGCGGGCGGTACATCATGATAGCCAACCCGGATGTGCGCCTGCTGGACGGGTGCGCCGAGGGTTTGGTGAAGTTCATGGATGAAAATTCGGATGTTGGCATAGCCGCGCCGAAGCTTTTGAACAAAGACGGTTCTTTGCAGTTTTCCTGCAGAAGGTTTCACACGCCGGCCTCTTTGCTGTTGCGCAGGGGACCATGGGCCAAATGGTTTGCGGATTCGCCCGCTGTGAAGCGCTTTATGATGGCGGATTGGGACCATGCATCGGTTGCTGACATAGACTGGGCCATCGGTGCGTGTTTGGTTGTGCGCCGGGAGGCTTTGGAAGAGGTTGGCGGTTTTGATGAGAGGTTCTTCCTCTACTTTGAAGACGTTGATTGGTGCCTAAGAATGCACAAGCATGGATGGCGGGTTTGTTATGTTCCCCATGCGGTAGCCATCCACTTTTACGGACAGCACAGCGCCCGCAGTCTTTTAAGCAGGGCGGCAAAGCACCACTTTATAAGCCTTGTGAAGTTTTTGATTAAACACCGGGGAAAGCTGGGAATCTGAGGAGCGGCCGTGGTGCCGAACTCTGGGTGGCATCGGTATTGCAGTGCATGAATGTGAGAATGTTTATTCTTCGGGAGACGGAGAGATGATAGAAGGCGTGAAAGTGATTGATCTTACGGTGGTTGAGGACGACAGGGGATTTCTGATAGAGATAGCGCGTTCGGCGGATGACCCAAGCCCGCACGGGGTGGTGCATCGGTTTGGTCAGGTTTACCTGGTGGGCGATCCCGTGCGCGGTACTATTCGGGCTTTTCACAAACATGCGGAGTTGTGGGATTGGTTCTTCATATGCCACGGAAGCGCTAAGTTTGTGCTTAAAGACGACCGTCCGGAAAGCCCCACATACGGCGAAATGATGACAGTGGTGGCAAGCCAGCGTAAGCCCAGGCTTATTGTTGTGCCGCCGGGTGTGTATCACGGCTGGATGTCTTTGGAGGACGATACCCTTATGGTGAGCACCGCAAGCCATACGTACAGGCACGGAGACCCGGACGAGGTGCGCATTCCACCGGATTCCTTCGGAGATGTGTGGACTGTAAAGGGGCGGTAGCGGTGAGCAAAGTGCTTTTGGTCGGCGGAGCCGGATACGTGGGCAGTGTGTTGGCCGAGGAGCTTTTGGAGCGCGGGTACGCCGTGAGGATTTTGGACAGGCTGTACTACGGCGACATAGGCCTTAGAGACATCCGAGACAGGGTGGAGCTGGTTGTTGCGGATATGAGAAACGTTGGGCCGGAGGTGTTTGAAGGCGTGGATGCCTTGGTGAACGTTGGCGGCCTTTCCAACGATCCCACGGCGGAGTACAACCCGAAGGCCAACCGCGAAATGAACACAAACGCCAGCTTGGCTTTGGCCGAGACCTGCAAGAAACTTGGAATTCGGCGCTACATCTTCGCATCATCCTGCTCTATTTACGACCGCGGGGTGGGCAGTGACGAGAAAGATGTGCTTCAGGATGAGACTTCGGTTGTGAACCCGAAGGCCGCCTACTCGCGGTCGAAGTACGATGCGGAGCGCGGCCTTCTGGAGATGGCCGATGACAGCTTTTGCCCCGTCATCCTTCGCAAGGCCACGGTTTTCGGGTTTTCTCCGCGAATGCGGTACGACTTGGTGGTGAACACCTTTGTGAAAGACGCCATGAGCCGCGGTGTGCTCACCCTGCACTACGGCGGCGAGATGTGGCGCCCTTTGGTTGACGTTCGAGACGCCGCAAGGGCATATATCGCCTGCTTGGAGGCTGACGAGGATAAGGTGCGCGGCGAGATTTTCAATGTAAGCTTCCAAAACCTGCGCATATCAGAGTTGGCACTTAGGGTGCGTGAGGCTCTGAGGCAGGTTGGGTTGAATGTGGATATCCGTCCGGACTACGGATACAAGGGGGTGAGGAGCTACCGAGTGTCTTCCAAGAAGATACAAAGCGTGCTTGGGGTGTACCCCAAGGTTACGGTTGAGGATTCTGTAATCGACATGGTGGAAAAGATAAAAGCCTACGGGTACACGGACTTCGACAACCCCCGCTACTACAACATTCAGTGGATGAGGCTGCTGGAGGAGGCCCACAAAGTTATATCCAACACCGGCTCGGTGTTCTGAGAGCGGTTGGGTTCTGCGGAGAGCCTGTGCCCTTGCTTTTGCAGGCTGTTTGACGAAGCAAGCGTGTTGAGGTACCATATTGCTGGCCGCTTTCCCTGCGGAGTCTTTTGAAAGGCTTTTGAATCCTTCGTGGGGAAGCGTGCGTAAACGATTTTATTGAATTCGGGAGGTTGCCTTGGCCAAGGTTTACAGACTCGGTGTTGCGTGCATGGTGCACGACCATGTTTGGGGCGAACTTCAGCACTGGAAAAAACTGCCGAACGTTGAGATTGTGGCCGCCGCGGATGTGAATCAGCCGCTTCTTGATAAAATCAAGGCCGAATACGGCGTGCAACGGCTGTATCACTCCTGGCAGGAGATGATCGAGAAGGAGGAGTTGGACATTATTCAGGCCGCCAGCGAGAACAGCACAGCCGCCGATATTGTGGAAGCCGCCGCGGCGAAGGGAATTCACGTGGTTTCCGAGAAGCCCATGTCTGCCAGGCTTTCTCAGGCGGACCGAATGATCGCCGCCAAGAAGAAGTACGGCATCCAGCTTATGATAAACTGGCCAACCGCCTGGAGCCCGCAAATCAACACCATGATGGAGCTTATCAAGGACGGGGCTATCGGTCAGCCGTTTTACTTCAAGTTCCGCTCGGCGCACAACGGTCCCAAGGAGATCGGCTGTTCCGAGTATTTCTGGAAATGGCTGTACGATGAAGAGCTGAACGGTGCCGGCGCTCTTATGGACTACTGCTGCTACAGCGCCGATATGAACGCTTATCTCTTCGGTTTGCCCAAGAGCGTGGTGGGAATCCGCGCCGTGCTGGTTAAAGACTATCCCGTTCCGGATGATAATGCAATCATCCTGATGAAGTACGACAAGGTTTTCGGTGTTGCGGAGGCCTGCTGGACGCAACCGACTCCGTACGCCACTCCGAATCCCGTTGCTTACGGCACGGAAGGGTATGTGTGCATCTTCCACAACGAGGTGCGTCTGCGCCGCGTTGGCGAGGAAGAAAAAACCGTGGAGGCTAAGCCGCTTCCGGAAGGCCGCCGCAACGGTCCCGAATACCTTGTGACCTGCCTGGAGACCGGGCAGAATGTTGAGGGGATGTGCAGTGCGGAGGTCAGCCGCGATGCCCAGGAGATTCTAGAGGCCGGCTTGATATCCGCCAACACCGGCAAAGCTGTGGAACTGCCGCTGTAGCGGAAAAGTCTGGCAAATTGTTTAAAAGCGGGGCAGGCTGGATGCCTGCCCATCTTTCTCTCAAGAAGTTTTGACAAACCAAAAAAGGAGTAATTGAATGTCAAAACTTCTTGCAAGAAGTTTTGGCAAACCAAAAAAGGAGTAATCGAACGTCTGGGCTTTTCAAAAGTGAATAGCTTGCTTGCCCTCACCCCTGGCCCCTCTCCCGTAAGCTTCGCGCGGGCGAGGGGGAGCGTGTGCTCCCTTCTCCCTTGGATGGGAGAAGGGTTGGGGATGAGGGCAAGCTAAGAAAAGGGGTTCGAGTGGCGGTGTTCAGAACTTTGAAAAGCCCTGGTTGAACAACTTCTTTTAGGAGGGCCGAAGGTTGTCCATGCTGAAAACGCTGTCCCTTCTTCTCGCAGGGCTTTGGCTTTTGAGTTTGATTTTGCGCGTTGGCGGAGAGCTTGTCCATCTGTTTTTGGTGATGGCTCTTCTGGCCTTCGCAATAGACTTGAGACAGCCCGGAGGCAGAAGAGGAGGCGCTTCGGACGGCGCGGTTTAGAATGAGCGTCAAAACTTTTTGCTGTGGCCCGAGCCGCGCCGCGGGCGCACCGCATCCACGTAGGTTTCCTGCCAGCCGTAGTAGGGTACTTCTCCCGGTTTTATTCGCTTCTCTGCGCCGCACAAATCCTCCCCAAGCGCAAACCTAACATCCGACATAAGCTTGTAAACCCTCCGCTGGGATATTCCCAATTTGGCGGCAATCTCTGCAACGGTATAACCCCTGTAGCGCATTCTGGAAACCTCTATGTGCCGAGGTGCGAGACCTAAACCGCGGAGCAGGTCCAAAAGCTGTTCCTCCAAAAGATCCAGGCATACACTCTCGCCGCTGTCGGCTGGCTCTGTGCTTTTCGAGAGCGGCGGCTCCCTCCGCAGTTTGCGTTCTAACTGTGCCTCCGTGTAAGCATATCTGTGCGGGCCTCTTGCGGATTTTCGCGATTCATCTTGAAGCGCGCGGCGCAGTTTGCGGTAAGCGATCTCGATGGCACGGTTCTTTCGATCCATGGCACATCCTTTCTGCAGAAGACAGATTGCAAGAAGTTTTGACAAACCAACAAGGACTAATTGAACGTCAAAACTTCTTGACCCAGATTCAATACTTGATTAAATCGAACCCGAAAGTTCTTGCGTCCTATTTTCGAACAATAGTTCGATAGATTTTAGCATCGGTTGCGTGGAGACGTCAAGCGCCTGCAGGAATTGGTTTTGCGGCATAGAAGGTCAAATTGGGAAGATTGCCTGGGCTGGCGCACTGCTAATAGTGCGGATTTTTGCGGGCTTCGCTGAATATGAGAGAAAGCACCATGGAAGTGTTGAGAAATGGGTGCCTTAAGTTGACTTGTGTTGCTTTAGTGGCAGCACTTGCTGGCATGTGTAATTCGGCTGCATCTCCAAACGAAGGGAGGAAGCTTGTGAAACTAGACCCGGTTCCTTTCACCCAGGTAAAGATTAGCGATTCTTTCTGGGCTCCACGCCAGGAAACGAACCGGAAGGTTTCCATCCCGCACGGCTTTGAGATGCTCGAGAAGGCGGGCAACATCCGCAACTTCGAGCTTGCGGCCGCAGGTGCGCGGGAGGGGTACTCCGGTCCGCTTTTCATGGATTCCGACCTTTACAAGACCGTTGAAGCTGCCTCTTACGCTCTTGCTACGGAAAGGGATCCGCAGCTTGAGGCGCGCCTGGACGATATAATCGCCAAAATAGCCGCGGCTCAGATGCCCGATGGCTACCTAAACACCTATTTCCAGGTGGTTGAGCCTGGCAAGCGGTGGACCAACCTCCGCGATGCGCACGAGCTTTACTGCGCCGGTCATCTGTTTGAAGCCGCAGTTGCGCATTACCAAGCCACAGGAAAGAAAACCCTTCTGAACGTGGCCACCCGCTTTGCGGATTACATCGATTCCATTTTCGGCGAGGGGCCCGGCAAGCGGATGGGATACCCAGGGCATCCGGAGATAGAACTGGCGCTTGTTAAGCTTTGGCGGGCCACCGGAGAAAAGAGATATTTCAACCTGGCTCGGTTCTTCATCGAAAACCGCGGTCGCAAGTTCTTCGCCCAAGAGCACGGCACGCCGCTTGAGCAGTACGACGGCTCTTACTGGCAGGATAACGTTCCCATCCGAGAACACAGGGCGATTGTTGGGCATGCAGTGCGCGCAGCTTACCTCCTCTCCGGCGTGGTGGACGTTGCCAGGGAAACCGGCGACGAAGGCCTGCTTGCTATGGTGGATAGGGTCTGGAAGAACACCACCCAGAAGCGTATGTACATAACCGGGGGCATAGGTCCGTCCGCCCACAACGAGGGCTTTACCGAAGACTACGACCTGCCAAACCTAACCGCTTACCAGGAAACCTGCGCTTCGGTGGCGATGATACTTTGGAACCACCGCTTGAACCTGCTGTACGGCGATGCCAAGTACGCCGACATTATGGAGCAGACGCTTTACAACGGGTTCTTGGCCGGCGTTTCTTTGGATGGAAAGCGCTTTTTCTATGTAAATCCGCTGGCCAGCAACGGCAACCACCACAGGTCGGAGTGGTTTGGATGCGCTTGCTGTCCACCGAACGTGATGCGGCTTCTGGCTTCGCTTGGGGGATATGTTTACGCAGTATCGCCGGATGCTGTGTGGGTGAACCTTTACATCCAGGGAAGCGTAAAAACCTCTGTGGCTGGCAGAGAAGTGTCGCTTCAGGTGACAACCGACTATCCTTGGGATGGGAAGGTGCGCATCTTGGTAGATGTGGAGCCCAAAACCCGCTTCGGTATCCGACTGCGCATTCCGGGTTGGTGCCGCGGCATGACAACTCAGTATGGATTACAAGAAGTTTTGACAAACCAACAAGGACTGATTGAACGTCAAAACTTCTTGAAGTTGAACGGCAGGCGGGTATCCTCGCCAAAGATGGAGCGCGGATACCTGGTTCTTGAGAGGGAGTGGGAACGCGGCGATGTTATAGATTTGTACCTCCCGATGCCCGTGCGCCGTGTGGAATGCCACCCGGCTGTTAAAGAGAACCGGGGCCATGTGGCCCTTCAGCGCGGCCCCATCGTGTACTGCTTGGAGGCCTGCGACAATTCTAATGTGCCGCAGATTGCTCTGCCCCCAGACGCCGAGCTGAAGCCTGAGCGCCGTCCTGAACTTCTTGCAAGAAGTTTTGACGTTCAATTAATCCCTGTGGGTTTGTCAAAACTTCTTGGTGGTGTTGTGGTTTTAAAGGGAACTGGCGCAGTGGCTTCCGAGCAGAGTTGGGCCGGCACGCTGTACAGAACCGCCATGCCTCCAAAGAGGGTGCCCATCACTGCCGTGCCGTACTGCTTATGGGACAACCGCGAGCCCGGTCCGATGAAGGTTTGGATTCCGATTGTTCCGCCGCCTTGGCCCTCCCAAGGGCCGGAGTCGCAGGCGAAGGTCTCCATCTCGTTCCAGAGCGGGAACTGCCAGCCGTGGGGCATAAACGACGGTTTGGAGCCGAAAAGTTCCGGCGAACAACCGCCTGCTTTGTGCCACTGGTGGCCGCACAAAGGCACCGAGGAGTGGGTGCAATACACGTGGGAGAAGCCGATCACGGTGTCTGGCGCCAGGGTTTACTGGTTTGATGATACAGGGCGTGGCGAATGCCGGCTTCCTGCGTCTTGGCACATCGAATACCTGGAGGGCGACGAGTGGAAGCCGGTGGAGCAGGCGAGCGGATATCCCGTGCAGTTGGACCGCTGGTGCGAGGTGAGCTTTGCGCTGGTGAGAACCAAAGCACTGCGTTTGGTGGTGCAGATGCAACCCGGTTGGGCCGCCGGCGTGCACGAGTGGCAGGTTTTGACGGAGGAGTAGCAAAGGGCTGTTAGCTTTGCGTGCGCGGTTAAACGCGCCCTTGCGATACCAGCCTTATGCTTATGGAGTTCGTAGGGATGTCGTTTTGCTTGCACAAGCGCTTCAGCCACGTAATGATGCTGCGAGATGAAAGATGGCACTCCACGTATCCTACTCCTTTAACAGGCTTGTAATTTCGATAAGGTTTACCCTTTACTGTGTTTGGCGTGCTGTTGAATAGACTTCCGCTCTCAGGAGGATACGGAGCCGGGGGCAGCTTGCCGTTCTGATGCAACCAACTAAGCGCTTCTTGGAGAACGGCGACCCATGTCTCGACCGGAATCAAGGTGGAGTCTGGCATCCGGATCTCCTTCGGTTTCGTGAATTTTACTTGCGACGGATTCTTCAATAGATCATCCAAAGTGAACCAGCCATCATCCGGGGGCGGTTGGGGCGGTTGGAAGTATCTCACCACATGCTCTCCCGTTACGCCGGCCAGTCCGCACTCCTGGAGCTTCTGAACCAGCGCCTGCACTATTTCGCTGTTTGGGTCCTTCAGTTGTTTATCCAGCAGGCGGGACATCCGGCAAAAAAGCGCATAGTCAGCGATCCGCCCCGCTTGAACAGACTCCTTGCTGATTCCCTCCAGAAACGCGGCAAGTCTGGGTAGGTCCTTGTGGTTCGCCGTTGCCACCAGCTTTTGGGTGGGCGTACCCATGATGGCGTTGTCGTAAAGGCGCCACTCACTGCCGTTGCTTAGCACAACCCACCGCCGCCCGTTCTGGTTCGCATAGTTCAGCGCTTGCACCGCGTGTTCATCCTTCAGAGGGGTATCCCAAGCCTTGGCCTCAAGATACCAGGATTGGCCAGTAGAGGGCAGAAACTCGTAGTCCGGCTTCGACCCTAATGAGTCTACCGCCTGCTGGATATAGTCTTCGTATTTATAGCCGGCAACATCCTTCATAAGGCGCGAAATCACCTTCTCGCAGGTATCAGCTTCTGAAAGCTTGGGGAAGGTTGGAAGTTTTTCAGTTCCTCTGAGGATCTCCTGTATCTTTTTTGTTCTCTCGCTTTCGGTCACTCTCTATCACCTCCAGGAAGTGCGGGTTTCACCTCACAAAGCTTTTTTCGACATTTTCCATCGATATCCTTAGTCTTCAAGCTCGGGTGGAAGGGTTACACGGTTTCCTCGCCAGCATAAAGCGCCGGAGGGAAAATCTGCATCCCACCTCTCTCCCAGGCGGCCAGGAAGTTTTGGCAATTTTTCCGGGAGAGAAAGAGGCCGGAGGGTGAAGGCAACCTCGAGAGAAGAGCCGTTGGATGTGGGTCAGAAAAGGGAGCTCAGCTCTTCAATGGTGACTGCCTCCAAGGAGGGAACCACGCGGTCGGCTTCGGCCAGCCTCTCGGCCGGATACGATGTTGTGACGGCCAGGCATTTCATTCCGGCGGCTTTGGCGGCTCTTATCCCGTGGAAAGAGTCTTCTATCGCCAGGCAGTTTGAAGCCTGCAGTTCTGGGCGAAGCGCACGCAGTCTTTCCAAAGCCGTTAGGAACGGCTCTGGGTCCGGCTTGCCTTTGGAGCAGTCTTCGGCGCTTATGACGGCGTGAAAATACCTCCGCAAGTTGTACTTCTCCAGGATGAATTCGATTTCGTTGCGCAGGGCCCCGGAAGCGACGGCCAAAGCCAATCCATGTGCATGGGCCGAGCTTATAAAATCGGCAACCCCGGGAAGCAGCGGCAGGTTATCTCTTGCGAACTGGTTGTAATACTTCGATTTGCGAGAGACGAGGGATTGTATGTAAGCCTCATCTAGTCCTTGTTGGTTTGTCGATACTTCTTGCAAGAAGTTTTGACGTTCAATTAGTTCTTGTCGGTTTATCAAAACTTCTTGGTTGTCGGTTAGCACTGCGAGGAAACAACCGCGGTCATCCATGGCCAGATATTTTTCGTAATACTGTTCATCGGTAAGCTGAATGCCTTCTTCGGCCAGCACCTTTTTGAACATTGCAAGGTGGGCTTTCTCGCTGTCCACTATCACCCCATCGAAATCGAAAATCACTGCTTTCAACACACCAAACCTCCAGGCAAGGGCAAATATTCCGTTTGCTTCATAAGGCATGTGGTAAAAACTTATTCTGTGCGCGCACGCACATAACCTTTGCTCATCTCGGAGTTTGCTTGCCCTCACCCTTGGCCCCTCTCCCGTAAGCTTCGCACGGGCGAGGGGGAGCGAGTGGTCCCTTCTCCCTTGAACGGGAGAAGGGCTGGGGATGAGGACTAGCCAAGAGAAGAACTTCGGGTGGCGGTGTTCGGAACTTTGAAAAGCCCTGGCGTTCTTCAAAAGGAGAGCTGAGTTTGGAGCCTGGATTCAATCCAGCAGGCGGTATAGGGTATCGCGGATGCGCGGCGTGTATCCAGCATCTATGATGAGCCGGCGAATCTCTTCAATGGGCATTAAAAAGATGGTTCCGGCGGCGCGGACCACATTCTCTTCCATCATGGTGCTTCCGAAGTCGTTAACCCCGTATCTCAGGGATATTTGGGCGATTTTGGGGCCTTGGGTTACCCACGAAGCCTGGATGTTGTCGATATTATCCAGCATCAGGCGGGAGACGGCCACGGTGCGCAGGTACTCGAACGAGGAGGTTTTGTTGACCGACAAGAAGTTTTGACGTTCAATTAGCCCTTGTTGGTTTGTCAAAACTTCTTGGAGCCGCGTTCCGTCGGGTTGAAAATTCCATGGGATGAAAGCAGTGAAGCCGCCGGTTTCATCCTGGAGCTCGCGCACGCGCAGCAAGTGCTCAATCCGTTGCGGCGGGGTGTCCAAAGAGCCGTACATCATTGTTGCGGTTGTGCGTATGCCAAGCTTGTGGGCGGTTCGCATCAAGTTAAGCCATTCCTGGGTGGTTTCTTTGCACGGGGCGATTTGCCGGCGAACTTCGTCCACAAGCATTTCTGCCGCGCCCGGGATTGTATCAAGGCCGGCGCTTCGGAGGCGCACCAGTGTTTCCTCCACGGAAAGCCCGGATGTCCGCGCCAGGTAGTTTATTTCGGAGGAGGAAAGGGCGTGTAGGTCCACATCGTAGTGCTGTTTGATGGTGCGGAAAAGGTTTTCGAAGTAGTCGATCTTCAGATAGGGGTTCAGGCCGCCCTGGAGGAGCACTTCGCGGCCGCCGGCTTTGACCAGTTCGTCGATTTTCGCCAGGATTTCTTCGGTTGTGAGGACGTAGCCTTCTGGGTCTCCGGGCTTTCGGTGGAATGCGCAGAACCTGCACTGCGCACAGCATATGTTTGTGTAGTTGATATTGCGGCCTATGTTGAAGGTGACAATCGGTTCTGGGTGCTTGCGCCACCGCACATGGTCGGCCAGGAGGGAGAGAAAGGTTAAGTCCGGGCAGGAGATAAGCGCAACGCCGTCCTCGTACGAGAGGCGCTCTCCGGAAAAGACTTTCTCTGCTATTCTGGCCAGCGGGTTTGGAACAACAAAGCTGTTTGCCGAGGCCGAACGCGGCTGATTGGATTGGCGGGCGGCTTTTGGCGGCAGAGCATTTGGTTTAGAGGATGGGTTTATGGGGCTGTAGAGGGCATCTCTTTCCACCGGCACCCTTCCGGCTTCGTGTATAAGCTGCAGAAGCTGTTTTTTTGTGAGGCTCTGCTTTTTGCCCTTCCCCTCGATGTCGGTGATTTCATATTCCACCACGGTTCCATCGATGTCGTCGGCGCCGTAGCGCAGGGAAACCTGTGCCACGGCAGGAGATACCATTACCCAGAACGACTTTATGTGCCGTATGTTGTCAAGCATGAGGCGTGATACGGCTACCATTCTCAGGTCCAGGTAGCCGGTTGGTCTGGGAAGGTGGGCGAGCTCGGTATGCGATGGATCGAAGGCAAGCGGTACGAAGGCCAGAAATCCACCCGTTTCGTCCTGCAGGTCTCGGAGGCGGATGAGGTGCTGTATGCGTTCTTCGTCGGTTTCCAGATGTCCGTACAGGATGGTGGCGTTGGTGGGGATACCAGCCAAGTGGGCCTCTTTGGATAGGTTCAGCCACTCGTTTGGGCCTATCTTGCGGTTGAACAACTGCGTGTGGAGGCGCTCGGACATGACTTCGGCTCCTCCTCCGGGCATGGAGCTTAGGCCGGCTGATTTCAACTGTTGCAGAACGTCTTGGATTGGTGCTCCCGCCGCGCGGACGATTTGGTCGAGCTCCACCATTGTGAAAGCCTTTATGTGGGCTGATGGGCATGCGTCTTTTGCGGCTTTCAGCAGGTCTAGGTAGTAGGAATAGGGCAGGGAGGGGTTCACTCCGCCCACTATGTGGATCTCTGTTGGGGGTTCCGGAAGCTCGGAGAGTTTGCGGTGCACATCCTCCGGTGTGAGGACGTACGGCTTGGGTCCATCCGATTTCGCATAGAAGCCGCAGAATTTGCACTGCTTGGCGCAAATGTTGGTGTAGTTGATGTGCCGGTTGCGGACCCAATATGTGGCATTGCCGTTAAGGCGCTCTCTAACCAGGTTTGCCAGGGCGCCAACGGCGGTTAGGTTGGGGCAGCGGAGCAGACGAAGCCCATCATTGAACGAAAGGCGCTCGCCTGCGAGCACGCGCTCGGCGATGTCGGTGAGATTTGCTTTGTGCAGGGCATCCAGATATATCGGGTGCATAGTTCACTCGCAATCTTCCGCAGTGAGGTCATCCGGGTTTTGCCCGCGTGCGGACCAATAGGCCTGGGCAACCTTTTTTCTGACTCTGGCCACCTGTCTGGCACGAGATGAACAGCCCAGATAATCGCCGTCTTCCAGATACGCCAGGCCTGGGCACCGGTTGCACCATTTTGCCAGGTCGCAGTTGGCGCACTGGTGCAGATCGCTCTGTTTAAGGCCCCGCAGGCGCTGTAAAACCGGGGAGTTTTCCCATATCTCGCGCAGGGATTGGGTGCGTATGTTGCCTGCCACCAATGGAAGCTGTAAGCAGGGCACCACATCTCCGGTTGGGCCTATGGTCATGGTATTGCGCCCGGCTTCGCAAAGTTGTGAAGGAGGTGCGGGAAGATGTCCCTTAGGGCACACCTCGGGGTCGGAAAACACGCGGAAGAGCTGGTCCTCGTTTATGCGCAGTGAAAGCGGCGCGGTGCAGCCGTCGTCCATTGGGGCTATGGTGGGATCGATTTTGATGCCGGCACCCATGTCTCTGCACTGCTGGATGAGTTGTTTGTACTCTGGGAAGTTGACGCCCATCAACGGGACTTTAGCGTTGACGCGCACCCCTCTATCCGCAAGAAGTTTAAGGGCCGAGAGTGCGCGCTCATGGGAGCCTCGGGAATTGGTAACCGTGTCGTGGGTTTCGCTTTTGGCGCCGTACAGGCTTATGTCCACGGTGAAAGGCCTCAGTTCGGCTATGCGGTCGGCCGTGGTTTCATCTATCAGCGTGCCGTTTGTGAAAAGCTTCAGCGCGAACCCCTTCTTCTTTGCGTGCCACGCCAGCTCGAAAAAGTCCTTCCGAACAAGTATCTCTCCGCCGGTGAAGGTGAGGTACAGCGTGCCCATCTCGGCAAGCTGATTAAGCGCGGATTTTACTTCCTCGGTGGAGAGGTCCTGGCGGTGGCGCCTTTCTTCCGGAATATAGCAGTGGCGGCAGCGGAGGTTGCATCTGTAGGTAAGCTCGATGATGACGTTGAAGGGAATGAAGCGCCGGATTGTGTTCTCGATGACGCTTGTAAGCAGCGGTTGGGGGTTTTCAGCCGCTGGATTGGGTTGAGACAAGGTTACCCTCCTTCAAGAAGCTCTGTCGGAGCAAAAATAGCTTAATTGAACCGGCAAAACTTCCCGTAGCATCAAGAGTTTGGGGGCTTTTCTTTTTCGGCAAACGTTCTTTGCAACGCTACCCAGATAAGTTTAATTCCACAGGCTTTGTGTTTCAAGCGGGAGAGGATTTGCTCGCCTTCACCCGTGGTTCCTTTCCCGCGGTTTGCGCAGGCGCGGGGAACCGTGCGCCCTATCCTTCTTCCAGCGGAAGAGAGGCCGGGGATGAAGAAAGACTTCGAGGGGAAGGGTGTTTTGCTGAGGAAACTTTTTGGTGGTCGGAATTGTTTATCAGCTTGATGGAGGTGGGGAAGCGAATGGAAGATAGCGCTGTGCACAGGCACCGGAGGGTTAGGGTTTCTCTGTGCCAGATATTGTGCATAGACAGCGACAGGGAGGGAAACTTCCGCCGAATGGAATACGCTTTGGAAGCATCACGTTTGAAGGGAGCCGAAATCGCTTGCTTTCCGGAGTCATGCGTGCTGGGGTGGGAGAACCCGGATGCGCACTCTATGGCCCATCCCATTCCCGGCGCCGACGCCGAACGCGTGCAAGGGCTGGCGCAGAAGTACGGGATGATGGTAGCCGTTGGAATGGATGAAAAGAGCGGCAACCGGCTTTACGACTCGGCTATTTTGGTAAACAGCCGCGGGGAGATACTGCTGAAGCACCGCAAAATCAATGTGCTGCCGGAGCTGATGGATCCTCCGTACTCGCAGGGCAGTGCGGATGATATCGCCGCGGTGGATACAGAGTTCGGTCGGCTCAGCATGCTGGTTTGCGCCGATACTTTTACCGACGAGCATCTGCACAGGGTGGCTTCTTTCGGACCGGATTTGCTTATTGTGCCCTATGGTTGGGCGGCGGAGCACAGTGAATGGCCGGGGCACAGTGATGAGCTTCATAAACTGGTTTGCAGGGTTGCGCAGACCGTTGGATGCCCCGTGGTGGGATGCAATCTGGTGGGGCAGATGACGCACGGTCCGTGGGCTGGGCGCAGTTTCGGCGGCAGTAGCATTGTTGCCGACGCAGACGGCCGGGTTTTGGCAGTGGCCAAGGACCGCGATGTTGATGTGGTGGTTGTGGATGTTCCGCTGGGGAAAGGCGCGTAGGCGTGGGAACAGGTGCATCCCGCGCGTTTCGCTTCGACTGGAGAGCCTTGGCCCCGTGCTGACCTTCATTCAATCATGCGGGGCTTTGCGGATTGCCAGCGTCTGCTTTTTTCTTGAGCAGACTCTGCAGTCGCTTAACAATACTGTCGATTTCAGCGTGGGATGAGGCTTCGCGCAATTCCAGGTACAGATCGACGGCGTCCTGGAATTCCAGGGCACCTTCCCCCAGGAACTTGTTGAGGTGCCACTCCACAAGTTTCACTTTGCGGCTGATGTCGAAATCCAGGGCTTCCATTTCTTCATTCTGTGAGTCGGTCATGGGAACTCATACCTGTGCTGGTTTTGGAAATAATCGAGTACCGAGTATTCCTGTATCACCATATTATAGGCAGGTTGGTGCCTGTTGGTAAGGGCAAGTTGTGAGAGGTTGAACCCCCTTATTTTTAACGGGCGGTTTGCTTTAAGGGGGAACCGACCGATTTTTGTCGAAAACAATTTATGAATCTGCAAGTTACGTTCCATATTTTGCACCTGTTCTGGCTCGGGGGTATCTGCTTTGGGCGTGAAAGTGATACTTTCGCTGGATTCAGAGGATTATGAAACCCCGGCATCCGACGATGCTGAGAAATGGTGGGCCGAAACGATTCTAAGTTGCGGTGCAACCGCATCCACCTGCGTGGTGGGCGAGCTGGCCCGGGCGCTGCGAGAGCGGGGCCGCCGGGATGTTCTGGAGGCCATGAGCAGGCTTGAGGTTTGTTACCATTCTGACATGCATTCTTTCCATCCCACCCACGCTGAGTATCTCGATGAGATGGGGTGGGATGATGGGGTGGCCGAGGTTATCGCCCGCGAGTCGAAGGGGGTGGCAGACGTGGCCTACATTCTCGGTCAGTGGCCGGCCGCGTACTGCAAACCAGGGAACAGTTGGGGGCCGCAGGTTCCCCGGGCGATGGCGGCGATGGGGATTCCGGTTTTCACAGATGCGCCTTTTGAATTCTGCACAGGCCGCCCCATGTGGTACGACAATACTCTTTTCATACGCTATCACATGGCTTTGGATACGTACTTTGGGGAACCACACACGGATAGACTCAGGCTTTTACAGACTGAATTTCTGAGAAGGTGCCAGGAGCATCAAGAAGTTTTGACAAACCAACAAGGATTGATTGAACGTCAAAACTTCTTGGAGGGTGGGTATCTTGTGGTGTTTACCCATCCGTGCCGCCTTGTGACGGCAAGCTTCCCCGGAAATTTCAACCACGGCAACAATCCGGATAGAAGTCAGTGGCGGCCTGCGCCTTTGAGGCCTGCAGAGGAAGTGGCCAGCTTGAAGGAAGATTTGGAGCAGTTTATCCGCTGGGTAGCTTCTCTGGGCGATGTCGAAATCTGCAGTTACAGGGAGCTGTACAGCCGCCACCGCATGGCGCCGTCTCCCTGGCTCGATGTGGAAGAGCTGAAAAGGATATGCATCGAACTGCCGGAGAAGCCAACCCATGTTCGTGCAAATGCGGAGTGGCTGACCCCGGCCGAGCTTTTCAGTGCGGTTGTTAGAGCCGCTCTTTGGTTCATCGAGCGCGGTCGCGTTCCGGAATGCGTTCCCGTACAGCGCCTTTACGGCCCTTCGGAGAACCCGCCGCTGGTGAACGCCGAGGGCACAGCGGGCGGCGACGCTATGGAGACAGCAGTGCGGGAGGTGGATGGGTACTGCGTGGAGCACGGCTCTCTTCCGGCTTCGATTCGGGTTGGAGGTTCGGAGGTGGGCCCGAACTCCTTTATGAGGGCGTGCATTGATCTTTTGAGCGGGGGAAAGCCAGTCATACGCCGCGTGCCGGAAATGCCGGCTTTGGCGGAGCGTCCCGACATAGCGGTTAAGAGCATGCGCGGTACCTGGGTTGTGTTTCCGCCGGAGTTTGAGGGCAGGCGCGTGCTTGAGCTTGCGCGCTTGCACACTTGGGCCGCCAAACCAGCATAAAAACGGTGGCCAGTTGACTCAGCGGGCTTTTCGGGAGTGATGCGGGATGAGGATGCAGAGGGGGTTAAGCCGGTGGTTTTGCTTTGGAGCGGCGCTGGCTGTTTGGTTGTGGGGCGCCGCGGTGCTGTTGACGTCTTTTTCGGCGGCGCAGGCGGCTGTTCCGAAGACCGGGTTTTCGGCCGCGGTGATTGGAGCGCTGCAGCAGGAGCTTGCGGCTGTGGAAGCCCGAATGACAGACAAAAGCGAACAGCATTTGATGGGAATACGGTTTGTCACGGGCAGTTTAAACGGCCGCCGCGTGGTGCTTGTTCGGTGCGGCATTGGTAAAGTGAATGCCGCAATGGTTACAACGCTGGTTCTCAGCCGCTTTCATCCGCGCTGGGTGATATTCACCGGCATTGCAGGGGGACTGCGTTCGGATTTGGCCCCGGGAGATATTGTTATCGCTACCAAAGTGACTTATCATGACTATGGGGGAGTAAGCGCGGCGGGGTTTGCACCTTCCGCCACACAGGATCCGGTTACCGGAAGGAAGAACCCGCGCTTCTTTGCCTGCGACCCGCGTCTTGTGAAGGCCGCGGAGGAAGCGGCGGCGTCTGCCAAGCTGGAGCGCGTGGCAACCAGCCGCGGTTTGCGCCGCCCCAGAGTGGTTAAGGGTGTGGTGGTTACTGGGGATGTGTTTGTTGCTTCGCCGGCAAAGGCCGCTGAACTGCGGCGGATTTTCGGAGCCGACGTGGTTGAGATGGAGGGAGCCGCTGTTGCTCAGATTTGCTGGCAGCAGAAGGTGCCGTTTCTAATACTGCGCAGTGTTAGCGACAGCGCCGGCAAAACGGCGTTTATCGAGATGATTCGGTTTCTTAAGGGCGCGGCGGAGAATTCCGCCAGGATTACCATGGGGCTTATATCGCGGTTGGCACCGGAATAGATTGTTTTGTGCGGGGTGGGGTGAACACGGCACCCGTAAATATGGAATGATATAGGTTAGGGTGGACAAGGGGCCGGAAACGAGCCTTTACCGCGCACCGAAGAAAGCGAATGACTCAAAGCAATAATTCGCCTTCTAATTCCGATAAAAAGCCAATCGGTCTGCCGCCTTTGGCTTGGGTGTACCTGGTTTCTTGGTACATTCTCGGCACCGCCAGCCTGGCGTATGTGGCTTTGGTGGAGAGGCCAGACCGGTGGCAGGAGATGGCTTGGCTTCTTGTGCTTTCGGGGCTTTTCTCCTCCAGGAAGATCCGCCTTGGTGGACCTCTTTCGCGCGCCGGCGGAGAACGTGTGGCTCAGCTTTCCGTGGGCTCCACGATAACCTTTGCCTCGCTTTTCATCCTTGGAACCAGCAGTGCGGTTCTTGTTGATGGCTTCGGCACCCTGTGTGAGTCTTTCTATCCCTCCCGAAAACGGTGGTACGTGGTGCTTTTCAATGTGCTGAGCCTGTGCGCAATCACTTTGGCGGCCGGCGTTGTGTACGAAGCTCTTGGGGGGAACATCGGGCGCGACTGGCTTTATGTGGACATATCCCGCTTTGAAACTGCCAAGCTGCACGCGGTTTTGTGCGCACTGCTAACTTACTTCTTCTTAAACACGTTGTCTGTGGCCATAATTGTGGGGATTGTTAACCAGAGAAGCGTTTTGGCGACCTGGATGGATAACTCCTTGTGGTCGCTTCCGTGCTTTGTGGCGGCTGGTTCCATTGCGGCGGTTTTCTCCATCGCGTATGCGCATGCGGCGGCTTTGGCCTTTTTGGTGCTTCCAGTGGTGGCAGTGGTTGTTCTAGCCCACGACTTTTACCAAGGGCGTTTGGAGGAGCAGGCCAAGCGCGTTGCCGAGCTCGACGAGAAGAACCGGGAGCTTCAGAAGCTGTATTCGTCGCTTGAGCAGTCTCAGCACAGGCTGAGGGAAAGCGAGGCACGGTACAGGGCGGTTGTTGAAGACCAGATGGAGCTGATATGCCGGTCGCTTCCGGACGGCACGCTGTCTTTTGTGAACGAGGCGTGTTGCAGGTTTTTCGGGAAGAGCAGTGGAGAGCTTCTGGGGCGCCCGGCGTATGTTTTGTTTGGCGAGGAAGAGGCCCTGCGGAGGCAGAGGTTGGTGAAGGCCCTCAGCCGCAACACGCCCTCCGTAAGCCGTCAGCAGCGGGTGGAGACCCCAAGCGGGGAGGTGCACTGGCTCCAGTGGACTGACCGCGCCATTTTCAATGAAGACGGCGTGCTGGTTGAGGTTCAGTCGGTTGGGAGGGATGTTTCCGAGCAGGTTGTTCTTGAGGAACAGCTCAGGCATGCCCAGAAGATGGAGGCCGTGGGTCGTTTGGCCGGAGGTGTGGCCCACGATTTCAACAACCTGCTGATGGCTATGTCGGGCTTCAGCGAGCTTTTGTTGAAGTCCAAGCGGTTGGACCAACAGCTTGTTCGCTATGTGGAGGGCATAAAGGAGGCGGCCGACAGAGCCGCGTCTCTCACAAGGCAGCTTCTTGCTTTCAGCCGCAAGCAGGTGATGGAGCCCAAGGTTCTCGATTTGAATGCTTCGGTTGCAGGAATAGAGAAGATGCTGCGCCGGCTCATAGGCGAACATATTGCGCTTGAAACCAAGCTTGCTCCGGACCTTTGGATGGTCAAAGTTGACCCAACTCAAATCGATCAGGTGATAATGAACCTTGCTGTAAACGCCAGGGACGCCATGCCGGACGGCGGGAAGCTGGTTATAGAAACCGCCAACGTTTACTTGGACGAGTCTTTCGCCAAAAAGCATCCCGAGGTACTGCCGGGGCCGTATGTAATGCTTGCGGTTCATGACACCGGCTGCGGAATGGACAGCGAGACCCTCTCTCACATATTCGAGCCTTTCTTCACCACCAAGCCGCTGGGCAAAGGAACTGGTTTAGGACTTTCAACCGTGTATGGTATTGTGCGCCAGAGTGGCGGGGAGATAGAGGTGGAAAGCGAGCTGGGCAAGGGGACCACTTTCCGCATATATTTGCCGCGCGTGGACGCCGAGGTTTCTGAGGAAGAGAAGAAGCCGGAGTGGGACGACTTGCCCGGCGGAAACGAAACTGTTTTGGTGGTTGAAGACGAGGAGATGGTCCGCGAGCTTGTTGGCGGAATATTGGAGTCCAGCGGCTATAAGGTTATCAAGGCCAAGACCCCCAGAGAGGCGATAAGCATTGTTAGGAATTCGACAGAGCGCGCCGACCTGCTGATAACAGACGTGGTAATGCCCGAGATGACCGGCACCGAACTGGCAAGTACGCTGGCACAAGAGATACCCGGCATGAAGGTGCTTTACATGTCGGGGCATTCCGGCGATCCGCTCATTGAGGTTGAGCTGAACTCGGGCAGGGATGTATTTCTGCAGAAGCCGTTTGGTCGGGATGTGCTTATAAGAAAGGTGCGTGAGATACTGGATTCGCGACAAAGCGAGGCGTCGAGTTCGTAAAGCCGGCGAAGCAATCCGCTGCCAAAGCCAGCCGCCACCGCTTGGTTGGTGGGGTTTCTGGCGGCTTTGAGGCCGGTGCGGGCTCTAAGGAACCGAATGGACTGGTTTCCCCTCGGAATCCCAGATTGTTAAACCCCCGGTGCGGTTGGTACTGCCCAGGCCAACCAACGGCTTTCCGGATTTGCTGTATATAACCAAACCGCCGCCTTGATCCGTGCATCCGATGCCCACATTGCGCACACCGGTTTTGTCGTAAATATCCACTTCACCGCCCAGAGGTGTTGCTCCCAGCTCCAAAGCCGTTTTGCCATCGCGGTCGGCCAGAGACAGGGTTCCGCTGCGGTCGTTTGCACTGATGGATGCCACTTTTGCTCCGGAGGGATTTAAGATGCTGACGGATCCGGCGGTGCCGCCGGAGGAGATGGCGATACTTGGCTTGCCGTCTGGGCTTAAGAGCTGGATGTACGCGCCGGAGGCGGTGGAATTAACCTCCAGTATTGGAGAGCCGGTTTGACTCACAATGCGGACAGGTGCTTTGAGCACAGTTGCGGTTCTGGGGGATACGGTTTGGCGTGCGGTGGGATTTGCCGGGCTTCCGAGGAGTTTGCCAAAGCCAACGTCTGCCGGCTGAACCGGCAGGTTTTTCGTTATTTTGGAAGGTAAATCGGCTAGGGCGGCCACACAGACTAGGAGTGCCAGTGCCAAAGCCTGCAGAAGCCGCAGTTTCGCCTCGGCTTTGGCAAGGCGTTTTTCAAGCAGGGCGGTTCTCTGTGATATGTCCATATTCACCTCCAAGAAGTTTTGACAAACCAACAAGGGCTGATTGAACGTCAAAACTTCTTGCCGCTAATCCGGCTCCACAAGGTAAACAGGAGGATTGGTGAACCCTTTTGCTGCGTCTGCGGGGAGTACCCGCCTGAGAAACGGCGGAAACAGGCGCAGTTTGGCTACTTCTGCGGGGTCTGCAAACACGAATTCGTCTTTGTAACCCTCGCGGGTGAGCAGTTCTGCCCCGGGCGTTGGCTCTCCGGAGATTCTGCAGAGGAAGTAGAAGGCTATTTCGGGGCCGGGAATTCCGTTGGGTCTGTCGGTTACGTAAAGCAGTTTGTCCACGCGGGCTTGGAGTCCGGCCTCCTCACGCAGTTCGCGGAGGACTGCATCCACGGCGGATTCGCCCGGGTTAACGCCTCCTCCCGGCAGAACCCAGTATTCTCTGTCGGGGTCCTGGTGGCTGTGGCGGAGGAACAGGATTGTGTCTCCGCGGGGAACAACAGCCACAGCGCGCACACGTATGTGGCTTTGAGGCCTGGCGGTGGATGATTCAGCTCGGCTCATAGACTATATGAACCCTGTGGCCAGCGGGATCGGTTGTTTTCAGGAAGGCGGATTTGCGCCTGCCTATGATAACAGGCTCTTCCACTTCAATCCCGCGTTCTCTGAGAGTGTGCACGGCTTCTTCGAAGTTGGCAACGCGGATTGCCACGTGGGCTTTGTCGAACTCCGGCTGATGCATGACCTCAATACTGCCCGAAGCACTGCCTTTGAGGAAGTCCGAGGTTTGCCCTGCGGTTTTGGTAAGCCCTGGGAAGGTTGCGGTGTACCAATCTGCAACGGTGGGACCTGCATTTGGAAGGGTTGGGTAAAGGCCAACATGGTCCAAACCCTGGAACAGCGGCACGCCGCGGGCCTTTTTAATCCACCACAGGCACTGCTCAACGCGGGCGCGGAGGGCATCGTAGTTTCGGGAAGAGATTATCTCCTTGGTTATAAGCTTGCTTCCCATTCCCAAGCAGGCGCATCCGGCTTTTATCCATTCCGCTATGCTCTGCTCTGTGGCATCCACGCCGCCAGTTGGCATTATCTTGGTCCACGGACACGGAGCCAGCAGTGCTTTGACGAAGGACGGCCCTCCAACCTCTGCGCCAGGGAAAAGTTTTACAATTTCGCAACCCCACTCCTCGGCCAAGCTTATTTCCGAGGCGCTGCCGCAACCTGGGCTGTAAGGGACCTTCCGCCTGTTGCATATTTTGGCCACTTCCGGGTTGAAAATGGGACCGACCACAAAGTTCGCTCCCGAGTTTATGTAAAGCGCCGCGGTAGCCTCATCCACCACAGAGCCAACGCCCAGAATCACGTGCGGCAGTTCCCTGGCGCAGTAGTCCGAAAGCTCGCAGAAGACCCTGTATGCGAGATCTCCGCGGTTGGTGAACTCCACAACTCTGGCTCCGGCATCGGCGCAAGCTTTCACCACTTCTACGGCAACGCTTACGTCGCTGTGGTAGAACACCGGAACCAGCCCTATCCTTTCCATTTCGGTGAGTGTTTCCAAGCGGCTGAATCTGGGCATTGATATTCTCCTTTTTCAGTTGGCTAGATTGAGGTTTGGCGCAAAAACCGCGCCTCAACGCTGAACCCGTCCGGTACCTCCGCTTTTCAGCAGTGCTTCAACGTCTTCCAGTGACAGGACGTTGAAATCTCCGAAAACCGAGTGCTTCAGGCACGAGGCCGCAACAGCGAAACTCAGCACCCTTTCCAAGTTTTCCGGGAAATTCAGCATTCCGTATATGAGGCCGGCCACGAAAGCGTCGCCGCCGCCCACGCGGTCCACTATTGGGACGATGTCGTACTGAGGCCCTATGTGAAGCTGCTGCCCGTCCCACAAAACGGCGCTCCAGGTGTTGTGGCTTGCACTGATGCTGCCGCGCAGAGTGATGGCCACCAGCTTGAGGTTGGGGAAGCGGGATGCAAGCTCTCTGCACACGTATTCGTAGGCGGAGGCGCTCAACCTGCCGGCTTCCACATCAACCTCTGGGGCCTTAATGCCGAAAACCTGTTCCGCATCTTCCTCGTTTCCCACGGCTATGTCGGCCAATGCCACCATCTCCGGCATAACTTCGGAGGCTTTTTTGCCCCAATTCCACAGCTTTTTCCTGTAGTTGAGATCGCAAGATACAGTGATGCCGCGCGACTTGGCGGCTTTAATCCCCTCCAGGCAGGTGGCGGCGAGGCTTTCACTTATAGCGGGCGTTATGCCGGTCCAGTGGAACCACGAGGCGCCGGCGAAAACCGAGTTCCAATCCACCATGCCGGGCTGTATTTCGGCGATGGCGGATCGATCGCGGTCGTATATAACTTTGCTGGGGCGCTGAGCGGCCCCCATTTCCAGGAAGTAGATGCCTATTCTGGCCCCGCCCCGGATGATGTGGGAAGTTCCAATTTCGAAAGAACGCAGGTAAGCGATGCACGCGTCGCCGAGTTCGTTTTTGGGAAGGCGCGTTACGAATTCTGTGGGGACTCCCAGTTGGGCCAGCATGGCCGCTACGTTGGCTTCTCCGCCGCCGTAGAGCACGTCGAAACTGCGCGCCTGCACAAAGCGCTGGAAGCCGGGCGGGCTCAAACGCATCATTACTTCGCCAAAGGTTACAACCTTGCTCATGTTTGCTTCACCGTTGGTTGTTTGGGTTTGCGGCAGGTACCGCCGAATGCGATTTGGCCGGGTTTGGCTTGCGGGCTTTCTGCGGCCAAATCGTGCCGAGGTTTAATTACAGCAGGCGAAGCCGGCTTCCTTCCAAGAAGTTTTGAAACTTCTTGCCAAGAAGTTTTTGACAAACCAACATGTGAGCGCCAACGCTTCTTGGTCGGATGATTGCTGTTTCACAGCGCTTTGCCTCTTAAACGCTTAAACCAACAGGTTTTGATGCGTGATGTTCGAAGGAAGGAGAGGGTTTGCCGCAGAAAGCTTGCTGTGACCGCACCTCTTCAGGAAGCTTTTGGAGAGGAGAGAGGGCGATGCGAAGTGCAGCGGGAATGATGCGCGCGTTTTTGCGCATTTCTCGCAGGCTGTTTTGCAACTCTGTTGTTGTTGCAGTGGTTTTAGTATGGATACTCGAGGAGTTTGCCGGGGCTATCAGCGGAGTGCTGGTTTTGGCAAGCTCTTCGCCATGTAATTTTGCGGAGGTTGGTACGCTTATGCAGGCTGAAGCGGTGACCGTGGATCGATTGCGGTGTGAGTATGCTGTCAATCCGCTGGGAATCGATGTGCGCAGGCCCAGGCTGAGTTGGGTTATTCGGTCTGGCCGGCGCGGCGAAGTGCAAACGGCTTATCAAGTTTTGGTTGCCAGCAGTGAAGCAAACCTGAAGGCCAACAAGGGCGATTTGTGGGACAGCGGAAAGGTTGAGTCCGACCAGTCCTGCCACGTTGTGTATGCCGGAAAGGAATTGGGCTCCAGAGCGAGGTGCTTCTGGAAAGTGCGGGTGTGGGACCGCGACGGCAAGCCCTCGGCTTACAGCCAGCCGGCTTCTTGGGAGATGGGACTTTTGGAGCCGGATGATTGGAAGGCCAAGTGGATATGCTTCCCTCCGCCGCTAGATGCATCGGGCAAGTCGGAAATGGGGCCGTCGCCTTATATGCGCAAGAGCTTTTCCGTTGATCAGCGGGTGGCGAAGGCGCGGCTGTATGTTACTGCGCTCGGTCTTTACGAAGTGTATCTCAACGGCAAGCGGGTTGGCGACCATGTGTTTGCTCCGGGGTGGACCGATTACAACAAAAGGGTGATGTACCAAACTTACGATGTGACCAACATGCTTCGTATTGGAGAAAACGCGCTGGGGGCTGTGCTTGGAGACGGCTGGTACGCGGGGTATGTTGGTCTTGGCGGGCGGAACAGATACGGAGCCTTCCCACTGCTTTTGTGCCAGCTTGAGATCGAGTATGCGGATGGGAGCTCGGCGGTTGTTGTTTCCGACGAAACGTGGTGCGCCTCGCACGGCCCGATTTTGGCGTCGGACATGCTGATGGGCGAAACTTACGATGCCCGTAAGGAGATGCCGGGGTGGAATAAGCCCGGTTTCGACGACTCCGAATGGAAGTCGGTTACAGTTAAAGAGGTGCCCAATATCAAGCTGGTGGCGCAAGTTGGACCTCCTGTGCGCAAAACCCAAGAGTTGAAGGCCAAAAGCGTATCTGAGCCGGCGCCCGGAAGGTTCGTGTTTGACCTCGGGCAGAACATGGTGGGTTGGGCAAAGCTGAAGGTGCACGGAGAGGCCGGCACTCAAATCACCCTCAGGTTTGCCGAAATGCTCAACCCCGACGGCACGATTTACACCGCAAACTACAGAAGCGCTAAGTGCACCGATACCTACATTCTGCGGGGCGGCGGCACGGAGGTGTACGAACCACACTTCACTTTCCGCGGTTTCAGATACGTGGAGGTGACGGGCTATCCGGGTAAGCCGCCGCTGGATGCTATTACTGGTGTGGTGGTGCATTCTGACATGCCGCTGACAGGCCGCTTCGAGTGCTCGAAGCCGATGCTCAATCAGCTTCAGAGCAACATCGTTTGGGGCCAGCGCGGCAACTACCTCAGCGTGCCCACTGACTGCCCTCAGCGCGATGAGCGGCTGGGTTGGACCGGAGATGCGCAGATATTCGCCAAGACCGCCGCTTTCAATATGGATGTTGCGGGCTTCTTCACCAAATGGCTCATCGATGTGGAGGAGGCTCAAACCGAAGACGGAGCCTTCCCGGATGTGGCACCGAGGGTTGCCGTTGGAGTTGGCACGGCCGCCTGGGGAGATGCCGGCGTGATATGCCCTTGGACTATCTACCTCTGCTACGGCGACAAAGAGGTGATTGAGAGGCACTACAGCGCCATGGCCAAGTGGATTGACTATCTGAAGAGCCACAGCAAGGAGCTCTTGAGGCCGGACGAGGGCTACGGCGATTGGCTTTCGGTGAACGCCGATACGCCTCGGGATGTGCTTGCCACTGCTTACTTCGCCTACAGCACCAGGCTTCTCTCCAAAATGGCTCGTGCCGTCGGCAGGAATGAGGACGCCGCAAGGTACGAAGAGCTGTTCCAGCAAATTAAGGAGGCTTTCAACAAGGCTTACGTGGCGGAAGACGGGCGTATAAAGGGGAACACTCAAACCTGCTATGTTCTGGCTCTTTACTTCGACCTGCTTCCGCCGGAGAAGCGACCGCTGGCGGTGAAGTACCTCGTGGAGGACATTCAAAAGCGCGATTGGCACCTCTCCACCGGGTTTGTGGGAACGGCCTACCTGCCGGCGGTGCTGACGGAAGCCGGGCACCTGGATGTGGCATACCGCCTGCTGAACAACGATACTTTCCCATCCTGGGGCTTCACCATAAAGCACGGAGCTACCACAATATGGGAGCGCTGGGACGGCTGGACTCCGGAAAAGGGCTTCCAAGACCCCGGTATGAACTCGTTCAACCACTATGCGTTTGGCTCTATCGGACAGTGGATGTACGAGAACATCCTCGGCATTAACGCGGATGAGAAGGCTCCCGGATACAAGCACATCATCATTCGCCCGCGGCCCGGCGGCGGAATCACCTTTGCCAAGGGCGAACTGGAGAGCATGTACGGCCGAATAGCAAGCTCGTGGCGCCTGGAGGATTCGCGGTTCAGGCTCAGTGTTGCGGTGCCGGCAAACACCACCGCCACCGTTTACATACCGGCCGCCAGCGAACAGGATGTGACCGAGCGCGGCAAGCCGGCTTCTCAGGCCGAGGGGGTTAAGTTCCTTCGGATGGAAAACGGAGCGGCAGTGTTTGAAGTTGGCTCCGGCAACTACGAGTTCGCATCGAAACTGCCTCAGGGTGAGGAAGGCTGATGGAGTCCGTTATGACGCGCGGTTGAGTAAGCGCAGTTTAGCGCCCGCCCCCAAAGGCGGGTGAGGATTGAAACGAACCGCCGTGGAATGGAGCATGGGGCGGGAAAATTAAAGCCCGCGGGGCAAACCCTGCGGGCTTAAGATTTTGGTACCTCAGCGAATGCGTTCTTTCAGGGGTTAGACTTTTCCGGCAAAGAGCCGTATGTACTCCTTGGTCTTTTCTTTAACGCGGTTGCGTGCGGATTCGCCGAGTTTGCGGAAGTCTTTTTCACTGGGATTGGCATTATAAGCCTCGATAAATCCCTCGATGAAGGCGATGGAAAGGGCTGTTGCCACGTTGACTTTGGTTACGCCTCCTGTTTGGATGGCATCGAGCAGTGTTCCCTCGCCGTCGGCAAGCTCGATACCCTTCTCTTGGGCGTCTTTCGGAGTCATTAGGATGCCAGAAGAGCCGTGGGAAACCAATGGGAGGCGCGTGCGCTTTTGAATTTCCACAAGGCGGTCCACCCTGACAGGCCAAATATCGTCCCAGATGCCGTGGATGGAGCCGAAAGCGGCGGCCAGGAAGTCGCACTTGGTTTCTTCAACAAAACGCTCCACATCCTCTGGTTTTGCCATCAGCTCTTCCACAGATTTGCCTGCCTTTTCCCTAATGATCTTAACCGCCTCACTTGCAGGGAGCTTTCTCAGGTGGGCGATTTCATCGGCCGAGAAATAGTCCTCGATTTTGGGGATTTTCCCGAGCTCGGCTTCGACGGGCACGCCTCTTGGGTGGCACATTTCCACAACTTTGCGTGTTAGCTCTATGTTTTCCTCAAGAGGCAGTGACGAACCGTCAAAAAGGACAGCAGTGAACTGGTTGTCTAGTGCTTTTTGAACCTGTTCCAAGCTTGTGCCGTGGTCGAGGTTCAAAGCGATTCTGATTTTAGATTTCTCAGCGGCGATTTTAACCATGCCGGCGCCCAATTCCCAACCGGCGTATCTGCTGGCGCCGGGGCTTAGCTGAATGATAAGGTCTACGGGCTCGCCGAGTTCTTCAGACATCTCCTCGGCCGCCGATACGAATGCCTGAACCATCTCCATGTTGTTGGCGTTGAATGCGCCAACCGCTCTTCCTGCTTCAAGCGCCGGCAGAAGCAATTCTCTTTCGTCTACCAAAGGCATCTCTCTTTCCTCCCCAGTGATAACGATAGGTCGGCTCCATCCTGTGCCGAGGCGTCCCAGTTTTTAAACTTCGGGGGCCTTGGGATGGCGAGCCGAAAGAAAGAGAGGGTGTTGAGCAGTTTTGGGAACCCTCTCCTTTGCCAGTCTATCAGAAGAGCGGGAATTTTTCAACGGAGAGGCAGGGAGGGATGTTTGCGGTGCTTTCGGGGAGCGGTTGAGGTTATGCCGACTGCGCAGGCTTTAAAAGAAAATGGAGCGGGAGACGGGATTCGAACCCGCGACATCCTGCTTGGGAAGCAGGTGCTCTACCACTGAACTACTCCCGCTCTAGCTTCGTTTGTATAATAGCACTGCTTGAGATTTGTGTCAAGCGCACTGCTTGAAAATCGCTTTTGCCTTGTGCTATAATGCGGCGAGCGGAAATGAACGCAGCCGATATGCTTTCTATCCTCTTTTTCGCCTATGGCGAACATTCTGAAAGTGCACGTTGACGACACGGTAACCATGCGAAAACCCCATGCCTGCGGCGGATTCGACTGGGTTGTAACCCGCGTAGGCGCCGATATTGGTCTTCGGTGTGTTAAATGCGGGCGCCGGATTATGATTCCCAGGGACGAATTCGACCGCCGCGTCCGCAAGCTCGTGTCATCACCCCGCGTGATGGAAGAAACTGCCCTGTGGGAGATCAACGCGGGTTGAATCCAACTGCTTCGAACACATGGCGCAACCGCTTGGCTGTTTGCAACGGCTGCGACGCTTGCGGTCCTTGCTGTGTGGATGGTATTCCCATTTCGTATTCTGAGTATAAGCGCATAAGGCAGTTTGTTGAGGCTTTGCCCCCCGAGGAAAGGGAAAGGGTGCTGAACCAAAACAAAAGGATGCCGTGGCCGGGCGCACCGGAAATAACCTATACGGCCTGCAGATACCGCGACTTGGAGAGAGGACGCTGTTTGATATATCCGGTGAGACCTCTAATCTGCCGACTGTTCGGGCACGTGGAGTGGTTGCCGTGCCCAATTCAGCGCACCGGACCGCCTGCCCCGAACGGTGTTAGGCTTTTTCAGCGCTACGCCATGAGGGAGCTTAAAACCTTCGAAGAATGGGAGGAATCAGAGGGTGCTGTTGGCCATTGATGTGGGCAACACCAACGTGGTGATTGGCTTGTTCTCTCAAGAAGCTTTGACAGGCCAACAGTTACTAACTGAACGTCAAGGTCTTTTGCAAGAAACTTTGACAAACCAACAATCGCCAACTGAAAGTCAAAGTTTCTTGCAAGAAACTTTGACAAACCAACGATCACCATTTGAACGTCAAAGTTTCTTGCCCGAGAACGCGTTTGGCCTGCTTGCCCACTGGCGTATATCCACCCAAACATCCAGAACGGCCGATGAATACGGGGTTATACTCCGAAGCCTGCTTTCAAGCGTCGGAGTCTCCGAGAAGCAGATAGCCGGATCAATAGTTTGCAACGTTGTTCCCCCTTTGGATCCTGTGCTGCGCAAGGCGGTTGAAACCACCTGCGGGATTGAACCTTTGCTGGTGGGGCCGGGTGTGGATACCGGCGTAAAGGTCTGCTATGATCCTGTGGAGGAAGTGGGTCCCGACCGCGTCGTAAACGCTGCGGCCGCATTTCATATATACGGCGGGCCGGCCATCGTGGTGGATTACGGCACCGCCACCACCTTTGATGCGGTGTCTGCCGAGGGCCACTACATAGGAGGTGCAATCGCCCCCGGCGTTGGAATATCCATGGAGGCCCTGTTCTCTAGAGCCGCCAGACTGCGCCGAATAGAGTTGAAGCCGCCAATCAAAGCCATCGGAAGCTCTATGACCGAAAGTTTGAGGTCTGGAATACTTTACGGCTTCGCCGGACAGACCGACGAAATGGTGCGCAGATTCCAAAGCGAACTGGGCTCCGAAGCCAAGGTGATTGCAACCGGCGGTTTGGCCGAACTGATAGCTCCGGAGACGCGTACGGTTCAGCACATCAATCCGTGGCTCACCCTCCAGGGGTTGAAGATAATATGGGACAGGCAGAAGCAGTTGTAGCAAGCACCGGTGTTAGCTTGGGCTTTCCAAAACACCGACCCATCGTGGCCTTAGCGCCGATGGCGGGGTTTACCGATCACTGCTTCCGCCTTTTGGCCAAAGAAGCGGGGGCAGACTTGGTTTACACAGAACTGATAAGCTCCCAGGCCATACACTACCGAAACGAGCGCACTTTTGCTATGATGGATTGGACCGATAGCGAGCGCCCGGTTGCCGTGCAGATCTTCGGAACGGATCCCGAAATTATGGCCGAAGCGGCATCGGTGGTTGCATCCAAAGGGGCAGATTTGATAGATGTTAACCTTGGCTGCTCCGTGCCCAAGGTGCTTAAAACAGGTTCTGGTGCCGCCCTCCTGAGGGATCTCGGGCGGCTAAAAGCCGTTTTGGAAGCTGTTGTTGGCGCATCGCCGGTTCCAGTTACGGTGAAAATGCGGGCGGGGTGGGACAAAAGCTCGATAAATGCGCCAGAAGTGGCTGCGTTGGCACAGGAGGTTGGGGTGTGCGCTGTGGCGGTGCACGGGAGGACCGCCGTGCAGGGTTTCTCCGGCCGCTCGGATTGGTCGGTCATTGCGGCCGTAAAGCGAACGGTCAGTATCCCCGTCCTCGGCAACGGAGATGTAGAAACGCCGGAGGACGCGGCGCGAATGCTCGAGGAAACCGGCTGCGACGGCGTGATGATCGGCCGCGCGGCCATAGGAAATCCGTGGATATTCACTCGGGTTAAGGCTTACCTTTTGCGCGGAGAGATTTTGAAGGAACCCACCCCCGAAGACAGAATTTTCATGCTGATTCGCCATGCCAGAATGATGGTGGCCGCAAAAGGTGAAAAAATAGGAATCCACCAGCTTCGGGGGCATGCTGCGCATTACCTGCGCCACATGAGGCACGCCTCGGGCCTGCGGGCGAGCTTCATGAAGGCGAATACGTTGGCAGAAGTGGAACAGCTTCTGAACGAAGCATTGAGAAATATCAAACCATTAGGCGCCGCCGCGTGAATACGGCAGGCGGGTGCGACCGACGCGGAGAATTTCTTCGGAGACGGTTGCTTAAATTCGATGTGCTAGAAATTGAGCGATATCAAGAGGGTTGTGAGCCTTAGTTTGGGATCATCGCTTCGGAATAAAGCGGTGCAAGCCCAGTTCTTGGGACAGCCGTTCAGCATAGAAAGAATCGGCACAGATGGGGATTCAGCACGCCTGAAAGCCCTCCTGCGGGAGCTGGACGGAAAAGTGGATGCAATCGGCCTGGGCGGCACGAACCTTTATCTCTCCGCTGGGGACAGGCGCTATTTAATCCGCGCCAGCGCAGAGTATGCCCGCATACCCAAGATAACCCCCGTAACCGACGGATACGGAATCAAACGCTATGTGGAACCGGAGATGATTAAACAGATGGACCGAGATACGCCTCTGAAGCTTAACGGCAGGAAGGTTCTGCACGTGTGCGGCGTCGACCGCTGGGGGATGGCCGAAGCGATGACCCGTTTGGGGGCAAAAGTGATTTTCGGAGATCTTATGTTTGCGCTGGAGGTGCCCATACCTATCCCGTCGATCCGAATCTTGAAGATTCTGGCCGTGTCGCTTTTGCCGATAATAACGCTTGCAAGCACTGAGCAGCTTGGGTATCCCACCGGCGCTTCTCAGGAGAGGTCTAGGACCAAATATGAGAAATACTACCGCTGGGCGGACTACATTTCTGGCGATTTTCATTTTATCCGGAAGCATATGCCGCAAGACCTAACCGGCAAAGTGATAATAACCAATACTGTTACAGAAGAAGATGTAAAAGAACTGCAAAAGCGCAGGGTTAGAGCTTTGGTAACCCTCAGTCCGCGGTTTGAGGGAAGAGCGTTTGGCACAAACGTTTTGGACGGAGTTCTGGTGGCGCTTTTGAAAAAGCATCCGGACGAGCTGACCAGGTCGGATTATTTGGATTTTGCAGAAAAACTCAACTGGCGTCCGCATGTGGAGGTGTTGAATTGAACCCGCCGGAGCAGGAAAAAGGGAAATTCGGGTTTATTATTCATCCTCTTGAGGCAAGAAGGGACGTAGCACGCAAGTATCCGATTGCGAGGTTTCTGCCAACCTGCGCTGTGGAGTTCTTTTTGAAGTACAAATCGCCGGTGATGCTGTCTCACATTACTGGGATACGCTCCGCAACCGGTGCTGAGGCCGAAGGTTGGTTCATAGGATGCCCGCTTACCCCAAAGCAGATGCTGACCCTCCCGCTGGAGTTTGTTTGGAAGAGGATTGTAGAGGCTGGGATGTTGGCCGCAGATGCCGGGGCCAAAATACTTGGCCTTGGGGCGTTCACATCGGTTGTGGGGGATGGCGGCGTAACCGTGGCAAAGAAACTGCCGATTGCCGTAACAACCGGAAACTCTTACACCGTGGCCACGGCCGTGGAAGGTGCTCTCAAGGCCGCGGAGATGGTGGGCCTTCAACCTGCCGAGTGCTCTGCGGCGGTTGTTGGTGCCGCCGGGTCCATCGGAAAAACCTGCGCCAAACTGCTTGCCAGGGAAGTGGCCGAGCTGGCTCTGGTGGGCCGAAACCCCGCCCGCCTTCAGGAGGCGCTCAACGAAATTCGCGAAGGGGCTAAATCGAAGTTGATTGTGGCTTCCGGGGTTGAGGAAGGGCTGCGTAATGCCGATATAGTGATTACCGTTACAAGCGCTGTGGACGTTGTTATACAGCCAAAATGGCTGAAAAAGGGTTGCGTTGTGTGCGATGTAGCAAGGCCTCGGGATGTTTCGCAAAGAGTAGCGAAAGAACGCGAAGATGTGCTGGTTATAGAAGGCGGTATGGTTGAGGTGCCCGGGGAGCCGGATTTCGGCTTTGATTTTGGGTTTCCACCCAAAACCGCTTATGCCTGCATGTCTGAAACAATGATGCTGGCACTTGAGAGGAGGTATGAGAACTTCACACTTGGAAAAGACGTAAGTGTGCAACAAGTGGAAGAGATGCAGAGATTGGCACAAAAACACGGATTTAGGCTGGCCGGCTTCCGCAGTTTCGAGCGGCCGGTAACTCAGGAGCAGATAGAGCGGGTTAGGCGTGCAGCCGGCCGCTGAACTGCTATAAACAGCCGCTAAATATGGAACCATGGAATGCAACTGATTGTCAGAAAAAACGCAGCAGTCGATTAACCGGGGAAACCCCGGTGAACTCCTGCTGTTAGAAGGAGTGCAAAAAAGAGATGCTTACGGATAAGGAGATTGTGCTGACCCGCGCCGGGCTCAAGAAAATCGAAGAGGAGCTGAAACATCTACAAACCCATCATCGCCGTGAAGTGGCCGAAAGGATTCGCGAGTCTAAGCATTACGGCGACCTCGCAGAAGTCGGCGGAAACGCCGAGTATGAGGAAGCCAAAGCGGAACAAGCATTTGTTGAAGGTCGTATATTAGAACTGAAGAAAATCCTAAGCAACGCGCGGGTCCTGGACGATTCTGATGTGCCAACAGATCATGTGGGGATAGGCTCCGTTGTGATTGTTAAAGACATGGAGACCGGCAGAGAGTGGGAATGGGAGATAGTTGGTCCGGTAGAGGCCAACCCATCTGAGAACCGCATATCCTACGAATCTCCGGTTGGGAAAGCCCTGGTTGGCAAGAAGCCCGGAGATGAAGTGGAAGTGGTTGTTCCGGCAGGCGTGCGTAGATACAAAATCGTGGGGCTTGGAAAGTGAGTGAGGGGAATATAAACGCATTGGAAGAAGATCAGTTCTTCAAAACGCGTTTAGAAAAGCTGGAGCAACTTCGACGCCGCGGCTTAGACCCTTTCTCCGTTGAGAAGTACTGCCGCACACACTGCCTGGATGCTGTGCGGCAGTACTTCGAGCAGCTAGAAGGCCAAACGGTGCGCGTTGCGGGGCGCATCGTGGCGATTAGAGCCATGGGGCGCGCTACCTTCATGCACATTGAAGACGCCTCGGGCCGGCTGCAGGTGTACTTCCGCCAAGATGAACTCGGCCCTGATATGTACGAAGTACTGGAGCTTTTGGATATTGGGGACTTCATCGGCGTCGAAGGAAAGGTATTCCGCACCCGCACCGGTGAAGTGACCGTGGCTGTGTCGCAGTATACGCCGCTGGTTAAGGCCCTTCGGCCGCCTCCGTTGGGGAAGCAGCGCGGAGAGAAAGAGTGGGGCGGACTTGCAGACATCGAGACCCGCTACCGCCAAAGATACCTGGACTTGATGGCAAACCCGGAGGTGAGGCAGGTTTTCATCACCCGGAGCCGCATTGTGTCTGCCGTCCGCCGCTTCTACGACCAGCGCGGCTATCTGGAGGTTGAAACCCCGGTTCTGCAGGCAGTGGCTGGCGGCGCGGCCGCACGTCCATTCATCACCCACCATAACGCGCTGGACCACGATTTCCATCTGCGAATCTCGCTGGAGCTGTACCTCAAGCGCCTGCTTGTGGGCGGGTTTGAGAAGGTGTACGAAATCGGCCGCTGTTTCCGCAACGAGGGCATCTCGGTTCGCCACAATCCGGAGTACACCCTCCTCGAAAGCTACGAGGCCTATGCTAACCTTGAGGATATTATGGAGTTGGTGGAGGATTTGTTTGCCTACGTAGCGCAGGAGGTTATAGGCTCTTTGGAAATTCCTTACGGCAACCACGTGCTGAACTTCAGAAAGCCCTGGCCGCGCGTCAAGCTTCTGGAGGCTATTGAAGAGAACACAGGGGTGAAGCCTGGGGAGTTTGAAACGCTCGAAAGCGCCAAAGCCGCCGGCGAGCGGTTGGGCCTGCCGATGGACCAGGAATACTCTGTGGGCGGGATTATAGAGAAGATTCTTGAGCGCTTTGTACAGCCAACACTTATACAACCAACCTTTGTTGTGGATTATCCCATCGAAACGTCGCCATTGGCCAAGAAACGGGCCGACAACCCAAGACTGGTCCGCCGCTTTGAAGCCTACATCGCAGGCCAAGAGGTCGGAAACGCATTCTCTGAGATAAACGATCCGTTGGACCAGCGCGAGCGGTTCATCGCCCAGGCGCGCCTGCGTGCCGCTGGCGACGCTGAAGCCCACCCCATGGACGAGGATTTCCTCCGCGCGTTGGAGTACGGCATGCCGCCGGCCGGCGGATTGGGTATAGGCATCGACCGCATGGTTATGGTGCTGACCAACCAAGACTCAATCCGAGACGTAATCCTCTTCCCGCAAATGAGGCCGGAAAAGCACTAGCCACGTTTGAGCTCGGTTGGTATGGGGTAAAACCTTTCAGGCCCTCTGTTGATATTTTCCTGCGGCTGTTCGCCCCAAGGGAGCTATCGACAGATGGCTGACCACTGCTCCGTGCGGGAGGGCAGAGCCATGGCAAAGCCGGAAGGAGAAATGACGGTCCGCGAGGCCGGCCGCAAAGGCGGGCAGACGGTGAAAGAAAAGCATGGGATCGAGTTCTTTAGAGAGATAGGGCGTAAAGGGGGGCAGGCCACCGCCAAAGCGCACGGCCATGAGTTTTACCAAGAGATAGGGCGCAAAGGCGGTTCGCAGAGCAAGTCTGCAAAGAAAGGCGAAGGGGTTTAAATAATCGAGAAAGCCTCTCTCAGAAGGTTGTGGTATGGTATGACGGGTGTACGCCGGAAGCTTCCTGCGCAGCCCGTTAGGGGAGGGTGTGCTTCGTCAAGTGCCGTATGAATCCAGTTTGTGCTTCGCTTCGAACTCGGTGACAGGCAGTAGAAGGTCGTCGCGAAGCGCATCCAAGGCTTTCTCTGCCTCGCTTTTGCTGGAGAAATGGTCGTAGGTGTAGTAAACTGAAGAGCCGCGCTTGTGGAAATACACCGCGTACACGGTCTTTTGGGGGACGCCAAACTGCTCCAGGACGACGTTCCATACGTCCCGCGCCGCCGGCACTGCCGTTCTGGATGGATCGCCGTTTTCTGGCTCCTTGTTGTTACGTCCAACTCCGGACCGGTTTATCAATCTTCTGCGCATCATGAGAGAACTGGGGGTAGGCCTGCCCACGTGCTACCTCCTAACCTCCTTCCAAACGTTCCCCTCACTAACCATTATACCCCATTATTCCGAATTATCCCCACGTTTCGACGATTGGTGCATATCAAACGATGAACTGCTTGCGCAGAAGGATATTCGCGCCGAAGCATGATTATTATCGGGGTTTAGAAGGGGATTTACACCAACTTAACGCGCCTGAGCCTTAGGGAATTTGCCACAACGCTTACGGAACTGAACGCCATTGCCGCCGCAGCCAGTATCGGGTTGAGGCTAACCCCAAGCCACGGATACAGAACGCCGGCGGCCACTGGAATCAGCAAAACGTTGTATCCGAAGGCCCAGCCGAGGTTCTGCTTTATGATTCGCATGGTAGCGCGGCTTAAACCCACGGCAAGCGCCAAAAGCTGCAAATCGGGCCTCATAAGGGTTATGGATGCCGCCCCCATGGCAATATCGGTTCCGCTGGCCAGGGCGATGCCAACGTCCGCCTGTGCCAAAGCCGGGGCGTCGTTTATTCCGTCGCCGACCAAGACAACCACTTCACCCTGAGACTGCAGTTTCTTCACCTCCGCAACTTTGTCGGCAGGTGTTGCTTTGGAAACCACCGCGTCTATCTGAACCGTTCTTGATACTTCCTTGGCTGCATCCGGATTGTCGCCGGTTAGCATCACTGTTTTGAGGCCCAGTTCGCGCAGATGCGCCACCGCTCTGGCCGAACTTTTGCGGATGCTATCGGCCAACACCACTGCACCGATGAGCTTTCCATCGGCCACCACAAACACGGCGCTTCCGCCGGCGGCTTCCAAACGCGGCAGTTGTTCCGGTTTTATGCCGCTTTGCGTTATAAATTCGGCACTGCCTACCAGAACCCGCACTCCGTTCACCAATGCATCCACTCCACCCCCTGGCACCGACCGGAATTCGCTGGGGCGGTGTGTTTCAATCCCTAAAGCGCGGGCGTGGTTCACTATTCCCCGACCAATGGGGTGCTCCGAGACCGCCTCCGCCGATGCGGCAAGCTCCAGAACCTTTCGCTCATCGCTTCCGTTAAGCGGAACCACCTTTTTCACCGAAAGCTCGCCGGTGGTTATGGTTCCGGTTTTATCGAAAACCACCGCAGTTGCTCGGCCAAGCGTTTCCAAAGCCTCTGCGTTTCGAACCAATATGCCGAGTTCTGCTCCTCTACCGGTGGCAACCATTATGGCTGTTGGGGTGGCAAGGCCAAGCGCACACGGACAGGCAACTATCAGTACGGCAACACCGGCCGTAATAGCCTGAGCCAAACTGCCGCCAAAGAGAAGCCATGCGGCAAACGATACGCAGGCTAAGCCGATTACCGAGGGAACGAAGTAAGCGGCCACAGCATCTGCTAAGCGCTGAACCGGCGCTTTAGATCCCTGAGCCTCCTCAACCAGGCGGATGATCTGCGCAAGAACCGTGTCTCTACCCACGCGTGTCGCCTGGAATTTGAAGCTTCCGGTGAGGTTTATGGTGCCTCCGGTCACTTGGTCCCCTGGGCTCTTCTCAACCGGAAGCGGCTCTCCCGTAAGCATAGACTCGTCCACTGATGATGCACCTTCGACTACAATGCCGTCAACGGGCACGCGCTCTCCGGGCCGAACAACCACCAGATCGCCAACGCAAACATCCTCAACCGGTATTTCTTCGTCTTTGCCGCCGCGGATTACAAGCGCAGTTCGCGGCTGTAAGCCGACCAATCTGCGGATTGCTTCGGATGCCGAGTTTTTCGCCCTTGCTTCCAAGAAGCGCCCCAGGAGAATTAGCGAGATTATGGCCGCCGATGTATCGAAGTATACGGGCTGGGGCAAACCCACAACAGCCACAACCGCGCTGTAGCCGTAAGCGGCCGAGGTGCCAACCGCTATGAGGGTGTTCATGTCAGAGGTGAGGTGCAGGGCGGCTTTCCAGGCGGCTTTGTAAAACCCCCACCCGGCCCAAAACTGAATTGGGGTGGCAAGTACAAGCTGGAGCAGGTTGAGCGCCTGGTGAGAAATCCCAATCCGCATCGGGAGGTCGTGCCACATCCCCAAAACCATCAGCAGTGCGGCGGTCGGAGCGCTCACCGCGAATTTGACCAGCAAATCGCGCGCTTCTTTCGCTTTCTCGAGGTCGAAATCGGTAGAAGCGAAGTCGTCTTTCTGCAACTGCGCCTGATAGCCGGCTTCTTGGACCGCATGGACCAAAGCTTCGGGGTTGCAGGCGCCTTTCTCACATTCCACATAAGCCGTCATCGATGCCAGGTTTACGGAGGCGCTGCGGACTCCGGCAACACCCAAAAGCGCCTTCTCAACCCTTGCGGCGCACGACGCGCAGGTGAGTCCGCTGAGAGTCAGGCGAAACGCTTCGGGGGTTTCAGCGGGGGCGGCATCGTAACCGATGCTTCGAATCAGGTCAATGAGCTTGGAGACGGGAGCAGTGTTGGCATCGTGCACCACCACAGCTTTCTCTGCCGCAAAGTTGACAGAGGCTGAAAACACACCCTCCGAGTTCGAAAGCGCGCGTTCGATGCGTGATGCGCAAGATGCGCACGACATGCCTATTAAGCGCAGGACCGTTTTTTGTTTCATAGCTATTAGTATGATAGGCGAATGCAAGCACTGGTTCCAATGGCAGGCCCCTCATCCAGGGAGAAAGATAAGCAAATAGAAAGCGGGCGCAGCGGCTTTCGTCACTGCACCCGCCAAAAGGAGGTGGTGGTTAACCAGCCCCGCGGAGGGCTAGGTTGGATTTCTTCTTAGGACAGTTTCTCAAGGCCCACTGCGGCGCGCAGAATCCTGGTAACATCGGCAATGTCGATCTTGCCGTTCTTGTTGATGTCACCGGCTGTGATTTGCGCCTCGGTGGGGTTCTTCAGGATGCCGACGGCAATCTGCAGGGCGATGGTTGCGTCAGGGATGCCAAGCTTGCCGTCGCCGTTCACATCGCCTAGAACAACAGCAGGCGGAGGCGGTGTTACCGACGGTTCGGAGTACTTAGGCTCCCAGGCAACCGATGCGAGCTTGAAGTCCGCGAACTTCGCCACCCGCACGTCGCCAGCCGCATGGGATGTGGCTGCCAAACCAATCAGCAGGCTGGACGGCATGTCGGCAACCGTGGTTTCAGCAACCTTGACTGGGTTGCTGCCATCCTCGGACTTGTACAGGGTGAACAGGTTGCCCTTGCGGACGAGCATGATCCAGGTGCCGTACTTCCACCAGTTGTCGCCGCCAAGGTCATTGGAAGCCGCATCCGCAACAGGCCGCCACTGCAGGCGGGCGCCGTGCATACCGGTGCCGGCCGCAAACACATGCACTGAACCGGGCTCGGTGGTGTCGCGCACCATGATTCCGGCTTTGCTCCAGTCGCTCCCGCCTTGGGCAGTGTCGAGCACCCTAACCGCCGCGGTGAAGTCGCCGTTCACCTTGGTCGGCAGGTAGGCATAGTGGAACTGGTCAGCAACATCCCAGATATCAGCACCGTCGGCGTTGATGGTTACCACATTGCCGGACACGCTGGTGCTACCGCCGTCGGTGTTGATGTCCTCGCCTTTCAGCTTGGACACGTCAACCGCGGGGAAGTCTGCCGGACCGAAGCCTGCGCCGGTGATCTTCAGGTCGGCGAGCACAACACTCTTGCCGCCTTCCACGGTCACATCAACCGGAGCGGGCACTGAGGCGGCGTAACCCTTCACGCTCAGCTTGTAGGTTCCCGGCGCAACTTCGAAAACGAAGGAGCCGTCGAAATCGCTCGTAGATGTCGAAATGGACTTCCCGGCGGCATCGGTCAGCGTAACCGTCATTCTCGCGGCGCCAGCGCCGGTCTCGGTTACAACGCGGCCGGATATCACGCCGAACGAGCTGAGGACCGGATGCAGACGGCCCGCGCGGTTCTGGCTGCCGGCACCACCGCCGCCCTGGTTGCCCAGAATGGCGATGACGTTGTCACCGTCCCAGTTGATGTACTCGGCCGGAATGATGTAGCGGCGGGATGTGTCCCACGACCACATCATGTGGCCGATGTAGTGGCCGTTGAAGAAGGTTATGTCGCTGTCATCGACCTGGAAGTTCCAGAGGACGAACGGGCGGCCTTTGTACTGCGCCATGCTTGCCGGCATTCTGAACTTGATGCGGTACCAGAACCAGCTATTGTTGGGGACGGGGTTTCCAGCCTGGAGATCGGCCGGCCATTGGACATCCATCCACTCGGCGGTCTCTTTGAAATCGGGCTTAGCAGGGTCGAAGTTGTCCGGGCGTACCAGTACCGGGTTGTCAATACCGCCCCAAGCCTTCGCCGAGACGGTGGTATCTGTGGACGCCGTGCTGAGATCGATGTCCAGAACCTGCCGCACCTTAAGCTGAACCGTCACTGTGGAGTCCTTCACAGTAACGTTGGCAGGGGTAACTGGCTCTGCGGTTTCGCCGATTGGCACGACGGAGTAATCTCCAGCGGGGACAGCGGTTGAGAAGGTACCATCAGGCCAAACGGGTATATCTCTGGAGCCTTCCGGACCAACAATTCTCACCTTGCCGCCGCCTACGGGCTTGCCGCTTTCGTCAGTAACTGTGCCCTCAAGGCCGTACAGTTTGGTTTCGCCGGCGGGGAAGTAGGTGGCCACGCGGTCGATCTGCGCCAGGTCTTCCTCATTGAAGCCGTTATTAACAGCGGTGCTGGCAGGCAGGTCATAGAGATAAAGCATTCCTGCGCCAGGGCGGCCCCACACGTAGGTTTTAACCCACGGCATGGCCCAATCGGTATGACCCTGTGGATAGCCCAGCACTATATCTACATCGCTGGGAGCTGTGGCGCGGGCGCTGTTCCACGGCTTGGTGAACCCCCACTTTTTGGCTTCATCGTTGAAAACCACAGGGGTGTTGGCATCGTTGTAGCCCCAACGCGCCACCCAGAAGCCGAATGCCGCCGCGGCACCGGTGTCGTTCCATGCCGGTCGGGAACCGTCATTCAGGCCAACATAGTATCCAGGCCAGTCGAAGAGATAAATCAGTTTGCCGCCGTTGTACAGGTATTTGTTCAGGGTGCTGTAGAGATTGGGGGAGTTGGTATCGCCAACCGGATCGGCAACTGTGTCGGGCACAACATCGTTCGCCATTACGACGACGCTGGTTGCCCTATCTTTGCTGTGCTGTATGCAGAACTCGCGGAACCCCTGAGCATCCAGCTTCTTGTAGCCTTTGCTGACAAGATAGTCGGTAATCATGTCAGCTACTTCGGCTGAAACCCAGCTCAGGGCATAATTTTCGTCGCGGTAAACCGCTTTGTCTATAGCTGCACTAGCTGGAATGCAGCCGGCCAGCACCACTGCGGCCAGCAGCAACCAAAATGTGCGCACTTTCATCACATGTCCTCCCTCTCACCCATGTGAGGTGCTTAGAATGCTGCCGCACAGATTTTCAACTGTTTAGGCAGAAGCGTTGCGGGTCTTTTTGCGAAGCTGCCGTTCCTCCTGCTTCAGGCGCAGCTTCAAATAAAGCCACCACCTCCATGCAAGCCATCCGGCTCCGCGCTTGGCGGAAACCGCCTGAAGCGCCGACCCGTTGGAGCCAGACGCTCGCTTTTTGGATACGCCTACCTTATACCACTTATGCCGAGCTATGTCAATCCAGAGTGCTCAAAAATTTGAAGGCGGATTGAGAATGTTTCTGTTTGGATGTGCAGAATAGTATGGTGTAGGAAAGATTTTTGGAGCCTTGGCAAGAGCTGATGGCGAGTTGCTTGACTAAAGCGAGGGATCGTGATATTGTGGAATTGTTAACAAAATGTAAGCTTGGCCCCCATAGGCAACGAGTCTAAGTTGCCAGTTAAATAGCCCCCTGGCGAGTTGGTTTAAACGAAGGAGGCAAATCTCTTATGCAGTCTGGTTTCGCAAGAGCGCGGAGGGTTTTGCTTTTGGCCGGGGTTGCTGTGATGTTGGCGGTTTCGGTGGCGCCGGCGGTTTTGGCCGCGCCGTCGAAAGGCGATGTGAACGGCAATTCCGCCATAGACCTCGGTGATGTTATCCTGTGCCTGCGCTTCGCCGTTGGCATCACAACCCCCACTCCAGAACAGAAGGCTTCCGCCGATGTTGCTCCTGTTATTGGATGGGGTATGCCTGTTGGCGACCGGCGGGTGACCATTGCTGATGCCGTGAGAATTGTGCAGGCTTTGGTTGGCTTGGTTCCGGTTAGCGAGTTGGGCGAGGTTCCCACAAACGCCAGGTTTGTGGGCGCGGATGTGTGCCGTGCCTGCCACAGCACAACACATGAGCAGTGGCAAACAACCCGCCATAAGGATGCCTTCAAGAACCTGAAGGAGTACGAAGGCGGTAAGAACGCAACCAACCCCGTATGCTTGGCCTGCCACACGGTTGGTTTTGGTCAGCCGGGCGGCTTTGTTGACGAGCAAACCACTCCGGGAATGGGCGGGGTGCAGTGCGAAAGCTGCCACGGACCCGGGAGCCTGCACGTTCAGGGCGGAGGCGACAAGACGAAGATACTGGCCTACCCGAAAGTGCTGGCGGCTCAGGTGTGCGGTCGGTGCCATACTGGTTCTCACCAGCCGCAGTATGAAGAGTGGCTGCAGAGCAAGCACGTTGATATTGAGCCCCATGTGGCCAGCTACTTTGCACAGGGCAGGTATGCAGATAGGTGCGGAATCTGCCACGCGGGAGATGCGAAGGTTTCCAACGACTACCTAGGCCGCGGCTTCCCTGATGCAAAGACGCTTCAGTTTGCCGTTCCGTGCGCCACATGCCATGATCCGCATATGGCAACCGGAAACGACACCACTCCAAAAGCCGGGCACGACAGACAACTGCGCCATCCAACCTCCAGCCAAGATGAGGCTAAACCCAACCTGTGCGGTCAGTGCCACACCCGCCGCTCGGAGGACGTTTGGAGCAAGACATCCAGGCCGCCTCACTACAGCGGACAGTTTACCTTCCTGATTGGAACCGGCGGCTTCCTGCCCACTGCCGACCAGCCGAAGACTGCGCATGCCTTTGCACCTGGCCAGTGCGTGAAGTGCCATATGTATATGAAGGAGTTCGAGTCCGAGGAGAACCCTGCGATTAAGGGTCATACATTTGAGGTAGATTTGAGGGGCTGCGCTCCGTGCCATACTACTGAGGTGGCCAAGACACTGATGGAGAACACCCAGAAGGATATAATGAGCCAGCTCGAGGCTCTGAAATCCCGGCTGGATAAGTGGGGCAACTGGGAGTTTATCTCGAACGGCGGCCCCAACGACCCGAGCAACACGCAGGATCCTCAGCACATGATTCCTGAAGAGGTTAAGAAAGCACGGTGGAACTACTACTGGGTGCTGAACGATGGAAGCGAAGGCGTTCACAATGCCAAGTACGCACGCGAGCTGATCAAAACCGCCAACGCCCTTTTGGACAGCATAGGCGCACCTAAGTAAAAGCCACCGCGGAATGCGGCTGTGATGCGGCCGGACCGATGCCAAGGGTTTCTGCCGGCGTCGGTCCGGCTTTTTGTTTTGGAAGAATTTGCCGCTTTTTAGGCGGCGTTCCTAAATATAGGTTTGCTTAGCTTGACGGTGTGGTGGCAGGTTGCTATAATGCCGCCGATGGAACAAGATATTCGACACTGCAGTGAGTGCGGCAAAGAGGTGGGCCCAGATGCACGCTTCTGCCCGTCCTGCGGGGCCCCGGTGTCGCCGATGGGAGAGGGCAGGAATCGGCGTCTTTTGGCGGTGGCCGCGCTGGGCGTGCTGATTGGCGTTGCTGCGGGTTTGCTGATTTTTAAGTTAAGCGGTCCGCCTGTAACAGGTTCTGGCAATTCCGCGCCGTCTGGGCCGGAGATAGTGAAAGCGCCGCCTTCTAAGAGCACCGGTCCCCCGATTGTAACTTTGCCTCCGGGCAACCGCCCTCCGGCTCCTCCTCCAGATCCGAACCGCGCCTTGGTGTTGGCATATCTTCAGCAGGTTAAGCTTATAGAGCAGGAGCGCAAGAAGGTGGTGAATAACCTCCTCCCCGCCATGGTGGTCATCGCTTCTGCGAGGATGGGGCAAGGGCTTTTGGATCTCTACCGCGAGCTGTTTCCGGAGGAGTTTGAGGGCAAGTCACCACCGCCCAGTTTGCCTCAGCAGAGCTGGAACACAATAACGGGTTATATGAGCCAGCTTCAAGAGCTTGCTGTGCGTTTGCGCTCGATAAAGCCGCCTGTGCCTGCGAAGCAGTTTCACGCCACGTACACATGGGCTTTTGGGGAATACATAGCGGCGATATTTGAGGTGCGCCAGAATCTGGAAAGGGGAATGGAGGGCGATCCACAGCAGGCCCTTCAGGCCCTTCAGGCCAGCAAGGATGATTTAAGCGAGAGAACCCGGGGGGCACTGCAGAAAGCAGACAGCGAGCTTGCGGCTTTGTGCGAGAAGTATCAGATTCCGAGAGATTTTGCCATAAGCGACAGCGGAGAAGTACCGATAACTGGCGGCGCACCTACGGGAACATCTGGGGGGTACTGATAGTCATAATAGCCGGGAGCCAAAACCGCCGCATGGGTGCGGAGGCTTTGGGCAGGTATTTCAGCCGCTTGAAGTGCAAACACGGGGATGTGCGGAGCTTCGCATTTCGGTACCAATTCCCTCCCACGGTTTATTGGGGCAGGTTGGGAGGAGTTAGCATGTGGAATATAGAAATTGTACCCGTGTTTGGAACTCAAAGCGGGATGGGTACCTGCGGTGTGCAGGGGGAAGTTTGCGGGTCTTGCTTACCCTGTGTTATAATGTGGTCCGGAGAATCCCGGGCATTGTTAAGGCAAGACCGGATTTCATTGCACTTGTAATCCAGGAGTAGCGTATGGCTGTTACCAGGAAAGATATCGGCGATATCATGGTTGAAAAGGGCTACATCTCCGCCGCGGAGCTGGAGGAAGCCCGTAAGGCGCAAAAAGGGTCCATGGGCGCCGATCTCGGCAGGGTTTTGGTGGAGCTTGGATACGCCACGGAGCGGGATGTTACCGAGGCCAAGGCTATCCAGATGGGTTTGGAATTTGTGGACCTAACGAACGTGCGCCCCGATCCGAGCGCCATTAACGTGGTGCCACAGTCTATCTGTCAACGGCATAATATCATTCCTATTCGTAAAAGCGGAAACGTTATCACAATTGCTGTGGCGGATCCGGGAAATGTTCTGGCGGCGGACGATGTGAGGCTGGCTACGGGATGCAGGGTTGAGATTGCACTGGCTGTTCCGTCAGCTATCGAGGAGGCTATAGCTAGGTATTACAGAGGGGATAACAGCGGTCCTGCTCCTGTTACCACGAGCGAAGGCGGCGTTAGCAGTGATGCAGCGCTTGCCAGCATGGTGAGCTCCGATGTGGAGACGTACAAGTCGCGGGAGCAGATTACGGAGGAGCCAACCATAAGCGACGAAGATTTGGTTGACCAGGCTCCGATTATACGGGTTGCAAACGCAATCATACAGCAGGCTATAAAAGATAAGGCGAGCGATATCCATGTTGAGCCTGATAGGAAGCACGTAAGGGTGCGGTACCGCTTGGACGGCGTGCTTCATCAGGTGATGACGCTTCCCAAATACATCCATCCGCCGCTTATCTCCAGATACAAAATCATGTCTGATATGAACATCGCCGAGCGGCGCGTTCCGCAGGACGGGCGCATCCCGGTGGTGTTCGAAGGGAAAGAGTACGACCTGCGCGTTAGCTGTCTTCCCACCCTGCACGGTGAGAAGATAGTTATGCGCATTTTGGATAAGAGCAGTATTCTCATCGGTCTCAACAAGCTTGGATTTACCCCCGAAACACAGGCTCAGCTAGAATCCCTCATCACCCAGCCGAACGGCATGATTCTCTCCACCGGCCCCACAGGTTCCGGCAAAACCACCACTCAGTACTCGGTTCTGCACAAGATAAACACGGTTGAGGTCAACATCCTTACGGTTGAGGACCCGGTGGAGTATCAGCTTCCTGGTATCAGCCAAGTGCACGTAAACCCGAAAGCCGGTCTCACCTTTGCGCGCGCCCTTCGCGCTTTCTTGCGCCAGGACCCGGATATCATCATGGTTGGTGAGATCCGCGACCTTGAAACGGCAGAGATTGCTATCGAGGCGGCGCTTACGGGCCACTTGGTTCTCTCCACGCTCCACACCAACGATGCTCCGGGCGCCGTGACGCGCTTGGTGGATATGGGTGTGGAGCCGTTCCTTATAGCGGCTACAGTTATAGGCGTTTTGGCGCAGAGGTTGGCGCGGCGCATTTGCACCAACTGCCGCTACTCTTATGAGGTGCCGGCCAGAGAGCTTCGGCGCTTCGGTTTCAAGCCGGAGCACGACGATCAGATGGTTACCCTTTGGGCCGGCAGAGGGTGCGAGGTCTGCAGGCACACCGGATACAAGGGCCGCATCGGCATATTCGAGCTTATGGTGATGAACGACGAGATTGCCGAGCTTGTGGTGCGGCGCGCGCCTAATGCCGATATTCGCGAGGCCGCAAGGGCCAACGGCATGAAGCTTCTGCGCGAGGACGGACTTATTAAGGTGCTTGAGGGGCTGACCACCCCAGAGGAAGTGAGAAGGGTGGTCTTTACGGCAGGCCAGCACTCGTAGGAGTACGGTGCCCGCGGTTTTTGGTTGGAGCTTGGGCGGCACCAAAAGCCGGCGCAGTGCTTGGTTTGCCGCCCGGCTCTGTTGTGTGGCTTGGTTTCCCGTTTCTTCGGAAAACTGCTTTGATAAAGTGCGCCAAACGGTTTTGTTCAAAGTTGGTTGGTGAGCGCCGTCTGAACTCGAGGAGATGGATTTGCGAGAAGCTTCTGCGTTAACTCTTAAGAAGCCGGCACAACCGGTGCGTCCTTTGGACGATATCACATTGGATGATTTGCTCCGTGAGGTTGTGCAGAGAGGAGCCTCGGACCTGCACATCACGGTTGGGGTGCCGCCGGTGTTTCGCATCGACGGCCAGCTTAGGCCCGGCAACTATGAGTGCATCGATGCGCTGGACAGCCAGCGTTTGCTTTACGACATAATGACCGACGAGCAAATCCAGAAGTTCGAGGCCAACTACGAACTGGATTTCTCGTACTCTTTGGGCAAGCTGGCGCGCTTTAGGGTGAATGTTTACAAGGACCGCGGCACGGTGGCCGCCGCGTTTCGCCTTATTCCCGCCAAAATTCCCACGATACGCGAGTTGGGTTTGCCCCTCATCCTTGAAGAGCTTACGCGGCGTCCACGCGGGTTGATTTTGGTTACCGGCCCAACGGGAAGCGGCAAGTCTACCACCCAGGCCGCTATGATAAACCAAATCAACCAAGAGAGAAGCGCCCATATCATAACCATAGAAGATCCAATAGAGTATCTGCATTCTCATAACAAGAGCATAATAAACCAGCGCGAGCTGAACCAGGATACCAAAAGCTTTGCCGCGGCGCTTCGTTCTGCTTTGCGGGAGGACCCGGATGTTCTGCTGGTCGGCGAGATGAGGGACTACGAAACCATCGGCACCGCGATTACCTGCGCCGAAACCGGCCATTTGGTTATTGCCACCCTTCACACGAACAACAGCGCGCAAACGGTGGACCGCATAGTGGACGTATTTCCTCCGGAGCAGCAGCATCAGGTGCGCGTGCAGCTTTCCAACACCATAGAAGCGGTTTTGTGCCAACAGCTTTTGCCCAGGGCAGATGGTCCGGGTCGGGTGTGCGCAATGGAGGTTATGATTGCCACCCCGGCGATTCGCAATCTCATCCGCGAGTCCAAGGCGCATCAGATTACGTCAGTGATACAAACTAGCGCCCATGTCGGCATGCAAACCATGGATATGGCCCTTCGAGATTTGTACCAGCGCGGATTGATAACTTATGAGGATGCTGTCTCTCGGGCTATGAACCCCGAGGAGTTTAAGAAGATGGTGAGCAATATGATTATGGAAAGCACGTCTGGTCAGTCTGCGCGCAGTGGTTCCGAGAGGTAAAGGAGAGGAACGATGCCGACTTTTGCCTACACAGCGAGAGATTCCAGCGGTACTGTGCACAACGGCAGTTTGGAAGCCGATTCCGAGGCCACCGTTGCCCGCGTTCTGCGCGACAGGGGCATGGTAGTCTCCAACATCAGGCGGGTTCGCGGCGGGGCCGCTGGTCAGCAAGGGGCCAAGAAGGGGTTCCAGTTCAGCTTCGGCCGGATTAAGCTGTCGGACCTTTCGGTGTTCTGCCGGCAGTTCTCCACGATGATCGATGCGGGTGTGTCTCTGGTGCGGTGTTTGGCGGTTTTGGGCGAGCAGACGCCGAACGCCAAGCTCAAACGCATTATCCAGGACATACAAAAGGAGGTCGAAGCTGGCTCAACCCTGTCCCGTGCCATGCAGAAGTACCCGAAGGTCTTCAACAACCTGTTTATCGGCTTGATAAGGGCGGGCGAGGTTGGCGGTGTTTTGGAGGAAAGCCTTCAGAGGTTGGCCTCGTTCTTGGAGAAGGATTTGGAGCTGCGCCGGAAGGTTAAATCCGCCATGACCTACCCGATCATCGTTTTGTGCGTGGCCGTTGGTATCGTGCTGGCGTTGGTCACCTTCATCCTTCCCAAGTTCCTGACGATGTTCGTGGAGCTTGGCATGAAGGAAAGCGACATGCCGGTGATGACGCAGATGCTCCAGAGCTTCTCGCAGTTCCTCACGCACGGGTGGCCGCTGAGACAGGTGTATATAGGGATCGGCATAGTGGTGTTCGTGATATTGTGGAAGGCGTTCACGCGCACGAAGTTCGGCCGGCGCATATACGATTACATCAAGCTGAAAGCCCCGGTTTTCGGAAAGCTCAACCACAAGATCTGCCTGGCTCGGTTCTCGCGCACGTTGGGAACACTGCTTGTGTCTGGCGTGCCGATCCTTTCGGCCATGGAGACCGTGGCCGGCACCGTGGATAACGATATCATCGGCGACGCGATAATGGAGGCCCGAGCGCGCATCCGCGAGGGAGACCGAATCGGCGACCCGCTTCAAAGGTCCAAGATGTTCCCTCCCATGGTGGTTCAGATGATCACCATTGGTGAGGAATCCGGTTCTTTGGACCAGATGTTGGAGAAGATCGCGGAGTTCTATGAGCAGGAGGTGGATGCCGCCCTGGCGAGTCTGACGTCCGCCATTGAGCCGGTTATGATAGTGTTCCTCGGTGGAGCGGTTGGCTTCATCGTGGTGTCGATGTTCATGCCGCTGGTTGCCATCATCGGTAACTTGAGCGGTGAAGGCGGCGGTGGCGGCGGAGGAGGCGGCGGCGGTTAACCTCCCGAGTTTCGGCGTGGGAACCTCCCTGCTGGCGTTCGTGTATGGAACGGTGGTTGGAAGCTTCCTGAACGTGTGCATCCACAGGATGCCGCGTCGGGAGTCCATCATCAGTCCGCCGTCTCACTGCCCCAGTTGCGGCACGCGGCTGAGAGTTCGGGATCTGGTTCCAATTCTGAGCTTTCTGATACAGCGCGGAAGGTGTCGGTACTGCGGAAGCCTTATTTCGTGGCGGTACACGGCAGTTGAGTTGGTGACCGGTGGTTACTTTGCCGCTGCAACAGCCGTGTTGGGTGTGAGTTTAGACACACTTTTGGTTCTTGCGCTTGCGGCTGCTTTAATAGCGGCGTTTTTCATAGATTTAGAGCATTATATAATACCAGACGAACTGAACCTAATCGGCATTGGGATTGGGGTTGCCAGGGATTTTTTGAAGCTGGCCACAGCTCCTGCGTGGAGTTTGGCGGCTGTGCCTGTGCCGTGGTTTGGAGCGGTGCATGCCCCTCGGTCGCTGGTTAATGCGGTGGGAGCGGCTTTGGCGCTGTACTTGGTCGCCGTCGTTGGGAGCTGGGTTTTCCGCAGAGAGGCCATGGGCATGGGAGATGTTAAGCTTGCGGCGGCTATAGGGGCAAACCTAACAGCAGGCGCGGCGGTTGTGGCTTTCTTCATAGCGGTGGCAACGGGTGCACTGGTTGGATTGGTGCTGATAGCGGCTCGGGTGCGACGCAGGCGGGATCTGCTGCCGTTCGGGCCGTTTTTGGTGTTGGGGACACTGGTGGCGGTGTTGTTCGGCGATCGCTTGTTTGCATCTTACCTGGCCGCAACAGGGCTTGGCTGACGCACCATTCCGGCCGGCGTTGGAACTGCAAAACTGGTCGATTTCAATGCGTGGGAGCGGGAACATTGAAAGGTGTGGTAACCGTCTTAAGAGATGAAAGAGTGTTGGTTAACTACTGCGCCCGTTCCGCCGGGCGGGAGGGAATTGGCATCATGTTTGGAGGTGTAATCTGATGCACAGGCTGACGAGGGCGATTATTTTGAGAAACGGCTCCTGCGCGCGGAGCGGGTTCAGCCTTGTTGAGCTGCTCACCGTGATAGCAATCATCGCCATATTGGCGGCGGTGATATTCCCGGTGATGGGAAGTGTGCGGGAGAAAGCGCGGCAAAGCTCGTGCATGTCTAACCTACACAATATATGGCTTGCACTGAGGATGTATAAGCAGGACGAACGTCAGATGCCTGTGTCGATAGGCCCTTTTATGGCGAAGGGTTCTTCGGCGGAGATAAGCCCCTTGTTTCCGGAGTATTTAAAGAATAAGAGCGCACTGCACTGTCCCAACAACGACGAGGGCGACGCCAACACTTACGAGCCGCTGGCACGCGTTCAGCGGTGGGTGGCCTCACCCAGCGATATAGCGGCACAGGGCGTTACCAACGATCCGGTGTTGCTGGGTGCCTCTTTCTCGCAGGCCAACTCTTACGATGGATATTTAACCCCCAACGGCTACGAGCTGAGGTACAGCCGCTACCGCACGCTGAACCCGAGCGATCCGGATTACTCACGACAGCTTGCGCTTCGCAATCCGCCGGACGATACGGTAATAACCTGGTGCAGTTACCACCGCAGGCGCTCGCCGTCTGGGCCGGCAGGCGATGACCTTGTGCTTTTCATGAGCGGAGAGGTAGAGAGGCATCCTGCCGCCGAGATGGAAAAGCTTGGTTGGCGGGTTAAGCCGCGCGGTTGATCGCTTGCGGGAACAACAGCACTCGAACAGCGGTCATACAGGTGAGCGGAGCAATTTCCCGCGGTGATGTGAAGTGAGAGCGTCCGTTTGCACCAGAATTGGCGCTTCTGAGATTGGGGCGGTTCAGGTGAGATTTGGCAGACGCAGGAGCATATCCGGCACCTCGTTGGTTGAGGTGCTGGTGACAATGGTGATATTGGTGCTGGGTATCCTGACGGTTATCCGCATCTACCCGTTGGGATTCAACGCTCTGCGGCATTCCGAAAACATTACAATCGCCCAGCGCCTTGCCCAGGCCGAGTTGGACCGCTGGAAAAGCAACCCCGCGGGTTTGCCCGACCTTATTGCCGCTGTTGATCCAAAAGGCATACCGGTTGGCTCTGTGTTGGATCCAACCGTCGGTCCGGATGATTGGTCGATACGGTCGGATGTGGTTCCGGAGGAAGCGGTTTATTGGTCTGATGTTAACAAAACGCGCAAGATTATAGGCGAGGCGGCTCGAATTCCGCCACCGGTTCCCACGGTCTTCGGTGACGCATCCGTTTATACGCTGGCGTTTGGGCCCATAGAATGGCCCACTGACAGAATACCCTCGGAGCAGGATGCGGATATATACATCCAGGTGTACGGCTCTCCGATGCGCGGCGTGGATATCCGCAGTATGACGCCTGAGGAGCAAAAGGAGCTTTTGGCCAACCTTGGTCAGCGCAGGTACGCGATTGACTACGAGCGCGCGGTGATAGCCGTTGCCCCTGCGCCGTATCCACGCCAGCTTCGGGCCGACTACAGCTACCGCACGCGAAGCGGCGAGCTTAAAACGGTGGTCGGTGACGTGCTGAACGTTCCGGCGGGCACCGGGCGCCCGTATGTGGAAATTCCGCTTGGGGTGGTTAACAGGCGCAGTCCGCGGTACGATCCTGCAGTGCTGTTGGGCAAAGGCGGCGGCATAGAGCCAGGAACCGAATTGGTGTATCCCAGGCTTCAGTATGTGCCGTTTGACCAGCCTTTCAGCCCTGCGAACGAGCTTCAGTACAAGGTGGTTGGCAACTATCCTGCGGCGGGGCAGTTCGGCGCAACCATTGCGTTTCATCCAAAGGCGCAGGCAAGGTTGGCTGGCGGTTCTCCTGGCACGGCTGGGGCAGCTACTGCGTATATCGACTATCACGTGCTGAACTGGCACGTCCTGCGCGAGGATAAAGGCGTGCCGAATTCCCCTCCATACGATATAAAACTGGCTCTCCCGTTTATAAAAGAGGCTGGTGTTACCACGGAAGAGGGCCTGCCCGGGCAGGGCCCCGTGCCATTGAGAACCTACAAGGGTGTGGTTCCATCGCTGCCAGGTGTGTCTGTTGTGGCAGTTGATATGGAGGACGGCAGTCTTTTGGTAAATCGGCTTGGGAAGACCGATTACTTCACTGTGGACTACCGCAACGGAATTGTTCGCCTTCCGGAAACGGCTATGTTTTTAACTCCGAAAGGCGATTTTGTGAGAAAGCCCGTTGCGGGCAGGGCACTGCGGTTTTATTACCAGGCCGATGGGGATTGGGCTGTTGCAGTGCAGAAGGCGGCTTCCACTTACTCTGTGGTTGCCGGCCCTGTTCGCATGCTGACTTATGGGACGTGCATGCCCTTGCGGCCGGTGCTTTTGAGCGAAGGGGGAAGGCAGAGATATTACCTGCGGGTGCTTTTCCCAATCGCGGACCAGGGTAAGTCGGTTTTGCTTAGCTATTCGTATTGGGACCGCAATGGGTTGAAGCGCACAGTTTACGGCGTTGGTGCGCAGATAACAGACCGATATGTGCCGGGGATTTCGAGCGATCCGAATGGCGAACTGAGCGGTTCGTCGCTTTTGCATCCTTATGTGCAGATACCACTGCCGGACGACGTTAATCCGCAGAGGGGGATACAGGTTTTCGATGTGCGCGGCACTTCGCTGAGGGCGATTACCATCTGGCGCGAAGGCAACAGGTGGAAGTACCAGGACGTGAGCACCTTCCTGACGAGGCAGGGAACATGATGGGCGTGAAGACAAAACATGGGTTCCAAAAAGCGGTTCGGAAGGGGGCTTTTGCATCACGCGCAGGCTTCACCTTGGTGGAGCTTCTGGTGGTGATGGCGGTTTCGGTTGTGCTCTTTGGGCTGTTGTTTGTGCCCATGCTTTCCAGCTACAACTTCGTCAAGCGCGGACAGCTCACCACCACTGCTCAGGAAAGTGCTCGGTTGGTTATGAACCAGCTTCAGCGTGAACTTGCCGACGCGCTGGCCGTGTGCGTGGCGCCTGGGGATTTTTCGCCGGTGCGGTTTCGAGATACAAGGGGCAGCCATCCCGTGCGCTATGACGGATACATCAACGCACGCGACGAAAACGGCAGAACCTACAGGCTTTACGGCGCTATGATTGACTTTGTGCCGGCGGATGATACTTTGGGATTGCACGGCGGCCGCTTGGTGTACCCCCTCAGTCCGCAGGTAAAGCCGGTGAAAACGCCCGAGGCTTTGGAAATGCATCCGGTGGTGGTGAGGTACTTCTTGGGCTTGGTGAGGCCCTACAAGGAGGATGCGCGCGGCCGGGCTGTGGCGGCCAACTGGATTAATCCTTACGAGCGGCCGATGCTGGTCACTTCGGAGCCGGATAATACGTACATTTTGTACCGCTGTGAGTTCGACCCGTACGACCCGGCGTTTTCCAACTGGGCCATGCCTGATCCTGCCAATCCGAAGTCAGACGTGTATGTAATCAACCCCAACTTTTTCTACGATGTGAGGGTGGTTGAGGATTACGCCGGGAACAAGTGGCCTTTTGCAAAGCACTGGCGCAAGGCCAGCACGGCGATGGTTCCGTTGAGAGATATAGATTTGGTTAGGTTTGTTCAAACGGCGGCCGGCAGTGCCGAGGGGGTTAAGCCCCAGGTGACGGCAATCCCGACGGTTACCTTCACTCCGTCGCGGATTGTGAACGATACTGCTGTGCCAGCGGAAACCAGACAGCCGAACAGTGTACCCACAACGTATGTGGCTGATCACGGCAACTGGTCTGGACTGCAGAACGATGGCACGCTGGATGCGGCTCAGATTGCTTTGTCTGGTCCGGTTACGTCGCCCAGGATAACGGTTTACGAGCGCAGTGGCGACCAGGGATTGGTGAGCGTATTCGATACGGGTGAAACGAACCGCGGAGCTTTGGACTATCCCGGCCGCAGGAGGACGCTGGCTTGGGATTCGCGAAGCGGCACTGTTATCTTCGCCAGGCGGGCACAGCCGTATATCTTTGCGGTGACATCCAACCACAACGGATGGCTCTTCAGGCCCACCGACAGCATTCCCTATATGCAGCTTCGGGATGTGGCCCGGATAGTGGTGGGCAGTGAATCTGTGCGTGTTCGAGACCCAGATACCGGCTCGGTTATTCTGCTGCGCAGAGCCGAGAACGGGGAGCGTATGGATACTGCGGAGAAGCCTGCTGGGTGGAACGATGCGGCTAAGGGGCCGTATCCACCCACACTGCCGCCTCCCGGTTCTTACACTTTGAACGACGACGGCACGATGCTTATAGGGTACCCGTACCCCGGTCCAGCTAACCCGCTCCAGCCGGTGCCGGTTCCGGACGGGAAGATTGTGGAGGTTGAATATCTGTACCAAACCAACAAGCCCGATGATGTGGTGCGTGTGGACTACACCACCAAGAGCCTGCTGAGTATTTCGCTTGGGATTCGCACTTATGATCCTTCGAACGGCAAGCCGATATTGATACAGCTCAGCAGTAGGGTGCGCTTGAGAAATGTGGGGCGCTGAGATGAGACACACTTCGATGTTCTTGAACGCTGAAAAAGCAGGGTTTGTTGGATGTTCGGCATATCGGTTGGCTGCTGGGTGCCGGCGTGTGCGCGCTTTCGGCCGGTGGGGGCAACTCAGGAACAGCGGCCAGACGCTGGTGCTGGCGGTGATGGTGATGTTCCTGATGAGCGTGCTCGGCGCCCTTTTCATCATGCTTTTGGGGCGAAACGTTACGCGTACCCAAAGGCACACAGGCAGTTTGACCGCGCAGTACCTGGCCGAAGCCGGAATTCGCTATGCGGATAATATGCTCACCAGCAGCCCCGAGGGAGCGGATTGGCGCCCGGAGCCCACCAATTTAACCTACACCCAGGACGATTTCAAAAATCCGAACTTCCAGCCGGACCCCGACTTCCGCTGGATCCGTCCGTTTGCCCCAACGGAGCAGGGTGTTGAGGTTCCCGGCACCGGAGGGCTTAGGGAGAGGGGTCCCAGCGGTGGTTTCACAAGGTTTAACTACGGCAACGGCCGCTTTTTGATAAGGGTTAGCTACAATCCATCGAACTGGATCGGTGCGCCTCTCAGCTCTGATGTGCCGAACCGCCCTCCGAGGGGGGAGGAGTACGGTCCCACTCCGCTTTCCAAGTATATACGCATAGAGAGCATTGGCCGCGAGGGTGTGGTCGATCCGAAAGACCCAACCACTTTCAAGCAGACCAACCTGCGCCACGAATTAGTGGCTTTCAAGCCCATTGCGGTTACGGATTATGTTTTGTTCGTCACGGATAAGGACCGCACAAACAGCACTGCCAGCATTGGGGTGGATCCCTTCCCGCTTACGGACGAGATAAATGGAGGAGGCAAGCGGGTTTACAGCTCTCAGGACGGCATGGTTAGTGGTCCTGGGCATCTTCACAATTTGGCATCGTACTACGGACCGATACGTGTGAACGGGAACCTTATGTGGCGCGGCAGGCCAACCGTGTACCTTAACACGGATGTTGCGCCGGGCCAGCCGGTGGTGGCTTCAACGCGCGGAGACGCAGTTGAGGTTGCCGGTGAGATACTTCTGGCCAACAAGGATACAATCGTTCGGGTGTTCAGGGCTCCCGGCAAGGCCGTTGAGAATGTGCCGCCAAGCAGTAGTCCGCAGTTCAACACCCTTGCCGGGGCTTACAGAGACGGCGCCACCGGCAGTGATGCGTTTGGCCTTCCGCGCGGTGTAAAGCGTTTGGAGCCGCCGAATATCGACACGCCGATTCCGGGCAGCCGCATTACCAGGTATCGTTCTTTGACGCGGGATTCAGCCACCAACATCCCCGGGCTCAGCGCCGAGGATGCGCGCAGAGCGGCGGCGGCCGGTTTGGGAGCCGGAATATACATAGACAACCGCAGACAGCGCCAAACCGACTCCGGAACGTTCTCGCTGGTTGAGGATTGGCTGACCCCCGGCAATTCGTTCAGCTCGAACTGGCAGGGCAGTTTGTACGTTCCTCCCGGTGTTTACATTCTCTTGATGCCGGGCCCCACGCTTGTTCCCAAGGGGGCGCTTCTTGACGGCCGCATCCTGAAGGAAGCGGTTGTTATACCCGACGGCGTTATCAAGATAACGAGGACCGATCCCGGGGGCACCTGGCTTTCCGCCGACGGGCGCGATACTGGACAGGTGACTCAGTACTTCCAGTATCCGCTGCTAAAAGGCCAGGTCCGCCGCAAGGTGCCGGATTGGCCGCCGACTTTCGAGAACGGGGTCATATTTGCGGAGGGCAACATACGCATACGCGGGAAGCTTCCCAGAGACATTATCGGCCCGGATGGTCGGCCGGTTGGTCAGAGCTTGACCATAGTTTCCGGAGGGTCTATTTACATAGAAGGAAGCGTTCTGAAGGGCGACCGAGCACGCCCGGATTTGCCGAGGGCCTCTGGGATTGCGCTTTTGGCGCGCGACTACGTGTGCGTAAACGCCACCAGCTACTTTACGGCCCCGGAGACCTATCCCGGCGCCCGGAACAGCCTGGGGGATGTTTCTTACACCGAGTTGTATCAGCCGCCGTACGACCGGTACACCACGTTTGTCTTTTCGGCGGAGGACCCGAGCCGGTATCCGGAGGACAACGTTTCGGAGTATCTGATTCCCGGCTCCAGGATAATGGGCGCTGGGTCGTCCCAGGATGTGATGGTTACCAAGGCTTCCGGCGTGCGGATGGAGCTGTTTACTCAGCATACGGCGGAGGGATATTCACAAACGGCTGTGCCCATTCAAGGTTCTGGAGGGGGGCAGGGATTCCATTACGGAACATCTGTGTGGCTGTTGCAGAACGGGGTTGTGCATCCTCTTTGGAATCCCCGCCCTGTAACCACTGTGAAGAGCCAGTGGAGCTATGATGCCACCCCGCTTTTGTTCCCGAATGGACCTCCTTGGATAGCCAACGGTTCTTTGGAAAACTGGCTGGAGATACGCTTCCATTCCGGGGCACCGTATTGGCTGGCTAGATGTGCAGTTGCACCCTTGGATGTGCGCATTGAAGCGGCTATATACGCGCAGAACGGGTCTTTCTTCATCATTCCGGGCGAGTGGTTCAACAATAACCCGGCGGATACGCGCGAGAATTTGAAGCTTACGAAGCGCAGGGCGCCTGGGGTGAACCTGCCGCCGAAGTCCAGTTATCCTCTGGCGTACGAGCCTCTGGACATCAAAGTGACGGTGCTTGGGGCCATTTCGCAAAACCGGATGGCAAGCGAGAAAGCCCAGGAGGAGTGGGCACGCCGCTGGGGTTGGACGCCTCTAACCAAACCGTCCGGCGCTCCTACTGCCCACGGGGGAGATGGACTGGCGTTTCAGTATGACCCGGAGCTGCGCAAGACTTTGAGATTTGATAAGTGGGGGAGGCCGCTTCCGCTTATGCCGAAACTGCCCGTGAGTCCGGACTTGGTGTACTTCGGCGAAGCGATGTAGTGCGTTCGGGCGGTGCATTCTGCGGCTTCTATCTGGAAAGAGCTTGCCAAGTTCTATCATGAGGTTTGGGGCGGACTCTTCGAAGGGTTTGCCACTTTTGGTTTCGGTAAACTCTTCATCATCGGAGTGAGTGCGACATGCGCATGAAGTCGGTTCGTCTGCTTCAGATAGCTGCGTTGGCAGTGGTGCTGTCTGCGGTGGAGGTTGGCGCCGAGCAGGCGGTTTCGTACGGCGGGGCCAGCCGCACACTGCGGGTTGGCATTGTGGTAACCGGAAGCAGCAAAACGCTGGCGGCAAGCGATGCGGCACAGCTTTTCTATGTGCTGGACTCCAGAACCGATCTCAAGCCAGAGGGGTGGAATCTTGTAAACCCAATGGCTCCTCAGCGGGTGGATGCTTCGGTGCTGGCCAGGTGGAACGTTGACCAGACTCCGATGTTTCCAACGCCAAGCAGCCCGTATCTGCCCGGACAGCCTGTCAGCAAGGATATGGCTGTTTACTGGGAGGTGCCTCTTTCGCGCGCCACGCCCGAACAGCTTGCCGAGTACGATGTGCTGTACCTTGGTCGTTCCAGCGGTTTGATAAACGAGGAAGAGCGGGATAAACTGCGCCGTGCTGTGGACTGCGGTACCGTTCTGTGGGTTGAGACGACCGACTTCAGTGCTATCGGGAGGGGAAACGTTTACCTGCCGTTTGGTGTTGGCTCTTTTCAGCGGAGAAGCGCCGCGGCGGCCGATTTGAAACCGATGCAGCCACTGCATCCACTGCTTTCCTTCCCGTACTCGGTGTCCACTCAGGAGTTGAACGCCGTTGCCCAAATGGGTGACGGGTTTATATACAGCCTCGATAGATTGAAGGGAAGTTTCGAGCCAACGGTTGTTTCCGGCGTGGTATCAGGATACGGCAACAGCGTTGTGCTGGCGTCGGGTCCTTACGGTGCCGGCTATGTGGTTTTCAGCGGATTGGGGATAGGGTGGCGCATAGACGGTAGCGTGAGATTTTCGGATTCGAACAGGCCGTTCCCGGCGTATTTCAATCCGAATGTGAGCGCGGTTCCGGTGTCGCTGCTTAAACTGGCTTATAACATTCTTTCTATAAACCTCCACAGCGTTCAGGAGCGGCAGAGTCCGCGCAGGTTTGGTTCGTCGCCGGAGCAGATTGGCTCTCCGCTGTCTCGTAAGTGGACCTTTCCCGACGGCCCGCAGGATCCATCGCCTTGGAACCCGCAGTTTCCAAACGCCAGCTCTCCGGTCATCTACAAGGGCGTGATGTATGTGGTGGGCGCGGACGCCGTGCTTTACGCTTTCGATATGGAGCCCGGACGCGATTTGGACGGCGATGGCAATCCGGATGACGGCACCTTTCTGGACGAGCGCTACCGCCGGGCACATGATTTCAGTACCGGTGCCCCGTACGACATAATTTGGTCGTTCGACTTCAAAAAGGAGATAAAAGGACCGAACAAGCTGGTGTCTTCGCCCACGGTGGCAACCGTCAACGATCCATTTGAGGGTCCCGTTGATGTGGTTTATGTGGCCACAGAGGACGGAAAGGTGTACGCTTTCCGGGCGCTTCCGATTATACCTGCGCGGCGAGTTCTGAGGGGCGAAGCGGTTCCGTACTGGCCCAAACCGGCTGATCTCGGGGCTCCGATAACCCCGCAGAGCGACATTCCGTTCCGCGTGCCGGCCCCGGTGTTCTATGCAGACCGACTTTTTGCCGTTGGCGTGGACAAGAACCAGCCGTCTCAGGGTGCGGTGTTCGAGTTGGACCCAATTCGCGGTGATGTTTTGTGGAGCTATATGCGGTCGTCCAAGCCGCTGACCGCGGCGGCACCTTCTATGGGGCCCATAGTGGCATCTCCCGCGATTGCGTGGGTTAACGATCCAAACACCGGCGCCACGGATTTGGTAATGTACGTGCCGACTCGAGCGGAGATTGCAAGCGGGCAGACTGCGCGCGTGTTCTGCTTCCTGCTGGCGGTGCGCGGCGAACGGCTCAGCCAGGCCGCGCCGGGGGATTACACGCGCTTCCGCGGCCGCCACTGGATGGCTCCCAGCAATTTCCCATGGAAAAGGTACAGGGTGTGGGTGAAGGGCAATCCGCGGGTTACCGCAACCGCCGACCCGTACAGCCCGGGATATGTGCGCCTGTCTGAGCCTATTGAGCCGGGTATGGAGGTTTACGCGGACTACGATATAGACTGCGGTGCCGATCAGTACAAGCCCAGAACCACCTTCTATGCTTTTCCGGGGACGCAGGGAACCGACTATCCGGACTTCCTCCATACTCCTGTGGTGGGGCCGGACGGCTCTGTGTATGTGATTGCCACATCGATAAAGGGCAACAAAAGCAGTTTGTATGCGTTCCAAGAGCGTTCGCCGATATCCTTCGTAAAGTGGCGCTATTCCTTCCCGGATACGGCTGTGTTGGGACCGCCGGCTTACTACAAGGGGGTTTTGTACGTTGGAACGAGCAGTGGGCGCATAATCGGGTTTGATACCAAAGCCACTTTCAGAATTGACATGAAAGCGCCGATTGATCTGCCCCGCAAGTTCTCGGTGCAGATACTTCAGAGAGATCCCATGCTGCCGCCCACTTACGCCATCACGGCTTTCACCTACAACCAAAATCAGTTTGTAATCGACAATGTAACGGATTTCAACCCCGGATCGGGAACGGTAACCGAACGCGGCCGCATTCTTATCAACTCGTTCTCAATTTCCGGTCCGTCGGCTTTGGATGCATCTCAGCCTGTCACGGTGAGGTATCCGGTAGTGGGCGGGCCCGGGACTGCGGAGGAGGTTGCCGAAATTTCGGCTTCCACCGAGGGGGTAATCGGCACCCAGTTCGGTGGAGAAGGGGAGTCAAAGCGGGCCAACAAGCTTTTCGATGTGCGTTTGGCAGGAACGGGCGTTGGAGCCGGCAACATAATAGCCGGACCAACAATCGCCGGAGATACCATGTATATTGCCACAGCCGACGGGAATATACTGGCTTATCCAAGCGATCCGAGGGTTTTGGGCATATCAGGGGGGCAGTTCCTACAGCCAGCCACAGTTCCTTTGGCGGGGGCTTTGGCGGTTCCCAACCAAGGGCAAATTGTGGCGCCCATGGTGGCTGTTGGAGGTGTGTTGGCAGTCAATACGCCGGGCGGCATAATGGTTTTCCATCAGCCTATTACGTTGGTTGCGGACTCCACACGTATTATCGAAATAAAGAATTCGTTTGATGTGACAGCGGCGGCATCCGGAGAAGCCGTTCCCAGTGGAAGCCGTGCGGTGTGGTCGCTGTCTTCCACAACAAAGCGGCAGTTGATGCCAAATCCTGGACGTGGGGTGCACCCGAACTGGCGCGGTCCGATGCAGCAGCCGGAGGTGATTCCTTTTTCGCATCCGGCGGCGGTGCTGCGGTTAAGCGATACGAACTTTTTGGTGTGCGATACCGGCAACCACAGGGTGGTTGAGGTTAACCGCGCCGGCGAGGTGCTGTGGGAGCTGAGGAGCTTTGCGGATCCGTACAACATTTTGGGCGGTTCCGAGCCGCTGACGCTTAACATGCCCACCAGCGTGCAGAGGTGGATAGAACCTCAGCGCGATGCGCAGGGGAACGTTGTGGGCATAGAAATACATACTTTGGTAGTGGACAGCGGAAACTACAGGATTTTGGATATTCGAGATGTGATACCAACCGATCCAAGGCGCGAGAACCAAGAGTACCACGTGTTGGTGTGGGCGAGCCGCACCAATACGCCGGGGAAGCGGTATCAGTACCACAGCGCTCAGCGGTTGCCGGACGGAAGTGTGCTGGCAACGGTGCTGAACTACAGCGTTAACAGCGCAGACGGGTCCGTTCCGGATACCGAGGGCGGCAGTGTGGTGATTCTTTCCGGCCCGGCCAGGGACGACAAAGGTCAGGTTTTGCTGGACGCCTCCGGCAGACCGGTGGACCCGGGCGGCAGGGTTGTGGCGTTCATGAATGGTATACTTCTTCCAGATGGTTCCGAAAAGCCGATAGTGAACCCCGTGTCGTTCCAGCGGTTTTTCACCGGTGCGGGGGCGACGAGTTGGCAGGCGTTGATGGCAGACGGGACCGGAATATATCAGCTTGAGGGCTTACTGCCGGAGGACCCCAGCAAGTATCCCAAGGGCAAGGTACTACTGAAGCTGGTGGGTGCCATCCAGGCCCCGCCGACTATTGGAGTTTCAATGATTAAGCAGTTGTCCAACGGCAATATCTTGGTGGTGAATAAGGCCAGGTCGGAAGTGTGGGAGTACAGCCCGGTACCCAGGCCGGGTGGGTCTTGGTTCCGAATTTCTCCGGTGACGGCCGGGACTTACGCTTTAACGCAACCGAGCTGTGCGGATAGAAGCTACTGATTACAAACTGGAAGCGAGTTGCGAAATATGCTGAAGCGCATTTTACATAAGAGGCGCATTACCGCCGTTTTGACAGTTGTTATTGCCGCGGCCTGTTTGATCGCCTACGGGCAGTCGTCTTTGGACTGGCCGATGTTCCGTAGGGATGAGGGGCGAACCGGCTTTCATTCCGGGGCGAACGGGCGCTTGGTAGGTAGCAGTGGAGCGACGGATACGCCTAGATCCCGCTGGAACTACCCCCACACGGTGCCCAATCCGAGCCAGAAGAACAGGCCGTTTCTGGATTCAATAGGAAATGCTGTGGCCTCGCCTGCGGTGGGTACGGCCGGCGGCATGTTTGTGGCAATCTTCGCTTCTTACAAGGTGTTTCAGCTTCGTGCGGCACAGCCGGACGGCACACCGGCATTGCTTGCCGAATACGGCACGGTTTACTGCTTCGACGGGTTCCGCGGACTGCAGTCGGCAACGAGGGGCGGCCATCCGCTTTGGTGGTACGGCTACCGCGATGTTCCCTACGATCCCAACAATACAACCAGCAAGGCAGAGCACGAATTCTTGGTTGACGTTTCCAAAAAAGTTGCGGAGAGCTGTCCGGATTACGACCCGGATGTGTCGCGCACATACCAGCCGCTTGGCCCGGTGAGGTCTTCGCCGGCTTTATTCCACCTTTCCGAACCGCTTCAGTATGAGGCTAAGTGGAAACGCTTGGATGGAACCACCGCCAGCGGAACGTTCACCACACAGGATATTGTGGTGTTCGGCTGTGACGACGGCTTTGTTTACTGCTTGGATGCCAACCCGGGGAACGCCATACGGTACTCTAGGGTGGACGATGCCGGGGTGGAGCATGTTACTTACGTTGCCAGGTGCATTTGGCGCTATGATACTTTGAAGCTTCTAAGCAAGGGGCACACCACTTCGTATGCCCAAGTGGTTTCTTCGCCGTTGGTGGTGCAGTTGCCGGGCGAACAGCCAATGGTTATTGTGGGCACCGGCACCGGCTACCTTATCTGGCTGGATGCCAGAAATGGCAACCTGATACGCAAGTACGCCGCCGGTCCACTTTTCCGCATCGGAAGCGGTTACAGCAGTGCGCGCCAGCCCATAACCTCGTCGCCCGCTCTTGGGCAACTGAGCGGGGGGCGCTATGTGGTCGTTTTCGGCGCGGCCGACAGTGTGGTTCACGCTGTGGATGCCAGAACCGGAGAGAAGTTGTGGACTTATATCACGGGAGAACTGCCTGCTGGGCCGGAGGATCCGAACCGAGATCCTGGGGACCGCATAACGGGTTTGTACAACCCACCGGTGGTAGCCACTCCATGCGTTGGGACGGTTAAGGGCAAGCCAGCCGTGTTTATTGCAACCACCGGTCGGCGTGATAAGAAAAGCGCCGAAAGCGGTATGAATGCCGGTGTGGTGTATGCGTTGGACCTCGCTGACGGCAAAGAACTTTGGAAGTTCGATGAATACACCCTTCCTTCCGATCCTCCCGATGCCGAGAAGCACCTTCCTGGGGAGTTCCGCGCATCGCCGGCGTTTGCGCGCGTGAAGATATTCGGTGAGGGCGGCGGCGTTTTGCAGGACGTTGTTATCGTCAGGTCTGAAGACAGCAACATCTACTGCCTGAAGGCGGATGACGGCAAGCCTGCTTGGGCGGCGCCATCTCCCATCATCGGTGAAGATAGGTACAGGAAGGAGGTCTTCTCGTCCTCGCCGGTTGTCAGTAGCGATGGTTACATCTGGGTGGGCGGAAAAGACGGCACGGTTCGCGCGTTCTTCGCCGGCAGTGCGAAGAAGTTCAAAAAGCACGACGGAACCGAGACTGCGCCTTTGCCCTTCGGTGAGGAGGTGTGGAAGGTCCAAACCGGCATATTGGAGTACTCGGGTGGAACAACCGGCCGCGATGATACGCCGGAGGTGACACTGCGCCCCACCCCGATTTTCTCCACGCCGGCTTTGACGAGGGGATACTTATACGTGGCCGGAAGCGGTTACTTCTACGCATTCCAGGATGTTACCGGAGCTTACGGAATTCCTTACGAGGAAAATCCGTTCAGGGTGGGGGGAGTGGCCCCTGCGCGGTTGGAACAGCCGGAGGGCGGAGGTACTCAACAACCCCAAACCGAGACCAGGCGAATTCAGGTGGATATCTTCAGCGCCGCCGACTACCGCAACCCTGCCCTACTGCTTGACGATGCACACAGCAGAGCTTTGGGCGTTGTGGGAGACGGCAAGCACAGGTGGACCGTTACCGACCCCGGCCGTTTGGAGTGGGGCGATACAGTGTATGTGATTGCTTGGAACTTGGATACCCACCCCTCTGTTGCCGAGTGCCAACTGAGGCTTCAGGGGCCGAACGGAACAATGCAGATAACCGTTCCGGTGCGTACCGGTCCGGACGGCAGGGGCATTGCGAAGTATGCGTTCACGCTGGACCCAATAACCCAGTACATAGTAAACCCCCTGCGGCCGAAAGAGGTTATACAAAATCCGCTTTTCGATGTGCCGCTGACACCCGGCGGAGAAGGCACAGGTGTGTGGACTGTATCGGCGTCCCAGTACCGCACCAGGATTGTTAACGGCCAGGTGATGAGGGATACAAGCGCGGCCAACACTTCCAGCACCGAAGACACCAAGAGCCGCTTCAAGATAAACAACCCGCTGGAAATATACCTGCCGGATGGGCGGGCTTTGACCTCCGTGGCTCCAGATGAAGCCACCAGAAACGCCAACCTGCGCGTTCCCATAATGCCGCCGGTTGAGGGGGATCACGATTCCACCACGGTTGCCCAGATGTTCCGCGTTGGCGACCGCAGTCACCTGGGCAACGTTAAGCCGTACAACAACGATCCGGATGCGCCGGAGGGAACGCTTCCGCCAGCCCAACCTGGTAGGCCGGCTCAGCCGCGGCCGGTGCTTAGAATACGCGTGAACCCAGCAGAGCTTCAGTGGTTGGGCGGTCCGGAAGCTGTGTACAAGCCTTTGTTCCCGTTCTTTACCGTGGGCGGGGCGCCGGCGTATCCGGCGTCGCACTTAACGCCCATCTCGCCTTACGAGGAGCCGCCTGGCCCTCCTGGGGTTCCAAACCCAAGCCCGGACTATCCGAATATAAGAGCCGAGAATGTTGAGGTGCAGGATGTGCGCACCGGGAAAGACGCGGTGCATTCGGATGTAACGCTTCCCGGCGGCACAACCATTGCGCCGTCGGCTGTGGATCTGGCGTATCGGGTAAGGATTCCGCGCTATCAGCCGGCCAACATTCCGCCTTGGGGGCCTGGGTATGCTACAGTGAATCCCACCAATCCTTTCACAAAGGATGCGGCACTGCCGGCCAACCGCAATAAAATTCAGGAGCTTATCTACAAGCCGAACTATCCGGGGGATAATACGTACTTGGCGAGGGTGTACGTGGATTCCAACCGGAACGGCAGTCACGATTTCAACGAGCCGTACCGCACTTTCATTATGCGCGCGTACGTGCGTGTTAACGAGAGCTTCGAGATAAGAGAGCAGGCGGTGGAAATTCCGGGGCCGGTGCCGGGTGGTTCAGCGCCTCCTCCCGGGGTTCCGCACGGATTTGTGCCGTACACCAACTACTGGCAGCCTAGCGGTGGAGATCCGGAGATGCTGGCCGCAGAAGCCGCGTTCTACAGGCCGTTTACCATTGTTAACACCGGAAACGTGAACCTTTGGAACGTTCGCATGGCCAAATCTCCGCAGTTGGTGGACCCCTTGGTGAGTGTGAGTGTGGATCCTGCTTTTGTAATGGCCGGCGGCAAGGCGGTGTTGAAGGGCACGATATCCCCGGAAAATTTGTTCAGTACATTGGATCCTCCAAGGGGAGTCTCTCCGGACAATCCGTTCTTCCGGGTGGCTGTGCGAAAGGCACGGGTTGGTTCGCAGGAGCCGGCCAGGGTGGTTATGCGCAACCCATTTGGTCCACCGGAGCTTGTGCCTCCACTGCCGTGCATTACGGTGGCGGTTCCGCCTGGAACGCCTGTGGGTAGATACACCACGCGTCCGCTTTTCTTCGAAGACGGCGCTTATGTGTACGAGGAAGGAAGAGGCGGGGGGCTTCTGGGCGCAGATGGAGATCCAACGAGATCTGTGCAAATAGCCCCCGGGCTTGTGATGCCGAAAACCAGGGCGCCGAAGAGCATGGTTGTGGCGGTTGAGGTTATGGAGTCCCGGCTGACCGGGTTCCCTCCGATACCTGTTTCGGTTGGCAGTCAGGGACGGGGGTTCACCGTTGCCAATGTCGACTTTGAACAAATGCCGCCTGATATTGGCAATGCGGTTCCTGCGGCCTACCGCGATCCGGAGACGGGCGCTTTGCACCTTGTTTGGGCCACCAATAGATTCAATGTTGGCCAGAAAGACCAGCCGAGGCCGTGGTATCTGGCGCTTTCGAGCATGGTGTTTGGTTCGGATTCGCCTTGGGGCTGGCAGTATCAGGGGACCAAGACCTGGTTCTTTGAGCCCGGCTTCGACGCGAAGTGGTGGCAGTTCGCTTCGGATGAACCTTTCCCGAATCCAACCCAGTTTGATGGGTTGACGGTGTTCGGCTCTCCGGCGATTGCACAAGACGGCCAGGATGTTTGGCTGTTCTTCCAGGGCGAGGGCAGTGTGTTCGCGGAAAGCAGTGGGTTTGCATCGCGCAGCGTGCTGCTTTACACCAGACTGCGCAACGGCAGGCCGGTTGGTCCTCTCCTAGCGGTTCCCGGGGATGAGCAGTTGGCGCGCCAAAATCCGAAGCCGTTCTTCTACCGCGACAGCGAAGGCCGGCGAATGCTGGGCCTCATGTGGAATGCGGGACAACCGCCGCGCATCTTCGTTAGCACCACCCCAACACCGGAAGATCCGGATTCGTGGTCGCGGGCTGTGATGGTGCCGATGCCGGCGGGGTTGGCGTATGCAATGCAGCCGGCTCCCTTCTTCAAGGGGCCGTCCGGACGTTTTACCTATGTGGATTTGGTTTTCTGCGGCTACAATAGGCTTGAGCAGAACACCGATTTGTATCTGATGAGGCTGAGCACCGATTCTTGGGAGATAATGCCACTGCCGCGGGTAGCCGGAGAGCGCCTCCAGAGGGATGTTGGCCGTCCGGTGTACCGTTCGCAGGGGCTGGATTGGCAGATCGGTGGTCAGGATATGCCGGTTATAAGATGGACCCGGCCGGATGGAAGCTTCATCGAGTTTAAAGACCCCGAGCAGACGGACTTTGCGTCCGGGCGGCTTAGGTACAAGGACGCAAGCGGTTTGTACACCGTAACTGTGGATACAGCCGCCGGCTCGGTAAGCTTCAGCAGTTCGGATCCAGTGCGTGCGCCGGTTCCACGCGCAAACGATGTGATAGAAGCTTCTTACAGGCCGCGCGTTTGGCGCTTGACCAACGATCCAAGGTCGGACACCCAGCCGGTTTACTTTGTGGATCGCAGTTACGAGACGATAGCACCCGGCGAGGCTTACAGGGTGGATGCGTCCGCGCCCCTGCCGATGATGATTCGCAGAGACAGGATGTGGGTGATATGGCGCAAAGGCAACACCAGCATCGGCGGCGGCCAGGTTATGCCTTCCGGGGCGGATGTTAGCGCCACTGGCACAACCGGTTCTACAACGCTGTTTTACAAAACCTACCGCCTGATGGTGAAGCTTGATAAACCGATTCCTCTGCACCCGCAGAAGGGCACGCCGCTTATAACCGTGGATGGTGTGCCTCCGAACAGGTGGACGGTGGATCCCGGCACAGGCAGGGTGTTCTTCACCGAGGTGGATGAGGGACGAACCGTGACGATAAGTACGCCGAATTCGCCGCCGCGTCAGTATTCCATCAGTTGGTTGCCGGAGCGCGCCGGCGAACAGTATCAGGAGTTTCCTTTGCCCATAAAGATGCCGGTGAACGAGGGGCAGGTGTGGGTGTTCAAAGATCCGTTCTCGTACCTGCTGCCGAGCGGCGATCCTGAACGGTACCTGTCACTGGTGAACAACAACATATGGGTGTTTTGGACCAGCAACCGCGGCGGCACCAGCGATATTTACTATATGTGCGTGAGTCCGCGCCTGTGAGAGCGGTTTGGGGTGTCACTTCTGGGGTGCCAATGGCGACTAAATAAGTGGAAGGGTTAAAGCGGCGCGGTTGGGTTGCTTTCAGGGCCGCGGCACCGCGGCGGAAGCGAGCGTCCTTGACAATGGTATGTACGCGTGGTATTATGGCGGCGGACTGTTCCTCCTTCGGTCAGTTTGCTGAAACCGCCCGCGAATTTTGAAGGTTGCACCAGTTGTTTGAAGAAAGCTTATATTGAACCTTTTGCTCTTTTGAGGTATAAAGAATGGCTCTTTTAGGCAAATCCGGCGGTCCAACCCTGGGTTTGGATATAGGGACCAGCATGGTAAAGGCCGTGGAAGTGCGGCCCGGCAAAAACGGGCCGGTGGTAACGGCCATAGGCATTATGCCCACTCCGACCGGGATATTCGCCGGCGACGTGATAAGCGATCCGAAGGCTCTTGGAGCCAGCATAAAAAAGCTTCTTCGAGACAGCGGCATAACCGTTAAGAACGTGGTAAGCGCGGTCTCCGGTCAGACTTCTTTCGTTTTAAGGCCGATAGAAGTGCCTAAAATGACCGAAAAAGAATTAAAGGAGACCATGCGCTTTGAGGTAGATAGGCATATTCCGTTTCCCGCCAGCGAGGTTGTCATGGACTATGCTCCGCTTGTGCGGGGAGATGAGCCGCCGGATGCGCAGAATATGACGGTTTTGCTTGCCGTGGGGCAACAGCAGATGGTTCGAGCCCATCTCGAAACGATTTTGTACGCTGGGCTGAATCCGGTGGCTATAGATGTGGAGCCTTTGGCCGCGGCCAGGGCTTTGCTGGTTGACGGCTATTCCGAGCTTACGGTGGCCCTGATAAATATTGGGGCTGTGAAAACGGATATCTCCATATTCGAACGCGGTTTGTTGGTTTTCCCGCGGACCGTGTTCGTTGCCGGAGATAACTTCACAAGGGCTGTTTCGGATGCCACTGGTCAGCCGATGGAGCAGGCTGAAAGGTTAAAGCGGCTTTATGCGGAGATTCCTCCGAGCCGCACGGCGGTTCCGGAGGAAGGTGCCGCCGCCGAGTCGGTTGGCGCATTTGATCTGGGCGGTTTGGAGCAGGAGATTGAAGAAGGCGTTTACGGGGTTGAGGATGAAGAGGTCGCTCCGGCTCCGACCGTGCGGTTCAGCTTGGACGATGTTGACACCGGCGGAGGCGACTTGGGCTTTGATTTCGACATTGGCAAGCGTGCGGAAGAAGAGCCTTCTCCTTCGGAGCCGGCAAAACCGGCGGAGGCCGAGCCGCATCCAGTTGCCCCTGTTGATTCTGAGAGCGAGTTGAAGAAGAAAGTGGTCGATGCAGTTCTTCCGGTTTTCAGCGAGCTGGTTATGGAACTGCGCCGATCTTTCGATTATTATCAGGGTAGAAGCCCGGATGCTCGGATTGATAGGGTGATTCTGTGCGGCGGCACAGCCATGATGAAGGGCTTGCCCAGAGCACTTGAGGAGGAGTTGGGCATTCCGGTGGAGGTTGCAGACCTTTCTAAGAGGTACGGATTGATGTCGAAGTCGCTTTCTGCGGGCTACTATTCGGAGGTGGCCCCGGTTTTGCCTGTTGGAATCGGCCTTGCAGTGCGCGATATGGTTGAAACCAACGGGGCGTCTCGGGGGAGGAGGCAGAGGTGATTCCCAAGCTTGATCTTCTGCCGGAGTGGTATCGCGAAGGAAAACGCGTCCGCAACACCTGGATCTTGGTGGCGCTGGCATGGATTATTGTGATTGGCGGAATGATATATTACAGCCGCCAGCTTCAAGCAAGGATTGCCGCGCTGGACGAGGAGATTGCTGCAATCAAACCAGATGCCGATTTGAAGGATAAGCTGGAATCCGAAGCCACCAATATCAGGTCCAGTATAACCACGGTGACGAATAAGGTTACTTTTATAAAGGCCATTCACGAGTACAACCGCAAGTTTCCTGATCTTTTCGAAAACACGAACAAGTACACTTACTACAGGGTTGGTTATCGAAGTTTACAGCCGGCCATAACGGTGTTGAATATGTCGGCTTACTGCCGGAGTGTGAGCGATATCGGTCGGTTCTTGCTTAATATGCAGCGCGCGAAAGGGTTGTTTACCGCGATAAGCATCACAGGCGGCATTCCTGGGGGCAGCGCTGGCGGAGAAGCGGTTCAGGGAGCCGAGGGCATGGTTGCATCCGCAACGCCGGTTTTCAATCCCTACACCGCTTATACAAGCAGTCCGGCAAGCTCTCCAGCGGCTTCTCCGTATGGGCCGCCTTCTCCAATGAGCAATCCTTACGCGTCTTATGCGGGTTTCAGCAGTGGCTCGAGCGAGAGCGGCAGTACCATACCCGGTCTGTTGGAATTCCAAGCGGTTGCGCAGTTGGCCGAGAAGTGGATATTCACGGTGCCAACATACGCCGGCGCAACTACGACAACAACCGAGGGTGCTGGATATGGTGTTCCGTACGGGCCGTACGGACCGTATGGTCCTCCGGGTGGCCCTGGAATGAACGGTGTGGGGCCCAATGCCGCGGCGCCCGCGAATGCAACGCCTGCAAATGCCAGTGCTTCCACTGAAAGCACTGGCGGCGAGGAGATAGGCGGCGGTCTTGGGCGCAGACGCCTTGGCGGAGGAGAGTGAGAAGTGAAACAGAGCAAGCTGAAAAGAGTTCATGTGGTGGCTATAGGCGCTTCGGTTGCGGTGGTGCTGGCGGCTGTGCTCTACTTCGCTTTGATTAGTCCAGCCCGCGCCACAATAACGGAGCGCGAGGGAGAGAAGGCCACGTTAGAGGAGAAAAAGGCCGCGCTGCCGAAAGCAAAAGCAGACAAAGCCAAGGCTGAGGCGGATAAGGCAAAGGCGCTTGCGGATTTGGCTAAGTACGAGAATCAGTATATGCGCGTTGGGCCGGAAAAGGCCTTCATATCTATGGCAGACCGCACGAAGGCAATGATACTTTTGTGGAAAGAGCAGTCCAGCACTTTGGCACCCCTGCTTGCGAGATCCATAAAGAGTTCGGGTGTGCGCTTGTTGACTCCCATCCAGATTCCTCCTGCGCCTACAGATCCCAATGCTATCGATCCCAATTTGATTCAAATACCCGGGATTCAGATACAGGTGAGCGGGAGTTTCCCGCAGATTATGCGGTTCCTGCGCAGTGTTGAAAAATGGCCCCGCCTTGTTATGGTGAACAACGTTACGCTGTCCGGCGAAAGCCCGCGGTTAATTGCTCAGATGGATCTCACCGTGCATTATCTGCCGAGAGACAGCGAGAAGGCACAGCCTGTGCCCACAGCCACCGGTGCCGGTGGTGAAGCGGGCACGACGGGCGGTTACGGTGTTCCGGGTGCTCCGGGTGCGCCGCCGGGCTACGGCGGATATCCTGCGCCTGGTGCTCCGCCTGCCAACGCGACGGGCGGCAACGCAGTTGGCAATGCGGCGGGAGGAAGCTAACGGAGGTTCAGCCATGGACGAAAAAAAGAAGAAGATGATTCAAACGGCGGTTGCCGCCGGAGTAGCTTTGTTGCTGGCCTTCGTGAGTTTGTGGTTCTCGATGATTGCTCCGGCGCTTAAGGAGCGCGCCAAACAGGCCGAGGAGGAGGAATCTGCTTCTTCAGAAACCGCCGCAGTGACCACAAACGCAACGACGTCGCCCGCTAACACCACTGCTCCCGGGTACGGTGGGTATCCTGCGCCCGGTTATCTTGGCCCTCCCGGGGCGGACGCTGGAATCCCCGGTGTTCCTGGAACCACCGGAACCACCGGAACCACAGAGGCAAAGGCTGAGAAAAACCTGCCTCCTTTGGAAAAAAGCAGGAAGGACCCGTTTGCACCGCTGATACCACCACCTCCTTCACCTCCTGAATGGCGAGTGCTTTCCGCTTCCCTTCCGCCCATAACTATTGCACGGCCTGGAGAAAGGGTAACCCGCGAGGAAACAACGGAACAGCCAATGCCTGAAATGGGGGCCGAAATCCCAAGGCGCGTGGTTGGTGTTGTTACCGGCAAGCGCGCTTACGCGATCCTGGAGCAGGAGGGGCAAACCACCATAGTGCGCCCCGGTGATGTTCTGCCAGACCTTGCCAGGGTTGAGCGAATCGAGCCAAACCGGGTTCTGCTTCGCAAGAACGGAAGGCCAATATGGGTGCCGTTGCAGGCATCCAGCGAGATGGCAACAACCGGTGGCTATACTCCTCCGACGGGAGGATATCCTTACGGTCCCGGTGCGAGACCTTATGGGGCGCCTCCAATTCCGCCGGGTTATCCAAGGCCTGGGTCTGGAGGATAGTTTTTCTGAGCTTGATTTTACCCTTTGGGATGTTAGATTAACGCAAATGAGAGGATGTTAGGAGGAGATCGCATGAAAGATCTCAAGAATGCACTAATTGTGCTTGCTGTGGCCTGCCTGGCGTTCGGTTTTGTTGCGGGCGCGTTTGCCCAGACCAACGACAGCGCTGCGGCGGCTCCCAAAAAGGATGATCGCGTCACTATTGACGTGAAAGATGCAAACATTCGGGATGTTCTCAGCCTTCTTCAGAAGGGCCGTGAGAAGAGCTTTAACTTCGTGATTGATCCGCAGGTGCTTGCTTCAGCACCACCGATCAACGCATCCCTGTCTGATGTTCCCTTCGAAACGGCTCTTAGGACCATTTTGAACGGGCACGGCTTGAAATACACTAAGAGCCAAGACACGTACACAATTTCGCTGAGGACTCCGCAGACCGAGCTGGGCACGACAGCTCCCACACAGCCAACGATGGAAACTACCACCACAGAAACCACCACTCGTGCCAGCGTTACCGTTGCCAAGATTCCGCTGATGAGGGCAGATCCGGCAGAGGTGGCCCAGATTTTGGGTGGAACCGTGATTAGCGGCGGCTTGATAGGGAGCATCGGCGGCGGTTACGGCGGCGGCCTTGGCGGCTATGGCGGCTTCGGCGGAATTGGAAGCTATGGTGGCTTCGGCGGCGGTTTTGGTGGCTACGGAGGCCTCGGCGGCATCAGCAGCTTCGGCGGCTTCGGTGGTATTGGTAGCTACGGTGGCATTGGTAGCTATGGAGGCTTTGGTGGAGGCCTTGGTAGCTACGGTGGTATCGGAAGCTATGGAAGCTTCGGAGGAGGTTACGGAGGTATAGGTTCTTACGGCGGATATGGTGGTGGCTACGGTATCCGCTAAGAATCCTAAGGAAGTTGGAAGCGATTGGCCCGCGCATGCAGTGGGTGTATGCACCTGCTGTGCGGCTTGGAATAATTTAGATTGAACCGCAAGGAGGAATGAACACCTTGGCATACCTGCGGCGACCCCGTTTGATCGGGTGCCTGTTGATTTTGATGGCACTGATGGCTTTTGGTGCTGGCCCTTCAGTTTGGGCCGATGGGGTGACACTGAAGCTGTCGGATGTGCCTCTTACCACCGCCTTGATGGCTCTTACTCAGTCTCAGCAGGCGGAATTCGTTGTGCATAACAGCAGTGCTCTTCAAGGCAAACTTGTTACGGTTGATCTAAAAGACAAAACGGTTGACCAGGCTCTTGACTTGCTTCTGTCGAGCCAGGGCATTCCTTGGTACAAGGACGAGCGCGGTGTTTACCACATAAATGCGAAGAAGCCCGAGCCGCCCTCGGCACCGGTTAGTCAAGAGCAACCACAACCAGCGCCGGTTCCGCGTCCCAGGTACGTTATAACCGAGAAGATAGAGCTTCAAAGCATTTCGCCGGACGAGGCGATGCGTGCCCTTGGTTTGCCTGTTGGTCCCGATAGTCGGTGGGTTCGCGGGTCTTCGCCGCCGCCCACGCTGCCTTCGACTCTCAACTTCCAGCCGAGCGGGTTCCTGCGGCCGGCCAGCCCCATGGGAAGCGGCGCCACCGATACCACTGTTGGCCCGATCAGGGTTGAAACCCAGGCCGGACAGCTTGTTACGCAGCCTTTGGCGGCTGAACCGTCCGTAGGAGATGGCCCAGCTGGCCCGAGCGATTCCGCCGAGGGGTACAACCGGGCGGCCAGCGAGCGTGATGCGTTTGGGCAGGCCGGCGGTGGAGCAAGGCGTCCCGGCTTCCAGCCCAGGCCACCGGTTCCATCCACCACTACCGGCACGGGAACCACAACGGCGCCCGGAACTCCCGGTACCGCTGGAGTTGCTGGCACAACCGCTACGGGACAGCGTGGGTTTGTGCCGGAGGGCATCGACCTGGTGGCGGGTTTGTTGACGGACAACTCGCTTTTGGTTCAGGGTGATCCGGATGCCATCGATGAGCTGCGCAGTATTCTGCGCTATATCGATGTGGCACCGCAGCAGGTTAGTATTAAAGCCGACATAATAGAAGTAAACCTCAACGCGGTAAGGGCTTTCGGCGGAACGTTTAACTTCTTCACTAACCTCGCCAACATAACCGCAAACCCAGGGCAGGCTCCTGGTCCCAACCTCACGGTTGATATCGTGCAGGGCAATCTTCAGGCGGTTATTGGCGCGGTTGTGACCAACGGCAAGGGACGCGTGCTCTCAAGCCCTTTGGTTACCACCATGAACAACGTTCCCGCAACGATAGCGAAGGTATTCCAGACGGCTACCTTCGTGCCGCAGACTATTACCTCGCCTGCGGGAATTACCACGGTGAGCATCCCGGTGCCGATCAACATCCAGACCACTCTGGACGTTCTGCCGCGTATAAACCGCGATGGTACGATAACGCTTCAGGTTACGCCTCAGGTAAGCACCCCGGGCGAAACGGTAACGTCTCCGGATGGGAGCGTGGTGTTCCCTACTCAGAACTTTACGCAGACCCAGATCACCCGGCGTGTGCGAAGCGGCGAAACCATTGTAATTGCCGGATTAACCTCGCAGAGCATTCAGGATAACGTTTCTAAGGTTCCTCTGCTTGCCGATATACCGGTTATCGGCAACCTGTTCCGAAGGGTGAACCGCACCACGCAGGAATCGGAGATGCTGATATTCCTGACGCCAACCATCATAAGCGAGGTTGGCCAGGGAGAAGCTCCGACGGAACAGTGATTCGGAACTTGTTCTAATGATTGCTGAACGGGAGGCGGTTTCAAAAACACTAACCGCCTCCCGTTTTGCATTGATGGCTTGGAAAATGCGCCGGGTTTTCGTTCCATCGGGAAACTTTTCCAAGGAGGTTTAAATGGCAAAGGACACAATGCTTGCGGCTGTGCTTGAGGGTGTTGGGCAGATGCCGCTTCGGGAGGTGCCGAAGCCGCATCCTGGTCCGGGCGAGGTGGTTGTCCGCATGGTGGCGTGCGGAATCTGCCAAACCGATTACAGCGCCTACACCGGTGCACGAACAAATTTCACCCCGCCGATTATCGTTGGACATGAGATGGCAGGGGTGGTGGCGGAAGTTGGCGACGGCGTTACGAACGTGAAAGAAGGCGATGAGGTTGTGATATCGCCGGCGGCCTTCTGCGGGCTGTGCCGGTGGTGCAGAAGCGGCCTTCAGCACTACTGCCCCAACGGGTTTGTTATCGGCGGTGAGGGATTCGCCAACGTTTGGAACGGTGGGTTTGCCGAGTACACAAAGGCGCCGGCCTCCGTGCTGTACCACAAGCCGAAGGAGATTTCTTTCACTGCGGCTGCCCTTACCGAGCCGCTTGCCGGGTCTTACAAAGGCCTGATTGAGTACACCCAGATGCGTGTTGGCGAGGATGTGGTGATTATAGGGGCCGGAAGCATGGGGCTTTTGCTGACCAGCATTGCGGTGGCGGCCGGAGCGGGTACCCTCATAGTTGCGGATATCAATGATTTCCGCTTGGATATGGCGAAGAAGCTCGGCGCTCACCACGTTATCAATCTCAAGCGCGAGAATGGGCGGGATGCGGTTTACAGCATTCTGCCGGAAGGGCCGGATATCGTGTTCGAGGCAGCTGGGGCTCTCGAGGCCGCTTCTTTGGCGATGCAGTTGTGTAGGCGCGGCACGCGGGTTAATATGTTCGGCGTTATTGTGCCGGGCACCATTCCAGTTTCGCCGGCGGATGTTCACTTCTTGGAAACCAGGGTTGATGCGTCTTTTTCGGTAACGCCGAAGGTTATGCTGAAATCATTGGACCTTATGCGAAAAGGCCTTGTGGATCCCTCCAAAATCGTTACTCACGAGATACCGCTTAGCGAGATGCCGCGGGCTTTGGAGGTTATGGCTTCTCCAGATAGGGTAAAGGTGGTGGTGAAACCTTGAAGGCAACACCTATGATGCTTGCTCTTTCCGCTTTGGTTGTTTCGTGCGCTGGGGCTTCGGTGGTCCCCAGGGCGCCGGATCTTTTGCCGGACGTGCCGGAGCAGTTTCCGCGCTTTTATTTCGCCAACCACGAGCGTCAGGCGCAGTGGCTAAGCCGCTATCTTTGGTATCACTTTGCAAACCGCCTCGGCAACAACAAAACGCTGTTCAACAAGGAATACCTCACCATTGCCGATTTGTGGTGCGCCGGCGCGGTTGATAAACAGCGCAAAAAGCCCATTCAAGATGTCCACCGCGAGGATATACTTGCGGTTATGATGGATGATGAGGGCTACGTACACACCCATCAGCATTTCTCGCATGCCCACGAGCATGGCTGGCCGTTTCCGATATGGACCCAGGCTGGCCGCGGTCCAGATGAGGTAAAAGGCATAACTGCCGGCTGGCATTTTCAAGAAGACAGCCCGAACTGGATGTGGGTTGGGGGGTACCTAAAGAGCTGGAAGCGGCCGGAGTACTACGGCGAAACCGCCACCAAAGGCTGGGAACTGCAGAATGTTCGCTCTTTGGGGATAAAAGACGGGAAGTGGCAGTTGGAGGCTGTGGGCCCGTCTCCGGCGATTGTAACTCCGGCTGGGATGGAGATCGACGCCTTTAACGCCCCGTTCCTGCAACTGCGCTGGACCCGTACCGGCCAGCCGCCGGACGGCCGTCTGCCTTACGTGGAGTGGCTTTGCAATGGTGATACCAATTTCGGTGAGGACAGGCGTGTTTATTTCACCCCGTTCACCAATGAGGAACACGAATCCATCACCGGAACCCACCATTCGATGATTTGTATGTACCGACATCCCAAGTGGCGCGGCAAGATTAAGCGAATCCGAATATCTCTTGCCCCGGGCGAGTCCGACGTGAAGTTTGCCATCGATTCCTTCTTTACGTGCTACGATACCCGCCATTCAATCAACAACCCCATTTTCATTCTGGCCTGCTGGAACTACTTCCGCTGGACCGGCGACCTGGCGTTCCTCCGGGCCAACATCAACCGGATGCGAGCCGCTCTTCGGTATCAGCAAACCGAGATGGGCGGGTTGAAGTACAACCATATCCGCAACCCCTGGCCCGGTCACGATGGAATCCCTGAGTGGGTTAGGAACCCGGACGGAACGAAAACAATGCGTCCGGGCCATGGGATTGGAAACAACTATTGGGACCTGCTTCCGTTCGGTTGGGATGATATGTACGCAACTTCGCAGTACTACGCCGCAACTTTGGTAATGGCGGAAGTGGAAGAGGCTGTGCTGAACAACCCGGGCTGGAACGTGCCGAGGGGTGCGTGCGCGTTCGATCCGAAGGAACTGCGTGCCCACGCGGCCGCGGTGAAGGCGGAGGCCAACCGCCGTTTTTGGAATCCCCAAACCGGCCGCTTTGTGGGTTGGATTGACAAAGACGGCAAAGCGTACGACTACGGATTCACCTTTGTGAATTTGGATGCTATATGGTACGGCATTGCTTCTGATGAGCATGCCAGGGCAATCATGGATTGGATTACCGGCAGGCGGATTGTGCCGGGAGATACATCCGTTGGCGCGGACATATACAGATGGCGCTTCGGGCCGAGGGCAACCACCAAGCGTAACATCGAGTGCTACGGGCAGGGCTGGATATCGCCGGAGTCCATCCCATGGGGAGGGCAGGTTCAAGACGGCGGTGCGGTCCTCGGCTTCACGTTTTACGATTTGTGGGCGCGGCTTCAAATTCTCGGACCCGATGATGCATGGAGGCGCCTTGTGGAGATTTTGGCCTGGGAGGAGGAGGTTTGGTCTGAGGGCGGCTACCGTGAGTACTACAAGGATGGAAAGCGCGGAACCACGCTTCAAGGCGGAGGCACAGCTGGCGGCATAGGTATAGATTACGAGTTTTACGAGAGCAGTTTGCTTCCGTCGATTGTGGTTTACGGTTTTCTGGGGTTGAACCCGAACGGTGTGGAGCTTGGTGTCAATCCTAAACTGCCGGCGCAGTGCCCAGAAATGGGGGTGAGCGGCCTGCTTTACAGGGGCACGGTGCTGGATGTGAAAGCCGGCCCGCGCACCATTGCGTTTGAGGTTAAGACACAGCCGCTTGATCCAATAAAGATAGCTCTGCCGGGCACATGGCGTATGGTAGGTACAAACCTGCAAGGTTCGAGGTTTGCGCTTGATAAGGTTGGGCAGTTCGTGTTTGCGAAGGTTGATTGACCGTTTTGCCCCGGCACCTGATAGCTTTTAAGGGGGAAGCAAGAACCCTTTTCTCTTTGAAAGGATGCAGTGGGCGCAGTGCGAAAGAGGGCTTAGAAAGAGTTTATTTTGATAAAGTTTCGGTGCCGGTGTTCGGCGCCGCGCGGTGGCGAGGTGGTTGTTATGAAATGCAGTTGCTGTATTTCTCGGCGGGACTGCCTGAAGTTGTTTGCGGCAGCGGCAGTTGGTTCCGCCTTCCTCAAAGACTCTGTTTTTGCCGAGGCTGGCGCTTTGATGGGGGATCCGCGTGAGTTTGTGGATCCGGCGTCTCTTCGCCCGAAGCCCAAGGTTAACATTGCCGTTGGGACGCTTCAACAGCCAACTCCGTATTGGTTGGGGTGGCCCGGAACGGCGTACAAACTGAAGGAGAGGCAGAAGGAGTATTCCGCCAAGCTGGAGGAGTCCGCCAAGAAGCTTGGGATAGATCTATCTGTCGAGAGCAATCCGGTGCAGGACGAGGCCGGTATGACGGCGCTTTTAAACAAGGTCAAGAGCGAGAAGCCGGATGCGCTGTTTGTGGCGATTTACCACATGAACTGCTGGGGATGGGTGGACCGCTTGTCTCGCGAGGCGGGAGTGCCTCTGCTGGTTTTCGCTCCGATTGGCACGTCGTTCACTGGACATGTGTTGGGCATATCGCGTACTCCAGGGGTTTATTTGGCGTCCACGCTTGAATGGCCCGCGGTTGAGGCCGGCTTGCGCATGGTTAAGGCGAAGCGGATGTTTGAGGAGAGCCGCATCCTTTGGATACAGGGCAACCAGCGCAACGAGACGGTTTTGGAGCGTTTGGGCACCAAGGTGCGCGCAATTCCGCGCGACGTTTTCAACCAAAGATTTGATGCAACTCCAGTGACGGATGAGGTGCGGCAGGTGGCCTCGGAACTGCGCAGGACTGCCAAGAAGGTTGTGGAGCCAACTCAGCAGGATATGCTGAACTGCGCTAGGGCCTATGTGACGGCTAAGCGACTGCTGGCGGATGAGAACGCCAACGCGCTTTCGATGGACTGCCTGGGCATGGTGGGCGCGAAGCTGGTTCCAACGCCTCCATGCGGTGCCTGGATGCTTTTGCAGGACCAGGGTATAACTGCTGGCTGTGAGGCAGATCTGTTCGGTGCCACCAGCCTGATGCTGACCAGCTATCTGCTGAACCGGCCGGGTTATATGAACGATCCGGTTGCTGAAACCGCCAAGAATCTGCTGATTACTGCCCACTGCACTTGTGGTTCTCGACTGCGCGGTTTCGATAAGCCGAGGGTGCCGTTTATACTGCGCAACCATTCGGAGTCTGCGCTGGGGGTTTCCGTGCAGGTGCTTTGGCCAGTTGGTGAACCAGTGACGCTTATCCGCTTTAACAACCCGAATGAAGTGATAGTGGATACAGGCACCGTGGTCAGCAACGTTCCAACTCCGCCTGCCGGCGGCTGCCGCACATCCATCGAAATCAAGATGGATGATGTGGAAGATGCACGCGATGTTCTCGGCTTCCACCAGGTGGTGACGCTCGGCAACCACAAGCGCGAGGTGGAGGGCTTCTGCCAACTGTACGGAATTCGGGTGATTCATTCACCGCGGTTTGAACCACAGCATAGAGGTGCGGCCTAAAGATGAAAATCTTTTCAAGGGCTGTTTTCGCGGTAGTGTTTGTTGCGCTGTGCGCAGGTGCATTTGGTGAAGATTCTGTGCAGATCGGCCTGCCGGGGTTTCAGCCGTCCAGGATAGAGGCTTCCGGCAAGTTGGTGGAAGACTGGGGAAGTGTGGCTTTCGTCCTGTCTGGCGAAGGCATCCCGGCGGAGGGAGCTGGGAGCGTTCAGCGGGTTGTGCTTGACGGCATTATTCCAGCGGCGCAGGCGCGGATTCAGCGGGGTCCTCTGGTTCTCACGCTGACGGCGTTTCGGGCGCCGGCTTGGCCGTCTGGATTCGATGTGCTGACCGTGCGAGTTGAAGAAACCTCCGGGCATCAGCGCAAGGCCACGCTTGCAGTTGGGCTGCCGGACGGGGCGGTTGTTGGGCGCCAGTCGGTGAGGATTGGCGGTCGTACAGTGCTTTCTCTCCTGGAGCCCCCAACGGTGAAGCAGGAAAAGCGCGATTGGGGCTACGACGATGAGGCCCAATCGCTGCCGGGTTGGGGTACACCGGAGGTTGAGTGCGACCCGGCGTTCAGGAATATCCGTGCCGGGTTGGGAGGCGTCCCCATATTCTACCATTTTGCGGTGGAGAAGGGCGGCTCCGCGCAGGTTGTGCTTGGCTTGATGGAGAGTTTTCACGCCACCAGCGGGCAGAGGATACAGGTTTGCAAGGTGGAGGGGGCTCCGCCGGTGGAAGTGGATCCGATTGCGCGCTGGGGCAGGAACAGGCCAGGCGTGCTGGTCTTTAACGCCAGAGATGAGAACAACGACGGCTTTCTGGACGTGAGCATTCTGCCGGCGGCGCATTCGCCGGATCAGAACCCCATTCTCAACGTTTTGTGGATATTCCCGCCGAACATCGGCTTAAACCCGGAGCAGGTTATTGCCGGCAGGATGAATCAGGCGGCACTGCGCTATGTTGATGTTGGTGGTCAGCGGGACCAGTCGATTTATCTTTCGGGAAGGCTGGAGTACGAACTGGATATCCCGGCCAATGGGTTTAAGGAGCTGAACTTCTTCGTTGCGAGCCCTGGCGCTTCAGTGCCACTGCCGGAGCGCACGGCGTGGACCGTGGCGTCTCTTCGGAAAGCCGCTAGGGAGGTGTTGTCGGCTGGCGCGGCCAAAGAACGGTGACTTTTAGCGCGGCCGTGGTTTGGCACCGCGGTAAACTCATGCATCCCTGTTTCCGCTTCTGCGCGCGGAAACAGGGATGCTTTTTTAGAGAGCAGTTCCTCATTCAAGTTGGGTTTTGGAAGCGCTCAAAAATGCTCTCCGATCCACAAGGGCTTTTTCGCTTCGTTTTTGTGGCGGCGCCTCCCCTCCTGAAGCACTGGCTGATAAACGCTTCTGTCTCTTGGGACGCAGCCTGTGGTACCGCCGTCGCGCATTATCTGGCTGCAGCTACTGCATGTTATGCACACCTGCTGTGGGTCTAGCTCGCCGCGTTCAAGCAGGTCGCGTGCGAAGCTGGGGTAAGCAAAGGCCTCCCGCCCAACACCCACAACCGATACCCAGCCGTTTCGCACGTTTGCTTCGGCCGCGTAGCCGAGGAACTGCCGGAGCCAACTGTAACCGGTGCCCACAACCACCATCTGCGGCACGTGCTGCTGTATCTCCCGCGCGAGGTGGAAGAGCCTGGCGACCCCTTCAAGAGGGTGTTCGTTTGGAATGTAGCCGTTTGCGACAGGCGTATCGAACGGGCGCCCCAGGTGGGGGTTGTAATACGGATTACCGACCGTGATGTTGACCATTGGAACGCCCATATCGAAAAGCTCGCGAACCAGGCGCTTTGGTTCGGATGGGTCCGGGGTGTTGGTGCCGCCTGTGTCCTGCCCGAAGCCGTACGGGAAAGGTATGCCGTCGAAGGCGTTCAGGCGCGGCGTTACAAGGAGCGAGCTTCCCAATTCGTGCCGAATCTTGGCGACGACGTTTTTGAGGAAGCGGGTTCGGTTTTCGTAGCTTCCGCCGTAAAGGCCCTCTCGGGTGTGCGCGGCGAGCAGCTCCGAGATGAGGTACCTGTGGCAGCTTTTGATGTCCACCCCGTCGAAGCCGGCGTCTTTGGCCAGGCGTGCGGCCCGGACGAAAGCGTCTTCCAGCCGCTCAAGCTCGCCGTCGGTTATAAGCGGGTAGTCCGGTGGAATGCGGCTGTGGGTATCCAAAAACGGGTCGTGCTGAGCGATTACCGGCTTGGGGCGGCCGTCGGGTTTGCTGTAGCGCCCGGAGTGGGTAAGCTGGCACACAATGGTTTGTTTAAAATTCCGGCCGAACTCTTGCTCTGCGATGCGGCGCATGCGCGATACCAGCTCGGCAAATGCGCCAACGTTTTCGGGGTGCAGCCAAAGCTGGCGCGGATTCGCTCGGCCTTCGTGAACCACAGCCGTTGCCTCGAACCAGACCAATCCGGCCCCGCTTTTGGCGAAGCGCTCGTAGCGGCGGATGGTGAGGACGTCGGGGCTGCCGTCCGGTGTGCCGTCGCAGCCTTCCATCGGGTGGATGGCAAGCCTGTTGGGCAGAACTGCCGGACCAACGCGTGTTGGCGTGCGAAGGGCTTCTATTCTGGTTTCAAACCGGATGTCCAGCCCGAGGGCTGAGGCTTTTTCACGCAAAGCTTCCAGAGAGTTGAAGCGGAATCGCTCGTGGGCGGCCATAGGTTGGTCTGAGGAGCTCATGAAATTCCAAGCAGTGCGGCGGCGTTGTCCCACAAGACAGCGCGCATTACGCAGTCCGGCAGGTTTAAACTTTGCAGTGCCTTTAGCTCCACAGAGTGTTTGCGCCACGGAGAATCGGTTCCGAACAGCAGTCTATGCGGGCTGTGTTTGTTCAGTATCTCCTGCAGGATGTGTTTCGGGGCGTCGTCGGGGCTGTTTCCAACGGAGAAAGAGGTGTCGAAGTAAACGTCGGTTCCGGCGAGGTGTTCGAGAACCTGTTCCCAATCTTTCCAGCCGCCCATATGAGCGGCTACGATGCGCAAACCCGGGAATTGGCGTGCCACCGCGGCAATGCGGTGGGGCTGTGCACGCGGGTCGGTGGAATATGCGATGTCGTAGCCGGCGTGAAGCATCAAGATGAGGCCATGGTCGGCGGCCGCTTTGTATATATCGAACACGTTCGGGTCGTCCGCGAAGAAGTCTTGGTACTGTGGGTGCAGTTTGATGCCCTTGAGCCCGGACTTTGCGATTTGGGCTGTTGTTTCGTACAGGGAGCTGCACGCTGGGTGCACAGAGGCAAAAGGTATGATGCGCTCGCTGGCGATTTGGAGGGACCAATCGAGGATGGAATGCACCTGGTTGGGGGATGTGGCGATTGAGCAAAGCACGGCGATATCCACTCCTGCGCTGTCCATTTCTCGCAGCAATCCGGAGAGGGTGCCGTCTGTAAAAGCTTTGTGCCCCGGCGCTTTGGCTTCCAGGACTTGTATAGCGCGGGCGGCAAGGAAGTCCGGAAACGCATGGGTGTGGAAATCGATGATGCGCTGTGTGGAGCGAGATTCAGCGTTGTTCGTCAACCCGACCTCCTCGGCAAGGTTGCCAATGCTGTTTGGGATTATTTTGCTTCCACCAAGAGGTTTCGCCCCAAGAGTTCCCGGATGAATTCGAGCGTATCTGCGCGGGCTGTTTGCGGGTCCACATCGAACTCGTCGCAGATTTTGTGCACCAGCTCTTCCACAGTGAGTTCGCCGTCCATGTTGGTCCAGATGAACACGCTAACATCATCCAGGAGGTAGTGGGAGATGCTTTCCACCGGGTCGACGATGATGACCTCCTGCTCCGGAGGAGGGCCGTCGAGGTCAGCTTCGGTGGAAGCGGTGCCGTAGGGAAGCGCTCTCCAGGCGGCGTGTGGATGCCGCACAAAGCGCATAGAAAGCAAAGTTTCGTCACTTAACATCGGCAAGCAGCCTCCAAAAAGAAGGGTCTGGCAGGAAGTGCATTTCGTAGACTGGCAGGTCCTGCACCAATCGACAGCAGATATCCACCGCGCGCTGAACAAAGTTTTCCTGCCGGGCGAAGAAAAGCACGCAGGGCAGGATGCGCTGAAGGGCCGGCATAGGGCGAAGAGGTACAAGCTTCGCCTCCGTGTTTTTGACAAGCTGGAAGAGAGCGGTGATTTTGCCGCTGGTGTTGATGCCGTTTTTCTGCATTTCGCCCCAGAAGGGGGTGCCGTAGGCCCGGTGGCCGTCCTCGTGGAGCCTTATGATGGTGAGTTCGTCTGAGAGAACCGGGTGGGTTGGTGAGGATAGCTGGGCGGTGGTGGTTTTGCCCGAGCCAGATACCCCGAAGAAAACGAAGGCCTTGGAGCCATCCAATACGGATGAGGAGTGGAGCAGGAGTCCGTCCAGCTCCAGCAGTGCCACGGAAAAGAACACACGCAGAAGCGAATCGAAGGAGTAGATGTTGCGGGCGACTATCCCGGTTATTTCGCTGGAAGCCGGGAACACGTCGATCTCAAAATCGCGCCTCAGGATGCGGTAGCCGGTTTTGCTTTTGGCAACCTCTGGCACGGTTTCGGAGCCGGCGGCCAGGTTTTCGTCGGTGGTCATGCTGAAGAAATACGACAATTCGGCGCGGCTGCCGGGTGGCTTGATAAACCCCTCGTATCGATCGGCTATTTGCGAGAGGAAAGAGCAGTCATCGCTTGAGATGACCAAGCTCAGTCCCGCGATTTCTATTTCCAGAGGCACGCTCATCAACTACACCAGCAGTCTGTAAGGGCGCTCCAGGTAGCTCTTCACATCGCGCAGGAATTCAGCGGCTGGGGCGCCGTCCACAGCTCTGTGGTCGAAGGAGAGGCACAGATTCATAACAGGGACGGTTTCCGGTTTTCCCTCTCGGAGGACAACCTTTTCCGCGATTCGGCCGACGCCCAGAATAGCACACTGCGGAGGGTTGATGATTGGGGTGAAGGAATCCACGCCGTAGGGGCCGAGGTTGGTAACCGTAAAGGTTCCGCCGGAAAGATCTTGCGGAGAAAGGCGGCCTTCGCGGGCTTTGGAGGCCAGTTGCTTGAGTTCCAGCGAAATTTCGTGAAGCGGCTTGCGGTCTGCGTTGCGCAGTACAGGCACAACCAAGCCGTCTGGCACTGCCACTGCAACCCCCACATTGATTTCCGGGTGCAGAATAAGCGCATCGTTCTCCACAGAGCAGTTCAGGTTCGGGTGATCGCGCAGGGCCAGGGCAGCCGCTTTGACTATCATATCTGTGTAGCTGAGGCGCACGTTGTATCTTCGCTCCAAGTCCTCCAGGATCTGCTCTCGGAGTTTTACCGCTTCCGCCATCTCCACCTCCATTGTGAGGTTGACGTGCGGGGCGGTTCTGAAGCTTTTTGCCACGTTGTCTGCAACCATCTTGCGCAGGCCGGATAGCGGAATCCTTTGGACCTCCGCAGGTGCAGACGGGGCTTCCGGGACGGCCTGCGCGGCGCGCAGAACATCTTCCCTTGTGACCTTGCCCCCGGGTCCTGTGCCGATAAGCTCTTCGGGGCGGATGCCGTGTTCTTCCGCGAGGCGCTGTGCCAGCGGGCTTATGCGCACCTTTTGCTGAGCGGTGCGGGCGGCGAAAGCGCGAACATCGCGCTCGATAATCCGACCTTCCGGTCCGGTGCCGCTTTCTGCCAAAAGCGAAAGATCCACCCCCAACTCAGAAGCGACTTTTCGGGCGCGCGGGGAGGCTTTTATCTCTCCAGTGAAAACAGTTTGCTCTGTGGATGGGGCGGGAGGAGCTGCGGTTGGGGATGGTGCTGCTTCAGTGGGTGTTTCTTTCGCTTCGGACGGCTGTTGAACGCCCGCCGTGGCCAAGAGCTGGGAAATATCCTCGTTCGGTTCGCCTATGATAAAGAGGGGAGCCTGCACCGGCACAATGGCATCCACGGGATGGAGGATTTTCAGTATGGTTCCGCTTTTGGGGGCCTCCACCTCCATGTTAACCTTATCGGTCATGACCTCCAGAACAGGCTCGTCCCTCTCGACTTTATCGCCTTCCTTTTTGAGCCATCTGGTGATGGTGCCTTCTTTCATTGTTTCGCCCATGATGGGCATGCGAACTATTTCTGCCATATTGGGTTTACTCCTGGCTGTATTGAGGGGCCAAGCGCATTGGCAAAGCTGTACCGAAGTTTTCATTCCAGATAGATGGGGTCTTTCCTTCTCGAAAAGCGGAGAGGCAGGAGGGTTGTTTGAGGCAGGTGGAGAAAGGTTTTTGGGGTGTGGAGGAATGTCTTTGAAAGAAAAAGTTGCGGTTTTGATTTCCATTGCGGTCGGACTGGTAATGCTGGCGGCGGCTGTTGCAAAGCTTGCGAACTTGCCGCGGTTTGCGGTTCAGCTTATTGCGTACGAGCTGATGCCGGAAGCATGGACGCCGCGGGTTGCTTTTTTGGTGGCTTATTTTGAACTACTGCTTGGGGTAGCACTGCTGTCTCGCGCGTACCCGAGGCCAGCTCTTGCGACTGCCACGGCACTCGTTGGGGTTTTTCTCTTTGCAGTTGCGTGGGGTTGGGTTCGCGGTTGTTTGGAGGAATGCGGCTGTTTCGGTGAGATGCTCAGCAGAAGCCCAGCCCAGGCCGCTTTGGAGGATGTGGTTTTGCTCGGCTTGCTTGTTTCGGCATACCGGTGGACGCCGCCGGTGGATCCGAAGCGCGTGGTCCGCCGCCGGCAGGCGTTTGGCGTTGTTAGCATACTGATTTTGGCTTCCATGGCGAACGGGTGGGGGCAGGTTCCAAGCCGCGAAGAGGTGTCTGACGCGCAGGTGGCCGGAATCAAGGGCAGGACGGTGAGAAGCATACCGGGGTACCGAGAAGAGGTGCCTCTGCCGAGTGAGTCCACTATCGTGGTTTTCTTGAGCACGCGGTGCATTCACTGCGCGCGCGCCGTGCCCCGGTTCAACGAGCTTTATCAAAAGCGCGGCGATATGAAATTTTTGGCCTTTGCTGTCGACAAGGATCCGAATGTTCAGCAGTTCCGCAAGCGCTTCGGTGCGGTGTTCCCGATTCTCGAGGCACCGCGTCCCAAACTGCGGCATCTGGTGCACGGCGTTCCGGAGGTGCTGTTCATCAGCAACCACAAGGTCGAGGAAGCGTGGGCACTGCCGCCAACCGTGGAGGAGGTTCAGGCTGTGCAGTACCGCCTGGAGAGAGGGTTTTGAACCGCCTGGCTCCGGCGGGTGTGCAAAGGGCGGGGATGGGCCCGTTTCAGGCCTGGGAGTACCAGCCTACTTTGTAACCCTCGTCCAGCATTGCCAGGTAGTTGCGAACGGGGATGTAATTGCAGGCGGTGTTGCCGGTTCCCAAGCAGTATCCGCCTCCGGGCATGCACTGCTCCAGTATAAACCTAACCCGTTCGCGCACCTGGTCTTCTGAGGCGCGGCACAGGAAGTCAACATCCACGCCGCCTATCAATGAGATGCGGTGGCCGATGCGCTTTTTGGCCTCCCACACGGGTTCTATCACGTCTTCGAAGGAATGCTTGCCGTCGTATCCGCAGTAGTCGATTATGGCATCCCAGAGGCCGGTTAGGTTGCCGCAAGAGTGCAGTACGTTCGGCTTACCGTGCTGGTGCGCCAGCTCGGTTATCTTTTTGTGCCACGGGAACGATTTTTCTATGAGGACCTGCGGTGGGACCATCGGCTGTGTTTTGAAACCCATATCATCGCCGCCCATCAGGATGCGGACCCTTGGAAACTGCACCAGGATTTTCGCAACTTCGTAGAACAAACTGCCGATCTTTTCGAACATCGCGTCCACCAGGTCCGGATTGTCGTAAAGAGAGAAGCAGAGCGTTTCGTAGCCCATCAGCCATGTTACCTGCTCGAACACAGAGTGGCAGGCGGAAGCAATGCCCATGCCGTCTGGAAGGTTCTTTTCGAACCACTCCAGCGCGGAGGTGTCGACCTTGGCAGGATCGGGCCAGGGATATTTTTCGAACTCCTCCCAGCTTCCGATGGGGCCGCGGTGTTCATCGGTCCAGGCGCGGCGTTCGCGCTTCAGTTCGGGGGCAGTATCTTCGGCCAGATGCACGTCTCGTGGAAACGCAAAGTTTCCCACGGTGCACGGAACGTAATCGTATCCCAGGGTGTAGTAGAAGTGTTTGGTGACCTCGTAAGCGCGGGTGTCATCCGGAAGGGAGTTCGGGTCCAATCCTGTTAAGCGGCAGCACTCGAGCATAACCTCCCAGTCTGCGAACAGCTCCATGAATGGAACGCGGCGGGGCAGTCCTTTGCGGGTGATTGTTTTCACCAAATCATCCACATTCGGCTCTGGTTTTATGGATAGTTTTATTCCGCTCATGGGTACCTTCCTATTGGGAAAGCTGGAATCTTTTTGCCTGCTTACTCTTTCCGCAGATGTGTGCGTGAAACCTGCCAAGAGGCGCGGACGAGCACCGCGAATTGTGCTGATATGGCATTCGCAACAATGCGTCGGCGGATGGAACTATTTGGGGGTTTAAGTATCTAAATTTGTGAGACGTGAGAGGAGGTTCCGGAACCATGAGCGTTTTTGCAAGTATTCTTCTTTCCTTTGCTGTGCTTCTTGCGGCAAAGGGACCTCAGGATGTTATCGAGCGGACTGTTAACCAACTGCGGGTTGGGAAGTCTGTTTCCTACAGGAACCTCACAGTATTTCCCGTCAGCGGTCCAGAGCAGTTCAATTTGGACTGCCTTACCTTGGATGAGGCTTTGCGCCAGGGAGTTCTTGAGGTTTCGGAGGTTGGGTCTGGGCGCGTTAACGAGGTGCGCGTTGAAAACACATCCGACCGGTACGTATTCATGATGGCTGGAGAGGTGATTGTTGGCGCAAAGCAGGACCGAATGATTGCCGATGATGTTTTGGTGCCGCCAAAGAGCGGCCGGCTTATTGTGAAGGTGTACTGCATCGAGCGAGGCCGGTGGCGCGGGCCAACAGTTGCTTTCAAAGCTGGGGGAACCGGCGGGCATGTATCGCTTCGTGCCATGGCGCGTGTTACCGAAAGCCAATCTGTGGTGTGGAGCGAGGTGGAACGCAAGCAGAGCGCCTTGGGTGCTCGGGCGGAGCCGACCGGAACGCTTGTGGCAATTCAAAAGGATGAGAGTGTGCAGAAGCGCATACAGCCTTACAGGGAGTCGCCGCTGGCCAAACTGCCGGCGCAGATTGGTAGGGATGCCGTGGGCGTTGTTGTTTTCGTGGGCGGCAGGCCGAAGGCGGCGGATGTGTTCGGCAACCACGAACTGCTTCGCCGGCTTTGGGGTAAACTTCTGGACTCCTACGCCATGGATGCCATAGAGCTGAAAGAAGGGGCAAGGGTGGCTCCGGTGCCGGATATTGAAGACGCAAGGAGATTTCTGCGCAGGGCGCTGTCTGCCTCCGCAACATCCCGCGAAACCCCTGGGGCCGGCGAGTTAATCTCGCTTAGGTCGCCGGAGATAACCGGCCAGGCGCTGATTCACGAAGACAAGCTGGTGCACATGGAGCTTTTCCCCAGGCGTGAGGGTGCTTTCATCGAGAGCGGGCGGTACAGAAGTCCGTATCGAGTTGTTCCGCGCCAGATGCCCGAGCCAATTCCTCCTGGGCGGCCCCGCATTCGTTGATGCAGGCTTTGGCTGCGCGGTTGGCACAGCGAGTAAGGGGTTTTCTGCGTCTGTTGGTTTTCGGCAGGCCATTCGGCGCAGAGGCCTCCTCGAGGCCGACGGCGAAATGAAAGTTTAACCGCTGCGAAACGGCCCTGAAACAATCCGGCAGTACACTAAAGGTGGATACGTTTGAAGGGTTTTAAGTTGCAGAGTTTGCCGGCGTGAGGGCCGTGATGTTTACTGCTTAAGGAGGCAAAAGCGCATGGTGAAGATAGAAGCTATAGTGCGCTCCGACCGTCTTGAGGACGTTCGGGAAGCGCTGGAGGAGGTGGGAGTGAGGGGAATGACCGTTACGGATGTGCGTGGTTACGGGCGCCAGAAGGGGACCACCCATCACTACCGCGGCATTGAGTACTCGGTAACCTTCATTCCCAAAGTGAAGATAGAAACCGTGGTGGAAGACGAAATAGCCGATTCCGTGGTGGATGCCATAATTAGTGCGGCGAGAACGGGCGAGATCGGCGACGGCAAGATATTCGTGATACCGGTGAGCAATGCGGTGAGGGTGCGCACCGGTGAAAGCGGTCGAGACGCGATAACCTAGGGTGGCTGTGGCCGCTCAGCGTATGCGGAAGACTAGGTAATTCACCCAGCTTACCAGCTCAACCGTCACCAGGCGCACGTCGTATCGTCTGGTCCACCATCCTTCCAGCTTAAATCGGCTTTCTGAAAGCGGCACGGGGCAACAGCGAACTTCGATTCCTGCAGGTGCCAGCACTTTCCTGAAGATGATGGCAGCTCTTTTGGAGTGCGTTGGGGAAGTTACAAGAAGTATGGAGCGTGCCCCGTGCTTTCTTAAGATTTGCAGGGCGCCTTGGGCCTGAGCGTAGGTATTGCCGCCCTGTTTTTCCTTGAAGATGCGGTTTGGCGGCACCCCCAGGTGAACCAGATGCGCCGCCATCGCGTCAGATTCGTACGTGTGCCAGGCTATGAGGTTTCCGCAGACCAGGATTTTCGGAGCGTAGCCGGATTTGTAAAGCCGCGCCGCGTGTTCTTCGCGCTCGCCGCTTTTTTCGCCGCTCAGAACAACTATGAAATCCGCCTTTTTTGGCGGTTCCGAGTACATGAATAAAAGCGGAAGCATGGAAGCAAGCTTTGCCGCGGCGACCGCGAAGAGAACCAGCAGTAGCAGGGTTATCCACGGGCGCCTTGTGGGTTTTCGGGTTTTCCTTTTGGCGGTAGCAGCGGGCATGCGGTTTCTCCTTAGAATTTTTTCAATGTCAGGTTTTGCTTCCCTCCCTATTGCGGGGTTGTGCCAACGTACCTTGAATCCATCTTGCGTGAAGCCCTTATCCTCGGCCAGCAAGAAGTTTTGATGTTCAATCTGTGGCTGCGTGTTTGTCAAAGCCTGTTGTGAAAGGACGCGGTTTCCCCAGGGCGAAAGAATTGAACGGAAAGCAAAGTTTCAATAAGGAGGGTGTCATTGCCACGACAATCGATACATGTGCGCCGCGGCCGAGAGGAAGATATTCCTGTGGTGGCGCGTGTATTCGCGCAGGCGTTCGGCGGGGATTCCTACGATCCGGAGGGAACTGCGGCCAGGATTCGCCGCGAGGTGGAATTGGGTGTTTCGCCGGAGAACAGCTTTATTGCGGAAAAAGACGGTAAAATCGTCGGTACGGCAACCGAAATCCCCTTCGAAACTTGGGTTGGTGGGGTCAAACTGCGCTTGATGGGAATAGCCGGAGTTGCCACGGGATGGGAAGCCCGTCGGCAGGGGGTGGCACGGGCGCTGATGCTCGCCCTGCTGGACCGCGCGAAGGAAGAGGGCTTCCATCTTATGGGACTGTATCCGTTCCGTCCATCCTTTTACCAGGCTTTCGGCTTCGGCTCTGTGGAGATGGAGTGCCACTACACCATTCCAACAACCTTTCTGCCGGAGTCGAAAAGCGATGCCCGAGAGCTGTTTGATGAGCATCTGCCTCTTGTGCAGAATCTTTATGACCAAGCCGCGATGCACGGTTCATTCTGCAACCTGCGCAGAAGCAAGGTCTGGGAAGAGCGCTGGAACGGCTGGAGAGACTGCATGCGGATTGGAATATGGGATGGTTCGGAACTTACAGCTTACGCCGTTATGAAGCCTTCCGGATGGAAACTCCAGTGCCGCGAGATAGTTTGGAACAGCACCGCCGGATTTCGGGGGCTTCTCGGATTCCTGCGCTCTCTGTCCGACCAGTACACCCAGATTGACCTGCGCCTGCCGGCAGACGTTGCGCTGATGCCAGTTCTCAAAGAAACGCAGTTCTGGGGCCCAAATTCGGATAGGTACTGCTACGTAACGACCGAAGGTATGGCGAAATTGGTGGATTTACCGGGAGTCTTCCAGGCGCGCTCATACCCGAAGCATCTCTCCTTCGCCGTTAGGATGGTGGTGGCAGATCCGGTTGACGGCGGTGAGTTGGCCTTCGACCTCGAGTTGAGCAACGGAAGCGCCTGTGTATCTAAACCCGGTGCCACTTCTCTGCCCGAGGTCCGCTTCACCACAATGTCTTTGGCTCAGTGGTTTTTGGGGACGTATTCGGCCTCAGCGCTTCAACGCGTGGGGGCGCTTGAGACTAACTGCGCAGACCTTTTGCCGCACCTTGACGAGGCCGCGGCGGGTCCAATGCCTTACAACCGAGAGCGCTACTAAGGTAGCCATGCCCCAGCTTCGCATTGGCACTTCCGGATGGCAGTACCTTCACTGGCGCGGGCGGTTCTACCCGGAGGAACTGCCCCAAAAGCGCTGGTTGGCTTTCTATTTTCAGCATTTCGACACTGTTGAAATCAACAGCACCTTCTACCACATGCCCAAGGAATCGGTTTTCGATGCCTGGTGCCAAGCCGCCCCCGAGGGCTTCCTTTTCGCTGTGAAGGGGAGCCGGTTTGTGACACATATAAGAAAACTGCAGGATATCGGCGATGCTGTAAAAGAGTTCACCACCAGAGCATCGCGCCTGCGGGAGCATCTGGGCCCCATTCTGTGGCAGTTGCCCCCGCAACTAACATTTTCCTGCGAGCGCTTGGGCAATCTGCTGAACGCGCTTCCCTCCGGGTTCAGATATGCGCTGGAGGTGCGCCACCCGTCCTGGGTTGCTGAAGACGCTGTCGCCATGTTGAGAAATGCTGGCGTGGCGCTTTGCGTTGCCGATACTCCGGTAACCAAGCCAAAGTCTTCGGAACAGGCCGGGGAAGCCGCAAGGCTTTATCCATACACCGAAGAGGTTACTTCCGACTTTGTGTATGTGCGCCTTCACGGGCACAAAGCTCTTTACGCCTCCGAGTATTCGGAAGAAGAGCTTGCGGGGTGGGCCCAGAAAATCTTTCGCTGGCAGCAAAAAGGCCTGGATGTTTTCGTTTACTTCGACAACGATGCCAACGCTTACGCGGTGAAAAACGCTATTCGACTTCGAGAAATGCTGGGGCAGATGATGGGAATGTGCGCAGAGAATGTGTAGTCCCGAGGGAAAGGGTGAAGTTTCCGCATGAAAGAATCCATCGAGTACTCAGAGATAACGCCAGACCGGTTTGAGGAAGCCATAAAGCTCTGGATAAAGGTTTTCGGGTGGGATGGCAGGTCTTACTTCGAGAACTATTATTACCACGACCCATGGTACGCACCCGACTGCAGTTTGGCCGTTTATGTAAACGGCGAAATGGTTTCCGCGGTGCACCTCTGCAGGCGCCCGGTTCGGGTTGGCGGCGGAACCGTTTGGATGGGAGGAATTGCCAACGTAGTCACGCTGGAGCAGTACAGAAGGCGCGGCTTCTCGTCGGAGCTTTTGGAAAGGGCCCTGCGTGTTATGGAGAAGCACAACATCGCTTTCTCAACGTTGGGCACCGGCATAAACCGCCACTACGCCAGGCATGGATGGTTCACCATTTCCACGATGAATCCATCGGTTTCACTTCGCCCTGGAAGCCTGTCTCCTTCACCGCTTCGCTTGGAGGAGGTTCCCTGGAGCCCATTTCCGGAGGTTGTGCAGAAGCTGTACGGCGAGTTTCAAGCTCGCCTGCCTGTACCTTTCCTGCGGAACGAGAGCTACTTCCACGGCTGGTGGTACCGTCGGGCACGCGAGGCCGGAACCCTTTATCTGGCCACAGAAAACGGCTCGCCGGTGGGCTATTTGCTTGCCAAAGCCGAGGAAGACAAAATCCGCATTCTCGAGATGGCTTCGGTGGCGCCCAAATACGACGCCGATTTGCTTCATTTGGTCGGAGAGCTGTGCCTGCGCCTTAACAAAAGCCGCTTCGAGGGGGAAGTACCGCTACTGCCCGGCTGGGTGGATGTTCTGAGGGAAATGGGAGAGCTTTCTGCCACCTGCTCTTACGGCACAATGTTCCGCCCGGTGTGCATGTCTATGGATGAACTGGTGCCTGTTTTGGCGGCTTACCAGTCCAAACTCCAGCCGTGGTGGGACCCAGACGGGTTCTAGCCGTTCGTTTTCAAAGGGGTTTTCAAATGAGCGAGGCCGCGGGCAAAACAAGTGGGTGTCGACTGCTTAAAGCCTCAACCGCTTGCGCCGTTGCGGCCGTTTTGGTGGTTGCGGCCGCGGTCTGCTTTGGAGCTGAGAGGCGCGAAGCCGGATTTGCTCAACCGGCTGTTCCATCTGGGTGGAAGCAGATGGGCCAGGTCCGCATTATCTCCGGCGACCGGATATTCGATTATATGGACGGCGCTGGCGAAATTCCCAAAGCCTGCCGCTACCGGTCGCTGAAGGTTTTCAACTACGCCGGTCCAAACGATGTGAAGGTAACCGTGGAGGTGTACGACATGGGCACCTCGGCGGATGCGTTCGGCCTTTACAGCATGAAGCGGGAGCCGAAGAGCCGCATCATCCGGTTGGATAACCGCGCGGCGCTCGGCTACAGCGACCTGGTCTTTTGGAAGGACCGCTATACCTTCATCATCTTCTCGGAAGGAGAAAAGCGGGCATCAACAGCGAGCCTGCTGGCGTTTGCCAAGGCTTTTGGTGCGCAGGTGCCGCGTCGCGGCCGGCTTCCGGACCTTCTGCGCCATCTGCCGCGCGAAGGCTACGTGGAAAATTCGGTGAAGTTCTTCCATGGAAAGTCCGCGCTGGACACGGTGAAGTTTCTGCCGCAGGATGTTTTCGGTTTGCGAGCGCTTCCGGATGTTGCCGTGGCTATGTACAACCGGCCGCGGGGCAGTGCGATGGTTATTCGATACCCCACCGCCAAAGCCGCGGCCGAGGCGGTGCAGGCCTGCCGCCGAACGCCAGAGGCAAAGGGGATTTGGGTGGTTCGGCAGGGCCGCCTTCTTGGAGCTGTGTGGGGAACGCCCAACAGTTCCGCAGCGGTCCAACTGCTTAGGCGCCTCGAAAATAGGTTGAAGAAACCAGGTGCTCCGTGGCAGGAGGGATAGCGCTCCTTAAATCTAAGTTTATTGTTGAGGAGCGCCGTCCACGAGGGCGTTTGCGAAAGCATGGTGCGCGTTTGCTTTCATGGTCCCCCGTAAATTGGGAGGTGATTCGCCATGCGTGTTACCCGCAGAGAGCTGATTAAGGAGGCGGCCGCCGGAGCGCTGGCGGTTGGAGCCGTTGGGTCTGGCCTTCTGGCCGCGGAATCGGAGAAGAAGACCCGCGTTGTGGTTGTTACCTGCGCCGACGTGATCGACCGCGACAAGCCGCTCAATCCCGGCGCCCTCCGCAAAATGATGGAGAGTGGCATAACCGCACTGTCGGGAAAGCGAAGTGTGGCGGAGGCCTGGAAAACCTTCATAAAGCCATCGGATGAGGTGGCCCTTGTTGATGCCGGCACATGGCTGTACAACGTTCCGGAAGTCCTTGTGGAGATCATGCGCGGGATTACGATGGCCTCTCCAAAATCCGCCAAGCTTACGTACTGTGCGCTGGACGATGGGAATCGGGAGTGGATTGAGAAACTGCGCTCCGGTCTTAAAGCCGCCGGCATTCCCGAAAGCGTTATGGACAACAGCGTTTACACCGTGCGCTCTAACTCTTTCCACAGGTCGAAGTTTACTTCGCTTGTAATGGCGCCAACCCTGAAGAGCAGCAACATAGCTGGCGTTTCGGGTGTTGTAAAGCACTACGCCACAATGTCCAAAGGGGGTCCGGCTCCGCACCATCCGAATGCGATGGAAACCGCGGGCTCGGTTATTGTGCCGGAGTTCGGACACATGAGCCATCTAATTATTGTGGACGCGCTTCGCTTCGGCGAGCTTAGGCGCGGGCCGCAGTTTTACCAGAAGAGCCTGGTGTTCGGCACAGACCCGGTGGCCACGGATGTTATCGCGCTGGAGCTGTACCTGCGCAACTGCAAAACGTACGGAGATCTGCCGCCGGAGCGCCACCGCATTCTGGCGGATACCAGATACAAAGCCGGCATCAGCGACCGCAAGCGCATCGAGGTCAGAGAGATAAAAGTTTAAGCGGATTTTTCGAACGCTCTGAGGTTCCAAAACAGTTCGTCCCCTGGTGCGCAGCACGAACCAGGGGACGTAGCTTCTTTGGCTTCACCACTGTCGGCCTCTCGGTCGCGAGAATCTATTTTAGGACACTCCCTTGGCCTTCTGGATCAACTCGCGGACGCGGGCACCGCCCTTCTGTCCGCCCTTCTTGCCGATCTCTTGATAGAACTCGCGGCCGTGGATCCTCCACGTTGCCTGGCCACCCTTGCGGCCAATCTCCCGGAAGAACTCCAGGCCGTGCTTCTCGCGCACGGTCATGCCGCCCTTCCGACCGGCCTCTCTTACTGTCATCTCAGCCATATCTCAACCCTCCTGACCAATTTTCTCAGGCCAGCAGGAGCGTCACTCTTATGGGCTACCGATTTTTTGATACCCACAATCGCTTTATCTCAAACATAGTGCGAGGTGACGCACGAAAGCAGTAAGCCAGCATTGAGCTGGCGCTTCTCTGGAAATCCTTGCGGATGAGGGTAATCTAGGAGTGAGGCAGGGTCAGCGCTTCCCAAACTCGCCGCTGATTAGCTCCAAGTAGTAAAGCGCGTTTTCCACCGGAACGTTGTGCGGTATGTGGTTGCCCACCGCGAAGAAGAATCCCGGGCAACCGCGGCCGAGATCGTAACAGCGCTTCACCTCCGCCCTTATTTCCTCTCGCGAGCCGAAGGTGAGGATACGCGTATCCACGTTGCCGATGATCACTTTGCTTTGGCCGTAGGAAGAAACTATCTTCTCCAGGCTGGTGAGCGGCTCGAATATAAACCCATCGGCTCCGGCTTCCGCGATATCGTCAACAAACTCCGTGAAGTTTCCGTCGGAGCAGAAAAGCACGATTTTGCCGGCTTCTTTGAGCACGCTCCAAAGCTTCTTGTAACGCGGGAAGATGTATTTGCGGTACCACTGCGGATGGAAGACGGGTCCGGATGTCCAAACGATGTCGTCGTGGCAGATGAATACGGGCGCGGAGGTCATGGCCCACGCCTGGTAGTTTGCCATGGATATTTGGAAGAAGCCATCCAAAACCCGATCGAACCGCTCGTAGTCAATTGGTGCCGCCGAAAGGAACATCTCCCATCCGAATGCTTGTATGCAGGCGGAGAAAAGGGTTTTGTAATTCCCCCCGGGGAAGACCAAAAACGGCAGGTCTTCCTGCGCGGCTTTCCACCTTTCTTCAAAGTATGCGGCTCGCTCTTTCACATCCGGTATGCCGTATTCTTCTACCGGGTCGAATGAAAGCACTTCCTCCGGGGTTTTGAAAGGGCAGTACACCCTTGTGTCGAAGTCGGTGCCTCCCTCCTGAAAGACAGCGTGTCCCATGCTTGTGGTGCGGCCGCGCCAGGCTGGACCGTCATCCGTGCTCCAGAGCAGATCGTAGTTCGTAATCTGGTAAAAGCGCTTCCATGCGGAGGGGTCTTCCCTCGGGTCCAAGCCGGTAACCGCCTTCACCAGCCTCGGATGCGAACAGTATTCGGTGTGAGGGATGGTGTCAGGCATTTCAAGATTGAGCGCCTGCCACCCTCTTTCGTAGCTCATTCCGATGCCTCCGTTTCGCTGTTTTCAGGTTGAGACTCCTCGGTTGTTTTCTTGCGCGACCTCCGTCTGCGCGGTTTTTGCTCTTCTGCACTGGCCGTCTGCTCTTCGGTTCCGGCCAGGGAGCCAGTTTCCGGTGCCGGTGGTTCGGCCTGCTGTTCGCCGGCGCTTTCCGGAGCGGCTTCACCGCCCTCGCCGGAGGCAGCGTCGGACTTCTTCCTTGTTCGCCGGCGTCTAGTGGTTTTCGCTGGCTGTTGTTCCTCGGTTTGAGGCTGTTCCTCGGTTTGAAGCGCCTGCGGTTCGGGAGAAACATCGGCAGGCTCTGGCTCGGGGCCGCCGGTTGAGACTTCTTCACTTATGGGAACCGCTGTGGGTTCGCCAGCTAAGTCTGCGGTTTGCTCGGCGTGAACTGCTTCCGCGGGTTCTGCAGGTTCGGCCGGCTCGCAAGCGGCTTTTTCTGGAGCCGCCTCCTCCGGCTGTGCTTGGGGTTCTGGGGGCTCAACCTCAACCGCAGTCGGGGTCTCCACGCCGATTTGCTCGCCTGCCTCTACTGCTGCTCCAACCATATCTGCCTGCTCAAGCTCCTCCTGAGGGGTTTCGATTTCCGCTAAGGCCGTTGTGGGTTCGATGGGTGCTGGCAGAACGGTCGGCTCGGCGGTCGGTTGTTCAGTGATTTGCTCCTCAACGCCGGGGACTGCGGTTTCCACAGGCTCGGTGGTCTCAACCTGAGGCGTTTGCTTTTGCGGGACCGATGGCTTCTTTGAGCGAGAGCGCCCACGCTTCCTCCTTCCGCGGCTTTCGCGAGTTGTCGAGAAGCTTTGGCGCTCGCTTGCTGAAACTTCTTGTTCGTGCGACCGCTGGCCCTCTGCAGTTCCTGCGGCGGGAGCAACCTCGGACTTGAGGGTTTCAGCCAGCAATTCTCGGATATCTTCTGCCTTAATGGTAACTGTACAGGAGTAATCGGCCAAGGAGCAGTGGGTATCAACAATGTCTCCGTTGCTGCTTATAGCCACAAGCTGAGATTCCGGAAGGACTGGCAGAACAACGCCGCGGAAGACTATTTCGTTTTCCACGCTGGCGTAGTTCCACACAACTTCCATAAGGGTTTCGAGCTCGTCTTCGGTTACATCTGTGAAAACATGGCGCTGTCCACGCCCATCGCGAACAATTACTTTTGGGTACACGTTTGGTATGTATCGAAATGGTCTGCGCATGTGCCTCTCCAGTTTCAAAGAGTTATTGCCAGAACTGGTAAGTTGGAACATCGAATATTATGCCGAGTATATTTCCAATACTGCCAACCACAAACTGCCCAAGTATCAATCCGAAGAAAAACGGCAGAGAGCGGCGGAAACCCTGCAACCCGGAATACCTCAGAATTACAAGCTTAAGCACCCAAGCGATGAAAAGCGGCATCCAGACCAGGTTCATCTCCCAGCTTTCGGTTACGGCGTAACCGAGGGGATGGAAAGGCCACCATGGGAACCTAACACGCATCGCCTGAAGGAACATGGCAAAGCCCAAACCAACCAGCACTGCAATACCTGCTGGGGCATTTGGTCCTTCGCGGTTGTTCAGCCAAGAGACAAGCCGATCGTAAGCCTCTGGTCCAAAGGTTCCGGATCTGGCAGTGGCGCCGTACTCGTACATAAGATGCAACATCGCCCAGAAAGCCGCCAATCCGCCAACGAATCCGGCAAACACTATGGCCCAGAACCATTTTTTATAGTTTCCTCTGGTGCGCTCGGCCAGCTTAAGCCCTTCAAGCTGATGGGGCATGGGATGGTAGCGGTAAGCCCTGTTGAACCAGAAGAATAGGGAAAACATGACCAAATTCTGGGCCCCGAAAGTTTTGGTGCCGAGTATTTCCGTCATCACCCAGTCCGGACCAGTGAAGTGAAGGTCGTGGACCGGGGTTCCTAGTTCGGCGCGCATTCTGGTTATGGCTATGGCCAAAGCAAAGTAAATGGCGAAGAAAGCAACCGCCACCCACCAAGACATGCCCGCCGCTGTGCAGAAAAGCACCAAAAGCCCCATTCCCACGATGATTCCCACCACGGCCCACCGGTAGCGCAGGGGCTCTTGGGAATCGTCCACCTCGGAGGGCAAACCTATAATGCACCGCCAAACCTGCTTTAGATAGTCCCTGCCAAGCCATATGGAAAATATAACGAAAGCGATATAAGCACCGAAAGCCTGATCGTTTGTATAAGGGAAGCGCGGCGTTCTGTCCCAGGAAAAGGCGTAGGTGATAATCCGCTGTGCCTTCCAGAACCAGTAGAAGAACCAGCAGGAGAACAAGAAGTCCAGCGGCATAATCATTCCCAATCCTATCATGAACGGGTACCAGGAGACCGGGGTCCAACCTATGGCGTTCCATGGTCGGTTGGCCACGTAGCGCCCGATATCCAGAAAGCTTTGTCCAAAGCCGGGTGTAAGGATGGTGGGAATCCAAGGGAAGTACAGGTTCAGGCCGTTTATAACGTCCACGGTTCCGGCAATTCCGAAGGCTATCCAAAACAGCTTGTTGCGGAACAAGTTGGGAATCACGCCGCGGTCGGATCCCTCGGTGATCTCCAGCGGCAGTTGGATGATTGGGTAGCTGAGCTTTTCGCGCTCTGTCCACTGCTTGCGGAGTATGGCATTGATGCAGGCCATGATCCAAAGCAGTAGCATGATGAAAGCCAGCCAGGAAAGCACCGGGACCGCCCAAACGGCCAAGTAATCCCAGCGGTAGACGCTTGAGGATCCCTCGTAGTAGCCACGTATAACATCCTTATCCGAAACCATCAGCCATTTTGGCAGTCTGCCGATGAAGAGCGATTCCCAGTTGTTGCTGGCCGAGGCGAACCTGAAAGGCCACGACATCATCGGAACCAGAACCTGCGCGGCGTCGTGAGCGCATAGGGTGGATGCTATGGCCAGCATGGCGTACACAACCAGCAGTTCCCCCTGAGAGAGCGCGTATTTGGGAGCTATTCGCCATACCAACCAGTTTAGCGCAGTTATAACGGTGAGAATGAATATCACGTTGAAGAAGAGCGAGATAGTGGTTGGGTGTGCTGAATAGCGCACTATCTCCATCTGAACCACCCAGTAGGCATTCGGGGGTATAAGAAGGGTTCCGATTAGTATGGAACGCCAGGTAACCCCGCCATCCTTTGCGCGCACGCTGATGTCGGGTTCCGGTTCAGAGAAGGCTTCTTCCTGCTGTTTGGTAAAAAGTTTGGGCATCTCTATATTTTGTCCAATCGGGGAGAAGTAGCAGTTTTATTCTTCGACCTTTCGGCCATCAAATCCTGCATTGAAACCGGCCTTTGGAAAAACGACCGCCGTACTTCCACCACTTCTTGTCATGTAAAACAAAACGCCCGGGGCGCTAAACAAACCCCGAGCGCTTTGCATTAGCCGGCTTGCCCGGTTATCTCTGATCTATGGGGATGTACGGGCGGTCAATGGTGCCTACGTACTGAGCACGCGGTCGAATCAAGCGGTTGTCTGCATACTGTTCCATGATATGCGCAGTCCAGCCTGTAACCCTGCTGCAGGCAAATATGGGTGTGAACAGATCCGAAGGTATCCCCAAGTAGTGATATACGGAAGCGGAATAGAAATCCACGTTGGGATGCAGGTGCTTTTCGCGGTGCGCAACCTTTTCAATTACCACCGACATTTCGTACCACTTGGTATCGCCGGTGTGCTCTGCCAATTGCTTGGACATTTGGCGCAGGAATGCGGCCCTTGGGTCTTCGGTGCGGTAAACGCGGTGGCCGAATCCCATTATGCGCTCTTTTCGGGCCAAAGCCTCCATAACGTACTGTTCTGCTTTGTCCACGCTCCCAATCCGCTTAAGCATCTCCATAACCTGCTCGTTGGCACCGCCGTGTAACGGTCCATCCAAGGCGGCGATGGCTGCCACCACAGCCCCGTACATATCCGCCAAAGTTGCCGCTGTAACGCGCGCCGCAAACGTGGACGCGTTTAGTTCGTGCTCGGCATGGAGGACCAGGCACATATCGAACGCTTTTGTGCTGAGGCTGTCCGGATGCGTTCCGTTGAGCATGTAAAGGAAGTTAGCGGCCGTACTTAGCGACGGTTCCGGAGGAACCGGCTCTTTTCCGTTCCTAATTCTGTGGAAAGCCGCCACTATTGTGAAAAATTTGGACGTCAACCTTATGGCCTTGCGCTGGTTGGCCTCTGGCGATGGGTCTTCAAGCTCGGGGTCGTACATCGCCAGGGCGGATACGGCTGTCCTCAAAACGTTCATCGGGGATGCTATTTTGGGCAAAGCGGCGATTATGTCCAAGATCTGTGGCGGCAGAGGCCTCTGTTCCGCCATTTTGGCAGTTAGGCTTTCAAGCTCGTGTTTTTTCGGAAGCGCATCGTACCAAAGCAGATAGGCAACCTCTTCGAAGGTGGCCTTCTCTGCCAGTTCGCGAACGTCTATGCCGCGGTAAGCCAGCTTGCCTTGTATGCCATCCAGATAGCATATGGATGACGCGCTGGCCACCACTCCTTCCAAACCCTTAATGGGCGCTTCTGAACCAGAGATAGACATGCTTTCAAACCTCTCACTTATTGAATTTTTCCGGGGCCTTTTTCAGTTGGCGTATTCACCGTGCGCCAAAAGTTCTTTCAGTCTGCGCTGGCGCCAACCCTCCAAATCTTTTATAACTTGCGGTTCCTCCAAACTTCGCAGCCACATTGTTAATTCGCCTTGGTGCAGTGTGGCCACTGGCTTCAGCGCCTTCACGTGGCCGTCGTAAAAGAGGAAATTGCTAAGTTTGCTGTGCGTCTGCATAACGCCCAGGTAGCTGTTTGGGGTTGGATTCCATTCGGTGGAGTACAGGAACGAGGACCACGGCTGGTCTGCCGGATACACATCGGGATAGCCGTACCGGCACTCGCAGACGTTGATGACCTCGGTGGGGTTCTTGATGACCGTGTCGGAAGATCCATCGTGTCCGACCGCTCCGTTCATGCAGTAAGAGCGACCCGGCTCGGTTCCCTCGTAGTCGGCATCGTACCATTCGTTGGAGGGGCAGCGGAATGTGCTCATCTTCACGTAAGGCCTGATTGCTGTTTTCCAGGTGTAGTGCAGTCCGCCAGCCGGGTCGAAGCGGTTTTGTGGATAGGCGCCGTCATAGTCGTCGGCGTACATCTTCCACGCCACACCAATCTGCTTCAAATTGCTTTGGCAGGTGCTTGACCTTGCCCGTTCACGCGCCGCCGCAAACACCGGGAAGAGTATGGCGGCCAAAATTGCGATGATCGCTATAACCACCAAAAGCTCGATGAGCGTAAAACCATGGTGCCTTTTTGTGTGCACCTGCATCTCGGTCCCTCCAATTTAGATTGGCCATTTACCAAGACGGCTTTTGGGCCGATGCTAACCGAGCTTTTGCGGCCGCTACTCCACCGGTTTAACAACCACTGTGGTTCCTATTCTGGTACCGTCGCGCAGCAACTTCTTCACCCTAAGCACGAAGGGAGATACGCGGCTCATCTGCGAAGACGCAGACCTGAAATCCTCCAGCGATTTCACCTGGGTGCGGTTTACGCGCACAATCACGTCTCCTGGGGTTATGCCGGCTTCGAACGCTCCGCTGCCGCGCTCAACATCCAGAACGACAACTCCTCCATCCACCCCAACCTGCTTTGCTTCTTCTGGGGTAAGCTCTCGAACCGTAATGCCGGCTTTTGATTCCGTACGCGGTTTGGACTGCTGTTGTTCGTCGGCGCTTTGCGGCGCGAAAAGCTCAGATTCCGGAGGGCGTTTCTCGGTTACAACCGTCACGGTCATCTCTTTGCCGTCGCGAATCAACCGCACTTTCACCTGGCGGTTCGGCGGTGTGGCGGCCACAAGGTTTTCCAAATCTGAGAAGCTCTCAACCTTTTCGTCGCCCCAAGCTATTATCACATCTTCGTCCTTTATGCCGGCTTTGGCTGCGGGGCTGCCTTCCTTAACAGAATCCACAAACGCGCCTTTCTCAACACCAAGCAGTTTGCCCAACACAGGGTCGATTTCGCGGTTGTAGCTCATGGTATTCACGCCCAGCCAACCGCGTATCACTTCGCCGTGCTGTATAAGCTGTTCCACCACATTTTTGGCCACATTGATTGGAATTGCAAATCCTATACCGACAGAGACCCCTGTTGGGGACGCTATTGCCGTGTTTATACCGATTACCTGACCGTTGATGTCAACCAAAGGACCGCCGGAGTTGCCCGGGTTGATGGACGCGTCGGTTTGTATCATATCGCGGTAGTCGGCGAAACTGCCGCCTATTCTGCCGAGTTCGCGCCCCTTGGCGCTTATGACCCCCACGGTTAGGGTTTGGCCTATGCTCAGCGGGTTTCCGATGGCGATGGCCCACTGTCCCACGCGAACGGTGCTGGAGTCGCCAAGTTTGGCCACCCGCTCCGGCGGCTGTGGATCCGGCAGGCGTATCTTCAAAAGGGCCAAGTCGGTTTTGGGGTCTCCGGAACCGACCATGGTTGCCCGTACTGGTTCTTTAATGCCGGACACAAACACCCTGATCCGCTTAGCCCCTTGAACCACGTGGTAGTTCGTCAACACGTAATAATCAGAGCCCGATTTTCTAACTATAAGCCCAGATGCACTGGATTCCGTTGGCACCGGGGGCTGTGGACGCTGGCCCGGCGCCTGCGGCCCTTCTCGCTCTCCCTGAGTTCCGGGTTGGCCGGAGCCTGGCAGTTCCCGTTCTTCCGCCCGGATTCCAACCACCGCCGGTTCCACCTGCTCTGCGATGGTAGTAAACGCCTCTTGGAGAGAGAGCAAAGCCTGCAGTTTTTGCTGGTCAGACGAGCGCCCCGTTCCGGCCAGTGCGCTTGAACTTACGCTTGCCAGCAAAAGAAATGCCGCTATTGGCGAAATTGCCGCTGATAATTTGCTACCAACCTTCATATCCGCACTCCGATAAGGTTTTTGAAATTCTCCACCGGCCCTGCAAATCCCCGCTTTAACGCATAATGGTTACCGACGCATAACCAACCACTTCGGAAGTATCGCCAGTAATCGCTCCTGAGGAGTAGTATGTGTTCAGTTTGGCACTTGTGGCACCCAAAAGCTTTGCCGCAGTCAGCATGGCGATGATGGGGCCGGCTCCACACATTGTTATATCCATATCCGCCACAGTCCTACCCAGATTTTCTGCGTCCAGCTCCAAAATGTGCTTCAAGGCAGCCATGTCCTTGCGCCTGGCAATCGACTCCGGCTCGTAGTGGGTGAAGTCACTGCTGGCTATAATCACCGCGTTTTTGTCTCTGACAACGGAAGCCACGGCAGTTCCGAGGTCACACATGGTTTGGAACCCAAATGTGTAAACGACTATTGGCAGTATACGGAAGTTGTTTCCGTATAAATACTGCAGAAACGGCAGTTGCACCTCCAAAGAGTGCTCTCCGGTATGACCAAGCGGATCATCATAAGCCGCTTTGCATTCGCTCAACAGCTTCTGGGCGGCCTGCCGATCAACGTCCACCGTGCCAAGAGGGGTTTGCCAAGCACCGTCGGCGGCCACTGAGATAGGCCTGCCCCAGCCTCTGTGGTTGGGGCCTATAAGAACAACAAGCTCCGGTTGTCCATCGCTTGCCAGGGATGCAAAGCTGTGGGCGGCGGCATATCCGGAGTACATATAGCCGGCGTGCGGGCAAACAAGCCCAACTACAGAACTGAGCGGCCCCTCTGTAACCACAGGTATCCGCCCAGGTCCGTACTCTCCTGTGAAGCACTCTTCGATTTGTCGTTTCAGTGCTTCGGGGTTTGCCTGGTAGAAGGAGCCGGCCACCGCCGGCAGGCGAATCGGCTTTGTGTTCTTCATTTTTGAACCCCCGTTGCAAGCGTTAACGTGCCTAGGCCTGCCCAAGCTACTTCTGAGTGCACATGGTGTACCATGTTGAATGTGCCAACTTTGGGATAACTAATTCTCCGCTAAAAACACAGCTCCTGCATTAAATTTAGCACTATTTGCAGGTTTCGAAACGCGCAAGCGAATTTGTGTGGAATGCGCTGGCTTTGGTCCGGGGCTTGAAAGTGTTGCAGGAGGTTGTTATATTGAGTGTGCACGGGCTTCGGTTCCCCAAAACCGGGGCTTTGAAGATGCGGCCAAAGCTCGCCGGGATTATGGTCCTTTTCGAGGGACCTTTGCGGGGAGGTTAGAGATGTGCTTCGCCTTTGGAAGCGGTTGTTTCGGCGGAGAGTTTCACTTTTGGGGATGGCATCACCACTTCGGTCCGCACTGGCATCACTTTGGTCCGCCTTGGTTTGCGCGGCGCTTCCACACCAAGGAGGAGCGGAAGCGCATGCTTGAGGAGTATAAGCAGTTTCTGCAGAAAGAGCTGGCGGCGGTTGATGAGATGCTGAAGGACCTTGGTGGGTAGGAATTCTGCGGCGGCGCGGTTGGCCTGATGGGGCAGACGTTGCCGTGGGCGAGGCTTGTTTTTCCGGGCCAGCCTGCGTGCGCTTGTAAGAGGCCTGTCTGGAGGTGAAAGATGGGCTTGCTAAGGTTTGCTAGGTGGTGGATTCTGTTCGTTTTAGCCTTTGTTGCGGTGGCTGCGGCCGGCTCAGCACCCACCGACAACCACTCAGTAAGTGTGACATGGTTGGGCCACGCCTGTTTCCGAATAGCGCCGTCCAGCGGACCTGTTGTTGTGACCGACCCTTTCAATCCAGGAATTGGTTCTTATCCAGTAACCAGGCCAAAAGCGGATGTTGTTACTGTAAGCCACGAGCACGGGGATCACAACGCAGTTGAGCAGGTTTCCGGGCGGTTTAAGGTGGTGCGCGGAAGCAGGACCCAAACGGTTGCCGGCGTTGAATTCAGAGGGATTGCCTCTTACCACGATGCAGTTCAAGGGCAGCAGAGGGGTCCAAACACCATTTTTGTGTTCAAGCTGGAGGGCATAACATTCTGCCACTTGGGCGATCTGGGCCATGTTTTGACCCCACAGCAGGTCCAGGCTATCGGCCATGTGGACGTGCTTATGATACCGGTGGGGGGCTACTACACAATCGATGCGAAAACCGCGGATCGTGTAGTTCAACAGCTTTCCCCGCGTGTTGTGCTACCCATGCATTACAAAACGAAGGCCCTTTCGCCGAGCAATCCAATTTCCGGCGTGGAGCCTTTTATCTCCGGCAAGAAAAACGTGAAGCATGTGAAAGGGGATACGCTGGTTTTATCCTCCAAGAATCTTCCCAAAGAAACGGTGATCTACGTGTTCGACCGCTACGGCTGAGAGACCTTGGCCTCTCCAGGTTTGAAAGCCCTGCTTTGGGAAGGCAGGGCTTTGTTTTTCAGAGAGCCTTGCAAGCTTGTTTGTTATTGTGCGGCAGGGCTTTTTCAAAAGTGGATGGTTTGGTTGCCTTCCCCCCTGGCC